>PDYJ01002304.1_pt1 | contig 399150 bp, 398 predicted proteins | sample 1430841 | NCBI WGS metagenome assembly PDYJ01 (sample SAMN07237672, study PRJNA390542) | Gut metagenome, whole genome shotgun sequencing project. | isolation source: fecal pellets | host: Mus musculus | place: USA: New York, NY | collected 2016-10
GCTTTTCCCGACCCTCCCGGGCCTGTGTTTTGTATCCGCAAAGATAGCTGTTTTAACTAAGATGTGCAAACGACCGATACGAGGTCATTATCGATTAGTTTGAAAAAGTGTAGCAATCCCTCGGTTATTCGTTTGAAAAAGTGTAATGGAGGCATGGTTATTCGGTCAAAAAAGTGTAATCATTGTTCTATTCAATTGAAAAATCCAAGCCTTAAAATGAATTTAATCAATCCTCTGCGTATTCGTAGTAGATGTCCCACAATGTATCCGGAAAGCCATATCCACAACACTCCACAGACTTAATCATCTTTTTCATGCGTGGCGAGTATTCGGGCATCAGTCCGTTGATAGATATGAATTTGACCGCTTTGTTGAAATTGTTTTCAAGAGCGGTATAAAACGGATCGTCGTAATCGCCAAATTGTGCAGTCAAGCTGCATCCTTGTTCCACATAGTAGAGCATCAGGTCGGCAATGGCATATGGGTCAGGTACAAGTTTCTTGAATGAGGTTATCAGTTTATTGCATTCTCTGAAACTCGGATCTTTGGGCCAGTCGTTGCGGCCAAAGAATTGGTTGCGTATTGCCTTCTTGTATTTTTCAAGCTCGGCATCGCTATTGGGCTCCATATAGAACTCAAGCCATGCACTCGCTTCCTTGCTTGCATCGTACAGCTGAAGCATTATGTCAACAACCTGTTCTTTTGATAGAGTCGACATATATTTTTTTAATTTTGCTTTTGACATTTTGGTATAAGTTAAATTGATATTATTCTGAAAATCTGTTGAAACGGCTTATACGTTCATTTACAATACGGATGTAGTTGCGTTTCAGTTTGTCGGTAAGAAAACTATGGTCAACAAGTCGCTTTGCGCTTCAGGGAAAGCGGTGTATTTGTTTAGGATTCTGTCTATACGTTTCTTTACCAGGCCAATCTTTTCTCGAATCTCTCAAAATCAAGACGACAGGGATGGCCGGTTCTGTCGTAAATGTCGCTCTTCTCTATATCAGATGACAGTCCGCCGTCAAGACCGAAGTCATCGCATTGACATGTAACTTGTATTGATTAGATCGTAAGCAGGAGCCAGACGGTAATCGCGCCCATTCAGAATCAACGAGAAATTTTTAAGGTGATCATCGCCATTAGCATAAATGTAATTGAAAACCACAAGTTCAAAGAATCTCTCCATCTCAACCATCCATGCGGCTACATTTGTCCTAATCGCTTTGGCTATATCCTCATAGCAACCGTTGTATTTGAACTGGAGTCCGGCGGCCTGTTCATTCTTGCCTATTATCGAGGCGAAATCTTCCAACGGGAGTTTTGACCCGTCAGGGAGGATGTCGAAACGGCGGGTAATATATACCGGTTGTCCTTTGGGCGTAAAACAAAGACCATTTGCTGCGGTCTGTATTCCGTAAATCTGTGAGGCAATCTGCATAGTAAGATGTTCGTTTGCGGGAATCATCTTGCGGTCACGGAGAGTCTTGTCCCACGGCGCAGGTTTCAATATATGCGTAGAACGTTCATTGTCGCCTGCTATATTGATTGCATCTGCATTTATAATAGCCGGAATTTTTTCCTGAACGCCTGAAATCGATATGCGGTGCATGGCATCCGCAATCTCGCCGACATTTCGGAATTCGTCAATGTCAAATCCAAGTACCGGATTTACTTTTGTTTTACGAAATAGTAATTTGGCGGACTTCGGGCTATAAGTGTTAAATCCCTCTGCAAGAGAAGAAGGGCAGTTCTTTATTTCAACCATTGGTAATCCTCCTTACATTAACAGCTCCAATAAAATCTCTGTCGGCCATCGCTTCAAGCAGTCCGAAAAAAATCCTGTTCATCAATTTTCAATGAGCGGCAAATCACACGGCGGTTTGCTCCCTCCGGAATCATATTAGAGAAGAAAGGAAACAAGTGCTCAGAATAAAAAGCATCTGTTCTTTTGGGTAGCGTCGCAGAAATCGGGGCATGGGAGAGTCAAGATAATCTTTACAATATTGGAAAGAATATCCGATTCCCGGATGCTTCTCCGTCAATATGCCGGCTTTTATTTCATTGAAATATACCTCAAGCTGTTTCATACGGTTTGCCTTATACTATATTCAATCTCAATGCCAAGAACATCAAGAATTTTCTGCACGGTGCTAAGTGCAGGATTACCCTTGCCACGCTCAATATCCTTGATTGTAGCAAGACCCACTTGCGACATTTCAGCAAGATCCTGTTGGGTGAGGGAAAGCGTTTCCCTACGCTGTTTCATTATATCCATCAGTTCCATAGTCTGACATAATCAACTTTTTCGCGAAAATAAGGAGAATTTCTGAAACTGCCAAATAAAAGTATAATAAATCATACTTTCGACCATTCTATTATAGTTGGTATTGAAATTGGTCGAATAAAGTATAGTATATCATACTTCTGTCGCTTGTGTGTAGATTCCAAAACGAAGTGCAACGTTATGGAGCCTAAATGATGTAGATTCAAGGGAAAGTGTTAACTTTGCCCCGTGGATCGAAGAGGAGGCGAGCCCTGCAGAGGAGCAACTCGACCAAGCAATAGATTCATCCGCCACGCTGAAATCGTGGAAACAGACGGGGCTGTCTTGCGGCAGCTCCGTTTTCATAATTTTAGACGGCGGCCATGGCTAAGAAAACCTTTCCCATAGTGGCAATACAAAAAAACAAAAAGGGAGACCGAAGTCTCCCGAAGATTAATTAATTTTGTATTGCTCATGTACAATCAATTAACCCTTGCGCAAAGATACACAATTTCTGCCATGCGCCAAAATGGTTCTTCGCTTCAGGCCATAGCAGACGAGTTGAACCGCCTTCGCGAAGAAGAGGCGGCATTAAAAGGAAATACGGCTCCCGCAAAAAAGATTGCGGCGTCTACCGTCTGTCGCGAACTCAAACGCAACCGTAACAAGAGAGGCGGCTACAGTCCCGGGCTGGCAAATGAGATGGCGAAGGAAAGACGGGAGCGTATAGTTAGGAACACAGCGCTCAAGCCCGGTGTTCTGGAACGTGCCATGAAGCTGCTTGTCGAGAAAAGATGGTCTCCCGAACAGATATCCGGCAAACTCAAACTGGAGGGCATACAGATATCCCATGAACGTATATATCAGGAAATAAGGTCAGACCTTGAGAAGTATAGCCAGTACACGCATCATGGAATGAAACATCGCAGACATCAGGCCAAGCCATACAAGACGGCAGGAAAATCCATGATACCAGACAGGGTTTCAATCCATGACCGTCCGGCCGAGGCCGACGGCAAAAGATTTGGAGACTGGGAAATGGATCTGGTAGTCGGAGCCGAACAGAAAAGTGCTGTCCTGACCATAATCGAACGTAGCCGGAACTTCTTCATTCAGACAAAGCTCCCATCTAAGAAACCGGCCGATGTTGAGGAAGCTGTCATTCGATTATTACTGCCATACAAGCAGTTTGTACACACCATTACAACAGACAATGGTGTTGAGTTTATGAATCACAAGAATATCTGTAACGCCTTGGACTGTACCGTTTATTTCGCAGACCCGTATTGCTCAGGGCAAAAGGGCGCGATTGAAAACATGAACAAGATATTGCGAGAATATTTCCCGAAAGGCACTGATTTCAGACTTGTCTCCCAGGATCAACTTAACAAAGTTCAGTACCAAATCAATGAGAGACCGAGGAAAAAATTAGGTTTTTCAACACCGAAAATTGAGTTCTTCCGAATGATTTGCTAATTTTGCACTTGCCACTTGACTCTACAGTTCCTACAATTGCGGTCATTTATTGGTAAAGTGCTATATAATTTTAAAAATAAGTTTTGACAGCGAAAAGGAATTGGTCGATGAAAATGCGTTTGAAAGCGGCGATGTTGTTCTGCTCGTAGAACATCAGCATTGCCTTTTTGTAGTCAATCGAATCCACCGTGCGGAATGAAATCGGGCAATAGCCGTTGGCGATGAGAATACCGTTGCTCACAATTCTGGCTGTACGTTTGTTACCGTCGGTGAACGCCTGAATATAGCTGAGTAAAACGAGTGCGAGCAGAGCTTTCTCGAAGATATTGCTCTTGCCGTTTATGAGTCGCACAGTATCTTCAAGAGCCTCCCGGATTTGAAACTCATTGTCAAGCGGAGTGTAGTTTGTTCCGGTTATACCGACACGGCGATGACGGATGCTCCTCTCAACGCCTAATTCTTTTGTAAGCAGGGCATGAATCTCCTCTATGCGGGCAATGGTCAAATCTTTCAGATAGTCCGGCACATCAAGAATGAAATCAAGAGCATCCTTGTGATTGAGTAGCATCACGGCTTCCTCCTTGGTTTTTCCGTTTGCCGTTTGTTTCTCTTTCAGCAGCCTTTCAGTTTCAAGTAAAGAATAAGTGTTGCCCTCTATCTGCGAAGATTTCCATGACAAATCGATTCCGAGACGTTCCATCTCTTTACGATATTCCAACTCTGACATTTCCGAAAGATGCTGGCGGAAGAGTCCCTGTGCGTCATCAAGACGTTGCAGTTCCTCATCTGTGAATAAATCCACCTGTGGAAGAATTTCATTTATGAGCTCAAAATTGAACGACTCCTGCACCTGACGCTCGTCGACATCCTTGTCAAAGTATGTGTCAAGGTTCAACTCCATAGTCACATGAGCCTGCGGAGTAAGTCTATAGCGAGTGGCCGGACCACGACCGACAACCTCTATGTGTCCTTTAGCGACGCCATCGGCAATCAATCGTTTGAGTGTTGCCGGACTTGGGGCATTGGCCAATGACAAGCCGATCTCAGCACGTGATGCCTCCGGATTGTAGTGAAGGAACTGAAGGATTTCAACCTCTTGAGTCATATCTGAAAGTTTTTATCGGCTCAAATTTACTAAAAAATATCGGATTATCGGCTAAAATTGAGCCGATTTTTGCCATATTTGCACTTGATTTGAGCCGATATATTCATGTTGCCTACAAATTATGACTTCTTTGATGCACGTTGGCGATGTTTAAGGCTTAAATCTTGTAGATTGCGTCCGAGAGTATCCTCCTTGGCAATCAAAAGAAGATCGTCATCAAGTTGCAGGGCATAAAGAACGTGGGCATAGATGCCGATTGAAACTGTAGGAGAACCTTTCTCGATGCGGTTTACCGTGAGAGGCGAACAGGTCGCACGTTCAGCCACCTGCGCTATCGAGAGGTTACGACGCAGCCGGGCGAGCTTAATCTGCTCGCCCATTAGAGCCATTTTCTGCTCCAGTTTTCGAGGCAGCTTAGTACCCATAGTGTTCTTTGCCATTGTCTTCATTTTAGGTGCAAAGCGGCTAAGCCGATAACTTTGCCATACTCAATCTATCATTTAATACTGCGAAGATACTAAAAATATTTATTATATGATATATTGAGGTGTGAATGATTGCTGCTGTTGTCCCAACTTACCTATGCCAAATGCTTAATTTCGGGATTGATGGAGAGGAGATGCCGGATAAACTCATCCTGATGCACGGGTGATATGAGGTTCATCCGACATTTCGCGTGATACGGCAGTCGTGAAGTGAGAACAATCGTAATTTGAAGTACTCTTCATCCCTAAAGCCGTAGGCGTTTCGTTTCATAACCTTAATCTTGTTGTTTATACCCTCAACCCTGCCCGATAAAATATGATGGTCGTACTATGCGAGTATTACCCAACGGTGAGCCAATAATGTGGCGGCCATTTTGACAAGTTGTTTTTGACCGCTGTCACGTGCGATTCTCACCCAGTCATCAATAACTTTCTCCGCTTCGGCTTTATTCGGTTGCATCCATATCTCCCTAAGATATTCTTTGAGAAAATAGGCTTGTGCCATAGGCTTGTTAAGTTCAAGCACATTGTCAAGTCTATTGCGATGACGGGAGTCCATCACGTCTGTTCCGTTCTGAAGCAGTAGCCAGCGGGTGCCTTTGATAATCTTGCGTTTATTCAGGTCTGTCTCAACGGCATATTGGGTCCTTCGCACCGAATCGACAGCATTGTTCATGAGCTTCACTACATGAAAATGGTCGAATACGAGAGTCGCTTCGGGTGCGTTTTCCAGAACGGAAGCAATGAATGCTCCGGACAAATCCGTAGCCACTACCTCGATTTCCACACCAAGGCGATTGGCCCGATTCCAAAAAGCTTCAAGAGCCTCTTTCCCCTTGCCGTTGCCGACATGAACAATCCTTCCCGTATCGAGATCCACCACGATAGTCATGTATACATGTCCCTTTCTGACAGCGAACTCATCTATGCCAATGCGCTTGACTCCCTTTATTATAGGCGGAGAGTACTTGCGTTTGAGGTGGCGTTTGTGTATATCTTTGACAGTATCCCAACTGACACACAAGAGGGCCGCAACATCCTTTATCGTTCCGATTCTCAACAAGTCAAGTACATAAGAGGCAAAGCGATGTGTATAGCCGCAGCTGCCGTTTGCGAACGGTATTGGCTCCTGGGCATCATAGTCACATTCCTTGCATTTATATCGTTGAAGTCTGACCCGTATGCTCACTGGTCTTCTGCCGATGGGAACGCAATGAAAGTCTCGCGTCCGAGTTCCATTCTTTATCAATCTTTTGCCGCCGCATTTAGGACAACACAACATCCTGTGCTTACTTTCCGTTTTTACTATACTGCGTCCTTTATGGCGCTCACAACCGACATATCTGAGGCTTTTCAGCCCGAGTTCATGATATAGGAAACTGGTGTTCATGCTGATAATTTATGGGTGGTACTTTAAATATCAACGGAATCCCCGGTTTCCTTATTTGTTATGCCGACACCATGCCATCACTCCATTTTTCGGATGAACCAAAATTAAATTGTGTTTTGTCGACTTTGTATTAGTGTAGTCCAATATTGATTATATATTTCATTTATATAGAAGTGCATTATGAACCACCGACCATCCGGATTACCACTCACAAGAGGAGTTGCGTCATATGCATCCTTTTGATAAATCATACGGCACTTAGTCGTAAATGAAATCTCCTCTTTAGACTTGTCGATGACATTTAACATTACTTCAATCTCTGATATACAGGGGGCACAATCTTTAATAGAAACGATCGTGTAATCTATAAGAGATAAATCACCGATATAACTTTTAATTTCTTGAATATATTGTCCTTTACTTGCTTTAACGAGATGTCTATCTATAATATCATGCAGTTTTCCATAATTCTTTTTTGAGAAGAAAGTCATAAATTCGGATAATTTTTCTTCTGGAGAATTACTGATGCAAGACGTCTTTTTAAGATTAACATTATTGATATATTCTTCTGATATATGACGTGGTTGCCATTTTTCAATCTCATCTTTATTTTTTTCATTTTCGTCATGTTGCTTCTGAAAAGCGACTAAAGATTCTTTGAATTCCTTTAACTGCTGAAGAATACTTTGGGGTTTAGGAGACTCAGGTTTGATATGTTTCCCACTTTCATATTGTTCCACCCAGTCTCCCACCGCAAATATTGTGGCCAAACATTTAGTTGCCACTAAATCATTATCGTAATTGATATCTTTTCCGTGTAGAATACCATTGCGATAAGGAAGTGTTATCGGCTCTGTATTAACTTTCTTGCGCGTTTTCGCGTAGATTTTGGCGATTTTTGCCAAACCACTTTCATGACCTACAATTGAATTCCAAAGATTAGGATTGAAGTCAGACGCAAAAAATCCTTTATTAGATTTTGTTACTTCGTCAACAACACCATCAATTATCATCAAAAAGACAGGTATACAACTGTGAAATCTTCCACTTTTGTAATCTTCATACGCTTTTCGCAGCAATTCATACCTCTTTGAAAAGCCTGTGCGGTTCTTTAGTCTTGTAAGTAGATACTTTATTCTATCGTCGTCTGCATAGTATTCTAATAATAGCTGCTCTCCGTCATCGCGTTTATTGTCCTCGGCTAACTTTATGACTTCTTTCATTAAGTCGGAATTCATACTTTCATATGCAATCCAACCTAAGTCAGAGTAATGTTGATTAAATTTGTCTGGTTCGAATCTTAAAGTAAGTAATTCAGAAAAATAAATGAACATATCAGGCTCTTTTGGAGAAGTTGATAAAGTGGGATTTACCCAGCCCCGCCAGACCTCGGTTGACAGCGTAGAACAGATTGTCAGTCGAGACATAATCCGCAGGCTGTATCCACTGCCCTTTAAGCATTCTCCAAAGAGTCTCGGCAATGTTGAGATGAGGGGAATAAGGAGGCAGGAAGAAAAGGTAAAGACCCCGTTTCTCCCATATCTTTCTCATTTCCTTCATATACTTGCTTCTGTGCACCTTGGCATTGTCAAGCACGATGAATGTGTCCTTCCTTATTGTAAGGGAGAACTTGTCAAGGAAATCAGCGATGCGTTCGGATGTCATGCTTTCCGTGGAACAGAAGCCATGATACCGGCTGTTGTAGTCAATCATTCCCCAGATATTGAGCCTTGCGCCTCTGTCCGATGGAATGGTTATGCTTTCACCGGGGAACTGCCAGCCGTATGGCACATATCCTTCGGTACAAGTGAAGCTCCCGTCTCCGAAATAGAGGTCAATAAGACCTTCCCGGTACTGTTGTTCAAGCTCTTGCAGCTTCTCCTTCTTATAATCGTAGAGCTGCGGCGAGGGTGTCCCTTTGGTCGTTTTCCTTATACGTCCAAATCTTGCGCCAAGGCTGATAAAAAAGCCCTGTACGTGTCGCGACACGCCTCCTTGCCTGTTGCCTGCTGCCATCTCTCCTTGGCCTTCATGACACTGAGCCGGTCCTTCTCGATGGCATCTCTTACGGCTTCCTCGTCCGATGAGTCCATTATTGGCTTGGCTCCTTGTCCCGGTTTGTTTCGCAGACCATCGATACCCTGTTCGAGATACCGTCTGACCCAGCGGTTGACCTTGTGTTCCGAGCACGACAGCCTTTCCGCTATCTTCTTTGAGGGCAGGCCATCGGCTTTGTCCAATATTATACGGCTTCGTTTCTGCATAAACGGCCTGGAGTCGAAGTGCTCTATGTATTCCAACTCCACACGTTGTTTCTTGGTAAGTTTTACTTCTGTGATTCTCATAACTGTATCTTACCTTGGTATTATGCAAAAACCGTGCCAACATATGTACATTAATTTTTAGTAGATACTTATTTATTTGTTGCTCAATCGTTGAGATATTTTTTTTCAGTTCTTCTTTACCGCTCACGGGCAAAAGATTTAATATGGACTTGAGACTATCGATTTGTTTTAGTAAATCTGTATATGAGGGATTTTCTGAAATTGTATTCATTGGTTTGTATATTGGAGTTTAGTCTATGTTGGCATTATGTTTAATATGTCCTGTTAAACTATTTATTCTTAGAAATATAAGTCCTTATTGTAAGAATTGGTCAATTAAGCCTTTTATTATTTACTTCGATTCCCTGATGAAGCGGGTTGTTCGCTCGTTCACGATACGGGTGTAATTGCGTTTCGCTTTGTCGGAGAGGAAGCTTTTGCCAATGAGTTTTATTGCGTCGTCGGGTAGGGAGGTGTACTTGTTGAGGATTTTATCAATACGTCTTTTTACCAATCCGATTTTGTTGCCGAATCTTTCAAAGTCAAGACAGCAGGGATGACCGGTCCGTTCAAATACGTCGCTTTTCTCAATATCGGGTGATAGTCCCCCGTCAAGCCCAAGATCATCTCCGTTCACATGAAGGCTGGTGTTCAGAAGGTCGTATGCGGGAGCTAAGCGGTAATCTTGCCCATTAAGAATCAGTGAGAAATTTTTAAGGTGAGCATAGCCGTTTGCGTAGATATAGTTTAATACGACTAATTCAAAGAATCGTTCCATATCAACCATCCATGCGGCGACGTTTGCCCGAATTGCCTTGGCAATATCCTCGTAGTTACCATTATACTTGAAATGAAGTCCGGCGGTCTGTTCGTTTTTGCCGACTAACGAAGCGAAATCTTCAATCGGCAGTTTTGAGCTGTCGGGCAGAATATCAAAACGGCGTGTGATATATACCGGCTGACCTTTGGATGTGAAGCATAATCCATTAGCGGCAGTCTGTATGCCATAGACCTGCGATGCTATCTGCATGGTCAGATGCTCATTGGCTGGAATAAATTTGCGATCACGAAGCGTTTTATCCCAAGGTGCGGGTTTCAGGATATGCGTTGAGCGTTCATCGTCCCCCGCAATTCTGATTTCCCCCGACTTAATTATTGCTGGGAATTTTTCTTGCACACCGGAGACAGAAATACGGTGCATCGCCTCGGCAATCTCATCAGCATTTCTAAATTCATCAATATCAAAATTGAGAATAGGATTTACCTTTACTCCGTTAAAGAGCATTTTTGTCGCTTTGGGGCTATATGTATTAAATCCATCTAAAAGTAGTGACGGACAGTTTTTTATTTCAGTCATTGTTAATCCTCCTTATATTTACCGCTCCGATGAAGTCTCTGTCGGCCATAGCTGCAAGAATCCCGAAAAAATCATTCTCATCAATTTTTAGCGAACGGCATATAACCCGTCGATTGGCTCCTTCAGGAACCATATTAGAAAAAAATGGGAAAAGATGCTCGGAATTGAATGCGGTGCTTTGCTTGGGTAAAGTCGCTGAAATCGGAGGCAATGCGGAATTTATATAGTCTTCTTTGTACTGGAACGTATAGTCTGCACCGGGATATTTTTCAGTAAGTATTCCGGCTTCTGTATCATTGTAATATACGGCTAATTCTCTCATCCGTCAACGGTAATTATATAGTCTGTCGTACCTTATAATCTATCTCAATGCCAAGCACTTCAAGAATCTTCTTTACGGTGTTTAGTGCAGGATTTTCCTTGCCACGCTCAATATCCTTGATTGTGGCAACTCCGACCTGCGCCATTTCAGCGAGGTCCTGTTGCGTTAGGGATAGGATCTCCCTACGTTGCTTCATTACATCTTTAAGCTCCATAGTATGACATAATAAACTTTTGTGCAAATTTAGCAAGAAATCCTGACGCGAGCAAATAAAAGTATAATAAACCATACTTTATGATGAAAATTGCATAATGAAGTGTTCGGTGCGCGTAAAGGTATCATATATTATACTTTTTTAGTGGTTGAATACGCGTAAAATATTCACACCCTTAAAAATAATTTGGTTGAATTGTGAAAAAAGTATTAACTTTGCGCCCACAAAAATCTGAAACGAATGTATAGACAGTATTATAATATACCAACTCTCACATGCATTCAGAGCTTAAAACGCTCCGAAAGCATGACTTGTGTGCTGTCAAAAATCAAAACATCATTATGCAGATATTCCCGACTGCGTTGTTTCAGTAACATAACTGATGTAAGTTAGTCTTCATTACAGACGAACTGAAATATACCAATTGTCGGAAAGTCTTTACCAAACTTCCCGGCAGTTGTTTTTTTGTGTTCATATTGGTATAACCTTCTCCACCACGATTAGCTACGGACACAGTAAGTACCAACGTTTCAACAACTAAACAAAAAATGTATGAAAATCCAATACGCATCTGATTTACATCTGGAGTTTCACGAAAACAGCAGATGGCTCAAAGATAATCCATTACTGCCAGTCGGCGATATACTCGTTCTTGCCGGAGACATCGGTTATCTTGGAGATGAAAATTACAATCGACATCCGTTCTGGGATTGGTGGAAAAGGCGCGTGAGTTTGACCCCTTCGGGCACGCGGGATTTGACCCCACGGGCATAATAAGATTGACCCCTTAAAAGTCCTGGCGGCGGGGGTCAATTTTATTTTACCTCAGTTGCTGTTTCAGTCCTTTTTTTGCCTTGAGTTTGCGCATACTTTCGCCCGTCAGCTCGATGGAGTGGGCTGAGTGGACTATCCGGTCGAGGATTGCGTCGGCTACCGTCGGGTCTCCCACCATGTCATACCAGCTGGATGAGGGATACTGCGAGGTTATTATGATGGATTTGCGCTCGTGACGGTCCTCGATGATGTCGAGCAGTATCGGACGCTCCTTGGCGTCGAGCTGGACAAGGAACAGGTCGTCGAGTATCAGAAGCTGGCATCGTTCGATTTTCTTGAGTTCAGCCTCAAGACAGTTCTTGACCTTGGCCACCTTGAGCAGTCCGAGAAGCTTGGCTGCGTTGGCGTAGAGTGTGCGTATTCCTCTTTTGCAGGCCTCGTGCCCCAGGGCACAGGCGAGGAAGCTTTTGCCCGTGCCGGCAGATCCTGTTATGAAGAGATTCTGTCCGTTGCGGATGAAGTCAAGGGTAGCCAGACGTTCCATCTGGTTGCGGTCAAGACCGCGGCTGACCGTATAGTCGATTTCCTCGAGGTATGCCTTGTAACGGAACGATGCGTTTTTTGTCAGTCTTGTCACCGCTGCCTGCGCGCGGTAGTCCCACTCGCGGCTGAGCAGCATGGACAGGAAGGAGTCCGGGGTCATTGCCTGGGCAGTGGTTCCTGCCAGACTCTCACGGAAGGCCTCGGCCATTCCGTGCATTTTCATGCGGTTCATCAGATCCAGCGATATTGCGTTCTGGTCCGGCTGCTGGCTCACCGGCGCTGTCTTGTCATTTGTTGTCATTGTTGTTTACGTTTTCTTTGTTGTTGATGCTGTAGTATTCGCGCCCCCGGATGTTTTTGTGCACAGGCGCGGGGGATGATTGCGCCGGGGTATGGACTGTTCCATCCTCGTCGGGAAGGAAGTCGGCGTCATCGCCCTGTTCAAGGACCTCACGCAGCGCCTGATATCCGTATTCAGATTTCTGCGAGGCGCATACACATGCCGCTATGAGCCGGTCTGTTCCATATTTCTTCTCGAGCGACAGTATCCCCCGACAGCTGCTGAAGGATTTTGGCGGGTACTGCATCCGTCTGTCTACTTCTCGTAGGTAATCCAGAACGATATTGTCAATCTCCGCCGCACGTTGGAAGAGTTCCTCGAGATCCTTGTCGTAAGGGCCGTAATGACCGGGCAGGTTGTGCTCCTTCTTCCACGAGTATGTGTAAGGGATGTCGCATCTGTCGTGCGTCGCCACGAGGTTCAGACCGCAATATATCTCCACTGTGTCGGCATCGTAGAGGATGACAACACGCTTGCCCACATGTTCGCGAGGAACGCTGTAGTGGTGCTTGAACAGGGATACGTAGCAGTTCTTGCCGACAGTCATCAGTTTGCGTTCCTTCATGACAAACAGTTTCTCGGGCAGGGGGCGGAGAAAGTCCTTCTCCCCGCGAAGGAAGATGTCACGGCGCGACAGTTCACGGCCGGCCATCGGCTTCTCGTTGAAGTCTAGCAGCGATATGTGTATCGCCGTGTTCAGCTCATCCAGAGAGTTGAAAACCATTCCCTCGATATCAAGATAGACTGAACGGTACAGGAGCTTGACCGCGTTCTCGACAAGTGCCTTGTCCTTTGGATGGCGTACACGCGCCGGGTATACGGCACATCCATAATGTTCGGCAAAGGCGGCAAACTCCTCGTTGATTACCGGTTCGTTACGGTCGCTGGTCTTCACCGCCGCCTTGAGATTGTCGGGAACGATGGCCGCCACAACACCCTCGAAGTACTGAAAGGCGTTCTGACAGGCCTTGATCAGGTCTTCCTTGCGCTGGGACCATACGGCCTCGCAGTAAGTATAATGACTGAACGGAAGTATGGCCACGAACACTTCGGCCTTCTTGACCTCGCCCGTCATCTCGTCGACAACCGCGAGTCTGTCGCCCGCGAAGTCGATGTACATCTGGTCGGCGGCGTAGTGCTCGACATGACCGACGACAGTGGTATGGAATCTGTATTGTCTGACGGTGCGTCTGAACACAGATTCCTGAAAGCCATCGGGATGACTTTCCCGATACTCATTGAAGAGCTTGCGCACGGTCATTCCCTTGCGTGAAAGACGGGCGACATAATCCGGTATCAGCGCATCAAGTTCGAGCTGACGCTGCGAAGGCTCGCGATGACGGAACTCCGTGCATCCGAACATGTCACGGAGTTGCTCCTCCGTAAGTTCAAGCAGCTGATCTGTAGGCTTGCCGCTTGAAATGAACAGCCGGACGTACTTGCGCACTGTGTTGCGGGAAATGTGAAACGTATTGGCCGTCTCTTTTATTCCCATTCCGACTGCGTAACATCTCAGGATGTTTTTTAATTTTGCAATCATATTTTGTAGTATTTGACATTGAACCCCGCCGTGCCAGGACAAGGACTCTCAAAACTACAAAAAAATTCCCCTGCCGTATCATCGACAGGGGTCATTTTTATTTTGCCCGAAGGGGTCAGTCTTATTATGCCCGAAGGGGTCAGTCCCGCGTGCCCGAAGGGGTCAAACTCACGCGCCTTTTCCAACAAGTCCCTCTTCCCGTTCTCCGCAAAATGCGAGAGCTTCCTCGCTGATTGGGAGAGTGGCTTCCTCATCGGTCTTTTCCGTGCGGATTCGCATAACATACCCGTCTTCGGTCTTGACGATATGTTCCCACCGGAGTTGCTGAATGTCGCTGATACGGAGCCCCGTCATGCAAGAGAACAGCGACGCACGACGCAGCACCTCATGTTTGCATGGAGTCGCGGCGAGTTTCTTAACCTCGTCGAGCGAGAGGAATTCGATCTTGGTATCCTTCCACTCAATCTTTTCGAGGAAGTCATTGATGTTCTCTCGGAGGAGCTTCTCCTGATACGCCTCTTTGAGCAGAGTGCGGAAGGTTGACCAGTAACCGGCGATTGAGTTGTGGGCGAGCTTGCTCTTACGACCGTCACGACGGCCACCTTTAAGAAGGTAAGCTTGAAACTTCTTGCAGAAGTCCTCGTTGATTTCTCCGACGGTACATTTGCCCTCGCAAAAATCATAGAAGTGCTGATAGACAATCTTCCACTTCTGGTATTTCTTGAAACACTTCTTGCGGAAGTATTCCAGAAAGTCGATGCGGAGCTTCTCTTTATCAAGGAAGCCGAACTGCTCGTTGAGCAACTGCTCGAAGCGGCGGCAGCGTATAGCCTCCGCCTTTTCCATCATAGAGGCGTTGAACTCTCGTTCACGGGCATTAGCCGGATGTCCGTAGATGTAGATTCCCAGCCCCTCACGACGGCTGAGCCTGTTGGTGTGAGGATTTCGGATTGGGGGATAGAAGTCGAGGTAGAGCGATATGCGGTCGCCCGATATTTCCTTTTTACGAAGGAAAACTTTAGTGCAGGTATTCATTTCTGAGTTTTCCTAGAATTTGTACCTAAATTTCCTGAATCTCGGTTTTGGGCTTGGACGGTCGACCTCGCTTAGGGGTCTTTGACTTGGCCTTGGAGGTGTATGCCGGGGCACATCCAACAGGTATGTCGAAGCCGAACGCCTTGCAGATTTCCACCTGTTCGCCCACAAACGGCGTGACAAATTTCAATCGTCCCTTGTGCTCTATGCATCGGATTGTCCTCATCTCGGCAAGTACGGATTCGGTTGATCCGAACTTCTTACGCAGGTAGTCGTTGGATTCCCATACCGATCTGACATACGAGGCAAGGATGAGGCCTACGAAGCATATGAACATCCTGCCATGCTTGGCGGACTCCGACCAGCAGCGAGTGCGATCCTGTCCGAGCGGCCCTTTCTGCAGCTGAAAGCATTTCTCCTGCTCGTCTCTCATGCCGTAATTGTCCATGGCCTGCAGGGGATCGAGATCCAATCCGACAGTCTTTGATGCGAAGAATCCTGACGTTCTGAGCCGCACGTCTCTTTTCTCTCTGTCCACCTCAAATTTTGTCAATATTTGCTTCTTGTCGTCTATCGTCAATGAGAGCATGTTCAGCTGTCTGGCCAATGACCTCTCGTCGGCAATCGTTTCCTTGGAATCAACGAGTCGCTGCGCCATTGCTGTCTGCTCGGCGATATCGTTTTGCATGGCCGTTATGGCGCGCGCCCTGCCCTCGACAGAGAAATACAGATTGATTTTGAGTCTGTCGGCTTCTATGACATTATCACCGTTGCCCTTTACAGAATAGCTGCAGTCGTATTGCGAGTAAAACAGCTCACTCTTTGTATCGTACGACATGCCCTCCGGTATGCCCGAACTAAGGTCAATCGCCTTGATTTTCTTCAGCACATCACCCTGGCCGACCTTGACGCTGGTTATCACCTTCTGTCTTCTCGAGATATACAACTCGAGATTTTTCAGAGACTCGTATCCGCGGTCAGTTATGAGAATCAGGTTGCGGAATCCGGCATGCTCGAGTTCCTTCATTATCAGCTCCACGGTGCGGCTGTCGGGCATGTTGCCGGGAAGTTCGAGATAGAATATCGGCATGTGGGACGTTATGGAATAGACCACCACCTCCACTGTCTGCCGCAGAGGAAGATGTTCCTTGTTGCGTCCCCACCGGATGTCTACGAGATTGAATCCGTATGAGGATATGCTTGTCGAGTCGACGGCGCAAAGTTCGTCCTTGCCGACTCTGGCAGCCCTCATGCGGAACAGATCCATACGGTTCTGCTCGTTTATCGACTGGGTCAGTATTGTCACAGCCTTGGGCGTCATGCTTATATCCGTAGGAGCCTTTACCTCCTTCTGCCATCTTGCCAGTTGGGAATAAGACAGATTGTCAATGAAAGGGAAATAGGCCATCGTCAGTATCTGGCCCACCTTTGCTTCGTTGCCTCCGAAGACCCTGAGCAGATCCGCTTTTATGCCGGTCTCCTCCGCCACCTTGTCAAGAAACCATGTCGGGCCATATTGCCTGTCTACATCATCCTTGGAATACTCAACTCGCCCGCGTTTAGCCTCGCCTCGTCCCGTGGCCTCTTCAAGAATCCAATCCGATGGAATGATGAGCCTGGCACGCTCCTGCGGAGAGGCATTGAAATAGGTTGTGTTGGGATGAAAGCGGTTGTTGTCATCAACCGTGCCCCAATGCTTGTGGCGGGACTGTTTACTGCCATCTTCGCGGACTATGGTTATCTTGGTTGATGCATACCTTCTGCCACCGTTCGTATGAACGATTATCTTGTACGGTGTTTCTTTCTTGGCTGGTCTTCCTGTTCTCATTGGTGTCCGATATATAGGTACAAAGGTAACTATAATATCTGACATATCCAAATAATAAGGCATTTATTTTTAGGCTTTAAGCAACTTTTAGGTACTTTTTATAGAAAAACTCAGAATTCATTGTATCTTGAAAGAGTTAAAAGTTTGACGCAAAGTTCGGTAGTGTTTGCATGGTGGAAACAGCCACCATCGCGCCACCATAGCCGGTTTCGGCTAAATCGTAGGCGGAGCAAGCAAATCATCCAGTTCTTTGCGGGAGATGTAGGTAAACTTCCCTCTCTTGGTACGGGTAATCTTATAGGTCTTGACATAGTGATAGAGCTGGTCTCTTGTCATGCCAAACTTTACCATAGCCTCGGCAATCGTGTATTCTGTCGGAGGTTCAGGCTCCGCAATGCCCTTGGCAATATCGAAATGCTTTTTCGAGTATCTTGCTTCGATTCCTACCTTTATCTTTGGAATACCTTCTTTAGATACAAGACAGTATATGGCAGACAGGGACATACCGAATTTCTCTTGAATTTCAGCAACCGTGTACCATTCGGTTATTTCCTCCGACGGGTTACGTTTCTCAAAGTACCGATCGATGTGAGATTTGCTCCATAGGGTTTTACTTTGGCTTCTCGCTTCTTTTGTTTGTATAGTAAGCTTGAGCATCTGTGAGAGCAACATGTTGTTGTGGTTTTGTGGGCTATAAACTCCTGCCCACAGAAAGCACAAATTTTCTTCAAATCAATGTTGCTGCTCATGGCTATTTTACTTTATTTCGCCCGATATTCTGTAAAATCCTGTAAAGTGGCGTAAAATGGCGTAAAGATTGTCCACCACCTTGCCGACGGATTTTTCCCGGCTGCGAGCGAGATACAACCGGGATACAAAAATGGGCGAAAAAGGGGTCAGAATCCGTTAGAATCCATCAGTAAGGGTATGAAAAAAGCGCGCCGTAAAGCACGCTGTACTAATGGATTGTGACGGATTGTGACGGATTGTGACAATTACGTCATTTGCCGTACAAAAATAATAAATATTGACGCCTATGGAGACATTATTTTTAAGTCCAGGGATCCAGACTGGACCATTTGAAAGATATGTACAAGAGTTGTGTAGCATGTATGTGTCCGCTCAACTCAAGGAAATCGCCAAGGGAGACCCTTTGGTGCAAATGGATAAACGTGAAAAGTTCCTGACAAAGCGAGAAGCAGCCAGTCTGATAGGAAAGGGAGAGAAGATGATTGACAATTACAGGAAAAAAGGATTACCGGTACATATGTTCGGTAGGACACCTATGTTTCTTGAATCAGAACTAATCTCTTTCATGGAGTCATATAACCATAAGAGCCTTAAAGATTAACAGTCTCAACATACAAAAGATGAAAAATGTTTTTTACCTTGGGGACTCTAAGTTCCGTAGCGGAGCAGATGGCCTTAAAAAAAGAAACTCTTCACAGATAGTGCTATTGTTTCCGGCAGAATTGACGGAAACCGTTAAAGGTACTCCACTGCGAATATCTGACCGGCTCTTTGGGTTGCGCACTCAAAACGTTATGAATGTGCTTTTTGTCACAGCATTTGTTGCAGTAAAACTCTTAAAAAGATGATGAGCCATGAAGAGATACGCCAAATATGTCAAGGCTCATCAGTCACTCGTACAGTTAACCGAGCAACTTGCGACATTGCCATCCCCACGGACAAAATTCTTTAACAGTCTGTTGGATCTGACAAATCTTGCCCCAAACACATTAAAGATGGTACTGTGTACCACCAGTTCCGGGATAACTCCGGGTAGGAATGTCAAAAAGCAGTTGGCAAAAGAACTTAAGGTGTCTGAACAAGCATTGTTTCCCGAAAATCGGCAAATAACGGGTTCGCTTGTATCCATGTATATTGGATTATCCAATAAGTCTCTTGAATATGATGAATTTGTCAAAGACATCTGCTCAATAACAAACGCGCCACGAAAAACTGTAATAAGCTGGATTTATGGGAGGCGTAGCCCACGGCTCTACGCAAAGAAAAGGATAGCGGCTCTTCTTGGCTCACCGATGTCTCACCTTTTCCCGAATGGGAACTAACATAACAATAGTTCGTTAAAAATCTGAATTAGAAATTTATGCTGTAAAACATATCCATATTATTGATTTCCAACAAAATAAGTGTCAATAAAATTTGGTCAAGTGCCAAATTTTTCGTAACTTTATAGTTGCAAATCAATGAGTTATGAATAAATTTCAGCCACTTGACCAAGTAAGGTCGATTGTCGCAACCGCGCTCAACCGGACTGCTAAAGTACGAAAAAATTTTGAAAGTTTCTTCATCGAGACAATGATTTTGATATTGACAATATACGGAAGACTGAATTTCCTGTCGATGGCCCGGCATGGAGGTTCCTGTGAGAGCCGCTTCAGGCAGAATTTCAAAAAGAAGTTCGACTGGTGCGCCTTCAACAGCAACATGCTCCTTGCCGACAACGTCCACAGGATCGCCATAGCCCTTGACCACAGCTTTCTCCGCAAATCCGGAAAGAAGACTCCCGGACTTGGCAGGTATTGGTCGGGATGTGCCGGCATGACAAAACGGGGGCTTGAGATTCTTGGTTTCGCCCAGGTGGCCGCCGGTGTCAGCGATGCGAGATTCCTTTTCGCGGTACAGACAACTCCGCTCTCCACGAAAGGCCGTACACCGTTCTATCTTGAACACATGAAGGAGAACCGCGACAATCAGACAGCAAAGTGTCTCAGGGCAATATCCGATCATAAGGAACAACTTCTCAATATCTCTGACATTCTCGTAGGGGACTGTCTGTTCGCGAGTTATAACTTTGTCGCAGGAGCGGTCAGGCTTGGATTCAATGTCGTGAGCAGGTTGCGTGATGATGCCGTGCTGCAATATATCTACACCGGTCCGCGGAAGAACGGCCCCGGTCGTCCCAAAGAACAGGAAGGAACCGTAGACATTCATAATCTCCGGGAGGATGTGTTCGTCAGGGATACCGTTGAAATCGATGGAGAGGAGGTGACCCTTTTCAGCGCCACGGTCAAAGGGAAGTCCCTCAAACGGAAGATCAAGGTCGTGATAGCGGAACTCAAATGCGGAGACAAGGTCATAAGGAAGATTTTTTTCAGTACGGATCTTGATATGAAGGCGTCCGAGATATTTCTCCTTTACCACTCCAGATTCCAGATTGAGTTCATCTATCGCGATGCGAAGCAAAACACAGGGCTTGAACATTGGCAGTCCACTGATGCCGACAGACTCTCCTTTGGCTACAACGCATCCCTTTCCGCAGTAAATGTGGCCAGGGAAATGTCTGACAGGATACACGAGGCGACAGGACGCAGACTTTCCGTCGCTTCCGTCAGAAGAGTACTTCATAATGCCTCGCTGTATCAACATATTAAGAAATTTATTGAGGGTCAGAAATCCGACAATCAGAAAAATAATTTTGTCATGGCGGACGAGATTCCGCCTAACTTATTGTTCTTCGGCGTCAGAGACTCCGCATGATTCATTCAAAAATTAACGAACTATTGTAACATAATAGACACGATGAAATATCCTCCCATAAATCCTGATAAGTGGTATAGGCCACAGGAATTAGTCCGGCTGTTGCAAAGGACGTCAGATGCCATACTTCATATAGTAAGAATCAATGGATGCTCCATACGGGTCATCAACAATGAACTTGAAGTATATGGCAAGGATGTACTTGAGGCGATAGGTAATAAGAATAAAAACAGATAGGAATATGTACAACTCCGGATTCGTAATCATGTATCGAGATGAAGTAGAGGACTGGCTATGGCAAGATCCTCAGCTTTATCACTGGTGGATTTTTCTACGGGTGAAAGCGACATCGAGGCCATGCCTTCAAACAGTCGGGAGAACCAGAATCCGGGTTAGGCTCAACTACGGAGAATATGCCACGACCATTTCGTATCTTGCCCGTATCTGGGATGTTGATGAGCGCACTGTGACCTCTTTCCTTGATTTGATAGAGGAAGATGGGCGAATTGAGGTCAGAAAGGAGAACGGCATCTCAATAATAAAGATTGTCGGTTATGAACGATTCTCGCCTCCTGCCGGATATTTCGCTAAAGGTATCAGACGTACCAACTCCAATACAATGGGAGATGAAATGATGGGTGAAACGCAAAGCCAAATGAATGATGATATGAAGAATCCAGTCCATTCTCTGCAGCTAGGTGATATGGCAGGTGAAGTACAGAATGGAATCCCGTCAAATAGTATAATCTTAGAGAGTGTTTGAATTTAAATAGTTTTTAATGTTCGACATGATTAAGCAACAGTCTGAGCGTGGCAAAATCAATCATCTCCTCTGCGGACTCATTGGTGATTTCGTAGTTTCTTGTAAGTCTACGGAAGCCATCCAGCCAGGAGAAAGTCCGTTCCACAACCCATCGAAGAGGCTTTGGAGTAAAGCCGCATGTCCCATTTGGAGTGGAACAGACTTCTATGTCGATATTGAAATCCCGCTTGATGTTATCTATCAGCTCGCCTCTGTATCCGCGGTCGACAAGCCCCTTTCTTACAGAAGGCCACGCGTCAGATACTCGCTCACAAACAGGGTGCGCAACACGGGAGTCATGTATGCCGGCGTTGCTTACGCATCTGCCGAGAATGAATCCGTTGCGGTCAACAGCAATATTACGCTTTATGCCTTTTACTTTCTTGTTGGCATCGAACCCATTGTCACTCTTACGGTTGCCCCACTTGACGCTTTGGGCATCAAGTGCCATGACCGAGGGTGTGGCGGACTGCTTACGTTTGCGACGTATCTTCATGACGAGTTTTTCTATACAGTGATTCAGATATCCTTCTGTTCTCCATTTATGGAAGTACCAATAGACCGTCTGCCATTTGGGAAGGTCATGCGGCAGCATGCGCCACTGGCAACCGCTGACCAAAATATAAAGGACTGCCTCGAATATGGAGCGAAGGGAATATTTGCGGTGTCTGCAATCATTTTCAAAGAATACTTTGTTTATATAAGACCATTGACCCTCGGTCAGATGTGTCTGATAGAAGCTGATTTTATGCATACTAATCGTTTTTCTTCTACAAACACTCTGATTGAGGGTTTGTTATGCCTCATAATGTTTAATTTGGTTTAAATTCAAACATACTCTTAGAAGAAGAAAAAATTAAAAATAAATCTCCTTCTCCTGAACGTGAGGCTGAGTTTTTTGAGAAATTAAAAAATTCAGAAATAGCCTTGGAGCAAATTATGATGGACTTGCAACTCACTACTGTCAACGCGGTTTTGGAGCAGCTTCAAATATTTGAGAAATTCATAATGGGAGATTCAAGTAAATATCATCAGAATTATACTGATTTCTCATCTCATTGTATTAGATGGTATAATCGCTGCCAGGCTTCCAATGAATCTAGAAATTCAAAAAAACATACAGATGGAACAAAAGAAGAAAAAACAAGTATGCCACGAAGGTCCGCATCACAAAGGCGCGGCTCTGAAGGGTCTGGTAGAAATGCTGACGACTACGACCAACCGTTTCCAACTCTCAATGAGTGAAGAAGACATGATAGCATGCCTTAAGAGAACCATTGATGAAGTAATGACAGTTAGAGGGATTAAATATTCCTCATGGGGCTTGGCGGATGAAGAGATAAACACGCTACTTGCAAGATTCTTGCTGACAAAGGATTATCATACCGGATTTATGTTCTGGGGCAAATCCGGAACCGGTAAGACTATCCGTCTTAAATCAGTGTATTTGCTGATTCAGTATTTCTTTGGCTCAATACCGGAACTTGGGTGTTCAGTCCAGTATAAAACTGCTAACGACTTGGTATATCCCTACGCCACAATAGAGTCTTTCAACAAACTTAGTGTAGAGGACTTATTGATTCTCGATAATCTGGGATATGAAAGATGTGCAGGAGAAAACATTCAATTACACAGTCTCTCATTGGCGAACTGTTACTCAAACGCTATGATGCAATGCTTCCGACTGTTATTTCTTCTGTATTCGATATTGAAAATATCGGTGAAATTTATGGTTCGCGGGTTGCTTCTATCATACGTGAGAGCTATTATGTGATGGAATTAACAACCGATTTCCGCAGTGAAATAATCAAATCCCGAAAGGGAACGAGTTCTCAGAATTATGAAACCTAAGAATGATCCGCAGACTATCAGTGATATCTTACTGAAAGATATCGGTCTTAACATAGACGAACTGACATCAGCTGTTGATGCTGGTCGGAAACTTCGCAAAGTGTCGCCAAGTTTCCGTTTTAACATGACGAAAAAGGAGGCATTCATGAGACTTCTACGAAGTTATCAGTTTGAAGTCCAGTCCCGGAACTGTGAGTTCAATCTTGATCAATACATGGTTGATGTGCTAATGAATGTTGCCGGACACATGGTGCAGGAAACGCCTAAACCCGGGTTGTTGCTATGTGGACTGCATGGTAATGGCAAGACTACAATGGCTAAAGCAATACTTGGGATGATTCGTGATTTGAACTATTCAGGACATTTCACGTTTATGGGTGAATATTTTACTATTGATACTCGCACCATCAAGGCAACGGATATATGTACTTTGCACAAGGCAGAGGATTATCAGTCGATTCGGAATCTAAAGCAGACATCAATACTTGTGGTAGATGATTTAGGAGAGGAGCCGAAAGAAGTTTTGGTTTATGGAACACCCATATATCCAGTTCGAGAGGTTCTTGAGGCAAGATATGACTCTTTGAGATTCACTATCCTCACATCAAACCTCTCTCCGAAAGACCTTCCGGAACATTACGGTTGGCGTGTAGTTGACCGATTCAGAGAAATGTTCCACCAAATCCCGTTCAAGAGAACATCCTACAGGTGAATTATCCTGCGATAGATAAGACATCCTGTTAGCAGCATATAAAAAAACAATAAGTTATACAAATGAAATTTATAAATCTAAAACGGTTCCGACAGGACAGGTGTCTTAGTCAGAAAGAGCTGGTGGCTATCACCGGCTTACCACAGAGTACGGTATCTTATATTGAAAATGGATATCAGGAAGTTCGTGAGAACCAATTAGCGGTATTAAAGCAGGCATTTCCTGATACTGATTTCGCGCAGTATATCTATGAGAGTACTTCATATCCTTATCTGTCGAATGGCAGACTGCACGAAATAGAAACAGACAGAAAATTTGCCGGGGACTGGTCAAGACCCAATCCATTAGAGAGAATAGAAGGGATGGACATACTGATGACCATGGGTCGAGCCTCAGTATCGTTTGATGGCAATATCGTCCTTGACCGTAATGACGGCACATTCTTGAATCTTGGTTATTATGTAATCGAGACTGATTTATTCAGCGACTCAGACCTGATATACCATCTGACAGAAAAAGCATGGTTCAATGATGAACTCTATGAGGATTTCAAGAGATGCTATCTCATCGCTTGCCATCTTGCGGGCAAACGCCCTGTAAAGCAAATAAAGATGGACTATTAAAAGCTATAATGATTTGCTTCAGAAACGAGGGACAGCGGGAGGTCGTGAGATTTCTCGCTGTCAACTTTATAAAAATGGCATGGAATTACGATTGATATTGCGGATATGTGAAATAAATAATGTAACTTTGTGAAATAGAAACCGTGGTTGCGGAAACGGCGGTTGTTATTTTAGACAAGCATATGAAATTCTTTGACCGAAAAGAGGAAATAGCCACTCTGCGTAAGATTAGGAATAATGCAGAGAATAATGCCCAGTTCACCGTTCTTACAGGACGCCGTAGGATTGGCAAGACTTCACTTGTCCTGAAAGCATACGAGGACAAGCCATTTCTCTATTTTTTTGTCGGCAGAAAAGCTGAAAGTCTGTTATGCGAGGAGTTCAGAAATGAAGTAGAGGAGAAGTTAGGAGTGAAATTAGGCGGCACGCCGTCAGGATTCGCCGAGTTGTTTGATTATCTGATGCAGTTGTCAAAGGAGCAGAGCTTTACGTTGTTTATCGACGAATTTCAGAATTTTGTGCGTGTAAATCCGGCAGTTTTCAGCGATATACAGAAAATATGGGACCTCAATCATTCAGATTCACGAATCAATCTTATCGTATGCGGCTCTGTCTATTCAATGATGACAAAGATATTCCGTGACAAGAAGGAGCCACTGTATAACCGGCAGAACCGCTTCATGACCATCCATGCGTTCAAGCCGTCGGTGCTGAAAGAAATACTCGATGTTTACCATCCGGGGTATACGAAGGAGGATCTTCTCGCCTTATATGCCTTTACCGGTGGTGTGGCAAAGTATGTGGAGTTGCTGATTGATGACAATGCCATGACACTTGACACAATGGTCGAGAGCATGATAAGTTCAGATTCGATATTCATCAACGAGGGGCGCTCTATATTGATTGAAGAATTTGGAAAGGATTACGACATATACTTTTCAATATTGTCAGCCATAGCATCAGGTAAGACTCGCCGCAGTGAAATAGAATCAATTATCGGGAAGCCCATTGGTGGATATCTGACCCGGCTCGAGGATGATTACGGAATCATAGTAAAACAGATTCCGATAAGAGCAAAAACTTTGAGCAAGAACGCAGTATATGTAATCAACGATAATTTCTTCACTTTTGGGTTCCGGTTTATTTTCAAATATACGCATATTCTCGAAATCGGAGGATACAAGCAGTTGCGTGCATTGATAAAAAGGGATTACCCGACATTTTCTGGGCTTATTCTTGAAAGATACTTTAGAGAAAAGGCGATTGAGAGCGAAAAGTACACGCTAATCGGAAGATGGTGGGACCGAAAAGGAGAAAACGAGATAGATATGGTCGCCGCCAATGAGTTTGACAAGACAGTGGAAATCTATGAGATAAAGCGAAACCGAAAGAATATAGATTTTACGGATTTGGAAGAAAAAGTGAAAACTATGCTCACTGCCGTTCCTCTTTTCAATGGCTACGATATTGAGACCAAAGGACTTGATATGCAAGATATGTAAATCAAAAATGAAATCCTGTTATCGAGATATAAGAGGAAACAAAATTATTACTAAATAGCAACCACAGTTTCCGCAACCGTGGTTGTTGTTTGTCTAAAAGGTTTAGACCTCTTGAAATTCGTGGAGATAAATGTATGCGTCGGGGTATTCCTCTGTCCATGCGGAGTTCAGCCCCTCGATGTCCTCGCAGGTTATGATGTTGGTGTCTGCGATTTTCTCAATGTAGCGGAACGCATCATCAATGTTCTTGAAGTACTCGTGAAAGTATTCCTCCTTTGGAGTGCAGATGTCAACATAATAGTTATCCGTGAACCACCCTTTATCGGGGTGGTCTCTTTTAAGATAAACCTCACACCCCGATCCTTCTCCTATAAAATACGCCGACAAAGCCTCATACTTTGAGCAGATGAAATCCCATGCTTCGTATATAGGTTCCCATGCGCTTTCAAGCTGGAAGCAGATACAGTCTTCTTCCCTTTCAAGTTCATCCCACCATCCCCTTACATATAGATGTTCGGGAATTTCGCCATTGAGGGCTTCGACGATATGTCCTACCCAGTTTCCGTTCTCTTTTTCTTTCTCAAGACGGGTCATAAGCTCATAAAGAGCGTCAAGTTCAGATGCTTCGCCTGTGATGCGGTAAGTGCTGTAACAATAGTTTGCCATATTATTTGCAGTTTATGTTTTTTTATCCCTCCCTTTGTCACCCTTTCGGTTTATCGGGAGGTCGGTCTTTCCGATTTTCAGGCATTTCAAGGGAGGCGCAAGCGGACAATAAGACAAATTCATGGCGTAGCAGTGACCCATGGTCTTGATTTGGCATTTGTTCCGGCCTCCAGCTTTGCCGCAGAAAACGGAAGTCCGGCATCATAGTGGAATATGAAAGACATAATTGAATCCATTGTAATTCAGGGGACGGTGGATTTTTCATTATAAAAGGAGCCGAAAACACTGCGCGAGTGCCGAAAATCGGTGTCGATTTTGTGATTTTAAAAAAGAGAATTAAATAAAGGGTTGTGAATCAGAGAATAATTTCAACTCAGCAAAAGAAGCATTTACTTTGCTGCACAATTTGAAAAACGAACTTATAAAACCGATTACATGAGCGCATTTGGAATATTCGCACTGATTCTGACAACCGCCTATATCATCTACTTCTCAGTGGTGATAATACGCGATGTCACGTCAAGTCGGAAGGCGACGGAGGGAAACTCCGAAACAGAGACTTTCGACACAACCTTTGCCGGAGAGCAATCCATAGAAGTCGTCGAGACTGAAACAGGTTTTGCGGTCGGCGACAATAATGTCAATGCTGAACCGGTAGTGGCAGTAGAGACAACTTTACCGGAAATGCCATTTTCTGCGGCAGACAAGGAGGAACAGGCTTTGGCTATACATGATAAACTTGATGCTGACGCTCAGGACATCGAACAGAGCAGAGTCTATGAAAAAGCCTTCACCGATGAAGATTTTGATGAACTGTTACAGGGATACAGCGGACAGATTGACAATGGAGGATGTCTGATAACACGAATCCCGGCTGAGGAATCCGCAAAGACCAACGCCGAGGATGCACCTACAGTTGACGAGTATTAAGCGATGGATTCCGCATGGCCTTATCACACTCGGCCTGTTGTGTGCTGAGACTGCGTCTGCCAAATGCGGAGGTGTCGATTACAGCTGGGGTGCAGATGCGCTTGCAAGACAACATGACTTCGTGGTGACGATGATGCTGTATGTCCTTTACCTTATCTATGCGATAGCCTCTATTGTAGTCATCTATTCCGCACTCCAGATTTACATAAAGATGAACTCCGGCGATGATGGAGTTAAAAAAGAAATCATGATGGTGATTGGGGCGTGTCTGTTCCTGATAGGCGCGTCAACGGTCTTCCCGGCTTTCTTCGGATACAGAATATAGTTTCCATAATCAATAATATATACAAAACCAATCATTTAATTTCAAAACCAAACAAACTAAGAGTATGTTTGAATTTAAACCAAATTAAACATTATGAGGCATAACAAACCCTCAATCAGAGTGTTTGTAGAAGAAAAACGATTAGTATGCATAAAATCAGCTTCTATCAGACACATCTGACCGAGGGTCAATGGTCTTATATAAACAAAGTATTCTTTGAAAATGATTGCAGACACCGCAAATATTCCCTTCGCTCCATATTCGAGGCAGTCCTTTATATTTTGGTCAGCGGTTGCCAGTGGCGCATGCTGCCGCATGACCTTCCCAAATGGCAGACGGTCTATTGGTACTTCCATAAATGGAGAACAGAAGGATATCTGAATCACTGTATAGAAAAACTCGTCATGAAGATACGTCGCAAACGTAAGCAGTCCGCCACACCCTCGGTCATGGCACTTGATGCCCAAAGCGTCAAGTGGGGCAACCGTAAGAGTGACAATGGGTTCGATGCCAACAAGAAAGTAAAAGGCATAAAGCGTAATATTGCTGTTGACCGCAACGGATTCATTCTCGGCAGATGCGTAAGCAACGCCGGCATACATGACTCCCGTGTTGCGCACCCTGTTTGTGAGCGAGTATCTGACGCGTGGCCTTCTGTAAGAAAGGGGCTTGTCGACCGCGGATACAGAGGCGAGCTGATAGATAACATCAAGCGGGATTTCAATATCGACATAGAAGTCTGTTCCACTCCAAATGGGACATGCGGCTTTACTCCAAAGCCTCTTCGATGGGTTGTGGAACGGACTTTCTCCTGGCTGGATGGCTTCCGTAGACTTACAAGAAACTACGAAATCACCAATGAGTCCGCAGAGGAGATGATTGATTTTGCCACGCTCAGACTGTTGCTTAATCATGTCGAACATTAAAAACTATTTAAATTCAAACACTCTCTAAAATTCACTGGATTTTATGATTAAAAAAATCGCAAACAAACTAAAAGGTTTCTTCGGAAGTGAGCGCGTGCAGATGTTCTGCATGATAATGATTGTCGGCTCGGTGGCCATGTTCGCCCAGAATTCCGCCGGTAACTACGAGGCAGGCACTACGGCACTGACCACAGTCACGGAGGAAATCGCCAAGTATGTCCCCATCGTTGTCAAGCTCTGCTACGCCATCGCCGGAGTCGTCGCCATTGTAGGTGCCATCAGCGTCTATATCAAGATGAACAACGAGGAGCAGGATGTCAAGAAGTCAATCATGATGATTGTCGGTGCCTGCATCTTCCTCGTGGCCGCAGCTCAGGCTCTGCCTCTTTTCTTCGGTGTGTGACCCGTGGCGAATACCGGCGAAGAAAACTATCCGTCCTATCCCATGTTCAAGGGGCTTCAACGGCCTCTTGAACTGATGGGACTGCAGGGCCGCTACATCTACTGGGCGGCAGCCGCAGCCGGTGGCGCGATTGTAGGATTCATCGTCATGTATATCGTCATCGGTTTCGTGGCGGGTCTGATAACCCTCGTAGCCGCAATCGCGGTAGGAGCCGCCCTTATAATGCTCAAGCAGCGCAAGGGTCTCCATTCCAAAAACAACGACAAGGGAGTGTTCGTCTATTGCCGTTCCAGAGGTCTATAAACCAATCATTAAAGCAACTCTTAACCAAAATTCAAACCAACTCATTCCGAAAGATGTCAATCCGATATTCATATATGATAGGTGTCGTCCTGATATGCGCTTCTTGCGGCGGATCAGATGAAAAGCGTCCCTCGCTGGAACAGACCAGAGCTGCCATTGAGGTACGGGATGCCTGGCGTGATGAACTGAAGCCGGTGGAAATCACTGCTTCGGGAGCAATCACGGGAGCTGACAGAATCGGGGTGAGACTGACTTCTGACGGCAAAACGGACTACCTTTCGTTTGTAGGGACACCCGATTGTTTCAAGCCGGAACAGCCCTCGCTGATGGCCGACACCGCCTCGGTGGTCAGTGCCTGCTGGCCGCAGTCTTCCTCCGACACCTTGTCGCTGACCGCACCCTTCTCGGACAGAATCTTCGGATACGAGTCCGGAAGGACGGTCGGTGCCAGGCTGTCTTTACAAATGAAATTCCATAGTTCGATGGCCCTGCTGCGGTTCTGTTTTGAGAGCGATAATATTACCGATGTCCTTGAATCGCTGACACTCAAAGGTGAATACGTTTCAACTCACGGAAAATATATCCCTTATAATGGAAAATGGATTGAAAAGTCAGGCGAAGGAATGCCTGTGGGGATTGATGCTGACTGTCTGGCTAACAGCGGTCGCAGTCATGATTTTTACCTTATCCCTTGCGACGCTGCTTCGGACATTGTTCTGTCGGCTATGGTCAACGGCAAGGAATATCTTCTCAAGACCAAAATCCCGCCACTGTCCGCAGGGAGCATGACTCAGATAAATCTCAAGACGGACAAAAGCGGGCTGCTTCTGCCAAAATCCTCGTGGGTTGACAACCAATATAAAAGAGATCTTCGGAAAGTTGCAGTTGTCGATACAGTCAAAACCGGTCATTATCTCCGGAAAGATGGACTTGTGGTGGCGAAGCGTGACACCATGACTGTCGCCGTGGTATTTCAGACTGACGGCAGACACGGCAAAGCCGTTGCCATAGAGGACGTTTCCGGCACATTCTGTTTCGGTGACAAGGACCTGACAAGCGGCATTATCTTCGGGACCATTGACGGACAACGTAACGAAGGCATCATCAATGATTCGTCTTCATCTAAAGAAGAACGGCTTATTTATAAGCCTGAAATCCCATACTCCGAAAACACGGCTTTCGGGCATAAGGATGGTGCGGAGCTGACATCACGACTTCTCAATAAAAAGAGAGGGAAAGAAGGCGGAACCATGCTGACCGAAATCGAGAAGTATCATTGCAGCTACATCCCGACTGTGGCAGAGATGGCTCAGATGTTCTTTCTGTTCCAGCCATACGCCCATTCGCAGATTCCGGAACTGATTGTGCCTTTCAACGGCGAGTATCTGACCTGTTCCGAATCCTCCGACCATAACTATTACGGCATCGAAATGAGTAAGGGCATTGTAATGTCCAACTACTCAAAACAATATGCCAAACTCAAACTAAGACTTTTCTATTTATTCTGACTATGACCCTATACGTCATCATAATCTGTCTGGCGATATGCCTCGGTATGGCTGTTTCCGTATGGGCCTTCGGCACCGGCGGGAAGCGCAGCCGTATCTTCCATGACATCTATTTCACTATCGAGGAAACGGATGGCATAGGAGTGGTATATACCAAAACCGGCGAAGTCTCTGCAATACTGAAAATGGAGAACCCCGTGGCGAAATTCGGCGGCAACATCGATGCCTATTATGAATATACCAAACTGTTCGCAGCCATATGTGCTACACTCGGCGAAGACTATGCCATTCACAAACAGGATATCTTTACCCGTAAGATTTTTGCCGACGAGGACGGTGAGAACCGCGAGTTCCTTTCAAGCTCCTACTTCGAGTATTTCAAAGGACGCCGATACACCGACTCTTTCACTTACCTGACTATCACGCAGGAGTGCAAGAAGAGCCACCTGTTCAGCTACGACAGCAAGAAATGGCGCGACTTCCTTGTGAAAATCCGCAAGGTCGCTGACCAGTTGCGTGATGCCGGTATCAAGGCGCAGTTCCTCAATAAGACAGAGGCTTCCGATGTCGTTGACCGCTTTTTCGCTATGGATTTCGCCAACAAACGTATCTCCTTCAGCACATTCAGAGCTGACGAGGAAAGCGTCGGTATGGGCGACAGGAACTGCAAGATTTACTCGCTTGTGGATGTTGACTGCATCAACCTTCCGACGCAGATCCGTCCCTTTACAAAGATTGAGGTCAACAACACATCTCTGCCAGTTGACCTGATGTCGGTGCTTGACTCCATCCCGGAAATCGAATCGGTGGTATATAACCAGATGATATTCATGCCTGGACAGAAGCGAGAGCTATCCATTCTCGACAAGAAACGTAACCGTCATGCCTCCGTTCCCAATCCGGGTAACCTGATTGCGGTTGAAGATATTGAAAAGGTGCAGGAAGTCATTGCCCGCGAGAACAAGCAACTTGTCTATGCCCATTTCAATATTATGGTGACCTGCAGGAAAGGAGTTGACTTGCAGAAGCCGACCAACCATCTTGAAAACGTGTTCGGGCGGCTCGGCATCCATATTTCCAGAAAGAGCTACAACCAGTTGGAACTGTTTGTAAACTCCTTCCCCGGCAACTGTTTCAAGATGAATCCGGAGTATGACCGCTTTCTAACCATATCGGACGCCGCCATGTGTCTGATGTATAAGGAACACGCCCAGCACTCCGAGGATACCCCTCTGAAAATCTACTACACCGACCGTCAGGGTGTTCCCGTCGCCATCGACATATCCGGCAAGGAAGGAGCCAACAAGCTGACTGACAACTCAAACTTCTTCTGCCTAGGGCCTTCGGGCAGCGGTAAGTCGTTCCACATGGAGAAAAAAAGCCCCAAACGGAGGCATAAGAGGCTCAAACGGATTGAGTGTAATGCACTCATATTTAGGTAGCTATATTTAACAATTCAAAATGTTCGCTCTTTCAAATTCGACCCTTTCGGAGTATTTTTGTACCGCATTTGGGTCTCGGAAGGAGGGACACACGGTTCGACTTTCTTTCAGCGTCGTTCAAGATGGTTCAAGATAAAATCAGCCGTTTTTGACCCTTTTTCACCCCTTTTCCGAGGCTCTGCGACAGCAAGAATACAAACCCTTAAAAGAGCCGTATCATGCAGACAGCGACAGCCGTAAGGCAAACGACAGCGAGAGCGACAAAGAGAGTTTCGGAGAAAGAGATACTCCGTCACGAGTTCCTGACAATAGCGGAAGTTGCAATTCTTCTGCGAGTGAGCGAAAGGACAGTCTATAATCTGATTTATCAAGGCACACTCCGAGCTACCAAAGTGACAAGCCGGGTGACCATAATACCTAAGGATGATTTTTGCAACATGATAAAGATAAACGAATACAACCACACCACCGGGAGCAGCCGACAGCAGGGAAAAGAAGATAAACCTCTCTCCCTGCCTGTTGCCAAGACCGTGAAAAAGGCGGCAGCGCAGGAAGCACCCAAACCGCGCCGCTCACGTAGCAAGCCGAAATCCGAGCTGAAACCGTCCACTGACTACAAGCAGTCGGTCAAGGACACTTTCATCGACAGCACGGAGCTGACGGAGCCTGTATATACTATGGAGGAAATCTGCAAGAAATACAGCTACACTTACGGTAGGTTCTACAACCTGCGTATGCGCTACTCCATACCGTGCGTGAAGATGGATGGTCACAAGTGCTTCCCCCGAAAGGCGGTGGAGGAGGCTATGGCTTCGGAGGTTGAACGCCTCGGCAAAGACCTATCGGAAGATTGGTACTCATGCTTCGACCTCATGAAGAAATACGGTATCGGCAAGACGCAGGTACGCCGCTTCGCCATGACCCACGGCGTGAGAATGAAGAAAATGTATAACCGCCGGATGTACTATCTGAAAGCGGATTGGGACGAGGCGAGGAAGAAAGCGGAGGACGGTAGCACTTCGACAAAGAAAGGGCGTGGTTAGTGCGCCGAAATCAGAAACGAATAAAAATTTTTAGAATATGACAAACCTTTGTACCAAAGTCACCGTGAGGAAGCGACCAATCAAGAACGGTCAGCTGTCACTCTATCTTGACTTTTATCCGGCTATACGAAATCCGAGAACCGGAAAACTGAGCCGACGCGAATACCTCGGTATCTATATCTATGCTCACCCGAAAGAGAAATTCGAGGTGCAGTACAACAAGAGTATGCTGCAAAATGCCGAGCTGATACGCTGTCAGCGCATACAGTCCATCATCAACCAAGACTTCGGCTTCATCGACCACACCAAAGGGCGCGAGAGCTTCATCGAATACTTCCGCGAGGCGATGAACGAGAGCACCAACTACCGTAATTGGGAAAATGCTTTCAAGCATTTCTGCAACTATGCCAAAGGAGAGTGCTGCTTCGATGATATAACCGTGGAGTTTTGCCAGGGTTTTCTGACCCATATGCTGAAATTGAAAACGCCATCGGGAGGAACGATGAAAGCCTCGACTGCCAACAACAATTTCGGCAAACTGATAGCCGTGATCCGCCGTGCCGTTGCAGCCGGACGCCTCAAAGACAACATCATTCCTTTTCTGAAACCTGCAAAGGAGGAAAAGACCAAGAAAGAATTTCTGACCCATGAGGAGCTGAAACGCCTCGCTGCCACTCCCTGCAAGCATGAGGTGTTCAAGGCGGCATCGCTTTTCTCCTGCCTCACAGGACTGCGCATTAGTGACATCATAGCCCTGCGTTGGGAGAACATCTGCAAGGCTCCCGACGGTGGCTGGTGTCTGCGTCTGACAACGCAGAAGACCAAGACCGAAGCGACACTGCCTTTGAGTGACGAGGCATTGAAGCTGTGCGGAGAACGTGGCACAGGGCAGGTGTTCAAAGGTATGGCGAAAAGCCTCTGCCCTGTATATCTGAAAGACTGGATAGCGGCGGCAGGTATCACCAAGCATATCACTTTCCACTGCTTCCGGCACACTTTCGCCACCTTGCAGATAGCCTCCGGCACCGACATCTACACCGTGTCGAAGATGCTCACGCATACCAACGTGACCACAACACAGGTATATGCCGATGTCGTAAGTGAACTCAAACGCGAGGCGGCTAACAAGATAACATTGGAGTAAGTGATACAATCATCATCGCTTCATGGCATGGAGATATAATCAGATAAAGACATCAAGAAATACAATCATATAGATATAAAGATATGCAATCTTCAAGCAATACACAGGACAACACACACCGCAGTATCGCGGTATCGGTCGCTCACGACAACACATCATCCGATAACACGATGCCATCATTTGACCGTCTGCCATACTATGTGGCGAGCCTCATGCGTAAGGTGGATACCGTCATGGAGAAACTTGACAGGCTCATAAGCGCGCCGCAGGAGGAAGCCGACCAATACACTGTCCTTGACATAAGGGAAGCGAGCGAACTGCTCGGCAAGACTGTCGGCACTATCTACTCGCTGACAAGTCAAAAGGCGATACCGTTCAGCAAGCGCGGCAACAAACTCTATTTCTTCAAGGATGAACTTTTGGCATGGATTAAGAGCGGAGGCAAAGCCGACATCGACTTCCATTCAGATGAAAACCGCGATGCCTACGACCGACATCTGCTGAAGCTGAAAGAGTCGAAACGCCGCAAGCCGAGGGGCGGTCTTTGAGGGTGGAGACTGACAGGGCTTGCCCTTGTTATAGCCCACTATAACTACTCCGCTTCGCTCCCGTAGTTGTGGGCTCTCCCGAGGGGCTTATGGCTCTGCCCTAAGAACCCGCAATGGCTCTGCCCTTGACCCGCACAGGGCGCGTTGCCCCTGCGAACCCCAAGCAGGGAGTGACCCTCTCCCTGCACCCACCGCTTAGGGCGTTCACCCCTAAGAACCCATCGGCAGAGATGACCCCTCTCCGCCACCTCTCGCTCAGACCCTTCGTCTGAGAACCCGCGATATTGAAACACTCTTTTCCCTTACGGATTATGAAAACCGGAATTAAATTCAAGCCCTGCAACGTAGGCACTGCCGAGGCGCACAACCGCCGCGACAGAGCCTACTGCGAGGCTGTTGTCCGAAAGTTCGGGCAGACATACTTCTGGGACGAACACCGCCACCTCAATGTGACGTGGCGCAGTCCGTCCTACACAAAGCCTCTGCCGGAGCTGCTTGAAGACCTCAAGGTGCTTGTCAAGCAAAAGACCGGACGCGCCATGCAATGCAAGGATGTGGAGCACACCGACCGCAAGACAGGAAAGAAGCGGAAGCGGTCGGGCAGTTCGGCTATCCGCGAGGGTTGCCCTCCCATCAAGCCGGACACGCGCATAGAGGATTTTGACCTGTTCGTGAAATGGCTCGCCGACAAGGGTATCTCCGTCATAAGCATCGACCTCCACCATGACGAGGGTCATGCCGACCCTCTGACCGATAATCTGCTGCCCAACCATCACGCCCACATCATTGTCGATTGGATGAACCACGAGACAGGAAAGAGCGTCAAACTCGATGCCAATGACTGTAAGGAAATGCAGACAGTGCTTGCCGAAAGCCTCGGCATGGAGCGCGGCACTCCCAAAGAGGACTCCGGCATAGAGGGGCTGAGTGCCATAGAGTACAAGGAGCGGAAAGCGCGTGAGAACAACCAAAGGCTCTCGGCTGAGAACGCTGTGCTTGAAAGCCGTAACGAGCAACTTGAATTGCAGGCGATGGCTGCTGAGAAGTCTATCGAAGAACTTGAACAACAGCGCAAGGAGAAGAAAAAGGCTCTTGACGAGGAGAGCGGCAGCGCACTCATGAGCGGTGTGGCAAATCTTTTCGGCAAAGGTAAATATGCGGAGATTGAGAAAGAGAACGCACGGCTGACAGCCGAGAACAAGGATATGCAGTTTGCCGTGGCTAAGATGGAGGCACAGGTGGCTAAAATCCCGATGATGGTGCAGAGGCAGGTGCGTCAGACCATCGAGGAAAAGACCGAGGAACATCTGACCGAAATCCGGGAGCTGAACGCATCGCACAGCCGTGAATTATCTTCCCTCCAAGTCAGGTTGCAGAACCTCTCCGCCCGATACCGTGAACTGGAGAGCAACAACCGCCATATCATAGACAATCTTAAGCGAGAGAAAGACACTCTGCTTGCTCAGATGGAAGCGATGTTGCGGTTGCTCGGCGAGAAACTTGAAAAGGCTGTCCGCGCCCTCATTCAGTTCGCAAGGGTTTTGGCATACAAAACTTTCACACGCGAGCATAAGGAGGCGATTGTGTCATGGCTCGCACTCGATCGTGACAATCCAAAATCAAACGCCCATTTTGTCAAGGTATTCGCCCGACCGTTTCTGACCGACAAGGAATTTGACAAGGGCTGCAAGGAACTCGACCGCCTCACTTCTTCTTTCCCTGCTGTCATGGAGGATCTTGAACAGCCACAACGCAGAGGTATGAGGCGGTGAAATGTTAAATTTGTACCTTTTCAATAAATCACACTCATTTTTATGTTCCTCCACAGGCTAAATCTCAAATATTCTGATTAACTTTGCATATGGTAGTCCTCGGACTATCAAGACATTTCGGAAAAAGAAGAAACGTTATGCGTATCTTGTAAGTGAAAACGTAGGAAATTTTCAATCGAGCAAGGATAGCATAGTGGTTCTCACGCGTATAGCGTGGGCTGCTATTGTTACATCTGCTCAAATGGTTTCCTACGACCTTCACTTAAGACGTGGCATAGTTGGCTCACGTTTCTGCATTATAACTTAACTCTCTCCCATGAGCCAAATGGAGAATTGTAGGAACATATGAAAAAGATTTTGTTTTCATTGTCATTGTTGGTTGGACTGCTTGTAACTTCATGCCGCGATGACAGTACGTTTTTTAACGAGCCATCGCCAATCCGTGCATATGAAACCGATGCTGAGATTTTGGCACAGTTTGTAGATGTAGATAACGCCACAGGTGCGTTTTTCATCAATCCCGATAAGAAAATCAATGCCTCCGATTATGTAGTCAACCGTAGTCGGGAGGAGCTAATGATGGTCAGCTTTGTAAACCGTGACAAGTTCAGCCGAGAAATGGAGGATGTCAATGTAATGATTCGATCTATAAAGCAGTCCGGCATATCAACAGCTATAATCTATTCTACTTATTTGTCAGATAAACTGATTGAAGGTGGTTCATCTGATAACTTTAAGGTTGAGAAGTTGGCTGTGCCTTCAAGAAACGAAACACCACTTGCTCAAATGATAGTGACTTCGGAACGAAACGATGCCAGACAGTTTTATGCACCTCGATATGTTACCATGAATGTATCAGCCAACAGTTCATCAAAATTCTATCTGTATCAGATTTCTTTGGGTGACATCTCAAATCCTGATGCCGGGATATTGGTTGTTGCCGGATTAAATACTCCCCAGCCCAGCCATTCTTACATCATTACAAATAATGGCAATTCCGATTGGCTCTCGGTCAAAGGTATGAATCTTGTCGGTGACGGAACGCTCTCCGTCTCATTTACAGAATGAGAACTATATTTTCCGCCTTATTACTATCCATGTTGATGACATTGTCATCGTGTGAAGGAAAATCCGGCTATCTTGATGATGGTCAACAAGGCACTGTTGCCATGCTCACAGATGTGGAATGGCTAATGGTGTGGGCTGATTACGGCAGTCTTGGTGAGGAAACGTATGAGGCAGAAACAGACATATATAGATTTGAACGTTCCGGTAAAGGATGGTTCGCTAACGGATCATGGACTGATAACAATAAAAAAGATAATATTGGATATTTTCAATGGACTTTTACCACTGAAAACTTTTCAGTAATATGTATGGCTGGATATATTGAAGGATATTGGCTGATAGAAAAACTCACACCGAATGAATTATGGGTCACTTCTGCGCCTCAAGACCCGGTACTTTATCCATCACAAGACAGCAGAAGATACAGGTTCAAGGCTCGCAAAATAAAATAGCCACAAATTCGGTAGTGATATGGCGGTAAGCCTCAATAATATTTGCACTTGTTCATACCTTACTAACTGTATTACAGTAAATTTAGCAAAAATCTCATTGATATTGTTAAATTAAGCCATATTACGCATAGTTATTATGTTATTATGCTGATTATGTGTAGCTTTGTACCTGTCAATGTTAAATACACACATAAAATGAAACGATATATATTTTTATTAAGCATCGTTATTACTTCGCTTTGTGCATACTCACAAGAAGAAATGAATGTTCCACTTGATAACTCACAAGAAACGTCAATATTAACAACTGAATTAAGTGCTGGAAGTGCAACAAATCTACATGTAGAATCTTCAATGGCATCAACTATTACAAGTTCCGCATATTCTGCAAATTCAGCAATGACATTCGATTATAAAAATACTCAGGAATGGGGCAAATATAAGGCACTTCGAGCGGTTGGATGGAGCGCATTTGGCGTAGGCGTTCCTGCAACACTTGTCGGACTTTTCTTGTGTGGTGTAGCTTTGGATGCATCTCCAGCAGCTGGAACAGCAGGTGCGATTGTAACGATATCCGGAGGTGCCCTTACTCTATCAAGTATTCCACTTCTAATTTCAGCCTATCATTATCGTAATAAGGCTAAAAGAATGGCTTTGAATGTTGGTGTCACATCTATCAATGCTCCCTCCATTTCAAATAGAATTGATTATACGCCTGCTTTAAGTTTTGCGCTAAATTTCTGACTTCATACATTTCTTTGAGATACAATGAAATACACAATAAAACGATATTTTTTTAGTTTACTTTGCACCCTTATCACCTCGTTTTGTGCATACTCGCAAGACAACATGATTGTCCCACTTGATAACTCACCAAAAACATTCATATTAACAGACGAGTTAGATTCCGAATATGTAATAAATGCATCTGATAATTCTTCGGCGGTATCATCTTTGACAAGTTATGCAAATACCGCAAATTCAGTGACGAGATTTGATTATAAAAATACGCAGGAATGGAGTAAATACAAGGTTCTTCGTGCTATTGGATGGTCTTCTTTTGGCGTTGGTATCACAGCCACTTTTTACGGACTCATAGGATTAGGATTAAGCCCATAGCACATGACATTTTTAAGTCGGTTTAGCCGCCTCGTTTTTAACATTTGCCCAGAAGTCGTGCAGCAGGTTGACATATCCATATCGAAAAATACTGATGCGCTGCACATTCCTGCTTTTCATCATCGGAATCGGCAAAGACTCGATTTTGACAAGGCCGTCGATGAATACAGCAGCAAAGGCAATCATCAAAAGAGTGAGCATGTTTTCAAAACGCTTTACTCCAAGATGGGTCTCCTCCATGTTGAATCCGGCGGACTTCAGCGCCCGGAATGCGGTCTCGAGAGTCCAACGCTTGCGATAGAGCGCCTCCGTATAGTCGCACTCCAATGGAGATGCGAGGATTATAAGCGACTCCTCTCCGTTTCTGCCCGTGTGGCGTGTGGCATAGATCCGTACCCTCGTGTTCCTGCGCATCAGCCAGACGTCATGCAATACGACGGATTCACCGAGTTTCAGCGATGAGAGCACTTCGCGGAGCTTCCGCCCCTTTTTCTGGCCTTCTTTTCTCATAAACAGATTCTCCCGCAGTCTCAGGCAATAGCGTATGTGGTTTATCTGAAGCCATTTGATGAAATTCGAATTGCCGAACTCACGGTCTGCGAGAAGACACTCTATCCTGCCATGGCCAATCAGGGATACAACTCTTTCCATAATGTCAATCTCCTCTACAAAGCTGGTAATGTCGTGGCCAGGGAGGAATGTGAAGCATATGGGGAGCGATATTCCGTTGAAGCAGATTCCCACTGCAAGGACATAGTATTTGAATTTGCCAAGCTGCCATGATGTGCCGTCCATGGTCAGTATGAACCGACTATTTTCAGGCAGGGCGTCAATTATGCTCCGGGCAGCTTCATGCCGCTTTACCAGTCCTCGAAGCAAGAAACGCTCGATACGCCTTACCACCGATGCGACGTCGGCACTTGAGGCAAACTCGGAAGCGAGTTTGAGAATGTTGACCGACCACGACACTATCATGGCCTGAAGAACCGATATGAGACATTTTTTTAGAGAAAGGTTCATTCCTCTCTGACAAACCGGTCTCAGAATTGTTAATAGAGTATCCATAAGGCGTGCGATTTCCTTGATTTTTGTTCACCCTATTAACAAAGGAAGTCCGCGCCTTTCCTATATCCTTATGTTTTATTGACAGTTGGTAAAGGCAAGCGATGCAAGACATTTTAACTTGAAATTGACTCCCAATGGGCGTATGTGCTTGTTTTGTGTGCCTTGAGTCGAATACCTAAAAATGTCATGTGCTATGGATTAAGCCTTAATGATGGAGGTAATGGACATCCATTTATTGCGATAATTGCAACAGGGGGTGCACTGACATTATCCAGTGTCCCAATTCTAATAATTGCAAATAAATATAAGAGGAAGGCAAAAAAGATGGCTCTGAATATTGGTGTCTCATCTATCAACACCCCCTCCATTTCAAATAGAATTGATTATACACCTGCTTTAAGCCTTGCACTGAATTTCTGACATATGATTTATAGTAATATCTTAACGGTTACCCTCACACGGTAGCCGTTTTTTGTGTCTTTTGTCCCCCTTTTGTACCATACGGCTGTAACAGTCTCATTTTATGGCTTGAAAATACTTGGAATCCAACTCTTTTCTTGTAGTAGTATTGACTTTCTTCAATCCTTGACATGTTGGTAAACTAATAAGTGTTATGCTTATCTTAAACTTGAAACGTAGGAATTTTTCAGATTGGACAAGGATCGGCATAGTGGTTCTCACGCATATGCGTAGGTCACTATTGTTACATCCGCATCAAGGGTTTCCTCCACTCTCAAATAAGGATTGGATTCATTTTAGTGATAGAATCCTAACCAAATAACCCTATAACATATTATTTAAGGGTAATTTTAGATGTATCATTATAGACTATTGGTAAAGCACGATAGATTGGAGTCCTTTGAGGAGTAAGGTAAATTACTTTGAATTTTGGAAGGCTATTCACCAATTGGATAGCGTCTTTGTTGATAGCCTCATTCTTTGCCGCTTTAATTATTGATGCATCAGAAACCGATCCATCAGGATTGATGAAGAATCTGACAACGACTCTTTCTTTTGCTCCATCAGGAATCACTTGGTTTTCTTGTATATACTTTATCATATCCGCATCATTGCCTTTCCCACCAAATAAGACGACAGGATCGGTATTGATAAAATAATCCAATTTAGTATTTTTGATTGAATCCGCTATTTCGCCGGGGTATTCAACAAATACAGCGCGATTTCCGTAATCATCATCCTTAACTTTCAAATCAATGATTTTATCATAAGGAATATCATCAAGATTGTATTTCCCAAACCACGGATACCATTCGCCATTTACATAGATAAAGGGTTCGGGACCATTTTCATAATATAGCCATTGCAGATCCATAGTTGGTTTTATTCTTACAACGGGATTTCCGATTAATACTGTGTTAATCGTGTCAAGGGCAATTGTTGGACCAGCAGTTAAATCGGATGCTGAAATCCTTTTTGTCTTGAAACCTATATAGCTAATATGAATGGTGTCTGTATTGAGTGCCTTGAGAGTGAAATAACCTGTGCTGTCGCTAAAAGTGCCTTTTGCATCTCCATTAATCAATTCAAAAGCTCCATTCAAAGGAAGATGCGTAATTGCATCTATTACAGTTCCTGAAATAAGGATGCTGTCATTAGCTTCTTTATTATTGCTTGAAAAAGTGTTCATTCTTAATGTACGGCAAGCTGAAAACGAAATTAATAGCGATGATATTGCGATGAAAACTACATAGCGAAGTTTGCCATTCGATTTTTGAATAGCCTTTGATGTAAAATGATTTCTCATTATTCGTGCCATAAGCAAGTTGGTTAAGATGATCATCTACGATTTACAACATTGCAACAAAACCGATTGTTTTCCCATAGAGACTTTTCATTTATACTTTTTCTCTGTACTTCCTGATTCGTTTTTGAATAGCTACTGCAAGATGTGTTTTTGTCGGACATTCGCGTTGCTTCATACCGTCTAAAACACCCTTGCAAGGGGAAACCCCTCGACCCGATTTTGATACGCTGACAAGTGCGGATAGCCATTTTGGAAGTACCAATAGCAAAAAACAGCCCCAAATACACGGTTAAAGATTGTAAAGTAAAATATAAAATAGTTAAGAGATACCACTCTTTGACAAAGTTTCCGTAATATTGCATCAACACTACCTAACGCACTGAAACACACTTTCTTCGATTACGGCACGTCATTTTTAGCCCACACATAGGATTTTTGGTTCTCGGACGTACCGTTTAATACTATTAAACACTGATACATAACAATTTAACCGCTTCCACATGAACTCTGTTGTGCGCCAGCTCCACGAGCAGAACACCGATGTCGTGATGGTGGATACGGGTAACTCATACGAGGGTCTGTGCGAGTATCTCGGCGGCAAGTATATTTCATATACGGAGGAAAAGCCAATCACCATGAACCCGTTCAAAATCAACCGTAACGAGTACAACATTGAGAAGATAGACTTTCTCAAGAACCTTGTCCTCCTGATATGGAAAGGGTCTGACGCAAAAATTCCTGAAATCGAGTTCCGTATCGTGGAACAGATCATCATCGACTATTACGATGCCTACTTCAACGGGTTTACAAAGTACACCGATGAACAGCGCGAAGTCTTGTTGAAGAATCTCTTTGCCTCCGCCAGCCGCAAGAACACTAATATGCCTCCGAAAGATGTAGACGAGATGGTGCGCAAGCAGATAGAGGTACTGGAGAAACGCCGTGCGGCTCTCAAAGTAACGGAACTGAGCTTCAACTCGTTCTTCGACTATTCCTTTGACCGTCTTGAGCAGATATGTACCGAAAACGACATCACCACAATCAGTTACTCCACCTATTCCACGATGCTTCAGCCATTCTACAAGGGCGGCGCATACGAGAAAATTCTCAACGAGAATGTGGATTCCACTCTCTTCGACGAGACATTCATTGTCTTCGAGGTGGACGCCATCAAGGAGAACAAGAAGCTGTTCCCCATCGTGACCCTGATTATCATGGATGTGTTCCTACAGAAGATGCGCCTTAAAAAGAACCGCAAGGTCCTCGTGATTGAGGAGGCGTGGAAGGCCATTGCTTCGCCACTTATGGTAGAGTATATCAGGTATTTATACAAGACAGCCCGCAAGTTCTGGGCATCGGTCGGAGTGGTGACGCAGGAGATTCAGGACATCATCGGCTCTGAAATTGTCAAGGAGGCAATCATCAACAACTCCGATGTCGTGATGCTGCTTGACCAGTCAAAGTTTAAGGAACGCTTTGACGAGATTAAGAAGATTCTGGGTCTTACCGATGTTGACTGCAAGAAAATTTTCACCATCAACCGCCTTGAGAACAAGGATGGCAGGTCATTCTTCCGGGAGGTATTCATCCGCCGTGGCGCAGTCGGAAATGTTTTCGGAGTGGAGGAACCACGCGAGTGCTACATGACCTATACCACTGAACGTGCCGAAAAGGAGGCACTCAAACTCTACAAACGGGACCTCAGATGTTCGCATCAGGAAGCCATAGAAGCCTATTGCCAAGATTGGGCTAAATCCGGCATCTCAAAATCCCTCGCCTTTGCCCAACGTGTGAACCACGAAGGCAAGATGCTTAACCTCTGATATTTCAAAATTACTTAAACAAACCAATACATCATTTATGATTTCTCTCGTTTCAATCGAAGAATTTGTAGATAAGATCTATCCGCCCGTTCATGGCCGACGCACAGCGTATGCCTGCAAACTTATTAAAACTCTACGAAATGCTGGCATTACCGACCTGAAGACCCTCGTGCGTCATCAGCCAGAATCGTTGACGGCAATCCGCAATATCGGTCCGGTGTTTGTTGCCCAGACCGAACATCATCTTGAAAAGGCCGGCATTTCTTTGGGCATGACCGATACAGACCTCAAAAACGTGATTCTTTCCAGCCTTTAAGACCGATCTAAGATGAACCGTATCCTGTTTATATTAATAATGTGTCTTGCCGGAGTGTCAGCTTCGGCCCAGTACGCAAATCTCAATATCGACGCCAAGACCGTGGCGGCGATGGCTTCGGCATACGGTGTTGAGACCGGCACCGAGGCTTATTATAATGAGCAGGTGAAGAAAATTCTTGAGAAATATACATCTGCAGAAGTGGCGGCCGCCGCCATATTCTCATCTAAATTTCTCGATCGCAAGGCCCTTACCGACCTTGGTATTTGGAGCAGTTCGACAGAGAACTACTATTACAAGCGCATCTACCGAATGGTGGCCACCAAAATAATTCCCAAGATTGTGGTGGTTGCCCGGCTGATGCTGGAGCAGCCGCATAACGCACTCTATTGGGGAAGCTATCTGATGAAGATTTGTGACGAGACGAAGGCATTGTGTATGCAGTTCGAATCGGTTGTGACCAACAGCAGACTCGGATTCGGTGACATCAACTTTCTTGAGCTCAATCCGCAAATCAGAGAACTTTTTGAGTTTGCACAATACAACATTATCAACTGGGACAATATGCAGAAGATGCTTGCCGAAGCTCCGGACCATTTCACCAAGGAGAATCTGAAAGCGGATGCCGAAAACCTCTATAACATAGCAGTCGGTATAGCTTCAAACACAGCCGAGAACATCATGGAACAGATATTGTCCGGCTCGGATTTCAATGGTCTTATGCAGGGCAAGATTACCGGCATCTACGATGCGGTGGTGAGCTGTGAACGCATCTACGGCAACATCAACAACCTTCTTGCCAGTCAGTTGATGGATATTGTCGGCTCCCCGGAGAACGTAAACAGACTGTTCAATATCGCCAATTACAATATTACCGGCTGGGTGACGGACTATGTTGACCGTGCCGACGGCCAGTATTACACCCAGCGGTGGTACATATACAGGAAGGAGTCCGGATCGGAGACTGTCTGCAATTATAACCCTCCGACTGACAACAATTCCATTCTCTACGGCTCGCCGTGGTACAGGGTAAACACTACAGATTCCAACTATTATCCATCGGCGGCAGTTGTCGAGGCCGCATTGAGCAATTCGGAGGCTCATGCCGGATGGTCGCGGAGCAAGGTCGCCCAACTCAACCAACAGGATGACCGGTACCGCTATAACATGAACTATTACCGCAGCGGTTATATTCTCAACCGTGGCGGCAAACAATATGGCAAGGCATACGCCTATTCGATAACCGTGACAAAATCATGGAACTGGACGGAGGAAGTCTATGAGGCTGTCTTTGACAGTTATAACATGGACCTGGCTACATTCCATAAGCAGATGCAGGTCAAGCTCAAGGAGTTCAATGACAATGAGGAAGGACTTGTGTATCAGATAGGATATGGAAGCCGGAACTATTATTCGGCATCGAGCGCCGACAAACTGAAAGGGACCGAGAGCGTGATTGTATCAGTCACCTGCCATGACGGTGCAAAACTTATGAGTGGCACCACGACATACAAATGTAAGAGCTGCGGAGGCTCACTGAATAGTCACACTAAAGAATGTTCGATGGCTACAACCCTTTCCGGCAATCAGGATGTAGATACATCGGAACTGGACGCATTGGAAATGGAATACCGTAATAAAATCGCTCTCACGCAAGCACAGATAGACCAGTTGGAAAGACAGAATGCTGACCTTATCAAGCAGATAGCCACGGCGACAGTCGAGGAAGCTGCTCGTCTGCGCCAACAGTATAATGCAAACCAGAATCAGATCAGTCAGTTGAAGAGACAGTTGACCGATTATAAGATGAAGTTGCAGGATGTTCTTCAGGCAAAGGATGACGCTTCGCAGGACAATGACATTCAGACGGATGATTATTACCGTATTCCCGCAATCATGCAGGACTGCAAGACCGCATACAACCTGACATGGGACGGTGACGGTTATTGGTCAGGCTACACTTATGTCCGCAAGGCGCACGCTCCGAACATCAACGGGATTCTGACCTTCAAGGCTACAATCTCTATTGCCAGAAAGCCTGAATACTTTCTCGGCATAAAGATACATCGCGCCATTGTGCAGATTGACTATGAGCTGTATGCCGAGTATTCCGACACCCAGGTTGTCGAGATAATTAACCTTGACCCCAATGCTTCGGATGCTGACAAAGAAAAACAGATCAACGAAAGGCTGTCGGCAATAGCCCGTGAGTATCCGGACTGTCAGCTTGATACCCGGTATTGCAAGACGGAACCTTCAGAAACAGACGATACAGATGATACATATCATCTTCTCTGGTCGTCCGACCGCCTTGAGATTGCAAGAGGCGTTGACATGAGGCTCCATAAGATTTATGTCAACCTTGTGTCGATTGAGAAGATGATGAACTACAAACGCTCAATCATCGACGTGTTGCTGACCATAGCACCGCCCGTCAACGATGATCAGGGTCGCAGACAGACCCTCATTCAGCAGGCCCGTCGCCGCTGGTTCCGCAATGCAGCTGACACACATCACTCAGACAGCTATAATGGTAAGTACGATGAAACTGAATAAATCAAAAAACCATTTTAAGAAAGTTCCGGAGACTGATATGCTCAATGCCGGGATATTCACTGAATCCCCCGCTTACAGGATCCAGCGATACAACGTACTTAGGATAATTGTCTTTTATTGCGGCAAGATTTCCGAACTCCCTCTTGACAGTCTCGTCGGAAGCGAGGAGATATGTCACCTGAATGTACATACGCTTATCGGCTTTTGTCGCTACAAAGTCTATCTCACCGGCGCGGAGAATACCGACTGTGACATCAAGACCCTGGCGGCGGAGATGGTTCCATACCACATTCTCCATTATTTTTTCAATGCTGCCCCGTATATCGGAACCGCAAAGGTAATTGCGTATGCCATGGTCGGAGAAATAGTGTTTGTTATTCGATTCAAGGAGCAGTTTGCCATGTATGTCGAACCGTCCGATTGGAACCGCAAGAAAAGCGTCACGGAGATATTTGAGATAATTCGATACGGTCTCATCGCTGATCTTTTCACCTTTGGATGTCATGTATCGAACAATTTTTGTAACCGATATCGGTTTCCCAATGTTATCGGCAACAAAGCGTATGATATTTTCAAGTTGTGTGACATTGCGAACCTTCTCTCTCCGAACGATATCCTTTACAAGAATGGTATTGTAAACACCCTCAAGGTAGTCCGTTATCTGGGATTGCTCATCAGGTCTGAAAGCAAGCAGCCCTGGCAGACCGCCCAGTCTGAGATAAATCATGACCGCATCGTCGCTGTCTTCCATGCTGTGGAATCTCAGAAACTCGGTGTACGAAAGATTATAGATCTTTATCTCGATATACCGACCGGAGAGGTGTGTGCCAAGTTCACTGGAAAAGATGTAGGCATTGCTCCCGGTGGCGATTACCTGACAGCGGTCTTCCGCATGAAAGCTGCGGAGTGCGTTCTCATAGTTCTCAATATCCTGGACTTCATCGATAAGGAGATAGTTTTCGGCTCCTTCGGGCATTTGCGCGGCAGCATAGTCATACAGCTGTTCCGCCGTTACAATGTCACGGAATGCCTGGTACTCCTTATTTATATATACGATGTTTGCACCGGGACGGTTCCGGTTGAGCCATTCACGAAACAGTTCAAGCACCTTGCTCTTTCCGACACGGCGTTGACCGACAAGGATAAGCATCATGCCACGGTTGATAAGACCGGCGATCTTTTCGATATATTGTGGACGGGGAATGAGTTCCATAGTTGTAATTTTTTTGCAAAGATAGCAAACTATACTTGGAAAAACAAACAAAGTGTGAGAATGTTTCGTGTTATAACCGGGGATTATTGCAACGGATGTGGGTTTTTCGGGTTATACTCGGTAGGTGATGCGCAAAAAAAGGAATGCTGTTCAGCCATATCTTTTATTACAAAATGAAAAAGTACCTTATCATATTCATAATTATGTTTCCCTTGACCGTCAATGCCCAATGGAGCTTCGATGTATTCTCGGTGGAGGCTTATATCTCGGATCATAAGCATCAGAAAAGTCTGCTGCTTGCCCGTTCCACTTTGGAAATGAGCAACCAGCTTCTTCATGAGTATTCGGCCGACGCCTCAAATGATTATAAGGAGCTGAACTTTGATCTTGACAAATATACAAGGGCTTTCGACATCATAGATATTATATACCAGTCAACAAGGACAGCCCTGAATGTACGCGACACCTATACCAATGTAAGGGACAACGTGACAAAATACAAGAAGATGCTGACAGATTTCCATGAGAAATGTCTTAGACGTGGCAACATTGAGATGTCGGATACGCTGATAATCACAGTAAATTACCACTGTATTCAGAAGATAGGCAGTGAGGCCGATAATCTTTACCGCTCAATGACCGACCTTGTGCTGTATGCCACCGGCGCGGCAGCCTGTTCGACCTCCGACCTTATGATGGTAATCAATTCCATAAACCAGTCGCTCGACAACATAAGGCTTCATCTCAACAAGGCGTACTTCGACACATGGAGATACATACAGGTCAGGATCGGTTACTGGAAATCATCTGTTTACCGCAATAAACCGCTACGAGAGATTATTGATGACGCCTTCGGAAGATGGCGTGATGCAGGATACCTTAATAAACCGAGTCAATGAAACGAATTTACATCCCCGTGCTGCTGGTGGCTTTCGCATTGTCGGCCAAAGCACAAAAGATCACCTACAATCACGATGATGCGAAGATGAATCAGATAACAGTGCAGGAGACCGGTGCCGGCTCCCTGACTCCGAGCCTCTACTATCAGGTTCTCCATAACCGATACCGCAAGACTGCCAATGCTGAAAACAAGATGTCGTTCCGCACGACTGCCGGCATATCCGCATATCAGCAGATTGACGATGCCGAGAAACTTGATTCCTCATTTGTCAAGCGGGCCGAAATAGAGGCCCTGAATATGGCTGACCGTCAGGTTGATCTCGCATGGATGGCGGAAGGCCGCAAGATTGAGGCCGGTCTGGAAAATTTTCAGCGCAATATCAACAGGCTCGCTACTGCAGGAGGTAAGAACGTCCATGTCTCGCTTTGGCGTGAGTATTACAACAAGTTCACGACAGCTGTCACTGCAATCAAGCAGTCCTATATGCCGAACTCCCAGCGGAAGAAGGAGTATCTGAGGATATACAAGGATATAACCGAAGCCAACGAGAACCTGCTGCGCTTCCTTGTGCAACTGCACGGACGGGGTGAGACTTCAAGACTGCTCGCCGCCACTTACAACAAACCGGACCGTCGTGGCGCGATAGCCCAGGCTGCCATGAACCGGTGGCGTGGTGCCGGATTGTCAACCAAAACAATAGCTGATAAATAACCAATCATAACCAAAACATCAATGGATAAAGCAATCAAAACAACCAAGCTCAAGTGTAAACTGGGACATACGACCCTCGTGCTGACTGAAAAAGGAGAATTCCTTTTCAGAGCATACGAAACCGCCCGTCTTTTCGGCTTCCGCGATGATAAGGAATGTATCCGTAGTTACTCCGAGGAAGCCCGGCTCATAGTCATGGAGACAGACGGAGGTCGTCAGCCGGTGAAATGTATCTCGATGGAGGATGTAATCCGCATCGCCGGCAAATCCCGTATCCCCCAGGCAAAGGACATGGCTAACAGCCTTCGTCTTATTCAGAAAGACCAGGAGATAGAGTCTCTGAAAATTCAGAATCTTCTTTTGACTGACGACCTTGAGTGTGCTATTGACGGCTTGATAGGAATCCGGGAGCAGCTGGACTTACTTTTCTGTGACCTCGGCGTGAATGGGTGACAATATTCTCTCGGATTTCGGCATAAATCTCCTTGAGGAAGAGATAGATGACGTAATCTTTCAGACCAACGAGTTCCTCTGTGACGCCACGTTCACAGGTTCTCAAGGGCCGTTCTGGTGGATTCTCCAGATGTGCATGGCGTTGGCCGCGCTGTTCTCGCTCATCGTGGCGGGACAGATGGCCTTCAAGATGATGTATAAGAACGAGCCTCTTGATGTGATGAAGCTCCTTCGTCCTCTCGGAATCAGCCTTATCATGTGCTGGTGGTATCCGCCGGCCGACAGCGGGACAAACTCAAGCGGCTCGTCATGGTGCGTGCTCGACTTTCTCTCATATATACCGAACTCGATAGGCTCATATACGCATGACCTGTATTCGGCGGAAGCGGCGCAAATCGAGGACAAATTCAGGGAGGTTCAGGAACTGGTATTCGTAAGGGACAGCCTCTACACAGACCTGCAGGCGCAGGCCGATGTCGCCCGGACAGGTACTTCCGACCCCAACCTCATAGAATCCACAATGGAGACAACGGGGGTCGAGGAAGTCACCCAGATGGAGAAAGATGCCTCTAAGCTGTGGTTTACTTCTCTGACCTCCGGTGCGGTAGTCTGCATAGACAAGATAGTGATGGTAATCGCCCTGATAGTCTTCAGAATAGGATGGTGGGCTACCATATACTGCCAGCAGATTCTCTTGGGTATGCTCACGATTTTCGGACCGATCCAGTGGGCTTTTTCGCTGTTGCCGAAATGGGAAGGGGCATGGGCCAAGTGGCTCACCCGCTATCTTACAGTGCATTTCTATGGAGCGATGCTCTACTTCGTAGGCTTCTATGTGCTTCTTCTGTTTGACATAGTTCTATGCATACAGGTCGAGAACCTTTCGGCGATAACGGAAAGCACTCAGACAATGGCTGCATACCTCCAGAACTCCTTCTTCTCTGCCGGATACCTGATGGCGGCTTCGATAGTCGCTCTCAAATGCCTGAACCTCGTACCCGACCTTGCGGCATGGATGATACCTGAAGGCGACACCGCTTTCTCAACCCGAAACTTCGGTGAGGGCGTGGCTTCACAGACCAAAATGTCGGCGCAGGGAGCTATGAGTAAGATATTCTAATCTATTAATTTACAAAACTTATAATGGTAATCAAGAACTTAGAAAATAAAATCAAACTGGTGACGATTGTCTGCTGTGTGTTTCTTGCCGGATGCGTGGTGATTTCCATGTCGAGTATCTGGACAGCGAGAAGCATGGTCGCCGACGCACAGAAGAAAATATATGTGTTAGACGGCACGGTTCCTGTCCTCGTGGAACGCACCACTATGGATGAGACTCTTGATGTCGAAGCCAAGAGCCATATCGAGAGGTTCCACCAAACTGTTTATACTCTTTACATATCGTAAACCAAAGGAAGGTGTTGGAATGTAAATATGCTTTTATTTAGTTGTTTATCGGTTGTTAAGGTTATTGGTTGTGTTCCTTTGCTCTTCAAGATTATGTTTATTTTGTTACTTTAATTGCGACTAATTTGTTACTTTTGAAATTGTTTTGTAATTTTGTGTCTATAAAATGACCAATGAGTAACAAACAACTTTCGCATGGCTCTCCCCAAATCAAGAATCAATCTGAAATACAAGGATATAGACGGCTGACGCAAGTCCATCTACCTTGACTACTACAAGGGCGGAAAACGTGTCCGCGAGAGCCTGCGACTGTATCTGTTACCCGAGACCGACCGCAAGGCGATTGCCGGGAACAAGACCGTGATGAGACAGGCCCGGGAAATTCTGCGCATAAGGCTGGAGGAACTTGCGGCTTCGGACAACGGTCTGGAGATTGAAGCCACGGTGCCGGACATTCCTCTTGCAAATATAATCAAAGATTATCATTCGGTGGTACTGGGGCGTGGTGACAAATCCACGGCAAGCAACATCATGGGGATGTATCGGGCGGTAAAGGCCTACCGGGGCGAGGATGTCATGCTGTCGGCTGTCGATGTGGAGTATTGCGACGGTCTTGTGGATTTCCTGCGCGACGAGTACCACAGCGTCCACGGTAAACTGAAAATGACAACCGCAAGGGCGTATATCTATCTTTTCAGCGCGGCGTTGAACCTCGCCGTGGAGAACGGGCTTATCCGGCGAAATCCTCTTTTCTTTGTGAAAATCCATGACCGCATAACCCGTGAGCGTCCGGAGAAGCTGCATTTGTCGGTTGACGAAGTCAAATTGCTAATGGATACCCAGTGCCCGGTTATATCGCGTCCGCAGGTGAAACAGGCTTATCTGTTCTCCATTTTTACCGGGTTGACGGCTTTCGATATTGTCAACCTGAAATGGAAGGATATAAAGAGTTATGCCGACGGCAAAAGGTCCGTATGGTGCGCTTTCCAGAAAATATCTGTTCCTCTTTCGTCAAACGCCTTACGCTGGTTGCCGGAAACATCCAATCACCGTGGGCTTGTGTTCAAGGGTCTTCCGAAGGATACTGAGATAAACAATATCCTGAAACTATGGCAGAAAAAATCCGGGATTGAGAAACGGCTCAACTTCACTCTTGCGAGAAACACCTTCGCCTATCTGATTTTATCCGCCGGCGCGGATGTCGCCACATTCTGCTCACTCATGGGAATAGCATCGAAAAATGCCAAAGGCTATCTCGCCATGATTGACCGAAAACCTGCCCCGATGGAAGAAAAGCTCAAAGTATTGCAACTCGATTAAATCTTTCTATTTTATGGCACGACCGAAAAAGACAGTCAAGGCGAAAGAGCCTGTGAGAATCCGCTTCAAGGAACTGAAGAACGGCAACAAGTCGATCTATCTCGACATATATCGCGACGGCAAGCGCACATACGAGTTCCTGAAACTTTACATCGTCCCGGAACTCGATCCGGCGAGCCGTGCATTGAATGAGCATAATCTCGCCCTTGCCAACAAGGTCAAGGCAGACCGCATTATTCAGCTAACCAACAACGAGAAAGGTGTAACCAACTCCATGCTCCACTCCCGTATGAGGCTGTTTGACCTGATAGACTTATACCATAAGTGGATTGATGAGAACGGCAAGTCTATGGGTTCGTCGGCTTTCAGCGGACTCAAAAAGGCGTTGACACAATTCCGGGGAGACGGGGTGACATTGAAACAAGCGGATAAAGACTTTTGCATTGCTTTCACCAACTTCCTGCGCAACGAATACAAGTCACGCACGAAGAAGCCTCTTGCAATCAACACAATCGCCTCCCTCACTGCCTCTTTGAGCGCGACATTCAACTGGGCTGTCAGGAATGACTATATAAAGGATAACCCGTTTGACCGCATTTCGTCCAACGACCGTGTGTATCATGTCGAGAGCCAGCGCGACTATCTGGAGATTGACGAGCTTAAACGCCTTATCGCCACCGACTGTCCGACACGCGAGCATGTTAAACGGGCATTCCTTTTCTCATGCTACTGTGGACTTCGCACAAGCGACATCCGCGCTCTGCGGTGGGGGCAGATCCACAAGGACGGCGAGCAGTGGCGCGTGTCCGTTATTATGAAGAAGACCGACACACCGATTTATCTTCCCCTTTCGTCACAGGCGATGAAATGGCTTCCTGATCGAGGCGACGCCGGGGATGACGACAGGGTTTTCAGCCTGCCGACAACAAGCCGCGTAAGCATAATACTCGGCAACTGGGCGAAAGCCGCCGGAGTTAAGAAAGAAATCACATTCCATGTGAGCCGCCACACCTTTGCGACCCTCATGCTGACACTCGATGTTGACCTCTATACGACAAGCAAGCTGCTGGGACATAAGAATATTGCCACAACGCAAATTTACGCGAAAATCATCGACCAGAAGAAAGACGATGCAGTCAATCGCGTGTAGATTCCAAAACGAAGTGCAACGTTATGGAGCCTAAATGATGTAGATTCAAGGGAAAGTGTTAACTTTGCCCCGTGGATCGAAGAGGAGGCGAGCCCTGCTGAGGAGCAACTCGACCAAGCAATAGATTCATCCGCCACGCTGAAATCGTGGAAACAGACGGGGCTGTCTTGCGGCAGCTCCGTTTTCATAATTTTAGACGGCGGCCATGGCTAAGAAAACCTTTCCCATAGTGGCAATACAAAAAAACAAAAAGGGAGACCGAAGTCTCCCGAAGATTAATTAATTTTGTATTGCTCATGTACAATCAATTAACCCTTGCGCAAAGATACACAATTTCTGCCATGCGCCAAAATGGTTCTTCGCTTCAGGCCATAGCAGACGAGTTGAACCGCCTTCGCGAAGAAGAGGCGGCATTAAAAGGAAATACGGCTCCCGCAAAAAAGATTGCGGCGTCTACCGTCTGTCGCGAACTCAAACGCAACCGTAACAAGAGAGGCGGCTACAGTCCCGGGCTGGCAAATGAGATGGCGAAGGAAAGACGGGAGCGTATAGTTAGGAACACAGCGCTCAAGCCCGGTGTTCTGGAACGTGCCATGAAGCTGCTTGTCGAGAAAAGATGGTCTCCCGAACAGATATCCGGCAAACTCAAACTGGAGGGCATACAGATATCCCATGAACGTATATATCAGGAAATAAGGTCAGACCTTGAGAAGTATAGCCAGTACACGCATCATGGAATGAAACATCGCAGACATCAGGCCAAGCCATACAAGACGGCAGGAAAATCCATGATACCAGACAGGGTTTCAATCCATGACCGTCCGGCCGAGGCCGACGGCAAAAGATTTGGAGACTGGGAAATGGATCTGGTAGTCGGAGCCGAACAGAAAAGTGCTGTCCTGACCATAATCGAACGTAGCCGGAACTTCTTCATTCAGACAAAGCTCCCATCTAAGAAACCGGCCGATGTTGAGGAAGCTGTCATTCGATTATTACTGCCATACAAGCAGTTTGTACACACCATTACAACGGACAATGGTGTTGAGTTTATGAATCACAAGAATATCTGTAACGCCTTGGACTGTACCGTTTATTTCGCAGACCCGTATTGCTCAGGGCAAAAGGGCGCGATTGAAAACATGAACAAGATATTGCGAGAATATTTCCCGAAAGGCACTGATTTCAGACTTGTCTCCCAGGATCAACTTAACAAAGTTCAGTACCAAATCAATGAGAGACCGAGAAAAAAATTAGGTTTTTCAACACCGAAAATTGAGTTCTTCCGAATGATTTGCTAATTTTGCACTTGCCACTTGACTCTACATGCAGTCAATCGCGTGGACGAGATTTTCAAGTGATAAACGAGAATAACCTATAGTATTTATTATTTTACTTGCATAAACATTTCCAAAGCCTAAAATATAATAATAGACGGGATGTCCGTACTAAAGCCCCAAATTGCATATGATTGTTTGCAAAAAGAAGAATCTTCATACGAATTGAAGATTCTTCTTTATTAAATGATTTCTATTCGGGGTTAAACTGTTTCAATTCTGATTATAATCTTTAGAAAATTTGCATCCTCACTTATAGAGATATTGGAATCATTTGAATAAATCTCAATAAGTTCTATACCGTTACATCCCAACATTTCTATATTAGGATAGGTACAGGTATAATGAAACTTTCCCCTTAGACGGAATTTTGAACCGTTAACATTTACGGTAAGGTTCGATTCCCCATATCCATCTTTTCTGTCATCAGAATAGCTCATTGAGGATTCCAGTGGAAGAGGGAAAACCGTCTTTATTAGTTTATTCTCTCCTATTTCAATTACATGAAATGGAAGTTTATACTCATCCTTACCAATAAAAGACAATTCATTTATAACATCCCTATTACCTATAATGGTGTTACCGTCTGAATCTACTACATCAACCAATATATCATTGAACATGGTTGATGCAACTGCTGGATAGTCCGGTTCCTCAGAACTATTGCATGAAAGCAAAAGAAACGAAAGGAAAAGACCACCTAATTTAACGAGGACTGACATAGGTTGAGAGATTTATAAACATACCCGGATTAGTTTTGTACGTGATATTCTGTTTTGAACCTTCTAATGTAGTCCATACAGATTCATTTGCTGCATACCATCCGTTTCCGTTGTCTTTGCCCCAACCCCAATTCATATAAAGGCGATCATCGTACTCAGTCCATGATTTAACTTTTATACCAATGAATTTTTTAGTCACCTTAAACGATTGTTCATAGTAGCCGTCGCAAAACCATATATGTCCTCCAGAGTTATTATACCCATAAAGGAGGACACCTCGATTATAATCTTGCTCATTGCCAAAATAGTTTATACCTTTGAATGATAACTGCGAATAGAGTGTCTCAAAATTATAAGACGAAATAGTAGCTTTTGTAAACCCAATTTTGTGTAGCCCTGTCAAAATATTTTGAGGTGTGGCTCCGCTCATAGCATCCTTGTATGCACCCCAGTTATAGTATGGTATGCTGTCTGCTATTTGTCTCAGTCTTTTGGAAAGAGAATTTTCTGTAGTTAGATTCTGAATATCCGCTTTGTCCATATATGAAAACGATGGAACAGTTGACGTCAGTCTGCCTGTTAGTCTTTCAGACGAGTCGTAAAGAAGCATTCCGATAGCAATGGCAGGACACCCTATGCAAGCGAGATTTTTGGCACTCATGTTATAACCACCTTTTTGACACCAAAAATCTAAATCTTTTCCAGTATAAGGGTATATGCTTGCCTTTCCCGATGATGATTTTCTTCGACCACTTCCTCGTGACAATGGCGCGGATGGTTCATCATCTGCAACTTCAATTATATACTCGTAGCCGTCTTTGCCCAAATCTGCCCAGTCTTCGTAATACTCAGTATTTGTATTCTCAGGTTTATAAATTTCCTCTTTTATACGCTGGGCATTTGATTCAATAAATACTTTCAAGTAAGAATCGCCCTCGATGTCATCAAGATCAAGTCTTCCCTCCTTTGATTGGGCCAAAATAGGATACGAACTATTGTCAGCACCAAGCATTATGTATCCTTGGTTTTGTCCATAGTTGAACACATAGATAACTGTGTCTCCTTCTTCAACGTAATATTGTACGTCAGATACACTGCGGTTATCTGTTGCACTTCGCGAATTGGGAGTTCCAGTTTCTCCGTCATTGACATTCGCAAGCATATTTGCATATAGCAATGCCTGCTTATTGCTCATTTTAGTTTGAGGCAATTTAACCTCATTTGTCTGATTATCTGAAGGAATTATATCTTCAAGGCCGTCGTTTGAGCAAGAGAGCAACGCCAATGAGATAATCAGACAACCGATTTTGATTGGTTTTATCATAAAAAAGTTGTTTGTGATTAATATCTACTATTATGATGCCTTTTGTTGGAAAACTTTGCATGAATCAAAAAAATTTTTTTACCATGTCAATCTTATGCCTACTGGAATTGAAAAATTAAATGGCTTGTCTTGCCAAATTATGGGATATGACATCGTTGATTTAAAATGGTAATTTATAGATGGTTCGACAAAAAGGCCAAGATTGGGCATAAAATGATACTCGATACCCAAACACCCATTAATATCCCATTGGACAGAAGGATTAAATTGTCCTTTGTCATTTTCGCCATTAATACCTACGGTATGTAATTTGCCCTTTACCGGGAAATAAACATTGCCACCAATTCCTGAATAAAGGGATATTTTATCAATTGAAAGAAATCTATATCTAAATCTTAATGGAATGCCTATATAGTATGCGCTTATCTCTTGCGAAGTAGCAGAGACCACGTTGTTCCCATTTTTTGTTGTAATGGACTTTTGGGATTTGAGTAATGAGAATTGAATGCCACTTTCTAAACTCCAGCGGTCAGATAGGGTTTTAGAAATATTGACAGAAAATGTAAGCGGATAATCGTAAACAACCTTTTCCTCTACAATTTCCCCAGGATTAGTTAGATCGGGATTACCCAATGACGGTATAACGGAATTGTTGATATTTCCGGACCCCAATATGTTTCCCATGACAGAAATCTCTACTCCTTTATTGCAAGATGACGGTAAAGAATAAGCCGTTTGTTGGCAATTTGTATTTATCTTCATTCGTAGATTACAAGGTATGGAATCTTCCTTATCATGTGCAATCATCTTGGATGAACTGTTAGCAGAGTCTGCTATTTCTTTAAAAACAACTTCATCTTTTTTATTGTGTTCATAAAGAGTTGTGGTTGATTCTCCCTTTGTTTTTGCAGTTACAATATTGGGTTCTTTTGTGTATTTGTGATAAAGATTATTATTTGAAATTTTAGCTTGTTTATCATCATTTTTGATTGTCTCGGTGTTGGATTGTGGTGTTTCCGATAACAATATGGAATCCTCAGTGTTTTCATTATTTCTAATCAGTAAGCCAAGCATCCAAACTAATATTATAGCGATTAGTCCCGTTTCAATCCGATATTCAGTTATCATTTTGCGTAGCATAACTCTTGCATGAAACAGCTGAGAACCGGAAGTCTGCTCTGAAATGCTAAGCAATTTTCCTATTTCCTTATGGGTTTTGTGTTCAAGTACCGCAAGTTTGAAAACTTTTCTATAACCTATAGGAAGACGATTTATCATAGTCTCAAGTTCTTCCATGGATATTGATTCTTCAAAATCAGGTATGTCTGGTGTGTCAAAATCATCAGTGAGAAGTCGAATAAAATCAGTTTCTTTCAGGTACTGCAAGGAAAGATTCTTCATGATTGACCCCATCCAATATTCAAGTTTAGACGCATCCCGAAGTTGGCTTATTCTACTAAAAATAATTAGAAATCCATCATGAAGTATGTCTTGAGCTATTGACCAATCAGTAACATAGTGGCAGACAATTTTCATCATCCGCTTAGAATAAAGGCTATAAAGCTCTCCTAACGCAGCTTTATCTCCACATTTACACGATTCAATCAAATCGGTTCTTTCCATATTTATTAAGATATGGAATTACCCCTGAACTTTGCATTAATAGGGCGTGTTTAACAATCATTAACTATGAATCAATAATTGGCAACGACTCAGCTATACGAAATTACTAATTATTCGTTTATTGCATAGGGGTAATTTCAATAAAAATCTCCGATTCTTATTAAAATGCAGTATAATATCAAAGTTATATCTTTTGATAATCAGATGTTTAAATATATTTTGATAGCTGCGTAGTTACAATAATTGATAAATTAGGCTTTCTTTTGGAATTGAGCCGAAAAACATACCGATACTTCATATTTCATATGCGTAAGCTTCATAAATCAACCAATAGCCTCCCTTTATATCATAAAAAATCGGAGATAAAGTGAACAAACTATTGCTATAATTTGGTTGGCAGAGATATTAAGAGTAAATTTGCGTCATAAAACAATAATGAAGCGAATGGAGAAACTGATAGGCCGTGGAGCCGAACGAAGAGAGATTGACCGATGTCTTAAGTCTGACCGTTCAGAGCTTGTCATAGTATATGGCCGGAGACGTATTGGCAAGACTTTCCTGATAGAACAGCATTTCAATCAGACGTTTGATTTCTGGTATGTCGGTTATCGCAGAATACCGACAAAAGAGCAGTTACGCAGGTTCGGAAAGGCTCTGACGAAATTTTCTGGTGGTACTAAATACAAATTATCCACATGGTTTGAGGCGTTTGACGCATTAGAGGAATATCTTGAATCTTTGCCGAAAGATAGAAAAAAGGTTATATTCATAGACGAAATGCCGTGGATGGACAGGATAAACTCCAATTTCGTAGCCGCTCTCGAAGGATTCTGGAATGGATGGGCAATGAGCAGGGGCGACATCATGCTGATTGCGACAGGCTCCGCGACCTCTTGGATGCGGGATAAGCTCATAGGTAACAAAGGAGGTCTGCACGCAAGGATTACCAGCCAGTTACACATACTTCCATTCACACTTGGTGAGACTGAAAAGTATCTTGAGTCCGAAGGAATCTCATGGGACAGGTATCAAATCTTACAGTCATATATGATTTTGGGAGGTGTGCCGTTTTATTACAGCATTCTCAATCCAGAACTGAGCCTTGCACAAAATATTGATGAATTGTTTTTCAAACCTGACGGCAAACTAAGGCTGGAGTTTGACGAACTATACACAGCACTGTTCCAGTATGCTGACAAGTATATTGATGTTGTCAGGACACTGAGCGGTTATAAATACGGCATGACATACAGTGACCTGTCAAAAGCCATAAAGACAGAAGGCAGCCAGCTCAGCCGCATAATAAAAAATCTCGAAAGGTGTGATTTCATCGAGAGGTGGTCGCAATATGGCAACAAGAAACGGGAGGAGGTGTTTCGCCTCACCGATTTCTATACTCTTTTCTATTATAAGTTCATCGAGCCTGACAACAGGCATGAGGAACACTGGTGGAGCAAGAATTTCGATTCTCCCGGTGTACTTTCATGGATGGGGACATCATTCGAGACGGTATGCCTCCGTCACCACAGACAGATAAAGCAGGCTCTCGGGCTGACAGCCATATCAACGGAGACCTCCAACTGGCATGTCAAGCCAAACCAGCAGGAGCAGACTCCCGGGGCGCAGATTGATATGATAATAGAGCGTGCCGACCGCATCATCCATTTATGCGAAATAAAATTTTCCGTCGGGGAATACATCATTTCGCAGGAATACGAAAAGAAACTGCGCCAACGGATGAGCCTGTTCCAGTATCATACCAAGAATAAAAAATCGTTGGTACATACCTTTATAACAACATACGGTGTCGCCAACGGCAAGAACAAGAGTATAGTGCATAGCGAGGTTACAATGGATGACCTTTTTAACTCATGATTGGAATGATTACACATATATTGGCCCGGCTCGAAGAGATCAACGGGATAGTGGGCGCTTATCATGGCGACACGATGCCTTTTGAACAGGCGTTTGCGCTTGCAAGGTTCTATTATGACTTTCAGGACACCAACGCGCTTATAGCCGATGCGGAGGCGATGGCCGGGGAGAATCCGGAACAGTTGAAAGAAATTGCACTATCCCTCGAAGCCGAGACAGCGACACTCCTTAATAATATAGGTCGGCTTGACGGCATTGATTTCCGGGGGATTGCCAACGCGCACTCACGGCGTCACCATGCCATATTTCAAGAGGCTTCCGACGGGCTTAACCCTTACTGGAAACGGTACTGCGGGCTGAACCACCGCCTTGACTATCTCCCTCTCGGCTCAAAGGAGTATGCCGAGGCTGAGAAGGAGTGCGAGGCGGCAAAGGCGGAACATGACAGGCGGCAGACCGATGTAAGGAGGATATATGAGGAATACGAGCGTGAGAGCCGACGCGCCGGGGATGTGTTCTCCCTCAAAGCCTCACACCTGTATGCGCTTGCCACGAAACTGAACGGCATAGCCGGAAGTATCATGACCGATCTTGACCGCATGGAGAAAGGGGAAGGCCGATGAGCGGAAGCCGACTGCTTGAAACAGCCAAATGGCGTGATGTGGTAGAACTGGGGCTGTGCATGGCGATACACGATGTATGCAATGACAGCCAGTTTGAGAACTGCACACCGCTCGATTTTGCAAATTTCCTCAACGTGAGGGAAGAGGCAAAATCCATTGCCGTGTTGCCGAAAGAGAAGCTGCGGGTCTGCTACATGGTCTTTGCAGTGGCGAGGAACATCAGCCCGCGCAAGGAGGCGGAGACATGGGCGCGGTTGTTCCTGCAACGCTGCGGCATCGCCGGGTCATATTACAACAAGCACCGCTCCGACATCTGCGCCGACCATGCCACCGAGGACAACAAAAACTACCGCAAATCCATCGACGGAGCCATAGATGAATGGCGTTCAAGGCGAGGAACCCCGTAATATCCCTGCCGTTCCCCATTTACAGCATATAAAGACATCTTACAAACGCACTATGCGGCTGAAATCCAGCGCATAGTGCGTTTGCCATTTTTAACCTTTCCCCACGGACACCACATTGCACCCCACGGGAACGGCTGTAATTTTGCATCGGAACCCAAAGGCTGACAAGCCTATCAATCAGCATGTTCCATAATCAAAGAATACGAACTTATAAATTAAAGAACCGATGCAGACAAAACGAAAACTACTCAACTCTCAGGAGGCCGCCGACTATCTCGGCTTCTCCCTGTCGTACTTCCGCAAGATGATGATGCGGCGTGTGATACCGATGTACAAGCCGAGCGGCAAGATATGCTTCTTCGACCCCGACGACCTCGACGCATACCTCAAGAGCGTGCGCATATCCTCGCAGGACGAGATAGACGCCGAAGCCGCCCGCTATCTCGCGAACAAGAAACCTATTTAACCACTCACAAATCCAATCATTAAAGACTATGCCGACTGACATAACAACCACACCGGGAGGAATGCCCGACAAATCATCGGAGACCAAATCCAAAGAGTCAAAATCCGGGAATCAGAAGAAAGCTCAAATCATCATGGAGTTTCTTGGTGAATGTACCCCGTATGAAGCAGACGCGCTCCGCTCCATGCTCTTGATCGCGGCAGGGAAAAGCACGTTGGAGACCATGCCGCAGTATGACCGCTCCGCGCTCAACCGCTATCTCAACTTCGGATGCGACAAGGAAACCGGAGGCATGGACGGCATCCGCGCACACCGGCAGAAACGGGCACTCGGACTGATGAAATCGGTATCGCAATATGTAGGCAAGGAAGAGATAATAGACATCACCACCGCACTTCTCACCGTATCTTCCGATAGGCAGGACATACAGACGGTGTTGAACAGCCTTCCGAAATTGCAGATTCCGGGTGGTGCAAATGCAGGAAACGCGCCGTCAAACGCGCCGATGCCGAAATAGAGAATCATTGTCAGCCCTCTTTTCCCTCCGTTTTCGTTGTTCCCCAATCCTCAATTAGAAAATTGTCGGAACCGATATTTGAAGGATATTTGGAAACGCAATCCTATATGAATTGAATACCATAGGAATATTGACTGACGAGCAAAGGGGGCAAGGAGAACGACCGACAAATTATCATGCACAAATTTTCTATTGTAAAAATCCAATCTTTGGCATTTCGCCAATAATCCATCTCTCAGAAAACAAGGAACATGGAACAACAAGACATATATCCCTTTTCATCGGTAAACATCCGGCTTACAGTTGAAGCCGTTGAATGGCTGTCGGGAACGACCACCGACAACGACGGCAAAGCAATCAGTCACATGGCGATGTTCAGCGGACTGCTGAAAGAGATGCGTATAGCTCCCGGATATGACGGCACTTTCCGCAGACCGCTCAACCTGAACCCCGGTCAGGCACAATTCTCGGAAATTGGCCTCGCTGACAACTGGAACCTCGGACGGAAGAAAATGCACAATCTCCTGTCGAGGATGGAAGCCGCCGGGCTTGTAAGCATATACAATTCCCGTATAGCCTCGGCACTCTCTTTCACCTGCATAACGGGCTGGAAGAACCACGACGGATAACCTATAACTAACGGTTTCCTCGCAGGGTGAGCAATGAAATCCGATGTGCGGCTGCAAGCAGGGAACTATGGCGTGAAGGCAGGTCTTTTGAGAAGTGTTGCGAGATATGTTTTGGTGTTACACCCGGCTCCGCCCGGTTGCACCAAAACGCCTCGCCCCTCCCTGCGGTCAGGGTCATGGCCGCTCGCAGGCTCGCACCCGACAATTCGATTTTATAAGTCCATTGAACATTTCCGATTATATGAATAATAAGGATACCGATAAAGCAAATATTGGCAATACGAAGCGAAAGAAACTGCCGCCGGAGGCTGTGCGCTCTTGCACCGTCACCACGAAGATGACAGCCGCAGAGCGTGAGAAGATACACGACATTGCCGCCGGATGCAACCTTACACCGAGCGACTACATGAGGCAGCGCGCCTTGGGCTACGAGCCTCCATCGGCACTGACCGCAGAGGAATCGGCACTGCTTCACAACCTTGATGGCTGCCGTGTCGATATACTCAACTTCGCCAACGCCCTTGCCGGCATGAAGCAAGACAAGAGAATCATACTTTTTCAAAAGGTCTCCTTCATGCTCGACTGGTACAGGCAAGTGGTTCCGATAACAAACGCCGTCACCGAGTTCCTTAACTCCGTGATAAACGGTGGGCGTCTGAGTCCGCGCACAAGGAAAACCATAACAAAGACTTGAAACCATGATAGCGAAAGCAAAATCAATATCGCATGGCATAAACGCCCTGAACTACATAACAGGCGTGTCGGCGAACAAGAAACACCCCGAAAAAATATATCATATCTGCGACAACTTTCTCCCTCCCGGCATAGACCCTTTGGGAATCTGGAATTCCGTCAGACTTGATTCCTTGTCCCGTCCACGCATGAAAAACAACCTCATACGAATAGAGATAAGCCCCGCGCCTGAGCATACGCGCAACTTCACGCCCGAGGACTGGCAACAGCTCTGGCAGGATTTCGTTGCAGAGTTTGACCGTCAGGAGATGAAGGACAAAAAGGGGCGGTTGCTTTCCCCGAGAACCAATCTCGCCGGAAGCAAGTCAACCGTGTGGCTGCACCTTGAATCCGACAGCAGGACACCGCACCTCCATGCGGTTGTGAGCCGTATTGACGAAAAAGGTAACATCAACAATGACCGCAACATCCATCTTCGGGCACAACGGGCGGCGGAACGTATAGCAAGAAAGCGCGGCTGGCAGACAGCGGCAAATATCCACGACGTAAACCGTCAGTCCGTAAGCCGTGATTGTCTCGATGTCCTCGACAGAATGGGAGAATGGTCGCTTGACGATTATTTTACCCGGCTTGAGGCGAAAGGATATGATGTAAAGACAAGGACTGATGAGAAAGGCGTAATCCGTGGATATATACTGAAAAAAGGAAACGCCAAGTTCAAGGCATCCGAGTTAGGCAAAGGCCGTAACCTCATGGCATCCAAACTTGAAGGAACATGGAAAAAGTTGCACCCGAATCATGAGCGGCTGCCAAAAGCCGACAGCAGGGAATCCGATATTCGCCCGGAATATGCCGATTGCAGACCCGATACCCGGCGTGTCGAGTTCGAGCATGAGGGCAAATCCTATTCCTGTTTTATCCCGGAACAAGTCATGCGGGTGTTCGATGAAGAGTTCGACATCCGTGAAACGGATAACTGGGCAGACCTTATCAACGAGGCGTGCTACCACTTCGCCGTGGCTATGGGCTATATGGCGTTCCTGAACACGCCGACATACGTTTCCGGCGGCGGAGGGGCATCGAACAACGACCTCCCGAAGAAGCGTGACGACCTGGAGGAAGAAATAGCCCGCGCCCGTCGTTGTGCCGCCACAGCCCGCTCCAAGATAGGAATCATAAGAAAACGAGGATTCAGAAGATAACCGATTGTATTATGGCACTTAAAAAGATTGACATATCCGGCATTGACAGCACGATAGCCGAGACGAGAGAGGATGAGCTGCGGCAGAAAGGGATCGAGGCGCAGAGCGATCTCGCCTTGCAGATCCGGCTCTTCATGAAAGAGGCTCCCTACATCATCAATGAAATCCGGGAGGCAGCTTCTCCTATGGACGCTCAAAAGTTCTCATCGGCAGTCAGTGAGAATCTCCAGAAGTCCGCGACCGAAATGGCTGCGACATTCAACGCCAAAGTCAAGCCGATGACCGATAAGATGGAGACCGCAAGAAACTGCGTCATCATTCCGGCACTCGCCGCCTACATAATACTCTTTTCCCTGATATGGCTGACCGTATTTCTCGCATTGGTAATTTTCGCAAATTCCCAAGCCATACATTCCGAAGAGATAAATTCGCTTGTCTCCCTGATAATCTTCTTTTGGGTGGTCTCAGTGGCACTCGTCACCTATATCACCCGAAAATTCAAATGGCAATGAAAACGCAAATTCAAGAATGTTACTCGGCCATTCTCCGTATTCCGATACATTCCGGAAAATGCCGATAAAACACCTCCGGCGTGACCGTATTGTTACCCAATTGAAAACAATAGTTTGTTACTCGTTGATAATCACCATAAAACATGGACATATTGAAAATTTCCACCATCTGTTTTTTACACTGGCTCCCGATGACAAATACATCAAATATACGATGGACAAGGCGATGTATCTTGTTGACGAGACCGGGCTTGCGCAGTACAACACCCTCAAGGAGAAAGGCTTCTACAACAACATCATGGGAACGTCGGCTGTATTTTCGATTTACTGCGATTCAATCAACTTCGACCCGCAGAAGATGGAGTTCAAATACTACGGCCGCCAACGCATCGAACGAAGGACATCCATACTTACCCGTGAGCTTGTCACCGCCGGTCATCTGAAACGTGTTCCCCGTACAGACAACAATCCCCACGGTCTGCTGATAGTGAACTGGCGCACCTTGCTCAACAAGGATATTGAACAGAAAACCAAAAACAACTACTGAGCATGGGCTGGAAGAAACTGATCATGGGCGAGAAGATGCCCGACAAGAACGATCCGAGATATAAAGAACGCTATGAGAAGGAAGTGAGTGCCGGCCGCAAGGTGGCACGCTTCCTAAAGATAGACAAGGCGGCAGCCGCGACACAGCGTTTCGCCGACCGCTGGCCGAAACTGTTCCTCGGCATAGTCTTCGGCATAGTGATATTCTGCTTCGTTCTCAATGTCTATCGTCTGTCACAGGTGGCAACGAAAGCCAACAACTATCAGACGGCTGTGGAGAAGCAGGAAAGCATATACAAGGAACGCAGGCAGCCGCAACCACAAATCAAACCAATTAATAATAACGCAAATGAACCTACTACAGAAGATTAACTTCCGCCAGCCGAAATATGTCCTTCCGGCAATCCTTTATCCTCTGATACTGAACAGGATGGCTTGTCATCGACATGTTCAAGACTGAGGTTAAGGATACTCCCGACGGCAACCTTGAGGAGACCGAGTACCTGAACCCCTCGCTTCCGCAGGCGCAGATCCGAGATGACGGCATCGGCAACCGCACCGAGAGCATGATGAAGTCATTCGGTCGCATACAGGACTATTCGGCTGTGGAGAACATTGACCGCAACAATGATGAACAGACAGAAGAATATGACTCGCGCTATTCTGACGAGGATTTCGCTATGCTTGACCGTGAGGCACAGGCCCGCACCGAAGAACTGTTGCGCCTTCGCGAGATGCAGGACAGAATCGCCGAGGGAGCGCAAAAGGGAGAGGCGATGTCGTCGGACTCGCTGAATCCTGTTGACTATGCCGACAGCAACAATGCGACTGCCCTTGCCGAACTTGAACGCGCCCTTGCCGAAGCCCGTCTCAAAGGACAACAGTCGGTGGAGCAACCGGCTCCAGTTGTAGAGGCATCCGCTTCGATAACAACCACACAGACGGTCGAGGTCAAGGATGGTGCCGTAAACGCACTTTCCGATGATGATGCCGCCCAGACTGTTGTCAAGGCAAAGCGTCCGTCTTCAACCTATTTCAACACCCTGGCTGAGAACGAGCCGGAACCGAGTCTTATCAAGGCGATTATTGACGAGGATATAAAAGCTGTTGACGGGTCGCGCGTAAGACTGAGGCTTCTCGATGATGTGGAGATCAACGATGTGTTCCTGCCCAAAGGAAGTTATCTCTATGCCACGATGAGCGGATTCGGCCAGCAGCGTGTCAAAGGCTCTGTCAAATCACTGATGGTAAACGACGACCTTGTAAAAGTGAACCTTACCATCTATGACACAGACGGCATGGAGGGGCTGTATGTCCCCAACAGTTCGTTCCGCGAGACGGCAAAGGACATAGCCGGTGGCGCGCTCGACAACTCCATGACGCTCAACAACAATACTTCCGGCATGGATAATGTGACCCAGTGGGGTTGGAACGCGATTCAGAACGCATATCAGAAAACATCCTCAGCCATTTCCAAGGCAATCAAGAAAAACAAGGTCAAGCTTAAATACGGCACCTTCGTGTATCTTGTGAATGGAAGGGAAACAAATAATAACCGTCGATAAATATGAAAGGACGTATTGGCCTGATTGATGTTGACGGGCATAGATTCCCTAATTTTGCCTTGATGCGCTTGTCTGCCTATCATAAGTTACATGGAGATAATGTAGAATGGGCTGTCCCGGCAAAAACGTATGACGTTGTGGCCGCCAGCAAGATATTTACATTCAGCCCTGATTTTGATTACAGCGGCATCGACACTCATAAGATAATCAAAGGCGGAACCGGTTATGACATAGGTTCCAGATTGCCAAAAGAGATTGAGGAATCGACTGCCATGGATTATTCATTATATCCGCAGTATCAGTTTTCTATCCAGTTTTTCTCACGGGGATGTATAAGACACTGTCCTTTTTGCCTTGTACGGGAAAAGGAAGGCCATATCACTCCTGTCACTCCTGTAAATCTGAATCCCCTGGGGAAACATATCGAGGTGCTGGACAATAATTTCTTTGCCAATCCCGCATGGCATGATGCGATAGAATATCTTCTTTCAGCAAAACAGAAGGTCAATCTGCATGGCGTGGATGTCAGGATTATGGATGAAGAGCAGGCATATTGGCTCAATAGACTGCCATTGTATAAAAGCATACATATAGCGTGGGATTTCCCTCAGCTCGATCTCACTGAAAAACTGCGGGAGGTGACAAAGTATATCAAGCCCTACAAGCTGATGTGCTATGTGCTTGTTGGTTTCAACTCTACCATCGAGGAGGATATGTATCGGATCGAAAGACTGCGTGAGTTGAAAATCAAGCCGTTTGTCATGCCGTACCGGGATTTTGGGAATCATCATGTGCCTACGCAGTATGAGAAGGATCTTGCGCAGTATGTAAATAAGCCGATGATATTCAAATCCTGCACGTTTGCCGAGTTCTCACCGAGGAAAGGGTTCAAATGTGAATATTATCTGACTAACAATACAAAGGTACTGTGACATATGAATATTAACGACACCATATATAATATGGACTGCCTCGAAGGGATGAAGTCTCTCCCTGACAACTGCGTTGACGCGATAATCGCAGACCTCCCGTATGGAGTTCTGAACAAAGGCAACAAGGATGCCGGTTGGGACAGGATTATTCCTCTTAACCTGCTATGGGAGCAGTACAATCGCATAGCGAAACGCGGATGCCCGATAATCCTCTTTTCCCAAGGGATGTTTACGGCGAGGCTGATAATGTCGCAGCCTGACAAATGGAGATACAACCTCGTGTGGGAGAAAGACAGGGTAAGCGGCCAACTCAATGCAAGGCGTATGCCGCTGAGGAAGCATGAGGACATTGTGGTATTCTATGACCGCCAGCCGGTATATAATCCGCAGATGCGTCCGTGCCACCCTTCGGAGAGAAACCATTCGAGGCGCGATGTTGAGAAGTTCACCAACCGCTGTTACGGAAACATGAAAGCCGTACCGGTAAGGATTGCCGATGACAAATATCCGACATCAATTCTCAGCTTTCCGAAGGAACACCGCAAGGGATGTTTCTATCATCCTACCCAGAAGCCTGTCGCATTGCTGGAGTATCTGATAAGGACTTACTCAAATCCCGGTGACCTGATACTCGACAATGCACTCGGATCCGGGACTACAGCGGTCGCCGCCATAAACACCGGAAGGCATTTCATCGGATATGAGATAATGCCGGAATACTGCGACATCGCCAACCGGCGAGTCAAAGAAGCCATAACAAATAACCGAACCATCAACGAACATAACCATAACCAATGAATATCAAACATTTCGCAATGGCTCTCTTTATCGGAGCCGTAACAATGACTGCCAACGCCCAGTCAACCTATGAGGAGATGGAACTTCTCACAGTCAACGAACAGGTAACTACCGTAATCACAGCCACGGAGCCTATACGTTTTGTGGACATCTCCACCGACAAGATTGCCGGTGACCAGCCCATCGACAACACAATCCGGCTCAAACCGAAGGAATCAGGACATGAGGACGGAGAAATCCTTGCCATCATCACCGTTGTCACGGAACGCTACCGAGTGCAGTACGGACTGATCTATACAACCCGAATGACCGAGGCCGTGACAGACAAGACAGTCGAACTTTCGGAGCAGACCGCATACAACAACCCGGCGGTGTCGCTCTCAACCGAGGATATGTATAGCTTTGCCCGCAAAGTATGGACCTCGCCGGCGAAGTACCGCAATGTCGGCTCCAAGAAGCATAAGCTCAAGATGCGCTTGAACAACATCTATGCGGTCGGTGACTACTTCTTCCTTGATTTCTCTGTGGATAACAGTACCAATATTCGCTTCGACATTGACGAACTGCGCATCAAGCTTGCCGACAAGAAGGTGCATAAGACTACCAACAGTCAGGTAATCGAGCTGAAGCCTGAAATGGTGCTGGAAAAGTCCAAGTCATTCATGCACGGATACCGTAATGTGATTGTCGTAAAGAAACTTACGTTCCCCAATGACAAGGTTCTTACTATCGAACTGTCGGAGAAGCAGATTTCGGGCCGTAGCATCTCTATGTCGATTGACTATGAGGACGTTCTATCTGCGGATTCGTTTCATCATTCACTTTTAAGCGAGGACTGAACCGATGAAGAAACTGTTAATGTCTGCCGTAGCCATCATGACAATGGTTGGCACGGCATCGGCCTCAGATAAGGACAGTCGTGTTCAGATTGGAGCCGGACTTCTTTATGAGAACGGCCTTGAACTGACTGTCGGCTATGAGAAAGAGATGTCGCACCACAACGCCTGGGAATTTTTCGGGAACGTGTACCTCAAATGGGACAAATGTGCCGATTGCGGTCATGTCTGCCCGGAATCATTCTGGAAGAACTACCGCTCATGGAGTGTGGGAGCAGCCTACAAACCATGTGTATTCCGTGGTCGCAACAATCATGGCAACCTGCGCTTAGGTGGTTCTGTCGGCTCCGATACTCAGGAAGTTATAGGCGGAATCCACGCCGGGTATGAGCACAGCTATGTCATGCGTGGCAAGTGGCAGCTCTACTGGCAAGTAAAGACGGAGTTTGTTATTAACGGCCGTGACTGGTGGAAAAGGCGCGTGAGTTTGACCCCTTCGGGCACGCGGGATTTGACCCCACGGGCATAATAAGATTGACCCCTTAAAAGTCCTGGCGGCGGGGGTCAATTTTATTTTACCTCAGTTGCTGTTTCAGTCCTTTTTTTGCCTTGAGTTTGCGCATACTTTCGCCCGTCAGCTCGATGGAGTGGGCTGAGTGGACTATCCGGTCGAGGATTGCGTCGGCTACCGTCGGGTCTCCCACCATGTCATACCAGCTGGATGAGGGATACTGCGAGGTTATTATGATGGATTTGCGCTCGTGACGGTCCTCGATGATGTCGAGCAGTATCGGACGCTCCTTGGCGTCGAGCTGGACAAGGAACAGGTCGTCGAGTATCAGAAGCTGGCATCGTTCGATTTTCTTGAGTTCAGCCTCAAGACAGTTCTTGACCTTGGCCACCTTGAGCAGTCCGAGAAGCTTGGCTGCGTTGGCGTAGAGTGTGCGTATTCCTCTTTTGCAGGCCTCGTGCCCCAGGGCACAGGCGAGGAAGCTTTTGCCCGTGCCGGCAGATCCTGTTATGAAGAGATTCTGTCCGTTGCGGATGAAGTCAAGGGTAGCCAGACGTTCCATCTGGTTGCGGTCAAGACCGCGGCTGACCGTATAGTCGATTTCCTCGAGGTATGCCTTGTAACGGAACGATGCGTTTTTTGTCAGTCTTGTCACCGCTGCCTGCGCGCGGTAGTCCCACTCGCGGCTGAGCAGCATGGACAGGAAGGAGTCCGGGGTCATTGCCTGGGCAGTGGTTCCTGCCAGACTCTCACGGAAGGCCTCGGCCATTCCGTGCATTTTCATGCGGTTCATCAGATCCAGCGATATTGCGTTCTGGTCCGGCTGCTGGCTCACCGGCGCTGTCTTGTCATTTGTTGTCATTGTTGTTTACGTTTTCTTTGTTGTTGATGCTGTAGTATTCGCGCCCCCGGATGTTTTTGTGCACAGGCGCGGGGGATGATTGCGCCGGGGTATGGACTGTTCCATCCTCGTCGGGAAGGAAGTCGGCGTCATCGCCCTGTTCAAGGACCTCACGCAGCGCCTGATATCCGTATTCAGATTTCTGCGAGGCGCATACACATGCCGCTATGAGCCGGTCTGTTCCATATTTCTTCTCGAGCGACAGTATCCCCCGACAGCTGCTGAAGGATTTTGGCGGGTACTGCATCCGTCTGTCTACTTCTCGTAGGTAATCCAGAACGATATTGTCAATCTCCGCCGCACGTTGGAAGAGTTCCTCGAGATCCTTGTCGTAAGGGCCGTAATGACCGGGCAGGTTGTGCTCCTTCTTCCACGAGTATGTGTAAGGGATGTCGCATCTGTCGTGCGTCGCCACGAGGTTCAGACCGCAATATATCTCCACTGTGTCGGCATCGTAGAGGATGACAACACGCTTGCCCACATGTTCGCGAGGAACGCTGTAGTGGTGCTTGAACAGGGATACGTAGCAGTTCTTGCCGACAGTCATCAGTTTGCGTTCCTTCATGACAAACAGTTTCTCGGGCAGGGGGCGGAGAAAGTCCTTCTCCCCGCGAAGGAAGATGTCACGGCGCGACAGTTCACGGCCGGCCATCGGCTTCTCGTTGAAGTCTAGCAGCGATATGTGTATCGCCGTGTTCAGCTCATCCAGAGAGTTGAAAACCATTCCCTCGATATCAAGATAGACTGAACGGTACAGGAGCTTGACCGCGTTCTCGACAAGTGCCTTGTCCTTTGGATGGCGTACACGCGCCGGGTATACGGCACATCCATAATGTTCGGCAAAGGCGGCAAACTCCTCGTTGATTACCGGTTCGTTACGGTCGCTGGTCTTCACCGCCGCCTTGAGATTGTCGGGAACGATGGCCGCCACAACACCCTCGAAGTACTGAAAGGCGTTCTGACAGGCCTTGATCAGGTCTTCCTTGCGCTGGGACCATACGGCCTCGCAGTAAGTATAATGACTGAACGGAAGTATGGCCACGAACACTTCGGCCTTCTTGACCTCGCCCGTCATCTCGTCGACAACCGCGAGTCTGTCGCCCGCGAAGTCGATGTACATCTGGTCGGCGGCGTAGTGCTCGACATGACCGACGACAGTGGTATGGAATCTGTATTGTCTGACGGTGCGTTTGAACACAGATTCCTGAAAGCCATCGGGATGACTTTCCCGATACTCATTGAAGAGCTTGCGCACGGTCATTCCCTTGCGTGAAAGACGGGCGACATAATCCGGTATCAGCGCATCAAGTTCGAGCTGACGCTGCGAAGGCTCGCGATGACGGAACTCCGTGCATCCGAACATGTCACGGAGTTGCTCCTCCGTAAGTTCAAGCAGCTGATCTGTAGGCTTGCCGCTTGAAATGAACAGCCGGACGTACTTGCGCACTGTGTTGCGGGAAATGTGAAACGTATTGGCCGTCTCTTTTATTCCCATTCCGACTGCGTAACATCTCAGGATGTTTTTTAATTTTGCAATCATATTTTGTAGTATTTGACATTGAACCCCGCCGTGCCAGGACAAGGACTCTCAAAACTACAAAAAAATTCCCCTGCCGTATCATCGACAGGGGTCATTTTTATTTTGCCCGAAGGGGTCAGTCTTATTATGCCCGAAGGGGTCAGTCCCGCGTGCCCGAAGGGGTCAAACTCACGCGCCTTTTCCAATGTTCTCCACCTCCTTTTTTTGTTGGCTTCTTTGTGAAGCTGTTTCGGCACGCTGTTTTTTTTCCTGCCTTTTCTTATCCTTATAGGCATGGGATGAGCAATGGTGAGAGCAGAATTGAGTTGAGAGTTTTTGAGCCTCAAACTCCTTCCCACACCATGTACAGATTTTTTTAATTCTGATGACTGATGTTGCCATTTTCTCCTGTTTATTTCGCCACTCATTTCGCCAAATTTGTATATCCACGTATACCGATGTATATGGGTGTATACATCATCCATCATCTCGCTGGAGTGGTTTTCAACCGATGACGATGAGAGCCAAATGAGGTACAAAAACGAGGAAAAAATAACTTGAAAACGACCACGAACGATTAAAACGCCGATAAACAGATATAAAGAAAGGCACTCATTTTGAGCGCCTTTCTGATATTTGGTGATATATTCTAATCGGTTTTAATACTATGCCTATTTGCCGATGCACTATCCTTATAGTATTGATAGCGTGCTACTTGAGCTTTTATTATACAAGGGTCGGTCTCACTTCTGTTTTTTGATGATTTGGGGCTTCCCAGCTGATTTCATCTAAGGAAACAGACCTCTCTTTCGTACATTTTGCACAAGTGCAAAGTTAATGATTTTCCACGACATAGAGTGTTAAAATACGAGAAAATAATTTCAAGTAACTGTAAATTTTCCAGCCACCGAATTTGTACCGCAAAAAGTAAGCCTGACAGAAGTCTTAATCATTGGGCTGCAATGGCTATAATGCTGTTGAATATTAGATGTTTAACGAATATTGGAGCATGTCTGTTACTTTCTACGATGGAAAGTGAAGAAGATGCGACAGAGGATGTCGGTGACTGAATGATTCGACCGGGTCAGGCAAGTGTATCAGATGGTGAAACCGGGTATGAAAACAGACCTCCGGGGTGGCCTGTTTCTACTCGTTTTCTTCATCGAAAATGCGGTTGAAAATCTCTTCAAGTTTCTTCTTGTCGGTGAGCAGGACATGAAGTTTCTTCAGGTTCTTGGCGTTGTCGCTCCACGGAACCCACACTTTCAAATAGCCCTTCGGACCGTACTTCTCGTTGAGGTGTTCGATTGTACGTTGATAGTGTCCGGCTCGGTTGAGTTGGGGATAATTTGCCAGACCGTATTGGATGGTTCTTCGGATTATCGTGTCTGCCTCAATGAAGCGGTCGGCTTCGGCAACAATCATTCCGTAACCGTTGCGGGGCTTCTTCTGATTAGATGCACGGTGGTCTTCAACAGCGCGACCCATAGTCACAATCTGCTTACGGGTGAAGTGCGACTTGACAAACTCGTCAGCTTCGAGTATCGTGCGGGAATCCTTGTGATGATTCTCTCTGCCGTTGACGAGACCGAGGTCATGAAAAGCCGCGATGATATAGACCATATCAGAATTCATTGCCGGATTATGTTCGGCGAGTTTTATGCTCTGCTCAATGACCATGCGGACATGGCTCTCCTGATGCGCCTTGTCGAAGGCGGCATAGCGGGGGATTATTTCATTCTCAACATAGTCTATGACCTCCTGCGACACCGGTTTCAATTTCAATTCCGGTATCTCGCCACGCTCCCGCTTTTCTTTCAGTATATGACGGCGGTGGGCACGTTCCTCAGCCATACATTTCTTGCAGATATGGCGAGCGTGTCCTTTGCCCGAGAATTTCTCATTGGCGAGATACTGGCCGCATTTCCAGCAATAATGTCCCATAGATATATTTTTTATAGATTACCAAATTGAGGTATTGCACTGTATCTGCCCTGCAAATATCCTTTCTGCACATTCTCGCGGGGCTTATATTCTGCAAGAGATACAAGGCGGGATGCTCCGTCCTTGTCTTTCTCTACAAACCAGACCTCATCAGAGCGAATCATGTCAAGATTGAGAAGATTACACTCATGGATGGATATAATAAGTTGAGTGTCTCTTTCCGATGAAAGTTCGTGGAGATAGCACTCTATTAATTTTTGCGACAACAGGGGGTGCATACTGCGGTCAAGCTCATCAATCATATAGACCACTTCGCTTTGTCCCAAGTCGATAAGTATAGGAATGAAATCAAGAAGCCTTATAGATCCGTCGGATTCCTCATCCATTTCAAAGACAACCTCGTCATCGGCATCATTACGGTGTACCGCCTTCTGCTTGAATATCGTGTATGTGCCGTCCTCCTTGAAATCAAAGAAGAAGCATTCGTTGCTTTCCGGAGCTGCCACAAGAGCCGTGCGTCCCGGAGTTGAGCTGCTTATTATTTTGTCAAGCAGACGGTCGGGTAGGTTGGTCTCCTCTTTTGACCGGACAGGGAAACGCCGAATATCCACAATGCCTGTGTTGAAATATTGGAGTAGGCGACGTGTGGCCTCATGGAAATCCTCATCCTGTTCCGCATTGAATGATATGCCGCGGAACCGTGTACCGGGAAATATTATGCGCAGCCCGGAGGCAAACCATGAATAGGCAGTCTTTATCGCGCACATTCCCTTTCCGTTGCGCTCGATGTATTCCGAAAGGAAACTCTTTTTTGCAGGGGTGCCTTCACCAAGGAATTTTACAAACTGGGTTACTGATGAATCGCCACGAATGTCGCCGAACTCAAACTCATTTCCATCCTGATTGGATTTTCGTGCGAATATCAGTTTGTCGCTACGACTGTTAATCTCATAAAGCCATTCCACCTTGATACCGTTTATAGAGAACTCCATGCCATAGGCGAAATATCGCCCACCTGTCTTGAATTCAATTTCAATCTTCGAGACAGGTTTTATCGGTTTTACAAGTTTGAAAGGCTCGAAGTCTCCGGCAGGAAATCTGCCGGTAGCAATCTGTTGGAGCAGGGCAGTGGCTTTGATTACATTGCTCTTGCCAGAGGCATTTGCACCGTAAATAACACCGATCTTCAATGCCGATATATCGTCACGTTTCTTAGCCCTGCTGACGTGAGCAGGGTGAACACTTCCCTTCCCGGCAACGAAACTGATTGAGGTCTCTTCCTTGAAAGAGTATATGTTTTCAAATGTGGCTCTAAGAATCATTGATTGTCTTTTAGTGATTCATATCTAAGTTGTGAATTATTGCAACAGTCGTTACTGTAACCGCAGTTGCAAAAGACAGATTCGATATTGGGCAACCGGATAGGAACAATCACAGCGAAAGCGGTTTTATTTTTCGTATAGCTCTATGGGCTGACCGTCGGAGTCCTGAAAGAATACAAATCTTTTGGACGTGTATCCGTCAACGCGAATATCCTCATGTTTATTCTTATGTCATATTTGAAGGTCATTTAATTGTATAGTGTGAATTCAGACTTTATTCCTGAAGTATTCGGTCAGTCTTTCGATACCTTCTTTATGCTTTGTCGGATTCTTGGTTTTGAGCTTTCCGATATTCATGAGTTTCCACTTGACTGACGGATATTCGCTCAGATCTCCGGCACAGCACTTGGTCCAATCGGGATTACCTTCCTCAAATGAAATCAGGAAATCTATGTCCTCATCGGTAAATCCATTGTTGACCACATCAATGAGATTTGCCCTCGAACTCTGATAGTCGTCATAATTGAACGTCTCGTCTGTCATTCCATCAAACTGGTTGTCGAGAGCATCCCGCTGGTCTATCATGTTTGGTTGCAGGGATTCGATAATAGGTTTATCGCTCCCGAGCAGACAAAGCATAAAGCCATCCTTTACGGCATTGAAATCGTCCGGACTTATGCCACGGCAATCGAAAAGGTCGCGCGGATGCTGACGGCTCAAAGCAGCCGCAATCTTACCACCGAACAACTGGCTCCAAGATACGATATTGGCATAACAGGTCTGCCCGAACTCCTCCATGGCCTTTTCGCATAGTTGTCTCGTCTCAGTATCGCCCAAGATTCCTCTCTTTGTTCCGTTTACCTCAATCTTGATTGTAGTTCCGTCCTTCACACACTGCAATTTCCATACTTCCGGCTTATGGATCACACGAATACCCGGAACAGCTTTCTCGATTGCGGTTTTCAGAATTGAAAGATGCGAATTTATGTTTTTAAGACTCGTCTCGCGGTCTTCCAAAGGTATGTACGTCACGTCTATATCAACGGAATATCTCGACAGATTCCGATGGAACAGGTTTATCGCGGTTCCTCCGTGTACTGCGAAATCCTTAATCTTGAATACAAGAGGCATTACCCTTATCAGAAGAGCCACTTGTCTGCGGTAAGTGTCATTCATAATCATTTAATTCTTTAGGAACCGTAATACGATATTTAGAGATATAGACTCCATTGTCTGCGAGTTTAAGTTTGGAGGTTGTCAGCCCGAATTTGTCCGGATCAAGCATATCAAACCAATAGTGTCCGGCTTTTTCCGCCATATACAGGAACATTCGCTTGATGCGCTGGCTCGAAGTATTTTCCAGTGCGGTTTGAACCTTTTCCGGATTCAAAGAAGTCAGCTGCTCCATAATATAATATAAGTCCATATAGTTATATTGGCTCGGGACAAGGTGCAGACATTCCAAAAATGCCTGTTCCGGAGACGATATTTTAATGTCATAGCGATCTCTCTTATAGGATTGTGTCAATGGATTTTTGAAGATTCCGGTATGAAAAGGCACTATCGTCATATCATACTTGTCGCTTCTTACCCAATCTTCCACGTTTCCTGATTCAAATACGACCATCAGCCGAGGCTTCCCCATAGGTATATAATGGCTGAACCCCAGTAGTTCAAGAGCTGAATGAGCTGCAATACGGGCATTACTACCGGTCTGATAATTATAACAGTGAACGGCTGTCAATGCAGAAAGATTATCATTGCGTCGATACATAACTCCTCTACCAAGTGCTTCAAGCCAACCGGAATCCCGATATTTTTTCAACAGTTGTGAAGAATATCCTCCCTTTCTCAGCCAACCCGCAAACAGAAGCCCTCCGGGAAGACTCTCGGAAAGCAGCTTGTTAAGTTTTGAGGTTATTGCTATACTCATGGTTGATTATCTTTATGAAATATCAACCGCAAAGATAATCAAAAAATCTGATTATACAAAATGAATAGTTGTGTACCCATCAAATAGATATACTGATGGTGTATTACAGGCAAATAAATTCAACCCTCAATTTTGACAATAACTTTATCTGATTACATAGGTTTACGCGGCAAGAGAGGAAGCGGTGTTCTTTCCCCGCTGCGCTACGAAAGCGGTAAGAGAGGGAGCGGTCTTCGGGGTTGTCGGCGTGATGCCGTCGTAAGGTGACGGTGGACGAGCCACTGACACCTCCTGACCGCATCGCGCCTATGGCAACGGCGGGACACCGATAACCGTCAACGCCTCCGAGGTAAGCATCGGGGACGCTGCTTTTACCTCTGAGACTCTCCACCGTTCATCCGTGTTCTTTTTCGCCGTTGCTGTATAAGGAATTTTACAACCCCTCCCTCACTTACCGGTTCTTTGCTATGGCAAAGCGGCAAGCCGATAAGACAGCAGTCCACGTGCCGAGACAGTGATGTGCCGCCTTCCTGCGTTGTCGGCATATCACAGACTAGTCTTCCTGGGACTGGGCAGTTCCATTTTCTTATTATAAGCCGAATGCTTTTGAATACTCTACAATTCCGGATGGAATACAAACGTCATCACTGAATTTACAAACCATATAATATTCATTAGGGACATCAAATGGAGCCTTTATCCCGTATGAAAAGGCCGTAACATACCCAAAACGCGAATAATATTTAGGATCGCCTAACACTATTGAATATCCATAGCCAAGAGCAGATGCTAACTTATGAGCTTCTTTTATCAATTGACTTCCTATGCTCTGTCCTTGCAATTCAGGTAATACTGCTAAGGGAGCCAGTGCAAGTGCTACCTTATTGCCAACATATACCCTCGACATCATAACATATCCCACAATATGTCCGTCACGTTCTGCAACAAGTGACAGCTCAGGGATATAATCATCAGTTTCTCGGATTCGATCTATCAAATTATGCTCATTACCGTCTGTGTGTTCAGCGGATAAAAATGAATCCGCAACAAGATTGCGGATAGCTTCAAAATCCGCTGTCTTTTCAGGCCGTATTGATAATATATTTATTTCCACTAATTTACAATTTGATATGCAAAGATAATAATTTTCAGTGAGTTTTCAGTGCGAATATGCTGTCATTCGTTTTCAACGGCGCGTAAACTTAGCTCCAGTTCTCATGCAGTCATATCAACTCAGGAAGCCTTGCTTGCTCGGAATTATAAACGTGAGGAGCAGGGCTATTCTTTTGCCTTTTGGCTGAAAAATCTCCAGACACAAAATGGTATTTGCCTCTGCAAGCTCCGGCGAATACTTCATTTTACACTCGTATTTTTCCACCAAAGGGCGAACATCCCTTCATTGCCTCCGCACGCTGCCGTGTCAACGAGCAAGCAAAACTTCGATAGTCGATAAGACGCATAAAAAAAATGTCGCACGATGAAAACGAACAACAACATATCAAACAGACGAGGCAGAGCATCCATCTCCAGTCTCAACCGCATAAAAAAGGTTCTCCTTTGGCTGGTGGGGATAATCGGTGCAATACTCGGATTGGTGTTGAGGGGATTTATCCGACCGATATTCCGAGGCGTAGGCTGGGTTATCAGCCTTGTGTCTGCCCTAATGATAATCTATTGGTTACTCACATTATAAAACTCAACTGATATGGCAAACTCAATGAAATCAAACAACGCTGCAATCGCAGCTATGCAGCAGATGCTCCAAGAGCGTTGCATCGCAGAACCCACATTCGCTATCAAGATGGCTCAACCGAACAAGAGCATGGAAGGCGCAGTAAACTATCTCTGTTCACAAATCCAAAAGAGCGGTCTGTGCTGTGTAGATGACGCTACTGTAATGAACATCTTAGTTCATTACTTCGACGAGAATGAGATTGAGGAAGGCGGAAAGGTAAACTGCAACATTGTGGTATCTAAGCCGGAACTTACCGAGGAAGACAAAGCCGAACTCAAAGAGCAGGCGATGGAGCAATACAAGGAGGAGCAACTCCGAGAAATCAGACGGCAGTCAGCTCCGAAGGCTCAACCCAAGCCGACCGTCACCGCTCCCAAAGCCGGAGCAGAAATCAATGTTCAACCCAATCTTTTCGATTTCTAAAACTCCAAGGATATGAAACCTCGCAATAAGAAACAACAGCATATAGTGGAACTGAGTGGGCGACTTCGCCCGCTCACCACTCCCCAAATGAATTGGGCACTCAACTCAACTGTCAGTCACTATGGCTACCGACTGAAATCCGGAATGTGTACCTGTATGAAATGCGGTCACGAGTGGTTTGAGACCCGCAAAGGAATGTGTCTATGCCCCGAATGTGGCACACAGATAGAAATCAAGGACACCAAAGAGCGAGTAATACGTGACAAATCCTATTTCAACGTAATCACCACAATGGAAGGCTATCAGGTGGTCAGAATGTTCCTGATGATAGTTGAAATGCGCAAGGGTATGAAGGTGAAACCTGCCTACCTTGAAATCGGTCAGTATTGGATTGACCACGAAGGCTGTAAGACAGTAGTCGGTTTGCAGAGGACTCTCGGCTACTACATCGACTCTTTCGCTTTTGGTTCTCCATTGGAGATAAGGTGTGACAACGAAGCCTTCCAACGCATATCCGATGAATGGGTTTACCCTCGCATCAAGGTCACTGACACTATCAAGCGCAATGGGTTCAATGGCAGTTGCCACCATATTCACCCCGTGACTTTGTTCCAAGAGTTACTGACCAACCCAAAAGCCGAGACTCTAATGAAAGCTAACGACATTGAGTTGCTCCGATACCTTTGCGCAAGACCAGCCTATAAGTTTGATATTGACAAGTATTGGAACACCATCAAGATAGCCAAGCGCAACGGATACGAGTTCAAGGACGTTAGAATGTGGTTTGACTATATCAAGATGTTGGAACGTATGGGCAAAGACCTCAATTCCCCCTCGCTGATAGCACCCCAAGACCTCAAAGTCGCTCACGATGAATATGTGGAGAAGGTCAACCGCCAGAGGGTAAAGGAGCAGAAGGAAGCCAACCGCAAGAAAGCGGAAGCTGACCAAGCCAAGTTCGAGGAACTGAAAGGCAGTTACATAGGTTTGTCTATGACTGACGGAACAATCAGACTCCACACACTTGACAGCGTTGCCGAATACTACGATGAAGGTACAAAGCAACACATCTGCGTAGGTTCGTCCGGCTACTACCTCAAAGAAGATACGCTTGTGTTCACCGCCACAATTGGAGGCAGAACAATCGCCACAGTAGAAATCTCGCTCAAAGACTTCTCAATCATCCAATGCAGGGCATTTGCCAACGGAGTCTGCGAATATGCAGAGCAGATAGCCGGTATCATCAACGCTAACAAGAAGATGATTGCAGAGCGCAAGAGAGCATAAGTTGAACCCGACCACCGCCACCTCCGGCGGTGGTCACAATCCCCCAAGACTATGACACGAATGACTCAAAACGGAATATCGACCACCCAAGCCGGACAAGAACAGTATGAAACCTTTTACTCCTCCCACCGAGGTCGCAGAGTATCAAGGGTGATGTACGACTACCGCACCCATGAGGGAGAACTCTTTTCGGTAGTCGCTCCGACCATCCGAGAGTGCCGTCAGAAACGAGACGAGTGGCTCGCCAAACGAAACAAGTAACCTTAGCCATATCAGTGATGAAGGCGGTGAAGAGTGATGCTCCATCGCCCTCATTTTGCCAAAAATTTCGGCCGCCAAAGGCGGCAATGTGCGCGGTATTCGTTCCGAAATTCAGTTAATTTTTGTAATTTTGCATTCTAAAACGCAACATATTCAAAGCAGTACAGAAAATGACTAAAGCAGAAATAGCGAGTGAAATCGCAAAGACAACCGGCATTGACAAGGCCGCTGTCGTTACCGTTATCGAACAGTTTATGACCGTTGTGAAGGACAGCCTCGCACATGGCGAAAACGTATATCTCCGTGGCTTCGGTTCTTTCATCGTCAAAGTCCGTGCTGAGAAGACAGCCCGCAACATCAGCAAGAATACCACACTCGTTATTCCGGCTCACAATATCCCGGCATTCAAACCCTCCAAATGTTTCAAAGAGGAAGTTGCCAAGTAAATGGACGAGACCAAAAACTACCATTTCTTCCTTGCAATACCTCGCAGCGGATTGTCTGGCAGGGAGCATCAAATCATTATGAGAGTGATAAAGAACACTCTCGGCATTAAGCCGCATGATTTGATGAAGAATATCTTTGTCTTCACAGTGCGGGATACGGATACACAAAGCGCACGAGAAAAGGTATTGGACGCAATGAGAAAAGCAGGTAAAGAAGCGGGTGTTTCAAATTTCCGTTACATCATGACGCAAAGCACCTGCTTGGTCAATGATGACATTATTATCTGTGACGGACATCAGTACGCCACCGAAATGGGTTTCTACAATAAATGAGTATGGACGACTTTGAACTTGAAGAATACGGCGGAAACTCTGTTGATGATATGATGGTCGATTACGACTATCACATCAACACAGGAGACCTACCCGAACTATTCGATGAATCATCGGTTGACGATTACATCGCCAACATCAATGAATGGGACTGATGAATATCGAGGATATACGAGAGTATGCTCTCTCCCTGTCTCACGTTACCGAAGATATGCCATTCGGGCCGGATGCACTGGCGTTGAGAATAGGCGGTAAAATTTTTTGCCTTTTGGAATTGTCAGGTCATTGGCAATTCTATAATTTAAAAGTGGATCCGGATTTCTCTCTTGACCTGCAAGACCGGTATTCAAGCATTCGTCCGGGTTTTCACATGAACAAACGACATTGGATTTCCATAGACTTCAATAGCAGTATCCCTCTTGATATAGAGAGAAATATAATTCACCACGCATATAATCAGACAGCGAAAGGTCTGACAAAGAAAATGCGTGGCGAATTAGGTTTTGAATAAACCATACAGAAAAACACAAGAACTTAGCCATAAAATAAACCTGTACCGCGAAATGCGCCATGTCGATGTTTACTTTGCAGCAAAAACATCGACATATGATTTATCAGGACTATTTTCGCAATTCAGACTTCGAGGATATTTGGACTATCCTCAATGGTTTCTATCTTGAACACGAAGATTTGAAACCAATGTATGCCTCTTTGGTTGAGGCAATCAAGACATTGCCCATTGAGAAAAAGTATTCGGACTCAATAATTCAGATGTGCCTTGACCATGATAATGAGATTCTGGTAAAAGGTGCGCCTGACCCTCAGGAATGGCTCGTCGGTCGAGAAGTTAAGATTGATTTCTCGTCGTGGAAAGATAATTTTGATGAAGAAGCTATCAACGAGTTTCACGGTCTAAAAACGTTTGATCTGCTCTCCGGTAAAGAAAAACGTGAACTGGCTCGTCAAAGCGATACCGCTACTCTTGCCGCCCACTTACTTTACTGGTCAACTCTGTATGCTATAAAGACGCATGGGCAGCACGAAAATGAGTTTTCGGAGTGGCTTGACAATCTTGAAAATAATGTTCCGGTAAAATATGAGATAGAGCCGGAATGTATATCAGAAAGTTTCCACAGGAAGCAGTGTAAATATTGGCGCGATACCGTAGGCAACGATACCGCTATAAGCTGGTCATCAAATCTGAGTATCCTTAAAAAGAAACTCGAATTCAATATCGGATATTGGCGTTATGTCCAGCGTCATGTCGGTTGGCAGGAAGATGTCAACCGGATGAAGATTGCCATAAATCTCATGGAAATAGCAAAAACTGATTTGCTCTATATAACTGGAAAAGGCGCGTGAGTTTGACCCCTTCGGGCACGCGGGATTTGACCCCACGGGCATAATAAGATTGACCCCTTAAAAGTCCTGGCGGCGGGGGTCAATTTTATTTTACCTCAGTTGCTGTTTCAGTCCTTTTTTTGCCTTGAGTTTGCGCATACTTTCGCCCGTCAGCTCGATGGAGTGGGCTGAGTGGACTATCCGGTCGAGGATTGCGTCGGCTACCGTCGGGTCTCCCACCATGTCATACCAGCTGGATGAGGGATACTGCGAGGTTATTATGATGGATTTGCGCTCGTGACGGTCCTCGATGATGTCGAGCAGTATCGGACGCTCCTTGGCGTCGAGCTGGACAAGGAACAGGTCGTCGAGTATCAGAAGCTGGCATCGTTCGATTTTCTTGAGTTCAGCCTCAAGACAGTTCTTGACCTTGGCCACCTTGAGCAGTCCGAGAAGCTTGGCTGCGTTGGCGTAGAGTGTGCGTATTCCGGGTCAAGCCGAAAGCACGGTGCATATGTTAAATTGGGCAATTAGAAGTGTTAAATTTTTAGGCGTAGAGTTTGACAAGTCGGAAGATGAAGAAGTCTCGGTCTCGGACACCACGCATTTGTGAGCGAAAGATTTTGACTTTAGAGTTGAATGCCTCGGCGGAGGCATTGGTCGCACGACGGCGGAAGTAGTTCAGGATGGTTGGAGCGTGGTTCCTGAATGTTTTGATTACCGAGCGGAAGTTGTTGTTACCAAGAGCCATTACCTTTTCATACCACTTGTTCATCCGCCCCATGGCTTTTGTCGGTGAGATTTTAGCATTGAAAATCTTGCGCAGCTCCATCGCAAGGCTGTATGCAGCCTTCAATATTGGATAGTATTTGAACAGTATGTTGGCGCGATGGCGCTGTATGTCAGTCCATTTGTTCTGCGACATCATCAGAGTGTGTTTGCTGCGGGCCAGTATCTGGCGCATGGTCTCTCCGTTGGAGTACGTTACCGGCGGTTCGGACTTGTCGCGGTTGTTTTCCTCTGCGATAAGCTGACGGCGAATATCAATACGGATTTCGTCAACGGCCTCATTATAGACCTGTTGGACATGAAAACGGTCGTTGACCACATGGGCGTTGTAAAACACTTCCGCGGCTATGAGCATCATTGATGGCGAAAGATCGCAGGTCACTTCCTTGACCCTGCGTCTGACGGAGCGTCCCATCGCACTGACGAGGATTGATATGATCTCGTCACTCTTTGTGCCGGGAATGGCTGCCGCAAGTGTTCCCTTGCCTCCGTGGCCGTCCTTGTTGGTCAGGAACGTCCATACCTCGCCGTTGCTCAGACACGTCTCGTCAAGGCTCATGTAAGGGCCGATATTATCGGCGTTGAAATAGAACCCACAGCCAAGCTCCTGTTCGCACCAGTCGGCGTAACCGCTTATCTTATTGCGGTACAAGTCGGCAAAATGTTTGCCGTTGACGCAGTACATCTGCGCTATCTGTTTAATCGACAGGGCTGTCGTCTCCACCTTCGTCTTTTAAAAAAGCCACGAACTCGGCACTGAGTCGTGTTCCTTCATCGTTGGGAAGCTCGAGATTGTAGCTGAAGATTTCGTTGGTCTGCTTGTCCCACCACTTGTTCTTGCGCATGTGAAGAAACACAGGCCGTCCGCGCATCGGATAGTCCTGTATCGTAACGTAATCCGTATAGCCTCGCGCTACGATATTTGGATTACGATAGTCTTCATCAGACAGTTTCTTCTTTTCGTCAAGCCATATGTCATAAGACTGTTCCGTGCGCTCGAAGCGCACCATCTCAAATAGCTCGTCCAGCCCTTCAGGGAGGCACATCCATATTGCATCTGCGGTTTTCATGCCACAAATTTAACACTTTTCTCAAAATTCATGCACCGGGTTTTCGGCTTGAGCCCGTATTCCTCTTTTGCAGGCCTCGTGCCCCAGGGCACAGGCGAGGAAGCTTTTGCCCGTGCCGGCAGATCCTGTTATGAAGAGATTCTGTCCGTTGCGGATGAAGTCAAGGGTAGCCAGACGTTCCATCTGGTTGCGGTCAAGACCGCGGCTGACCGTATAGTCGATTTCCTCGAGGTATGCCTTGTAACGGAACGATGCGTTTTTTGTCAGTCTTGTCACCGCTGCCTGCGCGCGGTAGTCCCACTCGCGGCTGAGCAGCATGGACAGGAAGGAGTCCGGGGTCATTGCCTGGGCAGTGGTTCCTGCCAGACTCTCACGGAAGGCCTCGGCCATTCCGTGCATTTTCATGCGGTTCATCAGATCCAGCGATATTGCGTTCTGGTCCGGCTGCTGGCTCACCGGCGCTGTCTTGTCATTTGTTGTCATTGTTGTTTACGTTTTCTTTGTTGTTGATGCTGTAGTATTCGCGCCCCCGGATGTTTTTGTGCACAGGCGCGGGGGATGATTGCGCCGGGGTATGGACTGTTCCATCCTCGTCGGGAAGGAAGTCGGCGTCATCGCCCTGTTCAAGGACCTCACGCAGCGCCTGATATCCGTATTCAGATTTCTGCGAGGCGCATACACATGCCGCTATGAGCCGGTCTGTTCCATATTTCTTCTCGAGCGACAGTATCCCCCGACAGCTGCTGAAGGATTTTGGCGGGTACTGCATCCGTCTGTCTACTTCTCGTAGGTAATCCCAGGGCAGACGCATCTTAAATAAACTTAACGGCTATTGTCCAATTTAAATCGGTCTATATCCGTTGTTGAGATATGACGAACACCAATACCCCAATAGCATTCTTCTCTTCAGTGACAGATCCCAGAGTCCTTCGGACGCAAAAACACAGTCTTGAATCCATCCTGTTTATATCGCTTTGCGCAGTCATCTGCGGAGCTGAAGGCTGGAATGAGATAGAGGACTACGGCAACGCCAAGATTGACTGGCTTGAGAAATTCCTCCACCTGCCTAACGGGATACCGTCGCACGACACTTTCAACCGGGTAATCAGCATGTTGGATCCCAAGGAATTGAACGGTTCCTTTGTCGCATGGACCAGGAGCATAGCAGAATTGACGGACGGCGAAGTGGTTGCCATAGACGGCAAATGTATGCGCGGGAGCAGCGATGACGGCACCGGCACATACACCCACCTTGTAAGCGCGTGGGCATCGGCCAACAACCTGTTGCTCGCGCAGGAAAAGGTCGCCGGAAAGAGCAACGAGATTACAGCCATACCCAGGCTGCTGCGCATCCTTGAGCTAAAGAACTGCATAGTCACGATCGATGCCATGGGCTGCCAGACGGAGATTGCCAGGACAATAATAGAGCGCGGAGCCGATTATATCCTCGCTTTGAAGGGGAATCAGCCTGAAATGCTCGACCGTGTCAGCGGTTCTTTCACATATATTAAGCCTTCATCGGATCACACCATGGAGGGCAAGGCTCATGGACGGGAGGAGACAAGAACCTGTTCGGTCATAACAAACCTCGACAACATTATCGACAAAGACAAATGGGCAGGTCTTAAAAGCATCGTGAAAATAGAATCCCGGACACGCGATGTGAAGTCAGGGCAGATCCATAAGGAGACCAGATATTACCTGTCGAGCCTTGAAGCTGACGCTCAATATATTAATCATTCGATAAGGACACACTGGAGCGTTGAGAATCAACTGCACTGGACATTGGATGTCGCTTTCGGCGATGATGCCTCGCGTAAACAAAAGGATAATGCCGCTCAGAATTTTTCTCTGCTTAACCGCATTGGATTGAATATAATCAAGAACGCAAAGGTATCCTCGATGGGGGTAAAAGGCCATAGGAAGAGAGCCGGATGGGACAACGACTATCTACTTTATGCCTTAAAAAGTTTTGATTTTGTAAAAAATTAAGATGCGTCAGCCGTGTAGGTAATCCAGAACGATATTGTCAATCTCCGCCGCACGTTGGAAGAGTTCCTCGAGATCCTTGTCGTAAGGGCCGTAATGACCGGGCAGGTTGTGCTCCTTCTTCCACGAGTATGTGTAAGGGATGTCGCATCTGTCGTGCGTCGCCACGAGGTTCAGACCGCAATATATCTCCACTGTGTCGGCATCGTAGAGGATGACAACACGCTTGCCCACATGTTCGCGAGGAACGCTGTAGTGGTGCTTGAACAGGGATACGTAGCAGTTCTTGCCGACAGTCATCAGTTTGCGTTCCTTCATGACAAACAGTTTCTCGGGCAGGGGGCGGAGAAAGTCCTTCTCCCCGCGAAGGAAGATGTCACGGCGCGACAGTTCACGGCCGGCCATCGGCTTCTCGTTGAAGTCTAGCAGCGATATGTGTATCGCCGTGTTCAGCTCATCCAGAGAGTTGAAAACCATTCCCTCGATATCAAGATAGACTGAACGGTACAGGAGCTTGACCGCGTTCTCGACAAGTGCCTTGTCCTTTGGATGGCGTACACGCGCCGGGTATACGGCACATCCATAATGTTCGGCAAAGGCGGCAAACTCCTCGTTGATTACCGGTTCGTTACGGTCGCTGGTCTTCACCGCCGCCTTGAGATTGTCGGGAACGATGGCCGCCACAACACCCTCGAAGTACTGAAAGGCGTTCTGACAGGCCTTGATCAGGTCTTCCTTGCGCTGGGACCATACGGCCTCGCAGTAAGTATAATGACTGAACGGAAGTATGGCCACGAACACTTCGGCCTTCTTGACCTCGCCCGTCATCTCGTCGACAACCGCGAGTCTGTCGCCCGCGAAGTCGATGTACATCTGGTCGGCGGCGTAGTGCTCGACATGACCGACGACAGTGGTATGGAATCTGTATTGTCTGACGGTGCGTTTGAACACAGATTCCTGAAAGCCATCGGGATGACTTTCCCGATACTCATTGAAGAGCTTGCGCACGGTCATTCCCTTGCGTGAAAGACGGGCGACATAATCCGGTATCAGCGCATCAAGTTCGAGCTGACGCTGCGAAGGCTCGCGATGACGGAACTCCGTGCATCCGAACATGTCACGGAGTTGCTCCTCCGTAAGTTCAAGCAGCTGATCTGTAGGCTTGCCGCTTGAAATGAACAGCCGGACGTACTTGCGCACTGTGTTGCGGGAAATGTGAAACGTATTGGCCGTCTCTTTTATTCCCATTCCGACTGCGTAACATCTCAGGATGTTTTTTAATTTTGCAATCATATTTTGTAGTATTTGACATTGAACCCCGCCGTGCCAGGACAAGGACTCTCAAAACTACAAAAAAATTCCCCTGCCGTATCATCGACAGGGGTCATTTTTATTTTGCCCGAAGGGGTCAGTCTTATTATGCCCGAAGGGGTCAGTCCCGCGTGCCCGAAGGGGTCAAACTCACGCGCCTTTTCCACCACGCGAATCCAAAAGAAATTCGAGCTTCTCATAACTTCAAGCCTCCATCCGTGCGGTCGATTACCGCGCTCTTTTTCTCACCGAGCGTCGGGGTATGTGTAACCTTTGGCTTCGGTTCGGGTTGTCGGACAATCCGCTCATCGGCTTTTACGGATTGAACGTGCTGCGTCTCCCTCCATTTTCGATAACTTTCCGGCACTTTCGGAGCGTATCTTCCAAGCAAGGAACCATAGCCACGATACAGGTCTGAACGATTGATGGCGGTGCCCTTGATTGCATCATTTATTGCGGTGAACAGACGCGCTCCGTCTTCCGTTGCAGACATAAAGCAGCGTACTTCAAGACAGTCGGGATTAGCTTTCAGATACTCGCAAGCCTCGCGGATGCCTTTTCTGCCGTTGAGAATGATATGGTAGCGACGAGCCATCACGGGATATACACCGTTACGTTCGACAGACTCCATAAGAGCCATGAAGTCGAGCGGATTCTCATACACCATGCACACCTGGTCTTTCCGCCGTTCGCCAAATACAGTCATTCCCGGCTCTCCGATTTGTCGGAATGATTTGCCGTTGAATGCGATGAAGTTGTCCGAGTCTTCCCCGCAGCGGAATGCAATGACACGCTCCGAACCTTTGCCTTTGGCTTTCGGTAACGAACCTTCAAGGGAGAAGTGCCGAACAGTATTCATAGATAGCCCGATGCGGGTTATCATACATCCGATAGCGGTATCTTTTGGATGGCAGGTATCTGTAAAATCCCAAACAGGGCGGCTGATAGGAGAGTATGGAAATTGCGATGGCAAATTCTCCCGCTCCGAATATAGTTTTTCAACCATTTGCATTGCTCTCGAGAAGTCATCGCCGTCTGCAATATCATACTTTCGTGCCAAATCGGAGGCAGAACCGAAAGAGTCCGGATTCTTGATTGCCCATTCATTACGGGCGGTGTTCACAGTCAGCTTGCCACCGTCAGGCAATAGATAATGCCGGAGAGAGCGGCGTTGCGATTGGCAAACTAGGCCGATAGCCATGCAGACATCATCAACAGGAATTATGGAGTCAAACTCCATCGCAGAGATAGATTTATTCATATTCTTGTAAAAATTGAGATTTATAACAGCTTGTCCCGAATGTCCCAATGACCCACGAAAATTTCCAAAAGCCACAGAATATTTTGATGCACAACCATAGTATTCTATTTCCCTTTTGTAAAGTTGATTGGAGTTAAGGGGGACATTTGGGTCGGTTGGGTCAGAATGGGGCGTCTTCATTTTGGCTGAAATTGAGTATCGAGGGATTGACAGGTATATTGCACCGTACCCAGGGGCGTTTAACTCGTCCGTCAGCACCGCAATAGTCCGGGTGCATGCCCGGCAGTTTCTCCTTTTCCGAACGTTCCCATCCTGAGATATGCTCCATCAGTGAATTTATGTATTGCGATGAGTAGCGGTAGGATGTCCGTATGGTGTCGTTTGGCAATTCCCGCTTGATCATTTTCGGCGAGACTATTAAAAGCGGTTCGGTTCCAATCTGCTTATATTGGTCATCAAGATACGATGAAGAATCCACCGCCCATTGTTGCCACTGCAAACGGCGTGACAGGGGCCAACCCGCGTATGCTGTCGGCACAGGACGATTTAGAAATGCCTCAATCTCCTCAAGCAGTTCATCGCCTGCGGCAGTGGTATATTCAGCCTGTCGTTGATTTGCGGCGTCCTCCAATTCTGACGAGAGATACAGCGGTTCATTGAGCGTGTAATAATGACGGGCCTCGGCCCACAGTTGCGATACCTCGGATTTCAACGCATCAATCCAATCCATAACTTCACCATTTCCTTTTATTGGGATTATCCACCAACGGCGGTTGCCATTGCAGCTTTGCAGGAACTCCGTCTCGTTGGTTGTGGCTGCGAATACATTGCTCCGGGGTATAGACTCGCTCTTCCGTGCGTATGCCGGACGCACGTCATCGCGCACACGGCTGAGAAATGCTTTGGCTGCCTCGGCGTCATGCGCACGCTTCATGCCGTTGAGTTCGGAGATTTCCACAATCCATGCTCCGGTTATATCCTCAATTTTCGTTTTGTCATCATGCGCGAATGAGAATGAATCGGAGAACCATTCACCGGCAATGATGCTGAGAAATGTACTCTTGCCGACACCCTGTGGCCCGGTGAATGTAAGGATATGGTCGAATTTGCAACCGGGAGCAAATGCACGCGCCACGGCTCCAATCATCCATTTACGAGTCTGTGCGCGAGTCAACGGAGTGTCCTCGGCACCGAGGTAGCGTATAACCACAGTGTCGATGCGCTCAACATAATCCCAGCTATCAGACATGATGAAATTCTGTACTGGATTGAAACCTCGCTCCTTCGAGGTCGTTTTCAGCATTTCAAGAATACGCGGTTGTGACAGTTGCAACCCGTATTGATTTTCAAAATACAGGCAGATTTTACCGACTGATTCATCATCAATACGATTGTCGCGCTCGTTGCAGAAGTCAGGGCATTGCGTTATATCCCGTTTTGTAAAGCGGTCAAAATGGACTTTCGACAGTTTGGGGTCGTTAAGTAGAATCAGTTTGATGTTCTGCCCGGTTTTCTCAATCTGGTTGTTATCGTTCAGGGTCAACTTCAATTCCCAGTCATCACTATCATTTGTATCATGTGTCCCGATGCCATGTATCAGCTTCTTTCTTACGGCAATATCCTCACGGCAAAGTTTGAGCATCGCTTTGTAGGAGGGGAGACGCTTCATCGCAGTCCCATCCTTAATGCTTGCATCAAGTTCGCCAAAACGGTAATGCCTGACAATGTTGAACGCATTTCTCGGCACATCGCTGTCATTACACCATGCAACCTGCCTGTCGCTGTCAATGGCAACAGTCATTTTTGTTTCACCGGGCAATGCGTATGTCCCCGGCTCATTAAGCGGAGCAAGACTTCTGGCAAGGAACTTCTCAATAGCCTCTGCACAGGTGTAAGCACGGCAAAAGGCATCTTCCAGAGCATTTGCGCCGCTTCTCATAGCAACCTCCTTCCACGCGCGCTATTGCGCATACCTTTGGTCAGAGCCTCCACCTGTTCCTCGACGGTAGGCTGACCGGTGCGGCGGTTGTCGGTCAGCCATCGGCGAAGCTCCGAGGGGAGAAACAAAAGATTCCGTCCGGGTTTATAACACGGTATGCGTCCTTCCTGCACCAGCGCGTATATCCTCGATGGCGACAGATGAAGAAGTTTGGACGCTTCATCAACGCATATCATCTCCTCGTCCTTGACAGAGGCTTTGAGGGAGAAGATATGTTGCGATAGTTTATTGACTGTTTCGGTCAGGGCATCGACTTTCTCTTCAAGCCGAGCCATGTTCTGAGGCATAGCCTCAAATGTAGGTTCTTTAATCATTATGGCGGAAGCGATTGGTTTTGAATCGCACCGCAAAGGTCTCCGGAGATAAGGCGGTTATCAAGTTATTACGCTGATAACCTATGAATAACCGATAACCGAACTATGAAAGCACCGGCAAATTCTCCGTATCAGGGAAAACGTATGGAACAAGAGGCTTAGGCGGATTAATCAACGGCAACACCTTGAAATTCTCGACACGGAGTTTTGATGGGATATTACCAATATCATAACCGCTGAGGGTCATCGGAAAACTCTTTTTGAGAAACAGGGCTGTGGTCACGCCCAATTTCTTCTGAGTTCCTGATAGTAGTCTTTTACTTACATTCCAACCGAAATGAAGTAGATCGTCAGATTTCAGATGTCTGTTGATGCTTGTTTCGACAGCGATATAATTTTCATCACCAGTCAATTCCGTGATATTATTGAGCAGAATATCAATTTGTGCCGGAGTAAATATCTTTTGGAATGTCGCTTTGGTATAAGACGCAATTTCTGCCCACTGCTCCTCTTTCCTGCGTCTGTTTTCCTCCTCAGATTGTCGGATTAGTTCGGCATTATCCTGACTGATAGTCTCAGTAAGGGTTGAATCCACCTCAACAACTTTATTTGCTGGTATTATCCTCGGCCGATTCTTAATATATCCGTCAACAAGATATGCGATTAATCCAATAATGGATATAACGATAGTCATATTCATTATCAAACAGATAATCAATGAATCAGTAGTGTTTATAATATAATACCTGAGGCAGAAAATGGCGCAGATAAAAAGCGCGAGATTCGCCACGTTCCATAACCGTATATTATTATGAGTTGTGTTTCCTTTCATTTGTATAGAGTTTTTAGAGTGCAAAATTATTATGACCGGAGTGCTAAATAATAAATTCCGAACAGTTTTTTGTCCGACAAAATTATATTTCAAATTTCATCCCGGCATTGTTTTTGGACAGGTTTATTGTATCGAAATAATCAAATGACACTGACCGATATAATATGCCATCCTATGAACATGATAAAAGCCACCGTTTGGGGCGGTGGCTCGTAATGAATGGCTGAAAAAGTGACGATTATACGTCCTTTGGCTTGATGGTAATTTTGCCGAGTGTTTCGAGCAGGGCGGTCGGGACTTCGTGGGTGTAGCGCATGGTGGTGCCGATGTCCTTGTGGCACATGGATTGTTGAACGGCATACGGATTGCTGTTGGCCGCAAATTGCAGTGTGCTGTAAGTGTGTCGGAAGCAGTGGAACGTGATATGCTTCTTGATGCCTGATGACGCAACCCAGTCTTTCAACGGTTTGCCAATCATGCAACGCTTCAAGCCAACGAACACTTTACCACCGCCTCTTTCTCCCATCAGTTCTACGGCTTCATCGCATAGCGGTAGCTTAACCGGAGTTTTGGTTTTCTGAATTGTGATGACTATACACAAGCCGATACCTGTAACTGACTGGATGTTGTCCCAATGCAGATTCTCGATGTCGCTTATACGCAATCCTGTGAGGCATGAGAATAACGATGCCCGGCGCAGAACATCATGCTTGCAGGGAGTCTGAGCCAACTGAATCAACTCCTCCTGAGTGAGGAATTCCCGCACGACATCTTCCCATTCGATGTACTCCAGATAGTCGTTGATATTCTCGGTGATTAGCCGTTCCTTATAGGCTTGCTTGAGCAATGCCCGGAAGGTAGAGAAGTAGCCTGAGGCCGTGTTGCGTGACACAGTCTTCTCCGTATGTTTCAGTTGCTTTGCCGTGAGAAGATACTCTCGGAAACGCGTGCAGAGGTCAACAGTGACATCACCGAATGTGCATTTGCCACCGGTGAATTTACGGAAGTGCATGAATACAATCTTCCACTTTTCATAGCGTTTCTTGCAGACTTCCTCAAAGTAAGCGAGGAAGTCCTCCCGCTGTTGGGTATGGTCGATGAAGCCGAACTGACGGTTTATCACCTGCTCCTGGCGGCGGCAACGTATCAGCTCCGCCTTTTCAAGCATCGTCTTGTTAAAATTGCGTTGCACCTGGTTCGTTGGATTGCCGTAGAGATATATCCCCATGTATTCATGGCGTTGCGAACGGTTGGTCTTAGGATTGCGTATCGCCGGATAGTAGTCGAGATAGAGCGTAATTTTTCCCGAAGGCAACAGGCGTTGACGCAGGGTCACTTTAGTACATATATCCATAGCTTTTTTTGATTGCAAAGTTTGTGAGTGATAGTATGGTTATCAAGTTATTGGTCGGAAAACCAGGCAATAACCTATAACCGATTGATATTAGAGCATGGGAGGGCGGAGAATAGCATCAATCTCCGAACGAAGAATGTAAGTGTACTTGCCGACTTTCTTACGACGCAGACCATGATACTTCACATAATTGTGAAGCTGGTCATGCGTCAGATTGTACTCCGCTCGGACGTCTGAATATGAAATCCAGTCTTCTTCTTTCGGTGTTTCAGGTTTTGCAGTAAACACCCGGTCGCAATGCGCCTTGCTCCAGAGCGTCTTTCCACGATGATACACCTTCGGAATATTGTGCCTCTTCGCCTGAGCAAACACCCATGAATTGCTCACCCCGAACTTCTCGATAATCTCCTTTGTAGTGTAAAACTCAGTGATAGCTTCGCCGTTTTCATCGGTTGCTAATGAGGTCGCTTTCGGTTTGCGTTCGTAAGGTCGTGCTTCAATCATCGCGTCAATGTCTTTACGGAAGACTACGGTAAAACGTGAAGAGATTTTATAGGCGATTAATACCCCACGATAGATTAGCTTATAGACACCATCTCTTGTAATGCCTAATATTTTTGCAACTTCCGAAATTGAAAGATATTCTTTTACGCTGATTTCGGATTGAGCCTTCTCGTGAAGGCATTTCTGCACCTGAGCCTCGGTATAACTCTTCCTTTCCTGACGCTTACGGTCTTTATAAGCGTATTCAGCACATCGTTTACAACAGAAACGTGTTGTGCATTTTTGCGAGTAGAATTCCTTTTTGCACCACTCGCAAACTTTTTTGATCCTAATGTTTGAAGTTGCCATTTTTGAATCATTAAAAGAGCCGCTCATTGAGCCAAATATGTATACCATCGTATATCATTGTAGACCATAGTATACACCATCCACTACCAGGCAGAGCGACTTGACCCGAGTAGCAGACGAGCAACAAATATGGTTCAAAAATGGAGTGAAAAATAGGTAGAAACGGGTTCTACCAATAAAAACAGCCGAGTGCGGATATGAGAAAAGGCGCTCAAACAGAACGCCTTGACACTTATTCCTAACTATTGTTACCTATCTCTAACTGTCGGTCACTTGCCGATGCACACTATATAATCAGCTAATGAACAGCGAATTAACCTCTTGAAGGGTACAGATGATGGAGGTGCTAAGTTGCTTACTTTCAACGATTTATTGTATAATTGAATTTTGAAAGTGCAAATTGCTTGCAATCAGCGTTTTCGGGCAATTCGTCTGTACCGCTATGTCCTTGTTTCCGAACGCAAAGTTATACAAAATCACAGAAACTACAAAAATAACCACGGTAAAAATTTACACTATTCTCCGTAAATTTACGGAGAATGTTTGGCGGTTTGGCTGCAAATGACTAACTTCGCGGTATGAGACGAACTGTAAGACATAGTGCCTATATATGGCAACGGAATGATTGGCCGGAGTTCCGCTGGGACTCCGAGGCGTTGCTTGAACCGCTTAGTCGGCTCAGTCAGTTGCATGGACTCCTGAACGGCAGGATGTCGATGCTTGGATTCAACGAGAAGTGTCGGTCGCTGTTGTCGGCCATGACTGAGGAGCTGATAAGCTCTTCGGAAATCGAGGGTGTGTTGCTAAACCCTAATTCGGTACGTAGCAGTATTGCACGGAGACTCGGAATCGAGGATGACGGACTCTTGGTTGAGGATCATTATGTCGAGGGATTGGTCGATGTGATGCTTGATGCGGTGCGTAATTGCAGGGAGCCATTGACCGATGAGCGGTTGTTCGATTGGCACGCTGCTTTGTTTCCGTTTGGGCGAAGCGGTATGCACAGAATCACTGTTGCCGATTGGCGGAAAGGAGAGGAGCCGATGCAGGTTGTTTCCGGAGCTTTCGGGCATGAGAAGGTGCATTATGAGGCTCCGCCATCGGATGCTGTTCCCGCAGAAATGGAGCGGTTGATTGAGTGGTGCAACACTGCCGATCAGTCACCGTTCATCATGGCAGCTGTGGCGCACTTGTGGTTTGTTACCGTCCATCCGTTTGATGACGGCAACGGTCGCATAAGCCGCACACTTGCCGATATGCTTCTCGCCCGGCTTGATGAGGATTCGGCGCGATACTACAGTATGTCGGCTGAAATCAACCGCAACAAAAAGGCATATTATGAGGTACTTGAACGGACACAGAAAGGAAATTTGGATATTACAGAATGGATGCTGTGGTTCTTCGGCTGTCTTGAAAATGCCATCGTTCGCGCATCCGGTATAATCGAGCGGACTTTGCAGAAAGCAGCATATTGGGATGAGTTCCGCGATGTTGACATAAATGAGCGTCAGCGTAAGGTCGTCAACCGCCTGTGGGATGGCTTTGAGGGAAAACTGACATCTTCAAAATGGGCGAAGATATGCAGTTGCTCGCAGGACACAGCATTGCGCGACATCAACGACCTTATAGCCAAAGGTATGCTCCGCAATAGCGGTGAGGGTGGACGCAGTGCCAACTATCTCCTGCCGGAATAATCATTTGCCTTTGAGTTTCTTCTGCTCGGCCTCGAATGCTTCGAGGAAATGAATCTCGATAGGTGAAAGTTGATATTGTGTGCGTTCGCGGAAACGGTCGTATTCTGTGTCTGCTTTGAGTTTCGCTACTTCTGCTGATATAGTTCCGGCATGAGTCAAGAGTTCTTTTCCTGAGAGCGTTAGGAAATCATCGAGTTTCTTGATCCAGTCATTCATATACATCGGCACATGGCTCTTTGCCTGTAGTTCGGCAAAGTCGAGGTATAGGTTTACGATACGATTGAGCATATCAACTTCATCTTCTGTCAGATAATTCTTGGCAATCTCCGCTTCATGCTTTGTAGGCATAGCACCGCGCCATGTTGTCAGTCCCATGAAATCTTTTTCGGCATCGGCACGTTGGAATATAACCTCAGCGGCGGTGTGTCCGTGAGCTGAGAAGTGCATCTTGTTCTGTACGGTCTTGAAGAACCGCTGTGTCGCCTCCGTTCGAGGATCATAGTCAATGCTGAGGGCATAAATTTCCAATATCTTGCGGTAGAACACCTTTTCAGAACTGCGAATATCGCGGATTCTTGACAGCAGCTCATCGAAATAGTTGCCCTGTCCGGCATTTTTCAGCAGCTCGTCATTCAGCACAAATCCCTTAATCATATACTCCTTCAACACCTGCGTGGCCCACTGCCGGAACTGCACGCCACGGTGTGAATTTACCCTATACCCGACACTAATAATCATGTCAAGATTATATGTCGGAATTTTTCTTTCCACCTGACGTGTGCCTTCAGTTTGAACTTGTGCAAAAAATGCACAAGTTGAATCGGAAGTCAATTCCCCCTCCTCATAAATTTTCTTTATATGGCGTTGAATCGTACTTCTATCACGCTGGAAAAGCTCTCCCATTTGTTCGGCGGTTAGCCACACAGTCTCATTAGCGAGGCGAACCTCAATTTTGGTATCGCCTCCCTGTGTTTGGAATAATATGATTTGTCCGGTATCCATTATTGCTTCAATTAGAGGTTATCGCCACTTTAATAACGTTGTCGCGGCGGTTTTCGAATAGGTCGTAGGCTTCCTCAATCTGTGAGAAGGGGAAGGTATGGGTTATCAAGGGAGTCGTGTCAATCTTGCCTTCTGAGATAAGCCTCAGTATCTCATCGCAGTCGCAACCATCAACACCACCGGTCTTGAACGTCAGATTCTTGCCATACATTTCCGGCAACGGCAACACCTGCGGCTTATCATAAAGAGCCACAACCGCGACAATTGCATTCGGTCGCGCCGCTTGCCAAGCCAACTTGAATGTGTCATCAGCTCCGGCAACCTCAATTACGCGATCCGCACCGCCATGTTCGCTTAATTCTGCAACTTTCGTCAAGCACTTATCAGGACTAACGACTGTAACATCTGGGAAATGTATTTTTACAAAATGACGGCGTGATTTTTCAAGTTCGCAGACAATAATCCGTTTGGGATTATAAAGCCGCACACATTGCAATGCGCAAAGTCCGGTCGGTCCGGCACCGATAATCAGCACCGTATCCTCTTCGCCAATCTCCGAAATCTTAGCCGCCCAATAACCGGTGGCAAGAATATCACCGACAAACAGAGCCTGTTCATCGCCCACATTATCCGGAATCTTCGTCAGCCCATTATCGGCAAACGGCACACGCACATACTCTGTTTGTCCGCCGTCAATCCGGCAACCAAGCGCCCAGCCGCCATTCGGGTCAGTGCAATTATTTACCCAACCATTCCGACAAAAGAAACACTCGCCGCAGAACGTCTCCACATTCACCGCCACACGGTCGCCCGGCCTAACCTTGGTGACAGCCTCGCCGACACTCTCCACCACGCCGACCATTTCATGCCCGACCGTAATTCCCGGCACAGCCCTCGGCACCGAGCCATACTTGATATGCAAATCTGAGGTGCAGATACTGCTAAGAGTCACCCTCACCGCAGCATCAGTCACTTCGATAACCTCGGGCTTCACCTTCTCCGTGACCTGAAACCGCCCATCACCTATGTACGTCAATGCTTTCATAATCGTTCAATATTTGAAATGTGCATCCAAGAGCGAACCGGTCAAAATCACGAGGTTGTCATACTCCTTGACCTTAACCTTCATCACCGACCATCCGTTCTCCGGATTCTGGTAAGTGATATGCTCCACAACGCACCGTAACTTAATCATACTATTTAGAAGGTGTAAATAAAATTCTCATTAATTCATCCAAGTCATGATTTTGAGGGGTCATTCCAGCAACATTTGATAATTCCATATAGGCATAACTATTTTGCCTATTTGGTTTTACAAACGATTGGCATAACCCCGCATATTCAGGAAAACTTTTCTTAAAAGAATCTGCCACATCTGATAAAGTCCGATATTGATCATTATATCCTGACAGAAATCCAAATCTGAGTGAGATTACTCCTCGAATGATTTTATATTTATCCCTCATCAATCTATGAGCAATATCTATGTTAAGAGTCTGAGAACCCTTAACTTTATCATTTAGAATGGTCATCCATGCATAAAAATGTTTGTATCTATCTTTCCCGACTTTGCCTTTTGCAGGTGATTCATGATATTCTCTAATCCAATTCTGAATCTTTTCCCTTTGGTCAGATGACAGTTTATGATTTGGAGAAAATATGAAATCAAAGTATTTGAAATTTAGATTAGAAAGTGAGGGTGAAAAGAGGGCTTCAACGGCATAATCTCTACCTCCAGGAAATTTTGCAATTAGAGCAAGATTTTCCCAGCAACGTTTTAGACACGTCATAACACTTGGCTTTCCATTAGATGCAAATTCTTGATATAATGCAGTAAGGAAGCATATAGGATTTTGATAATATTCCGAATGAAACGAATCATTATCTCTTCTACGCTCCATCGTGAATGAGTATATGAATTCCAAAGCTTGATGACGAAATTCGTAATCGGATTTTGCCATATCAATTAAATCATCCATCTCACTTTCGAATAACTGATCGGGTATGAATAATTGATTAATCATTCCGAATATTTCCCATCTTTTAATTTTACGCTCTTTCTTTTCTTTTTCTTGCCGTTCTATCTCTTTTTGACGGTTTTCTTCTTCTATTTCTTTCTCTCTTCTTTTTAATCTTTGTCTCTCTTGCTCGCGTTTGATTTCCTCTTGATACTCTTGTTCTTCTTGCCTTTTAAGATCCTCTGTACACTCTGACAATTTGTTTTCAGAATCAAAATAATAAATGAGTTTTCGATCCTCATCGAAGATTAAATCATCAAAAGCAACTAAAACTCTCCCTAATTCAGCTTTGGTCTGACCATCCTCATTGTAATAATTACGATAATATACGGTCAGATAAAGTTCTCCCATCAATAAGGTTTCTTTCTTGGCATTTTCGTCGAGGACAAAAGCATTGAAATTATTTGCCGCAAAAATATCAAGTTTACTCAATCTTTCAGAATCAAGAGTTTTACCTTCACCGTCACCAAAGTCCTTGAATACCCACATAACGAAGCGTCCATTGTCACGATGGACCATGTTACGCTCATTAATGACCGACAGGAAAATGTAAGTAAGTTGGACTTCAAAAACTAAATGTTTGTCAGGCAATTCTACATAAATATCCGGTCGACGCCATCCACCATCATTGCCGCGCAATGTAGGCTCAGCCAAAACATGTTCCTGTCCGACAATTGGTATAAAACAATCCTGAATAATTCTTTTTAATTCCTTATGTTGACGACTTTCTTGATGACCATTAAAAATCATCCGACGTACTTCTTCTTGTGTATAATGCTTACCCTCATAAAAAATGCAAATATTTTCTTCACTTGTTTTAAAATGCTGAAAATGAAGTTTCTTTTGTCCGGATTGAGGATTGAAACGTCCACTAATATAAATAGGCTGTTTGCAATGACCACACAAGAATGACTTTTCTTGATTGATCTCCCCCCGAATCTTCAAGAGTTGGTCTTTCCACACATCATATGATGCAGCCTGTTCCCCTTCAAAAAATTCTTTTGTATCACGAAGAATCATTTCCCCATTCCTATTGTCATAAAAAATGGGGATTCCGTAGTCGCTATATACTTCTCGTTTCTCTTGCATTAAATTTCTATATATAAATATCCACTATTAACGTATTTGTCAATTTTTGCTTTTGATATAGATTTGGGGATGGCCAAGGCCAACAGTTGCCTTGGTCTAGAACAAGCAACATACAACAATCTTTGTGTTTCCTTCAAATCGTCACATTGGGAAAACAATTCTAACGAGAGATTTGTAGATTGTTTCTTTTTGAGGAAAACAAGACAAGCGTCGTATGTCAATCCTTTAACTTTATGTACGGTGCTTATTAAAGATAAACTATTGCTGCCCCTAAAATTGAAAAAATCGCACACGCGTGTCAATTTTACCGCCTTCATGACGTAACCATCCATTTTTTTCTTTATTTGAAAATCTATCGCACCATTTTCAAAATTAAAATGTTGTTCAATCAATCGTTCAGTTTTATTTTGCCATTCTTCTATTGTTAGTGAAATTGTTGGAAGATTTCTTAGGAACTGGATAAGACATGAAACATCAAGAGGGTTCTGATCTATATATGAAAAAGATGAGGCAAAATCTTTCCTTTTAGATTCCTCGTTTATAAATGACAAAACGTGTTTTAATGTTTTAATTGAATCTGAAAATTCTCCATTTGAGAACTCATTAAAAGACTTCAGAATCAATAGTGGGATTTCAGATTTCCAACACGAAACGATATTACTATTCCCCGTCAATTCTTTCAATTGGTCATTCCCCCTACATATCACTTTTAGGTTATGTAACTTATACCCATTACACTGACATGAAAAATGCTGAATAACATCAAGACCTTTGTCATCATCGTAATGATATACATAAATTGGTAATCCCAAGGAATCAACATTGTGAGATTTTATATTTGGATCCTGTGGTTCTTTGATTTTGTTGTATTGGTCAATGATGATCTGAGTGCTTCTACGATTATCAACGAATCTCAATTGTTTCCACCGATTATCACTTAGCAGACTTTTAAACAATTCTGGGTGAGCATTTCTCCATGCATAGATACTTTGGCGTAAATCTCCTACTAATTCAACATTAGACAATCCTGCATTTATTAGAAGATTTATGATTTCAAATTGCATTTTTGACATATCTTGTGCTTCGTCCATAATCATATAATCAAAGCGCATCGATAGTGCTTTGCTGATATCCGGATGTTTCGACAGAATATCATAGGCAAAATATTCAACATCAGAAGATGTAAGGATACCTAACTGAAGCCGTCTTTTAATTATAAGTTGAGCTACTTCTCTGCCTTCTTCAGAATCTATGAGTTTGTTCCCACAACAATAAGTATTGGGTGCGATTATAGAAAACTCATTTTCCCGATGCTTATAATAATAATCTTTTTGTTGTTGCGAAAGCCGCATGTAGAAACACGTATACTCTTTGCCATTCTTTTCATAATGGCGATCGTAAATAGGCGTATTATGTGTATTGTCTAAGATTGAGGGACGAGCTTTTAATCCATTTATGAGATACCAAAACGGCAAAACTATAAACTGACTTAAAAAACTGTCTATCGTGGAAATTTTGTGGGGAAATGAAGGACGTAGACCATGTAATGCAGTAAAAGTATCAGACAACTCTGAGACGGCATTGTTTGTGAAGGAAAGACAAATTACTCTATTAGATTTAAGCTCTGCCAATTTTCCAAGTTTGTATGCAATACTCGTAGTTTTTCCACTCCCTGGACAGGCCGTAAGGACAGTAAGTCCTCTTGCCTCAATATATTTTTTACGTTCCGGAGTTATTTCGTAATCCATTCCTGTCTCAACCTAAATGATTAATAGCATCCATTAAATATTGTGGAATGACAAAATCTTCCATTCCTTCAAATTCAGAAGCCAATGCCTGTGCCAATTCTGATTTACCCGGACACGCTTTCCACATAAGAAGAGCTATATCCATTTTATTATCCTCAGAAAGATGTCCGGAGGGGAACGAAGATGTAAGGAAATCCAACACTTTCCTCATGTCATCTTCCGACCACTTAAGTAGAAATTTAAAAAATGAGCTCTTTACAGTATCTGCTATGCTATCATAGACATTTGCCCTACAAAGTTCATACTCGAATGTTTTACGACCAACAAAAATGCCGATTGACTCGTTGGTTTGAAGTGCACGCAATTTTGGAATTCGTCCACATTCCGTACCAGATTTAATTCGTTCTCTTAATTCTTCAAGTTGACCATCGTCTATAAGTTTCTTTAAGGTGTATTTTTTTGAATCGGTGAATTGATCTCCATCCGTAACAACCGCTATCCTAAAAGGCAAACGGAGAGAGACATCTTCCGAATTGAACAGAAGCATAAATTGTATGAAAGCAGTTCCCCCCATGTTTACAATCTCAATTTGACGTTCAGTCAATGATTTGTTCAATCTCTTTGAAAAGCACTCCATCAGGAGTGCTTCAGATATTCCTTCCACGAGGACACAGCCATTTGAAAAGAATAATTGAGATTTTGTGACATCTAGGTACCGTTGGAGCATCAACTCAAAATTTAATATATCAGTTTTTTTGAGTGTGATTTCATTAGCATGCTCATTATGGTATTTGAAAATATTTGATATAGTGATAGCGCCTTCGTTTACAATTATTAGATTCTCAAACGGCACCTTTGAAGTAAGTGTCGGAGAATGGGAAGTAATAAAAATCTGACAATTGTTTTTTCCATCAGCATTTATCAAAAAATTGTATAAATTGACTTGGAGTTGGGGATGCAAATGTGCCTCGGGCTCTTCTATCAGAAGTATATAGTTATAGTCCTTTTCGTCTTTATGGCATTCCTCCAAATCGCTGAGGACCGTCGCTATATAGAGGACATTGTTAAATCCAAGACTATTCTGATAAAGAGGAAAACCTTCGGGTCCATCTGCATGAGGAAGGAACGGTTTTATTAAACTTACAATTCGTTCTACCTTTCTATCTTCTATTTGCAGTCCAAGATTGAAACCTTGATTAAGACGATTTAAGTTGGTGTTTACTAGTTCTTTTGTCGAGAATACCTCTTCCTGTTTAAGAAGCTTCATATTAGCTTCTCTCAAAATTTCAACATAAGTATTGTCAGAGTGAGCTTTTTTAATCCTACGTTTGATGACTGCTCCTAATTTATTGTCCCATGGTGAAAGAAGGTCTTTTGTTGAATCACGCAAGGCACCCATATAGTACGAGACAAAGAAATTGAAAGACTCCGGATCTGGTCTCTGACCTTCTTCTTTGCCACTAAAATATTCAGAATGGATTCTGTCTTTCGAATCTATGGTAAAGATTAGCGTCACACGTGCTTGAAGCTTGTTGTCCTCCATCACTAAATATTGATAGAATAATCCTTCCTGTTCCAGAGTTAATCCATCAAAGTCGTAGACAATCTTTATTACTTTACTCTGATTGCCAACGTTGTCTCCCTTCTTTAAATCCACATGGAAATCATCCATTGTGACATACAGAGGCTGCTGAGTTCCACGGCTATAAAACAGTCTTATTGCATCAATAATTGCAGTTTTATTTTTACCATTGGGACCTATCAGAACGTTAAGTTTAGAATTAAACTGGAGAGTCAAATCCTTGATTCCTCTGAAATTCGTTATATGTAGTTTTGAAAGGAACATCTTTAGGATAAATATGATTTATACTGTTTTGTAAATCAACTCTTGAAGTGTTTTGTCATCCCAGATTTGATTGGCCATACGTGGAACAACCCCCTCCGAATATGGTCTGTCAAATGGGTGGAATGCGCCCAGTTTGATGCGGAGCGTCGGGAAGCCGGGGATGGTTGAGCCGTCCTTGGCTACTTTTGTTCGTGTTCCGAATGATATGCGCTCTATGTCGTAGTAACCGTCAATGGCGTTGTCAACGATGGGAAGAAGATACTTTGCCTCGCTGATGTCTCCGCTTGGCATATTGAGCATCACATAAGTTAAACCTTCTGCCGCATGGTTGCGGAATAGGTCATATAATTTTATGGTCGAATCGTTATTACCTTCGCCAATTTCGCTTTTACGGACAAGGCAAGTAAGGTATTTACCCTTGTCTGCCGCCGGACTATTGACATCGCCGACGATTTGCCGTTCTTCGGCAATACGGGCGGTGGGTTCTGTCCCCAAAGGACATGGGACAACATAGAAGTTCTCTTTGAGCGAGGCTATAAGCGCATCGTTATCTGCCTTATATTTATCGTCCTTATCAAGTGCCAGAGAGAAAACCTCTTTGTCGCGGAATGGGCTGTATGTCTTGCCAAGCACCTCCTGAAAGTTCTCTTTCAGCCATTTCTCGCCATCAACATCGGGGTGTGCTGTCATGGCATAGAATTCAAAGCGGCCTCTGAGCATTTCCTGAATCTCCTCGCGGAACTTTCGCCTGACATCAGCTTTCCACTGTGCCTTTGCTCCTGCATTATCACGCGCATATAGAGCCAGCACGAATAGGAAGTTGACGTCATAGTGCGATACAATGAGCGTGTCGCGGTCATATAGGCGGTTCTCAAATTGGCGACATATATTTTCCTGCCCTTCACGCCGGACTGTACGGTCTTCGTATGAAAGCGTGACCGGATCGATGTTGGCGGAGATGAAGAAGTTGGGGATTATGTTATATCCCTCTGTAATGTCATCACGAAGTTGGATTTTTCTGTATCTGTCCTTCTCCTCCTCTTTTGCCGATGGATTGAGGAACAGATTGAGATTCCATTGGATTACATTGCGGGCGTAGGTGTACTGTTTATATACCGACTCTTTACCGGGCTTGCTGCCGATCTTATAGTACTTGGAGTCGCCTATATAATATATATCGTTCTCCTCCTCGCGGTTGATAAGCAAACCATCGTAAGTGTAGAAATGGTCAACAAGTTTGCCATCAGCTTGTTCTTTTAAACCTTTCGGTACATCATTGTCGCCGATAAGTTCCTCTATCATTGCCTCAAACACAATATGGAAACTCTTGGCAAGCAGGTATTCGCGGTTGTCTGTGGCAGTCTTTATTTGATAAGCCTTGTCGAAGAATGCATAGCATAGATCCCAGAGCCTCGTGGCCACATCAGAAAAGTATTTATACTTTATCTGACGGAGACGACGGCGACCAAAGCCATCAATATACCGCTCGAACTTCGCACCCTTGATCAGAGGGAAACCGAATGGTATTTCAGTCTTGAAACCAAAACGCTCAGCCACATAGTTTAGAATCGAAAAGAAAATCACGATGAGTTCTTCATCAAAATTGATTTGTCTGTTCTTGTTGACCGGATTGAGATATACAGGAGAGTCATTCTGAACTACGGCTGTGGTGCCGCTGATGGTGCGCGTCCAGTTTATCTTGTTGTAGCCGGAGTGGATGTTCTTCAGGACGAACGTAAAGAACGAACGGTTATCCTTGGCAAAGCGAATCAGTGATAATATGACATCAAGCCAAGTATTGGTTTTCTTCTTCGCGCCATGTCCTTCGCTCTCAATTTGCTCACGGAGAATTATGCCATTATGTTCATGGGCATTGTTATACACCACAATAGCACGGTGAATCCATACAGAGAATTCATATATGAATTTTGCTTCGTGCGGTTCAAGTTTCGCATCTTCAAGATTTACAAGATCGCGCGGTTCATATTTGCCGAATATTTTATCATGCTTCCCATCGTGACTTTCACTGACCAGCACTTTCGGCAGAATGAAGACTACGTCCTTGATTTTGGGATTGTAGTAATACCCGACATAGCTCACAGAGATTTTGCCCTCGACATCCTGGAGCGTAAACAACCCGTCCAAAACATCGAAAACATCAGCTACATCATACTGGTATTCTTCAATCAGTAGTTTCATTCCACTTTCGCTAAAATAACACCTGTACCGGAATTGTTGAGTCCTTGTATAAGTTCGCCAATGCGCTTTGGTGTTGATCCTTTATATATGTAAATAGGTTCTCCTGTACCAGTCTCGATTCGTGCATAGCGTTTGGTGAAACGTGGGTCGGAAGATTGTTCAAGATATTTATTGAAGTCTTCTTCGGAATAGGCTATGGTATTTGAAAGATTAAGAGAGTGTTTGAATTTAAATAGTTTTTAATGTTCGACATGATTAAGCAACAGTCTGAGCGTGGCAAAATCAATCATCTCCTCTGCGGACTCATTGGTGATTTCGTAGTTTCTTGTAAGTCTACGGAAGCCATCCAGCCAGGAGAAAGTCCGTTCCACAACCCATCGAAGAGGCTTTGGAGTAAAGCCGCATGTCCCATTTGGAGTGGAACAGACTTCTATGTCGATATTGAAATCCCGCTTGATGTTATCTATCAGCTCGCCTCTGTATCCGCGGTCGACAAGCCCCTTTCTTACAGAAGGCCACGCGTCAGATACTCGCTCACAAACAGGGTGCGCAACACGGGAGTCATGTATGCCGGCGTTGCTTACGCATCTGCCGAGAATGAATCCGTTGCGGTCAACAGCAATATTACGCTTTATGCCTTTTACTTTCTTGTTGGCATCGAACCCATTGTCACTCTTACGGTTGCCCCACTTGACGCTTTGGGCATCAAGTGCCATGACCGAGGGTGTGGCGGACTGCTTACGTTTGCGACGTATCTTCATGACGAGTTTTTCTATACAGTGATTCAGATATCCTTCTGTTCTCCATTTATGGAAGTACCAATAGACCGTCTGCCATTTGGGAAGGTCATGCGGCAGCATGCGCCACTGGCAACCGCTGACCAAAATATAAAGGACTGCCTCGAATATGGAGCGAAGGGAATATTTGCGGTGTCTGCAATCATTTTCAAAGAATACTTTGTTTATATAAGACCATTGACCCTCGGTCAGATGTGTCTGATAGAAGCTGATTTTATGCATACTAATCGTTTTTCTTCTACAAACACTCTGATTGAGGGTTTGTTATGCCTCATAATGTTTAATTTGGTTTAAATTCAAACATACTCTAAAACCGTCAATCTTTCTGAGTATCTCTGTCGCGGAAAGTTCAGGCAAAGCTTTCACAAAAGCGGTCATTGCGGCTACCACGGCATCGGACTTAGACATCCGTCCTTGCCCATTGACACTGTATTTTGAATAATCGCGTTGGCTGTTACCGTTATTATCGTTTAACTCTGAGTCATTTGGAGAGTCGAAATCAACATCGTCATTATCGTTCTCGGCTAATCCTGCCTCCAGCAATTCAAGTTTACCAACAAATTCGGCAAGTTTGCCATTTGTTGTTGGGAAGAAATCGCAGAACTGATACATTTGTCCTTTTTCTTCATCGCGGAAGATTTTGTCGCCTGCTTCAAAATCTTTAAGTACATCCGTCCAAAGATAGAACAACACTTTGTTAAGAAATATCTTTTCTGATATGAGGTTGTTCTCTGTCAGTGTGTCATCAGTTTTCTTGTCTGCTTTTGCGAAGAAATATCCCATCTGCTTGTCCGATGATTGAGTCAGATTATAGATGAGCGGATTCATTTTCTTCAGGAAGTCAGACCATAGATAACGCTTGCCTCCGGCTTCAAACTGCCAATCCATCGCATCATAGTCGATGGGCATGTACTCCCAGTTCCAACGACGCTTGAAAGCCGAGTCAATCGGGAAGAGCGACTGATCCGACGTGTTCATTGTAGCCCAGATATAGAGATTAGGCGGCAGGAGCAATTTCTTGCCCGAAAGGATAGCATCGCCGATAGCTTCTGTTTTGCCGGAATCCTTGACGAGGACAAACGAGCGGATAGCATCCTTCTGTTCTTCAGATAAATTGGCAAATCCATTTTTGTCCTCAGCGAGGAATTGAGCGATATCTTCGTCAGCATGAATTGCGTAGGAGGAACTGCCCGTATTGTTGCGGTCAAGCAACTGGAAAAGGTCTCCGAATATCTGTGCGCAGTTACCTCGGTTTATTTCCTCAATAACAAGGAAATGCGGATTATCCAAGTCGCTCCACGCAGCAACGTATGCTTTCAAGAAAGCCTGAGGCACATACTTATAGACAATTTTCTTCTCGTATGCTTTTTCGTTATCTGCGTTCTTGGCATGATGCACAGTTGTGCCAACAAATGCATTCACAGGCATAGGAGCCATAGTTGGCTTGTATGCACCCACAAATGTAGAATAGTCCGAGTCTGGATGGAAAGTAGTGCGGATGGAGTTTTTCCCATCAGTCATGTCATCAATCGTGTATGACTTACCTGTGCCAGGTGCACCATAGTATATCACTTGCAATGACGCGCTAGTGTAATTGGCTATTTTAGCTTTATTATGTTTAGGATTATATTTAGGCTTTGGTGCTGGGATTTCATAAATAGGAATTTCTTCTAATTCTAAATGATCTTTAGGCTTAGAGGGAATCCAAACAGTCTCGATTGCTCTGCCTTTTTTTACCGTATAAAATTCTCGAGTATGAGCAACAATAGTGTCGATGATTGGACGCATCGAACCGCTATTGTTCATCAAAGAATTAATGTTGTAAGGTACATTTTCTTCAATTCTTGAAGCCAGTGTTTCAAGAAAAGAGACTCCCCACATAAATTCTTTGTCCAAATCATTTGATTTGGCATAAACACGAGGTTCCGCTGGTTCAATACGTAGTAAAGTACAAGTGCTTTTCCCTTCTTCTACATCCTTTTCAGACCGACGAACATAGGGGAGTACGTTGCCTTGAGGTAGTTCAGAAATAAGATCGACGAGATGCTTGAGTTCCATTATGCCTTATTATAAGAGTTGAGATAATCTACTATATTTTTGGCGATGCCAAGTGCAGCCATAAAAGGCACTCCATTACCAATTGTCTTGAAGGCATCGGTCAATGTCATATCTTTTGGAAGTTCATAATCTTTCGGGAGCGATTGGAGTGCAAGAGCTTCTGCTACTGAAATACGGCGAGGTTTGTAGGGGTGAATATGTACCTCGTTGTTTCCGTAAGCGACAGTTGGAGAATAACGCCAGCGATGAAGTCGCTTGTAGCATTTCTTTTCATCATCCCCCTCGTCTTTGGACTGGAAACGATAAAGTCCGGCTCTTGGTTGAAAGAACATATTTGCATTTGGATGGTGAAGAACATCATTCTTCTCCCACCAATACTCTACAGTTAGCTCTTTAATAATACCATCTGGCGCCTCGGTCGGAACATTCTCCTTATACGGAGATTTTTTTGGCCAAGGTAGAGAAAGGACTTCTCGGGTAAAAAGCTTATTCTTATCCCAATCAAATTCAAGAAGTTCACTATCTTTGAATGGAAGATGAAGTCTGCTGGCTACATCTTTCCTAAATCCAATTAGAATGATGCGGTCTCTGTCTTGTGGAGCTCCAAATTCTATCGAGTTGATAAGTTGCTCAGTCATTGCATATCCCGCATTAGATAATTTAGATTTAAGATGCTCAAAAAATTCACGGTGTTTTGCTGTTCTATAAAGACCTTTGACATTTTCGAAGAGGAAAAAGTCAGGTAATGTCTCACAAATTAGTGAAATGTAAGTACCAGACAACTTTCCGTTTTCGCCCTCTTTGCCTTTATTCTTCCCAGCCACTGAAAAATCTGGACAAGGTGGTCCTCCAATGATGCCCGTAAGATTCTTTTCCTTAGATTCTGAAACTTGCGACTTTAATTCATCAAGTTCTGGAGATCCGATAATCGCTGTGATATCTTCGACGTGATGCCCATATATGGGTTCGGCTATGCCCATTTTGCTCCGAGCGTATTTATATACATCATTGAACGCCTTATGAAATTCATTAACATATACTACATCAAACGCGCCGGATAACTCGAAGCCGAGGTCAAGAAATCCTGCACCAGAAAAGAATGAGAATATATTAATCTTGTCTTTCATTGGCTGTCTATATAAGCAAAGGAACTTCCGAGTAGGCAGACAGGCGACCAAGCCTTTTACACGACTACACGGAAGTCCTCTAATATGTTGAATATAAGTTGTTACTTACATTGATTGGTCTATTTGTCTGCGCAAGCGCGTATTAGAATACAAAGTTACAAAATTTCTTTGAGACTTTAGCTATCCTCGGCAAAGATAGTTACAGGCATGGGCAAGAATTAGGCTCTGCTGGCTTAATATTTCTTATCTCCGTATGGAGCTCTTGGTTCTGCTGCTATTTGGTCGGCATCGGGCGAGGATTCATAAGTATTTGACTTATGCTCAGTTCCGACTATCTCTTGATAGAGGCTTTCAAGAGTTGCCTCCCGTTTTGCTTTTGTCTTGATGTCGCACTCCCATACTCTTATCACTTTCCATCCGGCAAGACGGAGATCAACACTGTTGACATAGTCGCGGGCTATGTTCATGGCTATCTTGTGTCGCCAAAAATCAACGTTGGTTTTAGGCAACCGATAATATTTGCAACCCTCATGACCATGCCAGAAGCAACCGTCGATGAAAACAACCGTCTTGTATTTCTTCAGCACAATGTCAGGAGATCCGGGCAGTTTACGGTTGTTGACACGATAGCGCAGACCTCGGGAGAAGAGATACTTCCGCACAATCAATTCCGGCTTAGTATCCTTTCCCTTGATAGCCGCCATGCAACGGCTGCGCTGCTCCGGTGTCATCACATCTGCCATAACTGTATAACAAAATTAGCGATAATTTTCATGCGGACAAAGGGATATGAGTACGAATTCAGAACTCGAAAGACTGAGAGGTTGAAGTTGTCAATTTGGTAGTGCAAACTCAGGAAATAAGTTGTACTACATTGTGAGTTGGGTGCCGGAGAGTTGGTTGTCGATGTGATCGTAGCGGGATTGCTTGCCGACTTCCCATTCGCGGTTGGCGGAATGGGTGGATGAGGTGTCACGAGGCATGAGACGGGTGAGGACGGTGCATTGATGCGAGGTGAAGGCTTTGGATTGTTCCGGGGTGTAGTCTGATTGACGGAGAGGGAGAGTGATGCTTCCGGTTGATTTGGCGGTCAGCTCCTTGATTCGGTTGGTCAGTTGGGTAGCGTCCTCATGGGTTATGCGCAGGATTGCGAGTTGGCGCAGATAATCGTTTGCGGCTTCGCCTTGCAGTTTTGCATGGCAGCGCAATTCTTCCGTGGTCATCTGGTATGTAGCAGAGAACCCATCGGCAGATACTACGCGGATTGCCCTACCGCCATCGCGCATCTTGATAATGTTGACACTTCCTATTCTTGCGCCGATGTCGCTTACAGGATATTTCAACAGGACGGATTCAAATATCTCAGTTGAGAATATGGTGGCTGCTATCCGGATTGCCACATCTTCCCTTTCACTTTCGGGCGAGTTGAAGTACCATACCGATTGACGAGGCGACATGGTACGTGTGTGCTCTGAGCCGTCGAACAACCGTATTGCCATTATTCCGTCCACGCCTGATTTCCGTACATCCATAGAGAACAGGTTGTGGTAAATATCAAATGGCGTTGCCTTGCGCTTCTGCTTCTGTGCGAAGTCAATCAGTTCAGACAGCTTCATCACCTTGCTGCCGTCGAGTGCCATCTTCCGGTTATGGTCAACTATACCGTAGCCACGGATTTCGCCATTGCGGTCCTTCTGGAAATGAATGTCTATACCGAATTTGGTTTTGAGAATGTCAATCAGATCCGACAGACGCCGCTGTTCTCCCTGTGATAGTGTCTTGCCGTTCGCCCCCTTGATTTTATGGATGTCGGGGTTGACTTTCCGGCGCACATATTTTTTCTTCTGACCTTTGTGACCCTTGACATTTTCGACATTTTGAACTTTTCCATCCGCAATTTCAGCCTTGTATTTCCTGATAATCGCCCGGAGTTGTTTAGCGCGTTCTTTCCGGGTATCGTTTTCATGCGAAATATGCCTCTCGACCTCAGATAATGGGATTGTTGCGGCCTTGACGCCTCCGCGAAACAGTACATATCCATCCTCTACTCGCTCAAATTTATATCCATGAGAGCGAATTATATTGGCGAACTGCCCCTCAGTGAGATAGCCGTATGAGAACATCCGCTGAATGTCTCGGTTGATGTCCGCAGAAAGAATCCGATTTGCGGCGGCATTGAGTCGTGCATAGTCGTGATGATCGGGTATCGGAAAACCGTTTGGCTGTATGCGTGTGGAAAGTATGTGCACATGGTTGTTGTCTGTATCGTGGTGGTAGTACACGAAATACGGCTGTCTGCCATATCCGGCTTCCGCCATGAGTTGACGGGCAAAGTCGGTCAACTCGTCAGCCGACATCACCTGCCCCTTTACAGAGGCGGCGATGTGGAACTGAAAGCGCGTTGTCTTGGTGTTGCCGTATGTCCTCGACCGCTCTTTGAGATATTTCTCAATCTCTCCGGCGCAGTCAAATCCTGCTTCATGCAGCAGCTCCACCTTATGACGCATGGCTGCATCGACATTCTCCATCGCCATGAGCCGTGCCACGCCCTCGGCTACTTTGCGTTCATTATATCCGGCACCGGGAAAGCCACCGCCGGATACCATGCCAAGTTTCTTGACTATCATAGACGCTCTTTGATTTGGTTCAGTTGTTCCCAAATGGCGGACAGGTCATTGCGGAAGAAAACGAACGGTTGGATATCCGAGGCAGACAATCCGTATGGCGACACCTTCATGCGCTCGTTAATCTGACGGGCGGTCTGATTGACATTCGTCCCGATTTTCTTCAACTGACGCAGAATAGCGGTCAGCAATACTGTTATCTCGGAATTGGCTGATGATGGCGTAACCTCTCCGTCATATTGCAGAGTGGCACAACGGATACAGGCACTGATGTTGCCGTTGAAAAGACTGTCGGCTTTGGTGCGGATAGCTTTGGCGGTCGCTTCATCCACGCGAAGCCGTATTATGATGTTCTTATTATTTGATGACATGATGTTACTATGCTTTGATGTTATGATGATATTATGCTTGGGTATTCTGATGATATAAAGACTATATGTTTTGATGATTGCATATCTTGATTTCATGGTCACATGATATTTTTACCCTTATAAAAGACTGCGAGTTTCGAGCGGGATTGACCCAACTCTGCGAGGTGGCAGGATTGCCGTTGTGGGAACAATCGGCATATCTTGCACAGCAAGATTTATACACCTAAGAAGTCTGACAGACTCGTTCTCACACCCCACTTGAATGGCCTCGTGAAAAATGTCAAAGTGTCGAAAATTTCAAGGGTCACATGACATTTTCGTGTAGCGTCCATGCTCCTCTTTTCTGAAAAGGGCTGAGTTTTTCAGGAACCGTTTTACCGTGGATTCAGACATCCCGAGTGACCGTCCGAGGTCGATGGCATCCGATGTCCGGAAGTCGTAAGGCAAAGCGTCCAACAATTCTAATTGCCGTTTGTCAAGATTGCCGGATAATGACACGCGGATTACACGGTTTTCCATCTCACGGAAATACTCGACCAACTCAATAGCCGCCTCCGCGCTTTCGGTATCTATCATTGTTGCCGACTCTCCGGCGCAGATATTCTTCATTATCCGGATTATTAGACAGAAGCGTATGAGATAGGTCTCGAGTTTTCCGCACACGGCTTTCTCCGCTTCCGATTCGGTGGCAGAGTATATCGCGTTGTTAACATTATCTTTCCATTCGCACAGTCTCCTATGGGCTTCATGGGAGAAAGTCAATTCTGTTGGCTGTTCTTTTCCCTTGAAGTCAAAAGTAACGACTTTGCGGATTATCTGCTCCCATTTCTCCATGATTCCATCAGGCATACGGTCAGTGCCCCATGTAGGCATATCGATAATGTCGGGATAGACTTTCAGAAAGCGGGATGAAAAGCCATTGACAACACGCTCACCGCCGAATTGCTTTGCGAGACGTCCCGGTTGGGTACTGCCGATTATGGAGCAATACGGGTTCGGCAGAAATATATGCTCATCAGCAGATTTTCGGATATACTTGAATGGTGTGCCGCTGAACGCGCTGAGAAAATAGCTCTCATCCGAACTGTTGTAACGGTTGAAGTTGGCGAACAGGCTTTCAAGTTCATCGCTGTAAAGGATCACGCCCTGCGGATTGTCGCGCATGGCACCGATCAACGCCTCGATGGTCGCATCGACAACCACATGACACCTGCGCCTCGGTCGCTCCATATCCTCCGGCAAAGACAGTGCTGTACGTTCTTTCTGAGATTTGGACTCCCATTTCTTGTAGGCTTTGAGTTTAACGCAATACTCCCGGTCATACTCATGGTCGAGGTTGAGCAGAGGCGACAGGGCAAGCCTGAGCGGAGGAGTCTTGCCGCAACTCGGATAACCGACAAGTGCCACATACATAATAGGTCGCTCAACCCATGTCGCCGAAAAGCGCACCGTCCAGCGGTTACCCATTGCAGCAGCGAAAGTAGTGAACATGGACGCAGATATGAAATTGACGTTGAAATGCTCATACTCAACCAACGCCTCCACGATATTACGTATAGTCATAGGAAACACGCTTAGAGGGAAAGAGGGTACTACCTTTTGCAGTTTGCTTTGAGGGATAACAGGCTCATCCTCATGCAACCCACAAGCCGGACGCAGTGGCATCCTGCGGTTTTGATAATAAGAAGCCATCACCATCCGGATTTGGGTTTGCGGCGCATGGTTGATTTCATCTCGGCAAGAATCTCGCCTGATGATTTGGAACCATCGCAGGCGTGCTGTTCCTGCCAAGCGATAAGTTCCGAAGGGCGGAATTCCAGCATCTTGCCTACTTTGTAGTGAGGCAGTATGCCATCGCGCACCATGTGATACACCGTCGATTTCTTACGTCGGAGAATCTTGCAAGCCTCGTCGATGCCAACAAGACGGTTGTCATGCTCGGACGGTTTCATGCCGATTGCCTCTTTCACGAGGGATTTCAGTCCCTCGATCTCATTAATCAGACTGCCTACCAGATGCGGGAGCGAGTCAAATGAAGGATTTGTATTTTCCATATTTTACGTTTTAGAATTTGTCGCAAAATTATGGGTATCGGCAATGGTGAACCGGTGAGGGAAACGGTTATTTTGCTGATTGGCAGAGTTTCACCGAAATTTAACAGATACTGAGTTTCTTGGCGAGAGGAAAAGGTGCCAGAGGCAGACGTGGCTCGACTTTAGGGAGAGTGAATGCACCCTCATCCGAAGAAAGTTTTTTGGCGATGGTACTTATCTCGACATCAGCGAGTTGCCACGGAAATTGTGATTTCAGAAATTCGGCCATCATGGTATTGGGTATTTTAAGCCGTTTGGCGATATTCCATCCGAAATGATACACGTCATGTGTGCGAAATTTTGAGATGCGGCGATTTACTGAGATTTGCGTTGTCGGCTCTCCGAGAATAAAGGCTTTCAGATTATTGTCAAGAGACATCAGTTCCTCATTGGTCAATACTCCGGCAAATGTTCCCAGAGTATAGGCTATCACTTCCTGCGCTTTGGGAGTGTCGAGCGGTGACACTCCCTCGGCTAAATTAATTACCGTTCCTTCGAATTGTTCGACTGCTTTATCCTTTCTGCGCTTGAATGATATAACACCCAATGGCTCACGTACAAGAGGGATGATAAAGAATTGTATGCCATACTCTACGGAAAGATAACATAGTGTGAACATAAGAAAAGTGGTGATTGAGGCGTTTACGGAAGTCGCCAGGGATGCTTCCTCCGATGAGAAACCTACAGATACAGCCTTACCCGCGATGCAGACAAGGGCTATTGTACGGATTGAATTCAAATGTGTATTCATGTGGATAAAATCTATTGTTTTATCCTGCAAAAGTATAATATGCCGATTGCTAAATACGAAATTTTGGACACAAATTTTATCCTGTAATGTCCTTTTTTAACAGTCGTATTGCTAACATGAACTAAAATGGAATAATATGGAAACCAATGGTTTATTATCGGGTAACTGTGTCACCGGATATAAGTCACAAGATGAGGAAACAGCAACCGTGGTCCACACTGAACCACGGTTGCCATTGATGATTTTATGTAAGTTTTATGCGACCAACTGTGTCGCGTTTGGTGGAGTCAACCAATCGGGCGTAAATTTGCGTCGTGGTCACGTTGGCATGATCGAGCATCTTGCTTACCGTATATATGTCAGTCCCGGCAGCGAGTTGGAGAGTGGCGAACGTATCTCGGAAACGGTGGAATGTTATACGTTTTGTGATACCCGCCGCTTTCAGCCATTTCTTCAGCGGTTCCTGCGTCATAGAGCGGTTGAATCCCTTGAAGACAATCCCCTTGTCCCGTTCGCCGCACAATGCCAGCATCTCCGGACTGAGAGGGTGGATTGATTCTTTCTGCGTCTTCTGAATACGGATGAACATAGCCATCTCTCCATCGGCATCCGGACGTATATCCTCCCACCGCAATTTGAGTATGTCGCTTATTCGCAATCCTGTCAGTATAGAGAACAGTGAGGCCGCTTTCAGTATAGGCTTCTCGCAGGGTGTGGCGGCAAGCAACTTCACTTCATCAGCCGTGAGAAAATTTTTCTTGACCTCCTCATATTCGATATCCTCAATGAAGTCGTTGAGATTTTCTTTAAGCAACCGTTCTTTGTATGCCTCTTTCAGCAGAGCGCGGAATGTTGACCAATATCCGGCGGCAGAATTGCGTGTGATGGTCAGTTTAGGGTGACGGAGCTGTTTGGCTGTCAGCAGATATTCACGGAATTTGTTGCACAACTCTATGGTGACATCGCCGAATGAGCATTTACCGTTGACAAATCTCTCGAAGTGGCGATAGACGATGATCCACTTGTCATAATGTTTTTTCGCTTTCTCCTCAAAATACAGCAGAAAGTCGGCTTTCGGCTGTTCGCGGTCGAGGAAACCGAACTCATTGTTAATGACCGCCTCCTGACGGCGGCAGCGTATTATCTCGGCACGCATCAGTATCGAGTCGTTGTATTCACGCTGATATTTGTTGCGCGGATTTGCGAATATGTAGAATCCCAGGTACTCACGACGCGACATCTTCATTGTTCTTGGATTGCGTATCGCCGGGTAGTAGTCGAGGTACAGCGACAGGCGGTCGTTCTTTATCGGACGCTGGCGCAGGCTGACTTTGGAACAGGTTGATGGTAACATGGTTGTATTTCTTGTTTGTTGATTAATCGTTATACAAAACTATATAAAAGACTGATGGTGAAATGGTGATGATAGAATCACCTGTACCGCTCACCGATTTTTAACCAATCTTCGGTGGGGCGAACAGAGCATTGAGAGCCTTGCGGTCGATTCTCACATACCTGCCCTCATAACTTCTTGGAATGTCATGTGTCCGGACGTAATGGGAAATCTGGTCACGGGTCATGTTATACAGCGCCATCGCTTCCGGCATGGTGTAGTATTCCGGCTCCAACTCAGACTCAATTCCCATCGCCTTGTCAAACTGACGGCGCGAATAGAAAACCTTACATTTATCCTTACGCTTGCCAATCTTCCGCTCCGACACGAAACGATAGACAGCCTCTTTCGACATATTGAACTTGGCGCACACTTCTTCTACGGAATACCATTCTTCTGCTACCGTCTCAGTTGGCTGTTTATCGGCAAGAGCCTTGTCGATGTGTTTCCGACTCCAGAGTGTTTTGCCACGGACAACTGTTTTCGGAATGTTCCGCTCCTTTGCCATCTTGAAAAGCCACGAATTGCTTATGCCAAACTTTTCAAGAATCTCCTTGGTCGTATAAAACTCCTCAATGGGTTCAGCCACCATCTTCTCCCTCTTGATATATTCAGGAGGGTTCTCAAACATCTTGTCAATGCTTGCTCGGCTGATGAGAGTCTTACCTTTCAGGCGTATGCATGGTATGAGATTTGCTTCCAGATGATAATAGATAGTTCTAACACAAAGGCCTAGTAAAGCTGCACACTGACGTGGCGTCATATACTCATTATTACCCGACTGTTTAACTTTCTCAGTTTCCACTGCTTTTTCGTTGCATCGAGCAACATGTTCTTTACGTTTTTCCGCTTTATAAGCATGTTCGCTACATCGCTTACAACAGTACTTGGTGGAGCATTTGCGAGCAATGAACTCTTTACCGCACCAACCACAGATTTTTGAGATTTCGATTGTACTACTCATAGTTATTTCTGTTAAAACGGTTACTTTTTTGTGCAAGCGCGTGCAACTGTGTGCAAGCGTGTGCAACATCCTCCACTACCTCGGATGAGGTAGGTGGTGAACCCCGGAAACGGTACAATCGCGGTACAGGAAATCGCTAAAATCGACCAAAATGCACAAAAATCGGCAATTTTGACCAATAAAAAACGCCCCTGAAAAGAGGCGTTTCGTGTTATTTGCTAGCTAATTATGTGATTTTCAAGTGTTTATCTATTTTCCGATGCAGAATCTGGAGAAGATGGTTGAGAGGAGGTCGGGGGTGGTGATGGAGCCTGTGATTGTGCCGATGTGGTGAAGGGTTTCTCTTACGTCTTGAGAGATGAAGTCGGCGGTCAGGCCATCTTTTATGCCGGCTATCGCTCTCGTTAAGGCTTGTTGGCCTTTATAGAGGGCTTCGTAGTGGCGGGCGTTGGTGACGATTGGTTCGTTGTATATGTCAATGCCGTCCTGTGCTATCCGGGAGAGTGTCTCGTGGAGTATGTCGATTCCTTCCCCCGTCTTTGCGCTGAACCTTATTGGATCGGCAATCCAATGTGCGCTCTTTCCGGCATTATCTGCAAGCTCTTTAATTGTCAATTCCAAAGCTTCGACCTTGGAGATGTTTTCCTCGATGTCGCATTTGTTGCAGAGAATAATTATTTTCGAGCTCTCTTGCTCGGAAATAAAACTCTTTAGTTCTTCTATCTGGGGGAGGGTAGAAGTGGAGGGATCGAGCATCCATATGACTATCCTTGAGGCTCTCATCTTTGCTTTCGCCTTCTCAATGCCCGTAGCCTCCACGATATCATTTGATACGCGAAGACCTGCTGTATCCGTCAACCTAAATAGTATGCCGTCAATCTCTATCGTGTCTTCTATCAAGTCGCGGGTTGTGCCGGGAATGTCTGTCACGATAGCCTTGTCTTCGCCTATCATGAGATTCAACAGCGACGATTTGCCGGCATTTGGCACCCCGGCGATGACAACGGGCAAACCGTCTTTGATTACCGACCCTGCGGAATACGACCGAGTCAGCCGGCGTATCCTGTCATTTGCCGCTTCCGCCAGCAAAAGGAGTTTTATCCTGTCGGCGAATTCCACGTCTTCCTCGGAAAAGTCCAACTCAAGCTCCAGCAATGAGGCGAAGTCGATTAGTTGATTTCTCAGGTCGTCGAGCTCTTGAGAGAAACGTCCCCTTGTCTGAGATATGGCCAAAGCGTGGGAGGCTTTTGAAGAAGAGGCTATGAGGTCGGCGATCCCTTCAGCCTGCGCCAGGTCAATTCGTCCGTTTATGAAGGCTCTTTGAGTGAATTCTCCGTTCATGGCGGTCCTTGCTCCCCTTCTTATGAGGTCGGACAATATCTCGCGCTGTATCCATCTCGACCCATGGACAGACAATTCCACGACATCTTCTCCCGTAAATGATTTCGGATTTCTGAAGACGGTGGCCACTGCCTCGTCAAGAATCTCTCCTGATGTGGCCACGTATTTCCCGAGCGTAGCCTTATGGGTCTCCATGTCGGCTAAATTTTTGCCAATCCAAGCGCCGCTGACTATTCTTAGAGCATCACTACCGGATATCCTTATCACGGCGATTCCTCCCGTGCCGTTCGGGGTCGACACTGCGGCTATCGTGTCGGCTTGTGTCATTTTGTTGATTTGTTCCATTCTTTAAAAGAGAAAGAAGATTCCACTTCCTTTTCGATTTCATCCGGCAGCGCCGGGAAAAAGTCATACCCGGTCATTTTCTCAAGCTCATCCACGCTCATGGCATAGTTTTGCATGTTGCCCGGGGCGGTCATATTGGGATATACGAATGCTATGGCCTTGGGTTGGTCGGTATATGGCGACAGCAGCACCTTGAAAAATGCGCCGGGGACCCTCACTGAAGAATAACCTATACGGCTTGTATCCGATTCATTATATATCGGTCCGGCTATTATCATTATCGCCGAATCTCTTTTAGCCCATTGCCTCTCTTTGTTTTCGAGCGTTTTCCAAGCCCCATTGTTAAGAGCGTGGGTTTGTGGGCAAATGTTGGCCATGACGAAACAATCCTCCATTGCCTGCGGACTCCATTTTTGGTCGGCCGAAGGACACATGTGGCCTCTGTCATAACCTGACCGTGTATAGTCTGACGTGTAGGGGCAGCCTTCAATATCGGAATCGGTCCAAAATTTATTGCTCCTTTTCTTATCCCCGGAAGTTTCTTTGTCGAGAAGTTCCCATGCCACGTAATTGGGTGTCTTGTTGAGCTTGTTAAAGGAGATTGTAAACCCGATATATTCCTTTACTTGGGAAGGTAATGAATCCGGCAGGGTCACTGTCTCAAGAGCAGGGTAATGCTTTGCGTTGCTGGCTTTGGGAATGCCGGAATCTGAAGAGCTATCATTCCGGAAGATGTTGAAATCATGATTCTTCGACATATTCGCGGCCATCAGGCATCCGAATGCGGTAATGGCAAAACATAGGAGATATCCGAATACCTTGATTGGATTGGTTTTGGTCCGTTTCTTTTTTCGTCTTCTTGACATGTCTGCTGATGCTGTGTAGATGTTGATCCAAATGGAATTTATTGACATTGATTCTTAGACGGTTGGATTATTTCTGCATTAGAAATCCCGTCATTTCATGAAATATTGCCGAATACAAAATTACAAATCATTTTGAATTCTTGCAAATTAATGGTAATTTTGTAGCTTAAAAAGAAGGCAATGGCGATGATTCATAACAGGAGTTTTGAGTAGACCATAAGCCTTATACAAATAAAATATGGATAAATCAGTATATAAATATGCGGCTGAGGCCGGTTTGCCGATAGGAATCTATCTGATTGGCATGTCGGCATGCGTTTTGTTCAGCCTCAGCATGCCGGCCTTGCCGATGCTTGTCCCTTTGCTGGCCCTGGGATTCCCCGTGCTTCTTGGATACTACATGAAGAGATTGGCTAAGGCATGTCCTTCCTACGGCAAGTTTTCGGCCTTGTGGTTGTTTGGCATATATTCTGTCATATTCGGGACGCTTATATGCTCCTTGTTTTCAGCTCTCTATCTTGTCGTCATAAACCCAGGATTCATAGCCTCCTACGTCTCCACCACGCTTTCCACGATAGAGGCTTCGCCTGTAGCAGCGGAATATGTCGACATGACGACGGTGATGCGCAGCGCACTGGAATCGCGCCGGCTGCCTTCGGGGATGCAGTTCGTGACGACGATAGGATGGTTTTCATGCTTTGTGGGGTCGATGCTTTCGATGTTGCTTGCAGGCATCCTGTCGGCATCCAAGAAAAGAAAGACCGCAGACATGTTTAGATAATCATAAAAGAACTAACAAGGGGCCGCGAATCATATGGCAGGGAGGATCATCAAGAATTGCCGGAGTTGCATATCGCGGACTTGGATATATAATTTCAGACAATGGATATTTCAGTAGTAATACCGCTTTACAACGAAGAAGAATCGCTTCCGGAACTGACTTCCTGGATTGAGCGGGTGATGGAGGAAAACGGATTCAGTTATGAGATTCTGTTTATCGACGACGGATCTACCGACCGTTCGCTGGATACGATCAAATCGCTTGCCAATCGCAACGACCGGATTCATGCAGTCTCCTTTTCGCGTAATTACGGAAAGTCGCCGGCATTGAACACGGGCTTCCGCAGAGCCAAGGGCGATGTGGTGATTACGATGGACGCCGACCTTCAGGATAGCCCGGACGAGATTCCCGGCCTTTATAAAATGATAAAAGAGGAGGGGTATGACCTTGTTTCCGGTTGGAAAAAGAAACGCTATGATCCCTTGTCGAAGACGCTTCCCACCAAATTGTTTAATGCCACGGCAAGGAAAGTCAGCGGCATAAAAAACCTGCATGACTTCAACTGTGGCCTTAAAGCCTACCGCAATGCGGTGGTGAAGCATATAGAGGTATACGGCGACATGCATCGCTACATTCCCTATCTTGCGAAAAACGCCGGTTATAGGAAAATAGGGGAGAAGGTGGTGCATCATCAGGCAAGGAAATACGGCCACACGAAGTTCGGACTTGATCGTTTCGTTAATGGCTATCTTGATTTAGGCACGTTGTGGTTTCAATCGAAATTTGGCGTGAAGCCCATGCATATTTTCGGCTTGCTTGGTTCGATGATGTTCATCCTCGGCCTGTTGGCGGTCCTTGTGGTATTGGTTCTGAAGATAGTCAGCATGAATAGCGAGACGTATCATTTCTACGTGACGAAGTCCGTCTATTTCTATCTTTCGCTTGCCGCCATGATAATGGGTCTGCAGTTTTTCTTGTCGGGATTCATAGGGGAACTCATCACGAGAAACTCCCCGGAGCGTAACAACTACCTTATAGCAGAAGAGATATGATCCGCGTTTTTAGATATGGCATCGCGAGGATTGCGGCGTTTGCAATCCCGTTGGGATTGGCTTTATGTATGTCGTGCTCCAATGAAGAATGTCTCGACAATAAGAATTCCCTCCCGCTTGCCGGATTCTACAGCTCTGAGGAGACTCCCCGGCAGGTAACGCTTGATATGATAAGCATATATGGGTTAGGCGCCCCTGGCGACAGTATCCTCCATGATTCCGTTTCCGGCCTGAGCCAAAGTTATCTGCCATTTCGGATTGATCAGGGATCCACTTCCTATGTCATAAAATATGAAAGCGGAGATTTGGGGATGCTTCGCGTCTCCGACACAATCACTTTCCAATACGAGATAATCCCATGGTTCGTATCGTCGGCTTGCGGAGTGGTCTACGACTATAAAATGACCGACATCATCTCCACTCGCCACGTCATCGACTCTGTGGTTTGCCCGAATGGAATGATAGATAATGCTAACATTGAGAACCTCCGAATATATTTCAGGGTTTCAACCGGAGATAACGAATCATGAGAATAAAAGATATATCCATAAGCGGCCTGTTTGTGCTGGTTCTTCTGATTGTCTGCGCTCCTGTCTACGGGCAGAAGAAAATCACGCCTGTCGACAACGACAAGACCAAGCCCCGTCAACCCGTATTGCATTATTATGACAAGCATGGCAATCCCCTTGAGGAGCCGGTCTTGTTTCTCGCAGATCTGGATACTGTCAAGACTGCGCGTCCGGGTCCGGTCTATCCTTTGCTGGAGTCAATGAGTTTCGGCGTAAATTTCTTCGACGCCGTCATGCAACTTGCCGGTCAGAAACATGCCAGCATCGACGTCTGGGCCGAGCTATCCCTCCACAATTGGATTCAACCTGTTGTGGAGCTCGGCATAGGTTTTGCCGACAATCGTCTGGAGGAGGGAAATTTCCACTATAAAGGGAAGCCGTCGCTATATGCGAAAATAGGGGCCAACTACAATTTTCTCTATAAGAGCAATCCCGACTATCAAATCCATGTCGGATTGCGTGGAGGTTATTCCTCATTTAAGTATGACATCACCGACATCACGATAAATTCGCCGTATTGGGATCAAAGCAATTCCTTTTCCGTTATGAATCAGAAGGCACATGCCCTGTATGGAGAAGTTCTTGGCGGAGTGAAGGTCAAAATATGGAAAAACATATCCATGGGCTGGGATTTTCGCTATCGATTCAAGTTCAAGGGCAGCAAGGGCACGAATTCCGACCCGTGGTTCATCCCCGGCTATGGCGCGTCGTCCAACATATCGGCATCATTCTCCCTGATTTATACCATTCCATTGAAGCGCAATAAGAAGGATGCGATAAAGGATGCGGTGGAGGCGATTGAAGGGGCTGCCGAAGGCGGTCAGACAGAGATTCCTCAACGGGAAAACGTAGGAGGCGAAAATTCTCAAAAATAATTTGTAGATTCCAAAACGAAGTGCAACGTTATGGAGCCTAAATGATGTAGATTCAAGGGAAAGTGTTAACTTTGCCCCGTGGATCGAAGAGGAGGCGAGCCCTGCAGAGGAGCAACTCGACCAAGCAATAGATTCATCCGCCACGCTGAAATCGTGGAAACAGACGGGGCTGTCTTGCGGCAGCTCCGTTTTCATAATTTTAGACGGCGGCCATGGCTAAGAAAACCTTTCCCATAGTGGCAATACAAAAAAACAAAAAGGGAGACCGAAGTCTCCCGAAGATTAATTAATTTTGTATTGCTCATGTACAATCAATTAACCCTTGCGCAAAGATACACAATTTCTGCCATGCGCCAAAATGGTTCTTCGCTTCAGGCCATAGCAGACGAGTTGAACCGCCTTCGCGAAGAAGAGGCGGCATTAAAAGGAAATACGGCTCCCGCAAAAAAGATTGCGGCGTCTACCGTCTGTCGCGAACTCAAACGCAACCGTAACAAGAGAGGCGGCTACAGTCCCGGGCTGGCAAATGAGATGGCGAAGGAAAGACGGGAGCGTATAGTTAGGAACACAGCGCTCAAGCCCGGTGTTCTGGAACGTGCCATGAAGCTGCTTGTCGAGAAAAGATGGTCTCCCGAACAGATATCCGGCAAACTCAAACTGGAGGGCATACAGATATCCCATGAACGTATATATCAGGAAATAAGGTCAGACCTTGAGAAGTATAGCCAGTACACGCATCATGGAATGAAACATCGCAGACATCAGGCCAAGCCATACAAGACGGCAGGAAAATCCATGATACCAGACAGGGTTTCAATCCATGACCGTCCGGCCGAGGCCGACGGCAAAAGATTTGGAGACTGGGAAATGGATCTGGTAGTCGGAGCCGAACAGAAAAGTGCTGTCCTGACCATAATCGAACGTAGCCGGAACTTCTTCATTCAGACAAAGCTCCCATCTAAGAAACCGGCCGATGTTGAGGAAGCTGTCATTCGATTATTACTGCCATACAAGCAGTTTGTACACACCATTACAACGGACAATGGTGTTGAGTTTATGAATCACAAGAATATCTGTAACGCCTTGGACTGTACCGTTTATTTCGCAGACCCGTATTGCTCAGGGCAAAAGGGCGCGATTGAAAACATGAACAAGATATTGCGAGAATATTTCCCGAAAGGCACTGATTTCAGACTTGTCTCCCAGGATCAACTTAACAAAGTTCAGTACCAAATCAATGAGAGACCGAGAAAAAAATTAGGTTTTTCAACACCGAAAATTGAGTTCTTCCGAATGATTTGCTAATTTTGCACTTGCCACTTGACTCTACACTCAAAAATAATTGCGTTGAAATTTGCCCGGACGAAAAAAAAATTGTAATTTTGCAGTCGCTTATTCCGCCAAGGCTTGAAAAGAGAAGGCGAGTCCTTCCGCCCAACGGATAATTTGAATTTCAATAACAAACAGCAAATGTACGCTATCGTAGAAATCAAAGGACAACAGTTCAAAGCAGAGGAAGGGAAATTCCTCTATGTCCACCATCTCGGCGACGACGTGAAGCAAGGCGATGCCATCGCATTCGACAAAGTGCTTCTTCTTGATGCCGACGGCGACGTTAAGGTCGGTGTCCCTGCCGTTGAAGGGGCAAAAGTAAATTGCGAGGTGCTTGAGCCGCTCGTAAAGGGTGAGAAAGTGATCGTTTTCAAGAAGAAACGTCGCAAAGGCTATCGCCGCAAAAACGGTCATCGTCAGCAATTTTCAAAAGTTTTGGTTAAATCAATCGAAAAGTAAAACAACTCATCAGATATGGCACATAAAAAAGGTGTCGGCAGTTCGAAGAACGGCCGCGAATCAGAAAGCAAACGACTTGGTGTGAAAATCTACGGTGGGTCAAACTGCAAGGCAGGCAATATCCTGAAGCGTCAGCGTGGCACTCAGCATCATCCCGGCCTTAACGTAGGTATCGGAAAAGATCATACTTTGTTCGCCCTCATCGATGGCGTTGTGGTGTTTTCCACAGGCAAAGAGGGACGCAAGTTCATCAATGTTCAGCCTCATCAGAACTGATTAGGCATAGAAGAAGAGAAATAGCGGGGAGGAAAACAAATTTGTTTTCCTCCCCGCTATTTCTCTTCTTCTATGAGGTTTCACGTACCCTAAAAGCACAAAAAGAATCGGTATTCGTGGAAAATCATATTTTTGAGGATGTTTATGTCTATTTTCTCAAACAAGGTTGAGGAAATTTAATATTATATTGCTTAAATTTGCAATTTAGATATGATTATCATCTTTTGGGGATGATTCCATACGAAAATATGGATTGCTATCTTCAAAGGAAAAGTGCTTATTCAAACAAAACGAGGACTATGATGGAAAGATCGATAAAATTCAAAGCAACGCTATTGTTGTTGTTGTTTCTGGTGATTGGGTTGACAGGCTGTGAGAAGGATGACTTCATTCCCGAGCCAACTGCCACAAGCGTTACGATTACAGGAGTGGTCACCACATCCTATGGTAAACCAATTGCCAATCTGCCGGTGTCCATAGACTACCATGAGGCATATAATTTTATGAACCAGACTTTAATCCACAAGGCAAAAGGCGTTACGGACAGCAACGGGCGTTACCGACTGTTCTTTGAGCCTGAACCCGACAAGTCAGATCTTAATGAAAAGCCACTTCAAGTCTATCTCCTTCGTGCTGACTTGGGCGGACTTCCCTCTGCCGATTATATATTGCCATCTGATTTAAGGGAGGATAATAAGACGACCTATTCATATAGCGTTTATAAGATCTTTCAGGAGAAAGAAAATATTGAAATCAATCTTTTCTTCCCAAGAAAGAAGGAATTGAGCACTGAGCTAAAAAACTTTGTGGCTGATAAAAGACTACAATTTAGAAATACCATACGCTATGGCGCCTACAAAGAATCCATAGACAGGCCGCTCATTCTTGATGCGGAAGGCAATGGGAATGCACTGATTCCATACGCTGTGGATGAAACCAATGAAATCTCAATATACGCCGCCAACAGTCTTTGGGAAGTATGCGATTCAAGGGAGGTGTCGGTTACGGCCCAAACTGATACGCCAATAGTGTTTGACAACAAGGCAGTTCTTGACAATTGTCGTTTCAAGCTTTCTCGATATTCCAATTTCGCATTCAATGGCAAGGATTATCCCGATGAGGAAGACTACAAAGTGCCTGCGCCGTTTGATTTCCTCGGATTCAGGATCGTTAGTCCTGATGGTGAATATGAGTTTCCTTCATCCCGCTATCAGTACTATGATTCAATTGTGTGGAACTCTCCCGATTTCCCGGAGACCTACAGAATATATGATAATAGGTATTTTGAAAACGGCACGTCAGAACATCTCACGTCGCAATGGGGAAGTTATTTCTTCTTGCCTGGATCTTATACGACAGTATTGTCCGGCTACAAAAACGGAAAGGCAATTTACTCGGATTCCTTGTCCTTTGAATTAAAAGACCGCGATTTCCTATGCTTCGACTGGGATAAATTCGATTTTCTGACGGAGCAGGGGACAGCTCAGAAGGTTTATTGCCGACTTGATAGCCAAAATGAATATCAGGTCAGTGCCGAAAAAAGTGCCGACGGTGTCAAATCAGTCGACATTCAACTCCATATAAATGGTGGATGGAATCAGCAAACCTTGCTCAATTGGCAGATGCATCGACTTCAGAATCTCATGTGGAAGCATCTCGGCCATTGGGTGGAATACGACAAATCAACGATAGGGGAGCTCTTCAGAATGCTCCCTACAGATCACACTCCGGGGCTGCTCTATGAAAATGAGACCACCCGCGCAATCGTCATGCACTCTCCGGCTACTGAATATGAGAAGGAGTTCTATTATATCCACGCTGAACCTAAATGATTATGAACAAATTAGTATATCTCTTGACTTTATGCTTCATGCTTGTGGCGTGCAACAAGGATGTTGATGACAAAGAATGCATTCCTCCTGCATTGCGAGTCCCTCCGACGGTTAAGGAAGGAGGGATATTATACGTGGCTTAGGGTTCTCTTGATTAATATAAAGAGGCATTCGGATGGAATCGTTTCCCGTCCATTAAGGAATTTGCAAAATAGCAACCGATTTACTATGTATCAACATTTTGAGGCAACGTGGTAGGCTTTATAGCTGAGGCGTTGCTTCTTGTTTTTCTGTTTTTTTATTATTGCAGAGGTGATGAGAGTCTTTCTGATAATGAAATCGACGGAATACCGTCCTGCACCAAGAAAGAGAAATAGCATACAGCCAAATAGCGAGAGCCAAGCTTGCATGTCGAATGCTCCGGTGGCGGCAGTTCCAATGGATATTATTGCGAAAACAGCAGTTGAAGTAGCTGAAGCTATCCTTGTCAGAAAGCCGATTGCAATCATTGCAGAAACAGTCAACAGGAAGACAGCAAATTCTTTGACCGGGAATATAATATGTGAGACTTCGTAGTCGCCGGTTAGTATGAGAGCTCCGGCAACGGCCAACAATGACGCAAAAAGCACGCGGAACAAAAGCATGTAGCCTCCGAATCGTCCTATTCCGGGCGCGAGACATGCGAAAAACATATTCAAAAGGGAAAGTTTGCCGCACTTTTCGCGACTGCGGGATATTACGTTGCTTCGTAGGATTCTCTTTGCTGCTTCAGGGTGAAGGGCACCAAGCGTAAGGCGAGAGGGGTCGACTGATAAGACATTATATAGATTCATAGGGAGGAGTTATTAAAGTTGATACATCAAATATCGCGAAATCATAGAGGAAAAAAGTATGATTCGTATATTCTTAACATCCAAATTGTCAATAAGGTTGAGCCACAGTGAAAGAATTTTGCATTTCTTTGCATTTCGTCTGTTTTGAACGCCCATAGAATTTGATGCTCAATATCAGTTTCACTCCATGCTGAATCTTGAATTGTCGGTATTCTTTTCAATTTTCGGGGCTCTGAATACTTTTCCTGAGTTGAATTTATAAGTTACTCCAATTTTTGCAGTCATATAAGTTTTAGTTGATGTAAGACGGTTGTATCCTGATGATTCAGTTCTGATTTTACTTTTCCGTTGCAGCATGTTTTCAAGACTGACCGATACCGACCAGTGCTTGCCAAACTGTTTCTGTAATGTCGGATTGAGATTCAGAATCGGGAATACAGTGATCAATATCAAGCTCAATGTTATAAGAAGATTACGTTTCATCTCTTCCTGAGTTTTTGTTCTTGCCCGATTTTATAGTTTGCAAAAGCATTGGCTCGATGGCTCTCGACATTGTGTGCCCAAAATTCAACATCGCGCATATACTTTTTCAAATCGTGAATTTCAAAGAAGGACCAATAAAGACCCATCGGTACTTTCATTTTTGATGTAGTCTTGTTCTTCGACTGAAAAATTGTTATCTGTGCTATCGGAGAATCACCATAGTCGTAACAATCAACTATGAGAAGCTGTCTCTTGCCTTTATTAAAGTAAGTATAAGAAAACATTTCTGAAGATTCTCTTGTCCAATCCTCGATATCCCCTTCGTTTACCCACATTGTATAAGGTTTTTCATCAGTCATTGGTGATGATATCGACGATGGTCGTAAAGGGGGTATGTCGCCTTTCAGCTTGACGAACATTGTCTTCATTTCAGGAGTATAGAAAAGTATCTCAGCGCTGTCAAGACGTGCCGTATGGAGTATGTCTGCAAGAAATCTGTCCATTCCGGGATATTTGGCGACAGAATCCGAGGATGACACAATCGTCAGCGGGTCGGGAATAAGTACATTTCCGAAAGTCATGCGGTAAGTTGTGTCATTGTCGATTATTTGACCGTAATAGTCACTTACGTGCCATTCACGGTTTGCGAAAACGAGACCTTTTGGTGACGAACAGCTTGCAAAGAGCATAATCATCAATGCTATGGTCAAGGAGTTTTTGATAAAATTTTTCCGGTTCATATTTACTGGGTTTTATATGTAAGTTCAGATTAATGATGCAAAGTTAGGGCATGATTCGGCCCAATAGTCTTAGTGGAGCCTCCTTTAGTCTTACTTAGTAATTTCAATGTTATTACCGCAAAAGATGTATATTTGCATCATGAAAAGACTTAACTAGATAATGGTAACGTTTATGGGCATCACGGCAATTGCCGTGGTCATAGCCTCATGCAATCTTTTTGCGCTCTACCGGCATGAGAAAGAGCAGACAATGGCAACAGTCAGGAAATGCGCTGAAAACGCTTTCTTGCTTGAGATGATCGGAAGGATGCAAAGGGGTGTGGATGCACGTCAATCGTTTGTCAGGCTGAACACGTTTATAGAATCTGCCCAACAAAAAGACGGCAGGCCTGGAAAGTCGGGGTCAAGCCGAAAGCACGGTGCATATGTTAAATTGGGCAATTAGAAGTGTTAAATTTTTAGGCGTAGAGTTTGACAAGTCGGAAGATGAAGAAGTCTCGGTCTCGGACACCACGCATTTGTGAGCGAAAGATTTTGACTTTAGAGTTGAATGCCTCGGCGGAGGCATTGGTCGCACGACGGCGGAAGTAGTTCAGGATGGTTGGAGCGTGGTTCCTGAATGTTTTGATTACCGAGCGGAAGTTGTTGTTACCAAGAGCCATTACCTTTTCATACCACTTGTTCATCCGCCCCATGGCTTTTGTCGGTGAGATTTTAGCATTGAAAATCTTGCGCAGCTCCATCGCAAGGCTGTATGCAGCCTTCAATATTGGATAGTGTTTGAACAGTATGTTGGCGCGATGGCGCTGTATGTCAGTCCATTTGTTCTGCGACATCATCAGAGTGTGTTTGCTGCGGGCCAGTATCTGGCGCATGGTCTCTCCGTTGGAGTACGTTACCGGCGGTTCGGACTTGTCGCGGTTGTTTTCCTCTGCGATAAGCTGACGGCGAATATCAATACGGATTTCGTCAACGGCCTCATTATAGACCTGTTGGACATGAAAACGGTCGTTGACCACATGGGCGTTGTAAAACACTTCCGCGGCTATGAGCATCATTGATGGCGAAAGATCGCAGGTCACTTCCTTGACCCTGCGTCTGACGGAGCGTCCCATCGCACTGACGAGGATTGATATGATCTCGTCACTCTTTGTGCCGGGAATGGCTGCCGCAAGTGTTCCCTTGCCTCCGTGGCCGTCCTTGTTGGTCAGGAACGTCCATACCTCGCCGTTGCTCAGACACGTCTCGTCAAGGCTCATGTAAGGGCCGATATTATCGGCGTTGAAATAGAACCCACAGCCAAGCTCCTGTTCGCACCAGTCGGCGTAACCGCTTATCTTATTGCGGTACAAGTCGGCAAAATGTTTGCCGTTGACGCAGTACATCTGCGCTATCTGTTTAATCGACAGGGCTGTCGTCTCCACCTTCGTCTTTTAAAAAAGCCACGAACTCGGCACTGAGTCGTGTTCCTTCATCGTTGGGAAGCTCGAGATTGTAGCTGAAGATTTCGTTGGTCTGCTTGTCCCACCACTTGTTCTTGCGCATGTGAAGAAACACAGGCCGTCCGCGCATCGGATAGTCCTGTATCGTAACGTAATCCGTATAGCCTCGCGCTACGATATTTGGATTACGATAGTCTTCATCAGACAGTTTCTTCTTTTCGTCAAGCCATATGTCATAAGACTGTTCCGTGCGCTCGAAGCGCACCATCTCAAATAGCTCGTCCAGCCCTTCAGGGAGGCACATCCATATTGCATCTGCGGTTTTCATGCCACAAATTTAACACTTTTCTCAAAATTCATGCACCGGGTTTTCGGCTTGAGCCGAAAGTCGGATACTTTGCGAATATCCCTTGCAAGTATCCTTCGGATGGGTCTTGAATTTGATGACGACAATTCACATCCCGCCCAACAAAAACTTGACAGTATATTTTTGGCGGAGATTCGTAGAAACGGACTTAATGCAAATGTTGCATTTATAATAGACGGCGATAATAAACCTTCGGCAAGCGATGGTTTATGGAAAACGGATTACCGTATTAGTCCCGACTCGCAATCGAAATTTGATGTGTATGTTTCCCCTATGTATAAGGATGTTCTCTCCCATATGTGGGGAATAGTTCTGCCTTTCCTAATATTGACAGTGGCGTTTATTTTTTTATCGGTCTATCTGACCGGAATAATCAAAAATTTAAGAACGTTGGAGCAGATGAAGGATGACTTCACCCACAATATGACTCATGAGCTTAAGACTCCCGTGGCAGTGGCTTACTCTGCGGCAGACTCAATGCTGCGCTATTATGACCAAAGCGATGAGACAAGAAACAAGCAATTCCTTAAAATTATATTGCAGCGACTTGGTTTTCTGTCGGGGATGATTGAGAATATTCTGTCAATGAGTATGGAGAGATTCAAAACAATGAAACTCAACATTGAGAATGTAGCGTTGAAACCTATTGTTGAGGAAATGGCAGAAATGATAGGATTAAAAGCCGGCAAACCTGTAAAAATTTATGTCGACATTCCAGACGAACTATCAGTAATGGCTGATCCGTTGCATCTTGGGAATGTCTTGTCAAATCTGATGGACAATGCTGTCAAATATTCCGGAGATTCTGTTGATATAAATATTAAGGCAGACGGCGATTCAATCGTGGTTGCAGACAATGGCATCGGAATAGACAGTGCCAACCTTCCATTTATTTTCGATAAGTTCTATCGAGTTCACTCGGGCGGCATATATGAGGTGGGAGGCTACGGACTTGGGCTTTTCTATGTCAGACAGATCGTCGAATGCTTGGCTGGAGCATAAACGTGACAAGTAATCTGGGACATGGTACAAAATTCATCATCAGATTCAAGGGCAATGAAGAAGGATAAGGTATTGCTTGTAGAAGACGACTCTACACTTTCATTTATCGTGGAAGATGCGCTGAGACGCGAAGGTTTTGATGTCGTTTGCGCTTCAAATGGGGAGACAGGGCTTAGGATGTTTAAGGAGGCGGCCCCTGATATTATCGTATCCGATGTAATGATGCCTATAAAATGGATGGTTTTGAAATGGTCAGACTCATACGCCTTACGGCGCCTACAGAGCCGGTTTTATTCCTTACGGCCAGGACTGCTTTTGATGATGTGGTGAGAGGTTTTGTGCTTGGAGCCAACGACTATATCCGAAAACCATTTCAGATACTCGAACTGGTCGTGAGAATCAAGGCTTTATTGAAACGCAATCAAAAGGGATTGGCTGAAGACTCCAATATCGCTATCTGTGATTTCACTCTTGATTTTGCTTACCAGCGACTTGTAATCGGGGAAGAGGTTATCGACCTGACTCATATCGAGGCCATAATCATCGACGAACTGTTTCGTCATCCAAATGAGGTAGTGGTGGCTAAAACTCTCATGTATCGGATTTGGCAGAACGATGACTACGGCAATCTAAACCGCCTCCATGGGTTTATCTATAAGCTCCGTAAATACCTATCGAAGTCAATCGCCATGGAGCTTCTCAATATCAGAGGCATCGGATATAAGTTGGCAATCAATCATGCGGATCGACAGTAGCCGTCATAACCTTCAGCTATATTGTCCTTGATAGCTCTAAGCTTTGGTTAGCAGTCGGGAAAATTTTTTAGATTAGAAATCTTCACTCCCGATATTTTGGATATGAATCCAAAAGGTGTTACCTTTACGTCAAATTTCAAACACACTCTTAGAAACTGTTTAAAATTAGAATTAAAAAAATGTTATAGGGCATAACAAACCCTCAGCCAAAGTGTTGAAGGAGAAAAAACATTGTTCATATGCATAGAATCAATCTCTATCAGACACTTTTGACCGAGGGTCAATGGTCTTATATAAACAAAGTATTCTTCGAAAATGATTGTCGCAAACGTAAAAATTCACTACGGAGCCTATTCGAAGCGGTATTATACCTACTGGTCACAGGATGTCAGTGGAGGATGCTTCCGCACGATTATCCCAAGTGGCAATTGGTGTACTATTACTTCCGAAAGTGGTCCAAAGAAGGTAGAATCGAACATTTGCTCAACAAACTTGTACGAAAGGTGAGGAAGAAACGAAATCAATCAGAAAGTCCCTCTGTAGGAGCATTGGACGCCCAAAGCGTTAAATGGGGCAACCGCAAGAGTGACAATGGATTTGACGCAAACAAGAAGGTCAAGGGCATCAAACGTAACATCGTGGTAGACCGCAATGGCTTTATTCTTGCCCGGACAGTATGCAGTGCATCGGTTCATGATTCCCATCAGGCTCACCCATTGTGTAATGCAGCAGACAGAGAGTGGGAACGGCTTGAAAAGGTTCTTGTTGACCGGGGTTACCGAGGGGAGATTGCTAAAGATATTGAAAAAGATTTTGCAATCAGCCTTGAGGTTTCCAATACTCCAAACGGGACTAGGGGATTCATACCGAAACCTCTCAGATGGGTGGTCGAGAGAACTTTCTCATGGCTTGACTGGTTCCGTCGCCTTTCTCGCAATTATGAAGAATCAACCGAGGTCGCTGAAGAAATGATTGATTTGGCTGCCATAAAAATTTTATTGAATCAAATTTAAACAGTTTCTTAGAAATGAGACGAATTGGAAAACTCTACTTTCGATATGGCACAATGGGCTCCGCAAAGACTGCTTTGCTGCTGACGATGGCATATAATTTTGAGGAGCGCGGCATGGCATATATATGCCTGAAACCCGTGACCGATACACGGGAATCGAAAAACGTCATTAGAAGTAGGATTGGCATAGAGAGGGAGTGCAAATGGATTTATCAGGACACGAATCTCTATGAGCTATTCAGCCATATGCACCGGGAGGGAGGAATGCTTCCCGAGTGGCTGCTTGTAGACGAAGCTCAGTTTCTTTCCTCCTCTCAGGTAGACCAGCTTGCGTCAATCGTTGATGAATATGGATGCAACGTAGTCTGTTACGGACTGCGCACGGATTTCAAGACCCATCTTTTTGAGGGTTCGCGTCGCCTTTTTGAGATTGCGGATTCAATCGAGGAGGTGAAGTCAACGTGTACTTGTGGGAGGAAAACCACTGTCAACGCAAGGATCGACAGCAAAGGAAGAATCGTCACGGAAGGGAAACAAGTGGAAATCGGAGGCAACGACAAGTACGTGGCCGTTTGCCGGAGATGCTGGTCCAACAGGCGGATTGAAAGCCTTAGCAAAGGAAGTCTTCCTTTCGAGTCTGAATGAAAGTATAGGAAATAATTATCTCGATAATCAAGTCGTAGCGCATGATTGTGGGCTTCGGCAGAATAAAAATTTGGATTATGCTTGAGAATAAGGTAAGAGAAGAGATTATCTCGCTTATAAAAAGGGAAGTGGTGCCGGCAATAGGTTGCACGGAACCTGCGGCCGTCTCCTTATGTGTAGCCAGGGCTACGGAAATACTTGGCAGCTTGCCGAGCCATATTTCAGTGAGGTTGAGTGCAAACGTCCTGAAAAATGCAATGGGTGTCGGAATCCCCGGCACGGGCATGATTGGGTTGCCGATTGCCATAGCATTGGGTGCTATTGTAGGTAAGTCGGAATATGGGCTTGAGGTGTTGCGCGACGTGACTCCCGAATCCGTGGAAGAGGGGAGAAATTATATTGCAGAGGATAGGATTTCCATCGGTCTGTGTGATTCAGCTCCGTCGAATCTTCACATAGAGGTGGAAGTTGACGATGATAATGGGGCTACTGCCTTCGCAGTCATTTCCCGCTCTCACACCAATTTCATCCTTCTTAAAAACGGGGATGAAATCATCTTCAGTGATGGTGGGGCTGTCTCTTCAGGTTCTTCGTGCGATAATGGGGATATTGAGCTCAATCTCGCCATGGTCTATGAATTTGCCATTGAAACGCCAATTGAAGACATTCGTTTTATTCTTGAATCGCGTCGTCTGAACAAGGCGGCTGCAATGCTTGCATTATCCGGCGACTTCGGACATTCTCTTGGAAGCACCATCAAATCCAAGGGTGCGGTCTTATTCGGGGATTCCCCATTGGAACATATGATAAGCAACACTTCCGCTGCTTGCGACGCAAGAATGGGAGGTGCCCAGATTGCGGTGATGTCTAATTCCGGAAGCGGAAATCAGGGTATATGCGCTACGATGCCGGTGGTGAGCTATGCGGAAGATGTCAATGCCGACGAGGAGCATACGATTCGTGCTCTCGTTTTGAGCCATCTGACGAGCATATATATCAAGCAGAGCCTTGGCAGGTTGTCTGCCCTCTGTGGTTGTGTCGTAGCTTCCACGGGAGCTTCAAGCGGAATCACATATCTGATGGGTGGCGGATATGAGGAAATTTGCGCGGCTATAAAAAACATGGTTGCCAATCTGACGGGCATGATATGCGACGGAGCAAAACCCTCTTGTTCTTTAAAAATATCGTCAGGGGTTTCCACCGCTCTTATGTCGGCTATGCTTGCGATGAATGGAAGATGTGTGACGGAAGTCGAGGGAATAATCAGCGACGATGTCGACAAGACAATCCATAACCTGACCTCTATTGGTCGCGAAGCTATGGCAGAGACCGACAAGCTTGTGCTCTCGATCATGACCAATAAATAACGACCCCTTTCCCAATCCGACATAAGAGCCCTTTCCATATTCTCGTGGGGTATTTTGACAATAACATGAAAAGATAGTAGAACTGAAAAATTTCTAAGTCTGTATCATGTTTTGATACACCTTCATTCTACCTTTGCATCGGGCGCCTGCTCGAAAAGTTCGCCGACAAGGTAAACTGGGGCGAAGTAATCACCAACTGGAATATTGAGAAGCCGCTTGAGTTCTTCTCACGTTTCCAGCAGTACATCCCCATGTCCAAACTTCAGGATTCCCATCTGTGGAATGCAATGGTCGAAGCCCGCGCCAAGCATCTGATCCAAGAAGCCATCGGCATCGAATAAAAATTAGGGTGCAATAGGCTGCCGCACAGCAGCCTATTGCACCCTAATTTCAGAAACCATTTTGCTATGTCCTGAAAAGCAAGTAACTTTGTGGGGGACAATTCCCTTCGGCATCGCGCACTGGTCTTCACCTAACGCATGAACGAAATCATGTAATTATTTCTCACACCTATGGCAGACATTAATACAAATACTATTGCGGTTTCTAAGCAAAAATTGCGCGGCAAGATTGTAGGTAGCATAGATGGCCGCTTCTATGTTCCCTCCTATCAAAGAGGGTACAGATGGGAGCGTAAGCAGGTGCGTCAGCTGCTCGATGACATCAGCAGAAGCGGAGACGGCGTATATTATCTGCAGCCCGTAGTCGTCGCGCCGAATGATCGCGACGGTTTTGACTTGATTGACGGTCAGCAACGCCTTACCACCATTAGTATGATTTATCGGCTGCTCTCATACAGAAAACGCTCGTTTGACCAAGCCCTTTCCTTAGGAATTAACATTGCCAATCCGCTTGACGGACGCAATGTAGAAGTGCCTTACTCAATAGAGTATGAAACCCGAGATGCCTATACTTCAGAGTTTGTCTCCAGGATTGGAGATACAAAACTTGAGGATCTCTTTGAGGAATCGCGTGCAACGCCCGACACGTTGTATATGTGGCATGTGTGCGATGAAATCAACAAATGGTTTGGGAATGATACACGCCGTCTTCAGGACATCGCAGATGCACTGAACGGGCGCGTCAAGATAATATGGTACGAATTGGAAGAAAGCGTTGATTGCTGGGAAAAATTCGCTGATTTGAATGTAGGCAAAATTCCGTTGACTAATTCCGAACTTATCAAAGCTCTGTTTATGCGTGAAGATAACAAAAACAATATCTCGGAGCACGACAAGGCCGTGATAGTAGATCAATGGGATAGTATAGAGCGTGAGCTGAATAATAAGCAGTTCTGGAATTTCCTTACCAAACGTGAGATGAGCGACTATGATACCAAAATTGACCTCCTCTTTGATATTGTAACCGGGAAATCGAGAGATGAACGAGATGACTTCTTCACATTCCTTCACTTTGAGCGTCAATATGAGCAGGCTCCGAATGAGTTCGGCAAGAAGGCTTGGAACGAAATATATCTCCAGTATCTAAGGCTGCGCGATTGGTATGAGGATCCTACCAACGAATTGTATCACAAGATTGGCTATCTGGTCAATGTAGATGACAAGGAGGAGGTGCTTGCCGATCTTTTTGAGTATTCCAAGCATAAGACTCACGCGGAATTGAGAGCAGAAATCAACCGCCGTATCCAGCAGACAATAACTTTGCCTACACCCGATGAAGGCAGGATCGGCATCAAACATCTTACCTATGGAAAGCATAATGCTCTAATTACAAATATATTGATGTTGTTCAATGTGCTTACGGTGCAGAACATGGCAGACAAGACCCAACGCTATTCGTTTTATCACCACAATAATACGATACACGCGACAGCAGCAGAGAATTCTGCAAGATGCTTATAGACATAGCCTCTGCAGAATACGCAGGTATAAAGAATTATGTGGAGAACCAATGGTGGTTCACAAGCCGCTGGAGTACAGACCCCACTATCTCGTCAATGATGGTGATGCTCGATGATATCGACCGCCATTACAGAGATTGGAGCCAAGAGCAAATGCTGGAGGTGTGGGATAAACTCACTAATAAGAACCAGATCCAATTCTGGAATCTACGTCTCGAAGATCTGGAAACGAGTGATGACCTATATATCAAGATGAACTCACGAGGGAAACCCCTCACCAATTTTGAGCACTTCAAGGCAGAGATGGAGGGTTATCTCTATGACAAAGAAGATGAGACGCAAAAAAAGGAGGCTTCAGAGTTCTCTCTTAAGATAGACACCGTGTGGACTAATACTCTGTGGAAATACCGTGATACCTCTGCCGACTTCGATTCGGATCATTACACGGATAATGGGCTCGACTCGATGTTTATCAATATCTTCAAGCACGTTATGGTGATTGAGGGTACTAAATTATTAGGATTCTATAAGGACCTGGAGGAAACCCATATACTTACTCTCTCGGAGAAGATTCTGAAAGGTCATGCCGAGTTGCTGATTGACCGTTTTGCCAAAATTATGGACTTCTTTTCACAGCTTGAAAATGTGGGCGCATTCTTTACGAATGTGCACACCAATGACTGTGATGAGTATCGCATCAAACAGGGGATAGCTACTGAACAGCAAAACTATCGCGTGTATCTGCAACAACGTCTTGATGGCACTACCGTCTTTTTTTATCGGGCTGCAAATCAGAGCAAGCTAAATATTGCAGAAATGCTGATGCTGGAGGCGTTCTTCCAGTATGCGTTCCACAACTCCGCACAAAAGATAGGAGATAAAGATATATTCTATCTCAGGGAAAAGATTCGTATAGTACGCAATCTCATTGTGAATTCCCGCGATGAATTGCGTAATGAGCGCATGAAAACTCTTCTCTTGAGAATCGACAATATAATGAATGGTGAGCCACTCGACGATAAAGCCTCGGGCGAGTTTCGACAAGCTCAGGTATCGCAGGAAATAGCCAAGGAAGCGTTCATCGCGACTCACCCAAAAAAAGAGTGGATGGTGAAGTTTGCTGAGAACCATTCGTTGTTGTGTGGCAATTTGGCTTGCTACATGGCAGAGAACGATGAAATTCTCACCGATTTGCTACAAATACATGAAGAGCTTTTGCATGCTGATGCCGACTATGACCGTGTTGAAAGATACCTGCTCACCTTTGGCGACTATGGTACTACAATTAATGGTCGTAAACTTTATGGAGGCAGATTTTGGGATAATTGGCGTGATGACATCTTCACCAACCGCAATAGGATTTCCACTTCCATCTTGCATCAGGCTTTGAGTGCTGACCATCCGCTCGATGATGCTACTGTGGATTCTTCCATTGCTGAATGGCTGGACTGCCGTGAGCAAGCCAAAGAATATACCATGGCTTTCTATATTGCAAAGCACAAAGGGATGCGTCATGGCGAATGGGCTCGGTATGCAATGGCCAATGATTTTGTATCTTACGACATTATAATGATGAATAAGAACAATTTCAATGGCAAGCATTGGAATCCGTATCTCTTTTGTATCTTTAAGCAAATGGAAGGAGGAGGAGTCTCGATGGGTGACTATAACTCCCCTCTAATTTTTGAAAAAGAGGAACTGGAGGTTCGGGGCAATGAGACCGGCTTCGAAATTAAATTGAAAGATGGAACGATTCTTACCTTGAGGGTGCCTCAAAGAGAACGCAATGGTAAGATGATAGATGAGGAGGATCGTATTGTTTGGGGTATTTCCCGTATACAAGAAGTGTTAGATCAAATCGCCCAAGAGAATGAGACCATGTCACTCTTGCCACAACCTTTATCTTAATAGTTCTTTCCCGGCGGCGAGTATCGCGACTCTTATTTCATGATTCTTTATCGTATCGTCAGGATATACCGCCCATATAACGTATACACTTTCAGGTAGTTCACTAACGAAATCGATAAGTGCTCTCATCTCTTGCACCTCCAAAGGCTGTTTATCTTCCCTGTTGAAATACATAAAAATCGAAATTCTTTCGATTTTATCGAGCATAAATGAAGTCAATGCACTTTTGATGCCGCCTAACGCTTCCGCGACTCGATTATCACCGGAGCGAGTTACTGACTTAACGAAGAAATGATTTGTATCGGCAAGAGTCTACCTCAAATCGTTGAAGTCATAAGCAATTATGCCTTGTGTAGCCATTGGCTGGAGGATTGCTTTTATTAAGTCGGGAAATTCAGTGTAAGAAGCTTCTGACTCTACACTGTCATAACAATCCAAGTCAGCATCGTAAAGCAAGCCAAGAGTCAGGACTCCGGCGTCATGGAATGTTTTGGCGATAATGTTCGCATGTTCTTCGTTGTCCCTTGCCACAATTATCACCATCTTATCCTCATCGTTCGGAACACACTCAAAGGGGGTGGTTAAGACCGTGGCGGATACGCAATCATATCCGTATGACTTTACAGATTCAATTATATCTTCTGTAACCTCCCCGATGCCAATTACACGAAAACTTGTGGGCAGATTCATATTGGCATATTGGTCAAATAATTCCGAATCATTCATTCCATCGTGATTCTTTTCGAGATGTTTGCCATTACCGGGGAGGTGACGTTTAGTGGTTATTTTGAAGAGTGACATGTTTGATATTTTTAATTATTACTCAGCAAATGTAGAACTGTAGTGTATCAGATTTGGTGACACCCTCATATTTTTTGTCTTCATCGTAAAAAAAGCATGTTCTTAATTAACGTTCTCTTCCTTCGTTGTCATTTTTTGCGCGTATTAGACTGAAAGTTGCAAATTTTCCGGCGACAATAGTTTCGGATTCAGATATTTTGGCTATATTTGCTGTCGGAATGACATTGTCACTCCACGACATTTTGATAAAATAAGAAGCGTTATGCATAATCTTGTGATTTGAGGACGTATGATATTCAACAAATAGCGCAAGGATTGGCATAGTGGTTCTCGCGCTTATAGCGAGGGCTGCTATTGTTGCATCCGTGCTAATGATTACCTACGACCTTCAAATCAAGACGTGGCATAGTTGGCTCACGTTTCCTTTTTTCACAATCCATCCGAGAGCCACGGCTTTTATTGAAATAATGGCGACTTTCAACTCATATATGAATATCCCCGCTATTGATTATTGGCGGAATCTGTGTCTGCGCGAGGGAATCGCAAGACATTACGATAAAGGCGATTATTTTTTCCGGCAGGGTGAGGCAGCCCACTATATTGGTCTCGTCAAGTCTGGCACATTGGTCTATTCAGTCTTGGGGGGCGATGGCGTGGCGCATGTCGTCGGGTTGGAATATGCAGATGAATTTGTGGCGGATTTTCCGTTTTCTCTTTCCGGGGGCAAGGCTCGCACTTCTGTCATAGCAGAATCGCCGTGTGAGATTCTATGTGTGCCTACCCATATTCTCAGGGAGCGGATGCACTATGAAGAAGAATTGAAAGAGGCGGTGCGCGTTACTACCGAAGCTGTTTTCGGCACAGTCTATGACCGTATGATTGCCCTCTATACCAAAACCCCGGAAGAACGTTATCAAGATTTAATCTCTTTTGACCCGCAACTATTTCAACATTTCTCATTGAAGGTAATAGCCTCCCTGCTCAACGTCACGCCGACCTATCTGAGCCGAATCCGCAAAAAATCCATTGATTGACGATGCCGCAGCTTCATCTCTCAAACTTGTTTGAGAGTCGGTAATTTTTATCGTTGTATATTTGCATAAATTATCTGAACCAAGATTATGCTAAACCGAATCATCATTTCTATTTTTTGCGCCCTTCAGGTCTTTACAGGTGCATATGCCAAGAAGAAACAGGAATATCCGCGTGCTGAAATCAAGGTCAGCTACAACTATCACAATAAATTCTTGCGAGTGGAAGCAGACGAACCCTCCGGACAGTATAGTTTTGTTGCCACCGGTATTGAATCAAGCTCCCAGCCCATTTTCCCATTATTCAGTTCAAAGTATGAGAGGATGAACAGACTTGATATGCTTCGTGCCCTAAGACATTATAGAGAAAATAGCAACGCGATGTTCAAGGCTGCAACCGGATTTGAACTTGGAGCTGGAGTTGATGCTCCTGTAACTGAGGAAAGTCGTAAATACGACTTCCTCGAAACTGATTATCATTAATTATGAAAAGATTTATCACATACGTTTTTTGTTCAACCGCTGCATTAATGGCTGTTGCTGAATTCCCGCGTGCATTCCTTAAAGCGGAGTATGAATCCATGTCTAAAACTATCAACACAAGAACAGGAGACACCATTACCAATAATAAAAACTTTGTGTTGAGAATAGCTCACGGTAAGTCATTCTATTTTGATCCCCAGACCAACCGAATCGACTCTCTTGAAAATGATCCGCAAGGTAAGATTATGCTTCAGCAGGCCGACGATGCAGCTATGGAGAAAGCCATAGCCGACATGAACGCGGGTCTTGGAGGAACATGGTTTAAACATAGTGAAAAGATGGGGATTAACCGTGGAAGCCGCTATAAGAATATGAAGGATTTCGACACACGCACCATTACAGTCTGGGATTCACAGATGGGTGACCGCTATCGTTATCCGGTAGAGATGGACGACCTCCAATGGGAGCTTCAGGACTCTACTAAAATGGTGCTGGATTATGAGTGTCAATTTGCGGTTGCTGATTATCATGGGCGCAAATGGTATGCGTGGTTCGCACCGGAAATCCCGGTGCAGGACGGACCGTGGCAGCTGTGCGGTCTCCCCGGACTTATAATGGAGGCTATTACTGCTGATGGCGAATATGGATTCACAATCAAGGGTATACAACAATGCGACGAACCTCTCGGTGATTCTTACGAGGATCCAGATAAGATTTATAGGTCAAAGCGCATAACTGTCCTGCGAATGAAAGATTACGGGAGACGTAACCGTGCTGCTCAAGTGAGCGCAATGACGGGAGGTAAGGTCAATATAAAGCAAACAGAGTACAAGGAGAATATCGACTTCCTTGAAACCGATTACCACGAATGACTCGTCTTATCACATCCTCGATAAACGCAGTTACAACTATACCATATACACCGAACTGTCATCCTTCGAGAGCCAACGTCAGCTCCGGAGCCGACAGCTACTTTTCTCAATAACCATCAGAAAATAAACTTAACAACAAAATCTAAGATATGAACCCATTGATATTCCTTCCGCTTCTTGGGACAGTGATAGGTACCATAATCGGTATTCGTGCACATAAGAATTACAAACGTAGGAAAGAAAACCAAAGAAAATGAGAAAATTATTCCCAGCTTCTCTCAGTGTGTCTTGTGGCGAAAGCAGCAGGCGCACAGCATAAGACTGGCTGGGCTGCTTGGTTTGCTCTCTGAGATTCCTTGTAACAGTCTTGAATCGTCAATCGTCCTTATATAGTTCGTACATATCAGAAATCCAGCTCTTTATTGTCTTGCGCAATGATCCCGGACTGACGACTTGAATCATTGCTCCGGCTTGCAGAAGTTTCATTACGAAGTCGTAGGTCGGGGAGAGAAACAACTCGAAATATGCACTCACACTGTTATCTTTTATAAGACGCTGGCTATGATGAAGAGGCAAAGTTTTCAAATAATGCTTGTGCTCTTTGTTGGCACGAATTATGATCCGTTCCGGCTTGACATCATATCCTATGACGATACCGAATTTGGTGGCGAAGAACTCAGCTGCATCAAAATCCTTCGGCAATTTGAAAGTGGTATCAGTAAGTTCTACCTCCTCCAACCTGTCGAGCCCATATATCCGTATCTCGTCGCGGTTGTTGCGCCCGAGAACGTACCAACGGTTCTCAAACAGTTTGACACAATATGGCTCAATGGGAAAGCTGTAGCTATGTTCTCGATTAAAAGGATGGTAGGTGATATTCACTATTCTATTCCCTTTCAAGGCTTCTAATATAGTGGTCAGATGGTCTCGGCCCGAAGGGATTTCGTTAATCAGGATCCGTCCTTTCAAAGATAGATTCTCCCCGATGATATTGCCTACGGCAAATGAGTCGAGCATCCACTTTTTGAGTTTGTCCTCGTCAATATCCTCCGGATTGGCTATATAATAAAGGTAGCCGCCAGTCTTTTGGCAATCTATGATAATGCCGAACTGAGAAAATATCGCGTCACGCCAACGGTTGAACGTGGCGCGGTGGAGCGGCTTGCAGTCGCTCAAATCCTTGTTGCGTTCCCAGCATTCGGATAGTTCCTTGTGAGAAATCTTTCCGGCACGGCGGATTGTATCAATCAGCCATGTGTATTAAAGTAAGACATAATGAAGATACTCCATCTTTCCGACACTCATAACTGCCACCGTCGGCTGCTGGATTTACCCGAGGGCGATGTGCTGGTTCATTCCGGTGACTTCTGTATGGCTGGCTCCGAACAAGAAGCCATTGATTTTCTCAACTGGTTTTGCGACTTGCCATACCCGCATAAAATCTTTATCTGTGGCAATCATGACGATTGCCTATATGGGTGCAACATCGACGGATTGGATAGCAACGTACATTATTTATGCAACTCAGGCATTGAGATTGACGGGTTGAAGTTTTATGGAGTGCCTATGTTTATGGAAGACTGTGATTCCTGTAGACAGAGCCGTAACTATGCCAACATCGAAGCCGACACCGATGTTTTGATTACCCACTGTCCGCCTTACTGCATACTTGATTATGATGACGGAATCAGCCACGGATCAAAAGATATACTTATGAAGTTGCCCGATCTACATCTAAAGGCTCATCTCTTCGGGCATATCCATGCCCAACACGGAATCATCGAACAAGATGGCATCATCTTCTCCAACGGTGCGATTATGAACGCAGATTACTCAAAACTCAGCACCCCTAACTTGATAAGAATATAAAAAGCAAAATCGTAGATGAAATCATCCGGACAATAAAAAGCATACTAACTCCAGTCACTCCTTTTCGAGTGTGTAAGAGACGGGGATGATACTGACGTTGTAGGGGGTGGCGATTTTCTTGGGTTTGTTTCCGAGATAGTAATAGTATGTCTTTTGTTTATCCCAGGTTGGGATATCTATTTTTCTGGTCTGCTTGGAGGGGATAAGGCATTTGATGTCATAATCCCTTGAATGGAGCATTCTTTGCTTCATGTCTTTGTAGATTATCCTGACGGTCGTCCCGGTCAGCGTGACCGGAGAATCATTGATAATCAAAAATGATTCTATCGAGGAGGAGGCTTCCTTGTCGTAGCCCGCGAAAGATATATCGGCTGGATTGAAAAGCAGGGAATCCGATTCATTGAAATGGACGATTTGCACGGTCGATGCATCTGCAATCATGATTCCTGTAGAATCATGATTGCAGATTATGTCGGTCGCATCATTATTGGATTTCGTCTTGCCTTTTTCTTTCGATTTATCCTTATAGGTCTTCAGCGTCAGTTTGATTCTCTTGGCCGACAGATCAGACGGGACGATAAGGGAAAATATCGACAAAAGGAAAAGGATATGATAGAAAGCGTTTCTCATAACTACAAAAAATGGTTTTCATGGAGTGATTAAATCAAAGATACCTCGGAGAACGTCTTGACGATCCATTCCCGTCGTATGACGGATAGATTTTCAACATTCCGGGAGTCGGCTCCACATTGGATTTTGAATTGCTGTTGGAGACCCCTATGCGAATCAATCTTAAAGTCTTCGGCAGAAGGGATGTCAAGGTAGAAGAAATTCGGAATCTCAAGGAGGATTTACTTTGTCTGAGCAACATGAAATCGTTGCCTTTCCCTAATTCGGCCATGAATTTTTCCGGTCGTGAAAGAAGATTGCCCTTACGCTCCGTGAATAATTCCAATACGAACTTTGAAGATTCGGCGGAGGCGGTAAGATGTCCTATCTTGTCGCCCGGATCGAGTCTGCAATCCGTGGACTCGACAACAGATATATCGAACTGCTCAAATTCCCCGGGGGCGGAATCATTATCCCTTAGAACAAGCACCGTCAGATTGTCTTCAGGGTAAATCCATATTCCCTCTATGGGGGAAGCCGGGATAGAATCGCAAATCTCCTTTGCCCTGTCAATGTCGTAGGCCACGGGAGAGATAGCCAGGACATGAAAATGCAATACAGATAAGAAGACAGACAGTGCCAAGGCGGCAACTGTCTGTCGGTTGTGAAATATTTTGATGAGAGAGCGCATAGTCGGGTTATGGTTTTGTTGAGAATGTATATGAAAGACCGAAACTCAAAATTTCCCTAAGCATAAACTTCTTCCAAGAAGCGTGGGAGGGGACCGACGTGTCGTATCTCAGATGTGCGTAAATCTGAGTTGAAAGAAACTTGTTGATGTTGAAGGAGATTGTATTCTCCCAGTCCCCCTGGAAATACTTATAATCTGTGAATAGGAATATACGGCTTTGATAGGTGATATTCCAAAGGATATTCCATTTCATGTTGACTTCGCCGTTGCTACCGATCTCGCTGTGGGTTTTCTTGTCGGGCGCGATATTGAATCTGCCATGGTCGATGCTGTCGGTAATACATGTTTTCAAATTATATGAAAGGGGCGAAATCGTGGCTGTCAGTTGGAAAGTCTTCTTTTTGTTTTGGGTGGAGTATGCCATACCGAGACCGACGTTCAGGTCGCCGGGAGAAAGGAATGAAGCCTTTCTCTTCATGGAGTTTTTCTCATAATTTCTCAGCAACTGAGTCTTGAACTGCACATTCATGGAGTAGAACCATTTCTTGAATGCCTTGAAACCGGTGTTGAGGTTGTATTGAAGAAGATCTTCCGAGATGGAATATTTGTGCACCTCATCCTGAGGGGTGGAGTTGAGTCCGAGCTTATAGGCCAGATTGCTCTGGAATAAGAGGTTGGGATGATACACCGGGTTCAGCTGCACATTCCATGCGAAGTTAAAGAGCAGCGAGAGATGGTTGTTGCCACCTTGATACCAGTTGGTCGAGACATATGCCTGTGAAAATTGAAGTGCGGTGTTGACATTGTGTAACCAATGGATTTTCCGAATATCCTTGTCGGGAAGAGCTGCCTTTGTGGGGTCAACCTCCGGGAGGTTGAGTTTACGGATATATGCGGCAAACGTCACGTCGTCTTCCGGGAGTCGTGGTCTTTCCGGAAGGTCCCAATAAGCTTTCTCAATCGACATTGGATTGTCGAGCATAATCTGATAGATGAAATCTTCTTGGATGCGATAGGAGGTAAGAGCGTCGCGAAGCCATTTGGGAGCCACGTCAGGATGGAGAATGTCTACATCCGGTTCTGGCTCATGATACACCATTGATTCATCCTCTACATAGTCCAGAAGATTTATCTCTTCTTCCTCAGCTTGCCGGGTTGTGTCATTGGTAAGTACGGTCAGGCCTGTTATTTCAGTAGAAGCCGGACCGAACACCTTTGGAGTCAGCCGATGGTAGCCATAGAACACCCATGGAGCCAATACCTTGTTCACAGGCCTTCTCTCAAAGTCAGGAGTTCCTAATGAGCTTAGAATCTCATCAAGGTCTCTGACGATAAACATTGTGGAGTCTATCTGTGGGGCGACCGAATCCACAAGAGCTATCTCTACGCTATCCTTAGCTGAGGGAGAGGGAATGTGTTTAAACAAGGTTGCTTCCTGAGAGAAAAGAGACAGCGAACTCAGACACATCATGCCTAAAAGAGAGAAAGGCATCAACGGATGCAATTTGCGTTTCATTTGGTCGTTTTAGTTAGATGGGTTTCTTAATGGAATGTTTGGAGGGAGAAGAAAGGGAGAGGGGAGAGGAAAGAGTGGTAACAGGAGAGGGTTTAGTCTTATTTCTTCTAGGGAGCAGACAGAAGAGTGTCGTACTCCGGAGAGTTGATAAGCTTGAGTGCCTCCTTGAAAATAGGATCGTGGAGATTGTAGACTTTAAAATAGGTGGAATTGTCGTAAATATCCCTTCCTATCAGAGCTTTTATGATCATTGAAAATAGCGGGGCACTCGTTTTTGCTTGCTCGGCGTCGAAATCGATACCCTCTTTTTTTGCAAGGTCGAAGAGCCCTTGCAGAATGTTGTCGGTCACGGTAAATCCATCCACGAATTGACTATCCGTTGGGAATTTCGTTTTAATCTGCTTTCTGTTCTCATCAACATATTTGATCACGAATCTGTTGATGAGTCCCTTTGCCATGACATTGCGATAATATTTCGTGAATTCCGTCGTGTCGAGCGGCACGAATTTGTCGGGGGATATTCCGCCACCCCCATAAATGGGTCGGCGAAGCCGAAGCGTCTCCACCTTAAGCGAGTCGATATATTTTATCGAGTCGGCGTGCATTAGTTCGCCGTTGTTGTATCTGATGAGAATGTCTTCCTGATAAGACTCCTGGTCACCCTTCTTATATGGCTTTTGGATGTCTCTTCCGGAAGGAGTGTAATAGTGCGCGACAGTCAAGCGTATCATTGAGCCGTCGGGGAAGGGGATAGGTCTTTGCACGAGTCCTTTGCCAAACGTGCGTCTTCCTACGACGAGACCTCGGTCCCAATCCTGGATCGCACCCGATGTGATTTCAGATGCGGACGCGGAATATTGATTGGCAAGCACCACCAATCGGCCTTCATCAAAAAGAGGCTTTTGCCCCGACGGACGTGTGGTCAGATCCTGGCGTGAGGAATTGTTGCCTTGCGTAAAGACAGCAAGCTTGCCTGGTTCGAGGAATTCTCCAAGTATGTCAACTGCCGCGTTGAGATAGCCTCCTCCATTGTCAACGAGGTCAAAGATCAGACGGTCCATACCTTGGCCCTTCAAATCCTTTATTGCGGCAGCCACCTCCTTGGCGGTTTCCGCAGCAAATTTGTTGACTCTGATATATCCGGTCTTGTCGTCGACCATATACGATGCGTCGACACTGTATATAGGAATATCTGCTCGCGTGATTGTGAAATCTATAGGCTCGTATTTCCCTGACTGCATTCTCAGGACACGAACGTCAACCTCAGTGCCCTTAGGCCCGCGAAGCTTTTTCATAATCTGGGAATTTTTCATCCCCACTCCGGCGATTGTCGTATCGTTGACTGCCACAATCCTGTCGCCGGCAAGGATGCCCACTCTTTCTGACGGACCTCCGCTGACGGTCTGGATCACGTAGAGCGTATCCTGGTTCATATTGAAAGTGATTCCGATGCCGCTGAAGTTTCCTGTCAGCGGTTCGTTGAGTTCGCGTGTCTCCTCTGGGTTTGAATACTGGGAATGAGGGTCGAGTCCTTCAAGCATTCCCTTTATCGCGTCCTCCACGAGCTTGTTTTCATTGACAGTGTCGACATAGAACTGGGAAATAGCAGCCTCAGCCATCCTCAATTTATGATTTTGGTTTATGCGCTGAGCGTAGCCGATCCCGGAGATTGAAAGAAGTGCAGCAGCACCAAGAAATATATGCGTTTTTTTCATTTTTATAGACTATACATGTATATACACAAAATACATGACATATGAACTTGGAAAAAGTTTACAGGAGATTGTCAAAAACGAGGAATATGTCCAAACTTTTTTTGCAATATAAATATCGCTCCCGGAATATTATGGGGTCTTGAAATCTCCTGCAATATATTTTGAGGCATCATATCCGTTATGGATCAATTCTCTCACCATAGAACTGGATATGAACGAAAGTTCGGGAAGAGAGAAAAGCAAGACTGACTCTATTCCGCAAATCGCCCTGTTGGTATCGGCAAGTGTTCGTTCGTATTCAAAATCCGCTACCGTCCTGACTCCTCTCAATAAGGCGTCGGCATGGCATTCACGGGCAAAATCCACTGTCAATCCTGTGTAAGAGAATACTTCCACTCTCTTTTCGTCATGAAACAGACGACTGATGGCCTCTACCCGTTGCTCAGTGGACCACATTCCCGGTTTATGCTCGTTGTATCCAATTGCCACGACTACTGAATCAAAAATAGCGAGCGACCTCCGTACGATGGAAAAATGGCCGATGGTGAATGGGTCGAAACTGCCTGCAAACAATGCTTTCATATTTCTGAATCGTCTTCTATGACAAGGTTGTCAATAATGAAATTTTGTCGCTCCATGGTGTTCTTGCCCATGTAGAATTCAAGCAATTTGTCGGGCGTGTCATCTTTCTTCAAAGTGACGGGATCAAGGCGCATGTCGGGCCCGATGAACTCAGCAAATTCCACGTCGTTGATTTCTCCAAGGCCTTTAAACCGCGTAATCTCGGCATTGCTTCCGAATTTTGCTATTGCAGCCTCGCGTTCCTCGTCTGAGTAACAATAATACGTGTCTTTTTCCCCATTCTCATCAGTTTTTGCCTTCCGTTGCTTTCTTCCCTTGCTTCTGCGAGTGGAATTTTTGTTGCGCACCCGGAATAGAGGGGTCTGAAGGATATAGACGTGCCCTTTCTTTACGAGGTCAGGGAAAAACATCAGGAAGAACGTTATGACAAGCAGGCGTATGTGCATGCCATCGACATCCGCATCTGTGGCGATAATCACCTTGTTGTATCGAAGCCCGTCGATACCGTCTTCTATATTGAGCGCTGCCTGAAGAAGGTTGAACTCATCGTTTTTGTATACCACTTCCTGTGTCATTCCGAAAGAATTGAGAGGCTTGCCCCTGAGCGAGAATACGGCTTGGGTCTGAGCGTTTCTCACTTTGGTGATGGTGCCGGATGCGGAGTCTCCCTCAGTGATGAAGATTGAGGAAGCTTCCCGCTGGTCTTCATTCTTTGAATTTTGCTTGAAGGCGTCGTTATAGTGGATGCGGCAATCGCGAAGCTTGCGGTTGTGGAGGCTGACTTTTTTAGCTTTCTCCCTTGCGAGCTTTGCCACTCCCGCCATTGCTTTTCTTTCCTTTTCGCTCGATGCTATTTTTTTTAGCATCTTTTCGGCAATGTCAGGATTCTTGTGAAGATAATCGTCAAGCTCCTTTTTGATGAAATCCCCTATGAATTTGTTTACGGTCACAGTGCTTCCGGGGGCAATTTCCTTGCTTCCAAGTTTTGTCTTTGTCTGGCTCTCGAAGACCGGCTCTTGGATGCGCACGCTGACAGCCGCCACCATGCCGTTGCGAATGTCGGAATACTCATATCCTTTGCCGGAAAATTCTTTGATCGTACGGCTGACATGCTCTTTGAAGGCAGACAGGTGGGTCCCGCCCTGAGTCGTGTGTTGGCCGTTGACAAAAGAATAGTATTCTTCGCCATATTGGTCAGTGTGGGTAAGCACGACCTCTATGTCTTCTCCTTGCAGATGGATTATGGGGTATAGCGGCTCGGAGGTCATATTCTCTTTCAGCAGGTCGAGAAGACCATGGCGCGAAAGATACTTCCTGCCATTGAGAAATATCTGGAGCCCGGCATTCAGGTAGGTATAATTGTTGACCATTGTCTCGACAAACTCCTGCCTGAATCTGTAGTCGCGGAACAAAGAATTGTCAGGAAGGAATTTCACCATAGTCCCATTCGGCTCTTTAGTGTCGGTCGGGGAAGTATGGTTGACGACGTTGCCTTTCACAAAGTCCACCTCCACGGTTTTTCCGTCGCGTGTGCTCGCCACTCGGCAATAAGTGGAAAGCGCGTTGACAGCTTTCAGACCGACGCCGTTCAATCCGACGGACTTCTTGAAATTCTTATCGTCGAACTTTCCTCCCGTGTTTATTTCAGAGGCCACCTCCCTAACTTTTCCCAGAGGGATGCCTCGGCCATAGTCGCGCACAGTGACCTCTCCCTCTTCTGTGATATTGATGTCTATGCGTTTACCCGCACCCATGTTGAATTCGTCGATTGAGTTATCGACCACCTCCTTTATGAGCACGTAAATTCCGTCTTCTGCATGGCTTCCATCCCCCAGTTTCCCGATATACATCCCCGGACGGCGACGGATGTGCTCATTCCAGTCGAGATGCTGGATGGCGTCATCATCATATCCTCCGGATGGAGACTCCTCTTGGCCTTTGGAAGAGGAATCCTCTTGAGCCGAAGATTCATTTCTTTCTTCGGAGAAATCCACCGACATCTCTGATTCAAGTGTTTCGCGAATAGATGACGCTTCATCCCCTGCAAGATCATTATCCTGCGGAGGATTGTTATTTTGAAGGCTTTCCGTGCCTGAGAAATCGTCGAATTGGAAAAGATCGTTTTTGTCTGCCATAGTTTTAGGTTTGATGTGCCGTGGATGGGAGCACGAATGAAGAGAGACATTATTGGCTCACGCTTTACTTTCAAGATCCCTCAAAAGGACTTCTTACCCTTAACCGGATCGGCTAAGGAATCTCTGTGAGGGCTATGATTTCAATGAAGTTGAATGGGTGGGCCTAATCAATGCAAAGTTACGAAAAAAATGGGACATTTGAAAATAATTGAAAATATAATCAGGAATAAGAGTGTGTTTGATTTTAACACATACATTATTAGTTTAATTAAAGCATTTTGAGTTTGTTGGATGTTTCGGGTGAATCCTGAGGTCTTCTTCGGCTGTTTTCGCCAAGCCTCATCTGAAAAACAAGTGGGGATAAAAGCATGGAAGGAGGAAGCGGGAGAACTTCCCGTTGGATTCAACAGGGGGCCTTGGTTTGGGAAACTACATGCCGGAGAGGAGGGCATGACCTTGCATTTCTTTTAAATGACCGCTGAGGCAAATATAAGGATAAAAAGCATTGTCAATATCCCTGAGAATACCACCTCGTCTACGGGGTGATATTTTAGTTTATGTCCATCCAGGGTCGTCGTGATAATCAAAGCTCTTTTTCTCGGGAGGAGATTGCCTTTCCATGCTTTGACAATAAGGGCTCCGATGAAGTAGGTGAATGCCCCGCTCAAAGAGCCAATCACGATTCCGGCCAGCAGGTCGCCGGGATAGTGGACTCCGAGATATATCCTTGAATAGCAGCTCAGAATTGCCCATAATATGATGAAGATCGTGAAACGCCGACGCCAAAACAGCAGTGACATCAAAGAGGCAACCGCAAACGTGTTGGCGGCATGGCAGGACGGGAAACCATATCTTCCGCCTCGATAATTGCCGACGATATGCACGAGATGGGAGATCGGGTTTTCAAGGTTTGCCGGACGGAGCCTTTCAAAGACGGGGCGAAGCAAAGATGCGGTCACCTGGTCGGCGATGGCGACAGCCGCGATTGCCATAAGGGTCATGACGGTCATTGTCTTCCATCCAAATGTCCTGAAGATAGCATACATCAATACGGCATACATGACGGCCCAGGTCAGCTTGCCGCTGACTACTTTCATAACTATATCCCAGAACAGGGAATGGAAGGAGTTTATCCAAAGGAATATCTCCGTGTCGAGGTTGATTATAAATTCATTCATCTTTTTGAGAGATCGTCGTAAAGGGTTTGTAAAAAGGCTTTGGCGTAGGGTAGAATCGAATCGTTGCCAAATTCGGTCTGGGAAGAATCAAGGTTGAAGACGACTTCATCATTTTCCTTCACAAAGCCTATGACCGAGGGATCGGCAAAGAAAGCGAAATGAGGGGATGAGGGATTCAAGACATTCTTTGAAAAAGGGAAATCCTTGTGGTCAAGGCCCAAGGAAGATAGTAGGGTGGCAGCGATATCTATCTGAGAACCGACTGTGTCAATTCGCCCATGTCGCGTCAGGGCACCTCCGGTCATAATCAAGGGAATCATGTGCCGCTTAAGAGGGTCTGTCAAATCGGGATATGCTCCATAGTGGTCGGGCACAAGGATGATGAGGGATTTATCCCATTGTCCGCTTTTGTGTAGACTATTGATAAAGTCTGCCGCGCAACTGTCGGCAAAAGCGAAAGCCTTTGCCCGTTGGTCAGCCAGACGGCCGTTGTCGTCGTAGGGCACCTTGAATGGTTCGTGAGAGCTTGAGGTCTGAACCACCTTTAGTATTGGTTTTGAGGGATCGTAATCCGTCAATTCATCAGCGACTTTCTTGAATAGCACGTCGTCATGCGCTCCCCATTTGCTCAGTTTCTGCGAGACGGGAAAATCTTCGTCGGAGACAATCCTGTCGAACCCGGCAGACACGAGATAAGCTTTCATATTGGAGAAGTTGGCATCCCCTCCGTAGTAATAAGTCGTGTTGTATCCGGCTTCTGTTTTCAGTTGCTTTGAGAGAGAGGGAAGATTTTCTGTCTTTTCAACGAATTTCATTATCGACGTGTTCGGCTGTCCCGGGTATGCGCTTATGACTGCAGGAATGCCACGGTCTGTGCGAAAGCTATTTGCATAAAAGCGGGTGAAAAGGAGTCCTTTTGATGCGATGCTGTCGAGTTTTGTAGCTATAGGTTCTCCTCCAAGAGATGGGAACAGATGGGATGAAAAGCTTTCAAGCAAGACAATGTATATGTCGGGACGAGAGATTGCCACCAAGCTGTCGGAAGCATTGGCTTCAGGGGCATCTTTCAGTTCGTCAAAGAGCCTTTTGACTTCATCATCCCGAAGGAATCGGAATTGATCGCTGAAATTATTTTGATGGCTTAGTGAATACATTAGAGAAAAAGCCGGATTCACAGCCGCATGGTTGAGTCGTGGGTTTTCACTGAAGTAAGCTCTGGAAAGGTTCATGGTCGAGACCGTGACCCCACCGCGTATGGGGATGAAAAGCAATGCCGTAAACAGGATCGAAGCGGACAATGCTGCGGCATGTTTCTTCCCTTTCATTGGAAGCATGTCCCCCGGCAATTTTATTGAGCCAAAATATAATAGGGAATAGAAAATAGATGCAAGAAGAATCCATATGACCGGAGACACTGCCAATTGCCACCATTCCGCACTTGCAAATGCCGAAGCCGGAGAGGAGAAGAAGTAGAACAATGGTGTGGAGTCGAGCTTAAACTGCCAATATCCATAAAGCACCGAATCAAGAATAATTATCAGGGAGATCAGCAGGGATATGACGATGAAATATATTTTCAAAATTCTGTTGATCAATCCTTTTGAGCCGTAGAAGCATGATGAGGATATGAGCAATGCCGGGAGAATAGATATGTAGCCTGCTATTGAGAAGTCCATTGAGAGGCCATGGGATAATACTGACGTCATATCCGACATTCCCATCATGGAATAAGCACTATGATTGCAAGCGATGAAAATAAATTTTCCGATTATGAAGGAGAGGGTAGCTGCGATGAATACAGCTAATATTTTAACGATAGCTTTAAGCATTATATGATGTTGAGGTTTATGGTTGGGACTTGGAATGAGTTTATCCGAAACGATTCCATGCACACTTTAATAACCCAAAAATCGTATTCTTTCGTATATAATTCGGATTTTTTTACAAAAGAGGGATCTTGCTTTTCTTCTGTGAGGACATGGCTTGGTGGGGCCGTTGAGATGAGGGAACCACGGCCCTCGGCCGCGGCACAGTAATGCCATCGGGTGTGCGCTTTGCGCAAAGTGCTAAGTATGAAGTATGAAGGGTGGAGGATATGGGATTGGTCCGGTAATTTGAATTAAAAAAGGGTCGCCCTAAAAAAGGCGACCCTTGGATCTTGTTTTGAGCAAATCAGGCGTTTTCTTCGAAGAGGTAGTTTTTGATTTCTTCAGGGCGGAAATTGCCTATGAATGAGGCATGCTTTGCTACTTCAGCCTGACCGTATTTAACGTAGACGTTGAGAGATTTGCGGAAAGATGCGTTTCTCTGTGTGTCTTCCAGAAGCAGATAACCCATGATGATATTACCGGCCATCTCCACAAGACGACGAGCCATAAAGTCATGGTATTTGGTGTCATCAACACCATTGACGGCCTGGACTGCATCGGCATATTGCTGGGTCATGAAGATAAGGGAGTTCTTCACAGCCTCGTCTTCGGGATGAACTTCCATTGCCTCGAATTCGCGGATCTTGTTAAGATACGTGCCTGTCGTGACGTGGCGGATTGCAGCTACGACCTGAAGCTGGGTCGTGCCTTCATATATTGACGTGATACGGGCATCGCGATAAAGACGCTCGCAAGTGTAGTCTTTCATGAATCCAGAGCCACCATGAATCTGGATGCAGTCATACGTGTTCTGATTGCAATATTCAGAGGTCATGCCCTTTGCGAGGGGAGTGAAGGCATCAGCTAAGCGACTGTATTGCTTTTGCTCTTTTTTCTCTTCAATAGTCAGGGGACGTTCTTTGGCAATGTCGTCGTAGATTTTATACATGTCGACAAATCGGGAACATGCATAAAGCAACGAGCGGGAAGCATCGAGTTTCGCTTTCATCGTAGAAAGAATCTCAGCCACGGCAGGGAATTCAATGATAGGTTTCCCGAATTGTTTGCGGTCTTTCGCATAGTCAAGAGCCTCACGATATGAAGCCTCGCTAATGCCGACAGACTGAGCGGCGATGCCAAGACGGGCACCGTTCATCAAGGCCATGACATACTTGATCAGGCCAAGACGAGTGCTTCCTACGAGTTCAGCGGGAGCATCTTTGTAGACAAGTTCGCAAGTGGGGCTACCTTTGATGCCCATCTTGTTTTCGATACGGCGTACGGTCACGCCGCCATTGCGTTTGTCGTAGATGAACATTGAAAGGCCGCGACCATCTTTCGAACCCTCTTCGGAGCGAGCAAGGACAAGGTGGATGTCGCTGTCGCCATTAGTTATGAAGCGTTTCACTCCGTTGAGTACGTACGTGCCATCTTCTTTCTTTGTAGCCTTAAGCATCACGGACTGAAGGTCGGAACCTGCATCAGGCTCTGTGAGGTCCATCGACATGGTTTCTCCCTGGCAAACCCTCGGGATGTATTTCTTCTTCTGCTCCTCGTCGGCAAACTCATAGATTGTCTCGGCGCAGTCTTGAAGACCCCAGAGGTTTTCAAATCCGGCATCTGCACGGCTGACGATATCGGCCGCCATGATGTAAGGAGTTATTGGGAAGTTAAGACCACCAAGACGGCGAGGCATAGACATGCCCATCAATCCGGCCTTGCGGGTTGCGTCGAGATTGCGTTGGGTGCCGGAAGCATACTTCACATGTCCGTCGATCACAACGGGTCCTTCGTGGTCAACGTCTTCAGCATTTTCAGCCACTACATTGGCGCAGATGTCGCCAACGATTTCAAGAACGCGGTCGTAGCTGTCCATTGCATCCTCAAAATTCTGAGGAGCATAGTCATATTTGTCAGCGTCGGCAAAGTTTCTCTCCTTAAGCTCCACGATCTTCGCCATCATGGGATGCTGAAGATGATGTTTGAGAGAATCGTTGTCGTTATAGAAATTAGCCATTATTTTGAATTCTTTTTGTAGTATTTGATAAGTTTAGGAAGCACATCCTCGATTTTCCCAGTGATCACATAGTCCGCGATTGCGTTGATGGGAGCATCGGGGTCGGAGTTCACGGAAATAATGATGGATGAATCCTGCATGCCTGCGATATGCTGGATTTGACCGGAAATGCCGCATGCAATGTATAGTTTAGGACGAACGGTCACGCCTGTCTGTCCAATCTGGCGGTCGTGGTCAGCCCATCCTGCATCTACAGCTGCACGGCTTGCTCCTACTTCGGCGCCAAGCGTGTCAGCGAGTTTGTAAAGGAGATCGAAGTTTTCCTTGCTACCGACTCCATAGCCACCAGCCACGACAATCGGGCTTCCCTTAAGGTTGACTTTCGATTTCTCAACGTGGCGATCGATGATTTCCACGACATAGTCTTCAGGGGAAGTGTATTTGTTTACGTCGCAATCCTTCACCTCGCCTTTATAGTCAGGATCGAGAACTTCCTTCTTCATTACACCCTCACGAACCGTGGCCATTTGCGGACGGCATTCGGGGTTAACGATTGTGGCCACGATATTGCCTCCGAAAGCGGGCCGGATCTGATAGAGCAAATCGACGTATTCCTTGCTTGTCTTGGCGTCAGTATAGTTGCCTATTTCAAGGGATGTGCAATCCGCAGTCAGACCGCTGTGGAGAGCGGAGGAAACTCGAGGACCGAGGTCGCGGCCTATCGATGTGGCACCCATGAACGCAATTCTGGGTTGAATCTCCTTAAAGAGATTGATGAGAATAGAGGAATGGGGGAGGGAAGTATAGGGATAAAGGCGCGAATCCTCGAATTTGTAGATAGTATCCACTCCATAAGGGAGAATCTGCTTTTCTATATCCTTAAGATTGTTGCCAGCCACTACAGCCTCAAGTTTGATGCCGAGCTTGTCTGCAAGCTGGCGTCCTTTAGTCAGGAGCTCAAGGCTCACATCGGCCACCTTGCCGTCTTCATACTCGCAATAGACTATAAGATTATTCTTGTCTGCCATTTTGATTCAGATGTTGTTGATAAAAATCCGGGAATCTATCGGTTTGCCGGGCAGCATGCATAAGGTTTTCATAATAATCAGACCCTGAGAAGCTGCCGAATCAGAAAATTTCCGTATCTTTCCCGAATTGTTGAAGTTTGAAAAATATCAGCCTATGGTATGGTTGGCGATAAGGTCTTTGATGAGAGTTTCAAGTTCCTCGTCGTTGTTCTCAATCCTTCTGGCCTCCTTTGCGGTGAATACCACGTTCTCGATTGATTTCACCTTAGTGGGCGAACCGGCAAGACCGCATTGGTTGAGATCAGCATCGACCGACGCTGCATTCCATTCTCCGATTTCGAGATAAGGACGGCTTTTGATAAACTCCTTCTTGGCTTCGTCGGCCGCCACTTCGGAGGGCACAGCTGCATATTTGTATTTCTGAACAGCGCGAGCGTTTCTCGGACGGCACTCAGCGGCGGAGCCATTGACAGTCACGACCAAAGGAAGCTTAGCCTTGATAGTCTCAACTCCACTCTCGATTCTGCGTTTTACGATCACCTCCCCGTTATCGGCACTGATTATATCCTCTGCATAAGTGATTTGTGGGATTCCAAGTTTTTCGGCGATTTGCGGACCGACCTGAGCCGTGTCGCCGTCGATAGCCTGACGACCGCCTATAATTATGTCGAAATCCCCAATTTTGCGAACGGCGGCGCTCAGGGCATAGGAAGTGGCAAGAGTGTCGCTTCCTGCGAAAGCACGATCGGAGAGAACGATGCCTCCGTCTGCTCCTCTAAACATGCCTTCACGGATAATCTCCGCAGCTCTGGCGGGGCCCATGGTGAGAATCGTGACCTTGCTGCCGGGATAAGTTTCTTTCAGTTTGAGTGCCTGCTCAAGGGCATTGAGATCTTCAGGATTGAAGATTGCCGGAAGCGCGGCGCGGTTGATAGTGCCGTCGGCTTTCATGGCGTCTTTCCCTACATTGCGGGTATCAGGTACTTGCTTTGCGAGTACAATGATATTTAAGCTCATATAGATGAAATTTATGTAAATTTTATTTTTTCAATACGGAATTTCCGGCAAAGTTAGTAAAAAAATCTCTAAAAACAATCCCTTTATCCGTCAAGCTATCGTTGGGATGTTTGAAATATCAGCTTTTTTGTTTAATTTTGCCACCCCGTAGACATTTATCACCCATTTTTGAGTTGTCGGCGGGACATAACATGAAAAATAAAGTAAGAAGAACAGCGACAATAATAATAGGAGCCCTCTTAAGTGCCCCAGCATATGCAGACTACGTTGCCGAGGCCACGCGCCTGATGGAGAAGGGCAACTATGCCGAGGCCATCAGCCTTTTGGGAAAGGAGAGAAGCTCCAATGAAAAGATAGTATCCTCGGCACAATACAATTATTTGCTCGGCGTATGCCAATTTGAGCAAGGAGATTACGCCGATGCATCTGAATCGTTGGAGAAAGCAAGGGCAAAGGGCAACAAAGCCTCGCTTCTTTATCTTGGCAGGCTTGCATATCTTGCATATGACTTCGAAAAAGCCTTGGAATTGTATGATGCATTTGAGGAACAATCAGAAAAGGGCAAGCAGCCACTGCCGGGCGACGTGGAATCGGCACGCCGACAACTGACTGTGGCGGAAAACTCTCTCGGCAGGGTTGAGAAAATAGAGATTCTTGATTCGATAGCTGTTGCCAAGGATCTGTTTTTCCAATCATATAAGCTACCCCGTTCGGCCGGAAGACTGGAAGGCGGAGAAGAGTTGAAGGAGTCAACGCATCAGGATGCAGTGGGGACAGCCTTCATCAATGAAGGTGACGATTTTATGATATGGAGCGAACCCGACAGTCTTGGCAACCTGGTTCTTCTGGAGAGCATAAAACTTACTGACGGGGAATGGCATTCTCCGACATCAACGCCATCGCTTCTCGGAGGAGGCGGAAATGCAGCATATCCTTTTATGATGCCCGACGGCGTTACGCTATATTACGCTTCCGATGGAGAGGAGTCGATGGGTGGTTATGATATATTCGTGGCGAGCAGGAATCCCCAGACCGGGGAATTCCTTCAGCCTCAGAATATAGGAATGCCTTACAATTCCCCTTTCGATGACTACATGCTTGCCATAGACGAGGAGAACGGTTTGGGCTGGTGGGCCAGCGACCGCAATCTGCTTGACGATAAGATCACGGTGTATCTATATAAGGTCAATGAATTGCGAAAAAACTATAACCCCGACGATGAGGATATAGTGGCAAAGGCAAAGATTTCAGAGTTTGAATTGACTCAAGATTCTGAGAAAGCGGCGGAATATGCCGAGCTTCTGGAGACCGTGGACAATATCAACCCCGATGAGCAAAAAAAGAAGGCTGATTTTTATTTCCCACGTGGAAACGGCACGTACTATACTTCGTTTGCTGATTTCTCAAGCGGCGCTTCCGTAGAGGCGATGAAGAAATATCTCGAATTCAAGAAAACGCTTCGAGAGGATGAAACGCGACTTGACGAGATGAGAAGGAACTATCATGAGAAACGCTCTGCATCACTCGGGCAGGAGATATCCAGTCTTGAGAAAAAGATGGAAAAAGCGAGGCAGGAGGAGCTGAGACTCAGAAGCAACGTCTATAAAATAGAAAACAAGGGAAGATGAATCCGCCTTACAGCCTTAATTCCTGAAAAAACTAACCAACAAACATATATCTTCAGATGATATCCTTTTTTATTGCTCTTTCATTGCTCATTGCCGGATATTTTATATATGGCAAAATGATGAGCCGAATATTCGGAGAGGATCCCGGCAGGCCCACTCCCGTTAGAAACATGGCCGACGGCGTGGACTATGTGGCTTTGCCTACTTGGAAAGTCTTTCTTATCCAATTCCTTAATATTGCAGGTCTTGGCCCTATCTTCGGTGCGATAATGGGAGTCATGTTCGGCCCGGCGGCATTCCTGTGGATTGTCTTAGGCACGATATTCGCAGGCGCAGTGCATGATTACATGAGCGGGATGATGTCTATCAGGCGCGGCGGCGCATCGCTTCCGGAGCTTGTCGGCGACCAACTTGGCCCGAAGATCAAGAATGTCATGATAGTGTTCTCTTTGTTCCTGATGATTCTTGTGGGGGCAGTGTTTGTCTACAACCCTGCAGACCTGCTTGCCATGCTTACTCCCGATAGTCTCGACAAGATGTTCTGGATAGCGATAATCTTCGTCTATTATATGGCCGCAGCTTTGCTGCCGATCGACAAGCTAATAGGAAAACTTTATCCCATCTTCGGATTTGCCCTTCTTTTCATGGCGGCCGGAATCCTTGTCATGCTCATGGCCAACGGCGAGTCGCTGCCGGAATTTTGGGAGGGCTTCTATAATCATAAGGCTGAACCGGCTGCGAATCCAATATTCCCGATGATGTTCGTCTCGATTGCATGTGGAGCCATCTCAGGATTCCATGCCACGCAATCTCCGATGATGGCTCGTTGCATAAATTCGGAAAAGCATGCCCGGCCCGTGTTCTACGGAGCTATGGTCACAGAGGGAATAGTAGCACTCATATGGGCGGCTGCGGCAGTGGCCTTCACGGGGGGCTATGATTCATTGCAGCAGGCAATGGGGAGCTCATCGCCTGCTGTCATGGTCAATACCATCTCGCAGAGCTGGCTTGGCACATTCGGTGGCATCCTCGCCATCCTCGGGGTCATAGCCGCACCAATCACCTCCGGCGACACCGCCTTGCGCAGTGCGCGCCTAATCGCTGCAGATTTTATGGGAATCAAACAGAAGAGGATAATCAAACGGCTTTCAGTGGCGATTCCCATCTTCGTCTTATGCTTTATTATCATGATGCTTCCCTATGAGGTGCTTTGGAGATATTTTGCATGGTGCAACCAGGTGCTCTCGGTCATCACTTTGTGGACCATCACCGTCTATCTCGCTTCGAAAGGTAAAAAATATATCGTGACCTTGTTGCCTGCATTATTCATGACATGCGTGACCGTCACCTATATATTCTTTGCGCCAGAGGGATTCTCCACCCTGACCAACAGCGTATGGGGGATAATGATTCCCTATGAGTTGGCATTAGGGATGGGCATAGTCGTCAGCGGCTTGCTGCTATTCTTGTTTGCCAAATGGCTGAAAGGCTATGACGTAGAGGTGGCCGAAGGCTATAATGAGGATAATCTCGTATTTTAAGTTTCTTAAACATAGGAACATAATAAAAATGGCTACTAATATCAAAGACATAATAAGAAACACCAGGGATTATAACCTGCATGCTCATTCTCAATTCTGCGATGGGCGCGACACGATGGAGGAGATAGCACGAGGGGCAAATGAGGCAGGAATGAAATATCTCGCGTTCACTCCACATTCGCCGTTGCCCATATATTCCTCTTGCAATATGGACAAGGCCAGAATGGATGAATATCTCTCTGAGACATCAAGATTGCGGGATACATACAACCTCGATATGGAGATACTGACGTCTCTTGAAATTGATTATTTAAGTCCGGATTTTGGTCCGCATATCGACTATTTCCGTAATCTTCCCCTTGATTTCCAGCTTGGGTCAGTGCATTTCGTCCCCAACCAGAATGGATATCCAATAGATTGCGACGGCAACTTCGGGCATTTCAGTAAAAACCTGAAGGAGGGTTTTGAAGGCGACCTCAGATACGTGGTGGAAAAATATTTCGAGCAGGTCATAATGATGCTTGAGAGGGGAGGGGTTGACCTACTCGGCCATTTTGACAAGATAGCCGGCAATGCCAGCGCAGCAAATCCGGGAATAGAGGATGAAGGTTGGTATGAGTCATTGGTGGATCATGTTGTGTCGCAAGTAAAGGACACTGACATAATCGTTGAGATCAACACGAAGGCATTTTGCGACAGGGGGCGTTTTTTTCCTGCCGAACGATGGTGGGGGAAATTGATAGAGGCCGGCATTCCTCTTGCAGTAGACAGCGACGCCCATTATTCATCCAAGGTGACGGCGGGACGTGCTGAGGCCTACAGCCGACTTGACGCCCTTATGAAGAAAGCCGACAGGCGTCGGCAGTGAGGATTTGATTATTAAGTGTAGATTCCAAAACGAAGTGCAACGTTATGGAGCCTAAATGATGTAGATTCAAGGGAAAGTGTTAACTTTGCCCCGTGGATCGAAGAGGAGGCGAGCCCTGCAGAGGAGCAACTCGACCAAGCAATAGATTCATCCGCCACGCTGAAATCGTGGAAACAGACGGGGCTGTCTTGCGGCAGCTCCGTTTTCATAATTTTAGACGGCGGCCATGGCTAAGAAAACCTTTCCCATAGTGGCAATACAAAAAAACAAAAAGGGAGACCGAAGTCTCCCGAAGATTAATTAATTTTGTATTGCTCATGTACAATCAATTAACCCTTGCGCAAAGATACACAATTTCTGCCATGCGCCAAAATGGTTCTTCGCTTCAGGCCATAGCAGACGAGTTGAACCGCCTTCGCGAAGAAGAGGCGGCATTAAAAGGAAATACGGCTCCCGCAAAAAAGATTGCGGCGTCTACCGTCTGTCGCGAACTCAAACGCAACCGTAACAAGAGAGGCGGCTACAGTCCCGGGCTGGCAAATGAGATGGCGAAGGAAAGACGGGAGCGTATAGTTAGGAACACAGCGCTCAAGCCCGGTGTTCTGGAACGTGCCATGAAGCTGCTTGTCGAGAAAAGATGGTCTCCCGAACAGATATCCGGCAAACTCAAACTGGAGGGCATACAGATATCCCATGAACGTATATATCAGGAAATAAGGTCAGACCTTGAGAAGTATAGCCAGTACACGCATCATGGAATGAAACATCGCAGACATCAGGCCAAGCCATACAAGACGGCAGGAAAATCCATGATACCAGACAGGGTTTCAATCCATGACCGTCCGGCCGAGGCCGACGGCAAAAGATTTGGAGACTGGGAAATGGATCTGGTAGTCGGAGCCGAACAGAAAAGTGCTGTCCTGACCATAATCGAACGTAGCCGGAACTTCTTCATTCAGACAAAGCTCCCATCTAAGAAACCGGCCGATGTTGAGGAAGCAGTCATTCGATTATTACTGCCATACAAGCAGTTTGTACACACCATTACAACAGACAATGGTGTTGAGTTTATGAATCACAAGAATATCTGTAACGCCTTGGACTGTACCGTTTATTTCGCAGACCCGTATTGCTCAGGGCAAAAGGGCGCGATTGAAAACATGAACAAGATATTGCGAGAATATTTCCCGAAAGGCACTGATTTCAGACTTGTCTCCCAGGATCAACTTAACAAAGTTCAGTACCAAATCAATGAGAGACCGAGAAAAAAATTAGGTTTTTCAACACCGAAAATTGAGTTCTTCCGAATGATTTGCTAATTTTGCACTTGCCACTTGACTCTACATTTGATTATTAAGGGGAAAATAGTTGGCGGATTCAAAAAAAAGTATTAATTTTGCAGCGGTTTTCGCGGAGACATCTTGCCAAATCAATTTGAAGAGGTGCTAAATTGCTGAAAATCATAAATATAAATCACAAAAACAAACGAACAACGTATGAATTGCTACGAAACCGTTTTCATTTTAACTCCCGTTTTGTCTGACGAACAGATGAAGGAAGCGGTAGAAAAATTCAAAGACGTTCTTCAGCAGAACGGAGCTGAAGTGGTCAATGAAGAGGCATGGGGTCTGCGCAAGCTTGCATATCCTATCCAGAAGAAATCAACAGGCTTCTATTGCTTGCTTGAATTCAAAGGCGAGCCCACCATCGTAAAGAAACTCGACGTGGCTTTCCGTCGCGACGAGAGAGTGATTCGCTATCTGACATTCCGTCTTGACAAATATGCACAGGAATATGCAGTGAAGCGTCGCAACCTGAGAGCAAAGAAAGCAAGTGAAACACCAGCCGAGGCCGTAGTGGCCGAAGCAGAAAACAAGGAGGCTTAATTATGGCAGCAAATAGCGAAATCCGTTATCTCACTCCCCTTTCGGTCGACACCAAGAAGAAAAAATACTGCCGTTTCAAACGCAGCGGTATCAAATATATCGACTACAAAGATCCTGAGTTCCTCAAGAAATTCCTCAACGAACAGGGCAAGATTCTTCCCCGCCGCATCACGGGCACCTCTCTGAAATTCCAGCGCAGAGTGGCACAGGCTGTTAAGCGTGCTCGCCATCTGGCACTTCTTCCCTACGTGACCGACTTGATGAAATAATCATTTTTTAACCACGACAAAAAGACTAAAAGATGAAAGTAATACTCAAAGAGAACGTGACCGATCTCGGTTACAAGGATGATGTTGTCGAAGTGAAAGATGGTTATGGCCGCAACTATCTTATCCCGCAAGGGAAAGCCGTGATTGCTTCGGCATCTGCGCTCAAGCAGCTCGCAGAAGACCAGAAACAGCGTGCCCATAAGATTGCCAAGATCAAGGCTGATGCAGAGGCTGCGGCAGCTGCTCTTGAGGGTGTTAAGCTGACTATCGGCGCCAAGACAAGCTCTACAGGCACCGTATTCGGCTCTGTAAATGCTCTCCAGATTGCTGAGGCTCTTGAGAAGCTTGGCCACAATGTTGACCGCAAGATCATCTATCTCAAAGAACCTGTAAAAGAGGTTGGCGTCTACACAGCAACAATCAAATTCCACAAAGAGGTGGCAAAAGAGATTGAATTCGAAGTTATTTCAGAATAAAATCAGAATAAGTAAATCTCAAAGCGGGGCATTTCCTAACAAGAATTGCCCCGCTTTTTCATTCCGACGTATAGTTGTGTGGCGTTTTGCCTGTAGATTCATTTGCAGAATATCGCATAATTCGGAAATTATTATTAAATTTGCACGATAAGCATTCCCGGAAGGTTTGCAGACATGCATTTCTGTGCATATCTTTGCTTTTCAAAATAGGTATGCGTCAATCCTTCAGGGTTGACAATAGCCGGGAGTCGGAAAATATCTTAAGAAATTAATATCATATAATATGAGATTCAACATCGACGGCAGACTCTTTCAGCAGCAACTGCAGGCCGTGAATAAGGTCATCAATTCAAAGAACGCTCTCTCCATTCTCGACAATTTCCTGTTTGAACTCGACAACGGGATATTGACCATAACAGGCAGCGACCAGGAGAACATCGTTTGTGTGAGAGTGGAGGTGCTCGATTCTGAAGGGACCGGAGCGGTGGCCGTCCCTGCAAAGACAATAATAGAAATCACCAAGGAGGTCAGCAATCAGCCGTTGACGTTCAACCTCAATGAATCGACGGGAGAGATCGATATCGTATTCCTGACAGGAAATTTCAAATTCATGGGAGTCAATGCCGACGAATATCCGCGCGGTGAGAAAATCGACGAAGACGCCACAACATTGATTATCCCGTCGAGCGTCGTAAAAAAAGGGATTGAAAACACGATATATGCCGTCAGCCTTGAGACGATAAGGCCAATGATGACCGGTATTTTCTGGGATATCCACGAAGGAGACATCACGTTCGTGGCCAGCGACACCCATAAACTCGTGAGATATATAAACTCCGAGGTAAATCCGGAGGTCAAGACATCGTTTATCATGCCCGCTAAGCCGGCATCGATAATAAAGGGTATCCTCGATAAGGAGGAGTCAGATGTCAAGATGGTGCTTGGAGCCAAGGGCGCTCAATTCGAGTTTGGCAACTACACTATCACATGCCGCTTCATAAAGGGCAACTATCCCAACTACAATCGCGTTATCCCCGAGTCTAACCCATTCCTTGTTAAAGTAAACAGGGAGTCGTTTCTCAACGCAATGCGCAGGGTGGCGATTTTCGCGAGCAAGGCATCAAGCCTCGTGAAATTTGAGATTGCTGACAATCAAATGAAGCTGAGTGCTCAGGATTTGGACTACGGCACATCAGCGAAGGAGACGGTATTGTGTGAATATGAGGGTAACGATATCACGATTGGTTTCAACTCTCAGTTTACACTCGAGATTCTCAACAATATTAAGGGAAGCGACGTGGTCATAAGATTGTCTGATCCCGCCCGTCCCGGCATTTTCGAGCCGCTTGAACAGGAGCCTAACCAAAACCTGGTGACGATACAGATGCCGTTGCAAGTAATTGAGTGAAAAATATCAGGACAAGGGAATGAAACCAAAGACCAAGCTCAATTTAGAGCGACCAATCATATTTTTCGATCTTGAGACTACCGGCACCAACACTACCCACGACAGGATAGTGGAGGTGTCGTACATAAAAGTATACCCCGACGGGCGCGAAGAGAGGAAGTGTCGTAGGCTTAATCCGGAGATGCACATTCCGGAGGAAAGCACCGCCATACATCATATTTCGGATGAGGACGTGGCCGGCGAGCCTACCTTCAGGCAGGTGGCAAAGTCTTTGCTTGAGATTTTCGACGGATGCGATATAGCAGGCTACAACAGCAATAAATTTGATGTGCCAGTCCTTATGGAGGAATTCGCAAGATGCGGCATCAACTTTGATATAACAGGACGCAGATTCATCGACGTGCAGAATATTTTCCACAAGATGGAGCAACGAACGCTTGTAGCGGCATATAAGTTTTATTGCGGCGAGAACCTTGAGGACGCCCATAGCGCAATGGCCGATACGCAGGCTACGTATGAGGTGTTGCTTGGTCAGCTTGACAGATATTCTGAATTGGAGAACGACGTGGATTTTCTTGCAAAATTCTCCAATATCGGTCGTGCGGTGGATTTGGCTGCCAGAATAATTCTTAACGATAAAGACGAGCCAATCTTCAATTTTGGCAAACATAAGGGAAAGACTGTAAAGGAAGTGTTGCGCCGGGAACCATCGTTCTACGACTGGATCATGCAGGGCGATTTTCCTAAGAATACTAAGGATGTCTTGTTTCAATTGAAGTTTAAATACGAAAATGAGCGAAGGAAGCAGAAGACGGAATCAAAATGAAGACATTGCAGGGGAAACATATAGTGCTTGGGATTTCCGGTGGCATAGCCGCCTATAAATCGGCTTATCTGCTTCGGGCTCTGATAAAGAGGGGAGCGGAAGTACAGGTGGTCATGACTCCCAGTGGCAAGGAATTCATAACTCCGGCCACTCTTTCTGCTCTTAGCGGGAAACCTGTGGTCAGCGAGTTTTTCTCCGCCAACACAGGCGAATGGCATAGCCACGTGGACCTTGGTCTATGGGCCGACCTTATGGTGATTGCCCCGGCAACAGCCAACACGATAGGCAAGATGGCCAACGGAATAGCCGACAATATGCTTGTGACTACTTATCTGTCGGCCAAAGAGCAGGTGATGGTGGCTCCGGCTATGGATCTTGATATGTGGAAGCATCCATCGACCCAACGCAACGTGGAGACGCTACGTAAAGACGGAGTGATAATAATAGAACCGGAGGCCGGGGAATTGGCAAGCGGACTGACCGGAAAAGGCAGAATGGAAGAACCCGAGGCCATTGCCCGGAGGATAGAGCTGTTCTTTGAAAAATCTCAGTCATTAAGAGGAAAAAGAGTGGTGGTCACGGCCGGTCCTACTTATGAGAATATCGATCCCGTCAGGTTTATAGGAAATTACTCAAGCGGAAAAATGGGGTTTGCCATAGCGGAAGAATTTTCCGCCCGAGGAGCGGAAGTGACAGTGGTGGCCGGTCCGGTAAGCATAAAACTTCAAAACCCTGCGATTCGAAGAATCGATGTCGTTTCCGCCAAAGAGATGTATGGAGCCTGTATGTCGTTAGCGGGAGATTCGGATTGCATGGTTCTTGCAGCAGCAGTTGCAGACTATGCTCCGGCTGTCGTCTCCGACAAGAAAATAAAGAGAGAATTAGCTGAGGATATGTGTATCCGGCTCGTCAGAAACCCCGACATAGCGGCATCCTTGGGCAAGGAAAAGAACGGCACGTTGTTGGTGGGGTTTGCCCTTGAGACCGACAAGGAGGAGGAGAATGCTATCGCGAAGCTTAAGCGCAAGAACCTCGATTGGATTGTGCTTAATTCTATGCGGGATCCTGAGGCCGGTTTTATGAAAGACACCAACAAAGTGACTGTCATAAGCGCGGCCGGCGACAAGAAGGCATTTCCTGCCAAGTCGAAGCGCGATGTGGCACGCGATATTGTAGATATCGTATCTGTGGATTTGACGAAATAGCAAGCAACGATATCTCCTAACGCCTTATAATCCGTATATGAAGAGAGAGCTTTTATCATCACGATTGATTTCTTTTCTTGCAGCTATTGCTATGGCTGCGGTCACGCCTGCGTTTTCTCAGGAATTGAATTGCACGGTCGAAGTCAATTCGAGTTCCGTGGAGGGAACTTACAAAAATGTTTTTGATGAGCTCCAGCGTGAGATTACGGAATATTTTAACGACAATAAATGGACAGATGCTCAATTCTCGCAAACGGAAAGGATTGAGTGCCGTTTTTTCCTTACAATAAAGGAATATGCCGACGAAAAGGTAAAAGGGGATATACAGGTGCAGTTGTCGCGCCCTGTCTATAACAGCAGCTATACCACCACACTTCTTAATTCTAAGGACACGAAAGTGGAATTTGATTTTAAAGAGGGCGACATGCTTATCCGCAACGACAATAATTGGGACAGCAACCTGACCGGACTTCTCGATTTTTACGCATATCTGTTCCTCGCCCTTGATTTCGACAGCTTCTCCCCACGTGGCGGCCAACCCTATCTCGATAAGGCTGCAGCCGTGGTGCAGATGGCTCAGTCAAGCGGAGAAGTGGGTTGGCAGGCATTTGAGGATACAAAAAACCGCAGCGCTGTGCTGAGTTCGTTGACCGACAACAACACCGGCATGATACGTGATATGTCGTATGCCTACCATCGCAAAGGGCTCGACGAGATGGCAACAAGCCCCGACAAGGGGAGGGAGACGATAACAGAGTCTTTGAAAGCGATAGGGAAGGTGTATCAAAACTCACCGATGTCGGTCGCCTTGTCGATGTTTCGCGATGCGAAGATGGATGAGCTTGTCAATATCTACTCCAAAGCTCCTCAAAGTGAGAGGGAAGAGGTGTTTGAATTACTCAGCCCGATATTCCCAACCGACACCCGTCGTCTTGAGAAGATCAGGAAGCCCGAGGAGCAGGAATAGCAAATTAAAGAATCCGGAGTAAAAAATTAAATTATGCTTGAGACACTGTTGATAAAGAACTATGCGCTGATTGAAAACGTCAGCCTCAGGTTTAAGCCTGGATTCACTATAATCACAGGAGAAACCGGCGCGGGCAAGTCTATAATGCTCGGCGCATTGTCGCTGCTGCTTGGGGAACGCGCAGAGAGCAAGGCTATTGCCGACAAGACAAAAAAATCTGTTATTGAGGCAAGCTTTTCAAATCCGGATCCTGATCTTGAGCTCGTATTTGCGGAGCAAGGTCTTGATTGGAATCCTGCAGAGATACTCGTCAGAAGAGAAATCTCGGCAAGCGGACGGTCGCGGGCTTTTGTCAATGACTCTCCGGTCACATTGCCTGTGCTCACGGCTGTCACCGGCAATCTTGTCGATATCCATTCCCAGAACAGCAATATCCAGTTGTCGCAAAGTTCAAGCCATCTCTCCATCATAGATGCATATGCCGGCAACGCAGCGATGCTTTCTGAATATAAGGCTGATTTCGGGAGATATGTCACTCTTAGGGCAAAAATCAGGAAAATCAAAGAAAAAATTGAGAAGAACCGGGATAATAGAGACTTCATCGCTTTTCAGATTGAGCAGCTCGACAAAATAAATCCCAAAGAGGGGGAGTTGAGGCAAATCGAGCAGGAATTCGATATGCTGACAGATGCCGACCAGATTAGGGAGGATCTTGGGGCTGCCTACAACCTGCTCGACGGCAACGATAATGCCATATTGTCTTCCCTTTCCGAGACGAGCGATTACCTTTCGAGGGTAAATCTCGCTCTTTTCGAAGAGCGAGATGAAGGAGAGCTTCTGAAACGTCTTGAAAATATCAGGGTAGAGGTGAAGGATATATCCGAGACCGTCAGGGATTATCTTGACCGGGTGGAGACTAATCCGCTGCGCCTGGCGAAGGTGACGGAAAGGATGAACATGCTTTATGATGCCATCAAGCACTTCAAAGTAAAAGACGAGGAGGGGTTGGTGGCTCTTCATAAAGACTTGCATCAGAAGCTTACGGCCATTGATTTCGGAGATGAAGACGTGGCTCGGCTCGAACAAGAGGCTAAGGCTCTCGCGAGGAGCCTAAAGAAGAAAGCGGATATCCTGACTGAAAAACGGGAGAAAGCCGCACAGGATTTCTCTCAGATACTGATGGCCACAGCCGCTCCGTTGGGGTTGCCCAACCTTAGGTTTGAGACAGAGATTACTCCGGGAAAACTGACAGCCGACGGACAGGATGTGGTGGAATTTATATGCAGTTTCAATAAAAACCATCCACTACAGCCAATGGCAAAAGTTGCCTCAGGAGGCGAGACGGCGAGACTCATGCTCAGCATCAAGTCGATTATGGCGAGGTGTATGCACCTGCCGACGGTCATATTCGATGAGGTCGATACAGGAGTTTCGGGCGACATAGCTGACCGTATGGGCAACATGATGAAATCGATGGGCGGAGATATGCAGGTGCTCGCCATCACCCATCTTCCGCAAGTGGCGGCAAAGGGAGATTCGCATCTAAAGGTGTATAAGACGGATGAAGCCGATCGGACAGTGTCTCATGTTGCCATGCTTGACGATCAGGCACGCATAAATGAACTTGCGGCAATGCTGTCGGGATCGGAGATAAATGAAGCTGCACGCGAAAACGCCAAGGCTCTTCTTGGCATCAACGATTGAAACATATCATCTATGGATAGAAACGACTATATATTCGGCCTTAGGGCTATAATCGAGGCCATCGAGGCCGGGAAAAGCATCGACAAGGTGCTCATGCGACGCGAATTGGGAGGAGAGCTTGCAAAAGAGCTTTCCGACAAAATCAGGGAATACGGGATTGTGTGCCAGAAAGTTCCTGTAGAGAAACTCAACAGAATAACAATGAAAAACCATCAGGGGGCGATAGCGATATTGTCGCCTGTAGGCTATCATAAGCTCGACAACCTCATCCCGCAACTTTATGAAGAGGGGAAGACCCCTGTGGTAGTGGTGCTCGACGGCATAACGGATGCCCGTAATTTTGGAGCTATAACGCGCACGGCCGACTGCTCGGCCGTTGATGCCATTGTCATTCCTGAGCGCGGTAGCGCTTCTGCCACAAGCGATGCGGTCAAGGCCTCCGCAGGAGCTCTGTTCTATGTCCCTGTATGCCGCGAGCGCGATGTCCAGACTGCCGTAAAAAAATTAAAGGAAAGCGGATATAAAATTGTGGGGGCATCTGAAAAAGGCGCCGTCAGCTATACTAAAGTTGATTTTACGGTGCCGGTCGCTATCGTCATGGGAGCGGAGGATACTGGGATATCTTCGGATATCATTCGCCAATGCGACGAACTTGCCTCAATCCCAATATTGGGGAACATAGGGTCGCTTAATGTCTCCGTGGCAGCCGGGGTAATGCTGTATGAGGTGGTTAGGCAGCGGTTGGAGGCAGGATTTTCAAGAGAATAATTCCATTAATAGGGCGATTATTTGTATTATCGCCCGATTTGACGTAAATTTGCAGACTGAAAAGCGGAGATGGCGATAAAGCCTGTCCGCTAAGATATAACAGAACGACCATATAGATTTATGATTAACCGTGTGCTGATAAGGATAAAGGTGGTACAGCTTCTTTATTCCTACCTATTGATTGAGAATCATTTCATGCTGGAGTCGCAGCCATCGGCTCCCACCAAAGAGAAAAGATTCGCATATAGCCTGTATCTCGACATGCTTATGCTTATCGTGAGAATTTCAGATCGGGTTGAGAAAAGAGGGGGCTATCACCCGCTTGGAGACACGCGCTTCATTAAGAAGATTCTCGCTGACGACAAAATGAAATCGCTTGAGATGAAATATCGTCATGAGGATTTTCCGTTTCAGCATCTGGTGGCAAGTCTCGCCGAGACAATAAAGGAGAGTGGTCTCTATAAGAATTACATTAAGGACAGCGGGACGGATAAGGGAGACGACGACCAGATATGGGAAAAGATCGTGAATCTTATTATCCTTCCAAATCCTGCTCTTAACTCCGCGATGTCGACAAGGGATAACTTCACTCTTCGTGGCGTGGAGCGTATGAAAGGGATGCTTTCAGACACCTTCAAAAATTTCTATGCTTCGAGAGATAATATCGACGATGCGCTGAAGACCTTGTCATTAAGCATGATGAAGGCAAGGGAGCTCTATTTCAGGCTTCTCCTTCTTCCCGTAGAGCTTTGCCGGCTCAGGGAGGATCAACTGGAGGAGAACCGCCACAAATACATCCCCACCGATGAGGACCTTAACCCCAACATGCGCTTTGTGGAGAACGGGTTGGCTGCCGTCATAGCTTCGAATCCTACCTTTCAAGAGTTTTGTGAAAAAAATAAGACTTCATGGATTGCTGATGACCGGATCATGCTTGAGGCATTGCTTAAACAGATAATGGAATCCGAAATATATGCCGATTACATGGATTTCCCGGCCACTGATTTTTCCACTGACTGCGAGTTCTGGAAAAATGTCTACAAGCACATCATATTCCATAATTCGGATTTTCTTGAGACAATGGAGACACAATCCGTATTCTGGAATGACGATCTCGAGATCATAGGCACATTTGTGATAAAGACTATCAAGAGATTTGAGGAAGGAAGCGACGTGGAAGACCCCATTCTCCCAATGTACAAGGATGCGGAGGACTCATCGTTTGGCAGAATCCTGTTTTCCGACGTGGTCAGGGAGAAAGACCTCTACAGAAGATATATCGACGACAGTATCGACCTCAATCATTGGGATACGGAGCGTCTTGCCTTTATGGACGTGATTGTCACAATGACGGCATTGTCGGAGATTCTGAATTTCCCGAAGATTCCATTGGCTGTAAGCATCAATGAGTATATCGAAATTGCGAAAAGCTATAGCACTTCAAAAAGCGGTGCGTTCGTCAACGGCCTTCTATACACCATCACGGAAAGATTGCGTGAAGAAGGAAAAATAATGAAGAACTGACAAATATTTTTGGCAGTCTGCATTAAAGTGACTAATTTTGTAGAGTTATATAATCAACAAGTAAATATCAATATCAAATAATGGACATACTCAATTCAATACTTCTTCAGGAGCAGACCGGGGGAGGGCTCAGCGGAATGCTGATGATTGTGGCAATGATCGTGATTTTCTATTTCTTCATGATTCGCCCGCAAAACAAGAAGCAGAAAGAAATCAAGAAAGCCCGTGAGGCGATGCAGACAGGCGACAAAGTCGTGACAGCCGGAGGAATCCACGGAAAAATCAAAGACGTGAATGATTTGACCCTCATCATCGAAATCGCTCCCGGCGTGACAATCAAGGTAGACAAGAGTTCGGTCTATCCTTATGTTGAGCCTGAAAAGAGCGCAAAAAAATAATCGCCTGCTGAAGCAGCAAGCCGGCTGTCGCTGAGGCGCCGGCATTTTTTTATTCCTGATGCTTCAGCCGGAAGACTCAAATAAAAGCAACCATTGTTAAGACAACATTGCCGCAAATGGGAAACAAGATAGAAATCACAAGAGAGAAATGGCGAAGACTACGCAAGACCTCGACATTCCACGACATTGTGCTCTTTTTTGTTTTCGTGGCTGTCGCAACTTTGTTTTGGGTGATTCTGGCTCTTAACGATAATGCGCAAGACAGCATCAATGTCAAGGTGGCGATCAACAATTGCCCTGACTCCGTGACATTCATATCCGACATCCCGGAGAAACTCCACGTGACGGTGAGAGACAAGGGAACGAATTTATGGCGAAACCATTATCGGCATCCGACTATGGGGATAAATTTTAAGGAGTTTGCTTCAAAGGGAATCCTTCATTATTCGAAAAATGACATTGTTGCATCTTTAAAGACAATTTTCGGATCCGGGGCACAGATTGTATCAATCTCGCAAGATTCGATTCACCTTGCCTATACCACCAATAAGGGTAGAAGGGTTCCTGTAGTGGTCAACGGAGATGCAACTGCCGCCTCCGGAAGTGTCATAGAAGGGCGCATGAGACCCCGTCCAAGCAATGTGCTCGTATACGGGGATGTCGAACTGACTGATACAATCCATAAGGTTTATACCGAGCCGCTGATGCTTGCAGAATTGTCTGAGACCACAACGGTAGAGGTCAAGATCCGTAAAATTCCGGGCGTGAGAATTATGCCTTCGGTAGTCAGCGTGACGGTTCCTGTAGAGCCATTGGTGAAGAAAGAGGCATTGATAACGATCACTCCCGTCAATGTGCCACGAGGGAAAAGTCTTTTGCTATTCCCTTCCAAGGTGCCCGTTGAATATTATGTCGCCATGAGCCGACTTGACGACGACGACGATCCCTCCATAGAGGTTTATGCCGATTATAATAGCATCAATGACGCGAGCGACGGGAAAATCAACGTGAGGGTTGTCAGATACCCTGAAAGACTTAAAAATCTTTCATTGAAAAGCGACAGTGTGGAATTCACGGTTGTCAGGAATTGAAAAGGATGTCGTGTGCCATGTTGAAAGAAAAAGTCATCATCGGAATAACCGGGGGAATCGGGTCGGGTAAAAGCGTCGTCTCCAGAATACTTCGTCTCAAGGGTTTTCCTGTCTATGACTGCGACTATGAATCGAAAGTCCTGATGAGGCGAGACAAGTGTCTCCTCCGTCAAATCCGCTGCCTACTTGGAGAGGAATCCATACTTGAAAATGGAGAACTCAACAGAAAGTATGTGGCAGAACGTATCTTCAAAGATGAATCTTTACGCGTTGGGATGAATGCGATTGTTCATGGCGTGGTCAAAGAGGATTTTTTACTTTGGGCGGCAGCCGAAATGTCGCAAACCGTCTTTTGCGAATCAGCGATTCTTGCATCAAGCGGTTTCGCGGACTTTTGTGATTCCGTTTGGATCGTGGACGCACCAAAGGATGTCAGGATTGCAAGAGTGATGAAGCGAAATGCAATGACAGAGGAGCAAGTGACGGCCCGCATGATGAGTCAGGAATCGGAGACAGAGCTGCTTGCCGACAGGAATCCTGAAGTCATAACCAACGCCGGCATTACTTCTCTTCTAACAAAAATTGAAAATTTATTAAACCTTGATATAAAAAAGATAGAGATATGCTTAGAGAAATTTTAGCAATCACGGGCAAACCAGGTTTGTTCAGAATCGTATCGCAGGGCAACAGGATGATAGTTGTGGAGGATCTTGCATCTAAAAAGCGTTTTCCGACACACTCACGCGACAAAGTGGTGTCGCTTGGCGACATCTCCATGTACACTGAGGCCGACGACAAACCTCTCGGAGAGATTCTTGACCTTGTTTATGCTCATAATGAGGGAAAGAAGGTAGACGTCAAGCATCTTATTGCGGATGGTAAGCTTCGTCAGGAATTTGAGGCGATATTGCCTGATTTCGACAAAGAAAGAGTCTACGACAGCGACATAAAGAAACTCTTCACGTGGTATAATATCCTGACAGAGGCAGGGTTCACCAAGTTCACTGAAGAGGAGCTTGAGAAAGAGGAATCGCCTGTGGAAGAAAAAGCGGAGTGATCCGTGGAGAGATAAATTTTTCTCCTCCAAACATCGTCACCCGACGACGTATGGAGGAGATTCTGTTTTTAATTGAATAGTCCTGTTATAATCACTATAACCCCACCAAGCAACATAAGAATCCTGGAGTCAATCCAGCCGTTGCTTTTCCTTTGCTTCAGAAGAAACAACTCAATGTTTCTGACTCTGACGTTCATCGGGCCCAGAGTTTTGGTCTCATGTCGAGTGCTTAATTTGACCCACATCCAAAGCACACACCCCGTAATCAATAAAATAATACCAAATGTAAACATAATCCTCAAACTTTTAATAATCGGCCATCTTCCGGGGCAGAAAGCCTTTGCGTGAATGTTTTATTTGAAAACCACGCAAATAGACAAAAGGTTTGAGGCAGAATGTAAAAAATTATTAAGGGAGAGATTCATACGGCTCTATTCCGGCAGGCTTATGGCACAATTTTTTTTGATGCTTTCTGCTACGTTTATGAGTCGCTGATTGGAGGATCCACGGAATATCAGGTCAGGGTCTTTCAATTCTTGTGAGAATCGCCCGTCGACTACTACATCGGCTGATCCGACAGCCGACAGAAGTCGGCTGTCGGATGCAATCTCCTCCCATGTGTATCCCGTGAAAATCCAGACGTTTCTTCCTTCTTCCTTTAGTGCTGCTACAAGAAGTTGTGTTGACTCAGGATTGTAGAGAGGATCTCCTCCGGAGAGGGTCACGTCGAAATCCTCTTCCCTGACGATGTCCATTATTTCTTGAAGCGACATGATGGTGCCCCCACTGCTGTCCCATGACTGGGGATTCTGGCATCCTGCGCAATGATGACTGCAACCGGCAAGGTATATTGAAGTGCGGAACCCCGGTCCGTCGACCGTGGTTCCGCGTATGATTGAAAGTACGTGATATTGCATCTCGATGTTTCTGTCAGTGGAAAAATCCGTTTATTCGTGCACGACTCTATCGTGCAATTCGGCAAGTTTCCCGGAATTCCAGCGGTCGGTGGTTCCTACAAGATAGCCGGTAATGCGTTGAATCGTTTCAAACTTTTCTCCGCATTTAGGGCACGCCGACTGGTTCTTCTCTGCATTCTCATATCCACAGCGGGGGCAGTGGTTGCGATTATGATTGACCGAACCGTATCCGAGATCATACTTGTCCATCATGTCTACGATTTGCATTATCGCCTCCTCATTATGGGTGGCGTCGCCATCGATTTCCACATAGAAGATATGACCTCCACGGGTAAGCTCGTGGTAAGGGGCTTCTATCTTTGCTTTGTGTCGTGGAGAGCAATGATAGTAGACGGGGACATGGTTGGAGTTGGTATAATAATCCTTGTCGGTCACTCCTTCGATGCATCCGAAAGCTTTGCGGTCTACCTTGGTGAATTTTCCGGAAAGCCCTTCGGCAGGCGTGGCCAGAACAGAATAGTTGTGGCGATACTTCTCATTGTATTCCTGTACGCGATCCTTCATATGACCAACAATGCGCAGTCCAAGTTCCTGTGCCTCTTCAGATTCACCGTGGTGTTTGCCTACGAGGGCGATCAGAGTTTCTGCAAGACCGATGAACCCAATTCCAAGAGTGCCTTGGTTTATGACCTTTTCGATAGTCTCGTTGGGGTCAAGGCTGTCTGCCCCGTTCCAAAGTACGCTCATGACGAGTGGGAATTGCTTGGCAAGAGCCGTCTTTTGGAACTGGAAACGTTCATCAAGCTGGCGAGCCGTTGTGTCAAGCACATTGTCAAGCTTTTTGAAGAATTCACCAATCCGCTCCTCTTTGTCTTCGATTTTCATGACCTCAAGGGCTATTCTGACGATATTGACGGTAGTGAAAGAAATGTTGCCTCTGCCGACAGACGTCTTGTCTCCGTATCTGTTTTCATAGACCCTCGTGCGGCATCCCATCGTGGCTGCTTCATGAAGATATCTTTGTGGGTCTTCCGCGTCCCAGGCGTCATCCTGATTAAACGATGCGTCGAGATTGAGGAAATTGGGGAAAAACCTTCTTGCTGTCACCTTGCACGCAAGTTTGTAGAGGTCGTAGTTGGGATCTTCCGGCAGATAGCTGACTCCACGTTTCTTTTTCCAGATTTGTATGGGAAATATGGCGGTAGCGCCATTCCCTACGCCCTCATATGTGGAATTAAGCAATTCGCGTATGACGCAACGACCCTCTGCAGATGTGTCTGTGCCATAGTTGACGGATGAGAATACGACCTGATTACCTCCTCTTGAATGAATCGTGTTCATATTGTGAATGAAAGCCTCCATCGACTGATGGACTCTTTCTACAGTCTTGTTCATGGCATGCTGAAGATACCTTTCATCGCCTTCCAGCCCGTCGAGCGGATGCTTTAAGTAATCTTTCAAGGCTTTATGGTAAAGATGCGACAGATCTGTCCCGGATAGTTGCTCAAGATTTTTCACCTCCTCAATGAAGCTTGCCCTGACGAACGGCGCAAGATAAAAATCGAGCGCGGGAATAGCCTGCCCGCCGTGCATCTCATTCTGGGCGGTCTCAAGGGATATGCAGGCTATGACGCTGGCGGTCTCGATTCTCTTTGCCGGGCGTGATTCTCCATGGCCGGCGACAAATCCGTTTTTCAGGATCTTGTCGAGAGGATGCTGCACGCAAGTCAAGCTCTTTGTAGGGTAGTAGTCCTTGTCGTGAATGTGAATATAGTTGTTTCTGACTGCGGCTTTTACTTCGGCCGACAGCAGATAGTCGTCCACAAAAGGCTTTGTCGTCTCGGAAGCGAATTTCATCATCATGCCGGCAGGAGAATCCGTGTTCATATTGGCATTCTCTCGCGTGATGTCGTTGTTTTTGGCCTCGATGATTTCAAGAAACATATCGCGTGTCTTTGCCTGACGGGCAATCGACCTTTGGTCGCGATAAGCTATGTATCGTTTGGCCACATCCTTGCGGGATGATTTCATGAGCTCGATTTCCACACAGTCCTGGATTTGCTCCACGGTCATTTTCTCCGCGCCGTTCATGCCGATACGGTCGGAGATGCGCTGGATCAGGGCTTCATCCTCGCCGCGTTCCGTTGCGAGCATGGCTTTTCTGATGGCTGCCTTTATTTTTTCTTCATTGTAGCCGACAATACGGCCATCGCGTTTTTCAACTATCTGAATCATTTTTGAGGGATTATTAGAGGGGGATTCTGGATAATTTTTTATGATCGGGGGGAGACTCTTGTCGTTCCTTTCTTAAATCAGATGCAAAGGTAGGTCAAAAACTTAACATCGACAAATTTTTTTACACTTTAAATGTGTGTCTGGTCTTCATTTTGGGAAACTTTTTAATATCATAAAATATTTAAGATGCTATAAATTAAGGCTATTAATCTTAGAAGTGGGAAACTTTAGTATCGCGCAAATAAAACGCTATGTCTTGTTTTGCCAATTTTTTAGTGCTGAAGCATTTCTGCGTGTTATTCAGAAAGTAAGAAAAACAAGGTGTCTATTAGCTGTCCGATGAATTATTTTTTTTATTGAAAGGAAGAGGGCCAGGAGAAAGAAAAATTCTGTGAATACTTATGTTTTTTAAATTTTTATTAAAAAGAAAGTAATTTTTGAAAAAATCTGCGTTTATGATATATACAGGTAAAGAAAAACAACATTATTGCAATAAACAATCTAAAAAGAAATGACAAAAGTCACAAAAGAGATGGCCCTCGATTATCATGAAGAGGGAAAGCCGGGAAAGATAGAGATCGTCCCCACCAAACCATACGCCTCTCAGCATGACCTCGCGCTCGCATATTCGCCGGGCGTTGCATACCCATGCCTTGAGATTGAGAAAGACCCTTCCACGGCATGTCGATATACCAACAAAGGCAATCTTGTTGGCGTTATCAGCAACGGCACGGCCGTGCTTGGTCTTGGCAACATAGGGGCTCTTGCCGGAAAACCCGTGATGGAGGGAAAGGCCCTTCTTTTTAAGATATTCGCCGGACTTGATGCCTTCGACATTGAGATAAACGAGACCGACCCTGATAAAATAGTAGAGATTGTGAAGGCTCTTGAGCCTACCTTCGGAGGAATCAATCTTGAAGACATCAAGGCTCCCGAATGCTTTAAGATTGAGACAAGGCTTAAAGAGGAGTGCGATATCCCGGTGATGCACGACGACCAACATGGCACGGCCATTATTTCTGGCGCGGGATTGCTCAACGCTCTCCAGATTCAGGGAAAGGAGATTGGGGAGGTCAAGCTTGTTGTCAATGGTGCCGGAGCGGCAGCTATAAGTTGCACGCGTCTTTATGTGGCTTTGGGAGTGAATCCCAAGAACGTAGTGATGTGTGATTCCCGCGGAGTGATACGTGCCGACCGCGAGGGATTGAATTCTCAGAAAAAAGAGTTCGCCACCGATCGCGACCTGCACACCCTTGAGGAAGCCTTGATAGGGGCCGACGTATTTTTGGGCCTTAGCGTTGCTGACGTAGTGACTCCGGAAATGGTGATGTCGATGGCTCCCAATCCGATCGTTTTTGCGCTTGCCAATCCCAACCCTGAGATTGCTTACGACCTTGCAGTAGATTCGCGTCCCGACGTGATTGTGGCTACGGGAAGGAGCGATTATCCCAATCAGATCAACAACGTCATAGGATTCCCTTATATATTCCGTGGCGCTCTCGATTGCGGCGCAACGAGCATAAATGAAACTATGAAGATTGCTGCGGTCCACGCCATCGCCGATCTTGCAAAAGAGCCGGTGCCGGCGGTAGTCGACGAAGCCTATGGAATGAACAATATCAAGTTTGGCAGGGAATATATCCTGCCCAAGGCTCTTGATCCGCGTCTTCTTCTTTGTGTGGCTCCGGCTGTGGCTCGTGCGGCAGCCGAATCCGGCATTGCTCAACGTCCGATCTACGACTGGAACGCCTATCGTTCAAGACTTCGCAATCTTATGGGCGACGATGGAAAGATGATGCGGCGTCTTGCAGAGCTGGCCAAGGCTACGCCCAAGCGCGTTGTCATTTGCGAAGGAAACATGGACAATATGCTTCGTGCTGCGGTCCGCGTTGCTCATGAGCATATTTGCAGGCCTGTTGTGCTCGGCAACGAGGAGATGATCGAGAAGAGAGCCCACAGGCTCGGTCTGTCGCTTGATGGTATTGAGATTGTTAATCCCCGTCATGACCGCGAACAACTGACGAGGGAAAGATATGCCACTATCCTTGCAAGAAAGAAGGCAAGGGAGGGTTTCTCCTACGATTATGCCCTGGAGAAAATGTTTAATCGCACGTATTTCGGCATGATGATGGTGGAGACTGGAGATGCCGACGCATGTCTTGTTTCCACTTATTCAGCCGGAGAGGCAATGGCAAGCAATGTCGTTTCCATAATCGGATTGCAGGACGGCTTCGACCATTTTGCCACTATGCATATCCTCAACACTCGTCAGGGCACGTATTTCATCGCCGACACGGCTGTGAATCCCGATGCTGATAAATCTGCGCTTGTCGACATTGCCCGTCTTGCCGACAAGACAGTGAGGTTCTTCGCTATGGAGCCTGTCTGCGCCATGCTTTCTTACAGCAATTTCGGTTCGTCCGACCATGAGGAGGCTCGTCTCGTGGCTGAAGCTGTCGAGGAGTTGCATGAAAAATACCCCAGGATACAAGTAGACGGTGAGATGCAGCTTGACTATGCTCTCGACACCAATCTGCGCGACCGCACATTCCCATTCAATACGATAAAGGGACAACAGGTCAACACCTTGATTTTCCCCAACCTGACAGCCGCCAACACGACAAGCAAGATGTTGCTGTCGATGGGGGTAGGCAGCATTATCGGCCCCATCCAGATGGGATTGAAGAAGCCTGTCTATTTCACCAACAGCAATTCCTCCGACCGAGAGATTGTCGACCTTGTGACGATTGCCGCAGTCGATGCCATCGTCCTTGACAAAAAGTAATAACGGAATTGCGCGTAAAATATGGCAGCCGGATTGACGTCAATCCGGCTGCCATATTTTACGCGCAATTCCGTTAAGTAAGTGATCAGATAGTTCCTATGCATGGATTGCCAATATGAGGGTCGGGATTTCGACTTGGAATGATGGCGTGATGGGGTCCCATCATAACTGAATCACGGGTTGAAATCCAGCGCTCAGATTGGATAAGACAAGTATAGGAATAATCTGAACACTTGCTTATTGGAAACGAATATAGTTTATTTTCTCCAGAAGGAGGGGGTGAAGAGTAGGAGAATGGTGTAAAGTTCAAGACGGCCTACAAGCATGATGAAGGAGAGCACCCATTTGGCCAGGGCGGGAACATGGGCATAGTTGCCTTCCACTCCCGTTATCTCAGTGCCCAAGCCGGTATTGGAGATGGCGGAAAGACAGACGAAGAAGCTGTCTTTGAGAGGGATTCCATCTATCACGAGTATTGCTCCTCCGATCATGATCACTATGATGTAAAGAAACAAAAAAGCAAGAGTCTTCATGACGATGGCATTGGGTGTCCCTTTGCCGTTGATGCAGACGGTAGTGACCGCACTGGGATGCATCATCTTATAGAATTCGTTTTTAAGAAACTTGAAAAGGATGATGAAGCGGTCTATTTTGGCTCCGCCTGACGTGCTCCCGGCACAAGCTCCCATGACCATCATTACTATAAGCACGATTACAGCCAATGGTCCCCAATCCGCAAAGTCAGGTTCCGTAAGGCCTGTCGACGATAGGATGGAAATTGTCTGAAACAGAGGGTCGATTGTAAAATCGTCTATCGTCTTGCCAATACCTCGGGCCCAAATATTAAGACAAAGCGATGCGTAGCATATAAGTATGATCCAGAGATACCATTTAAGGGCATCATTGCGTAAAGCTGATTTGATGTCCCCTCGCGCTGCTTTGTATAGCAATGCAAAATTGACGCCTCCAAGAAACATGAAGACCATCAGCGTGACCTTGATGTATAAGTCGTCCATCTCTGTGACCGACATATCGCTATTGGAGAAGCCTCCAGTCGACATTGTCGACAATCCATAGCAGACGGCATCGAAGAAAGACATTTGCGAAAAGGAGAGAAGTATTATCAATAGGGTGGTCAGGCAGATATAGACTATCCATAGCCCTTGCGCGGTATAACTTATTCGTGGGCGAAGCTTGTCGTGGGTAATGCCTGTGACCTCTGCATTAAATAGCTGCATCCCTCCCTGATAATTTAGCATCGGCACCACTGCCAGCGTAAAAAGGATGATTCCTAAACCTCCGACCCATTGCACGATACATCTCCATAGCAGGATGGAATGGGGCACGCCTTCCAGACTGTTGAGTACGGATGCTCCCGTTGTCGTGAAGCCGCTCATCGTCTCAAAAAAAGCATCCGATATGCTAAGGTGGCTCCCACAGAACAGGAATGGCAACATTCCGAACATTGAAAGAATAATCCACGTCAGGCCTGTCAGCAAAATCGCTTCCCTTTTGCCCATCTCCCTGCTTTTAGGCTTCAATCCTACCATCGCCGATCCGCAGCCTGCCGTAATTCCCATGCATATCAGGAATCCGGTGGCGCTCCCCTCTTCGTAAAGAAGACCCACCACACAGGGGATTATCATGAAGATGGCCTCAATGAGAAGCAGCCATCCTATGACCCTGAGCAGCATACGCACGTTTATATAGCTTTTATGTTGGAAGAACGCCATTCTCAATGCGATTTAATTAAACCATTTCTCAATTTTATTTATGGTTCCCGTGAGACAAACTACTACTACAAAGTCACCTCCCTGTATATGGGTGTTACCCCCGACAAGGCTGCATTGCTCATCCCTGACAATTGCGGCAAGTGTCATTCCGAATGGCAGATGAAGGTCTTTCACAGGAGCCTTAGTGATTTTCGCCCCGGGCTTCACCACAAGTTCTGCCACCTCCGCATCTGCCAAGGTGAGGCACTTTGCGTTCTCCTCGTCTGCGTCAAGAAGAATTTTGAAGATATGGCTCGATGCAAGGAGTTTCTTGTTTATGATGGTCCCGATATTAAGATTCTCTGCCTGACTGACGAATTGAAGATTCTCCACGTCGGCCACAGTCTTGGGCACGCCGAATTCCTTTGCCGTCAGACATGACAATATATTGGTCTCCGAATAATCAGTTAGTGAAAGGAATGCATCATATTGATAGATATTGTTTTCGCGGAGCACCTCAATGTCGCGTCCGTCACCATGCACTATTTCGCAATCCGGCAATGCCGTGGCCATCATCTCGCAGTTTTCGCGATCGTTGTCAATGATTTTTATATGGTATTTGTCATGATAGCGCGACGCAAACCTAAAAGCTATGCGGCTTCCCCCCATGATCAATGCCTTTTTGATCACGCGCTTTCTTTTCCCGCAAAGATCCCTCACCTCTTGAATGAACGGAGGGGTCGTGATGAAATAGACGATGTCATCTCGCAGGATCTCATCATTGCCGCCCGGAATGATAGTCTCGTTGTTGCGCTTTATGGCAAGTACGTGAAAATCGTGTCCCGTGACGGGGAGATCCTTAAGTTTTCGGTCGAGTAGGGTAGAGTCGCTGTGAAGTTTCACTCCTATAAGGAGAAGATTCCCGTTGTGCAGCTCCCCCCAGAATCTTGCCCAGTTATGGGCAAGGGCGAGGGCGATCTCATCGGCTGCAAGGTCTTCTGGATAGATAAGGAAGTCTACGCCGATCTGCTTAAGTATCGACCCGTTTTCCGGGTCAAGAAACTCATTGTTGTCGATTCTTGCTACAGTCTTCTTTGCCCCAAGCTTTTTGGCTATGGCGCATGATGTGATGTTTCTTGTCTCGTAAGGAGTGACGGCTATATATAAGTCGGTGTTGTATATCCCGACGTCTCGCAGACTTTCAAATGACGAAGTCGAGCCATTCCATGTCATTAGATTATAGTTGGAGTCTATGACGTCGAGTCTCGACTGGTCGTTGTCTATCAGGATTATGTCCTGGTCTTCATTTGAGAGCATTTTGGCAAGATGTGTTCCGACCTCTCCGGCTCCGGCAATGACAATCTTCATGACTTGGCAGCGTTAAGGCCAATCACGCAATCCATGATTGCGTCAGCATCAATCCTACAAATGCTTTTAAGTTGCTCCACGCTGCCGTGGCCTATCCATTTGTCGCTGACTCCGAGGCTGATATGACGGGTTTTAACGTCGTTGGCCGACATCCATTCATCTATGGCTGAACCCAATCCCCCTACGACGGCTCCATCCTCTATCGTGATGATGCTTTCGTATAATTCTGCGGCAAAGCGTAAGATTTCCTCGTCGAGTGGCTTTAGCCAGACCATGTCGAATACGTCGACGCGAATATCTTTTTCCTCCAAACGTGACGCTGCCGTAAGCGCTTCCTGCAGAGAGGGTCCTAATGATAGAATTGCAATCTTCGCGCCGTCCCTTGTTCTTACCCGTTTTCCCTTGCCAATTTTGATTTCCGCGAATGGTGATTTCCAATCCGGTTTGGTGGCTCTTCCTCTTGGGTAGCGGATGGCGAGGGGAGCATTGACATTAAGGGAGGAGAACATGACATTGCGCAAGGTCTCTTCGTCTGCAGGAGCTGCGATTATCATCCCCGGTATGCAGCGAAGATAGGACATGTCGAATAGTCCGTGGTGTGTGACGCCATCCTCGCCTACAAGACCGGCACGGTCTATGCAGAATGTGACGGGGAGACCTTGGATCGCCACATCATGGATTATATTGTCGTAAGCCCTCTGAAGAAATGATGAGTAGATGGCCACGAAAGGCTTCTTGCCTGCCGAGGCGAGTCCTCCGGCAAACGTGACGGCATGTCCTTCCGAAATGCCGACATCAAAAGTGCGTTCTGGCATTTCGTTGAGCATCTGAATCATCGAGGTGCCGGTTGGCATGGCCGCTGTTATGCCCATCACCCTGTCGTCAGTCTTTGCGAGTTCCACTAATGTCTCTCCAAACACCTCTTGCCACAACGGTGGCTTTCCATCAGAACCGCTGTAAAGACGTTCTCCGGTGTCGGGATTGAATTTGCCGGGGGCGTGCCATATGGTCGGACTCTCTTCCGCAGGCTGATACCCTTTCCCTTTGACGGTGCACAAATGGAGCAGTCTTGGCCCTTCCATCTCTTTTATGTCCCTCAGAATCTTCACTATCTTTATTACATCGTGGCCGTCGAATGGACCGAAATAACGTATATTGAGACCCTCGAAAATATTTTGCTTCTTGGAGATGAGGGACTTCAGCGAGTTGCTGAATCGTATTATCGCCCGCTTCCTGTTTTCTGTCAGAAACCCCTTTTTTCGAAAATATCCGGCCATGCGGTTGCGCCAGCGGTTATATCCGGCCGAGGTTGTCAGGTCGGATAGATAACTATGAAGAGCTCCGACATTATTGTCGATGCTCATATCGTTGTCGTTGAGGATGATGAGGAGATTATTGGGATGATTGGAGGCATTGTTGAGCCCCTCGAATGCAAGTCCGCCGCTTATTGACGCATCTCCGACGATGGCCACTGTCTTTCTTTTCTCACGCCCGGGAGTGGCCATATCCGCTACGGCCATCCCCAAAGCTGCCGAAATTGAGTTGCCGGCATGACCTGCGATAAAAGTATCGTAGGGGCTTTCCAATGGAGATGGAAAGCCGCTTATTCCCCCGAGTGTGCGTTGTTTGGGGAATAGCTCGCGTCTGCCGGTCAGTATCTTATGTGCATATGCCTGATGGCCGACATCCCAGACAAGGCGGTCGGAGGGAGTGTCGAATACGTAGTGCAAGGCCACGATTATGTCGACCGCACCCATGCTCGATGCGAAATGACCCGGATTGATCGAAAGGTTGGATATGAGGAAATGCCTGATTTCCTCGCAGAGCCGGGGCAATTGCTCCAATTCGAGCTTCCTGAGATCAGAAGGGGAGTTCACTTTATCCAGGAGAGATGTAGGTGCGTGGTAGTCAGATGAGTTCATTTCATTTAACGATTGTTGTCGCGCCGGATATATTTTTTCCATAGCGGCACGAAAATAATGATTCCGGATGCTACAATCAAGAAGATGTTCTTCATGTTGAAGCCTCCGCCATATGCAATCAGCGTTCGGCAAAGCCATAGCCACACCAACGCAAGCACTGAAAATCCTATAATTTTTACAGCATTCATGATTTACGCGAAATTAATGCTTTTTTCTCATTCCGCCAACCAAAACCCTCTTTTTTTTGTCTTGGGTATTTATGCCGAAAGCCACTTTTCCCTCCAATCCGGTGACTGTCAAGCGACATGCAAGTCGTCATGATGCTTCTTCAATAATTGCGCCATCAAAGATAAGCTATTATACCTCTTTTTGCGTTATAAGAGAAATCGGACACCGGTCTATCCCAGTGAAAGTATACCCTCCCCGGGAGCTCTTAAAAAATGAATATAAGCTATGAAAATTTCATACAGACATATATATCCGTTTTCAGCGATACTGATTATGAGCTTGCTGCCTCTATCATGTGTAGGCATTGACGAATCAGTAGCGCAGGATTCATTATCATCAGACGAACCGGGAAGCAATCTTCCGGATATTTTGCTTTCGTGTCCGTCAGACGGCACATATATGCTGTTTCGCACGGCTGATGATGCCATCGATTATATGCATCGATCAGATTCCGAAGAATTGTTTTCAAGAGGAATCCTTCCTCAAATGACGAAGGATGAGTTCGATTATGCCGTCAGGCTGCTCAATAGCCACCATAGAGGTTTTATTATTGTTGACAAGGATAGGATGAAGGTGGTCTATTTTAATAAGTATGGAGTGGAGGAGAGGTCGTATGGCATGGCATGTGGCAAGAATTATGGCACTAAGCATAAGAAAAGCGATTCGCGAACTCCGGAGGGTTTCTTTTCGGTAAAGAAGGTGCATAATAGCACGGACTGGCGATACGTGGATGATAATGGAGTAGTAAGCACGAAAAAAGGGGAGTTCGGACCACGATTTATCCGACTTAATATTCCCGGCACTACTCAGATAGGCATCCATGGGACATGCGCTCCGTGGAGCATAGGAGGGCGGAGAAGCCATGGATGTATCAGGATACTCAATGATAATGTGATGGAGCTTGTGACGCTTGTGGATTCGGGGATGCCTGTGATAATTACGCCAGGGCGACGCGACATGGCCGTCAATTTGGAAGAGGGCTATGATATTCCGTCGATAAGTTCATTGCCCGGTCGGCCTAAATTGTCACCTCAATCAAAAGATTTGAGCAATGGCAGGATGATTTCTTCCGACACAACGACAATAAGACCGATAGCTCCGGGAATGCCCAATGACTCCACAACCGTAGAAGCGATTAAGCCATCGATAGATGAGTGTCCGGATTCTCTTATTGGAAAACTCTGAGTGTTCATAAGGAAGCGCTCTAAATATAAAAAATCGAAAAGTAAACATTAAATTAAGAGAAAAGGATAGGAAAAAAGTCAATAAATAGTTACCTTTGCATTCCTAAAAACGCATTGATGAATAATTACGATACTTTTAATCCGACTATACCGGAGACAGAGGAAACAATCCAGACATTGACATTGCCTCCGATTCCAGAAGAACCTGCGCCTGAACCGAAGAGAAAAGCCCAACGTCAGGCAAGGCAAAAAAAGGCTAAGACCGTGGCCAAACCGACTGAGAAAAAGGTTCCCGCAATCCCTTTTAAGGAGAGAGTGAAAGCTTGGGCCGGAAGTCAGACCGTAAGATGGATCTCCGGATTGTTCTTAGGTTTTTTCGGTGTATACCTACTCATTTCTTTCCTCTCATATTTTGTCACGTGTGCCTCCGACCAGGCAGAGATTCTCAATTCCGGGATTGGATCTTCAGGAGAAATCGCCAACAAAGGGGGAGAGGGGGGAGCCCGATTGGCAGAGTTCCTCATAAACGAGTGCTTCGGGCTTGGCTCCTTTGTCATCGTGTTCTGGCTGATTGCCATGTCGATGAAGCTCCTTTTGACGCGACCGAAATTTAAGTCGGTGGATTTCACAATCAAATCCCTTGTGGCTCTTATAACGGTGTCGCTTATCATAGGATTGCTCACGATAGGACTGTCATCCCCCGTGAACTGGGGCGGCTATCATGGCAGATACGTCAATGAATTTATTATCCATTTCCTTGGATGGACAGGGGCAGTGATTCTGTGTCTGTTCATGATTTCCCTTTTTGTAGTGATTTGTCTGCGAGATTTCATCAACTGGATAATCAGAATCCGAAGAAAAAGGGCGGAAATACGAAGGATTGCAGCTGAGAAGGAAGCTGAACGACTTGCCAAGGAGCGCGAAATTGAAGAGATGAGAAGATATGAGGAGGCCGACGCCTCGGAGACTCCTATATCCGACAGCCTTCCAAAGGATGATGCCGATCAGGCTCACGTGTCGTTTGCGGATGACAACACCGGTCTATACACCTCCTTGCCTGACTTTGACGAAGCTGAGGAGCAGGATATCATAAATAGGGAACGTAATCCGTTGAATCAACCACAAAGCCGGATTGAGGAGCCTACGGAATATGTGCTCTCTTCTGATGATAGCAATGAAAACCCGTTGGAAGATAGTTCAGCCATTGTTGGCAATCAAGGAAATAATCCTGATGAGACCGGCAATCTGAATCCTGTAAACGATAATTCAGAAGACCAAGAGGATCTTGACGACGATATGGTGGTCAATGTCAACACTATCGGGCAGGCTGAAAAAATCAACGGAAATAGCGACGGCGTTTTGCCGGGAATGCATCCATACAAATTCCCTCCTGCTGAATTACTCCGGGAGGGTGTTGAGCGCATAGCCGTGGATGCTGCAGAGCAACTTGAAAACAAGGAGAGGATAAAGAAAACATTGCTCGATTTTGGTATTCCAATCCTGAGCATCGAGGCAACGGTGGGTCCTACCGTCACACTATATGAGATTGTCCCTGACAGGGGGGTGAAGATCAATCGAATAAGGAATCTCGGCGATGACATAGCCCTAAGCCTTAAAGCCGAGGGAGTCAGGATTATCGCTCCCATACCCGGAAAAGGAACAGTCGGAATTGAGGTTGCCAATAATGACCCGCAGACTGTTTCGATGCGCACAATCATTAAATCCAACAAATACCAGGAATCCAAGTATAAGCTTCCGATTGCATTGGGATCGACAATCTCCAACGATGTCTACATCGCCGATCTGGCGAAGATGCCCCACTTGCTTGTGGCCGGCGCAACTGGCCAGGGTAAGTCTGTCGGTCTGAATGCGATTATCGCATCTTTGCTATATCGCAAATCCCCCGACGAGCTGAAGTTTGTCATGATCGACCCGAAGATGGTGGAGTTCAGTCTTTATGCTAAAATTGAGGCACACTATCTTGCCAAGATTCCTGATGCCGAAGATGCAATCATAACCGATATGGAAAAGGTAGTGGCTACGTTGAGTTCGCTTTGCGTCGAGATGGACGATCGCTATCAATTGTTGAAAGGCGCCCACACAAGGAACATAGAGGAATATAATGAGAAAATAAGGCAGCGTCTTCTCAATCCTGCCGAGGGGCATCGTTTCTTGCCTTATATAGTGGTTGTGGTCGACGAATTCAGTGATTTGATTATGACGGCTGGGAAAGAAGTGGAGATCCCTATTGCCCGTCTGGCTCAGAAGGCAAGGGCTGTGGGAATGCACGTGATTATAGCGACACAAAGACCGTCCACAAACGTGATTACAGGTATCATCAAGGCAAATTTCCCTGCCCGTATTGCCTTCAAGGTAAGTTCGGGAATCGACAGCAAAACTATTCTCGACACGACCGGAGCGCAACAGCTCATCGGACGTGGAGACATGCTTATCAGCAACAATGCCCCGATGGTCAGGGTGCAGTGTGCTTTTATCGACACTCCGGAAGTGGAGGCGATATGTGATTATATTGAAAGGCAACCTTATGGACAGGGTGCCTATCGTCTGCCTGATCCAATCGTGACTGGAAATGATTCGGAAGGGGAGCTTGGCAACAACTTTGGAGACAAGGATCCACTTTTCGATGAAGTTGCGCGTCTTATCGTCAGCAGCAACACGGCTTCGACATCTTCACTGCAGAGAAGATATTCCATAGGCTACAACCGTGCCGGTAAAATCATGGATCAGCTTGAGGCTGCCGGAATAGTCGGACCTGCACATGGCGGCAAACCCCGTTCCGTGCTTGTAGACGCTATGACCCTTGAATCGATACTAAAACCCTAAAACCTTCTATGCCTTTTGGTTTATCAGAAAATGAAGGCAAGGATTAAGGATAGTACAGAAAATGAAAATCAAATTAAAGATAGATACAAGATGATGGTTTCCCGATTTTTGCAAAACATATCGAAGAGATCAATTATTTTAGGTCTGCTGTTCGCGATATTCGCAATAGCCGGTCAGGAAGCTTTCGCCCAGTTGACGGCAAGGCAAGTCGCGCAGAAAGCCGCCTCTGTCATTTCTTCCTCAAAAGGCTTGGCCGCCGGGTTCACTTTGACAGCCAACGGACAGACCTCTAAAGGCACGATTAAAAGCAGCGGCTCCAAATTCTCGGTACTTCTTCCGCAGGTCAGCTCCTGGTATGACGGCAAAGCATTATACACATATAATCCGCGCACCTCGGAAACTACCATAATAGAGCCAACGGCTCAGGAGATGCTTGAATCCAATCCCCTGCTTTATGTCAAAGGCGGTGGCAACGGTTTCAACTATTCCTTTTCCAAAATTCAGAAGAATGGCAAGTATGTTGTTGAATTGTTGCCGAGAAATAAGCGCTCCGGTTTGAAGAAACTGATTTTCACCATCAATAAGTCGACGTTCCATCCTGAAAAGATTGAGATTGACGGAGGTGGAATGACGAGTGTTGTCAACGTGACATCTTTCAAGACGGGTGTGTCTCTGCCGGCAGGTGCGTTTGCATATCCACGCTCGAAATATCCGAATGTGGAGATTGTTGACCTAAGATGATGAATAAAAAATATAATGTCTTCTCAATAATCAACTGCTTTTTATTGTTAATACAATATATGTCGGACTTGTCCGGAATGAACGTCAAAACATGCAGGCACATGCAAATGTGTCTCCGTAATCAAATATAAAACCCTAAAAATTTAATAAAATATGGCAGAAATCAAGACCCGTTTGCTGATAATCGGCTCCGGACCTGCAGGATATACAGCGGCTATCTACGCCTCAAGAGCAAATCTTCATCCCCTTCTTTATGAGGGAGACCAACCTGGAGGACAGTTGACAATAACGACTGAAGTTGAGAATTTCCCGGGTTATCCCAACGGGGTGCAGGGGACGGAAATGATGGAGGAATTCCGCCAGCAGGCAATCCATTTCGGCACGGAAATAAAGACCGGTAATATTGAAAAGGTTGATTTCTCTAAGCGTCCTTTCAAATGTGAGGATGAAAAAGGCAACGTAATATCGGCTGAGACAGTCGTCATCTCCACCGGAGCATCCGCAAAATATCTTGGACTGCCTGATGAGGAGAAATATAGAGGACTTGGTGTCAGCGCTTGTGCCACATGCGATGGTTTCTTCTATCGTAAGAAAGTAGTGGCCGTAGTAGGTGGAGGGGATACTGCTTGCGAGGAAGCTCTATATCTTTCCACACTTGCCAAGAAAGTGTATCTGATCGTCAGAAGAGGGGTGCTTCGTGCCTCCGACGTGATGCAGCAGCGTGTCAAGGATAAAGAAAACATTGAGATATTGTTCCATTGCAACACTCTTGGTCTTTTCGGCGAGGATGGCGTGGAGGGTGCCCATATTGTAAAAAACGTCGGCACTCCCGAGGAGGAGAAGTTTGATATCGCTATCGACGGTTTCTTCCTTGCGATAGGCCACAAACCCAACACGGATGTCTTCAAGGGGCAGATAGAGCTCGACAATGAAGGCTATATTAAAGTCGACGGTGCCACCACCCACACCAATGTTGCCGGCGTATTCGCCGCCGGTGATTGTGCCGACCCTCGCTATCGTCAAGCTGTTGTGGCAGCCGGAAGCGGTTGCCGTGCTGCACTCGATGCAGAGAAATTCCTTATGGAGCATTCCGAGGTCTGATTTCCCTTATCAAAATTCAAATTCCGGCCAAACCAAAATAAAATGGATAAAAAAGAGAAAAGCAGAGTGCTCGACGAGCGTTATCTCAGGATGGCGCGGATATGGAGCGAGAACTCATATTGCGTAAGACGAAAAGTGGGAGCGTTGATTGTGAAGGGAAATATGGTCATCTCAGATGGCTTCAATGGCACTCCGTCAGGATTCCCTAATATATGTGAGGATGACAACGACACGACGTTGCCATACGTGCTCCATGCTGAGGCCAATGCAATAACCAAAGTGGCGCGAAGCAACAACTCCAGCGACGGAAGCACTCTCTATGTGACTGCAAGTCCCTGTCTCGAATGCTCCAAACTTATAATCCAGGCCGGAATCAAGAGGGTGGTTTTCTCGGAATTGTATAGAATCACCGACGGGATTGAGCTTCTCAACCGTGCCGGCGTGGAAACCGTCCATATCCCTTTGACAAATGAAGAATAAGATAAATCTGGGGCTTGTGGCTCTCCCTTCGTTGCTTGCGCTTGGCATAGTGGCTGGGATATTCATTGGCAAATACATCACGAGGCGCACTCTCTCTAATGAAGAAGAGAAACTGCGCACCGTGCTTCGTCTCATAGAGCATGAATATGTCGATAAAATAGATGTCGACTCTTTGATTGAAAGTTCGCTACCGGATCTTCTCACTTCCCTCGATCCACATTCCGCCTATATCCCGTCGACCGAACTTCAGGCGGTCAACGATGATCTTGAAGGTTCGTTCAGTGGCGTTGGCATTTCGTTCCAGATTGTCAACGACACGGTCAGAGTCGTGGAAGTGATTGCAGGAGGTCCGGCTGAAAAGGTCGGGATTCTGACCGGCGACAGAATAATTAAGGCCGACACAGTTCCCTTGACGGGATCGGAAATATCCACAAAGGATGTTTTCGACAACCTTCGCGGGCCAAAAGGCTCGAAGGTGGAATTGCTTGTGAAACGTGCAAACGCAAAAAAGCCCGTGGTTTTCGATGTCGTGCGCAACGATATTCCTGTCAATTCTGTCGATTGCTCGTATATGGTCAACGACTCCACAGGGTATCTGAGGGTGACAAAATTCGCGAGGAACACCTACAACGAGTTCTTCACTGCCCTCAACGACCTTAAAGCACAAGGAGCCGGTAAATATATTGTCGACCTTAGAGGCAATACCGGAGGATTTATGGACCAGGCCATCTATATGGCGAATGAATTCTTGCCGGCCGGACGTATGATAGTATATACCAAGGGACGCCGGCCTGAAAACGAGACAATGGCCATTAGCGACGGTGGAGGTAATTTCAAGAATTCCGAAATTGTCGTGCTGACAAATGAATACTCAGCATCGGCATCAGAGATTTTTGCAGGAGCAATCCAAGACAACGACAGAGGACTCGTCATTGGCAGGCGAAGTTTTGGAAAAGGTCTCGTGCAGAATCAGACGGAATTGCCCGATAGTTCTGCAATAAGACTGACTGTGGCCAGATATTACACTCCTTCGGGGCGTTGCATCCAGAAAGAGTATTCGAGGGGAAGAGATGGGAAATATGATCTTGACATCGTCGATAGGTTCTCCCACGGCGAATTCTACAATGCGGACAGCGTCAAGCTCGACAAGAGCAAGATTTTTTCCACCTCAAATGGCCGCACCGTCTATGGCGGAGGAGGCATAATGCCGGATTTGTTCGTGCCGGAAGACACCACTGGGTATACTTCTTATTATATCAACGTGGTCAATAACGGTCTTATCCAGAAATTTGCATATTCCGTGGCCGATCGCTATCGGGATATGACCGGCGACGTGAAGAGCATCGAACGTCTGCTAAAGGTTTTGCCAAGAGACAACACCTTGCTTGATAATTTTGTCAGCTTTGCTGTCAAAAACGGGGTCCCTGCAAGATGGTACTACATCAATCAGTCGAAAAAACTGTTGCTCGAACAGATTAAGGCCACGATTGCTCGCGACGTGCTTGGCTATCCTGCCTTTATTGAGATGTTGAATCAATCAGATCCTGCCGTAAGGAAGGCGATAGAAACTTTGGATGCCGGGAAATCCCCGATAGATATTAAGCTTGAAAACAAGGAAGCTAAGGATTCCCTTGTTTCCAAGCTTGGCCATAGCATATTGCCCGGAGAAATAGCTATGCCTGCCTCTTATGCTGAATATGGGGCCGGCATAGTGTATGTCTAAATGAAAAACACATGATCATGGAAAAGAATGAAATTCGAAAAAAAGTGAAGGCATTGAGAGTGATGCTTTCCGACCTTGAGAAGAGAAGCGCAGCTGAAGAAGTCTTTGCCCGTCTTGAAAAGACAGCGGCTTTTATCCTCGCTGACCGGATTTTGATGTATCATTCGTTGCCCGACGAGGTTTTTACGCATGACTTCCTCAGCAAATGGCATGGGCGCAAACATTTCTTTCTGCCAAGGGTCAACGGAGTCAATCTTGATATTCTCCCTTATGAAGAAAGCCGGTTGGAGCTTGGCTCATTCCACATTGAGGAGCCCTCGGGCGACAACGTGGTGGATCCTTCAGAAATAGAATTGATTGTGGTGCCGGCCGTCGCGTATGATAGAAAGGGCAACCGCCTCGGACGTGGGAAAGGTTTCTACGACCGTCTTCTCGGCACCACCAAGGCCACGAAAGTCGGCATAGGATATGAATTCCAACTTTTGGATGAGCTCCCCGTGGAACCCCACGATGTGGGCGTGGATATCATTATCACCCAGAACTCAACAATCGTTATCAATGGGTCTTTATAACAGAGAAACAAAACTCTCCACAGCTATTCTTGAGCATCCTCAGCTGATTCCGGTGGTCAACCGTCTCGGCATAATGCTTGGCGTCGGAGATATGTCGATAGGATCGATATGCGCAAACGCGCATATCGATCCCGATTTTTTCTTGTCGATGGTCAATACATTCCTCGACAAGGATTATTTTCCGGTAAACTCCAAAGGGACCTTTACGCTGGAAAAGACCGTGGATTATTTGCGCAGGACATCGGAGTTTTACAAGCGGGTGCAACTCCCCAATGTGGAGCGTCATTTCAATTCTCTTCTACAGAGAAGTGGAGGAAACAATAATCTTGCCCTGTTGCAGAAGTTTTTCAATTCCGTCAGGACGCGCTTCGATGAATGCTATGCTTACGACAACGACACTCTCTTTCCAAGCTTGTTGAGCGGGAGAGTGCCCGGCAATGCGTCTTTGTCAGCGGAAGGTCACTTTGAGATGGAGGAAAGACTTCACGATCTTCTTTGTTTCTTTGTAGTGCATCTGCGTGGGGAATATGATCCGAATCTATGCGTGGCGGTAGTGACGGCTCTTTCGTCGCTCGACAAAGACTATCGACAGAACAACAGGATTCGAAACCGTATTCTGACTCCTCTGATGGAAGAGATGCATAACAATGGATGTTGACTTGATTTGCATTTCAGAGTTGAATCTGATACACTTTTAATGAAACAATGAGTCAAGACAAATGTATAGCATTCATCGGGCTTCATGTATTGATGGCTTTGGGATTGAAAAATGAAATCCGTAAATGCGGGGAAGTCAGGGTAGAGACTTTTCGCAGCTATCAGGATTTTCTTCCCTTGGCGGAAAGAATGGATGCGTATGCCGTCTCTTCAGGGATATTCATCCGCCATCTCGATTTTTTTCTTCCGAGGAAGATGAAGACATTGGTGGTGGATAATATCGACGAATATGATTCTGGCGATATTATTCCATTGTCTATTGGCGCGTCCACCGATGAGGCGGATGTCGAGTCAATCGTAGGGAAGCTCCTCAGTGCTATCAGCGACAAGGTGGATCTTCCCGGTGAGTTGTCTGCAAGAGAGAAAGATGTTCTACGTCTTATCGCCGGAGGAAAAATCAACAAGGAGATAGCCGATGAACTTTGTATATCCATAAACACTGTCATTACGCATAGGAAGAATATCTCGACAAAGCTCGGAATCAAATCAGCATCCGGACTGTCGTTGTATGCCATGATGAACGGACTAATTTGACGAAATTTTCTAAACTTTTATCGTTTTCCGATAATTTTTTTGTTATGTCGAAATAAAGATATAAATTTGTGGCATCAATTCAAATGATTTCGACAATGACGGCATGGGGAGAATGGCATCCCAAATCATTTCTGATTAATTTGAAAAGGGCAAAATCTCTTCCGGATAATTCTTAGACCTGATTATAGCTTGAATATTGACCGCAAAGTATAAACGTATCAAATAACTACACTATAACCTAATTAATTATGATAAGGAAAGTAATGAGCATAGCGATGCTTCTGATTGGCACCCTATGCGTCGGCGCACAGATGCAGCTGACACCACTTCCGCTTAACCCGAAAGTGAAACACGGAGTGCTTCCCAACGGATTGAGCTACTACATCATGCACAACGAAGAACCCAAAGAGAGGGCAAATTTCTATATTGCCCAGAAAGTAGGGTCCACTTTGGAGACTGAGGAACAACTCGGCCTTGCTCACTTCCTTGAACACATGGCTTTCAATGGCACGACAAACTATCCGGGCAAGAACATGCTCAATTATTTGCAAGGGAAAGGCATTCGGTTTGGATCCGATATCAATGCCTACACGGATTTCGATGAGACGGTGTATCGGATTAACAACGTCCCCACGACAGATGCCAACCTTATGGACAGCGTGCTCCTTGTGCTTCATGACTGGAGCGGCGATATTCTTCTCGAAGAGGCCGAGATAAATGCAGAGAGAGGAGTAATCCAAGAGGAGTGGCGACAGAGAAATGATGCCAACACCAGAATGTTTAAGGCAATCCTTCCGCTGATATATGATGAGTTTCAGTATGAGCAAATGCCTATTGGCAAAATGGAGGTCGTGATGAATTTCAAGCCTGAAGTGTTGAGGGCATATTACAAAAAATGGTATCGCCCCGATCAGCAGGGAATCGTGGTAGTTGGAGACTTCGATGCCGACGAGATGGAGCAGAAAGTCATCAAACTTTTCTCCACAATACCTATGCCGAAAAATGCCGCTCCAAGGGAATATCCTCATGTAAGCGACAATAAGGAGCCTATCTATGCCTCTTTCACCGACCCGGAATTAAGCATGCCCCGCACCACAATTTCTTTTAAATCGGAAAAAGTTCCGTTCGAGCAGAGAAACACGATGGAGATGTATATGATGGATGTGCTCGACAAGAGTCTCATATCTTCTTTGATTAACAATCGTCTTCAGGAGAACGCAATGAATCCGGAATGCAAATATACCGGCGCCGGTGTCTATTTCGGGAGCTTCTATGTCTCTAAAACAAAGGATTCATTCAACGTTGTGGCTATTCCCAAGAAGGGTACTCAGCCTGCAGTGGAAGAAGTCATGGCAATCGTGGCAAGAGCTTGCAAGACCGGATTCACGGATTCTGAGCTTGAAAGGGTGAAAACCGAAATGCTGTCGATGTATGAAAACCAATACAACGAACGCAATAAGACAAATAGCCATGCCCTTGGCCAGGAGCTTTGCAGATTCTTCATCGACAACGAGCCGACTCCCGGTATTGAAAAGGAATATGAAATCGTCAAGCAGTCTTTGCCCATGATTCCTGTGCAGGCTGTCAATCAAATGGTGAAAGGTCTCCTTACCAAGGAAAACATGGTCATAGTGACGACTGAGCCACAGAAAGAGGGATTCGAGATTGTTGCAAAAGACGTGCTTGTCAAGACCGTCAATGATGCAATGGATGCCGAATATGAGGCTTTCGTAGATGAAGTGGTGACCGAACCGCTTATCGCCAACCTCCCCGCTCCCGGGAAAATCGTCAAGGAAACCCCGTTGGCTAATCTTGGCGCCACTGAGTATGTGCTCTCAAATGGAGTGAAGGTAGTCATCAAACCGACTGACTTTGCAGCCGACGAAATTAAAATGACTGCTTTCCGTGAAGGTGGCAAGCAGACATACAGCGTTGATCAGGCAGCTGACGTCAATCTTATGTCGGCGGCTTTTGAGTCATCTAAAATGGGTCCTTTCGATATGAAGACTCTCCAAAAATATCTTGCAGGAAAGCAGGTTGGAGTTGGATTCAGTGTCAACGCTTTCTCTGACGTATTCTCCGGAAGCTCTACAATAAAAGACTTCAAGACCCTAATGGAACTTGTCTACACAGGATTCACCAATCTTAATGAAGACCCTGATACATGGGAGGCTATTTCCCAGATTCTTCGCACTCGCCTTCAGAATGCCGAAAAAGATCCCAACACGATTTTCTTCGAGCAAGTGACAAAGGCTCGTTATCCCGGCAATCCGCTCATGCAGGATGTCACTCTCGCCGAGCTCGACAAGGCTGACTACACAAGAATGTTCAACTTGGCAAAGAGCGCACTTAAAAACGCTGCCGACTATACATTCCTGTTCACGGGCAATATCGATAATGACTCCATCAAGCCCCTGCTTGAGCAATATATCGCAACGCTACCTGCCGCTAAGGTGGAGAAGCTTAAGGTGGTCACACCCGTCAAAGCGGCAACAGGAATTGTCAAGAATGAGTTCAAGCAACCGATGCAGTCGCCTGTATCTTCGGTCTACAACCTTTATTCCGGCTCAAACGTACCCTTCAGCATTAAGAATTCAATTCTCGTGAATATGATGGGGGATATCCTCGATGATATCTACATCAGGACTCTGAGAGAGGAAGAGGGCGGAACATACGGTGCTTCAGTCGGCGCATCCATCAATCCCAACCTCGGTATATGGTCGCTCATTTATTACTTCCAGACCAACAAAGACCAGCAGGCTCAGCTCGTAAAGCGTGCTCAGGATGAATATATGAAGCTTCTCAACGAAGGTGCGAAAACGGAGGAATTCAATAAGGTTAAGGAAGCTATGAAGAAACAATATGAGATACAGCTTCGCAGCAACAAGTATTGGAATGACAACATCATGAGCTACCTTCGCGGATATGACTATATCACAGACTATGGCAAAATCCTCGACAGCATCAGCCTCGAAGAGCTGAATAAATTCATGAAAGGCGTCTATGACGGTAAGAACCGTATAGAGGTCATCATGGAAGGCGTGCCGGCAGAATAATATAACCTGAATCCTCATATGTTTCTTTTTGAAGATTCGTAAAATAAAGCGGGTTGTGGAAAATTCCACAACCCGCTTTATTTTACGAAGAATTTTAATTAAATTCGCATAATAATTGCAAGAATAATACTCAAATAAATATGGAAAATATAGAATCAAACAATCCTTTGCTCATGGATTCCGGTCTGCCATTCAAGGCGGTTGCATTTGGCAAAATCAATGCTGACGATTATGAGCCGGCAATATTAGAGGGAATAAGGCTCCACAATGAAGAAATCGACAGGATAGCATCTAATCCTGAGCCTCCAAGTTTTGAAAACACGGTAGCTGTCTTAGACAGAAGCGGGAGAAAATTGTCGGAAGCAGTGGCAACATTAAGTAATCTTGAAAATGCCTTGGGACAACCGCGCTTGATGGAAATCATGACTGAAGTCACGCCTCAGCTTTCCAACCACAATACGGAGATTTTGCTCAATGACAAACTTTGGAATCGAATAAAATTTGTCTATGATTCCCGGAGTCTGCGTAGCGACCTTTCGGGAGAGGCATTGCGTCTGATTGAAGAGACCTATCGCGACTTTGCCGAAAGCGGAGCAAATCTTGAAGGGGAGGCGCGGGAGACTTTCCGCAGTCTGAGTTCTAAGTTGTCGGAATTGTCGGTAAGGTTCTCGCAAAACGTGACCAACGAGATGGCAAGCAAGGAGAGAAGAATGTGGATTTCCGAGGAGGAGACCGAAGGTCTGCCGGATTCGGTGAAAAGGGCTGCGAGAGCTGCCGCAAAGGAAGCCTTGGCAGAGGAGGGGCAGGTAGATGATGTGGCAAAGTATCTCGTATCCCTCTTTGCTCCGTCTTACGTCCCCTTTATGAAGTATTCGCAAAGAAGGGATCTCAGGGAGAGACTCTATCGGCTTTACAATTCAAGAAACACATCCGGAGAATTCGACAACTCCGCCATTGTTAAGGAGATTGCCAATTCCCGGCTTGAATTGGCGCGCCTGATGGGCAAACGAAATTTTGCGGAGTATAAGCTGCAGGGCACAATGGCCGCCATTCCCGATAATGTCTTGAATCTTTTGCACCAATTGAAGGAGAAATATGAGCTGCCGATGCGCAAGGAAATTTTCGAGATTGAAGACTATGCCCGGGGTATTGAATGCCCTGATTTTAAGCTTATGCCCTGGGACTACAGTTATTTCTCAGAAAAAATGAAGGATGAAAGATACTCCTTCAACGATGAAGCGCTCAAGCCGTATTTCGAACTTCAGCATACGATTGAAGGAGTGTTCGGACTTGCCACCCGGCTCTATGGATATACATTCAAGGAGAACAAGGAGCTCGACGTATATCATCCCGACGTAAAAGTCTTCGAGGTATACGATGATAAGGGAATGATTTTGGGTTTGCTATATGCAGATTTCTTTTATAGGGCAGGGAAAAGTCCCGGAGCATGGATGACGGAGTTTCGGGCAGAGACAAAGGATGATTCCGGCACAAGAGAGCTCCCTTTGATTTCGATAGTATGCAATTTTTCCAAACCTGTGGAGAATGAGCAAGTGCTTCTTACTCCCGGCGAGGTAGAGACATTTCTTCACGAGTTTGGACATGCCCTACATGGTCTTTCATCACAGGCAACCTATGCATCGCTTAGCGGAACCAACGTCTACCATGATTTTGTGGAGCTGTTTTCCCAATTCAATGAAAATTACCTTACGGAGAAGGAGTTTCTCGATGGATTTGCCAAGCATTGCTCCACGGGAGAGGCAATCCCACGTGAGCTTGTGAAGAGATTCGCGAGATCAAGGAAATTCGGAGCGGCTTATGCCTGCATGCGTCAACTTGGATTTGGCTATCTCGACATGGCATATCATATGATTGAGAAGCCTCTGGATGATACATTCAGTGTGGCTGATTTTGAGAGAGAGGCGATTTCTCCTGTAAAAATTTTCGACATGGTGGAAGGCTGCATGATATCTACATCTTTTGGCCATATTTTTGCGGGAGGATATGCTGCCGGGTATTATGGCTACAAGTGGGCTGAAGTGCTTGATGCGGATGCATTCTCTGCATTCAAGGAAAATGGTATTTTCGACAAACCTACCGCCAATAGATTCCACAAAATGCTTGCGTCGGGGGGTACGGTCGATCCGATGGAGCTTTATAAGGAATTCCGGGGGAAAGAACCGACAGTCGATGCATTGCTGCGACGCGACGGACTTGCATAAGCAAAAGAAATTCGGGAGCAGAAAAATTTTTCTGCTCCCGAATTTCTTTTGCTTATGCTTTTATAGCTTTTATAAGTCTTATAAGGCCTATAAGACTTATAAATCAGATGGCTTTGAATCTGATTTATTCTCCCAGATAGCTCTTTAGGAGCTTGCTCTTTTGTCCTTTCAGCCGTCGGATTGCTTTTTCTTTTATCTGGCGGACACGTTCACGGGTCAGGTCGAACTTGGCACCGATTTCCTCAAGAGTCATTTCCTGACAACCAATGCCAAAAAACATTTTGAGGATTTCGCGCTCACGGTCATAAAGCTGGCGAAGTGCTCTATCCACCTCCTTGGAAAGAGATTCCTGATTGAGGGTTGAATCGGCCATAGGGCTGTCGTCGTTGGGAAGAACATCAAGAAGCGAATTGTCTTCACCATCAACGAAAGGAGCATCTACAGATATATGACGACCTGAAACTTTTAAAGTATCTGAAACTTTGTCGACAGGAAGCCCCAATCTGTCGGCCAACTCCTCGGGAGAAGGACGTCTTTCATTCTCCTGTTCGAATTTGGAAAGCTCTTTGCTAATCTTATTCAGGGAACCCACCTGATTCAAAGGGAGACGCACAATCCTGCTTTGCTCAGCGAGAGCTTGAAGGATTGACTGGCGAATCCACCAAACAGCGTAGGAAATGAATTTAAATCCCCTTGTCTCATCAAATTTCTGGGCGGCCCGGATAAGTCCGAGGTTTCCTTCATTGATAAGGTCGGGGAGGCTTAGTCCCTGATTCTGATATTGCTTGGCAACCGACACGACAAACCTCAGATTAGCACGGGTCAGCCTTTCAAGAGCCGCATGGTCGCCTTTCTTTATACGTTGCGCGAGTTCCACCTCCTCACTGACAGAAATAAGTTCCTCACGGCCAATTTCCTGCAGATACTTATCGAGCGAGGCACTTTCGCGGTTTGTGATTGATTTTGTTATCTTTAGCTGTCTCATATTACCCTTCAAAAAATTGCTGCAAAGTTAGCAATTATTTTAATTATATGCAACTACAAAATGCAGTCGCTTATTTATCAACGCATATCTTTTCAGAATGTTGCATCAAAAGAGCGTTATTTACAAAAAAAAGCCGTCTTGCCTCAGAATCCGGCAAGACGGCTTTTTTGATATGCTTCGTCTTTTGCTGCGAGTTTCAAAGTAACTCACTAAGGTCTTTTGAATTACTCTTCAGCGAGATTGACGGCGTAGTAGTATTTTCTACCTGTGGGATACAAACCTGTCAGGAACATAACTTTGTCGGCATCGTCGCTCTTCATGATCTGGTTGTAGATCGTTTCAACATCATCGGAGCTGTTGACGGCCCTGCCGTTGATTTCCGTGATTATGAATCCGTCTTTCACTCCTGCATCGCGGAACGCACCATTTTTCAGCCCCGAGACCTTCACACCATTAGATATTCCAAGGTTGCGTTTTGTCTCTTCGCCAAGCTTCATGAAAGCACATCCTATCTCGGAGAAATCTCCTTTCTTGGTAATAGAGGTGTTGCCTTGGGAGTTGCGGAGAGTGCCGCTCTTGGTGAATTTCTGATTATTGCGGATGTAAGTCACGCTGATTTTGTCGCCCGGTCTGAACTTATTGAGCTGCTCCTGAAGTTCGGGGAAGGTATGGATTTCCGTGCCGTTTATCCCTACGATGACATCGTCAGTCTGAAGGCCAATTTCCTTGGCGGTGCTCCTGTCGCTTACGTCAGCCACGCGCAGACCGCTTTTAGTAGCAGTGATGCCTTTCTCTTTAGCAATCTTAGAGTCAAGTTCTGCGATTGTGCATCCAAGCATGGCACGTTGCACCGTGCCATATTGACGCAAATCGGTCATGACTTTCTTTACGATTGTGGTCGGGATAGCGAATGAGAAGCCCGAATAGCTTCCGGTGTTGGAATATATAGCTGAGTTGATGCCTATAAGCTCACCTTTTAGATTCACCAAAGCTCCACCGGAATTGCCGGGATTAAGAGCCGCGTCGGTCTGGATAAACGATTCGATGCCCATTCTGCCCCCCCTTGAACTCTGGCTAATGCTTCTTGCCTTTGCGCTGACAATTCCGGCAGTGACTGTGGAATTGAATCCAAAGGGGTTGCCGACTGCGAGCACCCATTCCCCGATTTTGAGGTCTTCGCTATTTCCGAAAGTGATCGGGGTCAGTTTCTCAGCATCGATTTTGATCAGGGCGAGGTCGGTGGCCTCATCCGTGCCAATCACTTTGGCCTCATACGTGGAATTGTCGTTTAGAAGCACTTCGAGTTTGTCTGCTCCATCGATGACGTGGTTGTTGGTGACGATATATCCGTCGGCTGATATAATGACACCCGATCCCAGACCGCTCTGTACGGGTTCGCTATTGCGTTGCTGTTGGCGAGGCTGTTGCTGGCGAGGTTGCGGCCCGAAGAAGAATTCGAACATGCCAAACGGGTCGTAGCCTCCCCCTTGATTGCCATAAGGGTTTTGACGTTGGTTGGTGAAGCTTTTGATGCAGACCACCATATTGACAGTGTTTTCGGCAGCAACGGTGAAGTCGGTGTCGAAAGAGGCTCCGTTGGAAGTTTTGATGAATTGTGGAGCCGTTTCCGCATGATTGTCGGCACATGCCGGCGAAACGAGAATCGCGAGAGCCGCGAACATAGCTGGAATGCTGTATCTCTTCATGTCTTTAAATATGTAGGGTTGTTTTCATTATTTAATATCATGGAAGCGTGGAATCATTTCCGTCACGGCGAAGGTCCATTAGGTATTGATTATGCCTCCGATATATTAACAATGCAAAATCCCTGCCAATATTACACAATCCTCATGGCAATACGCCACCTTTTAAGTTAATTTAATAAAAGAGAAACCCTTATTCTAAAATAATTAAAAATATATGGCGGAATCTGAATTTTGGAGTAATTTTGCACTCATAATCGTCAAAAAACGCGGATTGCCGGTATCAATCCGCCCACACATCGAACAAACAGCAACAATAATACAACATGCCACATTCCATATCGCTTCTCCAAATACAGTGCTCGGCAAGGATTGCAAGAATCCTGCCGGCGGTGCTCTTAATAATAATTTGCCTACTTCTATCCGGATGTCATTCGTCGCACAAGAAGGATAAGAGCCGACCCACATTAGAGACGATCAAGGCCGGCAAGCTAAAAGGCACAGAAAAGAAGCTCGTAGAGGAGGCATTGACATGGATGGGAACTCCATATAAGTATGCCGGCTCCGACAAAGGGAAAGGAACTGATTGCTCCGGACTCGTGACAAAGGTCTATCTTGACGTTACGGGAAAAAAGCTACCACGAAATTCCAAACAACAGGCGGAGTTTTGTAAGAAAATCGGGAAGAGGTCGGTGAAGGCAGGCGACCTCGTATTTTTTGCAACAGGAAAAAGCAAGTCAAGGATATCACATGTCGGGATAATGATTGATGATAATCGCTTCATCCATGCCTCGACAAAAAGAGGAGTCATCATCTCAGAGATGACGACACCATATTATCAGCGCACGTTTATCATGTATGGCCGTGTGCCTCGTTAGGGAGTTCCCTTATAATTTCGTGGTTGCAGGGCAGGATTGTAATTGTTGCTGCTGTCGTTATTTTCGTAATTCAACTCTTTGGTCAAGTAGGCCATTTACGTATGTCTCCAGCCATTTCCCATCATATTTGAGACGAACCTTAAACATTTCGCTCTTGTCAGGAGAATACCATTTTCCGCTAGTCCCGCGGCGTTGCGTTTTCCAGACATCGGAAGATGCAAGTTTATTGGAGCTTCTGAATGTCTGTTTGCGGTAGCGAATTTCCGGTTTTAAGGTTTCCTTGTCAATCATGTAGCGGAGTTTGCCGAAATCAGCGATACATCCTGATTTTTCAATATTTGAAGGTATAACTTCGATGACATAATCAAAGGGCTTGTTCTTGTCGAATTTCGGAGCCTTGGTCGGAAGCATGACCGACTTATCCTGCCTTTCAGGGAAGCCGGCGAACTCTGAATTAATTGAAGTGGCATATCCTTCGGTTTTCCAATCGCTGACAATCCAATCATAGTATTTCCCGTTCATCCATACGAGTCTTAAGGGATTTCCCTCAGATTCTGCGATGACATATGGTCGGACATTGTTTAAGGCGGAATTGCGTGTAATTGCTTCCTCGCTGACGATATTTCCGTCTTTGCCGAGCGTAAATTTTAAGATTTCATAGACTTCCCCATTCTTGCCATCGATGGGAACAGAGCAGTATACCTTGTCGACATTGTCAGGGTCGATAGCGATTCCACCGCTATAACATTTCTCATGATTTGGAGTCTGATGAAAATGGCCACCCGCATTTGCAAGGAATGTCTTCTGCCAATTTTTGCCGTCCCATCGGGCGTAATAATACTCATGCTTGTTTTTGTCGGGGGATATTCTTGCCATAGCTATGACAGGATTGCCATTATTGTCGGCTTCGACTTGCCACACCCAGTCGCGGAAGCCTGACGTACTGTCGACCACCGTATTGGGGTATGCCACGACATATTCATCCTTCTTGTTGACTTTGAATATCTCTTTCCCAATATTTGACAAAGGCTTGCCGCAGATATCCTGGAGAGTCATGCCGTTGATGTCAATTTCATTGTAGTATAGGAAATTTGGCATTTCATTATCGGGATGGCCGGTGGTGTATGCCAAGCGAATCCTGTCTTTTCCGTTGGAGGAGTATTTAGCGTAAGGTCTTGCACCCGTGGATTGGACAATCTGATAGGGCCCCCATTCGACTTTGACATCGTCAGAGGCATCCGGAAGGGAAAGTTTGGCAATCGTGGGATGCCAATTAATTCCTCTCCAACAAAGATAGATATGGTCGGGGTCGTCGGAAAGAATGAAAGGGGAGGGGTAGGTGGTGTTGTTGGCGGTGGCCAATATTTTTTCGTCTCCGAGGGTTTTAAGATCGGCGGGCTCTTTTGTCACTCTGTAGTAGAAACAAGGCTCGTCAGTGTGTCTTGAATAAAACACCATCACCCTCTCGTCGGGAAGCACAAGGAACGTCGGGTTGTTGTGATCGTCGGGTTGGAAATAAGACCTTATGAGCACCTCATCCTGAGAGTCTGACTTGAAGTCATATTGCATCGCCTTTATATTTCCGTGATTGTCGATATATCCGACGTATGACTTATCATATTTCCCATCCTTGCTCACATGGCGAATTGCACGAGGGTCGGCGAACCAGCACCAAGCACCTTCTTCCGCTATTTTCTCGCCTTCGTATGCAGCCAAGTCAGTCTTTCTTTTGTACACGCGGGCATAGTCGATCTCATATTTCATTGGAAGCTTCGAATCAACTATAGGTCCGCCATTAATGCCTCCGATTGCGAGATTCAGCAAAAGGTACTGCGGCATTCTGAATGGATTGCTGCCATGACCTATGTTTCCGTTAATCGTGGATGCAAGTGGAATTTCGTTTAGCAACTCATCGTCGAGGTAGAGCTTGATGGCGTTTTCATCCCAGTCCATACGCCAGATATGGAACTTTTCAGCCCAAAGTGAGTCGCGATCCGTGAAATGGGAGAAAGGAATTTTACTGCTGTTCCAGATGGCGTCATAATGTTTGTCGTTTCCCCAGCATGCGTTTGCAAGGATGTGGGGAACGCCGTTTATCCGATAGTATTCCATGACATCGATTTCTCCGTTGGAAGGCCATTCCATGTCATTACCAAGCAGCCAAATTGCAGGCCATGCTCCTTCTGCTGTATGGATTTTAGCTTTGACTTCCAGTCTGCCATATCGGAAATCCATTTTTCCTTTGGTGTTGACGGAACCTGAGGTGTAGTCGATAAACTCTCTTGACTTTTTCCAGTCTTTGCTACCAGCCACAAATTCCGGATTCTTTCGACGATTATCTGATTCGTTTCTTGCCTCAATGATTAGTTTGCCATCTCGGCAGTAGACATTTTCGGGTTGATACCATTGGTTTTCTTGGTTTCTGACAAAACCATTTTCGTAGTTCCAGACGGTAGAGTCGAGTGGTCCGTTGTTATTGAATTCATCGCTCCAGACGAGTTGCCATTCGTAGGATGGGGTTTCTACCGTGTTCTGAGCCATGACGGAGGAGAACCATGGAGCTGCCATCATAAGGGCTAAGCCGAATAATTTGTTGGATGCAGTCTTCATTAGATTAGTTATTAATGTGGGTTACAAAGTTAATAAAAACAAATTAAGAAGTAAGGTCGAAATCGGTAGGAATTGGCAGAATGGAAGAAAAAGAAGCTGAAATGAAAGGAAAGCGCGTTAGTACAGATACAAAAAAAAGGCTATGCAATCTGTCGGTTAGACATATTGCATAGCCCTTTTCTTTAGTTTTTTCTTAAATAACTACGGCCTACCGTAGTTATAGCCATCTGTGGAAGTGCCGCCTGATCGTTATGACGGCTAACAGCGTTATTTGGGGATTCACGATGCACGATTCATGATGCACGATTGGACTGAGCGCGGATGGGAGCGGCAATAAATTGTCGCGCACTGAACCGCCCTCCGGTGCGAGCTTATTGAGCGCGGACTCGGTTGTGCGCAGGCCGGAGGCCATGCGCTCCATGCCGGATTGAGCGCGGACTACGGATTGGAGGGCTGATTTTAAGGAGGGGGAGAAAAAAAGCCCGGGATTAACCGGGCTTTTTCTGATAGCTGATTTTGATTTTGTCTTAGAGGATAGAAGCGAGCTTGGCTTCGAGGTCAGCGAGTTTTACGAGACCTACACTTCTTTCTTTGAGTTCGCCGTCTTTGAAGAAGAGAACTGTCGGGATGTTGCGGACGCGGTTTTCAGTTGCAATCTCGTCGTTGTCGTCGATGTTGAGTTTGCCGATTTCCACCTGGCCGGCGTATTTTTCTGCGAGCTCCTCCACTATGGGGCCAAGCTTAATGCATGGGCCACACCATGTAGCCCAAAAATCGATTACCACCGGTTTGCCGGAAGCGATGGCCTCACGTGCCGTCTGGTCGTTGAATTCCAATGCCATTTTTATTATGTTTTTAGATGTTAATTATGTTATCTTAATGTTATGCCATGCCAACGATGGCACGGGAGAGAAAACGGGGGTCAAAAATATAAATAAAATCTGAGACTGGCAAGAGTTTTATTCCGTGGTCACTTTATATTTTATTCCCCAGTCTTCAAAGAAATCTATCAATTCTTTAGTAATAGGGAATTTGCGACGGGAATGCACTTTTATTATTTGCCGTGTTTCTGGATTATATATTTCCAAGTATAAATCTCCGGGACGCTGCTGAGGATTAAACTGCCGAAGCTTTTGAAAGAAATCTTCGGTATTGAACCGATGATCAAGGTAGATGCTGACAGAATTGGCCATTTTTCCCTCGAATCCGCTGAGAGAGTAGACTTCGTCGATGCTTGTCTCTATTCTTGTAGGATCCCATTTGCCGGGCACTACATTGACTTTCAAATAGACTGCATCACCGACAACGAATTTATTTTTATGCGCTTCGAAGGCTTTTCCGAAGATATTGAAACTTACTGCACCGGAAAAATCTTCCACAGTCAGCTGCCCATACTGGTTGCCATTCTTGCTCACCTTGATATTGAAGGCGGTTACGAGACCTCCCATTGTCAGTTTCGCTCCCGGCACCTTTTTTTCTTCCAGCTCTGCACACTGACAATTGCACCCATATTTCAGCTCCATATAATAAGGGTCGAGTGGATGCGCAGACAGATAAATGGTCACGAGTTTCTTTTCTTCGTCAAGCAGTTTCATTCTATTCCAAGGCTCAACAACAGGGATAGGGGGCTTTGCCGTATCAATTGGCTCAAGATCTCCGAAGAGACTGACCTGAAGTGAATTTTTGTCGTTTTGGATAGTCTGTCCATACTTCACGAGCATGTCGGCGTAAGTGGTGTCGAACATAGGTTCCACAAATATCTCGCGCATGTAGCCCATCGAATCGAAAGCACCAGCGAGGGCAAGATTTTCAATTGACGACCTGTTGCAACTGCTGAGATTGACACGCTCCACGAAATCATAAATGTCTTTAAAAGGGCCGTTGGCATTCCGTTCGGTAATAATAGCTGTCACTGCATTGATTCCCACACCCTTAACGGCGGCAAGCCCAAATCGAATCTCACCTTTCTTGTTGACACCAAATTTCTCGTGGCTCTCATTGATGTCGGGCCCCTTAACGTTAATCCCCATACGGATACATTCATCCATGATTTTCTTCAACTTGTCGGCCGCATTTAGATTTCGGCTCAACACTCCGGCCATATATTCAGCCGGATAGTTGGCCTTCAGATAAGCCGTCTGATAGGCCACCCAGGTATAGCACGTGGCATGGCTCTTATTGAAAGCATAAGACGCGAACTTCTCCCAGTCGGCCCAGATTTTCTCAAGCACTTCAGCCTTATGTCCGTTTTTCTGGCCTTCTGACATGAATTTGACCTTCAATTTAGCCATCTTGTCGATTTGCTTCTTACCCATTGCCTTGCGGAGCATATCGCTTTCTCCACGCGTGAAGTTGGAAAGAAGACGAGACAGAAGCATGACCTGCTCCTGATAGACGGTGATTCCATAGGTCTCCTTCAGATACTTCTCCATGATAGGGATGTCGTATTCAATCGGCTCCTCGCCATGTTTACGCCTGATAAAAGAGGGAATGTAATCCATAGGACCTGGACGGTAAAGGGCGTTCATGGCAATGAGATCCTCGAATTTGGAGGGCTGCAGATCGCGTAGGGAACTTTGCATACCGGCCGACTCAAACTGGAAAGTGGAGGTGGTGCGTCCGTCGCAATAAAGTTTGAAGGTCGGGGCATCGTCGAGAGGGATATGTTCGATGTCGAGGTCTATGCCTTTGGTCAGCTTGATATTGGCGAGCGCCTCCTTAATTATAGACAGGGTCTTGAGGCCGAGGAAGTCCATTTTGATAAGCCCCGTCTCCTCAATCACAGAACCCTCATATTGAGTGGAAATCACTTTCGAGCCGTCGGCATCCGTAGCCATTGAGACAGGGACCCAATCCGTGATATCATCCCGGCAGATTATGACTCCGCAGGCATGAATGCCTGTTCCCCTGACATTTCCCTCCAACTGGCCGGCATATTTCATGACCTCCCTGACAACGGGATTCTCATTATGCGTTTCCGCCTCAAACTCCTTGCAATAAGCGAGGCAATTCTTGAAATTGATTTTGGGCGCCTTGCCGTTGACGTCGGGCAAGCGGTCGGGCACAAGCCGGGCAAGACGGTTTGACTCCGGGAGGGGAAGCTCCATCACCTTTGCCACGTCTTTGATGGCAGATTTCGTTGCCATCGTCTGATACGTGATAATATGCGCCACTTTTTCGGCTCCATATTTATCCGTCACGTATTTCAGAGTTTCGTATCGTCCGTCGTCATCAAAGTCGACATCGATATCAGGAAGAGATATACGGTCGGGATTAAGGAAACGCTCGAAAAGTAGGTCGTACTTAATCGGGTCGATCTGGGTGATTCCAAGGCAATAGGCGGCGGCGCTTCCCGCAGCCGAGCCACGACCCGGACCAATGCTTACGCCAAGCTCATTGCGCGAAGTATTGATGAAATCCTGCACGATAAGAAAGTAGCCAGGGAATCCCATCGTCTTCATTATGTAGAGCTCAAACTTAAGTCGCTCCGCGACATCTGCCGGGAGAGGATCACCGTATCTTTCCTTCGCCCCTTCCATCGTCAGCTTCTCAAGATAGTCGGCCTCGAATTTTATGCGATAGAGCTTGTCGTAGCCCCCAAGCCTTTTGATTTTCTTTCCCGCTTCCTCCTGAGAGAGCACTACATTCCCGTTTTCATCCCTTGTGAACTCATCAAAAAGGTCTTGTTCCGTCAGCCGGGATCGATATTCCTCCTCCGTGCCGAACTCGCTTGGTATCTCAAAATTAGGCATGATGGGGCCGTGGTCGATAGAGTAGAACTCAATCTTATCGAGGATTTCGTTGGTGCTTTCCAATGCTTCTGGCAGATCGGCGAAAATATCGTTCATCTCCTCCGTGGTTTTCAGCCATTCCTGCTTCGTATAATGTAGTCGGGGTTCGGAGAATTTCTTTTGCATTGAAACGCATATCAGTCTGTCGTGGGCCTCCGCGTCATCTTCGTTGGCAAAATGCACGTCGTTGGTAGCGACAACCTTTATGCCATGTTTCTTTCCCATCTCAACCAAAAAGTCGTTGACTTTCACCTGAAGAGGATAGACATCTCGGTTGGCATTCTCCTTGAAGGTCTGATGGCGCTGAAGCTCAAGATAGTAGTCGTCTCCAAAAGTCTCCTTATACCATAGAATTCTTTCCTCAGCAGATTTGAGATCGTCATGAATGACGAATTGCGGCACTTCTCCGCCAAGACAGGCAGAGCATATAATCAGTCCTTCACGATGAATGGCGAGTTGCTCGCGGTCAGTGCGAGGCTTATAGTAATAACCCTCTGTCCAGGCCTTGCTTACAAGCTTAATAAGATTGTGGTAGCCTATGGCATTTTTGGCAAGCACAATAAGGTGGTAGCCGTTATCGCTTTTGTCTTTCTTGTCAGTGAGCTTCTCGCGGGCCACATACATCTCACACCCCAAAATAGGCTTGAATTTATCAGCATCCTCCTTTCCGGAATTCTTTTTGTTGACATAGTTGTAGAATTCTTTAATTCCGAACATGTTTCCATGGTCGGTCAGGGCAATCCCCCTCATACCGTCGGCGATTGATTTGTCGACCATTTCCGATATGGAAGTCTTGCCATCGAGGAGGCTATATTGCGAATGGACGTGAAGATGCGTGAAAGGAATCATTGATGTATTGAGAAAATGTTGTTCAACTTCAATGCAAAGGTAATAAATCCGATTTGAAATTCCATTATCCCGTGGCAATATTCTTCAATATAAAAAAGAACCGGACTCGTCATCACGACGAGTCCGGAACGCTTGTTGAGTAAAAACAATGTATGCTTACTTGTTGCCCGTTTTCTTCATCAGATGCTTCACGGCACCTTCAAGCTGGGAGTCGATGCCTTTTTCGACATCTGCCGGGGCATTGTATATAACTATATCGGGATTAAGTTGATGATTTTCCAAAATGGTGCCATCCATAGCGACGTTCGTCACCTGCGGGATTCCGAATACCAGGGTAGGATCAATCTGGGTCTCCCACCAAACTGCAGTCATTGTGCCCGGAATGGGAGCACCCACCACTTCGCCGAGGCCAAGGGTCTGATAAACGAACGGAGCACCGTGGGCATCACTATAGTTGCTTTCATTGACAAGCATCACCGACGGTTTGTTCCACTGAGCGAAGGGCTCATGTCCGATCTCACGTCCACGTGGTTTGAAAGTGACGTATTGCTTGCCACCGAGAAGAATAGCAAGGTCGTTGTGAAGCCAACCACCGCCGTTGAACCGAGTATCAACAACGATAGCGTCGCAATCGCGATATTTACCGAGAATACGGTCGTAGACTACCTGATAGCTATTGCCATCCATGCCACGGACGTGGACATAGCCAATCTTTCCACCGGATAGACTGTCGGCAATCTGCTCGTTGCGCTCCACCCAACGCTGATAGGCCATTTCCGACTGCATTCCGCTGCTTATCGGCTTCACGACAGCCTCCGCTGTCGTGCCATTGGCCTTACGGATTCCAAGTCTAACCTTCTCACCGCTCTTTCCTTCAAGCATCGGGAAATAGTCTTCCCCTGCTTTTATGACCTCTCCATCAATGGAGGTTATGACATCGCCGGGCTTAATGTCGGCAGTCTTGGCAGCAAGAGGGCCACGCGGGAAGATTTCAGCTACCTTGAGACCGTCGCCATCATAATTCTCATCGAAATAGGCACCAAGCGAAGCCGTGGAAAGAGAGGGACGGCCGCCATAGAATCTTCCGCCCGTGTGAGAGGCGTTGAGCTCACCAAGGATTTCGCTCAAGAGAGTGGCGAAATCACGGTTGTTGGAGATATAGGGAAGGAATTCGCGGTAATGGTTGGTGTAGTATTCCCAATCCACACCATGGAGATTTTCATCATAGAATTTGTCTCTGACCTGATTCGCCATGTGGTCGAAGATATATGCCCTTTCGAGAGACGGCTTGCGATCGTAGGGGGCATCAAATTCAATGTCTTTTACGTTGGCATTTGAAAGAGTGATCTTCTTAATCCCGGAATTGGAAAGGACAAAAAGATTTTCCCCCTTTTTATCGGGATTCAAAGCCCCGGCCACTCCTTTAAGAAGCACCTTGGTGTCACCCTTTTTGAGATCTTTAACGTGGATGCTGTAGCCTCCTTCAGTGGAAGCTGCCACGAAATAGAGCTTGTCGCCCTTGGGAGACAGGAAATAATCCCACATGTTGGAGGAACGCCCGGTCAGACGGCGAGTGCGATAACGACGGTTTGCAAGATCGAGAACAGTCTCTTTCTCCTCTTTTTTCACGTCTTTCTCCTTTTTGCCTTTCTTTCCTTTTTTCCCTTTTCCTTTCTTATCGTCTTTGGAATCATCTTTCGCTTCATCCTTTGAATCTTTTTCAGCTTTTTCGGCAAGGGCGGCCTCTTCTTCCGTGAAATTAAACTTTTCCCAAGCTTCCGGGTCGAGAGCCATGAGAATCACGTCTTCCTGATTTCCCCAAGACCCTTGCGCCTTCATGCCGTATTTGCCGGTGGAATAGGTTATGGCCTTCCCATTGAGAGCCCATTTTGGATTTCCGTCGGAATGGCCGCTTTCAGTCAGGTCGACTACTTGAGAGCCATCCGCTTTGACGAGGGCAATGTCAGTGTTGTTCCATCCGCTGTTGCCGATGTATGAAATAATGAGCCATTTGCTGTCAGGACTCCAAGCGAAAGGCACATCGCCATCGCTGTATGAATAGTTGTATTTGCCATCAAGGGCGGTCACGACTTTCTTTGTCGCAAGATCAATTACCTTAAGGGCTGTGCGATCTTCGAGGAAAGCAACCTTTTTCCCATCGGGAGAGAACGCGGGCTGCATAGCCGACGTAGCGCATTTATAAAGAGGCTCAATGACTATGTCGGAAGCGTAGGCGAATTCCTTCTCTTTGTCGTTTTTGATTTTAGCAGTGAAAAGCTGCCAAACGCCGTCGACATCACTATCGAATACGATTGTTCTGCCGTCGGGAGAGAAAGAGGCAGTGCGTTCCTGCGCCGGGGTGTCGGTGATTCGCTTGGTGGTCTTATACTCGGTAGAAGTCACATAGAGGTCGCCTCTTACGATGAAAGCCACCTCTTTCCCTTCCGGCGACACCACGATGTCGGAAGCCCCATTGCTGATATATCGCTTCACGAGGTCGCTGTCGTAGTTGTCGGCCGTCACCAAAACGTTGAGTTTCTTCGGCTCGGAGCCGGGCTTAAGGGTATAGATGTCTCCGTCCCAAGAGAAAGCAAGCATACCGTTGGAAGCTGAGGAGAGGGAACGGACGGGATGCTTCGTAAACTTAGTCAGCTGCTTTTCTGTCTTTCCTCCGAGGGTGGATTCGAAAACGTTGAGCGTGCCGTCTTTTTCGCTCACATAATAGTAGGTGTCACCTTTCCCCCATACAGGCGACTGGTCGCCACCGTTGAAATTGGTGAGCTGAGAGAAATCACCGTTTTTATATAGCCAGACATCGGCCGTGCCGGAAGAGCGTTCATGCTTACGCAGCACGTCTTCCACCCCTTTCCTGTCTTGATAAAGAATCTCTCCTTTGGAATTGGCGTTGGCGGAGACCACCGGAACGGAGAGGAAAAGCTTGGGGCGGGGATTATTTGAGTAGACGTTTATGGAATATATCTGCGAGAGGAAGGGAGCCCTTGAAGTATTTTTCCCAACGAGCTGAGAGGCATTGAAAAGGAGAGTGCTGTCGTTGAAAAAAGTCAGGGGCTGCTCATTGCCGCTATTGGTGGTCAGGCGTCGAGGCGTGCCACCATTGGCAGAGGTTATGAAAATGTCGTCGGAACCTTCGCGAGTGCTTGTGAACACGATTTTCTTGCCGTCGGGCGACCAAACGGGCTTACAATCATATGCATTGTTTGACGTGATTTGCACTGCATTGCCACCGGATGAAGGGACAGTAAAGATATTACCCTTGTAGGTAAAAGCGATTTTTGAACCATCAGGAGAAATGGCTGCGTCACGAAGCCATCTGGCATTCTCGGCTGCATTTGCGGAAGCCAAGCTTGCAGCGAGAAGGGAAAGGGTCAGTAATCTTTTCATGAGAAATAGTTTGTAATTAATGAAGGTGCGCGTCATTCGCAGCTCGGTGGCGACTTTTTGTGAAGCCATATAAAGAATCTTTCCGATACGTGGGATGTCTGTGCAACTTCAATGCAAAAGTAATCAAAGATTGGGGAATTATCAAAAAAAATCATTTATTTTGTTGCAAACTTTATGCTTCTTCGTATTACAAGCAGATGAAAGGAGAATTTTTAACAACGGCTTTCAAACGAATCCGCGCAAGGATGCGGGTCGCGAATGCTTCGGACGATGATTCGGAAGATGCGCTGCAGGACGCCTTTTGCCGCCTGTGGACACGCAAAGAGGAGATTCACGGAGAGAAGCAGGCGGAGGGACTGCTATCCGTGGCCGCAAGAAATATCCGCATCGACAAAATCCGGGCCCGCAGCACGCATCCTTCGACAAGTCTTGAGGGAGTCGATATCTTATTTCAAGAGAAGGATGAGGAGTCGGCAATATCCGAGACCTACCGGGAAGTCAGCCGGCTCGTGGAAGAAAGACTATCAAGGCGCGACAGAGACATTCTCTTCCGCAGGGATAGAGACGGATGGGACTTCGATGAAATAGCGGAGCACTTCGGCATAAGCGAGGCAAATGCACGAATGATCGTGTCGAGAGCAAGAAAGACGATAAGAGAGATTTATAAAGAAAGGAGACAATCATGAATATAGAAAAACTGCATAAATTGATAGATGACTATTTCGAGGGGAATCTGACGGTCGGCATGGAAAAGAAACTATGCCAAGAGCTTCTCTCTTTTGAGGGAGAAGACGAGGCAGTGGATGAAGCTCTCGCCGTGATGGGATATTCAGGAATATCTGAATCCGGAGGAGGACGGAAAGGAGATTTGAATAGAAACAGGATTATCGCATATGTCTCGGCAGCAGCTGCTATAATCGTGGCGGTAACATTTGCATTTTCCCTTATAATGCCTCAGAATACGCCTTCCGAATGCTTTGCTTACATAGGGGGTGAGCGATGTGAGGATAGAGAAGTGGTCATGACTCTTATGGCGAATGAATTGGGAGAGATGTCGGAGGCGGCAGATGAGATAGAAAACCTTATAAACGCCGACCTGAATGACTTTAGCGAGGTATTAACCGAAATAGAATAAAAAAGGAAGATATGAAAAGAATCACACTGACTTTCATACTGATGATACTTGGGTCGGCATCTATTCTGGCTCAAAGAGGATTGAACATCTATCCATTCTTCACCTCGGAATATACATCGAATCCGAAAGTGACGGTGGTGTCGCTCTCAGGAAAGCAATTGGAGGACCGCGGACTGGAGAAATATAAAAGCATATCCATAACGGATGACACCGCGCTGGCCGACAAGCTTTCGCAGGCCGTAATAAAGGATGGGTGCAAAGCGGTGGAAAAAGACGTATCCTACCGTGGAGGCCAACTTTATTTTGGATTCTATTCATTGGGCGGCTCTGGCATAAACCGAAGATATATGTTATATCTCAACCGAAGGCCTGCAGGGAAGGAGAAATCCACCTTAATATATATTGAGGGGAATCTTGATTCAGCTTCCGTAAAAGCAATGATCAAATAACAGACACAAATAAATATATCTATATGAATGCTAAACTTATAACTGCATGTGTGCTGGCCATGGTATCCTTACATGCCAATGTTTCAGCGCAAGAACAGCGCGACACAGTGAAGACAATTGAGGATGCAAGCAAAATCCTCATCACGCGTCAAGGCAACAAAACAACGTTGGAGGCCGACTATATCGATGACCTCGGCGGAAAGACCCGGTTTATATACGAGGTGAGCGTCAAGGCATCTACACGCGACACTAAAGATTTCAACGACGACTGGGGAATGGATCTTCCTTTTTTCAAAACCAGGAGCATAGAAGAAGAACGCGACAACAAGAGAAAGGTCAGGACATATCGCGACGTCACCGGCTTAAGGCATATTTATTGGGGGTGGCGCTTCAACTATGGCGACAAGGGCAATATCAAGAATTGCTTTGAAGTCGGGATAAGGGATCTGATAGGATTCTCGTGGAAACGAAGAGGCGCGGAGCTGGAGATAGGAGCCGGATTCGGATTTAAAAGGCTGCTTGCCGACGACGGCTTTGTCTATGGGAAAGAGGGGGACAAGATTTCTCTCTTTCCATGGGAAGAGGATGGGGAGGTGAAGCATTCGAGGCTTGACGTGTTTCAATTTCATATACCCGTCATTTATACCCAAAGAATTTATAAGGCACTTAAATTCTCGATAGGAGGCATAGTCAATCTTAACACGTATGCCAAGGCATTCACCGAGTCCGGATTAGGGAAGGCAAATACAAAGTGGAGCTATAAAGGACTGCAGCAAAACCTTCTGACCGTAGATGGGATGGCTTCATTGAACTTGGGAGGCGTCGGGATTTATGGGAGCTGGAGCCCTATGCGAATGTTCGACAAGACGTACGGACCGGCCGTGAAGGGATGGTCGATTGGAATTGACCTTGATTTTTAATATTTTAATCTTGAGTATTCTAAAACTATAAACAGAGATGAAAATGAACAAACTAAATATCCTCATTCTCATATTATCATTGGTTGTAGGCGTGCAATTTGCATCAGCCCAGAATGAAAATCCCGACACATTGTTGAACGTTGAAGGTCCTTCCAAAATAGTGATAACAGAAAACCAGAAAGGCGCCAAATTCGAGGTGACTGGCGATTCCACTGTGGATACTATCGTCACATTATTCCCGGAAGAGTCAACAGTGGTGTCCAAACAATCTTCAAAATCAGAGTCTTTCCTTAAGAACGGCTTTATCATAAATGGCACTCTTATAGAATGGCCCTATCATTGGGATGTCATAGTCGACGGGCTATGCCTCGGACTGACAAATGCAACTGACATGGCGGGAGAGGGAGGCCTTCAATGGTCGAAATCTTTGGAGATAGGATGGCTAAGCTGCATAGGTGTCGTATATAAATATAAGGCTTCGGGTATTTCCTTAGGCATGGGCTTCGACTGGAGAAACTACAAGATAACCACTTCCGAGAAAAGACTTGTGGCCAATAAAGAGAAAGGAATAGAATGGGAGAAATATCCCGAGGGAGCAAAAGGGAGGAATTCCCGGCTGAAGATATTCAGCTTGCAGTTTCCACTTTTGTACAGGCTTGCAATCCCCAAGACATCGATTAACCTAAAGGTCGGCCCTATGATGAACTTCAATACCTATGCCTCTTTGAAATCGAGCTATGAGGATGGGGCAGGGAATAAGTGCAGGGAATTTACTAAAGATATACAACCCCGCAGATTCACAGTTGATTTCTTTGGAAGCATATCATTATTAAGCAATGCAGTAGGGGTCTACGTCAGGTATTCTCCAATGAAAGTGATGGATGCCCCGGGACTTAATTTCCGGCCTCTTACGGTAGGGCTGCTTATCGGATTGTAGACGTGCTATAAGGAAGCACGATTTATAAGACATCCTGCCGGATTCCATTTCTGGAATCCGGCAGGATGTCTTATAAGGACGAAGTTTTAGAGGTTTATATCTTTCCCGAAGGGGAAGATAGCCAGGCGCATCAACTTGAAATGCTGCATGCCGAATGGGATGCCGACAATCGTTATGCAAAAAATCACGCCCCAAAGGAGATGAGTCAAAGCAATGGGGATTCCGCCGACAAACCACCAGATCACATTCATGATGCCTGCAAGACATCCGTTGGGCCAGCTTCCGCCAACCACGTCGGTTCCGAAAGGCCAAAGGGCAACAACGGCAAGCTTAAGGGTTTGTAACCCGAAGGGAATACCTATGATCGTCACCATCATAAGCACACTCGAAATGGCATATTCAATGGCAATCATCAACCCTCCGAACACCACCCATATTATATTGAGCAAGACATTCATAATCGGAAATTAAAAAAATTTTTTATGTGGACTATTTGTTGTCGTCGGCCCTGCGAAGCAGGATGTAGCCGGCCGGAGAAGAAGCAACGAGGCGAACGGTGGAGTCGTTTTCCATGCTGACGGTGGATATGCCCGGCAGAATCTTGCGAATCGCGTCTTCGGTGGCCATATTGTCGCAAGCCATCTCCGTAGACAAAGAAACCGGAATCAGGATTGAGTCCCCTTTCAATTGATATTCACCCTGAATGCTGTTGCAGTTGGTATTGAAGGAGAAGGAACCGTCTTCGAATACTGCGTACTGCGCAACACCGGGAACTTCAGAGGAGGGGGTCACGGTCAAGGAATCGTTGAAAACGATGCATTCGATAGTCCAACGACCTTTCAGGTCAACGTTGTTTTCAACAGGAGCTTCGGAAACCACTGAACTGCTGTCGTCAGCCTTTTTATTGCTGCCTGAACACGACGTCAATAAAGCAGCCGTCAAGGCAGATGTAATAAATAATGCTTTCATTCTTTTTTGAGGTTTGGTATACTTACTTAGGAATAATCTGAACACTTACTTATTAACGCGACGATGACGATATTGTTATCATTTCAGAATATGGAAGGCAAGCAGTCTTCAAAAAAAACAACTTGGAAAAAATTTTTACGACTACTATATTCCAAATTCTTTTAGTAATTTTGTGGGGAAAGAAAATCTCTAAGGAAAAAGCTACTCGATGAAAGAGAATCTCATTAAGATAAAGAAGATGCTTCAAGGATTGTCATTCAGGACCGGAGTGATAGTCTTGCTATGCGCGATCCCTTGCTATATATTGAGTTTCGCGCAGATGGCTTTGCCGATCTCTACCTATACGAAAGGAGTCTTATGGTTCGTTCTGTTTGGTCTTGCAAAAACTTTTCAGTATGGAGGATTGACAATCATAGGGGTGGAAGGCATAAAGAGGCTTAAAAGAAGATTGAGCATCTCAAAATAGAAGCAATCTCATACGCAACTTTTTTGCAACAATGTGCGGACTTTTTTTGTTGATAGATTAAAGAAGTGTTTAAGAAATCTTCTAAGGAAGATGCCGCTATGAGACTATTGACCAATATTATTTTGTATCTTGCAATAGCCTTGGTTTTGACTCCGTCGCTGGAAGGAAATTCCGAAGTTGTAGAGACGGAGATTGAAGCCGAGGCGGTCGTAGCGCATGTATGCATGGTTAAAACAAGAGTCTCTATGCCAAAGTTGAAACCAACCAGATCGGTCGGCATTAGGCGTTGTCATTCCACAACAATCGTCAAATCGCCCAAAATCCTTCTGACTCATCTTGACAGAGGCGTGAGGCATTGTATATTCAGGGAATAGCAGAGCGGGCAGAAGCTCTCCTTAAGAAATATTACTGAATATCAATTAATTTACCTGTTTACATGACTATAATTCTTTTATATTTGTTCGGGGCATTGGCAATATCTTTTTTGTGCTCCGTGCTTGAAGCCGTACTATTGTCTACCCCCGTGTCGTATATCTCCATGAAAGAGAACCAAGGAGACAAGACAGCATTCCTAATGATGAAATACAAGACAAACGTCGACCGTCCGGTGGCCGCCATTCTTACGCTTAACACGGTGGCCCATACGATTGGAGCGGCCGGAGTAGGCTCAGAATCAGTGAAGGTGTTTGGAGAAGCCTACTTCGGAATCATATCGGCAGTTTTGACCCTTCTTATACTTGTCTTTTCCGAAATAATCCCTAAAACGATAGGCGCTTCCTATTGGAGGGCACTCGCGATGCCATCAGCAAAGATTATCCGGGTGCTTATTTTCATCACATATCCGCTCGTCTGGATCTCAGAATTGCTTACGAAATGTTTTTCTCCAAAAATTCAGCCTCTTACGGTCAGCCGTGAGGAGGTGGAGGCGATGGTCAACGTCGGCACGGATGAAGGGGTTTTCGCACATTCAGAAAACAAGATAATCAAAAGTTTCCTTAAGATTGTCAATGTCACTGCCAAAGAGATAATGACTCCATACGTAGTGGTTTCTTCTGTGTCGCGTCAGACCACAATGAAAGAATTTTACGACAACGAATCGCTTTTTCCCTATTCCAGAATTCCGGTGTTTGATTCGGAAAAGGAATTCATAACGGGCTACGTGCGCCGTTCAAACGTGCTTGAAAAGTTGGCTCAGGATAAATTCAATGAGCCCGTGGCTTCAATAGTCAGGCCAATTCTCTTCTTTCCGGAAACCGAAAAAGTCTCCGAGATTTGGCAGCGGATGCTTGAGAAGAAGGAGCATATATCCGTCGTTACCGATGAATACGGGTGTATGAGAGGAATCGTCACTATGGAAGACGTGATTGAGTCGATGCTTGGAGTGGAAATCGTCGATGAATGCGACACTACAGTGGACCTTCAGGCGATGGCCCGCAGGAAATATTCCGTCGGCGAAAATGTCGGTATCGCATGAGCAGGCTTTTTTTAATGAAAACTTAATACGTCGATTCAACCCTTTACGATTTTGAAATGTTACTTTTGTAGCAAATTACAGAATTATGACTGATTCAGCCGGAAATACACTACCCTATATCGACAGGGACGTAAGTTGGATGTACTTCAATCATCGCATCCTGCAGGAGGCAATGCGCGAAAACGTACCTCTGCTCGAACGCCTTTCCTTTCTTGGCATATATTCCAACAATCTTGACGAGTTTTTCAGAGTAAGAATGGCAACCCTTGCCCGTCTCGCCACCATGGGAGGAAAAAACTATGCTCGGGAAAAAGAGAAAGCCGGACAACTGCTTGGCCGCATCGGCAACATGGACAAAGAATTCTCTCTTGAATATGAAGGCGCAATTAAGGCCGTGGAAAAAGCTCTTGACGAGAATGGGATTTTGCTGCTCAATGAGAATCAATTGACTGATGACCAACGACATTATCTAAAGTGCATGTTCCGAAAAGACATTTCGGGATTTGTATCGCCGATATGGCTCGACAAGATGTCGGAATTATCACGTGAAAACGACGAGAAAATTTTTCTTGCAATCGCAATAACCCATCCTTCCGGGAAAGATGAATATGCACTCATCGAGCTTCCGACATCGTTGTGCGGGCGTTTCATTCCCCTTCCGGACAGAGAAGGGAAAAAATGCCTTATCTATCTTGACGACGTTATCAGGATGGCCCTTCCAATGATTTTTCCTGACCATAATGATTGCACGTTTAATGCTTACTCCTTCAAGTTTACTAAAGATGCAGAAATGGAGATTGACAATGACCTGCATGTAGGGCCATTGGAAAAAATCGCAAAGGCCGTGAAAAGCCGCAAAATGGGCGTGGCGTTGAGAGTCATTTACGACGAAACGATGCCTGCAACCCTTTTGGGCCATCTAATGAAGAAACTTAAGCTCGGCAAACTTGACACGGTCAAACCCTCAGGCAGATACAACAACCATAAGGATTTTATGTCATTCCCGACAATGGGGCGCAGTGACCTGAAATATCCGACTTGGCCCGCCATTGTCAAGCCGGAGCTGAAAGAAACCGGAAGCTTATTAAAGCTTGTCAAGAAAAAAGACCGCCTGATACACGTGCCGTATCATACGTTTGACTACGTCATTCGTCTCTTGCAGGAGGCCGCCGTAGACAGGGATGTCAAAAGCATCAAGATGACTCTTTACAGGGTTGCGAAGAATTCAAAAGTGATTGAGGCATTGGTGTGCGCCGCAAGAAATGGCAAAAAGGTCACAGCGGTTGTGGAGCTTCTTGCCCGTTTTGACGAATCGAGCAATATCCATTGGTCGAAGAAGATGCAAGAAGCCGGAGTCAACGTCGTCTTTGGCGTAGAGGGACTTAAAGTTCATTCAAAACTTGTGTTGATCGGGCTCAAAAACGACCAAAACATAGCCGTGGTCGGCACCGGAAATTTCCATGAAGGCAATGCCAAGGTCTACACCGACTATTTCCTTATGACAGCGAATCCGGCAATTACCAAAGACGTGGCAGAGGTATTCTCTTTCATAAAGCGTCCTTTCAAGCCTGTGAGATACCGCAATCTCCTTGTATCGCCCAATCATATGCGTGAAGAATTCAAGGAGTTGATAGAGTATGAAATCAACAGGGCATTGCAAGGGAAGCGAGCTTTTGTCCATATCAAAATCAACCATATCACTGACGAAGACATGGTGGCTCTTCTATATAGAGCATCAAGGGCAGGAGTGGAAGTGAGACTTTCCGTAAGAGGGAATTGTTCGTTGAAGCCCGGAGTGGAAGGGATAAGCGACAACATAATTGCCTCGGGGATAATCGACAGATATCTTGAGCATTCCAGGCTTTTCCACTTTCATGCAGGGGGAAAGGAAAAGGTATTCTTAGGGTCGGCCGACTGGATGCCAAGAAACCTAAATTCTCGAGTGGAGGTCATAACTCCCGTGCTGGATCCCGACATAAAAGCGGATGTTATTAATACAATCGACTTTGCCCTGCTCGACAATACGCAAGCCCGTGTCATTGACGGAGAGGGGTCGTTGAAAATCCAGACCACATCGGCAGGCGAACCATTTCGTTCTCAAGAAAGACTGTATCAGCATTATACTGAAATCAACAGTCAACAAGACAAAAATTGAAAAGGACATAATAATGAAAGGAAAGACATATGCGGCCATCGACATAGGGTCGAACGCGGCCCGACTTTTGATAAAACGAGATAAAGGAGACTGCGACGACAAGCTTGAGAAGCTTATGCTGCTGAGAGTGCCCTTGCGGCTGGGTTTCGATGTGTTTTCAAAAAACAGAATCTCCGGGAAAAAGGCCGAAAATCTTGTCAGGCTTATGAAAGCCTACAGACAGCTTATGAAAATCTATGGGGTGGACGAGATGCGCGCATGTGCAACCTCGGCCATGAGAGATGCAGAAAACGGCAAGGAACTCATAAAAGAGATTGAGGAGGAGACCGGAATCAAGATAGAGATCATAGCCGGCGAAGAGGAGGCAAAGATAGTCTACAACAACCATGTGGAATATACCGGCGACCGCAAAGGAAATTTCCTATATGTAGATGTCGGCGGCGGCAGCACCGAGATCAATTTCCTTTCAGACGGTGATCTCAAGGTCTCCATGTCGTTTAATATCGGGACTATCCGTTTGCTGACGGGTGAAGTGTCGCCTAAAGAATGCAACTCACTCCGGCAGCAGCTTAGAATGTTGCAGCCGGAGGGGAAAGAAATGGTCATTATCGGCTCCGGAGGCAATATCAATAAGCTCTATAAGATGGCTCGCGACAAAGATGAGGATGCTAATTCCTTTGAGGTGGAGGAACTTCAGCGTCTATATGACATGCTGCATCCTCTAAGCGTAGAAGAAAGGATGGAGAAGTTTAAGCTGAAGGCAGACCGTGCAGACGTGATTATTCCGGCAGCAGAGATTTTCCTGACTGTGGCGAATACGGTAGGGGCAAAAAGGATAGTAGTGCCTGTCATTGGAGTGGCCGACGGCATTATCGATGGCCTTTATGAAGCCGACAAAATCAAGGAGAGTCGCTGATAAATAAGACTTGTCAAGCCTCCAATCCACGAACTCATATTTCAAATGAGATTTTGCGGATTGGAGGATACTTTATTTTGGAGTTTCCATATATTGTTCGTAAATTTGCGAACAAATTCACGCTAATGGATATCAACAACCCAAATGAGAGACTTTCCCAATTTGCCAAGGCTTTGAGCCATCCTGCAAGAGTGGCCATATTGCAGCTGCTTATAGAAAAATGTGCTTGCTGTGGATGTGGCGACTGCTCGTTGTGCAAGGGATGTCACGATGAGTGCGGATGCTTCTTCAGGGGCGTGCATACGAGGCTTAACCTATCGAAAGCATCTGTCTCGCAACATCTGGCTGAACTGAAGAAGGCGGGTCTCGTAAAATGCAAGGAGGAACCTCCACGGGTGAAGTATCGCGTAGATAGCGAGAATTGGGCATTGGCAAGAAAGCTTTTCAACGATTTGTTGGGACTTTGCAGTCATGCCGATTTCAAGCATACCGAAACATTATAAAAAAACGCTTAGATGGAAATCTTGGAGAATCTTAAAAATCGGATATTGGCAGGAGGGGAGATTTCAGCCAGAGAAGCATACGAGCTTGCTGATTTGCTCGACTCGAACCGCGAAAATATATATGAATCAGCCGCTGAAATCACAAAGAGGTTTTGTCTTCCTGTTTTTGATTCCTGTTCAATTATCAACGCCCGTTCGGGGAAATGTCCGGAGAATTGTAAATGGTGTGCCCAATCTGCCCATCATGCCACAAAGATTGAACCTTATCCGCTCATAAGCAGGGAGGAATGCATGAAGGTAGCCGATCTTAACCGCAGTCAGGGAGTGAGGCGGTTTTCCCTCGTCACGAGCGGACGCGCCATGCATGGCCGCGAACTCGAAAAGGCCTGCAGCTATTACGCGGAACTTAACGACAAGGGAGGGATATCCTTATGCGCATCTATGGGGCTGCTTTCCAAAGAGGAATTGCTTAGGCTCTGGGAGTCGGGAGTCAGGCGATATCATTGCAATCTTGAGACAGCACCGTCTTATTTCGGAGAAATGTGCACCACACATACAATCGAAGACAAAATCAAGACAATCCTTGCTGCGAAAGAGATTGGCATGGAGGTGTGCAGTGGAGGCATAATAGGCATGGGGGAAACGAGAAAGCAGAGAGTAGAACTTGTCTTGGAGCTTCGCAGGATTGAACCTCACTCAATTCCGATTAACATTTTATGCCCAATTAAAGGCACGCCTCTTGAGGATTCTAAAAAATTAAGCGATGAGGATGTGCTCGATACGATCGCAATTTTCCGATTTATACATCCTCACACGACACTGCGATTCGCGGGAGGAAGAGCGTCGCTGAGCCGGGAGACCCAACTGAAAGCAATCAAAATAGGAATGAATGGGGGAATTGTGGGAGATATGCTGACAACTCTCGGCTCTAATGTGGATCAGGATAAGAAATTGGTGAGAGAGGGAGGATATGAGTTTTAAGGAATGAGTTCAAAGAGTTGAATGAATTATATAGGGTCTCATGGTTTGAGCTTTTCGACAAGCCAAACTACGAGACCCGTTTTTCGGATGATAAACAGATTAATACGTCAGGAAACCGTCTTTATTACTTTGCAAGGATTGCCAACAGCCAGAGAGTAGGGTGGTATATCTTTTACGACGACACTACCGGCCCCAATCACGCTGTTGTTGCCTATCGTCACCCCGGACAATACGCATACATTGCCGCCAATCCATACGTTGTCGCCTACCGTAATTGGATGTGCGTATTCCAAGCCTTTGTTTCTTTCCGTTGCGTCCAACGGATGTCCGGCGGTGTAGAATCCGCAATTTGGCGCGATAAACACGTTGTCGCCAAACGTGACGGGAGCCGCGTCGAGAATTATGAGATTGTGGTTGGAATAAAAATTTTCACCAATATGGATATTGAATCCATAGTCGCACATGAATGGTTGCTCAATCAAGAAATCGCTACCGATCTCTCCGAGTATTTCTTTGATTTTTTCAGTGCGGGCAGGAAGATCCTTTGGACTTAGCATATTATATTCATGGCACATTTGCTTGCACTCAAGTCTCTCAGCAATTAAGTCCGGATCGTTGTTGGCATCATAAATCATGCCTGAAATGATTTTCTCTTTTTCTGTCATAAATCACTTATCAAGATTTACAATCTTATAGTTCTTGGTCCCAAGTCCGATTTTTTCGGCATAATCCACGGTATGAGTTCCGTGAAGGCTATTTATACGCTTTACCAATGGACGGTTGTCATCGCCCTCAGAGGGAGTATGATTGAACACCATGTCGAGACATGCCTGATCAAGAGCCACGGGGTCGAGAGATGCAGCGATACCCATGTCTTTAAGCATAGGTTTCTCGGGATGGCCGTTGCAGTCGCAATCTATCGACATATTGTTCATCACATTTATATATACAATCCCTTTCCGATTCTTAAAGAAATCATGTACAGACTGCGCCGCCCCGGCCATTGACTCAAGGAATCCGTCCTGACCGTTTCGAGGCGTTATAAAAGTATTTTTCACTTCTGATGAAAGTCCGGCCGTATGAATGCGGGCTTTACCATCCGCAGAGGCTACCCCTATACTTTGATTTTTGAGCACGCCTCCGAAGCCGCCCATCTGATGTCCTTTGAAATGGGCGAGATTAATCATGAAGTCATAATTGGCAAGATGGCTCCCGACAAGATTATCCTTAAAGTATGTTGTATCACGCATGGGCAGCAAGATGCTTCCTTCCTCGTCCATGATATCGACAGAGGCAATCTTGCCATAGCCTCTCTCTTCAATGGCACGCCGATGGTCGGACGTGTTTGATCTGTTGCCTCCGTATGCAGTGTTACATTCAACCAGAGTGCCTTTTACATCTTCTACAAGATTCTCGATTAGCTCCGGCCTCAGCTGGTTGCTCTGTGCCGATTCTCCTGTGCTTATTTTTACGGCTACTTTTCCCTCAGGTTTCACTCCGAGAGATCTGAAAATGGAGAGCAGTGATTCGGGAGATATCTCCGAAGTAAAATAGACCTTTGCAGGATCTGTGGAGATCTTGGCTATACCTGTTGCAAGAGTTAGGCATAACGTCAAAGACATTACTATTCGTTTGATCATAATCGATTGAAGTTGTTTAAACTTTTTACGCAAATGAAGTTGTTTTTTTATTTAGGCAATGCTATTTTCATAATTGAAAAATTTCTGTCGTCTATTTGAGACGGAAATTGAAATATTCGAATACCAGACCTTAGATTTGATTGTATCATTTCGATATTTTCTTTATTATGCGAGCAGGATTACCGGCTACAATCGTCATAGGAGGGACATCCTTAGTCACGACTGAATTAGCTCCGACGATACAGCCATATCCCAATGTGACACCCGGGAGGATTGTCGCGTTTATCCCCAGCCACACTTTCATATCCAGGGTCGTTGGGCGATACCATCTCGCCATTCAAGTCCCTCTCAAAGATTACGTGTTTCATGATTAAAACGTATTATAAGTTCACCGAAACATCCGGCTGAGAGGTTGAGACGGTCGGCAAAATATGCCACCGTCGGCAGACCTTTCTCCTGTATGTCGGTCTTGATATAATCGTCAAGCAGAGCGTTGAATTTCTCGACCATTGTCGTATTGATTATCTCGCGTGTATAGAACTGGCGTTCATAAAACCGAAGGCAGTAATCAAGAAACACCTCAATGTGCGACACTATAATGGTTCGAGAATGGCGGTCGATAGCGTGGCGCATCTCCTTTTCGATAAGAGAGAGCACCGCGCCCAACAATTCGACCTCATCCTTGGAGAGATGCAGAGCCTCGCTGCTGTTATAAGAGAAATATCCGTATGCCGACATTTTACGCCCCAGTTCCGTTCTTGCGAGAAAGTCAGGATGAAACGCGAGGACTGTCCAACGGGGCTGCTCTATTCCGGCTTCCACGACTGATGTCACTTTCTGTCCGGGAGCAAACGATGTGACCGTCATCTCGTCGAAATCGTATTGCGTCAGACCGTAGTTAAGTCGGCATCCCTTGGTCTCCTTTATATATAAGGCATAAACCCCGAAATGGTAGGTTGTCTCGCCAGGTTCGGGATTGCCTTTGTAATGCCCCACGGTAATCATGGGGTTCAGATGCTCAAAACCATAATAGTCGTTGAGCGTCTGTATGCTGTCTATTTTTACCTCGTTTGCCATAGTTGTTTGATTTCAAGTGCAAAGTTACACACAATCAGAGTGGTTTGAAAATCCGGATTCGGGTAAAAGTAACCTATTTTGTGGATATTCACAATTTATCGTGAAAATTGGTTATAACAACCTTAAACGGGGGTTTATTTGTTGAATAATCAGGTGTAATTTTGCATCATGAGAACGAGACTTATTGTATTCGCATTGGCGACATTGTCGCTGAGCGGACGGATTACAGCAAACGCAAACAAAAATATGGAAGAATTGAAAATGACGAATGAATGGGACAAAACATTTCCCAAAAGCGACAAAGTTGACCACAGCAAGGTCACCTTCGTCAATCGTTACGGCATAACACTTGCCGCCGATATGTACAAGCCCAAGGACGCGACAGGCAAACTGCCGGCAATAGCCGTGTGCGGACCGTTTGGAGCTGTAAAGGAGCAATGCGCAGGTATATACGCTCAAACAATGGCCGAGTGCGGATTCCTCACCATCGCATTCGACCCCTCATTTACCGGTGAGAGCGGGGGAGCACCTCGCTATATGACATCACCCGATATCAATACCGAGGATTTCAGCGCAGCCGTGGATTTCCTTGCCGCCAATCCCACTGTTGAGCCAGATAAAATCGGAATAATCGGTATCTGTGGCTGGGGCGGACTCGCTGTCAACGCCGCAGCTTCCGACTCGCGTATCAAGGCCACTCTTGCTTCCACGATGTATGACATGAGCCGTGTTAATGCAAACGGTTATTTCGATGTCGACGATAGCGCAGAGGCGCGTAACTCGCTTCGCGAAAAGCTTGCCGCACAACGTACTGAGGACTACCGCAACGGAACTCCTAAACTTGGCGGCGGTGTGCCTGATGTTCTTCCGGAAGACGCTCCGAAATTTCTGCGCGACTACTACGATTACTATAAGACGAAGCGTGGTTATCATCCCCGTTCCCTGAATTCCAATGGCGGTCGCAACGCGACATCTCCTATCCCCTGGATCAATTTCCCGCTTATGAGCCGCGCCGGAGAGATTGAGAACGCCGTAATGATTCTTCATGGAGAGAAAGCCCATTCGTTCTATTTCGGCAGCGATGCCTACAAGAAACTGACCGTCACCCCGGGTAAGGATAACAACAAGCTCTTCATGGTGATTCCCGGCGCAAGCCATACCGACCTCTACGATCAAACGAAGATAATTCCTTTCAACGAGATAGAGAAGTTCTTCGATGAGTATCTGAAATGAGAAAACTATTATTAGCCACGTTCTTTTTGGCTGCATTCAGTCATGTAATTATGGCTCAAAAAAAATAACTCAGACAGCAGGTCGCTCGGCTTTAGGAGATTTCGCTCCCAAATTCGCGGAGCTGAACGATGGCATTTTGTTCGGAGAAGCTGTATGGAACGATTCAACGCTCTCTCTCTCCACGACCACAGTATGGTCACTATATCCATTCTTCTCGGCAAAGGGATGATAGATTCCTCTTTCCGTTCACACCTTGAAATGGGGAAAAAACATGGCATCACACGCAAGGAAATAGCCGCCCTTCTCACTCAGGTCGCATTCTACGCAGGATGGCCCAATGCATGGGCCGGTTTCCGAATTGCTAAAGAGGTGTGGGCCGACCCGACAGATGTCGACACGGAGAAGGAACGTTTCCAGCAGGAGATGATTTTCCCTATCGGGGAGCCTAACACCGCTTACGCCGAATATTTTACAGGCAACAGCTATCTCGCGCCGATCTCCACTGAGTAGATACCGTTCTTCAACGTCACTTTCGTTCCAGGATGCCGCAACAACTGGCATATCCACAAGGCAGGGAAAGGCGGAGGTCAGATGCTTGTGGGCGTTGCCGGACGCGGAAGGAATCAGGAGGAAGGCAAATGCGCCGTGGAGATTCTTCCCGGCACAGTAATTCACATACACGCCAACACCAAGCACTGGCACGGAGCGGCCAAAGACTCATGGTTTGCCCACCTCGCATTTGAGGTGCCCGGCGAGAACACTTCGACCGAATGGCTCAAATCTGTATCAGACAATGAATATAGCAAACTGAGCAAATAATCCACCAGAACAAACAAATGAAACTTGACCATAGGTTGGCAAAGTCTAACGCCAAACTTATGGTCAAGTTTTTTGTGCCGATTTGTTATATAAGGTAGGCTCGATAGAATTCCACAATCCGATCAAAGGGAATCTTGTCGAGATTGTCGTAGAGGTCGGTGTGGCTCGCGCCGGGGATTATCATAAGCTCCTTGTTGTCTCCGGTCAGCTTGGCGTATGCCGCCTTTGATGCTGGGAGGGAGTAAGCTTTATCACCGTGAATAATGAGTACGGCTGAGTGAATCTCATCAGCGTGATCGAGGAGCGAATTGGTGAGGAAGGGCAGGTCGGCAATCTTTTCCCACCCGCCGTTGGAGTTTGTCGAACGGGGATGATATCCGCGCGATGTCTTGTAATAATCCCGGTAGTCTTTCCAGAATTGCTCGGCATCGTCCGGGAGATTTGTAGGAACTCCGCCACTACGCTCGTTGACACGCCCGGCAAGAAGGTCTGCCGTGCGCAGTTCGTTAAGCTGTCGGCGCAGCTCGTATCTCTGCTCTTTGTCATAGGGGTCGAAGGCACCCATGGTGGATGATACGGTGGCCTTGATGCGTGTGTCCTGTACGGCTGCGTTGACGCATATCTGGCCGAATCCGCATATACCAAGGATTCCGATGCGGTTCATGTCAACTTCGGGTTGAAGCATGAGGTAGTCAACCGCTGCGCTGTAATCATCGGTATATATCTCGCCGGATGAGATATAGCGAGGCTGACCTCCGCTTTCGCCGCTGTATGACGGGTCAAAAGCAAGTGTGACAAAGCCACGCTCGGCAAGAATCTGGGCATACAGACCCGATGACTGCTCCTTGACCGCTCCATAGGGGCCGCAGACGGCGATGGCCGCGAGCCTGCCCGACAGGTCGCGGGGCGTATAGAGGTCGCCGACCAGGCGGATGCCGTAGCGGTTGGTGAAACTAACATGACGCCGTTGTTCAGTCTTACTTGTTTCATATCAGTAATTCTCATTTTTGTTTTTCTGATGCAAAATTACTGCGGCACGGGAGATTGAGCGTTATGACAATCGTGGGAAAATTTTCACAAATCGTGGTTTTTTGCTAATTTTGTGCATCGAATACAAAATCACATGGAATCTGAATCACTGATTTTTGCTCATACAATGTCGGAATACGACCTTTTGTCGCATCCCGACAATGTGGTGCATATACTCTGTGTTGACGGCAATATGGGGTTTCCCACCCAAAGAACACGATACAATGTATCCCGAGGAGACTATGTGATCCTTACTCCCGGAATACTGGTTGCCGACTTCATGCAGAGCGACGACTGTCGTTTGATAATAATGAGTTTCAAGGAATCCATCGCGGCAAAATGCACGATAGAAAATGACTATGGCATAATCGGATACTTGTCATTGTTTCAGAATCCGGTAATCCGCCTTGATGAAGCCGACTTCCGGAAATGTTTCGTTGACATGAAGCGTCTTGAAGAGCGCAGCATGAATAGCGGACATCTGTTCTACGAAGAGATGCTGCGTGCCATGCTCAAAGCTCATATACTTGATCTATACGACATCCATGCAAGAAACAACACAGGGATTATATCAAACACCCATCCGGCTGCCCTGATGCGTAAATTCATCAGTATGCTTGTCGAGGGCGATTACAAAAAAGACAGGACTGTCGGCTACTATGCGTCGGAACTGTGTGTGACACCCCACTATCTTTCTGAAATCAGCACCATGTTCAGCAAGCGTACGGCCACATATTGGATTGACCGCTTTGTGATAAAGGAGATCACACAGTTGCTGATACAAAAAGATATATCCTTCACAGAGATAGCAGACAGGCTCAGATTCTCGTCAGTGTCATATCTGACAAGATACGTGAACAAACATTTTGGTGCCACCCCGTCAGAACTACGCAAATCGCTCAACTAAAGACAGGCTCTGATTTTGAGTCCATTTTTCTATACTCCGGTTTGCATATATCATATTTATGCCTTAATTTTGTGCAAAAACTTAGAGATATGAATGCCGCATCAGTTACGCATTCTGAATCTTCAATACGCTCCCTTGAGATAGGATTATTAGTTTCAAACAAAAAAAAATTTCATCATGAAAACACTCCTTGTAGTTGATGATAACAAAGATGTGCTCACTGCTGTCAAACTACTGATGCGGCAGAAAGTCGATGAGGTTGTCACCACCCCCGACCCTACGTCATTGCCTCAATTAATCCGGAAACACAAGCCGCAGGTTGTGCTTCTCGACATGAATTTCCGTTCTTCGGTCAACAATGGCAACGAAGGATTGTTCTGGCTTCGAGAAATCAAAGGTATATCTTCTGAGATTGCAGTGATTCTGTTCACTGCATATGCCGATGTGACGCTTGCCGTGGAAGGCATGAAAATTGGAGCTACGGATTTCATTGTAAAGCCATTCGACAACAATAATCTCTCCGAAACAATACTTGGCGCATTCGGCAAAAAGAGGAGGAAAGAGAATCAAACTTCTTCCCCGCAAATGTTATGGGGAGAATCGCCAGAAATGCAGCGGGTGAGAACTATTGTGGAGAGGGTGGCTCCGACTTGTGCCAACATACTGATAACAGGGGAGAATGGCACAGGCAAAGACCTTCTTGCAAGAGAAATACATAGGCTCTCAAAAAGGTCGGGAAACCATATAGAGACAGTAGATATGGGTGCCGTGATTGAGACTCTCTTCGAAAGTGAGCTTTATGGATATGTAAAGGGTGCGTTCACTGATGCCAGAGCCGATCGGGCAGGCAAATTCGAGACAGCTCACAACGGAACTCTATTCTTAGATGAAATCGGAAACCTTCCATATCATCTTCAGGCAAAGCTTCTGACTTCACTACAGCAAAGACGGATCGTAAGAGTCGGTTCGAATACTCCGATCGGCATAGACATTCGCCTCATATGCGCCACCAACAAAGATTTGCCACGAATGGTGGAGGATGGTCAATTCCGACAGGATCTTTTCTACCGAATCAACACTGTCACTATCGAACTTCCCCCACTCAGGAACAGGCCGGAGGATATTCCGGCCCTCGTTGAGTCTTTTATAAATAAATATGCGAATATTTATTCAATGTCGGGAATAAGGGTGACAGAGGAAGCGATGAAAAGGCTTTGCTCCCAGACATGGCCGGGGAATATTCGCCAGCTTGAGCATACGGTGGAGAAAGCGATGATTCTGTCTGACGGTGGTGTTCTCGGAATTCGGGATTTTGATCTCCACGAGCAGCAGGCAGATAATGGCAACAATGCTACGACTCTCGAATCTATGGAGCGAAACGCCATTACATCAGCTATAAAACTGCATGGCGGCAACATGTCGGAAGTGGCGCGACGTCTTGGCATCACCAGGCAGACCCTATATAACAAGATGCGTAAATATGGAATCTGACAACCGAAGCAGAAGGCATGTCGCTTTGTCTGCATGGCTCACGTTTACGATCCTCTTTGCTTTAGGGGCAGGTTATTGCCTTGCCTCAGGAAATTTATGGTGGATCCTCCTGGTCACTTGCTCCGTCGGTTGTTCCGCAATGTTGATGAAGGATATCTTTCGAATCGGCAAACGTATACGCTTCGTAATGGATGCCACACTCAACGGAGATTTTTCTTATAAATTTCCTGTTGTCGGAGTAAATAAAGACACCCGCAACACCAATGAGACGCTCAATCGGATTGTAGCGCATTTTGAGCACCTCACATGGCAGGCCAAGGAAAATGACGCATTTCTTTTGCGAGTGATCAATCATACAGACACGGGCATTGCGCTTGCCGATGCGAAAGGCGTCATACGGTTTCATAACGATGCCGCTCTGAGACTTCTTGAGCGGCCTGTTCTCACCCATATTTGTCAGATTCCTTGCGAGGCGGATGCTGAACTGATTATAAAGACAAGCAAGGTGACAGTAAATGACAGACAATTTATATTATACGCTATCTCCGACCTTCGCCGTCAGATGCAAGTTGTGGAAGTCGAATCATGGGAGAAACTGACTCGTGTGCTCACTCATGAAATAATGAACTCGCTAACGCCCATACAGTCTATCGCAAATACCATGAGCGGCAAGGCTTCATCCAATGAGATGACGGAGGCATTGAAGATTATATCGTCGAGTAGCGGCTCGCTGATGCAGTTTGTGAAAAATTTCAGGGAATTCAGTCTCCTTCCCAAGCCACGGATGCGTGTTTTGTATCTTAAGCCCCTCCTCGAATCGAGTATCAGAATGGCTGAAAATTATGACAACGCCAGTAGAATTGTTCTCAGTCTTGTATGCCCGCATCCCGAGATAATGGTCTATACCGATGAGTCACTCCTAAGCAGGGTGATTATGAATATCCTGAAAAATGCAATAGAGGCTTCTCCCAATTCCATAACGGTTGAAGCCGGCGTAAAAGCCGACGATACAGTCGAAATAAAAATTGCTAATGATGGCGAACCGATTGCTGATGAAACCGCCAATCACATTTTTACTCCATTTTTCACCACTCGTAAAGAGGGAAACGGCATCGGCCTCAGCCTTTCACGGCGGATTGTGACTCATCTTGGAGGCACGCTTTCGCTTAAGACCAGACCGATAACTTGCTTTTCAATTAGATTATAGGCCAAATCAGATCATTCATTAAGTATGATTTTTTGACATCTGATTGTATGATTATTTGACATCTTTGATTCGATTGGCCTTGTAACGTCCATTAATTCAATCGAATATGGTTTTGGCACGATTTTCGATACAATAAAGGATGTTATGAAAAAATTAATCACTACATTTTCAATCTTACTGGCAATGGCGTCGTCGGCTCAAGAGCCTTGGAGTCTGGAGCGGTGTATGGCGTATGCAGCTGAGCATGCCTCTTCTGTGGTGCAGGCGCAATGGGATGTGGCTTCCGCAACCGCAACCCGCAATGAGGCGCTGGGGAATTTTTTTCCATCTATTTCCGCGCAAGTAGGTTCTCAATTCAGCTGGGGTCGAAATATCGATCCGGAAACTAATTCCTACAACAATGTCACCACATTCAACAACGGGTATGGTGTCTATGCCTCATTCACGCTCTTCGACGGAGGGAGAACTCTCAACCGCTACCGCCAGGCAAGGAGCGAGAGAAGGCGATATCTCAACTCTGTCGAGATGAAGCGCGACGATAGTGCGATAGCAGCGATGATGGCATTTGCCGACGCCTTATACTATCATAGCTCAATAGCGATAGCGGAAGATAAGCTAAATCAGAGTGAAGGGATGCTGCTGCTGACTAAAAGTCAAGAAAATTTGGGAATCAAGGGATTCCCAGATGTGGCGCAGGCTGAAGCTACAGTCGCTAATGACAAATACAATCTTGTGAGTCAACGCAATCTTTATGATCAGGCTATGCTCACGCTGCGGTCGGCGATGAACCTTCCTCTGATGCAGCCTCTAAAGATAGACACGACATCAGTGGAAATTCCGGCTATTCATGCGGAGGATGTCTTGGAAGATATCTACGCTTCAGCATTGCATACAAATCCTAAAACCATTGATGCCGAGATGCAACTGAAGGCAAGCAAATATTCCTATGATATTGCTAAAGGCCGTCTTCTCCCCACAATAAACATCAATGCCGGAATCTCAACATCTTATTTTAGAAATATTGGCATGGGATCACAGGCTTTGACGTTCGGCAACCAATTCCGCAATAATATGGGAGAATATGTTTCGATGACTCTTTCAATTCCTATTTTCGACGGTCTGAGCCTCATATCGGGAAAGAATCGTGCCAAATTCGAATACAATAAGGCCAAAGAAATTCTTCTTGAGCAGCAACGTCGGCTTCATGACGAGATAGCCTCTGCCGTCATAGATCGCGACGGCTATGCAATGGAGATAAATTCTCTTAAGGCAAAGGTTGATGCCGACAGCGAGGCATACAGGCTTAACCGACGTAAATATGAGGAGGGAATGTTATCAGTGATCGACCTTCAACTTTCGGCCAATACGTATTATTCGTCTAAAGTGGAACTTCTTCAGAAACAAATGCTTTACTTACTAAAAGTTAAACTCGTAGATTATTACAAAGGCAAAAAACTATGGACATAAAAATAGAAAAACCAAAGGGGATAAAGGGAATAAAACCGGTCTATTGGGTTTACTCCGGACTTGGCCTTATCGCGGTAGGCCTGATTATATGGCTCGCAACAAGCGACATAGCATCTGCATATAAGGTGGAGCGGACCGGACTCAATATAGCGGATGTGAAATCGATAAAATTCGACGACTATGTGAGGGTTGACGGAAGGGTAGAGCCAATCAGAACGATCCAGATAAGTCCTGAAGAAGGTGGAATCGTTATGGAAATTGTTGCTGAGGAAGGAACCAAGGTGCATAAGGGAGACGTGATTGTGCGTCTGAGCAACAGCAATCTTGATCTTCAGATTCTCAACGCCGAGGCAGAACTTGCTGAGAAACAGAATATCCTTCGCAATACGCAGATTTCCATGGAGCAAGACCGGCTCAACAACCGCACAGACCAGGCTCAAATCGAACTTGAGGTGCAAAGAAAATACCGGGGCTATCTTCAGAGGAAGAAGCTGTTCGACGACAGACTGATAGCAAAGGAAGACTATCTGCAGGCAAAGGAGGACTATGAACTTGCCCTGCGGCGCAACGAACTGATAAGCCAGCGACTTTATCAAGACAGCATCTACAGGCTGTCTCAAGTGGACCAAATGGAAGACAACCTCGCAAATATGCAGAAAAACATCCAGCTGATTCGCAGGAGGAAAGAAAGATTGAACGTAGTCAGTCCTATCGACGGAGAGCTCGGGCTTCTCGACGTTGAGCTTGGACAGAACATAACTGCCGGACAAAAAATAGGCCAGATTAATGATTTGACTGCATATAAGGTGACAGGTCAAGTCGACGAACATTACATTGATCGGGTACATAAAGACCTTATTGCGTTCCCGGCAAAAAATGAGCAAAATATGAATATGCGTCTGCGCAAGGTGTTTCCCGAAGTGAGGGAAGGTAAATTTAAGGTGGATTTTGTTTTCACCGGCAAATGTACCGACAATATAAGAAGCGGGCAAACATGTCTTCTTAGTCTTCAACTCGGACAGCCGGTAGATGCGGTGGTGATTCCCAAGGGATCATTCTATTCCTCTACCGGTGGAAAATGGATATTCGTGCTTGATTCTTCGGGGAAAAGAGCCTACAAAAGAAACATTCGGCTCGGACGCCAGAATCCCGAATTCTATGAAGTGCTTGAAGGTCTTGAACCCGGCGAACGTATCATCACCAACGGTTATGAATCATTTGGAGATGCAACCACATTGTCAATTAATGAATAAAATGATATGAAATCTTATTTTAAATTCTTAAGCAGAAACAAGGCTTATACAGCCATCGACGTGTTCGGTCTGGCAATAAGCATGATGTTTGTAGTTCTTATAGGCTGCTACACCTGGCAGGAAAGCCATATCGACTCCCGGCATGAAAAAGCATCCCGCATGTATTATCTCGGATTTGATATGAGAGGAGAGAAATGTCTGGGCTCCCACTGGTATCTGCAGTTTCTTCTGAAAGACAAATTTCCTGAGATTGAATCATCCACTGCCTTATACAGAAACAACAGATTTCTCACTTACGATGGAAAGAATATAAGCACAAACTGCTATTTTGTGGATTCCACGTTTTTCGACTTATTTGATTTCAGGCTTATTCAAGGCAATCCGGCAACAGTGCTCGACAATCCTTCCAACATCGTCGTGACTCCCGAATTCGCCCGCAAAGTATGGGGCGATGATAATCCAATGGGAAAGAGCCTTGTTTTCAATATTGAGGAAGAGCCTTTCGTCGTGGCTGGAGTAATGGAGCCGATGAAGAACACTGCTTTCATGATGCCAGACAAGCGGCCGGTCGATATGCTGCTTAATTTCAATATGATGAAATATGTCAACAGTTCTATGGTTGGCGACAAAATGAGCAATGCTACCGGCGCGGAGATCATTTTGCTGGCAAAAGAGGGCCACGACCTGACAAAAATGAAGGGGGAATATGAAAAGGCAGTCAAAGACGATTTCTGGATTTTAAATCTCCCGGATAACAACATTCATCTCGAAGTCTATCCTTTCAAGGGAAGCTATTTTTCCGACCTGAATTCGGGGAATATGAATTTTGGAGATAAAAAACTCATCCGGCTGCTTTTCAGTGTGGGTGTGGTGATATTGCTATTTGCAATAATGAATTACATCAACCTCACTGTGGCTCTCGCTGGCAAAAGAGCAAAGGAAATGGCGACGAGACGTCTGCTCGGCGAAAGCCGTGTCAGTATTATGTGGCGGCTTATCGGCGAGAGCTCCATTCTATGTGCGTTTTCAATGGTGATGGGTATTGCCCTCGCTTTCCTAATGCAGCCATATGCATCATCCCTGTTGAAGACTCCAATTGACATTGTCGGCTGCATCAATGTTGCTACGATTTCCATTCTGGTGATTGTCCTATTGATCATGAGTCTGACTTCAGGCATCATCCCCGCTCTCATGCTTTCTTCCATGAAACCGATCGAAGCGGTGAAAGGTGCGTTCAAGAGGAAATCAAACATGGTATTCGGGAAACTGTTTATTGTGGTTCAGAATGTGGCGACAATCGTGATGATAGCCTGTGCAATGACAATGTATCTCCAGGTGCGCCATCTAATTAATGCTCCTCTTGGATACGAAAGAGACAACATCATCAATATCCCATTCCAGTTTACGAAATATTTCAGGGATGATGGAGAACTGTTCTATGCGGAACTAAAGAAACTGCCTTGTGTTGACAAAGTGAGTTTTTCTTGCGGAGAACCTCATTCCAGAGGCAACAACATGACATTCCAACATGATGGACGCACGATATCGTTCCAGCAATTTGTTGTGGATTCTGTTTTCATGGATATTCTTGGTTTAAAATTAAAGAAAGACAACAATCTGGCCTCCAATACCAAGTACTATCTTAACCCTCAGGCCATCGGTGAGCTCAGTCTTGATGATGATGCCACGGATTTCTCTTTGGCCGGAGAAAGACATCCTATAGCCGGGATAACGGAAGATTTCAAAATCGGCAATATGCTGACAGATCAACATCCGGTGATGATTTTCGAGGCAAAACCGTTTGTGAACTTTTATCCATGGAATGTTCTCATAAAAGTCAATGGAGATCGGCAGCAGGCTCTTGAGCAGGTGAAAGAAGTGTTTGAAAAGATATATTCCACAGAACTCACCGCTTCCTCTTTTGAGACACCCTTCCTTAGCAAACAGATAGAGAATGATTTTGAATCTCAGGAACGACTGTCAACGATACTTACTATATTTACTCTCATAGCCATCATGATTTCGATGCTTGGACTCATGGCAATGAGCACATATTATGTGCGACAGAAGTCTCTCGACATAGCGGTTCATAAGGTGATGGGAGGAACAAGCATGGAGGTTCTCTCAAAACTCGTAAGGACTTTCATGGTCTATGTATTGATAGCCGTTGCCATTTCCATCCCAATCATCTATTATCTGATGAACGATTGGCTGTCGCAATTTAGCTATCGAATTGACGTTGATTGGTGGATCTATGCGACGGCTGCTTTAATCGCCATGGTAATATGTTTTGTTTCCGTAGTGAGCCAATGCAGTAAAGCAGCCAACACCAACCCTATAAAATCACTGAAATAACATTATTGAACATAAAACAACTCAAATTATGATAAAGATAGAAAATCTTACCAAAACCTTCCGCACTGACGAGGTCGAGACTTTGGCTCTTCGTGGAATCTCACTGAATATCGAAAAAGGGGAGTTTGTCGGCATAATGGGTCCTTCGGGATGCGGAAAGTCGACTCTACTCAATATTCTTGGTCTGCTTGATAATCCCTCAGATGGAAAATACATGCTTAATGGAGTTGACGTCACAAATCTAAAGGAAAAAGACCGCACAATGTTCCGAAAGGGTAAAATCGGGTTTGTATTCCAGAATTTCAATCTTATCGACGAACTCAACATTGAGGAAAATGTAGAACTTCCCCTGCGCTATCTCAATGTCGGGGCAAGAGAAAGGAAAGAAAGAGTGGAGACTGCCCTCAAGCGAATGAATATCCAGCATCGGGCCAAACACTTTCCTCAGCAATTATCGGGAGGGCAGCAGCAAAGAGCCGCGATAGCTCGGGCCATCGTTGCACGACCCGAATTGATTCTTGCAGACGAGCCCACTGGCAATCTTGACTCGGTCAACGGTAAGGAAGTGATGAAACTTCTCACTGAACTCAATCAAGAGGGGGCGACGATAGTAATGGTGACCCATTCTCAGCATGATGCCGCCTACACTCACCATATAATCGATATTTTCGACGGGAAAATCGTGGAGAAAACACAGTTGTAATCTTCACATTCCTCATTTAATCGGCTCAATCCGAAAACCCGGTGCATGAATTTTGAGAAAAGTGTTAAATTTGTGGCATGAAAACGGCTCAAGCCGAAAACCCGGTGCATGAATTTTGAGAAAAGTGTTAAATTTGTGGCATGAAAACCGCAGATGCAATATGGATGTGCCTCCCTGAAGGGCTGGACGAGCTATTTGAGATGGTGCGCTTCGAGCGCACGGAACAGTCTTATGACATATGGCTTGACGAAAAGAAGAAACTGTCTGATGAAGACTATCGTAATCCAAATATCGTAGCGCGAGGCTATACGGATTACGTTACGATACAGGACTATCCGATGCGCGGACGGCCTGTGTTTCTTCACATGCGCAAGAACAAGTGGTGGGACAAGCAGACCAACGAAATCTTCAGTTACAATCTCGAGCTTCCCAACGATGAAGGAACACGACTCAGTGCCGAGTTCGTGGCTTTTTTAAAAGACGAAGGTGGAGACGACAGCCCTGTCGATTAAACAGATAGCGCAGATGTACTGCGTCAACGGCAAACATTTTGCCGACTTGTACCGCAATAAGATAAGCGGTTACGCCGACTGGTGCGAACAGGAGCTTGGCTGTGGGTTCTATTTCAACGCCGATAATATCGGCCCTTACATGAGCCTTGACGAGACGTGTCTGAGCAACGGCGAGGTATGGACGTTCCTGACCAACAAGGACGGCCACGGAGGCAAGGGAACACTTGCGGCAGCCATTCCCGGCACAAAGAGTGACGAGATCATATCAATCCTCGTCAGTGCGATGGGACGCTCCGTCAGACGCAGGGTCAAGGAAGTGACCTGCGATCTTTCGCCATCAATGATGCTCATAGCCGCGGAAGTGTTTTACAACGCCCATGTGGTCAACGACCGTTTTCATGTCCAACAGGTCTATAATGAGGCCGTTGACGAAATCCGTATTGATATTCGCCGTCAGCTTATCGCAGAGGAAAACAACCGCGACAAGTCCGAACCGCCGGTAACGTACTCCAACGGAGAGACCATGCGCCAGATACTGGCCCGCAGCAAACACACCCTGATGATGGCACAGAACAAATGGACTGACATACAGCGCCATCGCGCCAACATACTGTTCAAATACTATCCAATATTGAAGGCTGCATACAGCCTTGCGATGGAGCTGCGCAAGATTTTCAATGCTAAAATCTCACCGACAAAAGCCATGGGGCGGATGAACAAGTGGTATGAAAAGGTAATGGCTCTTGGTAACAACAACTTCCGCTCGGTAATCAAAACATTCAGGAACCACGCTCCAACCATCCTGAACTACTTCCGCCGTCGTGCGACCAATGCCTCCGCCGAGGCATTCAACTCTAAAGTCAAAATCTTTCGCTCACAAATGCGTGGTGTCCGAGACCGAGACTTCTTCATCTTCCGACTGGTCAAACTCTACGCCTAAAAATTTAACACTTCTAATTGCCCAATTTAACATATGCACCGTGCTTTCGGCTTGACCCGGATTTTTCTATAAGAGTATGAGCGAATTGCTCAGGATCAATGGGATTGAACAAGATAGGTCGCACGCTTTTTATCCACTTCCGGTCAAAAAACACAATCACACCTTTTCGAGGATAAAGGTTGACTTTCCCCATTGACACGGGCAACTGATAGTCCTGCGTCAGCTTATCGACAACGTCTGCATCAAAATCAACGACTTTGACGCTCTTTATTTTATCAATGGGATAAGACACTTTGCGAGACATCCAGGCTTTATACACAATATTGTTGTCAATAAGCTGGATGTAGCCTTTAGTTCTTCGCATGCGGACAGTATACTCAAACCAAAATGGCATAAGAATGTATATTAGTCCAAAAATAAGGGATGGATATATATTGCCTTTCGCAGGGATCAAAATCAAAACAACCATCATGCCTATACCTAAACTCCAGACAAATATTCTGTCGAAACGAGGTGCATCCGTGTAATGGCATTTGAACATCTCTATGTCATTTTTGTCATTCATATACTTTCAACAATGTGAGTATTCCGTAAATAGTAGTACCGTCACCGACAAATATATAAACTCCCTTCGCAATACGTTGAAGCCATCCCAATGCTTCATCACGCACACATATTTATAATCAAAAGAAAACGCCCTCAAAAAAGAACGTTTTCTTTATTATTGCCCCACTTTTTGTCCCACTGTCTTGCAAGTGATTGATTATCAGTGCAGGTTGTGGAGTTGGGGGAACTTGAACCTTACACTCCAAATGCAGTTATACCAATGATTTAGATAGTCGTCAATGATTAGGGGTAACGAGATGGTAACGAAAAATCCGTCAGTCTCGCCGGCTCTCTTGCCTATGCAGTAACGAGGTGTTCTTATAGTGCAAAGTTAGTGAATTTCAGCCTGAAAAGAAAGGCCAAGGGTTCGTTTTAACGATTCTTATGCCAAGTGTTAAGACTTATTCCTATTGAAATAATCGACCAGTTTCTTAATGCCCTCTTCATGTTTGGTCGGATTACTGGATTTGAGCTTTGCGATATTTTGGAGTTTCCATCTTACAGAGGGATAGTAGCTCAAATCCCCGGCGCAGCATTTACTCCAGTCGGGATTACCGTCCTCAAATGAAATGAGAAATGCTTTGTCATCATCAGTCAATCCTTGATTTACAACTTCAAGCAGATTTAATCTCGCTGTTTGATAATCATCATAATTGAATGGTTCATCGGTCATTCCCTCAAACTGATTGTCGAGAGCCTCCTGCTGGTCAATCGGATTTGGATTCAGAGATTCAATGATTGGCTTGTCGCTTCCAAGAAGGCAGAGCATAAAGCCATTCTTAACTGCTCCGAAATCGTCAGAAGTTATGCCCCTGCAATCGAACAGGTCTCGCGGATGTTGACGGCTGAGGGCAGCTGCAATCTTTCCACCATAGAGCTGGCTCCATGACACGATATTGGCAAAGCAACTCATTCCAAATTCCGCTTTAGCTTTTTCGCAAAGCTGCATCTTCTCGGTATCGCCTAAAATTCCTCTTTTTATTCCATTTACTTCAATCTTGATGGTAGTTCCATCCTTGGTACACAGCAATTTCCTGACATCAGTCTTGTGAATGACATGGATACCGGGAACAGCCTTCTCGATTGAAGCTTTAAGTGCCGACAAATGTGAATTGATGACTTTAATACTTGCATCCCAATCTTTAATTGGAATATAGGTAATATCAATATCGACGGAATACCTCGGAAGATTCCTGTGGAAAAGGTTTATCGCGGTACCTCCATGCACGGCGAAATCCTTTATCTTGAAAACGAGCGGCATCACTCTTATAAGGAGTGCGACCTGTCGGCGGTACATGTCATTCATAATCATTTAATTCTTTAGGGACGGTAATGCGATAGTTGGAAATGTAAACTCCATTGTCAACGAGCCGAAGTTTGGAAGTCGTCAGACCGAATTTATCAGTATCGAGCATATCAAACCAATAATGTCCGGTTTTCTCGGCCATATATAGAAACATCCTTTTTACCCGCTGGCTCGATGTGTTTTCAAGCGCGGTCTGTACTTTGTCTGGATCAAGTGATGTCAGCTGCTCCATTATATAATACAGATCCATATAATTATAGTAATCCGGCACGAGATGCAGACATTCCAGAAATGCCTGCTCCGGCGATGATAATATTAAGGTGAACCCATTTCTGTCAAGGGATTGGGTTGCCGGATTGTTAAAGATTCCCGTATGAAACGGCACTATCGTCATATCGTACTTTTCACTACTTACCCAATCATCGACGCCGCTGTTCTTAAAAGCGACCATGAGCCGAGGTTTACCCATCGGCACGTAATGATTGAATCCGAAAAGTTCAAGCGCGGAATGTGCTGCAATCCGAGCCTTATTCCCGGTCTGATGATTGTAGCAGTAAACGGCGGCCAACGCCGAAAGGCTATCATTCTTTCTATACATAACCCCACGCGACAATCCTTCGAGCCAACCTGAATCCCGGTATCTCTTTATGAGTTGGGCGGAGTATCCCTCTTTCCGAAGCCAAGCGGCAAACAGAAGTCCGCCGGGAACAGCATCGGTAAGAAGTTGGTTGATTTTAGATGTTGTTGCTATACTCATAGTTGATTATCACTTTGAAATATCAACCGCAAAGTTAATCAAAAAGTTTGTACCGTCAAACTATTGAGTTGGAAATTATATCCATCAATATACCCATAGTATATTATGAACAATTAATTCCAACTCATTTTGCATTAGAAAGACGTTATCTCCATTTATTGCATATACGTCAGGCTGTTTGGTATACCGTGCGGTTTACCGAGCATTTTTGCGCTGGAGGTGGACGGTGAGAGATTTAGCGGGCTACCGTGTTTTCGGCGGTTATGCCGTCAAAAGGTGACGGTGAGCCGTAGTTCACTGACAACTTTTGTCCGCATCTCGCCTGCGGGTCATGGCTTAACACCGAGAAATGTCTGCGCATTCTCCAAGACAAGCATCCGCTCTGCTACTGCAACCTCAGAGACTTTCAGCCTTTCTCCGTGTTCTGGATCGCCATGACTAAAAAAGGATTTTTTCGCCCACTCAGTCACTCGCTGTCCGGGATTTGCGGCACTCGGCATAGACTGCGACCGGCTGATTTCCTGCGTCATCATCCTGTCGCAGACTATGCTGGTCGTGCCGTTCTGTACCATTCTTTATATAACAATTAAAAAATTTATTTTCTCCGCTGATTATGCGACTGCCCGTTTTCACCGTCCCGGAGTCGTGGCTCCTGTTCATTGTCCAATCAACCAGCGATTTCACTTGCTTGCCATAGCTTAACGTGTGGCGAAGGGGATATTCTTTTGGCTTTGGAATGAAAAATCTCCACAGCTCCCTGCGGTCGGTAGTATTTTTAATCCCAAGGCCGAACATCCCCTCTCTCCCACCACACGCCCTTTGGGTGTCAAGCAAGCAAAACCGATGGTGATATACAAATAAAAAAACGTCGCAACGATGAAAACGGACAGCCACATAAATAGTCAAGGCAAAGCTTCAAGCCTCAGGTTCAACCAAATAAAAAGAACAATCCTTTGGTTGGCAGGGATAATCGGAGCGATAATCGGTCTGACCTTGTGGGCGTTCCTCCGACCGATATTCAGAGGTGTCGGCTGGGTAATATCAATCATCAGCGCACTTGTGATAATCTATTGGATAATGACACTCTAAAACATACGACTATGAAATCATCTGAAAATTTTATCGAGGCTATCCGTCAGTATCTTGACAGCCGTGCAGCGAGCGACACCCTTTTCGCTATCCGCTATGCCTCGCCGTCTAAATCCGTAGCCGAGTGCTGTCAATACATATTCAACGAAGTCAAGCGTCAAGGTGTGGCGGTTCTGACCAACGATGAGGTGTATTCGCTTGCCTGTCATTACTTTGACGGCGATGTCAGCGCAGAGGAAATCGGCAAGCCTATCAACTGCAAGGTAGTAATCTCCAAAGACCAACTGACCCAGGAGGACAAAGCCGAACTCAAGGAGCAGGCTATGGAGCAGTACCGAGAGGAGCAACTCCGAGAAATCAAACGGCAGTCAGCACCAAAGGCTCAATCAAAACCGACCGCCACCGCTCCCAAAGCCGGAGAAGAAATCAATGTTCAACCAAGTCTTTTCGACTTCTAAAACTCCAAGAAGATGAAACCTCGCAATCTCAAGGAAAAGCATATAGTGGAACTGAACGGGCGACTTCGCCCGCTCACCACTCCCCAAATGAATTGGGCATTCAACTCTACCATCAACCATTACGGCTACCGCCTTAAATCCGGAATGTGTACCTGTATGAAATGCGGTCACGAGTGGTTGGAGACAAGGAACGGAATGTGCCTATGCCCCGAATGTGGCACTCGGATTGAAATCAAGGACACCAAAGAACGTGTTATCCGTGACAAGTCCTATTTCAACGTTATCACCACGATGGAGGGTTATCAGGTAATCCGTATGTTCCTGATGATAGTGGAAATGCGCAAGGGAATGAAGGCTAATCCCGCCTATCTTGAAATCGGTAGTTATTGGATTGACGGCAATGGCAAGACTTCCGTTGTAGGTTTGCAGAGAACATTGGGACAGTATATAGATTGTTTCTCCTTCGGTTCTCCATTAGAGATAAGGCGTGATAACGAAGCCTTCCAACGTATATCCGATGAATGGGTTTACCCTCGCATCAAGGTAACTGACACCATCAAGCGCAACGGCTTCAAGGGCAGTTGCCACCATATCCATCCCGTGACACTCTTCCAAGAGTTGTTGACCAACCCCAAGGCTGAGACGCTGATGAAAGCCAACGATATAGAGTTGCTCCTATACCTATGTGCAAGACCAACCTACAAAGCGGACATCGACACCTATTGGAACACCATCAAGGTAGCCAACCGCAACGGCTATAAGGTCACGGACTCGCAGATGTGGATGGACTACATCAAGATGTTGGAGCGTTGTGGCAAGGACATCCTATCCCCGAAGTATATCTGCCCCGCCAATCTCAAAGAGGCTCATGACCATTACGTCAAGAAATCACGTGAGATAGAAACCAAAGCCAAGAGAGCCGAGGACATCCGCAAGGCGCAGGAGCGTGAGGCAAATTTCAAGGAGCAGAAAGAGAAATTCTTCGGCATCCGCATCAATGACGGAGAGATTGATGTCAAGGTATTGGAGAGCGTTGAGGAATACCGGCAGGAAGCCGAAAGTCAGCACATCTGTCTGTTCAGCGCAGCCTACGACCAGCGTGAGGACAGCCTTATCTTCTCGGCGAGGATAGACGGCAGGATAATCGAGACCATCGAGGTTGACCTCCGCACCCTCAGAGTGGTTCAGTCAAGAGGCGTATGCAACAAGAACACCGCCTATCACGACCGCATAATCAACCTCATCAACGCCAATGCCCACCTCATCAAAGAAAGAATAACAGCATAAGATGATTTTCATAGTCAGAACGGAGCGACCTCGCGATGAAGTCGCTCCATTCATTTTGTCAAAAATTTCGGCCGCCAAAAGGCGGCGTTGGAGAATTCTTCAGTTATATGGAATTGATTACATCCTGTAACTTACCGAGAAAACCGGCGGCATGGGCGCCGTCCATCTGGGTGTGATGGAATTGTAATGATACGGTCAGCCGAGTTTTGAAGAAGCCATTGCGGTAGCGTCCCCATATCAGGAAAGGATTGTTGAATACTCCGCTATACATTCCGACGGCTCCGTCAATGTCGTATTGCGCCAGTGCCGACGTACCTATCACCATGCTGTCGGCGATGTCGTGGTTAACGCAGGTATCGGCTACCTGTCTGGTCAGGCGAAGATAGTCGACGTTGAAAACGGCGAGGTCGTCGGTATAGGGTATGTCGCATGAACTGACTTCGCCTGCCCGATTTAGAACGATAGTGTTTACGGCTATAGAGTCATATTGCATCAATTTACCACCGACCGGGAGCATATAAAACTCCTTGACTTGCGAGGCGGCACGGCCTATGCACCAGCACATCAGCATATTGAATTTCAGACCTTGCCGTCGGCTTATGCGGCGCAGTCGGGTCACGTCGAGCTTCTTGAACAGCGTCACCATCGGCATCGGGGCCTTCATCCACGCCTCGAAAGCGTAGGCGCGGGTTGTTTCCACAGGATTGACTTCTTGCATCATCTTTTTTGATGCAAAATTACTACTGGTGCGATAAAAATCGCGTTAGTTTAGAAGTCATCAAATAAAGAGAGTTCTTTGACATTTTGGTCTGAATTGGTTGATGAGTCTTGCTTGGTTATAAGCTGTCGCAATTCGATACGTTCCAACGCAGAGATTCTAATCAAGGTCGCCACCTCAGTAACTGAATAGCCGCTGTTATAATCAGCTTTTATTCTTGCTACCGTCAGATAAGATATGATGGCAGTCCAAAGGTGGACTTTAACAGCATTTTCGGAGAACCCCCAAAGGTTCTTGATGACAATGTTCTGCTTAATCCACTTGAAGAAAACCTCAATATCCCAGCGGTGGCGATAAAGATTTGTGATTTCCAATGCACTGACTTCAAAATTATTGGATATGAAATCAACAATGGCATCATTGTCCGGATCATATACCCGTACGAATCTCATATCCTCAGGATAGAGTTTGCAGGACTTGTATCCGGTGACACGGATCCGAGAGTCCTCTATGATACTTGGGGTCGTGTCGGGGATGGTCAACTGCTTGATGGTTGTGAACTTCATGTTCTCTTTTGGACGTGACACCCAAAATGCCTGCGACTGATGGAATCTGAACAATGCTTTGAAGTCAACATACGCCTTGTCCATTACATAAAAAGCGAATGGTTCCGGTGTGAGCATGTCAAGTTCGTTGCTATCATGCCATTTACCATCAGTGATATGGATGTTGGCAGGTACACTTCCTCGTAAATCAAGCAATGTGTGCATTTTTACTGCCCCCTTGCTGTATTTGCCCAACGCCCATGCCGCGAGCTTTATGCTTGTGGATATGGTCGTGGAGTCCAACGCATAAATTACGTTGTCTATGGTTATCTCGGAGAGTTGAACCTTTGAGTACATTGGTCTAACCAATCCAATAAGATAAAACCCAAGACCCTCAAAAATACGATAATCCCTACTTTCGTTGGCGCGAGACAATGATGTATGGTTCACTGTATTGCGAAAACCGAGGTGATAAAGGATTTTCAAGTGGGCGTCCAAGCATAGGCAAATATCTCGAAGTGAATCACATCCTGTCAATTGACCGAAGAGCAGATGAAGGAGGTGGTTGTAACTGGTGAGATTCTTTACATGCCAATCGCCTTTATATTGCTTTACCAGCTTATCGAACCGGTAGCGCGGTATAAACTCGATGACTTGGGAAAACACGAACTTTCCTTGATTCATAATCTTGATGCTTCTGAACAACAAGACTAATAAACCAAATTCAAATCAAAAAATCAATGCACTCTTGTATTTGACTAAATACTAATATATTAATCGCAATGGTTGGATTTTTATCGCACCACTACTAATGCAAAATTATCACTTCGCTTTCAGCCCGGATAGAAGAAAAGGGACATTTATACCGGAACGGTATATAAATCGGAGTATGGTGTTTGGTTTGCAGTCAGTTGTTTGGGCGTCATACCGCTGAACTGGCGGAAGTCGCGAATGAAATGCGACTGGTCGGAGTATCCGTTGGAGTATGCTATGTCGGCATAATCGCGTGAACCGAGCTGCAACATTCTCAATGCCCGCTGAAACCGGGCTATGCGTCCGTATTCTTTCGGGTTCATGCCGACACATTCGCGGAACAGTCGACCGTATTGTTTCTTGCCAAGGCAGGCGATTCCGGCGAGGTTCTCAATCGAAATTGACGGCGAACGGAGCAACGCGGTGAGCGATGTCCCGATTCTTTCGATATTCAACGAAGGGGCAATTCGTGCAGTCAGCCATTTTTCTATCAGCGATACTGCCGTTTCGGAATCGGCGCAGTCAAAAATCCTGTCGGCAAGCAGATTCAATTGTTTGTTCCCAATATCGTAGCCGGAAATCTCCTGATTGTAGAATGCCGACGGTGGGGTGTCAATGAACATCCCGATAGTGTGAGGGTAGAAAACGGCGACAATCATCTCCGTGTCGCCGTCAGAGGCAATGTGTGCCGGGAAATTTACCTGCCCGCTGATGGTAAACTTATCCTGACGGGAGGATAATTCGGGGATAAACAGCGGCGAGCGTCCGTGAAAAATCATCTGCGGGCAACCGATAGGAAATGTCAGGACACTGAAAGGCTCATCGCTTTCCAGCACCCAATAGTAGCGCACATACGGCCGCAATTCCTCCCTCGGTTGATAGATTCTCATAGCCATCAATAATTAAGCAGTCTGCCGCAATCGTGCCAGTTGCCTATCATTTCGCTCCGCTCACTCGCTTCAATCAGTTTTGTCAGGCGGCTCTTGAACAGGTCCGGTTTTGTGGCGACTCTCTGGATATTGTCAATTCTTATTCTTTGATACAGCGATGGAAATTTTTGGAAATTCTGCCAGGCCACCGGACGAGCTTTGAAAGCGGCGACGATTTCCGGATTGATTACAAATGCAGCATCAAGATTAGGGCATGCGGCACGTCCTCCGTCTGTCATCAGCCCGAGGCGTTCAAGCCTTCGGCATCGCTCCTTATTCAGTTCAGTCCATCTGCCGTTTTTTGTTCGCGGGCCGAAACGTTGGAGTGTCACGCCATCCACATTTTTGACCGTCGAATCAATCCAGCCGAAACATAGGGCCTCCTCCACGGCATCAAGATACCACAAGGCCTCCTCGGTGGAGTCTTGCCCCTCTTCACGACTATCCAGCATTCCTTTTCACAAGAACTGTTCTCCATGAGCCATTGTCGGAATTTCTCGCGGCGTGTTATGTCAAGAATGTTCTTCGGTGTCATTTTTATTGGAGTATTTGTATAGATATACCATATCGCGAAGCGTTACCTCTTCCTCGACAATAGGATTGGGATAGTTGTCAGTGAAGAAATTGGAGATTCTATATGAGTACCGATAGCCGCAAGACCGGTAGAAACGTAGTGTCGAGGGTGTTTCGCCTGTGCCGAGGATTATCTTATTGTCAGGATACAATTTCTCCACATATACAAGCATCTTACGGCCTATGCCTCTGCGACGGAATGCGGCATCAACCGCCAGATTCTTTATCTCAACCGAGCCGTTATCTTTCTCAACCGTCACAATCACAGCCACATCTTTATTGTCCATCGAACCGACATAAAGGTTTCCCCGGTCGAGATATTTCATGATCATATCTTCCGATTCATCGCCAATGAGCAACAAGTCAATGAAATCTCGCTTGCCATCATCAACTTTTCTTATAGCCAAAGAAGAAAGACTGAGTCGGAATGCTTTCGACGGTGTCCCATTATTGTCATAGTCGGTGAAGTTGACGAATCCGCATTTCTCAGCTACCCGCTGAGAGGCTTTATTGGCGGCATCAGTCGTAATCAGCAGTGAGTCAAGGCGAATATTATTGCGGCAAAATTCAATCATGGCTTTCAATGCTTCCGTTGTCAACCCTTTGCCCCAGTACGGAAAACCTATCCAATATCCGACTTCCCGCTCGTTTGCCAATGGCTTGTAATGCTCGGCTCCAGCCGGCACAAGTCCTATGCAACCAATAGGTTCGTTGGTTTCTTTCAAGACCATCGCCAGAGTGAACGGATTGGGCTGAAAGAAATCTTTTATAACTTCGCGACTCATGTCAACCGAGGTATGCCTGGGCCACAGCGCCATCTCACTAACGCGACCGTCAGAGGCATATTTATATAATGCTTCGGCGTCGTTCTCGCGCCACCGGCGCAGGGTCAGACGGTTAGTATCAAAGTTGAAATTTTGTGCTATTTCATCAGGAAGCGCAAGATTGAATTTGTCGCAAAGAAGCAGCACATCTTTGACGTCGTTCTCATCGAGTTTGTAGCCGGAGTGAAATCTGACTTGCCATTCCGGGGTGATGCAATCAACTTCGAGGTGCCCTATGTGTCCTTTGCCAGTGAATACTTCTTTTGGGAACGTCTCACTCTCAAATACTAAGTCGCCCTTAGAATTGCGAGAAAATATGTGAAGGTCAATGATTCGCGCATTTCCATCCCTCCAAACTGTATGCTCGGGAGTAGTATATGCCATCACGGTTTCAGAATAGCCGTTATCATTCAGCAGTTTTATCGAGCATTCTTTATCCTGCTTTTCAATGAAGATGTCTATGTCGTTATGACATCGCGACTCAAAGCCGATTAAGGCATCCACACCCCAGCCACCATCAAGGTATATCTGTATTCCTTTTGACCGAAATATAGACATTATTTCAATCGCGTCCGACTCATTTACCATAATACGCGCTGTTAAGTTCCATAATTCGTTTTATAAAATCTGTTTTTGCTTCAGTATATCCATCGCGGTTATTCTTATACTTTGGCAACAGCGAAAGTTTAAGCTTTTCATACTCCTTTGCAGATTCCGGGTGCGCTATCAGATAGTCGCGGAACAGGATTTCATCATTGTCACCAATTCTATGAACGTGGACATGAAACACCTTGTCAGCATATCCGACAGGTGCATATCCTTTGTTGAAACTCATGCGGTTATCGGAAAAGGACATACAGATATATCCGGCATCTTCCATCATTGCACGGACTCTTTGCCAATCGGCATCGGGCGCGATTTCCACAAGGATGTCGATTGTCGGCTTTGCCTGAATGCCGGGAATCGCCGTGCTTCCGATATGATTGATTATTGGACTATGATCTTCCAACAAGTCTGAAAGCGCAATGATTTCTTCACGGGCCCATTCATGCCAGTCGGGGTTATGTGGGGCCAGAAATATTGGAAACAGTTCCCACAGTTCCTTCAATGTCATATCTTTCAAATCCTTGCTCATGCAGCTATTCGTTATAATAATTTCTCCAATAGCTCAATTTTGCCAATGCGGATTAGAGGTATTGCCCTATGAATCTTTTCATCCGGCCAGTTCCACCATTGTAGTTCCAACAAACGCTTTATAACGTCCGGAGCAAATCGTTTACGAATTTCTTTTGCCGGGACACCGCCCACTATTGAATATGGCTCAACATCTTTGGAGACGACAGCTCTTGTCCCGATAATTGCACCGTCGCCGATAGTAACTCCGGCCATGATTACTGCGTCATAGCCTATCCATACATCATTGCCAATAACTATGTCACCTTTGTTGTCCCAAGCTGAGGCGACCTCCGATTTCGGCAAATTCCACTCCTCAAAGAACAACGGGAATGTATAGGTGGACAACGATTTAAGTGTATGGTTGGCGCAGTTAAAAATGAACTTTGCACCGCAGGCTATCGAACAGAACTTACCGATAATAAGCCTGTCATTATTTATAGGATAATGGTAGAGCACATTGTTTTTCTCGAAGTCTCGTGGGTTATTAACAAAATCATTGTAGATGGTGAAGTCTCCGACCTCGATTGTAGGGCGTGTGACAACTGATTTCAGATACACTGTCTGATTATCATTGGAACGGGGGTATATCTTCTTATCCATATTGTACTGTTCCATCTCGATGCAGTTCCAAGTTTCTCCCAGACATTCGTAACTTTCGGTTTCAGACAGTGATACGCGATGAAAACCGGCAGACTCATAGCAATGGATGGCGGACGGATTATTCTCAAAGACACCGAGCGACACTTTTGTAGCTCCAAGCTCTTCAAAGGCATATTTGACTGCCAATGAAACAAGAGCTTTGCCTAAACCGTGACCACGTTTTGAATCATCAACAATAACAAAACCAAGTCGTTGCTCAGCCAGATTATCTGCCGGAGTGCGCAAGGTGATGTACCCGACAATATCATCGCCATCTGTCATTGTCAGGGCGCGTGATTGTTGCCCGTCAATATTCCTCTCGTAATATATGTTCATATCTTCGGGCGTGACGGGATAACGCTCATACCTGTCGGCGCACCATTGGCGCATAAGATACTCGCTTTTAAGCCACGATGTAATCACAGCGGCATCCGAAGGTTGATATGGGCGTAATGTGAGGCTCATGCTTTGTAGTTGCGTTTAATCTCGTTGATTGACTTGCCGCCGATGCCGAAGTTTTCGTCAGGCAGTTCTTTGATAGTGACGGTGAAGAACTGCTCCGGGATATGGGTTATTTCGGAGGCTGTGGATGTCAGCCGCTCAATCAACTCTTTCTTCTGTTCAGTAGTCAACTTGCCGCTTTCAATTGATATGTATGGCATTATTTTTGTTTTTTGCGGTTTGACATTATGGTGTCGAAGTTGTCGCGCCCCCAGTTGATGAGGGCTTCGACATGCGGCAATAGCGTTCTGCCGAAGTCGGTTACGGAATATTCTGTGCGAGGTGGCACGTCGGGGAACAGTTCGCGGTGAATAATGCCGTCGGTGGTCAGTTGGCGGAGCACCTGCGACAGCACCTTCTCCGATACCGACGGGATGTTGCGGTACAGCTCATTGAAGCGCACCGGTTCGTTCTCGGAAATCTTCACGAGAACCACCAACGCCCACTTGTTGCCGAGCCATTCAAGCATCGGGGCTGCTTTACAATATTCGTAGTCTAATTTTTTTGCCATATCAGGTTCTGCAAAAAGGTTGATATCGAGTAAAACAAACTTTTAGGTAAGGGTCAAACCTCTTGGTAAGTTGTTGCTTCGGCTCTGATTATCACCTAATTTTGCGTTACAAAATTAACAAAAAATATCGAGATATGCTATATCCTGAGCTACATTTCACCGGACAGGTGTGGCGACCGCCTTACGAGGCCAGTTCTCAGCTACTGCAACTGACTTCCGGCTGCACTTGGCACAAATGCAAGTTTTGCAGCCTTTATCACGGCACACCTTTCCGTATGTCGCCGTTATCTGAAGTGGAGGAAGACCTGAAGGTTATCCGTCAGTGGCAACCCAGAGCCAGACGAGTTTATCTCACCGGCGCAAACCCATTCGCATTAAGTTACAACAAACTTATGGATGTGGCATTGCTGTTGAGAAAATATCTTCCCCACATGGTTTCATTCGGGATGTTCGCCCGCGTTACGGACATAACGCCCAAGTCGGTTGAGGAACTGAAGAATCTCCATCATCTGAAACTCGACAGCATCAACATAGGCATCGAGACAGCCCATGACCCGACACTGGAGCGTATGAACAAAGGATACCATGCCTCCGACATTCTCGAACAGCTGACAAAACTCGACGAGGCCGGAATCCGTTACAACGTATTCTATCTTAACGGACTCGGAGGCAAGGGAAATGGCGAAGCCAGTGCGATAGTGACTGCCGATGTTCTCAACAAACTACATCCTTGTATCATCAATATAGTGTCGCTGACAATCTTCCCGGAATCACAGCTTTATCAGGAAGTGTTGGACGGCACATATGCCGAGGAGCCGGAGATCGAGCGGCTGATGGAAATGCGGGCGCTTATTGACAGACTGAACATCCGCGTCAACCTGCTCGGACATCATATTTCCAATACGGTACCAATCACGGGAGCATTGCCGGACGACAAAGCCGCTATACTCCGTGAATTTGACAAAGCGATAGCAGAGTTCCCGGAAGAGGAACTGAAAGCCTATCGCAGCAGGATATGGCATCTCTGAAGACTCCAATCCTGCTTCCAGCCTGCTCATTTTGGGCAGGCTTTCTTATGCTTATTCGCCCGATTTTTAGTAATTTTGCAGTTATAAAGCGTATTAAACTCAACATAACACCTCGCAAAATGACTAAAGCAGAAATAGCAAACGAAATATCAAAATCGACAGGGATTGAGAAAACTGCCGTTATCTCTGTGATCGAACAGTTTATGGCAGTGGTCAAGGACAGCCTCGCTCAAGGCGATAACGTATATCTCCGTGGATTCGGCTCGTTCATCGTAAAAACCCGCGCAGAGAAAACGGCCCGGAACATCAGTAAGAACACAACAATCATAATCCCGGCGCACAATATCCCGGCATTCAAACCCGCCAATTCCTTCAAGGAAGAAGTCGCAAAATAATGGCATCCAGACGTACTATAATAGAGGAATGGATGGTGGCGCAGAAACGTCACCATCTTTCTGATGTGCAAGTGCAGATGGCTCGTGAGCTTGGATTCAAACCGGATTCTCTACGGAAGATTGACAACCACAAGCAGGAGCCGTGGAAAACCCCGTTGCCACAACACATTGAGAACCTCTATGAGAAACGCTTCAAGCGTGAGCAGCCTGAGATTGTGAAATCACTGAAACAACAACTTCAGGAAGATGCCGCCAAACGAGCTGCCAAGAAGAAAGCTAAAGATGCCCGCCGAAAGGCTGCGCAAGAGCAAGATGACCAATCTCTTAATGCAGAATGATATTTATGGATAACGAACATAATGAATACGGTGAAAATCCCGTTGAAGATATGATGACCGATTACGATTATCACGTCAACACCGGCGAATTGCCGGAACTTTTCGATGAAGCATCGGTTGACGACTACATCGCCAACCTCAATGACTGGGATTGAAATATGATATACTACGATTGTGGCATTGACAAGGCCGTCATTATTAAACTCCAAACATAAGCAGCCATCGCCAGAACGAATCAAATACAGTAAAAGCATGACACATAAAGAGATTACAGAGCAATCAAAGAGATTATTGTTGCTTACAGGAGCTAAACTATTCGGCTCCAAAGGATATGACGCAACATCAATATCTGTAATTGAGAAAGACCTCAATCAGACCCGTGGTGCCATTGCCTATCATTTTAAGTCTAAACTGGGACTTTTTGAGGAGACTGTCAACAAATACTATCTCAATCGTGTCATGTTCTCTTCCGTACCGGAAGAATACCGTGGACGCCTGAAAGATTTCTATGTCAAATATGTTTCGATGCTGGAGGAAGAATGTTTGGAAATGATGAATGGCGGGATTCGGAACGTTGCCGGGACATTCCTGAGTCTCGAAGCCGACGCATTAAGAAACTTACCTGATTTCAGAAACAAATGCACAGAACTTAAGCATAGGCAAGCATCGGTGCTGGAACTTGTTGTCGGACGAGCTATTCAGAACGGCGAGATTAAATCGGACATCATCCCTTCTGTGATAGCTGATTTGTTTATGAACGTGGTAATAGGACAGAATTATCGTTCCAATGTCGAGGGTTCCAGATACTATACCGACGGCATGTTACGCCAGTTTAACAGCATATATCGATTGATTTCCAATCAATAACAAAGGTGCCATGTCAAACAAAACTACCATTATAAGCTGGAATATCAACAGCATCGGCAGGCGTTATGACGAACTGAAACAACTTGCCGAAACATATAATCCTGATTATATCTGTTTACAGAAAGTCCGGAACAAGTCATATCTCGATAAATTTACGATTCCGGGGTATCATGGGCTGTTTACGTTTGATGATTATGGCTCGATGAGCGGTGTCATGCTATATGCAAGGACTAAAGACGGCATCGACCCGATTCTGCAACTTGACTCCATGCCCAAACGCATATTGACTCCACGATTAAGTACTGAAGGACACCTTCAAGTGTATGATTGTGGACATTTTATCCTTGCCAATACTTATGTGCCTTTTGCCAATCCTCAACTTGAAGGTGCTGAAGAATATCGGAAGGTTTGGAACGAGCAATTTCGTAAACTCATAGTTGAACTATCGGGGAAATCACCAATTATAATCTGTGGTGATATGAATATCGTACACACGGATAAAGACACCTTCGAGGACAAATACATTCAGAACCGACCCTGTTTCTCTCAGTGGGAAAGAGAGGCATTCGATGCTTTATTGTCGGAGACTAATCTGGTCGACGCTTTCCGTTCAATACATCCGGAAGAACGGAAACCTTCCTTCTATGGCAATTTCAGATTTTTAGGTATTGGCAACCGCATAGATTATTTCCTCATTAGTCGCTCATTATTGCCTGACGTTATTGATTGCGATGTGCTGACAGACTTCGGAACGGGTCAGAGTGCGCCCATAATTCTCACGCTGAATGAACATGGTTAAACTGCGGTGTGTTGTCGAGCACATCACTTACCAGAATCAGGAGAACGGCTGGTCGGTGATGAGAGTCAAGGTCAAGGGATATGACAATCTCGTGACTCTGACCGGTTCTTTGCTCGACGTACCCGTTGGTAGCGTCCTTCTCGTTGACGGCGACTGGCGTGTTGATCCGAGATACGGTCAGCAGTTTGTTGCACAGTCATGGACGGAAGTAATGCCCGCTACAATTTACGGTATTGAGAAATATTTGGGCAGCGGACTGATTAAGGGTATAGGACCGGTATATGCCAAAGCCATTGTAAGCCGTTTCGGGCTGGAGACGATAAATGTTATAGAGAACGACATCGAGCGGTTGCTCGAAGTTCCCCGTCTCGGTCGAAAACGGATGGAGAAAATACGCGAAAGTTGGGAGAAACAGAAAGACATCAAGGAGGTAATGGTGTTCCTTCAAGGCTATGGTGTCAGCACCGCTTTCGCCGCCAAGATTTATCGTAAATACGAGAAGGAATCCATCGCCAAGGTAAAAGAGAATCCCTATCAGCTTGCCGATGACATCTGGGGTATCGGCTTCAAGACCGCCGACGGCATAGCCTCCAAGATGGGCTATGAGAAGAACGACCCTCGCCGTTGCCGCAGCGGAATATTATATACCCTCAACGAACTTGCCGAGGAAGGCCACGTCTATGCCGAGCCGGAGCAATTAGTTGATGCCGCTGTCAAATTGCTGGAAGCCGAGGAATCGCCGGTGCGTCAGGCTCTCGCTTCGATGATTGAAACCAACGATGTTGTTTTGGATAATGAGGTAATATATCTGCCTCCATTCTACCACGCCGAGAATGGTTCCGCAAAGCGGTTGCAGTCCTTGCTTTCCGACACCTCGTTGTTCAACGCGGGCATTGCGGCAGAGCCGGAGGCTGAATATGGCGCTAAGACAGACGGTATAGTATATGACGACGTGCAACAGGCGGCAATACAAAAGGCTCTCGATTCAAAAGTGATGGTGCTGACAGGCGGACCGGGAACGGGCAAGACTACCACCACACAAGGGATAATCGCAGCGTTCAAAGCCCGGCACATGAGCATTCTTCTTGCCGCTCCCACCGGTCGGGCCGCGAAGAGAATGAACGAAGCCACCGGAATGGAGGCAAAGACTATCCACCGACTGTTGGAATACAACCCGATGGACGGATACAAACGCAATGACGCGAATCCTCTGGATGGTGACGCGCTGATTGTGGATGAATGTTCTATGATTGACATTCTCCTATTCTACAATCTGATGAAAGCCATTCCATCGAATATGCGTCTGATACTCGTGGGAGACATCGACCAGTTGCCGAGTGTCGGAGCGGGTAATGTGTTGCGTGACATAATAGACTCGCAGCAGATCCCGGTTGTGAGGCTGACACGTATCTTCCGTCAGGCACAGTCGAGCCGAATAGTGATGAACGCCCATGCCATAAACGCCGGACAGTTTCCGAATATCAAAAACGGTCTTGACACAGATTTCTTCTTCATCGGTCAGGAGGATGCCGATGATATTGTCAAGCTGATTATCGGACTCGTGCGCGACCGTCTGCCGAAGAAATACGGCTATCCGGCAAAAGAGATTCAAGTATTGACCCCAATGCAACGCGGCACAGTCGGAGCCGGCAATCTCAACATTGAACTGCAAAACGCGCTCAATCCGTCGGGGCCGTCACTTGCACGTGGCGGATATACTTTCCGACAGGGCGACAAGGTGATGCAGATTCGCAATAACTACGACAAGAACGTATTCAACGGCGACATCGGCTATATTACTGCGGTTGATACAAACGAGCGAACCCTGTCTGTTACCTTTGATAGCCGTGTCGTTGAATACGACATAACCGAACTTGACGAGATTGTGCTGGCATACGCCGTTACAATCCACAAAAGTCAAGGCTCCGAATTCCCGGTGGTGGTAATGCCGGTGACGATGAAGCATTACGTCATGCTCCAGCGCAACCTTATCTATACAGGTATAACCCGCGCCAAGAAAATCTGCGTACTCGTCGGCACGACAAAAGCCCTTGCGTATGCCATAAGAAACAATACCGTCTCCAAACGCAACACTAAGCTCAAGGAACGGCTAAACCAAGATAGTTTATGAATAGAATACTATTCCCAATCATAGCTGTGTTTTTAATTCTGTTCTTTTCAGGTTGTAGCCAGCATATTATCAAAACAGCAAATTCTTTAAGAGTCAACGGAGAATTGCGTTACGCCCCCGATCAGTCACCATTGCAGGGCGGTGTTATCAAACGGATTTCGGATGGAAAAACCTTTCTTTCTGATGATTCAGGCAAATTTCAGATAGAAGCTCAGCCGGGTGATTCGTTACAATTTTCGTTTGTGGGTACAATCGGGAAGACAGTGCCTGTCACGGCTAACGACACGTCAATGACAGTGTCGCTTGATCCATATATTCCCGGCAATGATGAATATGTAGTCAGAGTGTATAGCCGTTATCCCGATATGGAGACAGAGTTAAAAACCTATGTTCATGACAAGGACGCACGAATCGGAGTAGCTGTAATCATCAACGGCATGGATACGGTGTCGGTCAACGGCAAACGTGATTTCCCGATGCTCAGCGTCTACAAGTTTCCGCAGGCTATCGCCGTGGCGGACTATTGTTCCCGGCACAATATTTTGTTGACGGACTCAATCAGAATTTCTGCAAGCGAAATGAAACCTGACACATGGAGTCCGATGCGCGAGAAGTATGGCCGGAAGGATATGGCGCTCCCGCTTTCCGAGATATTGGCTTATTCTGTTCAGCAAAGTGACAACAATGCCTGTGACGTGCTGTTCCGGCTGATTGGCGGTCCGCAGGTTGCCGACAGTCTTATGAAGAAACTCGGATATGATGAAATCCGCATTCTCAACACTGAGGATGAGATGCACGCAGACCCATATCTATGCTATGCCAACCGAGCCACGCCGTTGCAAATGGCAGCTCTTTTCGACCGATTATATCGGCAGGAAATGCGGCACGATTCTCCCGTTCTTGAAGCCGTCGGAGCAATGATGATGCAATGCGTTACAGGCAACAACCGCCTTCCACTTCCCCTGATGCCTACTAATGCAATGATAGGTCACAAAACGGGCACCGGCGACGTGAACAGCCAAGGCCGAATAATCGGTGTGAATGATGCCGGATACGTATTTCTTCCAAACAAGCAGGGATATGCAATCGCAGTATTTATTGCCGATTCGGGATATGGCATGACCGAAACGGAAAAGATGATTGCCGACATCTCGGAGATCGCTTTCAAATCGCTGATGATGCAGAATAACGTTATCGGCGAATATGTGGACTGTAAAGACGGCTCAACCCTTACAATATCTAAGAAAGAGAATGGACGGATTAAAGTGGAAATCCAGCTTACCCGTCTCACGACGATCGATGACGGCGTAGGAGTGCTATTTGACAACGGTTTGACATTCTCGGCCACCGATGCCGCCGGAAATCCGATTTACGGCGAGATAACCATAGAAGGCAACACGGCCAGACTCACTTTTACCAAATCTAAATGGGAATATCTTCCCGATGGAACAACCGTTACATTTAAGCGAAAATGAAAGCCAAAACATTGATAAAAAGAATATTGCTCAGCCTCGGTGTGTTTATGCTTTTGGTGGCAGGCTTTACCATATATGCCAACGTAAGGGTGGAACAAGCGGCTAAAGAGCACATATACTCTGATGTGGATTCTATTCCATACAACAAAGTCGCTTTATTATTGGGCACGAATCCATTGAACAAATGGGGACGGGCCAATTCCTATTTTACCAACAGGATAAACACTGCGGCGGAACTATATCATGCCGGAAAGGTCGATTTCATAATCGCAAGCGGCGACAACCATATAAAGGAATATGATGAACCGACAGCGATGCGCGATTCCCTTATAGCTCATGGAGTTCCCGAAGAGAGGATAATCCTCGACTTTGCCGGATTCAGGACACTCGATTCCGTAGTAAGGGCAAAAGAAGTGTTCGGATGCGATTCTCTGACAATCATATCTCAGGAAGATCATAATGCCAGAGCATTGTATTTTGCCGAAGCCAACGGTATCAATGCCGTTGCAATATCAGCGCCTCTCCGTGCCGGACGCTGGGTAAGGACAAGACTTGCTCTGCGCGAATGGCTGGCACGCGACAAGATGATGCTGGATATTTGGTTCGGCAAGCAACCGCATTTCCTTGGTGAGAAAATCGAGATTCCCGAAATTCTGAAACAGAAAAGTTATTCAACTGCCGAAGGAATGATGATGCGTATTGTGGAGCCGAAGATTGTCAATGCCGAGATTGACTCTTTAGTTGTAGAGTTCAGAAATACCCACAAGGATGAAGGAATGACCGGGGAATGGTTCCGGATAGATAAGAAAACACCCGATAGTCATTGGCAGGAGCTTCCGTATGATAGAAAATATGAAAACGCTGACGAAGAGTTGTGCGTAATGTTCAATGCCGTAGGCTGGATTGTCCGCCCTGACACGCCATTCCAGATGACGGTTAAACCATGGTTCTATAAATCAGACTGGGAGCCGGGAACATATCGCCTTGTAAAAACCTTCCATTATCCGCCATATCCTCGCACAGAACCGAGCGACACGGCATTTGTGGAATTTCAAATTCGATAACTAAGCATACTAATAAAAAGCACCATATCTCAATATGGCAACAAAGGATAGCAAGAAAATCGAATTGGCTGCTGTAAATTGCATTACGGATGCTTTCTTCAAAAGCAAGCGCCTGACGCCATATATCCCCATAAATGATAAGGAACCTGTTTGGGATGGACATATCTATATTAAGCACGGGAATAATGGATTTTCCCGTATCCCTACACAGGTAAAGGGTAAAAGCGTTAAGAAATTACCTAAAAAGACAACATTCTCTGTTAAGATTGTAAATCTCGAAAATTATAAACGAGATGGAGGCGTGATCTACTTTGTTGTGTATATAATAGGAACTGAACGATTCCCATACTTTAAGTTTCTCGCACCGATTGACCTAAAACGTATTATTAAAAATGCCAAAGGAATGTCAGAGACCGCTATTGCTCTGAGTCCTTTAGGGGAAGTGGAGGGTGATTTGGAAAACCAATTCATACAGTTTTATTTTGACTGTAAAAAACAAACATCCACTGCATCATCGGATATACTTACAATGGAAGACGCCATTCAAAAAGGTTATTCCATAAGTTATCAGGTACATGGCATTGATGATGAACTGGAGGCTTTTCGTTATGCGACTTCTCACTTCACATACCTTTACGCAAATATTGAAAACAGCGGGGTCAAAACACTTTACCCAATAGGCGATCAGCCATATAAGTTATTCTTTCTTCCATATATTAAAAAGGATGTTACTTGTGAAGGGAGGAAATTCTTTTCAGAGTTTCAAGATGGGAGAAATGAGGAAAGGAGGGAGATATTCATAGATAATTTTCTTCGTATGGTAAGATTAAAGGAACAAGATAAGGGTAAGCTTGATATAAATCTATGCCAAACTAATCTTGAAAGATTCTTTAATCAGCTATCATTCGTTTATGCGATTAGCCAAGCCGGTAGTTTTTGGATTGGAGAAGAGCAAGTCAAGATTGATAAGATTGATAAATCAGAGCTTGCTGATATTAAACATCAATACAAATATTGGGAAAGAATTATTGCGACTCTACGTTTCTTAAATGTCGATATTTCAAGAATTGACATTTCTTCGTTCAAGGACAAGGACTTCCGAGATTTAGATATGGTACGAAGAGCCATATTAGATGGTGAGGAGATTGGTCAGTCTAAGGATGTCTCCGGTGTAACTACAATACAAATCGGCTCATATCGTATTCTTGTTTTTGTGGAAAAGCAGAAAAGCGGGAAATATAAAATAACAGACTTTTTCAAAATAAGAGAAGGTAAAGTATTTGCTGTTGACGATGTTGATGGGAATAAAGTCATAGTTTCGTTCTATTCTGCTGTGCTCCAAAGAGACGATTTGGCCACCCTTATAAATATTGATTATGACAATTTTATCAAAGCTTATGAGGAGGCTGCACGATTCAATAGAGCAATCTCTGAACAATCTAATCAAGATGTTTTGTGTTTGATTAACGCATACGACAAAGCAGAAAAGAAAGATGAACGCCTATTGAAATACGCACTAAAACTTACTGACTGGATTTCAAACTTGCCTGAAACGGATGAGGTGTCATTTGTTTATCGGTTAAATAAGATACAAATCTTAAAACGACTCGGCATGATTACCGAACAGGAAAGAATGGAGTTGATAGATATTAGTGAATCAAATATACCTGCTTTTGGTAAATGGGCTGCAAATCTTTTACTTGAAGATTATGGCCGAGCAAAACTATATTGGGGAAAGATGTCGGAAGAGGAGAGGAAGATATATAGACACTATCCTATCTATAAATTTACTCATGCCACGAGTAATCAAGATATTATGAATTAAACATCAGCGTCATTGGATTCTTCGAGATAAGCAGTATCCCATCGGGAGTATGTTTCGTCTTTCAGAAATAAAATCAGTTGAGAGAGGATTTCCTGACGCTTCGCATAATTTGATGATTCATCCCAAAACTGCATCGATTGAATTACGGGCCATTCGACATAGTTTTCTGTAAATGAAGCACCATAATATGGTGCGCCATCATGGGTTTTGCAGATTTGTAAGGTCGAGAAAAATGGAGGCTTGCAGATTACTGCATTGATTATCTTGATGTAGTCTTCAGTCATGCCCTCAAATGGAAATCCAAGCATGACGTGATCCATGCGGACATATTGTTCGCGAGAAGAACTGACTGTTTCCGATTTTTTCATCACATCTTTAATGTAATCTCGTCCTCTGCGTATTCCATCAAGTGGACGTGCATTCGTAAAGCATTTGACCTTCATCGAATTAAAAAGGTCACGCCCTTTGATGAAGAAAGGTTGAGATGTAATGATACTTTCTGACGAATTATTACACATTTCCGATCACTACTGTCCACTAAAAATGGACGGGGTTAAAAATTAAATAAATTCGGTTCACTTGAATCACAGAGAACATTGACATTTTTGAAATTCGATTTGTCGAAGAGATCGCGCAGATGGGTCTTGTCGGTCAACGATATTCCAAGTATCTGAAGGACTTCGTAGATGCTGCGTTCCAGTTTCATATCGTGCTGCACTATCGCCACAAGGCAATAAGTGATTATGGCACAATAGATTTGGATGCGGACGGCATTCTCGGATGTACCCCAGAACTTCTTGATTCGCAGGTGCTGTTTGATCCATTTGAAGAACAGCTCCACGCTCCATCGGTTACGGTAAAGTTCGGCGATTGTCTCGGCTGAAGCCGTCAGATTGTTGGTCAGGAAGATGTATCTGGTACCGTCCTCAGGGTCAATGCAGACTACCTTCCGGAGTTTTTCGGGATAATCCTTGGCGCTTTTATAAACCGTGAAGTAGCCGATAGAGTCGGAGACAACGTTCGGAGGAAGTCTACGTTTCCACGTCTCGGGCCTGAATCTGACATTGGTTTTCGCTCTGACGACAAAGAAAGCGCCGATACGGTGGATGGTGTACAGATTGCCGAAATCGTTGTAGCCACGGTCGAAGATGTAATGCGCCCCGGCTTCGTAAGGTATCTCAGGCATCGCCTTTGTATCATGCACCTTGGCCGGAGTAATATGCACGAAAGCAGGCACTTGCGCTTCTACATCATAGAGGGCGTGCATCTTGATGCCGCCCTTGTGCTTACGGAATTTAGCCCACTCGAACACCGACAGACATAGATCTATGGTTGTGGAATCGAAAGCGTAGACATGGCCGTCAATCTCGAAAATTTTCTGAATCCTACGTTTGCGAACTTTCGCTATCATGAAAAAGGCGAACTCCTCGAAGATGCGGTAATCCCGCTGCTCGTTGGCCTTGCTAAGATTGCTCCGAGTCACGGACTTCCCGATTCCGAGATGGTAGAGCTTTCCGGCATGGGCCTCCATGGCAACGATGAGATCTCGAAGGCTCTCGCGGTTTGACAACTGCCCGAACATCAGTGTAAGTAGTTGATTCCAACAAGTATAACTCTTTACATACTTGTCGCCGTCATATTTCTTTACAATACGCAGGAACTTGAAGTTGTCAAGAAAGCCGACTAATTGGGCGAAAACATATTTGTTCTTATTCATAACAGTCTGATTCAGACTGCAAAAGTAATTTCAAATCGTTGCGCCTCAAAATCTCTTATAACAGATTGAATTTCAATAATTTCAAAGGGCTCTTATGACTTTTTAGTGGACACTAATGATTTCCGATTATGATTAAAATGGCAAATCACTGTATATATTGTCGATTGGATTTGATTGCTGTCTATCGTGTTTTGTCTTACCTATAGACAATCCTCCGATAACAGTTGCTCCAACTGATTCTAATAGCCTTTTGAATCGTTCCATAGACGATCCTGAGGTAATGACATCATCGAATAACAGAATATACCGATCTTTGAAGTAATTACTGTCAATACCAAACTCAGCTGATGATGTACCGCCAAGATGTTTTGCCTCACCATCACTTGTTACTGAAACATAATCATATCCATTTGACATTCCTGTAGCGCTACACAACTTCTGTGCCAAGTCTTTATAGCGTCTTTCTGTTACAATGCGCTTAGAAGATGGTATGCAAACGAGTGTAAGTTTTGATTTTTTGCTCCCGAAAAAATGGTTGATAACCTTAACCAATTTAGGAAGCACCTGATTTAAGGCTTGTTCGTGTCTAATACGGATTTCATATTCGCTTTGCGGTCTATTAGGATTGGCTTTGAAGTCCCATATAAGATTTCGTACATCCCATTCACTTTCAGAAGCATCCCAAGCACAGGTCGTTGGATAGTAGTTATACAATGAGAAATAGTCAATGCTTGACCGACGAGGTTGTGACCAAGAAACAACACAAGACTTTAGGTCTCGGATTTCCTGCTGTTTACGTATAGTTGCTTGCCTCTTTCGTTCTGCTTCTAATCGGTCCCTCTCAATTCTTTCAAGTTCATTATCCTTTATTTGAACCTTTGATTTAGCATTGATGACTCCTTCTATATACTGAATGGAACAGCTATCAAGGTCTAATCCACCAAATATGGCAGAGAAACCCTTTGGATAATTCGCTTTTATCCGTTTAGCTTCATCTCGTTTATTCTTTTCCTCTCTGTAAGTCTGGATATATAGAGATAATGGACTTCCATTAGTGACAATACGCAGATAATCTTCGATGTAGACACAACTTTGGTCACATTCTTTTTGATGATATAACTTAATGGCTGCATCATTACTTTTGACTAACGTAACGGCATCATCAAAAGAAGTTCCGATTCTATCAAAGTCAGCTCTTAACCCGTAGAACTGTGATATGGAGTAACTATCTGTGAAATTGCATAATTCTCCATATTTAACAGAATCAAGAATCGCCCTCTTTAGTTCTTTAGGATTTTCTAATCGTATGTTTGCGCTATAGTGTTCGATTGGATCTATATCACGAGCGGCTAAGATTACTGTAACATCTTCTTCTTGTTCTAATGCCGCCTGTTCAAACGACTCTATGGGCAAGAATGAACTTCCCAATATAAGTTTAATAAGTTCTGGTTCTTTGCCATACACAAAGAGGAATGTATCTTTCCGCTCGAAGTCTTCCTCTCTGAGACCCTCCAATTCTGATATGGAAATATCATTAAAGTCTCGACCTTTGGCAAATAATTTCCATGCTAAGCAATATTTTGTCCGTAAAGAATGTGCTTTAGACAGAATAGCAGTATTCTTTACTATTTCTTCTCTGGATGATACGATTTGTTTTATTTCATCGTAGGAATGATAGTTTTTTGAGACCTGCAAGTATCGATCAATGGCTTCCTTATCATTCGTGGTTAATTGATTGTATGTATCCAGCGTGACATGAAGGTTCTCGATGTATGATTTATGCTCGGCAATTACTCGATATTCATTATAGTGAAAATCTGGAATCGAAGTTACTCCCTTTTCATTAAAGAACCAGAGTAAAGCTTTCCTCTTAGAAACTGTTTAAAATTAGAATTGAAAAAATGTTATAGGGCATAACAAACCCTCAGCCAAAGTGTTGAAGGAGAAAAACATTGTTCATATGCATAGAATCAATCTCTATCAGACACTTTTGACCGAGGGTCAATGGTCTTATATAAACGAAGTATTCTTCGAAAATGATTGTCGCAAACGTAAAAATTCACTACGGAGCCTATTCGAAGCGGTATTATACCTACTGGTCACAGGATGTCAGTGGAGGATGCTTCCACACGATTATCCCAAGTGGCAATTGGTGTACTATTACTTCCGAAAGTGGTCCAAAGAAGGTAGAATCGAACATTTGCTCAACAAACTTGTACGAAAGGTGAGGAAGAAACGAAATCAATCAGAAAGTCCCTCTGTGGGAGCATTGGATGCCCAGAGCGTTAAATGGGGCAACCGTAAGAGTGACAATGGATTTGACGCAAACAAGAAGGTCAAGGGCATCAAACGTAACATCGTGGTTGACCGCAATGGCTTTATTCTTGCCCGGACAGTATGCAGTGCATCGGTTCATGATTCCCATCAGGCTCACCCATTGTGTAATGCAGCAGACAGAGAGTGGGAACGGCTTGAAAAGGTTCTTGTTGACCGTGGTTACCGTGGGGAGATTGCTAAAGATATTGAAAAAGATTTTGCAATCAGCCTTGAGGTTTCCTAAAACATCTATTCTCTCTAAGAGCTAAAAATGGCACTCTAAATCATTAACCCAGTTAATGATAACCGGCACAACAAACGACATAATACTATAAAGTCTTGTAGTTCAACGGATAGAACGAGGGTTTCCTAAACCTTAAATCGGGGTTCGATTCCCCGCAGGACTACAACGAAGCCTCACCTTTTTAGGGTGGGGCTTTTTACTTTCCGCACTTTTTGACTAAATTTGCGTTGAAAAGTTCTACAATAGTTCTACAAGAAAAGAAATGGCTACCTTCAAAGCAGAAATATATGCTCACCAAAAGCGGGCAGATGGCACATATAACATCAAAATCCGAGTTACCCACAAGCAGCGCAAAAAGTATCTCGCTACTCCGTGGTATGTAGGTAAAGAGGACATGACACGCGCCCTCAAGCTGAAAAATCAACGGTACATTGATATGGTTGAGGATTTGTTGCGCAAGTATCGCTCAATCTGCAATAGTGTTGGTGAGGGGCTTGATGACATGAGCGTTGAGCAAGTGGTGGAGCTTATCACCCGGAAAGAAACAGATAAACCCTTTGATTTGGATATAGTGGACTATACGCGCAAGTTCGTTACCAAACTTGACAAGGCAGGGCGTGGTGGCACCGCAAGGGCGTATGAGGTTGCGATTAACAGCCTTTGCCGTTTTGTCGGACGTGAGAGTGTGAGCATAAAAGAAATCACTGTGCAATTCCTTACTGACTGGATAGCATGGATAGCAGCCCAGCCCCCACGGAAAAACTGCAAAAAAGGAGACCGCGCCCAAAGCCTGTATCTCGCTCAACTCCGAGCTATGTATAACCGAGCCAAAAAAGAGTTTAACGATGAGGAGGCCGGCATTATCCGCATACCCTTTTCACCATTCAACAAAGTAGAGATACCCAAGCCATCGCTTTCAAGGAAACGAGCGTTGACGGTTGAGCAACTACACAAATTCTCCGAGATACCTTATACAACCATTCTGCAACCGGGCGTGAACCGCTTCAACTTTGCCAAAGATGTATTCCTGTTGAGTTTTATGCTGGTCGGCATGAACGCTGTGGACTTATACACCGCTACGGATTGCAAGGGTGGCCGCATTACCTACCAACGTGCCAAGACACGAAACCGCCGCGCCGACAATGCGGAAATCTCAATAAAACTGGAACCGGAGGTAATGGCTCTATTTGAAAAGTACCGTGACCCGTCCGGGCAAAGAGTTTTCAAGTTCTACAAACTCTATTCCTCAATGGATACGTTTTGCGCGGCTCTCAACAAGGGGCTTAAAAAGTTGGGAGATATTATTGGCGTTGATGATTTGGAGTTTTACGCTGCCCGCCATTCGTGGGCTACCATTGCCAACAATGACGCTGGCGTTGACAAATACACTGTTCATGAGGCGTTGAACCATGTGGATGAAACAATGCGAGTGACGGATATTTACATTCGTAAGAATTGGGAGCGCATAGATAAAGCCAATCGTGCCGTGCTTGATTTACTCCAACTGAATTTACCAAGTGTTGATGAGCCTAAAAAATAGGTTTTGCCTAAGCAAAATTTGTAAATATCTGAATATCAAAATAATTTCAAGGTGATTTTGCCTAAGCAAAATGTTCCACGGAATTTTTAGGGCAAAAAGTGGCTAAAAATAGGCTCTCAAACACACTTTTTCGACCCCGTTTTGCTTAGGCAAAATTTTGAAATACCCACAAAATCAATGCTTTGCGCTTTCGGTTTTGCTTAGGCAAAATGTTCCACGCCCTAAAATTTTGCTTAGGCAAAACTCGCAAAACGCTGATAATCAACACATTCACAACTTTTGCCTAAGCAAAATCCCAAAATCACCGTTTTGCCTAAGCAAAATTTGTAAGTCGCTGAAATTCAAGATACTTTTTAGGCGGTTTTGCTTAGGCAAAATTTTGCCTCGCGCCTGCGCGCATAATGCGCCTGCGCGCGTATATATACACACTATATTAAGAGTAGTAGTAAAAGAGTATATGTATATTAAAATAGGGGGTGTGGGGGAAAGAACAAAACAGGGCAACACCCGAAAGTGCTGCCCTATTCTTATTCATCAAACATCTTGCCGGTGCCGGTCAAGAGCCATTTGGCGTTTACTCCGTAGTCGGTTATCATCGGCTGGAGCCACGAAACTTGAAACCATCCCCTATCTAAATCCTTTCGATTGGCGATAAGGTTGCGGCGGTCTATCTCATATAGCCGACAATATGTGTTTACTCCGCGAATACGCTTCATGGCTATTATCGCGTCAAGAGCGCAATAGAAACGCTCCATGATTTGCTTGCTTATCGGAGTGTTCATTCATTCAAAGCTCTTATCAACTCAACATCCGCTTTGAGCTGGTATAGCTCATCAAGGGGCTGTCCGGTGATTTTTGCAGTTGTTATCGCTTTTTCTATCTCTATCAGCACCCGGAGGCTTTCATCGGGATTTACCCGGTTTACGCTGGTGAGGCTCTCCTTGAAAAGCTCAATCACCATTCGGTAGTATTCGTTCATAGTCCTAACTGCGTTTCATCAACCTTTGTTTCGCTCTCCACTCCCAAACAAATCATGTTCGCGTCAAATAATAACGCTATGTGATAGGCAGGCTGAACCCATTGGCAAAGGATTGTTCCATTACCAATAGAATTTTTGGAGTTAGCCTCGCCAACTACACTTGTAATCTGCGAGTAGGTTTTGCCTGTAAGTGTGCCAAGACTTACGAATTTTTGATTAAGGCTTTGGCTTGGAGTTGTCGTAAAGCCTTTGACAATCGCCGCGAGTATTAGGCAGATTATCGGGATAAGAAAAATCCAAATCATACTGGTACAATATTTAGTTTCTGTTCAATTATAGCCAATAGGCGATTCATTTGTTGTTGTGCCACGTCAACCTGCGCTTGCGCTCGGTCAACTTGGGCTTGTGCGCGTCTGGTTATCTCGTGAGCTTCTTTTGTGAGGTCTGCTTGTGCAGTCATGGCCGCGATTACCCTTTCAACCTCGATGCCAAAATTGCATGGCGGGTTGTTATTGAAATCATGCCCGGCGAATTGTGTGTTATCCCCCGTTATCGGGCCGTGGAAATGTTGACCGCTTATGGCTTCCTCTTGCGATATTGCAAACGTATCGCAAGTTTCCTCGCCAAACACATCCACGAGAGAGTTGTATATATTGGTCGGAATAGGCTTTTTACCTGTCTCCAACTCAGATAGATAGGCTTGTTTAATGCCTATCTTTTCGGCAAATTCGGCCTGCTTCAAACCTAAAGATTTTCGGAGGCCGTTAAGGTCTATCTTGATTGGCATACTGTTAATAATTGTTAATATTGCAATTTTTATTTGCGATACTTAGCGATATATCGCAAAGAATGTCTAACTTTGCGACACAATCAGTTTTGTAATGCCGCAAAGATACAAAAATTTGTGCTTACGGAACACATAAACACTATAAAAATTATAATGGAACAAAAGAAAAAAACAAAGTTTAGGCAAATCTATGACGCGCTACCAAGCAAAGCACCGATAGCCCCCAAATCGGCTTTTGTAAAAGAAATCGCCAAGTTGGTTAAGGTGCATGAGGTAACGGTACGCTGCTGGATTGCCGGAACACAAAAGCCCGATGCTTTGAAAACATCCATTATTGCAAAGCATTTGGGCGTACCAGAAAACGAATTATTCTCTTAATCAAATTGCAACACCGATGACTGGAATACAAATTTACAACACTTGTTGGCTCTCAGTATGGCTTTTATGTCTATGTGGGGCTATATGGGGTGTAATCGCCGGCAACTGGGCGCACTGGCTCTTTGTGGCTGCTTCGCTCTACTTTGCCTACTTGCTCTTTATTGATGATGAGGATGGCGAAAGCCTCAAGCAATTACTAACACGCAAAATCAAAGCGTATAAGGAGGCTAAGTGATGACCGTAACAATGGAGTTGTACGAATTAAAGACGCTATGCTCGGATATGGCCGCGCTCGGTGTCGCTACCTACCAAAAGGACGCGGCCCCGGCTACTGACCTTATTTCTCAACGTGAGGCGTATCGCCAATTCCAAGAGGTTAGGGTTAAGAGGTGGGTTGAAAGCGGATTGATAACACCCCAACGCAACGGGGCGGCACTCAATGCCAAACGCTATTACTCACGCGCTGAACTGATGGCAATCAATAATGCCGAAAGGCTGAACACAATAATTCACAGATAACATGAAAACAATTAAGCTCAAATCGCTGGCTCTTGTGAATTTCAAGGGTGTACGCTCCTTTGAGGTTGCGTTTGATAGTGATGTGGTTTCTATCCAAGGCGGTAACGCCACCGGCAAGACCACTCTCTATGATGCTTACCTTTGGCTGCTCTTTGGAAAGGATAGCGCGGGCCGTGGTGATGGTAACGGGGGATTTAATGTAAAGACCCTCGGCACGGACGGAAAGCCTATCTACCGTCTGGAACACTCCGTAACAGGTGTGTTTGAGATAGACGGGCGAGAAATCAAACTGCAACGCTGCTTAGTGGAGAAATGGAGCAAAAAGAACGGCTCTAATGAGGAATCCATGAATGATGAGCAACAGTATTTCATCAACGATGTGCGTTGCGGCACCAAAAAAGAGTATCAAGCGGAAATCTCCGAAATAATCCCGGAGAATGTCTTTCGCATGATTACCAACCCGCACTATTTCCCACGTCTTTCAGCCGATGACCAGAAAGATATGTTGCTTGAAATGGTAGGCAATATATCCGATGAGGAAATAGCGGCAACTGATGAGGGCTTTATGGCGTTGCTGGACCATATCAACGGCACCTCACTAATCAAATTCGCCCAAGAGATAGCGGCAAAGAAAAAGAGTTGCAATGATGCGCTCAAAACCATACCCGCCTCTATCGAAACAGCACAAAAGTTAATGCCGGAGATTGAGGACTGGGCCGCGCTTGAAAGTGAACTTTCCACCAAGAAAAAGAGCCTCGCGGAAATAGACGCACAGCTTACCGACCACAACAATACGGTGAGCCAAGCCAACCAGCGTAGAAATGAAATCATACGCCTCAAGGGGGCTAAGGAAATGGCTTTGACTACGCGCCAATCTAATTTGCGCATACAAGCCAATGCCGACACCAACAAGGCTAAGGCCGACTTACAGGCTATGGAAAGCGAACTTGCGACCTTACAACGCAATATCGCCTCCAAGCGTGGAGAACTCGCCGATGTGCAAGCCACCATTACTAAGCTCAATGAGCAAATCGTAGCCCTGCGCGATGAGTTTAAGGCCGTGGCAAAGGAAATGTATGTAGAACCGGCTGAGGGTAGTTTGGTATGTCCTACTTGTGGCGAACCACTCCGTGGTGAAAACCTCACCAAGCAAAAGGAAACAATGCGTGGCAACTTTGAACAGCACAAGGCAGAACGCCAAAAGTCTATCCAAGCAAAGGGCGTACCTATGCGCAAAGAGTTAGACCGCGCCAAAGAAACGGAAACACGCCTCAAAGGGCAAATATCTACCTATGAGGATAGCGTGTTAGACCTCAAAGGCCGTATCGAATACGCCAAAGCGCATATCCCCACCGCCAAAAATGCCGATGAGCTTATCAAGGTTGACCCTGAATGTATCGCACTCGCCAATGAGATTGAGGAACTGAATAATCGCCTTAATGCTGAAATCCAGCCCACCGATGTAAGCGAACTGCAAGAGGCTAAGGCTATTCTTTCCGAAAGCATAGCCGAACTCAACCGCCGCCTCGGAAAGCGTGATACAATCACTCGCTGCCAAAAAGAGATTGAGGAGCTGGAGGAAAAGCGAGTTGCCAACAACCAAGCCATTACCGATTTGGAGCGTTGGGAGGACACCTACACTCGCTTTCTCAAAGCCAAAGATGAAATCCTCATGGAACGTATCAACGGCCTTTTCAGCTACGTTTCTTTCTCTTTCCTCAAAGAGCAAAAGAATGGTGGTGAGAAACTGACTTGCTTTTGCACCGTCAACGGCATACCTTATCCCGATGTGAACGCGGCCGGCAAGCTCAATGCCGGACTTGATATAATCAACGCGATATGTCGCACCAAAGGCATTTCCGCACCGATATTCATAGACAATGCCGAAAGCGTGAATGAGATTATCCCCACAATCTCACAGGTGGTAAATCTCCGTGTAAGCACTCACCGAACTCTAACCATACAATAAGCTACAAGATGACACAACCAACGACACAACAGCCCGCAAGGACTGCACCGACACCGCAAACAACGGCTCCGGCACAGAAATCCCCCGTCAACATATTAAGCGAAATGCTTAATCGTGCCTCAATGAAAAGGCAATTTGAGGACACCCTCAAAGCCGGGGCCGCCACATTCATAGCCTCAATGTTGGAACTCTACGGCTCTGATAGCAAACTCCAGCGTTGCGACCCCGGCCAAGTGTGCAAGGAGGCACTTAAAGCGGCCGCCCTGCGCCTGCCTATCAACAAGGCACTCGGACAGGCTTATATCATAGCCTACAACAACACCGTCACCGATGAACACGGTAACAAGGTTAAACGCTATGAGCCTACTTTCCAGATAGGCTACAAGGGGCTGTATCAACTTGCCATGCGTACCGGCCAATATCGCATTATCAATGCGGACGTGGTGTATGAGGGCGAACTCCGTAAAAAATCAAAGCTCACAGGTGAGATTGATTTGGACGGAGAAAAGACCTCGGACAAAGTGATTGGCTACTTTGCATATATCGAATTGCTCAATGGCTATCACAAGGCACTCTATATGAGCGTTGAGGATATTGCCAAACACGCCAAACGCTACTCCAAAGCTCTTATGTGGAATAGTGACGTAACAGTTGAGAGCCTTATGGAGTTAGCTAAACTGCCCGTTGTTGCCGAAAGTGGCAATTTGGGCTGGCTCGGTAACTTTCACGGAATGGCAGTTAAGACCGTTTTACGAAATCTACTAAGTAAATATGGCTATCTTTCCGTGGAACTCCAAGAGGCTTTGGAGAAAGATGAAACCACTGGCGATGTTAAGCAACTCACTACGACCGACACCCCCGCGCTGACTCCGGCTCAACCCGTGCAAGCCATTGATGTAACCACGGTGGACTATGAGGACGTAAGCAATGCCCCCGCCGGCGTTGAGGATGCGGAAAGTGAGGATTTGCCAACAGAACCCGACCCCGGTTTTTAATCCGCTCCGACAATGGAATTGAAAGTGTTAGGCAGCTCGTCAAGTGGTAATTGCTACATTCTTGACAACGGCAACGAGGCTTTGATACTTGAGGCGGGCATACGCTTTGCCGATGTAAAAAAGGCTTTGGGCTACAATATCCGCAAAGTGGCGGGCTGTCTAATCACCCACCGCCACAACGACCACGCCAAATACATTAAGAACATGATGGAGAATGGTATTCACACATTGGCATTGCCTGATGTATGGACTGCAAAGCAACTGACGGATTCACGCGCCGTTGCTATCCAGCCAAACAAAGGGTATAAGCTGGGCCGGTTTAAGGTACTGCCTTTCCACGCCTGCCACGATGTGCCTTGTGTCGGCTACCATATCATGCACCCGGATTGTGGGCGTGTGTTGTTTCTCACTGATAGTTGCGACTGCTTGCATTTATTTCCGGCTCTCAATCATGTTTGGATAGAGTGTAATTATTCCACCCCTAAGCTGATTGAGGCAGTGAGTAAGGGCTACACTCTCAAAAGGCAGATTGAACGCCTCCCCAACTCTCACATGGAGCTTGACACTTGCAAGCGTGTACTCTCTGAACATGACCTATCCCACGTTCAAGAAATCGTGTTGTTGCACCTCTCGGAGCAAAACAGCGATAGGGAGCATTTCATAAGCACCATTGAACGACAAACGGGTAAAGTTGTGTATGCTGCGCACCCGAATATGACTATTGACATTACCAAGTATTGACTATGGCAAAGGTGATGGTTGAAAAGATTAACGGGCGATTTAGCCTACAACCCCTATATGAGTGGTTTACGCAAGTTTGCGATGGACTTTTCCACATTGAGATTAAGAAAATCCGCAAGCCGCGCACCAACGACCAAAACGGTTGGCTCTGGGGCTGTATCTACCCTATGCTCTTAGACGGGCTTTTAGAGGCTGGTTGGGAGTTTACCACGGTGGAGCAAGTGCATGAGTTTTTCAAATCCATTATGGCAAAGGAAAGTGTTGTCAACCGACACACTGGCGAAATAGTGGAATTTCCAAGCTCGACAGCCACGATGAACACCGTGCAATTCTCCACTTATTGCGATAAGCTAAGGGATTATGGGCGTGAATTTCTCGGAATCGAAATACCGGACCCGGATAAATACTGGAGGCTGAATGATACAAGTAGCTGATAATGTTGTGGCCGAACTGGTAAGGCATATTCCGATGATATTAGAACTTTTGCCACGCAATCCCACAAAAAGCCTTAGAGTGGCAAACGCAATAAGAATGACTAAAATTAACATCAACAAATTAAAAGAATTAGATGATGAAAGAAAACGTAATCGAAATCAACAGCGCGAACTATGACGCGGCCTATGCTATGGCTGATGAGCAAACGCGCAAAGTGCTGGCCGTCCTCTGTGGACGTAGCGATGAAACAACTGCACCCGCCAAGCCAGCCCCCACACTTTCCGACTATACCACTATCCGCTCCTATGAGGATGCGTGTGTGGCACTCGGAATAGAGCCGACCCTCAATAAATCTCTCATCGTGAGAAATGGCGATAGTGTTGAAGATTTGTTTGAGCTACCTAAGCACATTGTGGCTCAAATGAAACTGGAAACCATTTGCCGCGCCCTTTGGGGTGGTGAGGTTAAGGTATATCCCGACCCCAAAGGTGAACGTACCTATTGGTACCCGTGGTTTGCACTCTACACCAAAGATGAAATGGAGCGCATGAACAAAGAACAGCGGGGTGCCCTCCTGTCTGCTTGTGCGTCTTATGGAGCGCTTGCGGGCTTCGGTTCTCTGTCTGCGATTTATCGTTCCTCGCACTCGAATGCGCACTGTGGCTTCCGCTTGTGCCTTGACACTGAGGAAAAGGCAGAATACTTTGGCAAACAATTCGTGGAGTTGTGGGCTGAGGCAATCGCTTTCAATTTCACCGTGGGCGAACATATCACGGAATAAAACTGCAACATCAACCCCAAATAAAAAGAGATATGCAACCCGATGTAATGTTTCCCAATGACCCGGTTGAATCCCGCGAACAAATGTTGCGGGACAACTGCGACCAGATAGAGCAGCGTAGTTTTACGCGCTCTTTCTCCCAAGATGAGGTGTATGCCCGCCGTGCTGAACTGGAGCAAGTGTCAATCCAAGTTGCCGAACTTGAAGATGAACTCGCCCAAATCCGCGCCGACATAAAAGGACGTATCAAGCCATTGCTTGAACGCCGGGGCAAAATCCTCGATGAGCTGAAATCCCGTGGCGAATGGGTAACGGCCGACACTTTCAAATTCGTAGATGTGGAGGATGGCACAGCCGCCTACTACTCTGGCGATGGCTACAAGATTGAGGAACGCCCAATAACCCCGGAGGAACGCCAACGCAACATCATTCAAGCCACGCGCTTTTTCAATCGCACCGGCACCGATGACTAAATAACAATATTCACCAACTTAACCCCACAAAAAACATGGAAGATAGCAAGCCTATTGCAATCAACATCGAACACTACACAGGCGATAAGCCTATTGAGGTAGTGTATCGTGAGGGCCGTGCAAGCTCCGTGCTTGACACCAAAGCCCCCGAAAGTATCAGCGTGTGTGGCGTACTCTCTACGCCCCTTGACTGGCTGGAAAAGCGCGTTGACACGATAGACCAGAAAAAAGCAAATATTCTGGTGGAGCGTGAGAAAATGACAATCACGCTCACAGTCAACGAAAGCGACCACTACACCAAGAATACTATCACCGGCACCGCCCAACTTTCCGAAATCTTTAAGAAATTCGGAATCAACAACCCCAACGTAGGGTGGACTCCCGCCAAACTGGGACAATTCCTGCGCCTTAATCGCTCCGCGTTTGAGGATAAGGAAACGTGCATGAAGCTGGTGTCAGCCCTCAAGAATTTCACCGCCAAAGCTAAGGCACAAATCGAAAAGCAACATGACCCGTCCGGCTCACGCGCCGATGTGTACCGCCAAGAGGTAGAAAGCAACCTGCCTAAATCGTTCACCGTGAAAATTCCTATCTTCGCCGGTCCCGTCAAAACGACTTTCGATGTGGAGTTTGACCACTACCTTACAGACGGTGAGGTATTTCTACAACTCGTTTCCCCCGGCGCACAGGAGCTTATGGATGAGTGGCGCGACAACAGCATTGACAAAGTGCTGAACTCTATCCGTGAACTTGCCCCCGATATTGCCATTCTCGAAGCGTAACAACTGCAATCCCCTATGGCAATAAAGCGGACAAAATCGCAAATGCCTATTGATACGGGGGAATGGTTAGACAGCCCCCGTATCAATAATCTCTCTTATGACCTAAGAGGGATATGGCTTACTATGCTTTGCTATATGTGGGAAAGCCCCACAAGGGGGATAATGGCAAAAGCCAACGGCAAACCATACACGCAAGACCAGATAATACGCCTATTGGATATTGACCCGTTAGCCCTTTCAATACTTTTGGAAAATGGCTTATTGGCAAAGAATGACAAAGGGGCTTATTACTCCCCGGATATGGTACACCGTGAGCGTGTGAGCAAAGCAAGGCGCACAGCCGGCCGCAAAGGTGGCGAGGTAATGAAAGATAAAATCCTCAATCCCAAAATAGAGGAAACGCCCCCCACGATTGTTGAACCGCCCCCTACACCAGCAGCCACACCTCAAAAGCCGGCACTGTTTAAGGAGGATGAGGTGCCAGAAACGCCCCCCGAACTATCCCCAGAACAAAAAGCAAAGGCTGAAAAGAAAAAGAAATACAAGTATGCCGAATTTGTAACCCTGACAAAAGATGAGTATGCCAAGTTGTGTACTGAACACACAGAGGAGGCCGTAAGGCGAATGATTGAAATACTCGACAACTACAAAGGGCAAAGTGGCAAACGATACAAGAGTGATTATAGAGCTATCCTTAATTGGGTAGTGGATAGATATAACGATGAACAATTAAGATATGGCATTAGACCCACAACAAATGCGACTACCGCAAAATCAGCAGGAGGCTTTGGAACTGTTGCGCCGTATGCAACAGGAGCGAACCCAACTGCAACGGGAGCAAGCCCACAATCTGGTGATGCGCCGGAGAAAGGCTATTCTGAAAGGTTTTAAGTATGACCTCACCGATGAGAACGAATACAACGTACACGCCAATATGGTTATCGGAATGGGCGATAACTATATGCTCCGTGAGTTTTCGCGCTTTATGGTTGATGAGCATAACAAAAACGTGCTACGTTTCTTACTCTACTATTTCAACAACTGCCCGCTTGCTGAATCCGTCTTTCCCGATGAGGATTACAAAATTCACAAGAATATCCTATTGGTAGGCGAACCCGGTACCGGCAAAACTATGTTGATGCAAGTGTTCGCGGATTATCTACAAGCGACCAATAACGATAATCAGTTTACCTCTATCAGTATGACCCAACTTATGAACTACCAAAAGGTATTCGGACATATTGATAAGTACACATACAATGAGCTTAAAGGAGCAAGCCGACAAGAGGCGTTTGACGGGGTTAATCCCTACAACATTTGCCTTAACGACTTAGGTATTGCAACTGAGCAGCAAAAGAGTTTCGGCACACAGCTCACCCAAGTTACCGATGAATTTCTCTTTGCCCGCTATGAGATTTACCAACAATACGGCAAACGCTATCATATCACAAGCAATCTTACCGTCAAAGACTTTAAGAAACGCTTTGAGGCACGATTGGTTGACCGTTTCAAGAGTTTCAACGTGATAGAGTTGCATGGTGGTAGCCGCCGGCGTTAATCTCTTATTTCAAAAAGTGTGTTCAACAAACAACCCAACCGCAATTATGGAGCATAAATTTAACTACAACTGGACCCTTAAAGACGCTAATTTCAGCAAGGATAAGGGCGTTGTGTTTTCGTGCTTTGCTTGTGGGGGGGTCAACAATGGGCTATAAATTAGCTGGTTACGATGTAATAGGATGTAATGAAATTGACCCTCGCGTTATGAGCTTATACGAACAAAACCATCATCCCCGATACGCTTTTCTTGAACCAATCCAGACGTTTAAGGATAGGACTGCATTCCCGGATGCTCTTTATAATCTTGACATTTTGGATGGCTCACCACCATGCTCCGCTTTCTCAATAGCGGGTAGCCGAGAGGAAGCGTGGGGCGTTGAGAAAAAGTTTCGTGAGGGTCAAGCAACCCAGATACTTGATACTCTATTTTTTGATTTCATAGAGCTTGCGCACAAGCTTCAGCCCAAAGTTGTAATAGCTGAGAACGTGAAAGGACTATTACAGGGTGATGCGAAAAAATATGTGCAACGTATCTATGCGGAGTTTGACGCAGCCGGCTATTATTGTCAGCACTGGCTATTGGATGGCTCTAATATGGGCGTACCACAAAGGCGTGAGCGAGTGTTTTTCGTATGCCTAAGAAAAGACCTCATAGACTTTGTGCCGGTGCAATACAATCTGTTTGACGTGCTGCCACGCCTTACTCTGGACTTTCACGAGCCTCCTATCACTTGTGAGGACGCGGGCATAGAGTTGGGGGACCCGATAACGACACCATGCTATGCTGAGGAATACGACAGGCTCAAAGCTGGATTACCCAAAAAGTATCTCCAATGCTGTCTATACCCTAAGACGGTCGTACACCCTACGCTGATTGCCGGGTACCGAGCAAAAGCCTCCCCAATGCCGGATTGGGGCAAACAATGGCTATCAACATCGGATATATGCAAAATATCATCATTCCCTCAAGACTACGATTTTGGCACACAAAAGCCGGAATATGTATGCGGAATGAGCGTACCGCCGCTTATGATAGCCCAAATCGCTACGCAAGTTTATGAACAATGGCTAACAAGAATTAACCAAGTAAAATGACACGAAAGAAAGTAATACTCACCCTTAGCCGAGTGTTTCCACAAACCCACTCAAAAAAAGGTATCAACACGCTCTTTGCGGTTAACCTTTTCGCGGGCCGTAAGATACACACCATACGCACCGATGAAAAGGAGTTATGGGAGCAGCGTGTTAAGGATATTAACGATGGGCGCAAGCTCTTATGTGTGCGTGAATGGACTGGCCGCCCTTACAACTCTGAGCAGGCCGACATAAAGAACTTTGTGCAAGTAGGATTGCAACACATCACAATGACTTATGGAGCAGATGATAAACTACCCCAAGCATGGGTGGATGGTAAGCAGGTCCCGATTGAAACACTCGCCAAGAATGACGGACTCCGTGTTGAGGACTTTGTTGAGTTTTTCTTTGGTACAAAGCAATACAATAACAACGTCTTTGAGGGCGTGATACTCCATTTTACGGATTTCCGCTATTGAGGTATGGAGAATGTGGTTTTGAACGGTTGCACTTGCTACAACGGGGATAGTCTGGAGCTTATGGCTACTATGCCCGATAAGTGCGTTGATTTCATTCTGTCTGACATACCCTATGATTTGGATTTGAACGGTGGCGGGGCGCATGGTGATTTCTGCACCCGCAAGCAAATCCAATCACGCAAAAACAGCTCACTTTACTTTGTATCACAAGGCATAGACTACGACAAAGTTTTCTCTGAATTTGAGCGCATTTGCAAGGTAGTGAATATATGCGTGTTTTGCTCAAACAAGCAGATAGGGCGCATAATGACATGGTGGGAGCAGCGCGGTTATGTGGCTACACTACTTGTATGGGATAAGCCTAACCCTATGCCTTTGGGTAATGGGTGCTACATAAACAATCTTGAATTTATCGTTTATGTACGCTCCAAAGGTGCTACCTACAATTCCCTCGGCTACGATATGCAATTCAAGACCTTTCGGAACCAGCCGCCTCAAGCAAAAGAAAGAATACACGAAACGGAAAAGCCGGTGAGCCTACTGCAACGCTTGTTGTTGCTCCACTCCAACGAGGGTGATGTGGTGTTTGACCCTTACGCCGGCTCTTTCACCACAGCCATTGCCTGCCACAAGGAAAAACGCAAATTCATTGGTTGCGAGATACTATCAAAATACTACGAGCCGGCCGTGAAACGCCTCCGAGGTGTGACCGCTCAACAAAGTTTATTCTAAAACTCAAACAAGTTACTACAATGGAAACAAACCCCACGAAAAGAAAAGATATATTTCTGGTGGACCCGCGTAATATCCGGGTTGTTGACGGTTTCAACGTGCGCCGGGATTTTGACTTAGAGGAACTGAAAGAACAAATCAAGTCAAAGGGTGTGCTTAATCCTATAACCGTAATCGCCTACAAGGATGAGAACGGAATGGAACTTTACAAGCTGGTTGACGGAGAAAGACGTTACCGTGCCACTATGCTTGCAATCTCCGAGGGTGCTGACATTCCTTTCGTGCCAGCTCTCAAAGCTCCAAAGGACGCAACGGTGCAAGACCTATACATTGAGCAGATGATGCGTAACGAGGGCAAAAAGTTTACCGAGCTGGAATGTGCGGTTATGTATCGCCGTTTCAAAGAGGAATTTGGCTACACACAGGTACAAGTGGCCGACATCTTCAAGAAATCCCCAGCTTTCGTGAGCAAGTGCCTTTCGTTGCTTGACCTGCCCCAATATCTCCAAGACAAAATAGCGTGTGGCGAGTTGTCGGCAAAGGCAGCAAGGGAGATAGCCACAAGTTACTCAGATAGCCACGACCAAGTGAGAGCCGCAAAGTCAGCCGTGAGAACTGCAAAATCAAATGGACGTGCGACCGCTACCAACAAGGAGGTACAACGTGCCCTCAAGGACGCAAAGCAAGGTAGGGTTATCGCTGACGCTCTTAGGAGTATTACCGCATATCTGGACGGTGTGCCGACCATTGAGGTTGACCGTCTTATAAAGTCGCTTGATAGGTGTGGGACTTTGCACGCCGCTATGAAAGAATATAAATCAATCTCAAACTGAAAACGCATGATAAAATTAAAAAGAGTGCTTGACGCGTACTTTTGGAACGCAACTGACTATTTTACTTGTGAGCGCAATATCGCGAGTATGGAAATCGTAGAAAAGCCCCGGCAATTTGGATGTTGCACGTTAACTCAGATAACCACTTTTGACGGTGAAAAGGTGTGTGTGACTGAAACACCGAAGCAAATCTTTGAGCTTCTAAAGTATGACAAGTAACATGGAAATGAACACCTACCAAAAGGAGGCAAAGGCAACAGCCATTTACCCCAACGATGGAAATATCACCTATCTGGCACTCGCCCTTTGTGGCGAGGCTGGTGAGGTGGCAGACAAGATAAAGAAAGTGCTACGCGATAAGCAAGGGCAATTCTACGCCCCCGACATTGCCGCCATTGCACTTGAACTGGGCGATGTGCTTTGGTATGCTGCCAATCTCGCTAACGCCATTGGCTACACGCTTTCCGACATTGCCGAAATCAATCTCCAGAAAATCAACAGCCGCGTACAACGTGGTACACTCCACGGGTCCGGTGATAACCGATAACCAACAACTGTAAAAATGAAACCAATAGAATTTCCCGAACAAAACGCTATCGCTACAAGTGAGGATGAGAACGTGCAACCCTTACCCTGCCGCATATCAAAGGACGGCACCCAAGTAATATCGTGCTGGGAGATAACCGAGGCTGACTTTGAACGCCTCAAGAGAAACCCAAGAATATACATATCGCAACTGACGTTTGGTGCTAATATTCCACCGCTCTTTGCGACAACCGACAAACACGATTTATTCACATATAAACAACCCGAACAATGACACAAGACATCAAAGGGCAAGTAATCCGAACAAAACGCCCAAATAAGCCGATACGCCTACCGCGTAAATTCAAAAAGGACATCATCAAGACATCGGGCCGTGAATCCTACTGGAAAATAATAGGACTGATGTATATGCAAGTAATGATGGGCGGCACTCAATACCTCAAAATCCGCAAGGTGAATGAGTAAGACTATACAAGAGGCAATTCAAGAACTTGCTATTGCCGTTGGTGAATGTTCGGTTACGGTTCAAAACATGATTGAAAGGGTATTATGTTTTAACCAAACCTATATAAAGTTGGATGAGCTAAAACGACTTACTAGAACGCAGAAGCCCAAATACCCACAATCTCCATACACAAAGTTTGATAATATCCACAAAAAACAAAAACGAAAATGAAACTGTTATTTTTCGACTTAGAAACAACCGGTACATTGGTGAACAAACACGGTATTCACCAGCTTTCCGGGGCCGTTGTGATAGACGGTGAAATCAAGGAGAAATTCAATCTCCACGTTCAGCCTAACCCGCAAGCTCAGATTGAGCAAGCCGCCTTAGATGTGGCAGGTGTGACCCGTGAGCAAATCATGGCTTACCCACCTATGGGGCAAGTTTACAACGAGTTTGTCAACGATATACTTTCAAAGTATGTTGACCGCTACAACAAAACCGACAAGTTTTTTCTTGTTGGCTACAACAACGCCTCTTTCGATAATCAATTTCTCCGTGCGTGGTTTATCCAGAATGGGGATAAATACTTTGGCTCATGGTTTTGGGCTAACTGCATAGACGTGATGGTAATGGCAACACCTTATCTCGCTGACCGCCGCGCCCAAATGGAGAATTTCAAACAAGGCACCGTAGCCAAGACCCTCGGAATTGCTATTGATGATAGCAAGCTCCACGATGCGCTCTACGACATCGAGGTGTGCAAGGCTATATATGACATCGTTTGCGCCCGCTACTGATGAACTCACTACACATTGGCATAGATACCGGCACCCACACAGGCATAGCCGTGTGGGATAGCCGGGGCCAGTGTTTCCGTGCTATTGAGGATATGCCTATTCACAAGGCTATGGAAACAGTGGCTAAGTACAAGGAGATAGCCGACCAAGAGGGCGCAAGGCTCTATGTTCGTGTTGAGGACCCGCGACAACGTACATGGTTCGGCACCGAAAGAATGAGCCGTGAGGAGGAGCGAAAGAAACTGCAAGGCGTTGGCTCAGTCAAACGTGATGCGTCTATCTGGGAGGGCTTTCTCTCTGATATGGGCGTATGGTTTGAAATGGTAGCCCCCAAGCGCAATGTTACCAAGCTCACACATGAAAGATTTGTAGCTATCACCAAGTGGAAAGGGCGCACTAATGAGCATAAACGCGATGCGGCAATGCTTGTTTTTGGGAGATAGTAATTTTTCTGCCTAAATATGCGTTTAGTGAACACATTATTTTGTATCTTTGCACTATTAACCGAGTTAATTTTAACGATATGGACGTTACAACATTCACACTATGGGATTATCTCTTACTCGCAATGTGCTTTATTGCGTTGATGGCTGTTCTGTGGGCGATTGACGCAAGGGGCTGGATTGGCTCTAAGGTGGCAAAATTGCTGCCCTTTGCGACCATTCAGCAAGGGGATAAGGTGCATATCTATCTCAACGGAGAATACAACCGCACGGCAACACTTTCAAAGGTTGCGGTGGATTGTGTGTATATCTACGATTCAGCCATAAGATTGCCTCTTTCTCACCGTGGGCGTTTCTATGGGATTGGCGTAGATGCTGCCGATGGTAGCCATGTGGTTTTTATCACAAGGCACCGCCATTATCGCCTTATCCGGGTGGCTGAACTTATCCGCAAGGTGTTCGGCTTACAGAATGAAGATGGTAATCTCAACCCTGATTATGCCGAATATGAGCAGCTTGTCAGCGATGTAGCCGAGGAGGGCGAAAGTGATGAATGTTGAGTCTATGAAATATCGCAAGGTGGCCGACCTGCACCCTCTGCCCGATAATCCGCGCACTATCACCAAAGCGGATTTTGAAAGGCTGGTTGATTCCATAAAGATAAATGGCTTTTGGGAACACCAGCCTATGGCATTGGAGGAACAGGGCGGCCGCCTTATCGTTCTATCCGGCAATCAACGCCTCAAGGCTGTAAAGAAACTCAAAATGAAAGAGGTGCCGACCGTTCTTTATTCAGACTTGACCGATGAGGAGCGCGTTGAAATTATCCTACGCTCCAATATCAACAATGGAGAATGGGATAGCAACATACTCACCACGGCCCCGGCTTTTGAGGCTGTGGATTTCGGCTTTATTGGGCTTGAACTACCACAAGAGGAAACAAAGGGCAAAAAGACCTCAAAGAAAAAGATTGCCCTTACCCCCAGTGAAGATGAGCAAGACCAAGACCCAGAAAATGACACCGACAATGAGGATAAGGGCGATGATGAGGAAACCAACGAAAAGGAGGCTTTTTATCGCTCAATGCTGAAAGACGTGTTATATGAGAGCGACAACATCTATGAGATACCCAACCTATTGCTTGAAATGCAAGCGGGTAAGGTTGAATTGCCCTTATCTCCGTGGGGCGCGAACAGCCGCCTCCGTAAAGATGTGGCAACGTATCATTTCTATGTAGATGATTACCGATTTGAGGCTTTGTTCAAAGACCCGATAAAGTTGCTCACAAGCAACTGCAAAGCGGTTGTTGAGCCTAATTGTAGTTGCCACGACCAAACCCCGATTGCATACGGAATAAGCCTTATCTACAAAAAGAGGTGGCTTTGTCGCTATTTGCAAGAGTGCGGTATCAAGGTTTATGCCGACCTCAATGTTAGCCACAAATTCATTGAATACAACAAAATGGGTATTCCGAAAGGCTACAACGCTTTTTTTACCCGTGGACTTGATGGCTGGCTTGAAAGTCTTAAATCCGACTTACAGGTTGCACAGGAGATAAGCGGGCTTGAACGCCCCAATCTTGTTGTGTATGGTGGCGGTGATGAGATTAAAGCGTTTTGCCGTGAGCATGGCTTGCTTTACGTCACCGACTTTATCAATGCCAAAAAGAAATGACTATGGGTAGGAATAGTGGCGGCGTTAGAGGTGGCGGTGGCTCATATAGTCAAGCAGAGATAGAAAACGCTCTGTTTGATTACGTCAATGGATATTCAAGTGAAATGAATGGCTGGTTGCGCTCACCCGCTGATTATTCGCTCACCCCGGAAAGCCGACAGCACATAAAAGTATTGGATTCAATTCTAACTGGAAATATAACCAACGAAACACTTTATCGCAAGACCGAGGCTAAGTCAATTTTTGGTTATATGAGCCAATCCGATTATGATAAACTTTGGATGCACGTTGTTGACGGAACTGCAAACGGTGCCTCTCAAAAAGCGATTGCCGGTGTCGTTGGCAAGACATTCAAGGAGAAAGGGTTTATGAGTACCTCAAAATCCGCGTCTATTGCTGAGGATTTGGACTTTGCGATGAAACCTATAATGTTGAGAATAAACCCCAACAAAAGGGCAAAGGGCATGGACTTAGACAAACATTCAATAGGCGAGGAAGAAGTGTTGCTAAGGCGCAATACCAGATACAAGGTGAAAAAAGTGTATGGCAAGGCTGGCAACATTTATGTAGATGTAGATATAATTTAACAACGATATAATAACAATCATGGGTAGAAATTCAAGCGGCAACCGTGGCACAAAAGACGGTGGCGGCGATTACAAAGGCAAAATTACCAACGTCGGCCCTCTTGTCGAGATGACCGACCCACAAATGTATAAGGCAACCAAGCAAGCCATTTCGCGCTATCATGCCGTTCTGGGTGTAAGGCAGCGCGAGGTTAAACTTGCTGACTTTCCCGGTGCCTATGGCGTACACGTTACAAGCGGTGATGGTAAATCAAAGGCGGTTTACCTCAATCGTAGCCACTTTAACCAAGGAGCAAAGAGAGTTGCAAGCGACCACGCAGCAAACTACACAAGTGGCTGGAGTACCCACACCAACAAGCCGATTGCTCACACTGTCACACATGAGTTGGCACACGCTACATGGAATGAGCATTTGTCTGGAGCCAATCAAAGGGCGGCCGGCAAGGAAATCCGCACTCTTTATCGTTCATGGATGAGAGATAAGAAAAAGTCCGGCTATGGTAAATATGCCCGTACCAACGTGAGCGAGTTTTGGGCTGAAACCGTTACTAAGGCAGTACATGGTAAGTCTGATAAGTACACTCGCCGAGTGAAAGCGATTTGCAAAAAATACAATCTCTAACTATCTTTACATAAAACTACAAGAATAAACAATGAAAAGAATTGAATTAACCCCCGAAGAAATTGCCGTTATCAAGCAGCAGCTTGACGGTGAGATTGAGGTATGGAGTGCTACCGATGAGCAGCAGAAACACCTCACTAACGTAATTGACAAAGCCGAGGCGCGTCTGGAGGAATACCCCGATGATTACGACTTTGGCGATGACCTTATAGCGTGGATATGGAGCGAGTACCAAGCACAGGAGGCTAACGCCTAATCCACCATTAACCCGGTGAAGAAATCGGGCAGTTTTCGGGCTGTCCGTTTTCTTTGCAGTTTATGTGTGTTTGATGAACACGTTTAATTAAATCAACGGAATTACAACGGATGGCACTCTTTGAGAAAGGAAATAAAATGGGACACCGCTTTACGTCCGATAACCAGCCCAAGCGCAAGGGGCGTGGTAAATTCTCCGTGCTTTCCTATATACGTCAGACTACCGGCAAGAAAGTTGACCCACAAAGCAGCAAGGAGGAAATCTTAAAGGTTATCCAGCACATTTACGAAAGCTCACCCGCAGAACTGGAGCCGTTGATGAAAGACCCCAACGACCCCACCAAGCCCAATGCCAACACTCCGATGTGGGTATTGAATGTGATAGCGGCGATTAACACCGATATGCGCTATGGGCGCACGTCAACGATTGAAATGCTCTTTGACCGAGTATTTGGCAAAGCCACTCAGCCGATAGAGGCCGATGTGAACGCCCAAGTTACTAACACGGTTGATTTGTCGGTACTCACCACCGAGGAACTACTACAATATAACGCTCTTTTGGAGAAAATAACAGCAGGTAAGAATGGCAAAGAATAAAGCAACATCAATGCCATTGTCGCTTGCAGTCAAAGTTGAGTTGTTCAAGCGTGGCGAGTTTGGATTTATCACCGACCGCGAGGGCAAGAGGCACGAAAAGCAGGGGCAGGCTCTAACAATACTGACCGACACCGACCATGTAGAGGTGCTATATGGTGGAGCGGCCGGCGGTGCTAAGTCTTGGACTGGTGCCGTGTGGTTGCTCTTTATGTGTCTTGCCTATCCGGGTACAAAGTGGTTTATCGGCCGTGCTGAATTGAAGCGTATCACCCAATCAACCTATATCACGTTCAAAAAAGTATGCTCCATGTATGGTTGCACAGAGGAACTATACACGTTCAATGGGCAGCTCAACTACATTCAGTTTTTCAATGGCTCACGTATTGACTTTTTGGACTTGCAATATAAACCCTCCGACCCGCTGTATGAACGCTATGGCTCTATTGAGTTTACCGGCGGCTGGATTGAGGAGGGCGGTGAGGTTAATTTTGGTGCATACGACACGCTTAAAACCCGTGTGGGCCGCCACTTGAATTTGGAGTATGGTTTGTTGCGTAAGATATTCATTACTTGTAACCCCAAAAAGAACTGGATGTATGATATTTTCTATAAGCCATATAAGACCAATCAACTTGAGGCGTACCGTTTCTATATCGCTTGTTTGGTGCAAGAAAATCCGTTTATAGACCCCGGATATATTGAGGGCTTACGCTCGACAAGCGATAAAGTGAAATTTGAGCGACTGTTTAAGGGTAATTGGGATTATGACGATAACCCTAACGCTCTATGCGCCTATGATGATATTTGCGCCATATTCGGCAATAAGTTGGCTCTACGCACGGGCAAGCACTACATAACGGGCGATATTGCGCGTTTCGGTGCCGACCATGCGCGATTGGCTGTCTGGGATGGCTACAACATAGTTGAGCTTATTTCTTTGCCTAAATCCAAGCTCACCGACATTCAGACGTGGATTATTGCCAAGCAAAAGAAATACCGCATACCCAATCACCGCGCTATCGTGGATGAGGACGGAGTAGGCGGCGGCGTGGTTGACTTTTGCGACATTCAGGGCTTTGTGAATGGCTCTACACCATTTGGGGGCGAGAACTACCGCAATCTACAAACCCAATGTGGTTACAAGCTGGCAGAACACATTAACGCCAATGAGATAGGCATTGATGAGGATTTGATTAACGAGGCTGACCGTGAGCAGGTGATAAGGGAACTTGAACAACTGCAAACGTGGAAAGGCGATAGCGATGGCAAACTACAATTAAAGCCGAAAGAGGAAATTAAACTTGATTTGGGTTGCTCCCCGGACTGGCGCGATATGCTCTTGATGCGTTGCTGGTTTGACTATAACGAAATAGACATACCCGAAAACATAGAACAGATTTTAGGATTAACGTAACACCAAATAACATGAGTATCATTCAAACAATCTCAAATAGCATTAAGGCAGCCGTTGGCTACCAACAGAGCTTTGATGAACTGTTGGCCGCTCACGATGTGACGCGGGCCGTTGCTATGATGACTTGCCACTCCGACAAGGCGGCAAGTTACTTGCGCGAGTATGAGGTAAGCACTCACAAGGTGATGGAGCGTGAGGATAGAGCCGTTAAGGACAAAAAGGGCAATTTCCTACGCTGGAGCAAGCGCAACAAAATTCCTATCCCTTACCCAAAATTCATCAATGAAATCTCGTTGGTGTTTCTCTATGGCCGGCCCGTGAAATGGACGCAGCTATCAGAGGGAACCGATTATGCCTATTCCTACTACAAGGACTTAATGCGTGATATTCGCTTTGATTCGTGTGTAAGGGAGGCTAAACGTGCCGCCGGTGCTGAGGGTGTGTCGGCTATACTCTACCACGTTTTCCGCGATGAGAATACCAACAAGCCACGCCTCTTGCTGAACGTGTTAAGCAAGAAAAACAACGATGACATTTACATTATCAAAGACCAATATAAAAGGCTCAGAGCCTTTGCATGGGGCTACTATCTCACAGAGCAGGGCAACCGCACCGTTCACCATGTAGATGTATATACGGCCGATAAAATCTACCGTTGCAAGCGTGGCAATATAGGCTGGGAAGTTGACACCTACGATAACCCCGTTGGCAAAATCCCCGTGTTGCTCTTTGAGCAAGACCCGGAACACTCCGATGTGCAACCGATGATTGAAAGGGTTGAGAACTCCGAAAGTGTGGAGGCCGATGTTATAGACCGTTTCGCCAATCCCGCAATGGTGGCAACGGCCGATGTGCTTAACTCGCTACCCAAACAAGAGGAAGAGGCGAAACTCTTTATCCTCAAAAATGGCGGCAATATGTCTTACCTCACATGGAACGATGCAAGCGAAAGCAAAAAAAATCAATTTGAGCGTCTGGATAAGCACATTCTTTCAAAGTCTTTCACCCCCAACATTGACTTTGACAATATGAAAAGCCTCGGCAACCTGTCTGCAAAGGCTATCCGCAAAGTTATGTTGCTGGCCGTTATCAAGGCTGAAAAACATAAGGAGAAACACGATGGCTATATGAGCCGCCACGCCTCACTTATGATAGCCATAATGGGTAACGTCTTAGACTATATCCACAAGGCAGAATTTGAAAAGCTCAATCTGGGGCATGAATTTCAAGAGCCGTTTGGTGATGATGTGAGCGATTTGCTTGCTGACATTTCCAAGCAATTCAATGACGGTGCTTTGAGCCGTGAAACGTATGTGGAGCTTTCCTATCTGGTTAAGGATGTGAAAGGCGAAATGGAACGTATCAAGACCGAGCAAGCGGAAAATCTGGCACAGCAAATGGCACTACAACGTATGGACGCTTTTGAACCTACTGACTAATGGAATACTCTACAAAATTTAATCCGGGTGATGAGGTGTGGACTATGAGCCAAAACAAGCCTCACCAATTCCGCGTGGCAGCCGTGGAAATCACATTGAGCGCACCCAACGCTCCTATGCGTGGCCGCTCCACGGAGATACTTGTTGAGCTTATCAATACAGCCCCACGCAATAATCCCCACCGCCTCACATTCGATGCGCAGGCTTGCTTTGCGACCAAACAAGAATTGATAGACCACCTTTTCAACTCCGGCAATGGCTAAGAAAACGACTACCACCAAGAAAGAGGCACCGAGCAAGCCCCAATACACTTGCAAGGACTGCAAACACTCGACCGACTGGCAAAACAAAGGGGCTGATGGCTCAATGATATTTTGCCGCTGTCAATTCCATAAGTGGTGCAAATTCCTCAATCACGATTATTGCGATAATTTTATAAAACGATGAAAGCAAAAGTAAAAAGAACAGGAGAAATAATAGAGGTTGAAAAAATCTCAAAAGGTATTTATGGGCGTGTGGGCGTAGCTGAAATATACAAAAGCTCAATGCTTGATTTTCGCGTGAAACAGACCCAAACAAAGCAAGGATAACGACTAATGGCAAAGCGACAATACATAGACTACAAAAAGGCTCAATCCGAGTTATTCAAGCGCACCGAGGGCTATGCCGCCAATGTGGGGGCAGCCTATCGGGCCGCGCTCACGCAAATAATTAACTTGGTAAAGGGTACGGAGCTTGAGGCGGGTAAGCCGTTTTCATTCTCCGAGTATGGCTATTCCGATGAGGTTACGCCTATACTCCGTTCTATGTATTCTCGCGTGTACCAGATAATCCGCGCCGGCGTAGAAAAGGAATGGCTAACCGCCAATGAGCATAACGATGGATTGGTTAAGGCTGTATTTGGTGAACACTCAATAGAGGATAACCACTTTGCCAAATTCTTTCAACGCAACATGGAGGCAATGAACGCCTTTTTTGCGCGTAGGACTGGCGATGGTGGGCTTAATCTCTCTCAAAAGGTATGGAAATACACCGGCATTTACAAAGATGAGTTAGAGGACGCTTTGGATTTGGCTATTGGTGAGGGTACACCCGCCAATAGGCTTGCAACCCAAATTCAAAAGTATCTCAATGACCCCGACCGCTTTTATAGGCGTTTCCGGGTTAAGATTGGTGAGAATGAGGACGGCACCCCCAAATATGGGCGTATCTGGAAAAGGCGAGTGTTTGACGCTGAAACCAATTCTTACAAGTGGATTGATGATGACCCTCGCAAGTATCACCCCGGACGTGGCGTTTATCGTAGCTCTTACCGTAACGCTCAACGTCTGGCGCGTACTGAAACCAACATTGCATATCGCACGGCCGATTATGAGCGTTGGCAGCAAATGGACTTTGTTATTGGCATTGAAATCAAGCTATCCAACAATCACCCGTGCGTGGATATATGCGATGACCTCAAAGGCATATACCCCAAAAATTTCAAGTGGACGGGCTGGCACCCTAATTGCCGTTGCTATCAAGAGCCGGTATTGGCAAGCCCCGCCGAACTTGATAAGATGTTGGATAATATTCTTGACGGGAAAGCTCCCTCAAGTGGTGTGGTATGCGATGATGAGGTAACAGAGTTGCCGCCGACATTCAAAGCGTGGGCTAAGACCAATGAGGAACGTATGGATAAGGCGGCCACCGCTGGTACATTGCCCTATTTTGTCAAGGATAACAAGAAAGCCATTGATAACCTACTCCACGGATTAACCCCAGAACAGAAAGAGGCGCGAGCTATGGGTGATTTGCTTGATGACCCAATGGGATTGTTGGAGAAACACGGCATTGCCGAACTCAAAGCCCTATATGGCGCGGTTAAATCTAAGCTGGGGCAAATGCTCACGGGTACGCTGGAACACCAGATAGACACCCTCAAATTTGAAATTGAATGGGTAACTAATCACAAGAAATATTCAACGTGGGAGGGTGCGGCCAACGCTTACAAGAAAGCTCTATCTAATGTTGAGTTGCAACAGCGTAGGCAGCGCATAGCCGCCGACATTCAAAGCGTGGAAGCGTTTGCAGTTGCCAATAAGGTTGACACCGTTTCCGAACTATACAAACAACTCAAAGCGGCCTATGATGCCGGCGATATTGATTCCGCATTGCTCATTCTGGGCGATGCGCAAAAGGCTATCGAGGAATATAAGACCGAGTTGTTGAGGCAAGGGCTAAAAAGCACTACCGACTTAGAAAAGTATTGCGACAAGCACCGCACCTTTGAAAGCAAAGTCAAGAGTGATAAATCCTTTGTGCCATTCCAAGATAGAATGATTGCCGATAGTGGCGCAGCATGGCAAGCAGCCACGGATGACGCAAGGCGGGCGGTCAGCGCATACACCAATGGAACGTATGATGATATTAACCGCTCATATTGGAAATATCACAAAACACATTCCGATGGTACGCTTATGGATAGTATTCTTGACGGTTGCACCCTATCAAAAGATACCGTGCTTAGGCGTGGTTGTGGTATGGATGAAATGGGTAGTATCTTTGGTGAGGAATTTTTGAAAATGGTTAAAGCCGGAGATATTGACGGGTTAAATGCCATTGCCGGTTGCCGTGGTATCAACGAGGGCTTTATCTCCACGTCCTTTGATATGAGCGGTGGATTTTGGAAAAGCGTAGATTTACGTATCTATGCCCCAAAGGCACACAAGCACTATATGCCAAACCAGTTTCGGGCTATGGTGATAGGCACGGCGCAGGCTGGGATGGTAGGACAGCAAGCCAAATCTTTGACAAAGGGCGCGAGAATGAGGTTATAGTTCACCGAGGTTATGAGTATCGCTTTATCAAGGCTGAGGCAGGGGGCAAAAAAAGCAGCTCAATAACTATCTATGTTGAGTTACTGAGCCGCGATAAAAGGTTAGTGAGGTGATAGGATTATAGGGCGAAATACATTGCTTGAAAGTCTATATCCTCACGTTTCATCTTTTGGAGCTTATCAAAGATAGCGAGTTTATACACCTCCTCCGCTTTTTCCTCATTGTCGGCAAGTTGTTTGGGGCGTTGATGTTTCCACATATCATACCACCATTCAAAGCCTTTCACAACGGAATATTCAGCGTCCCAAATCTGGAATTTAAGGTATTCGTTAGCCCACTCCGATTGAGGTACGTTGTCAGGGTTATAGGGGTTAGTGTCCTCTCCTTTGTAGAGCTTGCACAACCCTTGTACTATTTCTATAACATCACTTTGTGCCATATCGTAATTGTCTTAGTTGTTGTTCTCTTTTAATATCTTGTGCAAAGATTGAGATTGCGCAAATCAAATCATCATAGGTAAATTTGCCGCTTTCTACAAATGACACCGCTTGAGATGGCTCTATTCGCAACACATTTGAAAATATTCTTAATAGTGGAATACCCGCACAAGCGAAAGCACGAATTGTATCATGTGTAACTCCACTCCGTTTAGCTTCGTTAACGAGGTGTAGCAGGTAGTCTGAATCCGCTGTTGCTCCGATTATTCGTATTGTTTCAATGAGCAAAATTTTAATAATCTCCATATCTAAACATTGTAAAATGAGTGAATAACAGCTTGCATATTGCGTGGGAGCAGCCACATTGCCCTTTCTCCAAGTTGCCACGGAACACCCCACCGAGCCTCCGCGATTGAGCCAACAATGGCAGCGAGTGTGTCACTATCATCGCCATAAGCCACGGCCTTTCTTATTGCGTCCTCAAATGAGTTGGCGTTATAAATGATATTGAACACAACCGGCATAACCCCGGCACACGTTTCATCAAACTTTCCGCGTGGGGCTGGCTTCGGATTGGGGTAATACTCATTAGCAATCTCCACAAATCCACTCAAATCTCCACCTTTGCGAAAATGCCATATCGAATGAGCCACGGCCAAAGCTCCTCTAATACCCTCAATGTGATTGTGCGTTGGTAATGCAGTCTTTTCAGCCTCTTCAAGCACTCTATCCAGACTACCAAAAGCCCATGCCACGGGGCTTACTCTCATGGCAGAGCCATTGCCATAACTGTTGTATGGTTGTGGGTCGCTTGAGGCTATCCATTGAGCGAAACGGCCGCCATAACCGCCCATTGGGTGAGGGTATTTCCGGCACCACGTCAATAACGCTTGTTCATACGAAATGTTGCGTAATATAGCGTCCGCAATAGCCACGGTACAAATTGTATCATCGGTAAAGTTGCAATCCTTGTGGAATAGCTTAAAGTCGGTTTTGTCGGTGTTGTTAAACTCAAAGCGTGAGCCAACTATATCACCTATTATTGCGCCTAACATCTTTGTCGTATTGGGATTTTAAGTGTTCGTATGCTCTTTGTTCGGGGGAATGTTGATTGTGTATAATTTTTGCGTATATTGAGCAAGCAACACAAGTGGCAATAACTCCACCCATTAAACATTGCTGGTTTCGCAAATATTTACAATTCATCGTTTTTCTCCTTTCTTTCCGCGATTGGTTTTCTTTGATAGCAGCCTGCCCTCGCGTATTATGGCAAGCCGCCCCACATACTTTTGCTCTTTGCCGAACACATTCCAGAGTGCGCCGGCCGCTATGCCTACAATCTCAACTGGGAGGGTGTCGTAGATAGCGGCCACACTACCGAAATAGTAGTTGCGCTTTCCGTTGTATGGCTTTTTCAGCTCAACGTGGATAACTTTACGTTGGTGTTCCATTGTTGGTAAGTGCGTTTATTGAACGCAAAATTAGTGAAATATATTTAATATAACAAATCTTTAAGCCGTTTTATTTCCGCTCTTAAGCGTTTATTCTCCTTTTTGAGTCTTTCTATTTCCTCTTGAGGCGTTGGCGGGGCGTTGCAAGTGCAATAATCCATATCGCCACTAACCGCCACGCCCATACATCCGGGGATAAGCACACGCCCAACACCCTTGACGGTTATGTAGTGACACTTGTCGCTCATTATTGCCCTTTTATGCGGTTGGTTAGTTCGTGGGACAGTATCAAGTATTCATCACCATACGCAACAGCCTCACAAAGCCTATCTCCTAACTTTTCGCCATCACACCAATCACATTCGCATTTCTCGCAACGATTATCCGGGTTGTCGGTCTTTTGTGGCACATACACATCGCCCTCAATGATAAGGCCGTTTGTTTTGTCGTTTTTCATCGCTTTTGTTCTTTGGGAAACTCATTAAAGCGGCGGCAAATTTCCTCACATAGGGCGTTGGAGCTTTCCACATCGCCCGTATGAATGTGAGCGATTGCCAAGTTGAAACCATCCTTAATGCACAGGTCGGCATCCCATTCATCTGGGCCGCAAATGCGCCTCCCGCGGGCTGGTACGCATATAAGCTCCATATCTTTTGTATCTACTGTGCCTTTGGCATAATTCCATTTGATTGCTATTTCCATAATTATTTACTGGGTTTATTTGGTTTGAAATTCATACAAGCGCGGTCGGTTACTTTGATACGCTTATAGCCGGCCGTGTTGCGCTCCGTTGGTTGCAGCCCGCAGTGTTGCGTTACTCTTATTGAGTGGTAAAAACTGAAAGATAGACGGTGTGCGCAGTGCCGGCAAGTATTATCGGGGAGCTTTGGCATAGCTGGCGGCTCTCCGGGTGGAACATCAAAAAGTGTCGGTTGGTTACTCATTGTGTCTTGGATTTATAGCACGTTTAACATCCTCGCGTTTGGCGTATTCTCTTTGGCGTTGTCGGCACTCATCAACACTTTCAAGAAATTCATCACTCATCGGAATATCGTACTCTAAACACTCATCAAAGATTATCAAATCCTCGTGGCAGTTGGTGCAAATGCCATTATACATTTTGCATCCACAATCTGGGCAATAGCTCATGGTTGTTGTCGGTTGATTGTTGTTAAAGCCCACACACCGCCTAAGCAGAACGCGATTTGTGCGGTCTCATACTCTTGTGTAGTCATATCGCTACGGCCAATGCCAATTATCTCTTTGGCAATTTTCCTTAGTTTGGCTACGGTGTCCGGGTGAGTTTTCGCAAACCCATCCACCATAGCAATTATTTCATTCTCTTTCATAAGCTCGCCTCACTGTGTCGTTAAGCAATTCGCGCATTTCCTGTTTGGTGTATTCCAGAGTGTCCCCGTCAAGAGGCACCGCGCATGAGTATACTACCTTGCGCACACTACGTCTTAGAATGAGTGTTTTGCGCATATAGAATATTTCACCGAGAACCATCGGCTCTACGTTTCCCGTTTGGAGATTGTGAACGTAGATAACGCCCACGGCTGAAATGAGTTGCTTTTTCATCTTTCGTTGTAATGTTTACACGGACGCTTGCGGGCCGTTATCCGCTTTTGTATTTTGTGGCAATACATAGTATAGCCTATATTATCGTAATAATAGCATTGGGAACAATGGGGTAAACGCTCTTGATAATGCCTACACGTTTCTATTAAATGTTTATCACAAGCATAGAATTTGGGGGCTGTCCGTTGGAAGCATAAGCCATCGCAATAATGCACACATCGGATAGGCTGGCGTTTTATAGATTTCTTGTTTATCATTGCTTAATTCTCATAATGTAGCTTTCGAGATTGGTTGCGTAGCCAAGAGTCAGACCAGCCAACATATCGGCCATACTTGCGATGCAACCGTTTCATTTCTGGGTATTCATCACCGCTTATGTCATCCCAAATATCAAACCAAGCGCAATCATATCGCTCTTGTGGCACATAATCGAAAACGCTTGCATTGATAATGTTAACGCGAGGGTCATCGGTATATGCCGAGGCTACCAATTTTATCACATCAGGCGAAAGCTCAATGATTGTAACCTTTGTAATGGTCGGCTTTTCAAGTAGGCATTTTAACACCATACCTAACCCCAAGCCCCCTATAAGCACTTTACCTTGTGCCTTTTGGATAAAACGCCAATGGTCGTTAATTTCAGCCGGCGTGTTGCTCATTATGATTTTGCCATTACGAAATAAGCCCCAATACTCACCAGCATTTATAACTCTGTTGCTACCATTGAGTATTTCACGGAAATTATGCAGTCTTGCCCCTTGTTGCGTGACGGTGAATTTTTTTAATTCCCACGCCCCGGAAATATTGGGGCACAAGTCTAATTCTACTTTTCTCATATCGTTAGGGTTTCTTTCCCGTCTTTGCGCAATAGTCAGCGCATTTTGATTTGTTGTTGTTGAATGGTCGGCAGCGATAGCTACAAAAGTATGATGAGCCGTAACGTGCGCCATAGGTGCATTGGGCGCATAGGGATTTACTGGTTGCCATTGTTAGCCTCCTTCCTCGCTTTGTGAACGCCTTGCACATATCCACGTTCAACGCGGCGTATGTCATTGTATTTGGCTTGTTCGCTTGTTTCGATAACTCTTGTAGGGCTATCAATAAAGCGAATATCGCGGCCTTGCTCTTTGGCTGATTGTGTCAGCACCTCACGGATTGCATCTTTGAGTATTCCCATTATCGTAGGTGTTTAGTCGGTGATTGAGTAAAAGTAAGCATATTCCTCACCCTCAAGATGAGTGTTGGCGTAGTTGTCGGCCTCTTCCCACAATTCATTGTAGAGATTGGCTAACACGTTGGGTGCGCCTTTTGCCGGATTGTAGTGGTAGGCTATTTTGTGGTTGAGTACCATTACAAGCTCCGTGAGATACTTGTAGTTGCCTTTCCATTCAGCAAAGGCACGTCTGAATGTGTCTTTGACAGCGGTGGGGCCGAATTTGTCAGCAATGGAAAAATCCATCCAGAATATTGTGATAGGCTTGTAGCCTAAATCCTCGGCCATAGTCCAACGAGGGATTGAGAAAGAGAATGATGTTGTTTTCATACTTGTATCGGTGTTGCGTTGTTTTGTGGCGGGGATTGCTCCCTGCCTTGTTGATTATCCTACGAATGTGATTGAATATTTGCCATCCTCAAACGATATACGATAAACGCGAGGGTTTTCTTTTTCGGCCTCTTGTTGTGCGCTCCATTTAGCAGCTTCAACCATTGTGTTGAGTATGTGAGTGCCATTATTGCGAACACACCAGTAGAAAGAGGGGATATACCATTTAGCCTCTTTGCGTGTTTGTTCGTGATTTTCCGCAATGAGCTGAACATCATAGAGCGCGTCCGAAAGTGCGTAGGTTGATTCGGCTGTTTCCTTTGCTATTTCGCGCATTTTTGCGATGAGCTTAGAGAGGGTGAGGTTGGTTGCTATTGTTGCCATTTCTTGTAGTCTTAGAGGATTATTTCTGTAAGTGTGATTTTGGTAGAGTGGATTGTTTGACCACCTTTGACTTTCACTATATGCTCTTGCGTGATTTCCAATACACGCTGTCCTTTGTCGTTAGTGTACTTGTGGTGATATTGGAATGTGGGTCTAAAACAATCCTCATATTCCTCGCCATCTCGGACGCCCTTGCGCTCCCAAGATTTGAGGTGTTTTTTTGCCTCGTCCAGATTGGTATAGATTACGTTGTCTATAAGTTCGGGCCAGTTGCCGCCATTTTCGTTTGTGATTACCACGTTATAAATTGTTGTAGCCATTTTCTTGTAGTTTTTGTTGGTGTTGCTATTGGGTGTGTTTCTTGAACACGTTGCAAAGTTAATGTGTTTTATTGAATATACCAAATAATTTAGGTAAAAAAATTTAGGATAAAATTTACCAAGTAAATCTAATGCACTGATAAATAAGGAATTTACCAAGTAAAATTTTTGTGTGTTTTGTGAACACATATCGCAAAAATTGGCTATCTTTGCACTTATTAAGTAACTCTGCCCTAACGGGCAACAACACTAATTACAGGTATGAACAAGGCACTTTTAGCGAAAGTCAAGGAGAAAACCAAAGACACGCGCCTCTCGGAGAAGTACCTTACCGCGATAACCGAAAAGCTCGGTGGCAGCGTTGAGGATGATTCTACCGATGAGGAACTGATTGAAACGACTGCAACCCTTATCGCTGATGTAGCAACCGAAAGTCAGGGTGAGGCTACACGCTGGGCGCAGAAAGCAAAGGGCAACGCCAAGACCAAAACCGTCAAAGATGATGACACGGACGATGACGATGACAACGACACGGACGATGACACCAACACCAAGAAAGGAAAAGGCGGCAAGGGTAAGGGCAAAGGCTCGGATAACTCCGATGATGAGATAGCCACGCTACGCAAAAGGCTGGATGAAATGGAAGCAGAGCGCACCCGTGGGGCGCGTACCGCTGAAATCAACGCCGCCTTTGAAAAGCACAAAATCCCCGTGTTTCTCCGTGAACGCCTCGGCAAGACCATTGCCGATGATGAGGATATTGAAACGGCCGTGGCAACTCTCAAACAGGACTGTATCACCAATGGGCTTATCTCCGGGGCCGATACGGGTGCAAAAGCAGCAAGCGACAAGCAGGTTGATGAGGCCGCTGATGCTTTGCTGGAATCAATAACCGCCAAATAAATTTCAACAACGATGAAACGCAAGACCGCCTCGTTTACAGGTACGCGCCCGATTTTCACGGGTAGCCCCTCAATCGTAATGGGTGGCTTCAACCTCGACAAAGAGAAACAGAACTTTGCCGTGGGTGATGTTATCCCGGCCGGCACCCCCGCAATCCGCGATGAGGTAGCCCGCAAGGTGCAGGTGATTAAGACTGCAAAGGTATCGGACGTTGACGCGGAGGATGCAAAAATACTCACTCTCTATGTAGATGAGTTTTATGCGCCTTTCTACGCTGTCGGCGATAAGGTACTTAAAGCGGACGCTATCACCGGCACATTCGCAGCAGCCCCCACTATCACAAAGGTAGAGGAAAAGGGCAGCACTTATCGTATCACGCTTGACAAAGCCATTGCCGGCCTCGCTGTTGGTGACGTGCTTGTTGAGGTTGTAGAGGACGCAGCCAAGAACGCCGCAGAGCGTGGCAAGGCAAATTCTCTCACAATCAAGGACACCACCGTTAGCGAGTTTGAAACCGCTATGGATGTCACCGCTGATACTATGCAATACGCTCTCTATGAGAGGCGCGTTGCTCCTATCCCCGCAAGTCAGAAAGATGAAACCGGTTGCTATCTCAAAGCCAACCCCCACGTCAAACTGACAAAATCACTCTAAGTTTTCAACATCTAATTTTAATAAATCATGCCTAAGTCAATTTTCTCTACATTCAAGGGCTTGCACAAGAACGGCACACCGCTGGACTTGCTTGCCACATGGAGAAAGACCTTTGACAAAGCCTCGGAGCGTGAGGTTGCACTTTTCCAAAAGATGTACACCGATGGCTGGTTTACCTACAATGAACCTCAGATGTCGCTGACAGCTGAGGCTATCGTGGGTAGATACAATATCCGCTTTATGGCTACACTTGTGGGCGATGAATCCCCCACACCGTTACGCCGTACCGATGGCTTTGACCTCTGGACAAAGGAAATTCCCCGTGTCGGCCACACATTCGTAATGCAGGCCCGCGACTATCGTAAACTCATGGAGGTTTACGAAAACCCTCGCCTCAAGGAATCCGACAAAGTAAAACGTATCGAAAAGACCCTCACTCACGATATACAGGACGCTTACCTCGGTTGTAAGGATGTAATGGATTTTATCGTGCTGATGGCTCTTTCCAACTGGGGTATCGCTCAATTCAAGCCCGAACTCAACAACCCCGGCGGTCGCGCCTATGAGGTGGACTACGCAATGCCCGAACTCAACAAGATAGTGAGCGCGGTTAACTGGACCACTGCAAACACAAAGGCCGGCAAACTCATTCCTATTCTGTTTCTTTCCGCGCTCTGTTCCTATCTCCGTTCACGTGGCGTAGAGCCGGGTGAAATCCTCATGTCGCAGCAGCTCTACACATGGTTGCGTATGGATGAAACCACACGCCTCCTCGCCCACGGGTCCGACAAGAAAGCGCAGGTTGTCACACAATCCGAACTTTCCGCGTTGCTCACCGAAAACCAGATACCCCCTATCACTGTGGTACAGCGTAAGATGGGTATCAACCCCGATGGCAAGAGCAAGGCTATCAATCCGTGGAATGATAACTTTATCGCTATCAAACCCGCTGGCGTAATCGGCGAAATCCAGCCCGCTATTGAGGACTCCGAACTCATAGAGGAGGATAACGTGGATTACATCAACGCCGGCAATGGTATTCGCATTTCCAAGTGGCGCACCGGTGCCTCCACCGGGCAGGTGGCCGGTGAATACACCGAGGGCGCAGCCCGTCTTATCCCCCTTATCACCGAGATTGGGCAGATTATTTGCTGCCAAGTCCGCGGCATAGAGGAAAAGCCCGTAGAGCTGGATGAGAACGGAATCGCTCCTATGTATCTCACTAAGCAGGAATACGAAACCCTCGCCGCCACAACTGAACTGGAAACCGTCTAACCCAATGCTTTGCTATGGATTTAAGAGTAATCAAAAAATTCAATGGCAAGGCAGAGGGTAAGACCCTTTGCCCCGGTGATGTTATCCAGAGCAACGATGTTGACCGTATCAACGCACTTGTAGGGCGTGGATTTTGTGTTATCGTTGCGCTGGATAGCACCCCACCGGCTGCCATTACGACAAACCCCACTCCAACAGATGAGGAGGCGAGTGTAACCGTGGACTTTCGCGGGTATCGTTACCCCTTAGAAACAGTCAAGGCCGCATTAGGCGTGATTGGTGTTAAGGTAGCACACAACGCCAAAGAAAAGGCCGTGAGCAACGCCTTATCCACACTCACCGATGAACAGGCGCAGACACTCGCCGAGGCTCTCAACGACTGGGGCAAACCCGAAACGGATAACGAGTAAGCTATGGATATTACAATTCTTGAGGCACTGATGGCCGAAATCGAACCTTACACAGCCGCGCAAGTGGTATGTAAGAAAGCTCTTATGGACGCAGGTTGTGAAAGCATTGATACGACCTACTCAACGGACTGCAAAAAGACCGTGGCGAAAGCCGCTATCAACATTCTCAAAAAGATGTTGGTGTTGAGTAGCGACAGTCAAGGCAAATCCTCACAATCATTCAACATTGAGGGCTTGAAAAAGCGTATCAAGGCTTTGTGCGCTGAAAACGGCTTAGATGCTGATGAGATATTGGAAATATCCTCAATTACGGATGGCTCAATGTATTGGTAGTTATGAAATTCAACGGCTCTTTCAATTATCGCCCGGCGGGCAATGCGACAGTTGACCCCACAACCGGCTTTCTTGATGATGGTGCGGATAGTGCCTTTGTCAAGGGTTGCGAGTGCCAGATTGATGTTACCATTCCTGCCAAAACCATTATAGGCACGGACGGACAAACCTACACCTACACTTACGATGTGTTTATTCCTAAATACTTTCGTGGAGAATTGGCAAAGGGTGATACCGTGCAACTTGTGGGGGCTGACGGACGCGAGATAGAAACAATCACGGTTAAGGGTGTTGACACTCTCAACCGCAAGTACATTGAGATATGGGGATAACGCCAACATTCGGTGATGGGCTTATTGCCGCCCAAGTACAGGCATTTGAGAAAAGGCTGGAGCAAGAAGCCATATTCTTAATGCAATATCTGGGTGAGGAATTGGTGAAATACGCCAAAGCCATGCACAACTACACCGATAGGACGGGCAACCTCACGAACTCAATAGGCTATGCGGTGGCGAAAGGCAAGGATATAGTGTTTTATGGCGGGCCGCAACAATCCGGGGCCGGCAATGACGCAGCTTTGCAAGTCGCAATGAAAATGATTGAATCATTACCCAACCGATTATCTCTTGTTATCGTGGCCGGCATGAACTACGCCGCCTATGTGGAGGCAAAGGGCTATAACGTGATACTACCCGCGGAACTGAAAGCAAAGACCGATTTTCCGCAAGCCATGCAAAAGCTAATGGATAAGGCGAAAGCCAAAGCAAATGAAATGTTTGGAACGACAATATGATAACGACCGAGGAAATAGCAGTTAGGGTTTACCAAATGCTCCAAGAGAGCGAGGTAAAGACCATGATTAGCGGTGTGATTGATTACGAAAGGAACGATTACACCAAAGAGGACGTAATCATTGTGCCTCACACAATCGCTGGTGAGGATGATGTGCGTTTCGGGCAAATCAATGTGAATATCCATGTGCCGGACTTGCCTAAAAGGGTTAATGGTAAAACCGTTTTCCGTACTCATTTCAAAAGGCTCATAGAGATAAGGAGCAAGGCGATAGAGGTACTGCAAAACCACTATGAACACGGTGCCGGGTATAACTGGACCGTGGGGCTTATCAATCCACCTATCAAGGAACCGGAACACGATGAGCATTTTGTTTCCTTTGCTCTGGAGCTTACAGTAGTAGAAAAAAGAACTAAACAATAAATTTCAACAACCATGCCTATTTTATGCACAATGGGGTTAAAGAAAGTCTATGTAACCCCTGCCGGAACTACCCCCGGCCAAATGCCCGCAAACGGCCCCGCATGGCTTGATTTGGGCGATGTTTACAAAGACACCTGCCAGCTTCTCGATGATGACGTTGAGGTAACAACTCACGAATCGGAAACGTCAAGCAAGAAAATCAACCTCTGCGGCGAGTTTGTAACCGCTGTGAGTGCTACGCTCATGGACCCGGATATGGAGTTGCTGCAACGCTACTTTGGTGGTACAATCACCGGGACCAAAGGCAAGCGCAAGTGGCTACGTCCCCGCAAACCTGCCTACAAGGAATGGGCTATCTGGCTCATGCCGGAAGAGGGCTTGTTTATCGGCTGCCCCAATGTTTCGATTATCCCCAAGTTTGAAATCACCTACTCAGCAAAGGGTATCGCACTGGTGCCGCTCAAAATCCAATTCCAAGACCAGCTTTGCGCTGACGAGGGTATGACCGACCCCACCAAGACCGCCTAACTACGGGCTGAAACCACAACCAGCCAAGCCCCCTATCCCTATTCGGTTAGGGGGCTTGCTTAATCTTAACGATATGGCCGAACAAGAAACAGAACAGGAACTAACGCGGGAACAACGCTTAGAGATTGAGGATAAGGCGATAAACGCCCTATTGTCAATGGGTGCTAAATTCTCCGTGCCTTTGAAAATTAACCCGGTTAAGCCCTCCAAGTGGTTTAATCTCAAAAAGCGCATATTCCGCAAGCGAAACAAAGTGTGGCGTGATAAGCGCATACCCAAAGACTGGGACGTAAAGATTACCGAGGTGCCGGACGTGGATTTAGGCAGAACAAAAGAGGTTTATATGCGCCACTTTTATATCAAGCCGCTCTATCTGGGTACGATTGATTGTTTGCGCAAACTCTACATTGCCATAGAATACGATGAGGAGGCTATTCAAAATCAACCGCTCCAAGAGAGCAAACGCCTTTTCAAGTATATAGACCAGATGGCCGTGATAGCCGCCGTTGCAGTCCTCAATAATCCATGCGTCACCGACCCCAACGACAAATCCGTTAAGGAGCTTGCGGAATTTTTCATTGAACACCTCACCGTGGCACGATTGCAAAAGCTGGCCGAGGTTATTAACCAGATGATGAACACCGCGGGTTTTACATCCTCTATTCGATTGATACGGGAAATGGGAACGACCCGACCGAAACCCCAAGAGCAGCGGATAGAGTAATAGGGTTGAATAGCCCGTGGGGTAATCGTGGCGAACTCTTACGCTCGTTTGGGTGGAGTTATGATTACTTGCTATGGGGTATATCGTGGCTCAACGTGTCGCTTATGATTGCTGACGCACCGAGAACAAAGGAATTGCCGAAAGATGAGGACGGAAACGAAATTGACTACGAAAACGACCCACCGGCAAATCTCTCAACGAAAGATGAAATTAAAAACTATCTCAAAGGTTTAATCTAATGGAAAATATAGGCGGTGGCTTAGGTTTTAGGGCTACGCTCGACATAGATGATTTCAATGTTTCCGCACAGGCTATGGAGCGGCGCATAAAAGATTTCTCCAACACGGCCATTGATGAGGTTGGCAGTGTTGAGGATTCTTTTAGGCTGATGGCAGAACGTGCCGGACAATACATTTCCTACTACCTTGTGGGGCAGGGAATGAAAAGTTTGCTATCGTCTATCGTAATGACCCGCGGGCAATTCCAACAGTTGGAAATTGCCTTTGAAACCATGTTAGGCAGTGGCTCTAAAGCGCAGGAGCTGATGGGGCAGATGATAGACACCGCCGCCAAAACTCCATTTGACCTTATGGGTGTTGCCGAGGGCGCAAAGCAGCTCATGGCATACGGTGTTAGTGCCGACAAAGTAAATGACACCCTTGTAAGGCTGGGAAACATAGCCTCCGGCCTTTCAATCCCGCTCAATGATATTGTGTACCTCTATGGTACTACAATGGTACAGGGGCGTTTGTATGCGCAGGACGTAAGGCAATTTACGGGCCGTGGTATTCCTTTGGTTAAGGAACTCGCGGAAAAGTATGGGGTGACAGCCGACAAGATAAACGAAATGGTATCTGCCGGCAAAATCGGATTTCCGGAGGTTGAGGAGGTCTTAAACAAGATGACCAATGCCGGCGGTCAATTCTACAACCTTATGGAGAAACAATCTGCCTCTCTCACGGGACAGATTGCCAACTTAGAGGACGCATGGGACACCGTGCTTAACGATTTTGGTAAGGCTGGCGAGGATATTTTTTCCGCTGGTATTTCCGGGGCTACCTACTTTGTGGAACACATGGACGATGTGTTACGCATACTCAAATCCATTACCATTGCCTACGGCTCTTATAAGGCCGCTATGATACTTACCAGCGTGGCGATGAAAGGACACACCGGCGTTGCAGTCCTTGACAACACCGCCCGTAGTGCCAAGTTGGTATTGATGAAAGCCGAGGCCGCTCTCAATGGCACTGCCACCGCTCAGATTAAGGCTATGACCGCCGCTGAAAATGAGCATTACGCAGCTCTTGAGGCTATGCTCACAGCCGAGGAAAAGGCCGCCATTGTCAAACAAATGCGAATAGCGGCCATTCAAAGCCTACTCACCGCCCAACAACAAGAGTATCTATCCAATATCGGGCTTACCGCCTCAAGCAACGGCTATGAAGCCGCCGCCCTAAGCGTTATGACCGTGGAGCAGCGTTTGGCTCTCTCTAAGGTTGATTTGACAACAAAGAGTGCTGCCTATCGTGCTGCCATAGCCCAAGAAACAGCAGCCAAACAAGCGGGGCAATTAGCATCCCTTGAGGCTATGCGCACAAGCGTTAAGGAAGCCGCCGTAGCGGTTGAGAGTGCCAAATCAAAAGCCATAGCCGCCACACAAGCGGTTGAGGCCGCACGATATGAGGTTTATTGGGCGCAACAATCCGGCAATGCCACAGCCATCGCCGCCGCTCAAAAACGAATGGAGGCGGCCGTTGACGCACAATTATTGGCACGAAAAGCAGCATTGGCCGCATCCTCTGACTTTTACGCCAAGAAAAAGAAATTGGAAGCCACGGCCACGGCTCAGGCCCGCACCGCATCTATTGCCGACACTGGAGCAAAGACTGCACAAACAGCAGCCACCAACATTCTTTCAGCAGCCACGGGCAAGTTATCCACAATGTTCAAAGCGTTGTGGGCTACCTTACGCGCTAATCCTTTCGGTTGGTTACTTACTATCATTGGGGCAGTATGGAGCTTGATTACCATGTTCTCCAACGATACCGAAAAGACCACGGACGTTATGGAAGAGTTTAGCGAGGGTACTAAGAAAGTTACCGACAAGCTGGACCTATATTTTGCCATATTATCAAAGGCAGAAAAGAATGGTAAGACCTATCGGGATATGATAGCCAAAATCAATGAGATATGCCAAGAGTACAACGCTACACTCCTTGATGAGAACGCCACACTAAAAGAGCAGGAGGCACGATACCTTGAAGTGAAAGCAGCCGTGCAAGCCACGACCGCCGAAAAGATTAAGGCTAAACGTATTGAGGAAGAATTAAATAAGCTAAACGAAAAAGGAGATACGAACTATGATAGCTTTGAAACTCGCCTAAACAATCTCCAATATAGGACTGGCAAAACTAAAACGGTTAATGATAAAGAACATGGAGAGTCCTATGAGGTAGAAATTCAAGAGGCCGCAGAAAATATCCAAAACGCGGCCCCGGAGGTAAGGGAGGCTATTCGTAGCCTTGTTGAGAGTGGGGCGCAGGAACTCGCCAAACTTTCGGGTAGCGAATACACCCAAAAGTACAATGAGATTATCGCTCAGATTGTAGCCGGAACAAAAGCCGGTACGGGTGCAACCGAGCGTGAAATGCAATCGTTTGAGGCTCAACTTAGGCTTTATCTGGATAACCAGATACGCGATGTGCAAGTATATGACAAAGCTATTGCTCTTGTAGATGAGCGACTGAATAATTTCCTTGCTCCCAAAGACACAAGCGCAACTGAGGGTATCACCGACTATGCGCAAATGTCGTTTGAGGATTTGGACAATTTGGTTACTCAAACTCAAAAGGATATTGACGCAATCAATAATAGCACAGTAGGGCCGGGGGCTGATACAACCGGCTTAGATACTCTTTTGTCTAAATTGGCTGAAATCAAAGGGGCTATCCAAACCAAAACGGACAATCTCAACACCGAGCAGGGCATTTCCGACCGTATCAAGCAGCTCAAACAAGAAAGAGCCGAAACGGAAATCAACTCTACCCGATATAAAGAACTCAATAAGGAAATCTCCAAACTTGAGGGCAAAATGCCAAAGCACACCACCGGTGGAGGTGGAGGTGGAGGTGCTAACAACGCGGCCCGCAACGCTGAAACCTTACGCCAAAAGCAAGTTGACGCAGAAAGGCGTGTTGAAGAGGCGCGTATTGCAGTCATGGAGGAGGGTTATGACAAGCGCAAAGCCCTTTTGGACTTACAACACAAACAAAACCTTGCACAAATTGAGCGTGAGGAAAAAGAACTTATAGAGGCACGAAAGAAAGCAGGCAAAGGTGGATTGAGCGACACCGAGAAACAGGGCTTTGAGCAGCGGCGCACCTATGAGAACCAAAGCTATACCCAATCCCAAAACAAACTCTTTGAGGGCGAACTTGACTACAAGCGCAAGCAGTATGAATTATATTGGCGTTGGGTTGAGAATATGGGTAAGGATGTTGCCGATAAACAATTTGCCTCCTTGCTACAATCTGGTGGCTCTTATAAAGAGTATATCGAAAAGCAGATAGCCGAATTACAGGGCAAGAAACAAGCTGGCGTACTCACCGAGGGCGAGGGCAATTTCCTTATATCCTTGAATGTGCAATATGATGAACTTACTGGCGCAAGAACCGCTCTTGAGGCGTTTAAGCAAGCTGTAAGTGAAACCATAGGGCGTAGCCAGACCCTTGCCGAAAAATTGGAGGCCGTTGCTGACGCAAAGCGTAAATTGGAGAATGGCGAAAGTGGCATTGTCAACGATGATGACAGAGCAGCCATGAGCCTTGAACTATCCAAGCAGGAGGCCGACCTACAAAAGCAGGTACATGAAACCGTGCTTAATGATTATCGCTCCTTTGAGGAACAGCGTAAAACAATCACTGAGGAATATGCGTTGCTCCGTGCTGAGGCTGAACGTCTGGGCGATGAGGAGCGTATCAAACTAATCAACAAAGCCGAAACGGAGGCTCTTTCCGCTCTTAACACTGGATTTCTCCAGCAAACCGATAGTTGGAAAAAGTTGTTTAGCGACCTTGACACCCTTTCCGTGGGGCAAATTCAAAAGCTGGTGAGCGATACTGACAAACAATTAGCCGCCGGCACGTTGAAATTATCCCCCGTGGACTATAAGGCCGTTATTGACAGCCTTAACCAAGCCAAGCAGCGCATACAGGAGCTTAACCCCTTTGCGGCCTTAGATACATTCTTTAACGACTACCTCAAAGCTAAACAGAAATTGGCGAAAGCGAAAGCCGCATTAGCCAAAGGTGAGGGGTCAAAAGAGGATGTTGAAAGCGCGGAACGAGAGGTTAAATCCGCTGCCAACGGTATCACTCAATCCGTGGAGAAAGTAACGGATATAACCACTGATTGCGCCTCGTCCTTGCAAAGTATGTTTGACGCACTGGGCATGGATGGTGTATCTGATGGCATAGGGACTGCAATAGAACTTATGGGCGAGTTGGGTAATGCCGCCGCGTCCGTGGGTCAGTTTATGGCAGGCGATGTCGTAGGTGGTATAACCGGCATGATTTCCTCTATAACATCGGTAATTGGCATATTCGCAAAAATGCACGATGCGAAATATGAGAAAAAGATACAAAATCTCCAAAAGCAGATTGACGCTCTGGAACGCTCATACTCACGCCTTGAACGTGCCTTTAATAATACCTATTGGGTGTTCAACGATGAGGAGCGTGCCGGATTTGAGCGTAATATCCAACTCATAGAGGACCAGATAGCCGCCCTTGAACAGCAACGAGAAACAGCCCGCCGCGCATGGGATTTTGCACAATACACCCAACTTACAGCCCAAATTAAGGACTTGAACCAGCAGCTATCAAAAGCCAAAGAGGGTGATGATATGCTGGGCTTGTATGAGCAGCAAAAGGCAAGCCTCCGTGAGCAGCAGGAGCTGATGAAACAGCAAATCCAAGCTGAAAGAGATAAGAAAAAGACCGACAACGACAAAATCCAACAATGGAATGATGCGATAGAGCAGATAGAGGAACAGATTGAGGACTTAGACCGGCAAATGATGGAAACCTTTGCCGGAACGACCACAAAGGAAGCTCTGGACCAATACGCGGATGCCATTGTTGACGCATATTGTGCCGGCGAGGACGCGGCAAAGGCTTTGGGTGATACCACACGCGAGGTACTGAAAAAGGCCGTTGTTGATGCTCTCAAACGAAATTTTCTTGCAAAAGCAATGGATGATGCTATTCAGTATCTGGGCGAGGCAATGTCTGACGGAGAATTGACAGCCCGTGAAAAAAGTAAGTTTGAGGCTCTTGTAAATGCCGCCGGCGCAACATTCACCAACGCTCTTGAGGCGGTGGGTGACTGGATAAAAGATATTGATGATGAAGCCACAAGCTCCGACCCCTTGACGGGTGCCGTTACCTCAATGAGTGAGGAAACCGGGGGCGTGATTGCGGGCCGCCTTAATGCTTTCATCATTAACCAGACCGACCAGACAAGCGTAATGCGCCAACAGCTCTTGCAACAATCGGCTATTGCTCAAAACACTGCAAACGCCAATGTAATTCTCACCGAGGTGCGAGATACCCTCAAGCGCATAGAAACGAAAGATAATTCTTTACTCTCACAAGGCATATCGTAACATGGAACTGATTCAGCAACTCAAAATAGATGGCATAGCCAAAGGGTTGTGCCGCCCGTGGCAAGGAAAACTCCACATAGGGTTATCCACCGAGGAACTTGTAAAACTCTACATTCAGGGAATAGATTTTTGCATTTCCGAGGATTACCCCACGTTAGACTTTCTCCGTGAGCATTTCCGGGGCAAGTGTGAGCCTTTCGGAGTGTATGTTGATGATGAGATACCCCCGACCAAGAATAAGCCCGATATGGTGCTTAACGGGGCTTGTAAAGCTCTGGTGGAGTATGACGGTTATTCAGTATCGCGCCTATATGTGCGCCACGATAGCGAGGTAGCCGTGAATGTTTCCGACCATGCCAATGTGAGCATTGACCTGTTCGACCACGCCAAACTACATATAGCCGTTGTCGGCAATGACGCGAAAGTGCTAATCAATGTGTATGGCAAGGAAACCGAGGTGGACTATATAGGGTTATCCTCAATGGGAAAAGTAACAACAATATTTAACGATAAAACCACATACTGATATGGTAGATAAAAACTTACTCCTGTATCTGCCTTTTGATGACCCGGATGGCTCAAAGGCATACGACTATTCCGCCGGCCGCCATGACGCTACGCTGTCGGACGGTGCCGAATTAACCAAAATTGCCAAGACCGGCAAGGCTCTTGCTCTCAATGGGGGCGAGTGTATCACCGCGCAGGCTATCCCGTTCAGCTCTGATTTTACGGTGTGCGCCTATGTGAAAATCGCAACCACCCGTTTAGGCTGGCTCTTGAATTTACCCGGTGTAGAAAACTACTGTGAGCAATGGTTGGACGTAGCCCCGGAAATGTGGTACTTTATCGCTTTCGTGCGCAGCGGCTCCACGTTCAAAGTTTTCTTAAACAGTGAATGTGTCTATGTTGGCACTTTCAGCGGAACACCCACCGGCCTTTCTCTATCAACCGATGAACTACTCACAACGACTGCAAGCGTGGATGAGCTTCAAGTGTTCAACGTAGCCAAGACCGAGAAACAAATCCTTAAAATGCAAGCTGACACCGATGTTGAATATTACATTGACGGTGTGAATTTCAAGGACTATGGGGTGTATGTGTCGGCCTCCGATGGACTTGTCGGACGTCTGGCGCGGAAAGAAGCTCTCACCGTGGACTATGACAACTACCACGGTGTTGTGCGCGACCGCAAGCGCAAGCGTTTTAAGGAGCGTGAGATAACCCTACAATGTTTCATCGAAGCCTCCAGCCGTAGCGCGTTTGTGGAGTGGCAGAGCCGATTTTTTGCTCTCTTTGACGGTGACGGTACACACCGCCTTACCGTTGAGTATGATGGCAAAGCAAAGCCTCTTGTATATGAGGTTGACTTACTGGACGAGGCCGCCGTAGATAAAAAGTGGGGTACTTACAACAATGAGCTTATGGTGGGTAAATTCACCCTCAAGCTCACCGAGGACGAACCCGTGAAAAAGGTGTTACGCCACATATCGGGTAGCAACAACTCCAAAGCGACAATCAAAGTATCAACCTACAAGTTACTCAACATCTATTGGGGTGATGGTACTCACACTTACAACGTGGGAGGCAACGATACCACCGTTGAACACACCTACGCCCTCCCCGGTCAGTACGACATAGTTGTTACCGGGGTGATTGAGGATATTGAGAAATTTGAAACCAATGCTATTCTTATATGGGAATTGCTCAAATAATCAAGCGTAACGGCAAGGTTATCGAACTCAACACAAAGGAGCCGTTTTGCGTAGTCAAGAGTGCTACGCAAAACAGCTCTCTTATGGGCGATGACTACATTACGCTCCAAATCGTATCTACCGAATGGCTCTCTTTTGAAAAGGGGGATAAAATCATTGTGGACGGATTCGATTATACCATTAGGACTACAACGAAACGTGAGGTACAGGCTGAGGATTACTATATCTTTGAGCCGGTATTTTACGGGCCGATGTACGACCTTATGAAAACGACCTATCGCAACACCGACCGCAACGGGAAATCCGACCGCAGCACGTTTGATTTGACCTACACAATCAAGGAGTTTGTGCAGGTTTTAATCTACAATCTCAATCGTGATTATCCGGGCTTGTGGACGTTTGATGAGAATAATTGCCCCGAAACCGAGGCAAAGACAATTCAATTTTCGGGGGTGAATTGTTTGCAAGCCCTACAATCCCTTTGCTCAAAAGATAATTTCAATCTGGAATTTCTCATATCGCAAGCGGATGGCATTAGGACTATCCATATTGGTAAATTCGGGCAGCGTGTCAATCCCCCCGGAGGTGCTGATTACTTTGAGTGGGGCAAGGGCAATGGGCTTTATAAGCTCACCGAGCAAAAGATTGATGATAAAGCCATAATCACCCGTCTTTGGGTGGAGGGTGGCACGTCTAACATACGCACCGACTATCGCAATTATTCAGAGCGGTTGCAACTGCCATACCCACGCCGTTACAATCGCAAGAAACATATCCTTTTTGACGGAACTGTTGTTGAGCCTAACACCGAACTCATAGGCATATCCGATGACAATAAACGCTACTTAGAGGACGAGGCACTACGCGATAAGATAGGCAGCGAGGAAGATGTTAAGACCTACGATGAGATTTACCCCACACGCACGGGCCACGTTACTGCACTGGTGAGCGATGATACAAACGCTTTCATTGATGACACTATGGATTTTGACCTTTGCGAGAAAGACGCAAACGGTACAAAATATCTGGTGGATAGTGTGAGTGCAAAAATCACGTTCACGTCTGGCAGGCTGGCAGGACAGCAATTTGAACTTGAGGCTAAGGGTGGGTACGACCACGCCACAAAGAAATTCAAGCTCATCCCCTTTACTGACAAACGCGGCCTTACAACCCCTACCGTTTCAGTAGAGCAAGGGGGCGCATATCCTATTGAGGTGGGCGCAACCTACAAGATTACGGATATATTCTTGCCCGAAAGTTACGAACAGAACGCAGAAGAAGAATTGTGGTATGCCGGATATAATGATTTCAAGCCGGCCACACAAGCCAAAGCGCAATATGCCCTCACACTCGACCGCTTATATTTTCTTGAGGCGTTGAGCCGTGATAGTGAGGTGTGTTTGTTCAAGGTGGGGGATTATGTGCCTGTGAAAGACACCCGATATGGCATAGAGAAACAAATCCGCATACAAAAGATTACGCGCAATCTTTTGTTGGAGCAGGACTACCAGCTTACCCTCTCCGACACAACTGCAATATCTATCCAGACGCAAACCGTGCTATCCGTGATAGAGCATGACCAGATTATAACTAACAACCGCCTACGGGACCTTAACAAAGCGCGTAGGGGCTGGCGCACTACTGAGGATTTGCGCAATATGGTGTATGATACTGACGGCTTTTTTGACGTGGATAACATACGCCCCAACTCCATTGACACTAATATGTTAACCGTAGGCTCAAAGAGCCAACAGTTTGTGTTAACCGGGGTAATACTCCAAGCTAATGTAGGCGGCAATCCTAATGCGTTTATCGCCACAGAGGGCATATTGTCGCACCTTACCATTGACACCTCAAAGATAAGGGCATGGCAAATGAGCGGACAATCATTTACGGTGCCAAGTACCGCCGGATATTATCTTTTCGCCAAGTGTTCAAAGTCTGGGGAAAAAGGCACATGGCTACTTACCCAAACTCAATATAAGTTTGAGCCGACCGATGACCCCAACAATTATTACTTTCTTGTTGGGGTGTTATCCACACTTTATCCAGATGATAATTTCCGCGATTTCCAAACCACTTATGGCTTTACCCGTATCAATGGCAATACCATAACCACGGGCCGCATTGTCACAAGTGATGGTGAGTGCTATCTGGATTTGGATGGAAACAAATTCCGAATTGGTGATGCGTCAAGCTCAATAGACTGGAATGTTAGCCGCAACAATGCTATAACTCTCAAAAATGTAAGTGTTGTTAGCGAGAGTGGCGATGTTTCACCGTTGGGTGTATATCGTGGCACATGGAACGCAAGCTATGTCTATTATCCGGGTGATGAGGTAAGTTATACTGAGAATGGAGCAACTTGCACCTATCGTTATATTCACCCAACACCCACCAAAGGACACAAGCCAACTGATTCTACTTATTGGGCTGTCGTGGCAAAGGGTGCAAATGGCGTTAATGCAGATAGCAACAAGCTCGTTTACTGCTATTCCTTTGACAAGCCCGCCAAGCCAACCGGTACCGCCCTAATACCTACGGGATGGAGTGACACCCCCGACCGCGAGAATGTGAAAGTTACACATAGCAGCGTGTGGACTTTGAAAGATGGCTATTTCATATCGCCAACAATAGACCACAGCCAAATAACAACCAACCGCATTACTATCGTTACAACCAAGCCCAACCAAATGCTTGCGTTGGAGATATGGGCGCAGAGTGAAACCAACTTTGACTTTGTGCTTGTTGGCAAGCTCGACACCGAGGGGCTTTCGCGTGTTTCAAACTATCTGGATAGAGTGAGCGGCCCGGACGCAAAGAAAGTGGTTTATATACCAATACCCACCGCCGGAACACACTTTGTAGATGTAGCGTATGCTAAAGACCAAAGCAATTCTCTGAATGGGGATTGTGGCCGCTATCGTGTCGTTACAGTACCTAATTGCTGGCTATCTGTCGGCATAGTGAGCGGAGAAACTGCAAAGGTTGTTTCATGGAGCGACCCCGTGCCATTCTCTATTGACACGGCAGATGTGGAACGGATTTATTGCTTGATGTCGGAAGAAAGGACTCCGGCAATTCCACATAGCGATGAATACATTGATGACTATGTGCCGCCACTATCCACCGAAAATCATGTTGTAGGCAAAGAATACAAACAAGGTGAGATGGTGATTGGAGCGGATGGCAATTATTATGAATGTACGACTACGACCACCACAACCACACCTGTATATAAAAGTGGCAATTTCTGGGTAAGGAGCTTACAATGGGATTTGCGCCAAGGCTGGACCGACAACCCACAAGATGTATCAAGTGCCTATCGCTATCAATATGAGAGTGTGCGCAAGAAAAAGGATGGCAAATGGGGTACTTTCTCTACGCCCGTCCTTTGGATGGTGCTGCCTAAAAATGGCGACAAAGGAGATAAGGGCGATGATGGCATAAATGGTGATTATACTGAATACCGCTATGCTGTCAATGGCTCTAAGTCAAGTGCGCCCGGTTTAGTTGATACAGACCGTTCACCCGCGGGCTGGACCACTGCAATGCCGGCCGTTGGCACGTTGAAATATCTATGGCTCACCACGGCTGTAATCAATGGACAGAGCAACGCTTTGAAAGCAAAATGGACTACCCCAATTCGCGTTACGCCCTATGATGGTGTTGACGGTAAACCGGGTAAAGATGGCAAAAACGGAGATAGCCCTGTATTGGTATTTCGTGGCAATTATGATAGCTCAAAAACCTACTATGGCAATGCGCAGCGAATAGATGCGGTTAAATACAACAACCACTACTACATAGCGCGTATTGACGCTGGCTCATTCTCCAATATACTACCGACCAGCACCGCCAAATGGAATGATTTCGGAGCGGAGTTTGAAACAATCGCAACCAATTTGCTTTTGGCTGAGGGGGCTAATATCGGAGATTGGTTTATCAAGAGCGGACAGATTGTTTCTACTCTTGATGAAACATTAAAAAATCGTATCATGCTACAAGTGGGTGTGTATTATGGCAATACGCTATCATATCAGCCTAAGATTGTGCTTGAAAGCGAAAACTCCGGCGGTAGCCAAACCATGACTGAGGATAGGACGCTTGGCTCAATAATCACGCTTGACGCAACACAAGGCACTGTGGAAACCCGTAACAAGGATTATTCCGCGGTTAGTTATATGTCCCCGGCTGGCATATTCGCCAACAGAGCAGGGCAAGAGGCGATGTCGGCAACCTCCGGGTGTACCTATCGCGCCTCCGTTGTTGGATTAGGTTTTGCCAATGTCAACAAACAAGATTGGCAGGTCAACATCAATCAAACAATGATTGCCGGAATTTTCGGCCGCGCCTACAACAATGGCACCGCACCCGCTTATGGTGGATTTTTCCAACGTCTTTACGCCGGGGGGCTTGTGCTGGGCCGCAAAGCTATTGTTGACACCACCTCCAACACAAACTATCTCGCTACTGGCGATACTATGGTTATCGGGTATTGCTCCGATGAGGAAATTGTATATCTCCCCACCGACCCCTACGAGGGGCTAGTGGTATTCGTAAAACAATGGTGGAGCGGTTATATGCGTTTCAAGCCGCGTACCGGCCACCATATTTATGATGACCACACGGAGAATGATTATTACGATTTCGCCGAAGGTCAAGGCGGCATGTTCGTGTTTTCTATCGGATATATCGGTAGTGGAAGCAGCGCAAAAAAAACGGAGGCGTGGATTGTTTCACGTTGGAAATTCTAAATAGCTATGAAAGAATACGGATATATTGAGGATGGCTATCTATGGTCAAGGATTTTAGAGCCATACATTGAAAGACTCCAGACTGAAACGGGCGAGATTGAAACTCGCACCGTTTCCGTTGAGGAGCAAATCAAGCAACTATCCTCGGAATACAAACCCGTGGATGCAGTTGATGAAAGCCTTATGGTATGCGATGATGATAACTACACCATACGCTTAGTGCCATACGACAATGGAGATAAAATTTCCTATCGTTACGAAAAGGTAGTGAATAACTATAAGCTCAATGCCGATATTGAGGCATTAAAAGCTGAATTGGCAGAAACGGATTATCAAGTAATCAAATGCTACGAGGCTTCGCTTGTCGGTGAGGAACTACCTTACGATATGAAAATGCTCCACACCTCACGCAATGCCATAAGAGCGCGTATCAACGAAATACAAGCCACCCAAATAAACTTAACATCATTATGAGCTGGATAACTGAAAGCAACCGCCTCAAGCACTTTTTCTACGCTATCCCCTGTGCCATGCTCCTTACCATTCTTTTTGTCGGTGGACTGGCCGCCGGCATGGAGTTTAAGGATAGGGCGTATGGTGGAAAATGGGATTGGCTGGACCTATTGGCTACCATTTTGGGCGGGATAGTGGGGCAAATGCTCCAAGTCCTTATATTTTACGCCTTAAAATGTGTTCACCAAACACATTTTTGATTAACTTTGCAGTAGAGTTAACCAAGTAAATATGGATGATGTAAGAATACTCGCAAAAGGCCGTATCACCGACCTCTCAAAAGGGTTTAAGATTGGTGTGCCATTCTCCGTGTATCTCCGTAGCAAATCGGGGGTAGTGGAGAATGACACCCTCATTAGGTGCCGCCTTATATGCGACCAAAAAATTGGGGATTTCCCCGTGCCTATTGGTGACTGGACACCCGGTAAGATAGTGGAGTTGCCTCCCAACGCTATTGACACCGACAAGTATGAGATTTTCTGGGGGGCGAGTGAAGCACCACATTTAGAATACTACAAATGATATGGGACTTATTTTAGGCAGCGGCTCAACCAAGCCGCAATATCCGTATGATATGTGGTATGGGGTGCAAGGCGATTTTACCAGCAAGGACTACAAGCTCACTCGCATAGGTAATATGGACTTACACCGCACACTACCTATCCAAAAGAAACTGAGGCGTTTCGTGGAAAACACGGATGGCTCCGTGAAATACTATCTCCACCAGAACGATTCCCGTAAAAAGGATTCTGGAGCGGCGGCAAAGCTCGACACCACGGACGGAAACGTGATGTTGGAAAAGCCCGAATACTACGCACGCTTTGAGGTAGAGGGTACAAAATGGGCTATGTGTATTTCCGAATATGCCCTCCCCGGCTTTGTTCGCATGACACGAAAGACTTGCTCACCGTGGTATGGCACTATTGACATTGCCAACAACATAGCCGTTTCCGGCTGTTGGTTGCAATGGGTAGGTAATGAGATTAAGCGCGATGCCAACGGCTTTGTTTCATTGCTTGCAAGCGCAACAAATTTCCGTGGTGGCAGTGGAGCGAGTGATGCGGCAAAAGATGGCACATACAACTCAATGCTCGGTATGCCCCGCACCTCAATCTCAAAAGCTGGTGTTCGCCCCCTTTGCAAGAATGGTACTCACGCGGGGGCGGGCCGTGTTTATACTGAAATTGCATGGCTCCAGCGTATTGAATACGCCTCAATGCACTGCCAAGACACCTACAATGAAACACTCACCGCCGATGGCTTTCATCAAGGCGGCCTCGGCAATGGCACGTCCGTTAATGGTACTCAATGGAACACATGGGGAGGCTATCGGCCTTTCATCCCCTGCGGTGTTACTGCAATCCTCGGCAACAACACTGGCCGAGTAGCCTATACAATCAAGGGCTGGACCGGTGGCGATAAGGTGGTGCAAGTTGCATCATATCGTGGGCTTGAAACACCCTTTGAATATCTTTGGCTGCTTGCCGATGACATTCTTATCCATTGCTCACCCGAAACAGCCGATGACCCCGGACATTGCACAGCCTATGGTTGCACCGACCCCACAAAGTTTGCCTCTCCTGCCGACACGTCAACCGCCATTCCTGCCGGGTATGAGCGTATCACTGAGTTACCCACCGCTGAGGGCTATCAATGGAATTTCGGCTTTTCCTACGATGGCTTTACATTCCCTACAAGCGTAGGTGGTGGAGCAAATCAAGGACTTTGTGATTATTTCTGGCGCGTGGCAAAGGCAACAGCTAATGGCTGGTACGGTGCCCTCCTGTCTGCTACTGCGTATAATGGAGCGTATGCGGGCTTCGGTTATCTGTATGCGACTAATCGTTCCTCGTACTCGGGTGCGTACAGTGGCTTCCGCTTGTGCCGTTTTTAACGGGACTGCAAAACACGGCTCACGGAGCAACGAGAATTTACCAAAACCAAAACGTAAGACAATGAAAATAAACGAATAACAAAATACGGGTGTCGGCGGTCAGGGGTGCCCTCCTGTCTGCTAATGCGAATAATGGAGCGAATGCGGGCTTCGGTTATCTGAATGCGAATAATCGTTCCTCGAACTCGAATGCGAACAGTGGCTTCCGCTTTTACCGTGGTTTCAACTTTACAAAGATATTTCAGACTGTTGACCGCCGACACCTTACCTCTTGGTAGAAAAATAGTGATTAACGTAGTGTTAGTAGGAAATCGAAAGCTCTACATTAGACTAACGGCACTATGGGCTTGAACGCAAAAACATATCTCGCGGATTACTCCGACTTTGAGGATTGCGGGCTTTACATAGGCGATACGGGCAAGATGTTCCACTCGCCGGGTAAAAAGCTCAAAAACATCTATTGGCTGCTATACACCAATGAGAATTTGACGCTATCCCAATATACCGCACAAAAGGGCAAATCCGACCATTCCGACATTAAGCGTTTCAATGAGAATATCCTTGAAAATCTTGATGCGCTTTGGGAGATGTTGAGGTATGAAACGTATGAGCCGGGCGAATATCGCATTAAGAAAATCTACGACCCGAAAGAGCGTGATATAATGATTGCGCCATTCTTTCCCGATAGGATTATTCACCATTGCTTAGTGAATGTTCTGGGGCCGCACTGGAACCATATATTTATTGCCAACACCTACTCTTGTATCAAAGGGCGTGGCACTCATAAATGTAGGCGCGATGTGGGCGAGGCGTTGAAACGCGATAAGCACGGCACCCGCTATTGTCTGAAAATAGACATACGTAAATTCTACGACAACATAGACCACGCAGCCCTCAAACGCATATTCCGCTACACAATCGCGGATGAGCAACTTTTAAGACTGTTAGATAAGATTGTTGATAGTAACGGTAAAGAAAAAGGTTTGCCAATAGGCAACTACACAAGTCAATACTTTGCCAATCTCTACTTAGCCTATTTCGACCACTGGATGAAAGAGGCTATGGGAGTTAAGTATTATTTCCGCTACATGGATGACATAGTAGTGCTTGACGGGGATAAAGACCGACTGCACTACTTGCTTGACATGATGGGGTTATATCTGGCAACGGAGTTGAAAGTGGAGATAAAACCGAATTGGCAGATATTCCCGGTTGACGATAGAGGTATTGATTTTGTAGGATATAAGCAAGACCATTTCGGGGTGCTGCTCCGAAAGAGCATATTGAATAAGTTCTACAAAAAGGCCGACCGCATAGCCTGTGACACTCCTATCAGAGATGCAACCGACATAAAGCACTTGTTCCCGTCTGAATACGGGTGGGTTATCGGGTGTAGTGAACAACATAAGGAAAAAGTCTTTAACATCATTATTTCAAAAAATGGCAACAACAAGAATCTTATCAACCGGGCTGTTGGCTAATGAACGCCCCAATGTGATTGACCCGTACAACAACGGGCAGGGTACCGTCCTCTATAACCATAACATCACTGAGGTAGATGTGGTGGTTGATGAAATGGGCGGCGTATCAATCACCGATGACCCCAAGACTGCAACCGGCAAGATGTACCGCTACGACAGCCTCCGGGTGGAATACCCCACAACCGCCGACAACATTTTCAGCACCCTCCTTTCGGCAAAGTACCCTGCCAACACTGAGAGCAAGCTGGTGAACGAGTACCAGAGCGCAATGCTGGGGCTTATGCCCGAAACCGCAAAAAAGCCCTATGAGGACTTTTTGCGCGACCGTCTGGCTATCCGCGAAATGGTGGATAGCGATTGTAAAACCCTCAATATCCCTATGGACTTATGAACGACTATATCGAAGATTTTGTAGAGGATGAATCCGCCGCATCCTCCGACCTTTTCGATTGCGACTACACCCCGATAGACGCGGTGGTTAACCAAGTCACTGTGTTTACCGGGTGTACCACACGCGCAACTGAAAACGGAGACCGTATGGTTGTCGCTTATGGCGAGGGAGCTGCCAAATCAGCATTTTTCACAGACAGCAAGAAATTGAAAAATGTGTTTGGTAATCCCAATCGTAAATATCCTTTCCGCGCTGTAATCAAAGTGGTAAGCTATGGCAATATGTATGGCTTCAATGTGTTTTCACCGAACACTGAGATAACGGCCGATGATGAGGCTAATTTCAGCTTTTACAAACGCTCCAAAAAACGTATGCCGCGATGAACACAGTACAGGACACAATGACCGTGGCGCAAGGCATTACGGATTTAGGAATGATGGCTATCGTGGCCGCGTTCTTTCTGGTGCTTTCCGCGCTCCTATGGGTTGCGTGTTTCCGCTGGTTCAAAGGTATCATTGACGGAATGATTAAGGGCAATACCAAAATGGTTGATGACCTCATAGTTGAAACCCGCAAGCAAAACGATATGCTCAACGACATATCCGAGGGCTTGAAACCCGAAACCCAACTAAGGGTTAAGAATTTCACCGGGGTTTACTTTGACTTAGCCATTGAAAAGGTTTGCCGGATAATCAAGAAAGTCAGAGAGGAAAACCACATAGCGGATAAGGAGGCAACCCGTACCAAAATCCGTACCTTACTGCACAATCTCCATGAGGATAGGAACAGCCGGTTTGATAGTTTCCGCTATCGTGGCAAAATCCTCACAACCTATGTTAACCATGACTGGGTGGATTGGGTAGCTGAGGTTGTGGAGCATGAGGTGTATTCCGACACGGTTAACAACGGACGCGCTTACACCAACGTGCAAGCCGTTTATGAGAGAATAAAAATCGACTTTTACCATAAAATGAATCACGAATGAAAATCCTTATTGACAACGGCCACGGGGCCGACACTAAGGGCAAACGCAGCCCTGACGGGCGATTGCTTGAATACAAGTACACCCGTGAGATTGCCGGGCGTGTAGAGAAAGAGCTACGCGCCAAAGGCTACGATGTTCAACTTATCGTGCCGGAAACGCACGATGTATCACTCACTGAACGCGCCCGCCGCGTGAACGAGATATGCGGTAAGATTGGCACCGCCAATGTTATTCTTATCTCTATCCATGTGAACGCCGCCGGCAACGGGCCGTGGATGACTGCAAGAGGCTGGAGCGCATTTACAAGCAAGGGGCAGACTAAGGCCGACATACTGGCTAATCACCTCTATGCCGCTGCTGAAAAAGTGCTGGCCGGCCACAAAATCCGTAAGGACATGAGCGATGGTGACCCGGATTGGGAGGAGGGCTTTTACATTCTCCGTAAGACCAAATGCCCCGCCGTACTCACTGAGAACCTATTCCAAGACAACAAGGATGATGTGGATTTCCTGCTTTCCGACAAAGGCAAGGAGGCTATTGTCAAACTCCACGTTGACGGTATCGTAAGTTACCTCAAATCCATTGGCGCATGAAAAAGCCTATCATTCTTATTGTAGCGGTGCTGGTGATTACTGTATGCTCCTTATGGAGCAAATGCAAGTCGCTTTCAGAGGACAATGAGAGATTGACCGCCAACAACACCGCTCTTATGGATAAGGCAACCTACTTTGAAACGGAGGCCGGCAATTCGGCCGCCTCCGTTCAAAGGCTGGAGTTATCCTATTCCGAGTTGGAGCGCAACTATCAACACGTTTGCCAAACGGCTGATGAGTTGGGTGTGAAAGTCAAACGCCTCCAAGCCGCCGCCACGACTGCAACCCAGACCGAGGTTAAGGTGATTACCCAGATACGCGATAGCATTGTGTATCGGGATGGAGTGCTTGACAGCCTCAAGATGTTCAAGTGGAGCGATGCGTGGGTTGACGTTGCCGGAGAAATCCGTGGGCGTGATGTTTCGCTTGATGTAGTTTCAAATGATACCATTAGGCAGATTATCCACCGCGTCCCTAAAAAATTCTGGTTTATCAAGTGGGGTACGAAAGCCATACGCCAAGAGGTTGTAAGCAGCAATCCCCACACGAAAATCACATACACCGAATACATAGAGCTGAAATAGGCTCTAAGATTTTTCTTGTAGTAACTGTTAGATTAGAGTAGTGGGCGGCCGTGAGGTTGCCCGCTATTTTTATTGTTCCACTATAAAATAAATAATGTGTTTGCACGTTCCAAATAAAAGTGCTAACTTTGCACAACCGATTACTTGTAGTCGGTGTTGCAGAACAATCCCCGTTAGCCCCGAAAGAGGCGCGGGGATTTGGAATTTTAGCGGAAATTCCACAATAGTTCTACAAAATCCGCGTTCAGCTCTGTATCTGGTTGATAATCAAAGTTGAGTTAGGAGTTTCCAATACTCCAAACGGGACTAAGGGATTCATACCGAAACCTCTCAGATGGGTAGTCGAGAGAACTTTCTCATGGCTTGATTGGTTCCGTCGCCTTTCACGCAATTATGAAGAATCAACAGAGGTCGCTGAAGAAATGATTGATTTGGCTGCCATAAAAATTTTATTGAATCAAATTTAAACAGTTTCTTAGTATTCAGGATAGTTGTACTTATCTGAATCCAAGTATTGATTCTCTTGATTTCCTGAAGATTTGAAGCAACAGTTTCCTTAAAGCCGAAGTTATCAACTTCTTTCGCCCCCTCATGCTCCAGCCATATTTTATAGGCATGAGAGTATTTTGTTATAGCTTCATTATAATCAGCTATAACATCTTTATAATGCTGATGCTTAAAGATATATGTGAAGAAAGCGCTCATTTTAATTTGATATTATAGAGACTTCTCGGATACTTGAACTCGTTTTCCATAAACAGCTTAACTCCACCAGTAATTGAGATTTTGTTATCAACTGCTTTACCAAAAAGTATTCTGGAATTAGAGGCCACCATAAAATCATGGAGACCACCATTTTCTTCTCTGGAAATGTAACCAAGCTCAAAGAAAATATCTCCCCCGTCTTCCTGAAAGCCTAAGAGTTGATCAACTTCAATTCCCTTCTTTACCGGGAACCACCGAAGGACTTTGATTGCATTGGTATCGTATTCGTTATCTTTTTGAGCGAATAAAACACAATGGCATTCTTTGTCAGTAGTATATGGAGCATAATGCTGTTTCCCAACGAGGGAATAACTTTGAGAACCCAGCCCGTCAGGAACATCGATAAGGCTTAAAGAATCGATGTCGCTAAAATTGGAATATGGCAAGCCAACATCATCGAGCATTTTCTCTAATGGAGCGAATGTCATTTTCTCTGAGTTCAAGAAATCCACGCTATATAATACCTTGTCTTCGATAGTAGGAATAGAGCGAAAAACTATACGAATTCGCTCACTTTTGTTTATGGCCTCTCTGATCTCAGCGTATGTTATACCATGAGCTGCCTTAAAATCTCCACCTCCATGATTCCGAACAGGGAATAAAATGGCATAGTCAAATTCGATTGGAAGAAATCTCATTACCATTTTTCGAGACATAAAGTAACCTTTAAGCCGGTCTAATGGTTGTGGCTCATTAAGATCCACAAATATGCTGAAAGTCTCAAGTCGATCTGGGCTGGGCATAGGAAAACCTAAAAGCTGATTTGCAATTTTCATGGCTTTCAGATATTCTTCATGAAGCTGGCTATGTAGTTTTTCAACACCATCAACATATTTTGGTGGTACACAATCCTCCTTTATCATGGCTCAACGTATTAAGGTCAATATTTCTTCAGGCTTCACAATCGCATGAGAGTAACCTGAACGTAGAAGTTCCCCCTTTTCTTTGGTGCCCCAAAAGCAAGCGACACTCTCAATACCAGCCGCGTTAGATGCCTGAATATCGATAACCCTATCTCCGAAGGAAATTGTGTCTTTAGCTTGAACTCCCATTAGTTCAAGAGCTTTGAGCATTTGAGCCGGATGCGGTTTTATCGGTTTGGCATCATGGTAACTTACAATATGCTGAGCAGGGATATTGTAATAAGATACTATCTTCTCCACATATGGACGTGGAGATGTACTTACAATGGCCGTTGTGATTTTATGCTTGCGAATTATTTCCAGTATATTGAAAATACCCTCATACATTGAAGTATTAGGAATATTCGCATACGCTTCTTGCCATTGCCTATTATGGCGAAATTGCTCAAGACAAGTGGTGTCTATAAGCGTAAGATCGAGGTCAAAAATTACGCTTTTCATAAGTCAAATAAGGATTTGGGATTCATCTGACTTTGCGGTTCTCTTTTTCGCGAAGCGTTAATAATCTCGATAGCAGAATCGAATGTTGTTGATTGTAGGGGATATGCACCTTTTTCTTTAACCAAATAGGCGTTACCCAGCACTTTCTCGTGTTCCTTGTCCGTTGGGGAATTATATCTTACAACAAAAAGTGGTTTCTTTGAGGCAATAGTGGCATTAACGGCGTGCATCGTGCCGCCGCTTATGCCGGTTTGTATTACAATGGTTGCTAATGAAAGTCCGGCTTGTAATCGATCCCTCGCGACCAGACCGTATGTGCCGCAACTCTGACCGACAGGATACTCGCTGAGTAATAATCCATTGTTAGCGACAATTCGTTTTGCGAGTTCAAGATTCTCTTTGGGGTATATTGAATCCCAATCAAGTCCATTTGCGAGAAATGCGGTAGTAATACCTCCGGCTTGTAAAGCTCCCTTATGACCGGTAGTATCGCATCCGATAGCAAGCCCCGACACGATATTATAACCTTTAGCAGCAAACTGTTCTGAAAAATATAACCCAGCTTTGACGCCGTTTTCGGTAGGCTCACGAGTGCCGATAACGGCTACACCGGGAGCTTTTAGAACATCCAGATTTCCTCTGTAATAGAGTAAAATTGGAGGGTCAAGTTTGCCAGTTTCGTCAGTACACTCTTTGAGAATGTTAGGATAGCTATCATCAAAATATGTGAATACCCCTATACCATGTTCAGAAGACATGGAAATAATCCGGATTGCGCTCCGGTATGCTTCAACCAAATCATCGTCTGTAATCTTTTCAAAAGTTTTGCCCTTAAGTGTTGCCCAAAAGCATATCAACTCATCAAGATTATTGATGCCGCATTTCGCTTGTTGGACTAATTTTAATATAGTCTTATTCCCGATGCCTTTGAGCATCTTTAGAGTAAGTATTATTTCAGATGGAATTGGCATTACAGTTTGAGTTTAGGTAGTGAGTTAATTATATCGACAGACTGCACGGAGAGATTTATCACGGAGAGCAGCAAGTCGTAGATGTACGTTGGATTATGGTGTTCGCGGCTCCAATCGTTGGGGTCATTTATGATGAGCGATTTGGAGTCTTGGGAAATTGCGTAACGTTCCATAATCCACTCGATAGCGGATTTGCCATTGACGCTATATTCGTAGGCTTTGGCCGGAATATTCTCAATGGTGATGTTGCCGTTGTAGATGATGCGCGACTTGTCGGGAACGAGTTTCCCGGCTTGGTTGCGCACTTTCGGGAAGGCCATTTTGTCTACCGCGAAATGGTCGTACTTTGTGTACCCGAAAGGAGCATCGTCGGTCGGTTCTTGATAAACCGCATCGGCGATGTGAGGAACAACATCAGGAGAAGGCGGCACTTGCTCGTAGTTCAAGTGGAGTTCTGCGAGGGCTTTACCGGCTTTGTAGAAAGCCATAAAGTCTTGCACATTATCGATGATGGGAATACGCGGGAGAGATTTCTTCAAGTCTGCGGCAAAACGTTCACGATACTGCGGAGAGTGGAGTATGCCGTAGACATAATAGAAGATGTGGTCTTTGGTAATCGCTTTGGCGTTGCCGAAGCGCCGACGGACTTCTTTTAGAATCCAGTTGGTAATACCATCGTGACGGATGTACTTGTCATCGGGGGTGTCGAAGTCGAATAGGTTGCCTTGCTGATTCTTGTTTTCTTCGTACCAATAGAGGGGGAAGCACTGGCCATTTTCATTTAAGTGCAGGTTTGGAATTACATCAGTAACTAAAGTTGAGAATGGTCTGCTTCCCGACAAGCCACTTACGCCAATTAGAATGTTCTGTATATTCGGAGATGGAAAGAATTTTGTTAATTGGTATGGACGTTGAATCCATTCTCGCTGAAAATACAAGTGCTGTTTGGAAAATGGACGGTAGATTCCAATTTTTTCATCGGCTTCGGAATAAGAAAGAGAAGTACCTGAGGAACAAATATTTTTCAGAGAATCATTCCAACTTATCTTTGTACTATCAGATGAAAGTTCATATTCAGGAGTGCTTTGAAGTCGGCTCGATTCTTCATTATAGAAATTAATAGTTGAGCCCATGTTGCGACGCAGACTATCTAATCCGTAATTATAAACCCAAGAGTCCCTTGCGGTAGCAGTGCCTAATGAATAGGTACTAAAGAAACTATGAGATTTTGAATCGAACTTTTTCTCTGGGAAAAGAGGAATAAGTGTATCGAACAAACCATCACGTTGGTTAATCCAATCGTGGCGGTCGGTCGGTTCAATGGTTTGCCATTGAATAGAACGGCCATGAACTGACTTGAACTTTTTAACAAGGTCAAGTTTCTGTTCACGAGTAAGGTAGTCGCCGATATCGTGATAGTGGATGGTTGCTTTCTGACCTGCTTTGGCAGGATTCTTTACGAGGAATGTTATTGATATTGGAGTGCGCGAGCCTCCTCCGAAAATCTTGCCACCCTCTTTGCGCGACAACTCGCCACTTGTGCGTTGGTTGCCCCGAAGATTGAGGACGTAAATATCAGAAAACTCAGTTTCAAGGCAAGCCCTCATTTGGTCATTGCCATTACCATCAAGCCATGAGCCATTGCTTATAAAAGCGACAATGCCGCCTTCTTTGTTGGATGCAATGCGATCAGAAGCCCAACGAAAAGCCTTAATATAACTATCATATAAAGCCTTTACGGAGCTTGCCGAACTATTCTTAGCGTAAGTATCAGCAATGCGCTTATCCAAAATTGGATAAGAGAGATTAGCGGCGTTATCATTGGCGGATTTTTGCCCGACTGAATAAGGAGGGTTGCCTATGATAACGCGGATGGGTGCTTTCTGCTGACGCATAACCCCTTCGGAGTTTTCGCGGAAAAACTCTTGCGAGAAAGAAGGCTGCGCAGACTCCGCGAGTTGAAAGGTGTCTGTAAGACAAATTCCATCGAAGTTAACGTAGTGGTCGGGCTTGACTATATCGTGATATACGGCCTCGATATTTACATCAGCGATGTAATAAGCGAGCAGGACGATTTCATTACAATGTATCTCACGGAGATACTTGCGCTCCATGTCCTCAGGCTTGATAAGGCCGGACTGGAGAAGTCGAGTAATGAAAGTGCCGGTGCCGGTGAACGGGTCGATTATATGCACGTTTTCATCTGAAAGCGAAGAATTAAATTCGCGTTTCAGAATGTCGTTGACAGAATGGATAATAAAGTCAACGCACTCAATCGGCGTATATACTATGCCGAGTTTTTCGACGGTCAGGGGGAAAGCACCTTTGAAGAACTTCTCATAGAGGTTCTTGATGACGGTTTGCTTGCCCTCCAAGTTGTCAATGTCACCGACGTTGACACGGACGGAGTCATAGAATGACTCCAGTTCGGCGGTGTCCTTATAGAAGCCACCTACATTAGTAAGCAGCTCGATCATGCGTGACATGGAGCGGCTGACGGCGTTGTTGTTTACAAAGTTATAATCCTTGAACAACGCATCGAAAACTGGTTGCGAGATAAGGTGCTGAGCCAACATTTCAATGGCTTGTCCTTCATCGACGGAGGGATTGAGGTTATCCTGCAATCCCTTGACGAAGATAGCGAACTCGGAAGAAAGTTCAGGAACATTCTTAACGAGTTTCGCAATACGCTTGATGAACTTACGGGCTATCATGCCGACGGTCTTAGACCAGTTTTCCCAATAGAGGCGGTCGCCGCATTTCTCGACGAGTTTAGCGTAAATGCCATTCTGCATTTCGCCAAAACGAATTTCGAGTTGCTTTGCAACCTCTGCATTTTCAATTTGCTGTGCGTCGTGTGCATCCTGGCCGTCGGTCATGGCGTTATGGCCTATACCGGGGCCGCCGACGATAACTTTGGAGGATTTATTTTTATTGAGGGCAATTTTGTTGACCTCGGCATTGAAGTTATCGTCGTGAGAGCGGAGTGCGTTAAGGATGCTCCAGACGGTTGCGAAATATGCATTGTTATCAAGAGCCTGTTCGGGTGTAACATCGGACGGCACAACGATAGGGATAATGATATACCCATATTTCTTTTCGTCGGACTGACCTTTGCGGAAGTTACGCATAACGCGCCCGACAGATTGCACGACATCCACCTGTGAGTTTCGGGAAGAAAGGAACAGAACTGCATCGAGGGCAGGAACATCAATGCCCTCAGACAGACAGCGAACATTGGTGAGCACGCGGCACTCGTTTTCATCGAGGTTTTCATCAGCGAGCCAAGAGAGCTGTTCATTGCGCTGTTGAGAGTTCATCGAACCGTCGATGTGTCGGGCAGATACTTCGACTACCCTTTCGCGTTCTTCCGGGTCTAAGGAGTCACGGTACTTCTCGCATATTTCGGGAAGTAACTTTGCCGTGTTAACGGAGGTGCCGGGAGAAGATACATTGCCGATGGATGAGCAGAAGGCGATAGCCCTGCGCATTACTACCGGGTCAGTGGCCCAAGTGGTGCCTTTATCGCCTCGGATGATTTTAGAGAGTCCGTTGATAATGCCGATGAGTTTTGATGTGTCATCAAAATTAAGTTCGGAGTTATTCGGGTCGCGGATTTTATCAAGGATATTGGCAGGTAAATCGTCCTCGTTGACTGTGAGAACGAGGACTTTATAATCAGTCAGCAATCCATGTTCGACGGCATAAGAGAAGTTGACGCGGAAAAATTCTTTGCCATAGAGAGATTCATCGTCCATAGAGCAAAGAATAGCGTCCTTCTCAGAAGCCTTAGCTTTGGCGTTCTCGCCATACAAGCGAGGGGTTGCCGTCATATAAAGACGTTTCCTGCCCTTGATATAATCTGCGTCGTGTATCTTTGTAAAGTTGCTTTCGTCGGCACTGGAGAGCTTTACGCCGGTTGTGCGGTGAGCTTCATCGCAGATGATAAGGTCGAAAGTGCCATAAGAACCCGACGTCTGACGGAGGGTTTCTTGCTGAGCGGCACGGACAGCCTCGATGGATTGATAAGTGGAGAATACCACGGTCAGACCATCGTGCGAGCGGTATGCTTCGAGTTGTTTGGCTATACTCTTGGGATTGGTGGTTGCCGGAACTGCGAGGTCGATAACGCTGTCTTGCGTATCGTCAAAATCTTTTTTGATTTTCCGAGAAGCCTTGCTGTCTGAGCAGATACAAATGCCCTTAATGGGCCTGTCTGCATCAGCACACCAAGCGTTGAGGGTCTGACCGAGCAAAGAGATGGACGGCACCATGAAAAGCACAAGTCCCTTTTCGGGAAGCATTAGCTCCGCAATCTTTAAGGCTGTGTAGGTCTTGCCTGTGCCACACGCCATGATGAGTTTGCCACGGTCATTAGTGGCAAAATACTCAGCGGCAGCCGACATAGCGCGGAGCTGATGCTCGCGCGGTTTCTTACCGGGCAACATCGCATCTTTGCCTTGCAAGCCGTCGAGCAGGAGTTTCCAATCGACGGGCGAAGTTTGTAGGTCAACAAGACCCACGCGGTTAAGCGGTGGATTCTGATTTTTTATTGCTTCCTCGGCATTGTTGCCCCAGTGATTGGTGGTGGAAATCCAAAGGCGGTGAGCAAAAGATGTGGTTTGCAATGTATCGACATCGAGGAACTGGCGACTTGATGTTGCAAGAAAAGAATCGACAGCGGGCTTGTCAATGACCGCGTCTTCTTTATAGCATTTGCACTGAATAGCCCAATATTCGCCGTTGTCGGCACGGGCTACGAGGTCAATGCCGGTGTCCCGACCTCCTAAATCGCCTCGACTGGGAAAGTCTTCCCACAACCAAACGTCAGTGAGGTTGGAATAGCGAGGGTCGGAAAGCAACCATAGGCGCATTAGACGCTCAAATTGCGTTCCTTTGTCATGCTCGGTGAATGATTCCGAGCGAAATTTATGTAGTATATCATTAAATGTCATAACGATTGGGGCAACCATCTCTTGCCAAGAGATTTGGATGCCTTGCACCGTTCTTTGTATCAATGCATAGTGATTAGTAGAAAGGTAAGGTTGCTAAACAATATCCCTTCTCATGACACGAATTACACATATATTTGGTTAAAATCAGGGATAAAGGTCGATTATGTCCGTAATTTTTAGTAACTTTGCATGGCTAAGACCATCTCTTGGCAAGAGATTTGGACGCTTGCTAAACACACAACATTAGAGAGATTTTAGGATAAGAGAATTAGCCTTATCGACAATTGAAGTGTCAAGACTTGCGAGATAGATTTGGGTGGTGGCTTCACTGTCGTGGCCCATTCCTTCGGAGATGACGGAGAGTGGGATTCCTTTTGCTTTGGCGGCAGAGGCCCAGCTGTGACGGGCAACGTAAAGGGTCAGAGGGATGGAGACACCGACTATTCCGGCTATACGTTTCAAATTATGATTGATGTTGTATCCCACATTATGGTAGATACATCGCTCATTGGTGCCGGGGTTGCGGATGATGGGTAACAAGTAGTCGGAGGCGTTTTCAGGGTATTTGTCGAGTATCATCTGCATCTCCTTTGTCCATTCGATTACGAGTTGCTGGCCGGTCTTGCGGCGACGATAGGTGACATAGCCGTTTCTGAGGTCTGACTTTTTCAGAAAAGCCATGTCGATAAAGCTCATTCCTCTGAGATAAAAGCTCAACAGGAACATATCACGGGCGAAGTCGAGTGTTGGAGTCAGAGATAAGTCCAACGCCTTGATTTTCTTGATGACAGCCAGAGGCAAGGCGCGTTTGACAGTCTTGTCTACGCCGGTATAGACGTGGCGAAACGGATTTCGGTTCTCGATGATGTCATCTTCGACCGCACGGTTATAGACTGCCCGCAGGATGCGTGTATAGAACGATATGGTGTTGGGGGCTACGCCTCGGCTTTTGTGCCAAGCTTCATAACCCTCCATAATCTCGGAAGTAAGGCAGTCGAGCATGATGTCCTCGTCCTTGCGGAACTTCTTGAAACTGTTGAGAGTGGACTTGTATGTCTCGGAAGTTCTGACTTTGCCATTCTGTTTCAGTTTGGCGATGATACCCTCCATGAAGTTGAACAGCGAGTATTCATGCGCGTAGCGGTTGAACTCGTCGATAACATCGTCAGCAGTGTATGTCAGACCGTTGACTTCCAGTTTACGGTCAATCTTCGTCAGCCGCTCTATATCCCAGCGGATGCGCTCGCGGATTGAGAGAATGAAAGATTTACGCTCGCTTTTCTGGGTGGTGGTGACCATTGAACGGTTTTCATCCCATTCAGATGAGAAGACCTTGTACTCGGTCAGAAGCTGTCGCACCTTCCTCTCGTGTATAATCTGATAGTAGATTGTGCCCTCGTGTTCTGCGACAGTCGAGGGCCGGAACTTTACTTTTATCGAGGCCATTTTGTTGTGAGTATTTTTGCTTTTAAGATACAGCGAGGGGACACACTCCGAAAAGAGTGCATCCCCTCGGTGCAATATTAGACGATGATTATTACGGGATGAAAAGGGCGGCGATTTCCATGCAGCGGCGGGTGTAGAGACCTTTGTGCCATTTGCCTTTGTAGCGGCAATGGGAGGTGTATGACTTGAAGATGTCGCGGTTGCCGGATTTCAGTTTTTTGAGGACGCTGGACTTATTCACCGCTCCGGAACCGATATTGTATGCTAAAGTACCGAGAAGAATTGAGTCCTTGCCGTATTTGGAATACATGGCGCAGAATTTCTTCAAATCTTTACGAAGAAGTGCATCGGCTTCACTTTCGGTCAAAGGTCTACTTTGAGGAAATCTCTCTCCCGGTAGGATTCTATGCCCATAGCCATAGTAAGGTCGATGTTTTAGTTGATGGAGCGTCTCAAAATGCTTGATTATCAGAACTGCCCGTTCAAAGAGCGGAAGTTCCATTATGCTCCGCTTGGTAGCGAAAGCCGGCGAAGTGGCGGTCAACGCCACTATCGCCATGAAGAATATCAGGATTTTTCTCATCGGATAACCGGATTTACAGGTGTCACTATCGGACCGACGATTTTGCCTCCGTCATCGTCGCCGCTGTCCTTGCCGTTGAACTCAAATGTCTGTTCCCACGGGGTCGAATTGAAGTTATCTTCTAATGTGGCGATGACATTTATGTTTGCATCACTTGATAAGTAATTAAGGATATGTGCATTAACTTTAATCATAACAACATAATTTTAGGGTTAAGAAAATAGTCATATTTTATATCAGACATTTTTTAATTCTACAATATGTTTAATTTACTATTCACAAACTTCTTGGATTTGCAAAGACATGAGCAAGCCTCATTCTCTGAGCAAAGACAAGCATATCTGCACAAACTACACGCAGATGGAATGGGCATTCGACATTTGCGAGGATTGGCTGGTCTGCTAATCGCAATTGATGAACTTCTTGCCCTTAGAGAAAGTGACACATTCGAGATTCCATTGGAATATATCGTCCAAAAGACATCTGAATGGGATTCGATGACACGTCAACAACGGTGTGATATGCGCGTGGAGGTTAATTTCCATTGTCGCTTTCTTGGTGCGTCCAAGAGATGGTTGACATATTTGGGAAGACTGGATCACCGCTATTATCCTGAGGATAATATAATCAGCAAGATTTTTCCAAGAGGATACTTTCGAGTTCGACACCTTGTCTCACCGATGTATATGGAACGGCTCGTATATCTGGAAGCTCAAGAACAACAGGGGGTTCCTTCAGTGACTTTGAGACGAATCGCACAATATCAACTGACAGCCATAGAGTTGCTTGATTTACCATCTACTTCTCTTGTAACCATGAGTGAAATACAAAACGCGGCAGCTATATGGCGAGATGTTGAGGATCCAAGCAAACGAAAGAAATCCGGTACCGATAATAGTTATCGGACGTTCATTCATGTCACAACTAATTGGCTTTCACATATGGGACTACTTGCCCAGCCGGAGGAACATGATTTTCCCGAAAAAGACAAGATCATGTCATATCTCAACTGGCTTGTTGAATCCAAAGGATATTCTGTCCAGACTCATAGAAGCCGTCTGAGTATACTTCGTAATCTGATGAATTACCTTCAGGGCTCAAGCTTATTGCTTGCCGATGTTCAATCTACAGACATTGACAGTTATCTCAAAGAACGTCATTACAATGGGTGTAATCGACGCACTATTGCAGGGCTTGTATCCGTACTACGTTGCTTCTTCAGATATGCGGCTGATAGACAATGGGTGAAAGACGATTTGTGGAAAACACTTTCCGCCCCTCGGCTGTACACGATGGAGCAACTTCCGTCATATCTTCATTGGGATGACGTGAAAGTTATCTTGACTGAATCTACGCGAAATCCGACGATTCAGGGCATAAGGAATCATGCAATTTTATCGCTTTTGGCAATGTATGGCTTGAGATCCAGTGAAATCACTGAACTGAAACTCAAGGACATTGACTGGCGGAATAGCGTCATTCATCTGCGTAGGGCAAAAGGATGCAGACCGCAGATAATGCCTCTGATAGATGAGGTTGCACAGCCACTTCTGAGATATATCCTTGAAGCTCGTCCAAAGTATCCGAAGCAGGAGTTTGTGTTCCTTACTACCCGAGCTCCATTCCACGGCATATGTACATCAACAGTTTACCAAGTGGCAAGTAGATCTCTGGAAGGCAGGCAACTCAACATAAGGCATCATGGTCCTCACAGTTACCGACACAGTTGCGCAACGAGACTGGTCAATGAAGGACACTCTCTTAAAGAAGTCGCAGATGTGCTCGGACATGTGAAAATCGATACTACCGCCATCTACGCCAAGGTCAATTTCTCCAGACTAAGGGAAGTGTCGGATATGGACTGGAAGGAGGTGCTTGAGTTATGATGCTCAATAGTGCCATTGACAAATATGTCGAGTATAGACGTTCATTGGGAGAGTCGTTCAAAACCAATGCGAATCTTCTGAAACAGTTCTGCAATTATCTGGGGAAAGATATGAATCTGTTAGAGATAACCGCATCCATCACATCAGATTTTTTGCAATCAGGAGGCAACGAGATTACTCGAAAGTGGTTTACGCGTCACGCTGCTCTGTCTGGCTTCTTCCGGTGGTGCATGTCACGAGGGTATGTATCAAAAATACCCTTGACTATGGATAAGCCTAAGAAACCGCAGCGAATAACACCGTATATTTACTCAGATATCGAGCTCAAGAAGTTGTTCTCAGCTGCCATGACATATCAGAAACGGCCTTCTCTCACATATCCTGAATGCGTCAAAGCAATCCTTCAGTTGACATATGTGCTGGGGTTAAGAATCTCAGAGACCATGAGCCTTCGCATGAAAGATGTGGATCTGGCAAACTGTTGTATCACAATCCATGAATCCAAATTTTACACGTCAAGAACTGTCACTTTCAACGAGGAAGTAAAGAAACTGATTGAAAAGTTCTTTTCATGGAGAAAGGACAACTGCAAGATCTCTGATGAAGACACATCTCTATGGATTATGTGTAACGGCTCGTCAATGAGACTGAACTGCATAAACGGCATCTTCAAAAAGATACGTATAGAAGCAGGAATCAGCCGAAACGACAACACAAGGTATCAGCCACGTATCCACGATCTGCGCCATACGTTCGCTGTGAACCGATTAAGAAAGTGGTACCAAGATGGTAAGGATGTTCAGACTCTTTTGCCTGTGTTATCTACCTATCTGGGCCATAAACAAGTGAGTTACACAACTGTGTATCTTAACATGACTACCGGACTGCTCTCAGATGCGGCCAATCTATTCTTTGAATATGCAAACCCCAAAACAAATCAACATGAATGAAAAAACCATATATCTCAGTTATTGGGTGCGGCGTTATCTCACCGACTATATGCTGGCTGCCAAGAATCTGTCGCGTAATACGGTACGTAGCTACCGCGATACCTTCAGACTTCTTGTTGGCTACCTTCGAGATGTCTGTAATAAAAATCCAGACAAGCTCCACCTTCAGGAACTGACAATCAATGTCGTGTCAGACTTTCTTGACAATCAGCAGGAAACCCGTAACGTCTCAGTGGCTACTCGAAACCAAAGACTTGCCGCATTACAGGCCTTCGCAAAGTATGTATCCATGAACTCTCCGGAGCATATGGAATGGAGCCGAAACATACGCAATATCCCTAAGAAGAAAGCCCCTAAGAGAATGATAACGTATCTTGAAAAGTCTGAGATGGATGCTTTGCTATCTCTGCCCGACCAGAGATCCGCTCAGGGCAGACGCGACTACGCTCTTTTGATCTTCCTATACAATACAGGAGCGAGAGCCGAAGAAGCATCCGACCTGAACGTATCATCCGTGACGCTTGCCAAAAGCAAAAGTGAATCAACAATCCCCTTGGTAACCATTGTTGGGAAAGGAAACAAGACTCGCAGATGCCCCCTTTGGGACAATGTCTGTGCAATCCTTAAGACAATAATCAATGACAGAAAGCCAGATGAACCACTCTTCTTAAACTGCTACGGCCAACGTATAACCCGATTTGGAATATACGAAATGGTGAGTCGGTATGCTCAAAAACTGGAACTACAGTTCCCTTCCGTAAGGGACAAGAGAGTTAGCCCACATACGATCCGGCATACCACCGCAACACATCTTCTGCAAGCAGGAGTGGATATAAATACGATCCGTGCTTGGCTCGGACACGTATCTATAAACACAACGAACATCTATGCTGAAGTAAATTTGGAGATGAAAGCTAAAGCTCTCATGACCTGTGCTATCGATAGTTCCAATGGGAAGAAAATCTCATGGAAAACCGATGAAAATCTTCTCTCTTACTTGGATAGCCTATGATGAATCTCTGCCAGTGCCTCCAAAATAATGTTGTGAACAGCAAACTTACATGTCTGATTTACTCATCGTTGGAGGCACTGTTAAACATAAATGTCATCGCCACATTAGAAGACGTATGTTGTCCATTACATAAATCTTCAATCACTATCAGAAGTTTATGAGCCTGAGAGGATTTTGCTGTATATGTCAGCCTGAAGGTCTTGCTTTCGAGTAATACACGGTCGTTGTTGACCAGCACCGGGCCATCAACGAGTTTGAGAGTGCCTTCGCCGTCATACTGGAAGTAGCGGATGGTGTAGAGGGTGTTGGCATAGTTGCCCTCCGGTTTAATCTCGAATCGCAGTTCCACGGTTTCGCCCTGCTTGATTTTGTCGCCGTATGGCATGACCTCCACCGTAAAGGGATAGGATTGCTGCACGTCGAGGTCATCGGAGCATGATGAGAGAGTGAAGACGAGGGCGAAAAGGATTGCCCAGAACCCGAAGAAACGGGCGGGAGTGAGGCGCATTGCGCCGATTTTATTCAGAATTGTATTCATTGTTTCAGAGTTTTATTTTTGAATTGTTGGAAATTTTAGGTTGGGTAGCCACAAGGTATTCGTTCAAATCCTTGTGGTCGGGATAGAGTGCGGACTTATCCATTACCCTGTCGCCCAACTCCCTGCGGTGTCTGGCGAGTGCGGCACGTCCGGCCTCGTCATTGTCGAGATAACAGGCTATGACGGAATAGTCAGGTAGGACAGTCAGAGCCTTGCCGACATTGGCGACGGAGTTGAGAACCACGGCATCAAAGCCGTCATTTATACCGAGGCGTTCCCCCGAAAGGAAGTCAATGAAGCCCTCGAACACGTTGCAACGGGCGTGACCGTTGGCGATATGGGTAATGTGTTTCGGTGGATACGACCCCTTATAGAAGGGATTGCGAAGCTCAAATCCATGTGCGCTGTTCTCGAAGCCAATGGCATAATAGTCCTTGCCGTGAAGCCTGTAATTGACCTGCACACACCACCGTTGGGCGATGTTCCGGGGAATACCTCTGTCAGCGAGATATTTCAGCAATGCCGGTGATTCCAGATTTGAGACCATCAAGTTCTCAAAGGTCGGCTGCTCGATGAACGGCACAGGCTTATATGGCTTCTCAACGGGCATTTTCATTTTCTCGGCGATATATTCAGCCTGTCGCATGAATTCGCCGGAATTGCATAACTCCCCGGCGAGAGTAAAGATGTCACCACCAGCTCCGCTGCCAAAATCGAACCATACATTTTTTCGGGGATTGACATGGAAGGACGGCTTACGCTCATTGCGGTAAGGAGAATAGAACCATAATCCTTTGCTGTCGCGGCCTGTCGGCTGATAGCCCAGTTGATTCAGGAACTCGACGAGGGGGATTTTGCGGATTTCGTCGATGGTCATAGGCGCATTTTCCGTTTGGGTTTATCCTGCTCCTGCTTGGGCGGTTCAACTTTTTGGGATTTCTCCAATCCTTGCATCTGCCCGGCAATATAGCGGTTCAGTTCCGACATATTACAGGAGCCTGTCAGTTCATACGCGAGGTCATAAATTCCGCCGTATGCGCCCGATTTGGTATCACGCCAGAGGTTTGTCTCTGTGTTTATTACCATTGTCGGCTCACCTTTCGGGTCATAGGGCGCGTTGTAGATGCGTAGATTGCCGTCGGCTGCCACAGGATGTTCCTGACCGAGAACCTTCATAAAGTCGGTGAGCCTCACTTTCTTTATGTCGAGGTTGATAACCGTTGGCTCTTGCTTAGTCCGAGCATTTGCCGATAGTTCCTTCCCTTGCTCGTACTCGTTCATATACTTCAGGATGAAATCCCGTGGATCTGTGTAGAGATTAGGATTCATCTTCAGGTCTGCGAGGTCGATGATGTCGCCGCTCTGGTCAGTGGCATGGTCATACCATCGGTTTGTTTTGGTATCAACCACCAGCATCGGCTCCGGGTCGTCGCGTTGCGGTGCATAATAGAGCTTCATGTCCCCGAAAGCCTTGACCGGCTTTTCACCGAGGGCCGCCATGAACTCCGTCAGCGGTATATTCTTTATATCATTCTTTGTGTACCTCATAGGCTAAAACTGATATTTGAGGTGAACGCCATACTGGAACAAGAAATGCCCGGTGTCGTTGCCGAATACAAACCGCTCCTTGATGTGGGCACCGAGCGCCACATGATCCGAGAGATAAAAGTCTGCCGAGAGGGTTACGGCGCCGCCATAGATGAAAGCGTCCTTTGCCTGAATGGTCGAGCCGTCGGGTAACAGTTGCTTGCCCCAGTTCACTGTCTCATATCCGGCGAGAGCCGACACTCCGCCATAGAGGTGGAAGGTTTGCGAGTAGTCGCTGACAATGCGGAGATTGTAGCCGACCTCGCCTGTAAACTGCGCCACCGGTATGCGACCCTTCTCGCCGTATGGCTTATAGGTCTGGAGGTATTCACCGCCGAAAGACCAAGTATTCGCATTGTTGCCCTTGATGACTGAATAGAATATGCCGAGATTATATCCGCAGTTGCGGGAGTTGCCGGTATAGAAACCGTTTACCATGTTGGCACGAACCTCTACCGCCGACATTCCAGGGAGATTCCGCTGGGCGAATGCCTCCCCTCCGCAGAGGGAAAGCACCGCCACAGCGAAGATTGAAAGAATCTTCTTCATGGGCTTGTTGATTATTGGATTGATAATTGCATTATGCGAATCGTGGCTGCACTCGGCATAGCCAAACAAGTTTGTCTCTGCTCTCATTGGCACACGATTTCGTCGATTACGTTGGCTCTCACGATGTCCTCGTTATTGACCACGAAGGACTGGTGTCGGCCTCCTTCCTTCTCGGCGACCTCGATGACGATCTGCTTGTCGTCAGGGATAGTGAATTTCTCCAGAGCGAACACCGTGCGTTCAGACGATTTTCCATGCACCACCGTCACATAGTTCTGGGCGCGGAGCGGTTCGAGTACCTGCTCCTGCATGGCAGTACGCTTGATAACCTTCTTGTCCACAATCTTGAAGCTGACATAATCCACATCAAAGGCGATATTGGAGGTGTTCTTCAGTTCGGTATGGAAGTAGAGAAGCCCGTTGTTGGTATAGATGCTTTTCAGAATAAACTGCACCCCGAAACGCTTTGAGCCTATATGCTTTATCTCGCGTTTGTTCTGCTTATGGATTGACTTCATAATCAGCTTGACAAGCGTCGGAGACTCCTGACCGAGTTTTTCGAGGTACACCTCCTGGGCGTTGTTGGGGCGATTGACCGCCTCGCCGTCATGGAGAAAGTCTGTCATCTCAATGCTCAGAAGCAGAGGCTCTTTCGCAAACTTGACGTTGAAGACATAGTAAGAGCCATCATCGGTGATAACCGAGAGATTAGTCTCCTGCTTGAACGACTTGAAGGCCGATTTAACTCGTAGCACATTCTTCGCACCGTCGGCTATTCCAGCCACGAGGTTTTCATTGCCGAGGTCACAATATACAATCTCTGCCGGGAAGATGATGTGGGTGGTCTTGTTGTAGCAGACCTCCAGCGCGTGAGGCGGAATCATGCGGTCGAAGCCGACCTTGCGGGTCAGACCGTCGAACTTGTCGCCGTCGGTGTAGTTGGCACCGTACACGTTTATATCATGTTCGGCGACTTGTTCAGTATCAAACGACACATTGTTATCAGTATTTTTGGGTGCCTTATCTTTTGCAAAGGCGGGGGTTGCCATGCCGATAACGGCAATGGCTGAGAGAATAATTGTTTTCAGTTTCATAAAAATTTACGTTGGATTTAAGTGGTTTTAGTTGTTTTCGGGCTGGTAAAGCATTACACGGTACCCTGATTTAAGATGCACCTTGACAGTGCGCATCTTCTTTGTGAGATACTGGCTCACACCGTTGATGAGGCCTCGACCCACATCAGACGCTATCTGCGCCCCGGCATCGGTTGAGATGTTTATCGAGCTACCCATTGTACTGCCCATGTTGGCGCCAATCTCGTGCAGCGCGTCAGTCTCCATTGAGTTGGGAATGTTGATACCCTCCTGACCGTCTGAATCATAGACTTTCAGCTCCACATCGTAGATTGAGCCTTGACACTCGACAGAGGAAATCTCAATTTCCAGACGCTCGTCCTGCAATCTTGCGGCACCGACAAGGACAGTGTTCCGAGGTATCAGTCTATTGCCTATCCACATCGGTTCGGTGGTTCTCAACCTTACTGACTGACCGTTGGTGACTGACTGGTTCCCGGCTATGACTGCGGCAATAGTGTTCCTGTCTATCGAGCGTTTCACGCCGACGGAGGTGTTGAAGCCACGGTCATTCGTGGCGGCACTCAAAGTCGATACGACATTGTGGGTTACGTTCTGCACCGGCTGCACGTTGCGTTTGCCTTTCTCATCGGATTGCGGAGACGTGACATTGCCGCCGTTGCCGTTACCAATATATTGCGCCGCCAACTGATACGACCTTTCAAGCAATTCCATCTCGTTAGGCTGTTGCGTCTGTTGCTGTGCCATAGCGTTCTGCATCTCCAGTTCATCGAGCCGTGCCTGCAATTCAGCTACCTGTGCCGATTCATTGTACTCCGGCACATAGAAATCCTGCAATGACGCCTGAGCCTGTTGGTACGCCGCAGCCGAGTTCTGAATCTCATCGGGCACTGTGGACTCCGCCGGAGCGGTAACGGTGTCGAGTCGAGTTGTCAAGGCATTTATGGAGCTGTCGTTCCTTGCTTTCTCTTTCTGCATCTCCTCCTGTTCGTATGCCTTCAGCTTGGTGTCAGGCATACCGGCGGAAGTCTGGTCGGGCAGCTCCATGTTCGCCTTTCCCTTGATGGCATCGTCATCGCCGCTTGGAGCGAAGATAATCCAGAAGCATACGAGGCACGAGAGAATCAGCAGCGTATAGACAGTTATCCGTTTCAACCGCTCCTTTTCGGCGGGAGTTTTCGGGGCGAATCTCGCTTTGAGATTATCGAGCAGCTTCATCTTCTACCGTTTTAGGTGAGACATCGGAGGTGCTTTGTGTCGGGAGATCCAGTTGTCGGATATGCTCTATCTCGATAGTCTGCCGAGCATGGCCGGCGCCCATCTTGTAGCAGGCGTTCCCGAACACGAAGAAGGCGACGAGGATGAACGCCGAGAGAAGTACGGTAATTACAGTAAGGCGTTGTTTGTGGGGCATATCGTCACAGGCTTTCTTCACCCGTTCTTTGATTTTCCCTTTCGGGCCGTGCCACACCTTATTATATAAGGGCGACACGAGATTGTGGATTTTTTGTTTTATACTCATTGGGATAAGTTTCGTTTTGTGGTTATCAAATCTTTGTTTTCAAGGATGGTCAGACCCTCGATCATGAATCCGTTTGGATTGTCGTCGGAACGACCGGTGTTCACCAGCCGGCAATTCGTGATAAGCGACCTTTCAGTCACGTTGCTCTGGCGGATAATCATCTGCCGGGCGTAGGTTCTGACCTGATAGGGGTAGTCGTTGAAATCGGCGACAATGCTGTCTACCTGAAGTACCTGCGTTATATTTCCGGCTATAATCCGGTTGTAGTAGCCTTTCTCCACATAGTCGGAGTAGTAGTTGTAGGCACTTTTGTCGGCCAATGACATGGCGCGGTTGATGTTGTGCTCGATCGCCGATTTGTCGGGCGACAGGGTGAAGAACAGTTCATGGAACCGGCGCACATGTTCACGCGCCTCTGCCGGGCGGTTCTGCTCCATGTCCTGCGACAAGGCGAGCATCAGGCTCTTGCCGTTGTCAAGGACATAGATTTTCTCCCTCTGTTTCTCGGCGAAGTTCAGCGACAGCACCACGGCGCCGATTGCGATGAAGGCACAGAGCGATACCATGACAATACCGAATAGCCTTATCTGCCGAAAGGAGGTCTCGATGTTTTTTAATGACTTAAATTCCATTCTTTTTAGGTTTTAAGTCATAGTTATGAGTGATGAAGTGAACCTCGTCACTCGTAACTATGAGTTATTACTTTATTTAAGGAGTTTGCCGGCACGACCTGCCACATTACCTGCCACGCCTCCGGCTATGCTGCCGGCCCATGAGCCTCCGGTCATGGCGGTGTTGTTGATCGAGCGGTTATAGCTGCCCATGCCTCCGGCCTGAATAATCCAGCCTGCAACGGTCGGAATAGTGAAATATCCGATAATGCCGATGATCATGAAAATCGTGTAAGCTGTGTTGCTCCCGTCGAGGTCAACATTCGGATTATTAGTCAGTTCTGAAATGTCATTCTGCAACATCAGGACTTGGATTTTGGCAAGGATTGTGGAAAACAAATCAGCCACAGGCAACCACAGATAGGTCTGAATGTATCGGCATATCCATTGCACAAGGGTGTTCTGGAATCCGTCCCAGACGGAGATCGCAAAGGCTATCGGCCCCAATATCGCCAGCACTATCAGGAAGAATGTCCTTATAGTGTCTATCGTAAGCGATGCGGCTTGAAAAAGCATCTCCAGCAGTTCACGGAAAAAGTTCTGAATTGCCTTTTTGACCTTATACATACCTCTTTCGATATACATTCCGGCGGCGGTGCCAATCTCCGTAACACCGAGTTCGTCAATCTGACGGTCAAACTCGGCATCGTCAACGAGATAGGCTGTCGATGGGTCATTCATCATCTGTTCGTATTCCAGCCTGTCCTTTTCCTCACGGTATTTCTGCATGTCGAGAGTCTGCCCTTCGAGCATCGAGGCGGTTCCCTGCACAATCGGCGACATAACGGAGTTGATGGTGCCGAGCACAACATTGGGGAAGAACATGATGCAGAAACCGATAACGAAAGGACGGAGCAACGGGAACACATCAATCGGTTCGGCCCTTGCCAGCGACTGCCAGATACGGTAAGCCACATAGAACAGGGCGCCGAGACCGGCTATGCCCTGGGCCACTCCCGCCATGTCGCCGCACAGAGGCATCATCTCGTCGTAGAGCGACCGCAGAATGGAGTGGAGGTTTGAGAAATCTATCGCGCAGAGCATGGGCTTACCAGTATTTTTCGGAGCCGTCACCGTAGAGGCTCACAACCCTCTGGGTGTCCGCCTTCTTCTTGGCGCGGAGATACGACACCGAGATGTTCTTGTTGGTGAAATACGCCGTCAGGTTCTTCAGACGCTTCATCTCCTTGTGGCAACTGTCCACGATGTCCATGCGATCCTTGTCGGTCATGCTGAGCGTCGTGATGTTGACCACCTGTTTCAAGTCGCCGAGTACGCCGTTGGCTTCTTCGAGGATGCGAGTATAGCCGGAGGCGATTGCCGAGAGTTCGGCAGATGTGAAATTGGGGTCTGTCAGCATCTTTTTGAAGTTGTTGACGTAGTAGCCGGATATGTCGCCGAGCATCAGGACTGTCTGCTGAACCTTGCGGGCGTCGCGGACGAGGTTGTTCACCGATTGCAGGGCATCGTAATATTTCTTTGCCTGCTGATAAATCTTGACCGTTTCCTGAAAATTTTTCACCATGTTCGTGGCGGTAGTCGATTCCTGCACGAGTGATTTTGAGGAATTTACGATAGATTGGGCGATGTTTGACGGGTCGATTACCGTCCATTGGGCGTTTGCCCTGCCCGTGCCTAACATGAGACACAGGGCAATAAGGGGGAATAGAAATTTCAGTTGTTTCATTCTTACTTTGGATTTTAGTTGATTATGTCTGTCGCACAGTTGTTCATCGTCTGGGGTTCAGCATTGTTTATGTTGATAGTCTGCGGTTTGCAACCGATTTGACCATAGGGATACAGGAACACTCCGATTGGAGAAAGAAACAGTTCTTCGCCGGTAGATGAAATGCCAACTGTGAATCGCCCATTGGGAGTGTCAAAAGCAAATACTTCGCTTTCAAGAGTGGGGAGCAGCAGGTACATGTGCTCTGATCTGTTATCTCCGCGTTCACGTACCTTTACCATGGAAAGACCTCTGTTGTCTTGGAAGATGAGCTGGATTTTCTCATCAGTGGTCAGCCATAATAAGTGGCGTAGTTTTTTTATTTCTTCGTACATTTTTTACTTTGGATTTTGTGGTTATCGGATTGAGGCGGCTGCGCCAACAATAATTTTGATGAGTGCGAAGGTGAACAGCAGCGGAAGCATGAGCATCACTGCAAGTCCGGCAATCAGTCCGAATGTGATTGCCATGAGCACCTTCACGATAGTTATTGCAATTTTCATAGCGACAATATTTTGTGGATCAGAAGATGGAAACCTTTAACGACCTCCGCAAAGTAAGGCGCGGCGTAATTGGCGGCTTTGACCATTCCGACAAATACTATCGTCAGGATTGCAATACCGGTGAGGAAGAGAATTGCACCTGCCATTACTCCGAGAATTGGATGAAAGAATTTAGGAATCTTCATGTGGCACCCTCCCTTCTCTCATTGGCGAGCAACCGGATTGCCGCCTCTACGCTGCCACCAAGTTGGGCAGCTTTGTTGAGTACCTGCATCTTCTCCGTCTCCTCGGTTGTATAGCAGAAATATTCCTCCATAGACACCTCCGTGGCATAGACGGCGGATTGTGTTCCGCCCAGTCCGATCCACACCTCTTTATAAAGACGGTTCGGATTGTTCGCCATATTGATACTGAGTATCTGCGCCTTCTCCTTGTCGGTCAGACCGAGCAGCTCCTGAATCTGGTCGAAGCGGTTCATATACTTGCGCTGATCCAGAAGAATCTTGCAATCGGAGTTGTTGATGATGGTCTCCTTGACAATCGGCGACGATATGATGTCGTCAACCTCCTGCGTCACCACTACCGCCTCGCCAAAGTATTTACGGACAGTCTTATAGAGGTACTTCATGTACTCTGCCATGTTCGCCGACGAGAGGGCCTTCCAAGCCTCCTCACAGATAAGGACTTTGCGGATTCCCTTGAGTCTTCGCATCTTGTTGATGAAAGCCTCCATGATTATGATTGTCACCACCGGGAACAGCTCCTTATTGTCTTTAATTGAATCTATCTCGAAGACAATAAAGCGTTTACCGAGCAGGTCGATATTCTGTTTTGAGTTCAGCAGGAAGTCGAAGCGACCGCCGCGATAATACTGGCGCAACGTAGTCAGGAAGTTGTCAATGTCAAAGTCCTGTTTGTAGATGGGGATAGGACGCTGTGCCATTTCAGTCCGGTATTCATCACGCATAAACTCATAGAATGAGTTGAAGCATGGTTCGATACTTTTATCCTCCCGCATCTTGTCAAGGAACATCGACAATGCCGAGCCAAGTTCACCGCTCTCCGTTTTGGTTACTCTGTCATCTTCCGATTTCCATAGCGTAAGCAGCAGCGTTTTGATACTGTCCTTCTTCTCGACATCGAAAACTCCGTCGTCCGTGTAGAACGGGTTGAAAGAGATGGGGCTGTCCTCAGTATAGGTGTAGTAGATACCATCCTCTCCGTGGGTACGGTTGCGAATGAAATTACTTAGCCCCTCATAGGAATTTCCGGTATCAATCAGCAGAATATGCGCTCCCTGTTCATAGTATTGCCGCACCAAGTGATTGGTAAAGAATGACTTTCCGCTACCGGACGGCCCAAGTATGAACTTGTTACGATTGGTTGTAATACCACGCTTCATAGGCTCGTCCGATATGTCAAGGTGTATCGGCTTACCTGTCAGTCTATCAACCATCTTTATTCCGAATGGCGACAGCGAAGAACGATAGTTCGTTTCCGCAGTGAAGAAACAGGCGGCAGGCTCGATGAAGGTGTAGAAACTTTCCTCGGCAGGAAAATCAGCTTCGTTACCGGGCATCGCCGACCAGAACAGTGTCGGGCAGTCGATGGTGTTGTGGCGGGGCATACATCCCATTGTCGCCAACTGGCCGCCGACATCGTTCTTGATGCGGCGCAGTTCTTCGGTGTCGTCGCTCCATGCCATGACATTGAAGTGGGCCCGTACCGAGGTCAGTCCGTAACTGTGAGCCTCGTTGAGATAGCGGTCAATCCACTCCTTGTTTATGGCGTTTGAGCGTGAGTAGCGGCTCAACGAGTTCATGTTACGTGCCGTCTTTTCAAACTTCGCCAGATTCTCATCGTGGTCGTCAATCAGGATATACTGATTGTAGATATGGTTGCAGGGCAACAGCAACCCGACTGGACTTGCAAAAGAAAGGCGGCAGTCGCTTCGGTCAGTCGATAGTCGTTCATATCGGTTGTCAGTGCTGACCTTTGCGGGTAGATCCTCTGTATCAGACAGCGTATGCAGACACAGCATCTTGTCGCCAATTCTCATCTGCTGTGCCGAGAGGTCTATATCCTCCAGACAGGTTACATCCTGCATCGAGAGCGACATATATTTCTCGATAAGCCCGGAAGACTTCTCTGTGCCGACAAGTTCATCATCGGAGAGACGGCGCAACCTGATAAATCCGGTGTCATTGATGATACGCTCGAACTGTTCAACCGATTCCATGAACTTGACAACCATTTCGTGATTCAGTTCTTTGGGTGTCAGACGCCCTCGGCAGAGAGTCGAGAAGTTGCTCTGCTGACGCGCCCTTTCCTTCGTGGTCTTTGTCAGGAACAGATAACACTTGTGGGCGAGATACGGACGCTCGTTGAAATGACGTTCAAAGCTCCTGTCAAGAAAAGACAAATCATCTTTTTGAAGTTCAGGCTTATATCGTTCACTGATGAACCAGTCCTGCTTATGCACCACTGAATAATGCGGCAATACTTTGATTGCCTTGCGCCATGCTCCGTGCATTGCCTCGTATTCGGCAGAGGTGACTGTAAACAGTTCCGGCAGACTGACCTCAAAGGCGACTGTAATGTCAGCGTCCTTGCTGATGATGCAGCCATGTTCCACCGCCAACAGGGGCAGTTTCGACTCCAGTGTTGTGGCTTTTAGGCTATTTCTCATTTTCTGACTCTGATTAAACGATTCAGGCGCAGACGGTTGATGATATAGCGGGGATGGTATTTCACCGCAGATAACTTCATCAATCCGTATTGCCCGTACCTGGCATTGAGGTGGAAGGTGAGCCACACAAGGGCTGAGGCGGCAGTAACGCCGAATCCGATACATATCCATTGGGATACTCCGGCGATATACATGATGACGAACACCACGAACAGGGCGAGAAGCCCGCCGGCGAAAATGAACAGATACTGCGCCTTCAGTCCCTTGTACTCCACCGACCGTCCTATGCCTTTGTTGATAGCATACTCGGCCATGTCGTCGAATTAGAGGAAGAACGAGCGGAGGATTGTGGCGGCGACAATCAGGAAGATACACGCACCGAACCATGACGCGGCGGTCTTGCTGGTGTCGGGATCACCCGATGACCATTTGGAATAGACCTTGATGCCACCGATGAGACCCACCACGGCGCCGATGGCGTAGATGAGCTTGGTGCCAGGGTCAAAGTAGCTGGTTACCATAGAGGTAGCCTCGTTGATACCGCTGAGACCGTTACCGGCGGCGTAGGCACGGATGCCGGTTGCGAGTGCCATGACGAAAAGCATGGCAAACTGGAAGCCACGGCTTCCGACGAGTTTACAGATAGTCTTGTTGAGATTCTTGATAGTCATTTTCATGTTTTTGTTTCAGTATTTTGAAGCATAGGCAGCCCCCGACCGCTCCGCAGACGGGAGCAGCCCACACTTCGGGTTGATAAATTGGGGTTGGAGTTTTTGTCCTTTCGGACGCGGATTTTAGTGGTCGATTATTTTTTCAGGATGTCGGCAACATCGAATGTCTCAGGATCAACTTTATCGAGGTCTACGGATAACGACCTTGACACGGTTTTCTTTGAAGACCTGGCATTGTCGGGTTCCGGCGATTCTTCTTTTTTTGAAGGTATCTTTTTCAGAGACAGTTCCGACTGAATTGATAGTCTGAAACATAGTTCCACGCGACGGTCAATCTCTTCATTTGACGTTATGACATCGTACAGTCGTGTTTCTCTGTAAGGTTCGATAACCTTTCCGGCAGCAGCCAGTTCTTCATCGGATGATTCTGGATTTACAGCCGTCGCCACCGCCTGTTCAAGTTCATCTATCGAGGCGGCTTTGGCCATCGGTTCTGACGGGGGCGCATCGTCTATATCCCTCATGTCGGTATTGAAGGCATCCTCAATCTCGTCACTGTTCAATGGCGCTATGACCTTCGCGGGAGAGAATTTCTCAATCTCGTCATCAGGGACAAACTCCACATCCTGCACTTTCAGTTCTCCGACCATTTCAGACAGCATTTTCGGCATTTGCTTCCTTACATCCGATACGATTTCAGAAGCCACCTTAGCCATAAATTCATCCATACTGAATTTGCTTGGTGCCACACCTGTGTCTCCAACAGAGCTTGACGGAGGAACAGAATCCGGCGGCGCTGCTACCGGCGTATCATCCGATATAGGTTCCGAAGGATTATTGTCTTGCTTTACATTGTTCCGGCTTTGGCCCGATTTAATCAGGTAGGCAACCAGAACGGCATTGCAGACAAGGATACCGCCTCCGATAAAAATCTCAATTCCTCCCATAACCATATTTCTTGTTACGGTCACCGATTATTACGAGTTCCCCGATCTCCTTGCCGTATTTGTCGAAATGTTCAGCAAGAATGTTATGCACTATGGCACTTACAGATACCGGCTCCTCATTTACAAAGCCAAGACTTACCAGCTTTGTCCAATGTTCGGGAGACAGGGCGACACGTTTCATCCCGATGCCATTGAGATTGAAGGAAGGGCGATTTATATATTTGTCAGCATAACCTTCCTCAAAGACTATGGTTTCTATCGCAGGTCTGAGTTTCTCCTGTAGCTCAGGTTCCATCGTCGGAAAATCATTGATGTCAAACGATTCCTTGGGGAATATTTCCGGCTCCTTGTATGGAGAGCCAAATTCAACATCTTCAGGCCGAAGTTCGCACGGAAGAACATTCTCTCTGAAATGCTTCTCCACCATTTCAGAGATAAGGCCGTGCATTTTGTCCGGCACAGAATCCGACAAGTAGCGTGTAATCGCTGATTCAGCGGAATACTTTACGCTTTCGACCGTATCATTGATGATGTCGAGTTTTCGGGCACATCTTTTGGCCCATACTCGGCAGCGTTGCTGTGTGATGAGTATCAGAAGCAACAGAATCGGCATCAGGGTGAAAGACCCGTAGAACAGGTAATAATAGAATCTGTCCATCATACCAGCACCGTTTTGGAGCCACGGCCAGTCAGTTCGTTGATGACTGTACGGTTAGCGGCAAGGTGAGAAATCAGGATATTGGTCACGAAGGCTCCGATTGTAAGGTCGGGATTGCCGAAGAGCGCGATGGTCTTGGAGAGTTTGTCAACCAGTTCGCGCGGTACGAAGATGCCCTTTCTGGCACCGACAGTGTATGGAGTCAGGAACTCATCACGGTATGCCGCGATGTCCTTTTCCACGGGGAGGCCTGTCTCGACCTCCTTTGCGATATTCACGCCGCAGGCATGAAGGTCGCAGAATCTTGGATTATTCATGTTTCTGTTACTTAACTTGGATTTGGTGGTTAGAAATCGGTGTTTTTCGATATGAGGTTACGGATAATATCCTTGTTCTCATCGAAATGTTTGCGCAGGATGTTATCGACAAAACCGCCGAATGTCAGCCGCTCACCGAGTATCGCTATTATTTTTACGATTTTGTCATGGTGAGCTTCCGACACGGCGACCTGCCAGCCGGACTTTGAGAACCCGATAGGTACCCGCTCCACAAGAAATTCCTGAATATAGCTGTCCTCTTGTGATAAAATGCCGTCAGAGGTTTTGCCGTCAGAGGCTGAACGTGTTTTGCGGACAGTATCCTGACAGATCTTAGGAGGTGGTGTCTCCACCTCCGGCGTGGGTGTCTCAATCACAGGCTGCTGTACACCCTGTTTCTTGGTCTTGCGGACCGGTGTCGCTATATCCTCCCGGTAATTGTCGAGAAAATTGGCGGCATCGAATCCTTTGCTGTTTTCATCGGCCATAGGGTCATACATTTATGATTTCACGAATCTCCCTTACCAGTTCAGGCAGGTCGCTGTCCTTGAGAAGCTGCTTGTCGGGAGGCATCATTGTCGAGCGGAAGATGGTTGGTCTCGCGGCCATGCCTCCGTCATCTTTTGAAAACCTGGCACTGTTGCTGAGGACAGTGTTGAGGGACGACAGTTGCAGTTCTTCGAGATAGTTGTCAATCAACTCGCATAGTTTTGATTTCTTTCGGGACGGGATGCGGTTCCAGACAAGTTTTATCTCTTTGATGGATGAATCGCCGGGCGCAATCATCTCGCTCATGACCTTGTTGGCGAAACGGATGGAGCTTTTCATGTCGCCGGTGTCGGTCGTGATCGGAATGAAAAGATAGTGCATCCGTGCAAGTAGGTTCACGAGATCCATGTCGTTGATGGTGCCTGTGATGTCGAAGAACACCACCTTGGGCACCGGATAATCCTTCATGTATTCCTCGGCCTGTTCAATAGCCGTGGCCGGGGTAGAGTAAAGGATTTCGTAAGGCTGTTTGTCGAAACGCTTGTAGAAGTTCATGAAAGTCTTCTTCAAGGCCGGGGTCTCGTTGATTACGACAATATCGTGGTCACGATAGTCTTTCTGGGTGTACTGACGGGAATCACAGTCAACTACCAGAACATCCACTCCTTCGACATAGTGGAGGTAGCTTGCCGTTAGCGCCGTCAGTGTCGATTTGCCTGAGCCTCCCTTCTGGGACGCAAAGGCGACAAATACGGGGTCGCTCATAAGATAATTCAGAAGATTTGTAAATGGGATTGATTAACTCATGGAGGGCGCATAGCCATTGGGTGCCACTTTCCGCTGATATATCCGGAGTGGCTTGCACTGATATGTGGAGTTGTGGGTCGGTATGCTTCCACAATCAGGCGAAAGGATGATTGTTCAGTGATTCAGCCATACGGTCAGCCGTATGAAATTTTAACCAGACGTTTATATGTCGATACAAAAGGCTGTTCTACTGACTCCGTGATTGTCGTTTTGACTGATTTGCCGGTTCTACATACACACATCCAGCAATATGTTCAGTCAGCCGTCTTTCCGTCTGTTCAGTCAGCCGGTATCGCTGTCACCTTCGGCCCTGTCTGATTGCAGGTGTCGCTGATTCAGCTTTTTCGGTTACCGCCGGCGATTTGATTTCGCCGAGAGGTTTGTCGGTCGTTTGTAAGTGAAACGCAATGTCGGAAGAAAAAGATTTTTCTGTTTTCGATATGTGCATTTCAGTTCATATCGTGGGCATATCCGGGCATTTGTTCAATCAGTCAGCCATTCATTATATTGATTGCCTGTCTGTCCGGTCAGCCAGTCAACCGGAAGGGGCTGATTGCAGGAGGTACCGGTCAGTCATCTGGTCAGACAGGTCTGCAATCAGACGGGTGGACAGAAACATATCCAAGTGAATGGGCAATCAATGTGATGACCGAACAGACATAGATACGCTCAGATAAATAAACATGAGTCTGAACGACAGTTCGGTTGAACATCTGCCTTGCCTGACAGACAGTCAGAGACATTGGCATCGAGCCATGTGAGCGACTGCCTTTGCAACTTAAACATTGGCTGATTGAAAATAGATTATTTCGTTTTGGAAATGTGCATTTCAAAGCATATCGTGGTCATATCCGGGCATTTGGGAAAATTAGCCAAAACCATTTACAGGGCTTTAGTTGTTACTCTATGCAAAGAAAGTTCTCTAAGCGAGGCTTATGATTATCGCCAATATTATAATATTCGGCGGAAAATCCGGCATGGGTCGGGCCGAAGCCACGGCTTTTTTCTGGTTGAATCAATCCATTGGAATATTGATTCCGTATAATCCGCATCAGTTCCTGTTTACATATGATTTAGAGGTTCACATGAACCTTGCAAGGTATGGTTTACGCTGCATGAAACTCATTTTGCAGCATAACCCCCTTGCCATTGCATGGAGCTGTTGCGATTACTCCGAAGTCGTAATCGCCATAGGATTTTCTTAGGTGCTATCCGGCACCGTATCCATTTAACCACCAAATCCCGTTTTTATGAATCAAAACAGTTACCGTGGAGGGCGGCATAAAAAGGCCGACCCGTCCACAGCATTCCGATGTTCGGTGAACTTCACCGCCTCGGAACAATCCAAATTGCTCTCTATGCAGGAGCAGTCAGGCATAGAATCTCTCTCTGCCTTCATCAAGATGCAGATATTCGGCAAGCCGTTCAAGGTTCATGTTGTCGATGACAACAGCCGGATTTTCATCGACCGTCTATCGAACATGAACAACCATTACCGGGAGATTCGCATAAGCTACAATCTTATGCTTACTACTCTCAGGGAGAATTTCAACGAAAAGAAAGCGATGGCGGCACTCTATAAGATAGAGAAGATGACCATAGAACTTGTGAAACTGAACCGCGAGATTGTCGCTCTCGCAAAGGATTTCGACGAGCGATGGTTGCGAAAATCTCCTTAGGCAACTCCCTATACGGTAGTTTGGTGTATAACGGGGAGAAGATCAACAAGGAGCATGGCAGGGTACTTGATACCAATAAACTCTACAATGACGGCACCGGGACTATAAACATTCAGAGGGTTTTCGAGGATTTCAAGCGATGGATGCCTCAGGCAACTAAGGCAGAGAAAACTATGATGCACATATCCCTCAACCCGCATCCCGACGACCGGCTCAGTGAGGCACAGTATATTCAGATTGCCCATGAGTATATGGAGAAGATGGGGTTTGCCGAAATGCCTTACCTTGTAGTGAAACACGAGGACATCGACCGGCACCATATACATATAGTAGCCCTGCGTGTCAGACCCGACGGCTCTGCGATCGATTCGAAAAACAATTACTACCGCAGCAAGGAGATAACCCGAGAGATTGAACGCAAGTACGGGCTGCATACCGCCGAGCGTCAGAAAATCACACCTGATATGCCTATCAAAAAGATTGATCCCAATGGCGACATCAAGCGACAGGTCGCCAACACAGTCAAGATGGTGGGTATGCGCTACAAGTTCCAGACTCTTGGCGAATACAACGCAATCCTCTCCGTATATAATATAAGGTGTGAGGAAGCCGACGGTCGGGTAAACGGCAGGGAATATCATGGTCTGGTATATTTTGCCACTGATGATGAGGGCAAGACTATCGCCACTCCATTCAAAGCATCGCGTCTTGGTAAATTTGCCGGACGAGAGGCAATCGGACAGAGATATGAACGTGCCAAAGAGAAAATAGATGTCAGACCCACGAAAAGAAAAGTCGCAGCGGTCATGGCGCAGTCATCCGACAAGGACGATTTCATCGCCCGTATGAAAGCGGAGAACATAGAGCTTGTGCTTCGATACACAGATGATGGCCGGATATATGGTGCAACCTATATCGACCACAATACCCGGACAGTTCTCAATGGCTCTCGTCTTGGGAAGGAGTTCTCCGCCAATGCTCTCGAAAATTGGTTCAATCATCCGGAAGATAAACCGATTATCCAGACGCAAGGTAACACTAAAGATAATAGTACGACTCCTGACAATAGTCGGCATCAGTCTCATGGAGAAAGGAGCCATTCCGGTGGCACTGCATCCGACGATCAATCCAACCGACATGGGCAGACTGCACAATCCTCGCCCGTACAAAGCCATCCGCACGGTTATGATGACACTTCCATGTTCGACGGGCTTGGAGGTCTGTTCTCTGTCGGCCCGGCTTTCGATGCACAGGAGGAGGCCTTCTACCGCGAGATGCAACGGCGCAAGAAGAAAAAGCGTCGTGGCCCCAAATTATAAACCCAGTAATCAGAATATCGATGAGTCAACAAGAAGATGATTTAAGATCGCTGGCCAAAATCATGGACTTGCTCCGTGGTGTCAGCATAATCCTTGTAGTTGCCAATATCTATTGGTTCTCACAGGCATTGGTCGATGGATGGCGGTTTCATCCTGAGACAATGAAAGTCCTCGGCAATCTCAACGATGCCGGAGGGCTTTTCAAAAACGCATGGAACGCCAAATGGTGGTCTTTGCTGCTTCTTGCTCTTTCGTGCTTCGGCACGAAGGGTGTGAAGAACGAGAAAATAAAATGGAGTCAGATATGGATGTTCCTGAGCATCGGCGCCGTCTTGTTCTTCCTGAACTGGTGGATGGTCAGTCTCGGCTGGACGATGCTGTATATCGCCACAACGATAGCCGGTTTCGTATGCCTGCTGTTAGGCGGCGTATGGATGAGCCGTCTGCTGAAGAACAATATGATGGACGACCGCTTCAACGAGGAAAATGAATCCTTCATGCAGGAAACGAAACGCCTCGACAATGAGTATTCTGTTAATCTCCCTACGAAATTCTTCTATAAGAAGAAATGGCATCGGGGATGGATAAACGTGGTCAATCCGTTTAGAGCCACCATCGTGCTTGGCACTCCCGGATCCGGCAAGTCATACGCAGTAGTCAACAGTTTTATCAAACAGCAGATAGAGAAGGGATTTGCGGCATATATCTATGACTTCAAATGCCCCGACCTCACGACTATCGCCTATAACCACATGCTTGCCAATATGGACAAATACGGCAAGGTAAAGCCTCGATTCTGTTTCATCAACTTCGATGATCCGGAACACTCTCACCGCTGTAACCCCATACATCCCGATTTCATGACGGATATTGCCGACGCTTACGAGTCGGCATATACCATCATGATGAACTTGAACCGCACATGGCTGCAAAAACAGGGAGACTTCTTCGTCGAGTCGCCAATCGTCCTGTTCGCCGCTATCATCTGGTATTTGAAGCGCTTTGAGAACGGTAAATACTGCACATTCCCTCATGCAATAGAATTTCTTTGCCGACCATACGAACAGATATTCCCGATCCTGACAAGCTATCCTGAACTGGAAAACTATCTCTCTCCGTTTATCGACGCATGGCAGGGCAACGCACAGGAACAGCTTCAGGGACAGATAGCTTCCGCAAAGATTCCTCTTACCCGTATGATTTCTCCGCAGTTATATTGGATTATGACCGGGGATGATTTTACTCTCGACATCAACAATCCAGAAGAACCGAAGATACTGTGTGTCGGCAACAATCCCGACCGTCAGAACATCTACGGGGCGGCACTCGGTCTGTATAACAGCAGAATTGTAAAACTAATCAACAAGAAAGGAATGTTGAAGTCAGGGGTTGTCATAGACGAACTCCCCACCATCTATTTCAAGGGCCTCGACAATCTTATAGCCACAGCTCGAAGCAACAAGGTTGCCGTCTGCCTCGGCTTTCAGGATTTCTCTCAACTCAAACGCGACTATGGTGACAAGGAGGCTGCCGTGGTGATGAATACCGTCGGCAACATCTTCTCCGGACAGGTCGTTGGCGAAACCGCCAAGACACTTTCCGAAAGATTCGGAAAGGTATTGCAGCAGCGCCAGTCCATGAGCATCAACCGTAACGATGTGAGCCACTCCATAAACACGCAGATGGACAGCCTGATTCCGCAGAGTAAAATCTCGACACTGACGCAGGGAATCTTTGTGGGCGCTGTCAGCGACAATATCGACCAACGCATAACCCAAAAGATTTTCCATGCCGAGATTGTTGTGGACTCCGAAAAAGTCAAGACGGAGGAATCCCGATATATACCCATCCCGATACTGACTGATTTTAAGGATAACACCCCCGACCGGTCAGGCATGAAAGAGGTAATCCAGAAAAACTATGAGCTTGTGAAAAAGGATGTACGTGATATAGTTGACAGAGAGTTGGAACGCATAGCCAAAGACCCTGTGTTGCGAAAGTTGCTTCCTAAACAATTCTGACAGCCGGTATAAAAATCATGCCCTGTTCTTCATCACGAGGAACAGGGCATCGTTGCGTATGTGTGCATACAAAAACACACTAATCACGTATCGGAAAATGAAATTTTTTTTGTTTGGATATAGTGGTCAGACATCAGGCGGTCTTTTCTTCATCTCCCTCTCCGAGCATGAAGCTTTTGAGACCATAAAGCAGATATTCGATGAAGTCGGTCGGGCTGTAATCCTGATTGCGTTGGGTGAAACTCTGTATACGGTTACGCACATACTGGGTAGATACTTTGACATTGAATGCCTTGCCGAGTCGCTTGTCTATTTTGTCAAGGGAACAGTTGCCGAAGCATTTGCCCACCTTCAACGCTATGCAGAGCATCGAGAATTTGGTTTTGTCCATCGACCAGTGGAGTGTGCCGTCTATCTCTGTCCCGTTTTCTTGCGGCATAAAGCCGAGAAGATTACGATGCTCATGGAGCTTCATCAGAACGTAGTCATGGGCGCGGTTGATGGCTGTAGCCAGCGACTCGTTGGCCAGAACAAGTGCCTCGCTGCTTTTGTACTGGCTCAACTCGATGTCGGCGATGATGAGCGCTTCCAGAGCATAGAAACGGTGGGGCGATGAAGGGTGGGTAACTTCGTGAACCCGGACGATGAAGTCGCGGAGATCCACATGCAGGTTTTCATCGTGAAGCCCCTTACGGAGCTTCTTGAAGAATTCTGTCTCGGTAAGGGCTAAAATATTGTCCATATCGGGGCGAATCATTATTTTGGGTTTTGGGGTGCTCCGGCGTCGTTGCCGGTTTGCGAAATTACAAACACGGCATCTGTGGAAATGGTTGATTTTTAGCATGGTGTATTCATTTGTTCACGATATAGTCATGAACATCCATGCACAACAAAATATTAACGGCAACACTCAAATGTTAAAATTGGCATGACGTTCAACCATTTGTTATATAGAATGGTTTGGAAAATATGCTGAGCTTTTGATTAACACTATTTAATTTGAATTAAAATGAGCAGACAGCGTTCCGCAAAGACAAAATCCAGCGCACAACTGGATACCGACATAAAGATTCTTGTTTACAGCGCGAGCCGCGAAAGCCTTGATGACTATGCCCAGACCCTGACAAATATAGGGGCTGACTTCGATGTAGTATACACTCCACAAGATGCCAAAAGGATGCTTAAAAGTGGTAAATACGGAGTCCTTATCGCGGATGTCACCGATTTTGAGTCGTCTGGCCGTAGCCTTATTCGATGGACGAAAAACCATATCTCGATTCCGAATTTCCGGATACATGGCTATACAAGAACCGATATGCCCGGAGTCTTGAAAAAGGTGTATTGCCGTGGTGTTGACCAAAGATTTAATTTTGACCATTCCGATATGGACCGGCTCACGGAAATGTTGTTCGCGCTTTTTCTTGACTATCAGGATCTAAGCTGGGTGAAGGAAATGACAGTAGGGCAAAAGAACCTCCGTGGTAAAATCGAAAATAATCCGGCAATGGATAACCCGGTTCTTCTGCAAGGACCCAAGGGCTCCGGCAAGGAGTCTCTTGCGCAGATTGTCCATAGTCTGGGTAATCGTTGCGAACATGAGTTTATAGTCCTTGACTGCAATCCCCGTCAGAGATTCGATTATGTTTATAAGACGAATAAAGATACTCCCGCCAATAGAAAGGCTCTTGCCATAAATTTTGAGCAACTTTTCGGAGAGGCTCACAAAGGGACTCTGTTGTTGCGTTCTTTCACTCATCTGTCATATATGGCGCAGGAGGTATTGGCTGATGTTCTGGAAAGAGGCGTATGTATTCCTCCGGATACAGGGAAAGAAACGACTTTCGAGGGGCGTATCATATTCACCAACAACAAGTCGCTGCCTGAACTTGTGAGAGCGAAAAAGGTGTCAGAACGCCTATATTCGCTGCTGATGAAGAATGTAATGGATATAAGACCCATTGCACAGTACGGTAAAGAGACTGTTCAGATGGCGGAGGCGATGGTTTCACACCTATGTCTCAAATCAAGAGGGAAAGTAATGGTCCTGAGTCCGGCGGCTCAACGCATTATAAGGAAATACCCGTGGGCAGGAAATCTTGAGGAAATGCACGAGGTATTGGAAATGGCTGTCTCAACGGCAAAAAATCTGTTGATTGAGCCAAGAGACCTATCAATGATAATTCCTCCTGCGCCTGAAGAAGACATTGAGCCGCTGGAACATACGAAGGGAAACATAGAATTGCTCCTGAAAAATCATAAAGGCAACAAAACAAAGGTTGCAAAAGGACTTGGGTGCTCAAGAGGTCATCTTTATAAATTAATGGGAATTTATGGCATCCCGAAATAAAAATCAGCCGGCCACAATAGAATTACTCTATCATGGTCGGCTGAAATGTTTAGAATTTCGGCCCGGCTCGAAATGACGGGGGCTGAGAAGGTGGCTGAAAGGGTCGTGCGCTTGCGATGAAGCGAGACTGAGCCGGAGAATCATTCGGATATGAAAGTCTGGGTTCTGCCACCATCGACTCCTTTGAGCCGGAGGTTTGGGATTGGTTATCCATTACTTCGACCCTTTGGGTGACTGACTGGTGGTTGACTTCCTCGCCGTCCTTTTCATCGTGCTTCGGAGCAAGTTCGGCGGTGATTTTGCGGTCGAGGGCGGCAAGTTCGGATTTCAACGCCTTTAGCTCATCCTCTTTGCCCCATGTCTTTGACACGATGCTTTCGAGGGTCGGAACATCGGCTTTGAGTTTGGCCGTGCGTTCCTCATACTGGGCGATTATGCCGGGGATTTTCTCCAGAGCGTTGACGAAGTTCATACAGGCGGCATGGGTGTCGCTCATGGCAATGAAGCCGTTGTTGAACTTGTACTTGTAGTTGCCTTCGACAACGAAGCGGTTCTGGATGCCTTCCCTGCCGTCAACGACCGTCCGCTCCGATATTATGCTTATCGGGAAGCCATAGACCTCGCCGATGCGCTGATATTGCCCGTGGGTGTCGGTACGCTGTGCCAGCCCCTGAAGATGTATGCCCATGTTCTTCTCATCGGAGAGATTGCATGTGTCGATTGTGAGATTGTTGACCGGGTTGCCGTCCTTATCACGCTGAACAACCGCCTCATACCGGGCATAGTCGGCTTTCATCCTCTCAATAGCCACCTCATTGTTGGCAATGTCGTGGCTGATGGTCTGGAGACGGAACCGGGAATCGCCAATACCCTTGTTGAAGGATTTGCGCTCACTCTCCAATGCCGCGATGCGCTTTTCCAACTTGGCTTTTTCGAGAAGGTCGGTGTTACCACTGAGGATAGCCATATACTCGGAGAAGTTCATGCCGTTCTTCTCGTCCATAGCACCCTCGTCGATGGTTCTCGCTCCGAGTGCGCCGGATTTAAGCTGGTCGATGAATGTCGCCTTGCAATGGAGAAGGTTGAACTTGTAGGAATCCAACGACTTCTCAACGGCATAAATGATTACATCCACCTTATTATCAGCGTATAGCTTGGCAATCTCGTTGCCGGCGCGTATGGCTCTGCCATCCCTCTGAGTGAGGTCAGAGGGACGCCACGGCGTGTCAAGATGATGGATGCAAACCGCTCTACGTTGGGCATTTACGCCTGTTCCGAGCATACTTGTCGAGCCGAAAAGCACACGGACATCACCGTCATTCATAGCCTGTATAACTGCCTTTCTTGATCTCTCGGTTTTACATTCTTGTATAAACCTGATTTCATGCGGAGGTATGCCATAATCCTCAATCAGTTTGCGCTTGATTTCGGAATATACATTCCACTCGCCGGGCTTGTAAGTGCCGAGGTCGCTGAAAACAAACTGTGTGCCTTTCTGAGCATCGTATTTCCTATAATACTCAGCAATCATCCGGGCGCAATGGCTTGCCTTGTTGTTCGGGTCATCCTCGTAAGACGGGTCAATCATTCGCATATCGAGAGCCATCTTTCGGGCATAGTCCGTAGCGATAAGCATCTTCGCCTTTTCCTCGGTCTCGCTCAACGGGGCGCGTCCGAGGATAGTGGCGTCGCCACTTTCGGCAAATTTCATCAATTTCTCGATGAAAGCCTCCTGCGCCGGTGTCGGCGGGATATTGTGAAGAATCTCGTTCTTCATCGGTCTATCCACTCCAACATCTTCAGCGGTGCGATAGTCGGTAATCTCATTGTAGAAAGCGGCCAACTCCGGCACCTTGATGAAGTAGCGGAAACGCTCCTTGGCCACAATGTGATTGGTCACATTGAACTCATAATCCGTCGTCTTTTTGGCGAAGATTGCCGCCCACGCATCGAAGCACCGGATGTCCTGCCGTTCAAGTTCATTCGGACGAAGATACTTGAACAGCAGATACAGCTCCGTAAGACTGTTGGATATGGTTGTACCGCTGAGAAAAGTGGCACCCAAATCCTTGCCTGTCCGTTCCTGAATGGTTCGGATAGCATAGAGAAGATTCAACGCTCTCTGTGAGCCTTCCGAGTTACCCAAACCTGCAACTCTATCGTGCCTGGTATTGAACATCAGGTTCTTGAACTGATGCGACTCGTCCACAAAGATGTGGTCGATACCCATCTGCTTAAAGTCAACGACAGCATCCTTGTTCTGTTCCATCTGATACTGGATGGTCGCAATCTTGGCGGTCAGGTTTTCCTTACGCTTTATCAGACCTTTGAGCATACCACGGCTTATGTCATGGCCCTGCTGTTTCAGAACCTCCAAGTTTTCCTCGACAGTATCAAGTTCCGCCTGAAGAATCTGCTGCTGCATTTCCGGCGACTGGGGTATTTTTCCAAACTGGTCGTGCGACATTATCACACAGTCATAGTCGTTGTTCTTGATATTGTTGAAGAAATCCACACGCTTGTCAGCCTTGAAACTCTTTTCATCGGCGAACAGTATCCGGGCGTTGGGATAGGCACTCTGATAGGTCATGGCAATTTCGGCTACATTGGCTTTCAGACCGATAATCATCGGTTTGTGGGCAAGTCCGAGACGCTTCATCTCATGCGCTGCAATACACATTATCAGCGTTTTACCACAACCCACCTCGAAGTCACAAATACCGCCGCCGTTCTGTTTCAGCATCCATATACAGTCCTTCTGGCTTTGATAAATGGAGCTGATTCCGTAGCGGTCTCCGAGCATTTTCATGTTCAGATCCGGAAAAGTCTGATGACTGCCGTCATATTGCGGACGCACAAAGCAGTTGAACTTGTCATTATACAAGTCAACGAGTTTTTCCTTGAACTCCGACGACTGGGCTTCCAGCCACTCACTGAATCCATTTCGTATCTCGTCAATCTTGGTGTTGGCAAGCTGTATCGCCTCGTTGTCCGGCACCTTTATGTCGTGACCGTCATCGTCCTTGCCGATTGACTTCTTTATGTCCGGCACGGTATTGTGGAGCGCGTGTTTAAGAAGGCTCATGCCGTCATAGACACGGTAATAGCCACGGACGCAGAACTCCTCCCAGATTTTCATGTTCTTCCGGGGAGCGTCTGCCGAATATTCGTCAAGAGAGGACGAATAGGCAATCTTTATCTCTGTCTCGTATAGGTGGCTCATATATGCGGAGTATATTCCGGTCGGGATCCAACGTTCTCCGAAATTGAAATCAAGCTCGTCGAACTCGATGCGGCGGGGCCGGGCTTCCTCCAACGCTTTGAGAGAATCCTGCGACATAGCGATATACGGCTCAATGCCGTCATAACCGGGAAAGCCTTTTATCCGTTCTTCCTCGCGGTCAATCCACGCCCTGACAGCCTCGGCTTTGGCAACGACGTTTCCGGCGATGAATCGGTCTTTAATCTCGTAGTTCTCCACAAGGGGATTATAATATATGTGTCCTTCGAGATTCTGGGTGAGGGTGTCCTCGTCCATATCCACAAGTGACGACATATAATCGAGATTTACCTCGCCGTATTTGTTGAGCGAAGCGGTCAATGCCTCCAACGGGGTATCGACACTTGTAACCTCGTCAATGGAGAAAGAAACCGGATGGTCGAAAATGTCAGCCTTGACAAAGCGTCCCTTCTCGCCGCGCTCCAACGCCAGAGCGTCACGACCATTGGCATCCATCAGGATAAACTTGGCGTTCTGCTTCTCGTTGAGGTTGCCGTAACGCTCCACGAACTCATCATAATACTGATTGAGGTGTTCGCGCAGGTGTTCACTCGGCTTATGTGTCTCCGCCTCGTAGTTGTAGAGCTTCTGATATGTTTCCGAGAGAGTTACATACAGCATGGCGCGTTTCTCCTGCTCGGGCTTGACAGCCAAAGGCGTGAAAGTGGCACCATTCTTGCGCACATCGGACAGGAAACCGAGCTGACCGCCGTCCACGACCATTGAACCGTTGTGGTGGAAGAACTGTATATCCTCCGAGAAAGGACGGGGCGACATATCGCGCTCCGGTGCTTTCGGCTCGATGGGTATTGCCGTGACTTTCGGCTGACGGGTCCGGCCACCAGGGATGAAATCGCCTTCGGTCTTTTCTATGTATGTTTCTCCGGGAGCGATACCTGCTGCCTCTGCCGCCTCCTGCGATGCCTTCTGTTCAGCCCCCAACCGTTCACGTTCAGCGATCTGGGCATGGGCAATCGACATCATGGCCTCATAGAAGCCGTTGATGGGCGGGTTATCATCCCAGTTCAGTGAGCCGTATAATTCCAGTTCCTCATCAGAGAGTTTCCGGTACCCTGTTGCCTTTACAGGCTGCGGCTTTTCCTCCGGCTTCGCCATTTGCTGACGGCGGTTGTTCTTCTGCTGAATTGGTTCCAGTTCGCCGAACAGATTGTAGGCAAAGAGCCTTGGATCTGGATTATCGGAATAGTCCGGTCTGCCGTCGGTCTCTATCTCTTTTGTAGGTTCGGGCTTGGTAGAGGCTGCTTGAACTGATACCTGATTTGACGCTACTTTGTCCTGTACCTTCGCTTGTGGGGTAACTATCTCTACGACCTTCATCCGCTGACTGTTGTCCTTGGATTCCTCGCAAAGAGCCACTTTTTTGCCCGCAGCGATAAGTTTCGGGAGATAGGCATCGAGCGAGTGTTGAGGAAATCCGGCCAGTTCAATCTTGTCGGCGTTACCGTTCAGTCTTCTGGTAAGGGTTATACCCAACACCTCGGAGGCCTCTACCGCATCCTTTCCGAAAGTCTCGTAAAAGTCACCTATTCTTAAAAGCACCAGCGCATCGGGATGTTCTCCTTTTATTTCCTTGAACTGCGCAATCAAAGGCGTATCTGTAACCTTCGATGTTTTAGGCGCCTGCTCCGGTGCATCGGCTTTCTTCTCAGGTGTCCTTTTCAGCTTCGGGTCTTCAAGTTGCTCGCAGATAGCCACACGATGACCGGCCCGCACAAGTTTGGGCAGATAGGTGTCGAGGGCATGGTGGGGAAATCCCGCCAGCTCGATACGGCTGTCAACACCACTCTGGCGGCGTGTCAGAGTCAAGCCAAGAATTTCAGACGCTACAATCGCATCCTTGCCGAAAATCTCGTAGAAATCTCCGACACGGAACAGCAAAATCGCATCGGGATGTTTCTTTTTCATCTCCCGATACTGCTTCAACAGCGGCTCGTTCTTCTGCTCAATTTTCTGGGCGAGAGGCTTTTCTTTCGGTGTATCAGTCTTTACTTCCGGTTTTGGCTCAGGTGTCGGAGTAGGCTTTACGGGGTCAGGCGTTGGCGGTTTGACGCCGTTGGAATTATATAATTCCAGATTAAGACGCAGGCGCAACGAGTCTTCGAGTGCATCCCGTAAATCGCGGGCTATGCCGTCAACACCGCCATCATGTTTATAGATGATAGCCGGTTTGCCGTAAGGGTCGGTGCCAACCTTTGCATCGGTGCAGATAACATTCTGCGGAAAAGCCATCAGATATTTATTGCCCGGCACCTTCGTGCCACGGTCAACGATCGACTGGATGAAAAATTCATCGTCAGCCGACAGAATTTTCTTTCCTGTATGCTTCTGGAGAATAATGAGGTCAGAACCTGCATCAGTCCCGGCATTGTCGGAGAATGTATTATTCGGCAAACGCAGAGCCGCCACAAGATCGGCACGCTTAACCATCTCCATTCTGACGAAAGGACTGGCAGCGTTCATCACGCCTTGCGAGGCTATAAAGGCAACCAAACCTCCCTCGCGCACTTGGTCGAGTGCTTTGAGAAAGAAATAATTGTGTATCGCCTTTGTCGCCTGACGATAGGCAATCTCCTTGCTCACGGCATACGCAGGGTCTGCAACCGCAAAATCCCCGAAAGGAATATTCGAGGCAGCCACATCGAAATAGCCGTTGAAATCGCGCTCAATCTTCTCAAAACCCTCCACACGGGTCAGAATCGAAGGATGCAATGCCGACAGGATTCTGCCCGTAAGCAAATCCTTTTCATACGCCAGCACCTCGGCGCCGGGGTATTTGTCATTCCTTAGGAATGAGTCGATGAAGGCTCCTTGTCCGGCAGACGGTTCAAGAAAACTCCGCACTTCAATCCCGGAATTTTTCAGAGCGTCCGAAATGGCGTCAATGACCGGAGCGGGAGTATAGAACGCCGTCAGCACCGATGCTTTGAGAGAATCCATGTACCCGACAAACTCCTTATCATCGTGGCTGTAATCATGGATAATCCGACGCAGTTCCACGGTCGGCGCAAACAGTTCAATGTCCGATTTGCTCCATTTGGCGGCATCCGCCAACTCGTTGGCATCATTGAGGATACATTTCAGCCCACCGAATCCGGCATAATTGCGCAGCACTGCAATTTCCTCGGCAGTCTGCGCCCCGCGCCCCTTGACACCGAGACTAAACGCCATACGTATAGCCTCGATGTTGTCGCGCATTGTCTGTAATCGGTTATAAGCCATAACCGTTCAGTATTTCAGTCATTTCTCCGAGCAGCCGGGCTTCGAGAGAGGGATATGTGCCTCGTTCAAGGAAGTCGCCGTTTACCTCATACTCGTCGAGGATGACATTGATAAACCTGAGGCCGAGAAACAGTTGCGCCCATTTCTCCCTGTCCTCCGGATTAATCCGCAGCCATAAATCTTCCTCTATGACCTGCATTATCACATCCCAACGGGATACATAATAGCCATTGAGAAGAACACGCATGGCAAGCTCACGGGCCACAACGACATTGTGCCCTTCAAGACGGTATGCAGTATAGGAATTGTAAGCGGAGTCAGCCCGGAAATTTATGAAATCCTCGTTTGAAGCTTCCGGGAAATGATGGTCACGAAGATGACCTTGGAGATAGACGCGGAAATCATCCAGCTCTATTATATATGGTTGTTTCATAACACGGGAATTAGTGGTTATCCCGATGCCTCTCTGTAACGCAACATCCAATGTCGCAATAGGATATAAAAGAAAGGACACCGGGTATCCCTCCCGATGTCCGACCACTAAATCCACGTCAAAAATGAAACAAAAACATTATGACGTTGAATCAATGGCAAAGTTAATAAACTTTTCGGACAATCGGGCAGGATTATATATAGTTTTATTCTTATTTCGTTCTCTTAACCATCAGGTCACGCGGTTTTTACCTTCTTTGAGGCTTTTGCTTTACGGTATCGGCGGCTCTTTTTCTTTTTAGAGCCTTCGCCGGGCAGAGGCATGAAAGCCTCGATGACACGCTTGACGATGAGATTATAGAGTTTCTCTTCGTCACGGCTCAGTCCGACAGGATGCAATCCCGTGGTGACTATGCCGTGGCCGTTGTAGCCGGTCTCGCCATAGCGGAAGTTGTTGCGGCGGCTAATTGTGTTGACCTCTTTGGCCTTTGCTCCCCATATCGGGTTATATTCCAGCACACGCATATTCTTCTCCATTTCACGGGTTACGGTCTCCGGGACTGTGTTCTGGTACAGCGATGGGAAGGAGATCAGGCTCTTGGCATAGAGGGTATAGGCGAGCGATGCGGTTTTCTCGAACTCAAAGCCGAGTTCCACACAAGCGGCCATCCAGAGTGTGGTCATGTTGTACAGTGGCTGCTCGTCGGGACTGACGATATGTAAATCTATCTCTCCGACCTGTATGGTGTCACCGACCTTGATTCCTTCGAGGATTGCCGTCTCGGGTTCCACGAGAGCCAGATGTTCGGCATCGGCCTCGATGAAGTGATTGGCTATCTGTTCTCCGAGCCATTTCTCATATTTGGCAGGATCTTTAGCCCCGTTCCCGACAGCCATGAGGATGGCGGACTTTCTGAGTCGAGGCAGCCACGCGCGAAGCACTTTTACAGGCTGGCGCAGATACCAGTAGAGGTTGAGGAACGCGAGTTCTCCATCGAAGCAGGGACTCATGGCGTTGACGATGGTGTGGCTCTTGTCCCACAGCGCCCTGATGGTGTTTAACCGGGCAATGTCCTCTTTGGATTTTTCCCAGCCCAGAAGCTCGTCGTAGTTACGCATGGAGAACTCGAAGTGGTGGGCGTACATCTGACGCATCTCCTGTCGGGAGGCGAGTACGAATTTTTCGCCCGGCTTGAACTTGGCCTCGATGATATTGCCGTTTGTCCACGTCACGGCATAGCCGTTGCCGAGATAGAAATTATCATGTTTCTGAGTTGCGCCCACAGCCGTGGCGATTGTGTCGGCGACGAGACGGTTGTCGGTTATTACAGTAACCAGATTCTTTTTTGTCATTTTTGTAATTGTTTTTGGGGTGTATATTTTTGATGGATGTAGTGGTTTTGAAAAACATAGGGAAGTTCCGGACCTTCCTTCTGTCATTTCATTGACGCAGACCTTACGGTCTTACATCTTGGGACCTTTAGGCTTGCGCTGTTGCTTTGCCTGAGCCTCGTTCTTCGGTTCTGTCTGATATTTCTGGAGTGGCTCGGCGACGTGCTTGGTGGCCTCGTTGGTCAGACCGTCATGGTTTACGGCTTTCTGTGTCTTTGACTCCTCCGCAACCTTGACACGCGGGTCGTCGAGTGACGTCTTCGGCTTCATCCTGTTCTTGTCGAATTGCAGGTACACCGTGGTCGGCTGACCTTTTTCATCCGGCATATCGGTGATTACGGCCACGCGGCCGGCGGCATACTCCCTTGTCTGTTCCTCGGTGAGAGGGTGTTTCTTCCAGTTGTGGAGTGGCTTGATACGTCCGTCCTCCAGAAGCCATGTGTTCTCTTTCGAGACCCTGACTTTTTCGCCTTCAAGCTTAACAGTTTTTTGCTGCTGCGTCTGTGCCGTCTTTTCTGTTTCTTGTGCGGCAGATTCAGACTGCGCCGGTTCCTCTTTGATGCCGTGGATTTTATTCCACCATTTGATGCCGCCGGGAACAAATTCCAAATTGCGACGGTCGGTGTTATACTGGATAATCCCTGTGCGGGTCTTTCCGTCGCGGCATAAGACTTCTTTCGGAGGGAGTGGCTTGCCCTGTTTTAACTGGGCTATCTCGGCCATTGTCAGTTTGCTCTGCCCGAATGTATCGCGGACATAGACTGACTTGGCGGGGATGGCGATTAGTTCGTTGGTGTATCTGTCGCGGCTGACGAAACTCGGAATCTTCTCGCCCGTCACAGGGTCGATGAGGTCAACGATTCTTCCGAGGTTGCCGTTTTCAATGAGGTTGGCTTTGTCAATCTTGGAGAACTTATGACCCATGAAGTCCTGATCGAGTTTTGCCTCGTGGTGGATGAAGTGGGGAACAACCTTGACATTGCCGTCAGGGTCTGTCCTGAACGAGAGACGGGCTTCGACCGGATATTTCTCACCGGCGAAAGACATTGTGAGGTTCACAGGCTTTGACTTGCGGTTATAGAGCATCTCCTGAAGGTCTCCGCTCTGTTTCAGGGCCTCGCGGTCGATACCCCATTTCTCTTTGAGGGTGTCCCAGTCAATCCTGCTCTCATCCACAGGACGATATTTCGCCTCCTTTTCGGCGTTGGCCGTATCTTCTGCGACGGCATCGCCCTTTGATTCTTCGGGAGCCGATATTTTCTGTTCCTGTGGAGAATCGACTTTCCGAGGGGGAAGAGCCACATCGACCTTGTTGTCCTTGAGTATCTCGGCATTTGCTTCCGGGTCTTTGGCAAAGTCGCCGATTACGGTGCCCACCGTGTCGTAGCGGTCAGCGGGTACGCGGAAGAATCCGAATGTCGAGGGGTTCTTGCACTGGCGCACGAAGTTCGACATGAAGGCTTCGAGAGGGTTCTGGCCTTTGGAGAATTTCACGAGGTCAGAGAGCTTCGCCGACTTTACATCGGTCATCTTGGGTGTGCCGTCCTCATTGAGTCCGGTCACTGCGCCTACCTGCCCAGTGTCGTTGTTGCGGGCGATAAGCACTTCTTCTAAGTTTTGGTCTTTTGCCATAAATAAAAAAGGTGTTTGGGGTTAGATACAGGCGCCGTTGTCGGCGCGATAATTATTGTGTGTATGTAGTAGTGTGTATGTCTTATCTTGGGATTCCTTCAAAGGCTATCCTGCAATCGACGGCAGGGAACAGCACCCTTGACTGTTTTGAGTCTCCGGTTTTAATGAAGGGGAGTGTGCCGTCCGCCATCATCTGCTCGACCTTCGTCTTTGAAACTTTGTATCGTTTGCAGACCTGCGCTTTTGTGTAGAATCTCTGTTCGTCTTCGAGTATGCCGAGATTGACAAGAGTGTCGTACATTTCGCGGTTCGCTTTCTTTATTTCATCGCGGATTTCGGACATTAGTCGCTCTCGCATATCGGAGACTATTCGGCTAATTTCAAGTCGCAGTATTTTCTGTTCGTTGGCTGTCATGGTCAGAGGCGGGGAAGGCGGGTTAAACGTTTCAATGCTTTCTCGTATGCCACGCTGTCCCACGGACATTGTGTAGCGTGAATGGCATCCACTATCTCTTTAAGGTAATAGTGGGTTTCGCGTCCGACCATCTTCCATTTCAGTCCGAGCTTCTTGCGGATACGCTGGAGATGGCGGGGGGACACGAGCAGAATCGCCGCCGCTTCATCTTTAGTTACCATCGGTCTGGCAGGCAACTGAGGCCGGGCATCGTTTTTCTCTTTTGCCTTGCGCTCCTTTTCTTCCTTTGCCACTATGTAATCGAGGACGCGGGATAAGTCGCCTCTCATACCGGCAACCTCTTCTTTGAGGCATTCATAGGTGGTTATGTTTTCTTGTTCCATTCTTACGGGGATTTGGTGGTTTTGAAATCGACCGCAAGTTAGTGCCATTCAGAAAATCGCGTCCGGTATATACCATGTGATATACCACGCAAAAACCGGATTATTTGACTTTTATTTAGATATATTTACAGTCGTTAGCACTCATCGGGATAGAGCGAGTGCCGTCCGGACATTCCCGAACGGCACTCACCTGAGGCGTGTTACGGAATGTTCAGCTTAGAAATCGAGGTTGCCGAGGTTCTTGGAAAGAATGTCCATGTCCTTTCCGATTTTGTCGGCGGTAATCCTCGCGTAGATCTGTGTGGTCTGGATATTTGTGTGTCCGAGCATCTTTGACACCGACTCGATAGGCACTCCACGGCCGAGTGTCATGGTAGTGGCGAAGGTGTGCCGGGCCAGATGAAAGGTCAGGTTCTTCTCGATGCCGCAGATGTCGGCTATCTCTTTCAGATAGCAGTTGAGCTTCTGATTGGTGATTATCGGCATGAGCTGGCCGTCGGTGTAGCAGCCCTCATATTTGTTGAGGATTTTCAGGGGCGGCGGAAGCAGCGGCACCATTACCTTCGTGTTGGTCTTCTGTCGGTGGGTGACTATCCACAGGCGACCGTCGAACATCTTCTGGATGTTATCGACACGCAGATTGGCGAGGTCGATGTATGCCAGTCCCGTGAAGCAGGCAAAGATGAAGATGTCGCGCACCTGTTCCAGACGCTTGGAGGCAAACTCCTTCTGCATCATCTTGCAAAGCTCGTCTTCGGTAAGATAGCCACGGTCAACGCGCTCGATGGAGATTTTGTAGCCGTTGAAGGGGTCGACGGTTATCAGTCCGGCGCGGATGGCTTTGTTGATTACCTGCTTGAAGAACTTCATGCACTTGTAGGTGGTGTTCTGCGAGTATTTGTACTCGGTACGGAGGAAGAACTCCAAGTCCACGATGAACTGGTACTTGATTTCACGGAGCGGGATGTCCGTGATATTATACTTCTTCTTCATGAACTCCACCACGCGGCGGTACATCCTTTCGTACTTGCGGTAGGTGGGGTCGGCTTTGCTGAGGCCGACGAGCTTCTTGGTGTCCTCCAAGTGCTGCTCATAGAGTTTCAGGAGCGATTCCTCCCTCTGTGTGATGCCCATGTAGGCGTTGCGCACCATTTCGGCGGTGACATAGCCGTGACGACGCTGGATGTCGTAGTAGTGCTCTTTAAGAATGACCTGAATATCATTCAGCCGGCTGTTCAGTTCAAGAACTTTTGCCGAGCGGCCAATGGCCCGTCCGGTTTTCGCATCCCATATATCAGGATTTACAACCAGTTTGGAGTTTAGCTGTTCCATCTCTCCGTCCACGGTAATTCTTATCATGACGGACACATTGCCGTCTTTGTTGATACGATTCCCGCGGATGTAGAATAGAACTTTGAATGTGTTCTTTTTCATCTAACGAGGATTTGGTGGTTATCATTAACCCGGTTTTGCCGTGGTTTGACATGATAACGAGTTTAACATTTGGTTTGCTTAGACCAATTCCGGCCAACGTCGGACTAATGTCGGACATCGTCAGAATCGGCGTTGAACACCTCGTTATGAATGATGAAAATTTCGTTGCTACCGGCAGTCTGGAAAGTGGTAAAATTTTAGATCGGACAATCATATTCCAATGTCCGGTTTTTGACCGTGTTTTTCCGACTTATGTCCGAGTTAGCTTTTCGTAACACATTGATACTATGTTTTATGCAGCACTAATCGTTACCCAACCGTTACCATTTTCGATTTTGAAAAAAGTGGTAACGAGTTGGTAACGAATGACTGTCCGTGGCGGTCTTTTTTCTGTCCGATTTCGGTCCTGAGTCGAAATTTTTAGGCACGAAAAAACCGCAGAATACATTGATATTCTGCGGTTTGTCTTGATTTTGTCTTGTGTCGTCCGGAGAGTGTCCGGTGCACATAGTGGAGGTGGAGGAACTTGAACCTTACGCTCCAAATGTACACATATCAACGAGTTGCAATTGGTTAACATTCGTGTGTAGCGAATTTGCAACCTAAATTTCTATATCCTCACGCAGCCGCTCGCCACGTGACCCAAAGGGATTCTAAGGGTATTGCAAAGTTAATGCTTTTTCCACTGATATTCAAGTCCGAGGGTTCATTTTAGAAAATTTTATGACCGGTTGTTAAAATATTATGGCCTCGCAACGAGACCGGAAATCAGTCTGGTGAAATCCGATATGTCGCCCCGGACGCTTGCATTTTCAAGAGCGGACATATATTCCCGACGTTTCTCTAACGGTACAACAGTCCATGGATAGCCCCCCGAGGCAAGCATGGCGTTAAGGATAAAGCGTCCCATACGTCCGTTCCCATCCATGTAGGGATGTATGAATACAAACATAAAATGCCCCAGCACGGCTCTTACTCTCGGATCAGGCTCCTCACTTATCAGTCGGAACAATTCCGGCATGGCGTCCGACACAGCGCGGGGATTAAGAGGAATGTGCTGTGAACCTCGAATATAGACCTGATTTGTGCGATACCCGATGAGGTCTGACGCTGTAAGAATACCGGCGGTGACAAACGGCATCCACATCTGGCGATACCATCGGGAATGATCTTCTTCCAAAACGCCGCCCGCATTTTGTCCCGCAAGTATCTTTCTGACCGACTCCTTTACCGACTGAAATGCCTGATAATAGCCACGCGCCACAAGTGCGCTCTTTTGTTCCTTGTCGTCACTGTCCGGTTTCCAATTGCCCGATCTAACCTTTTCGATAAGTTCTCTCGATACCTGATAGCCCTCTATGGAAAGAGAGTGATAGGCGTCTTCAAGATATTTTTCATCCACATGTTCGAGATACGATTCTATGTCGGCGACCGCTTCAGGAGTTTGCGGAAAATTTTCCAATACCTGTTCCCTCATTGTCGCCCACATCATTCTTATACGTGCCGCGTATGGCGATTTGGCATATATGGCTGTCGTGTCTGTCTCGGCAGAAAATGGGTTGTACTCAGAGACAGCATATCCAAAATCTCTCATCGTCAACAGTATCTCATCTGCAATAGCCCCTTTGCCGACACTCCGAAGCGCACCGATAATGCGTCCGGCTCTTGTCGTGGCTCCTTTATCAGTCAGAATCTTCAACAATTCGCTTGCGTTGTCGATCATCGACAGGCATATCCGTGCAGACATGGGGTCATTGGAATAATATGATGGGGAAGCGTATACTAATGCGGATTCAAGGCTATAGAGACGCAACCCATATATGGGGTCTACGACAATATTTTGTGTAAGTTCCGATTTAAGCGGAAGCAGGGTGTGGCCGTATGGAAGACTGACTATGTTATTGCTTGCTTTTGGAGATTTAAGAATCAACTGGCCCGGAACAGTGGTCTTGCCGGAATGGAAATCAAGTGAAGAATCGGCAGACAGACTCCAGTCAGAGCCGAAACGTGAATCGGCGTAGGCACGCACAAAATGCCAATATGACGTGTACCACACGGTGGTGTCGCCCTCGCTTCCCGGTCGTGAAGGAATATACCATCCCTTCATCACTTCCTGAAGCCATCCGTTTGCCAACAGACGGTTCAGATGGGTACGCGAAATGGCCTCCGTACCGCGCAGGATTAAATTTGGTTCTTTATCCTGAAGCTGCCGAAGCACCTCCAGCGAATCAGCCAGCAATTCTTGAATAGTCGCCATATTGTCACATCTTATTAGTCTTTGTTCAATGAGAGTTTCTCGTATTTATTAACGGATGATTGCTCGTATTTGTTGTTGCAGAGATACTCGTATTTGCTGCAAAGGTAATCATAATTGCCGAATTAACAAAATCTTATTCGGTTCATTATCGTATCTTCCCGTTTATCATATCAAGCTCTTATTTTGTAATCTCAATTGTTTCTCCAACGGTTGATACGATCCCGGATTTCAGCCTTCGGTAGTCGGGCGTTGATGGCGAATAATTCTTCAAGTCGGTCTGCCGCCATTGATGTCGATATGATGTCATGCCTGACCAACTCATCGAATATGAAGAGGATGCCATGCACCTCGATTGACTGTTCTTCTGCATAGCGTCTAAGCCGTCGGTCGCCCGTCAACATTGGTACGTTATGCTTTCTTGCGAAATAGCATACCGAGCAATCGGGTATGGAGAGATTGCCGGAAACTGACGAGTGTTCCTCAACAATTTCAATCACTTCATCAGCAGTGAATCCATCGACGGATATTTCCCCTCGGGCAACAAGTTCATCAAAAATTCTTCGCTGGTCGGCATCTGCAATTTCCGCCACCACTAAATCCACAGTGTGAATTTCGTATGGCAGCCTGCACATTTCTTCCAATAGACCTACCGAATGGAGGTCAATGAAGATATTTGTATCGTTGACTAATATCTTCATCGTTTATACAAGCTGGAGTTGTGATCTCACTCTGTCAACAGAGGTGTTGAGAAGCGATGCCGCCTTCGACAGCGAGATAATCTCATCGGCAACCGCGCGATATACCATCCTCACAAATCGGCCTGACGTCTCCGAGATAAAAAGCGATTTCTCGACTATCGCGTTGAAATCCGGGAAGAGCTTTTTCTTTTTAAGGTATCCCTCATATCTTCTTCCGGTTATCACTCCGAGTTCTTTCAGCGACAACATGATGGTATCTATCGAAGCACCATACTGTTTCTGAATATCGCATAATTCAGCCAATGAGATGTCATGGCGAGTATTGCCGAGGCGTCCTTTCAGCACCGATGACGGCACCAGCATTTCCGAGGCAAACACATTGCACAGACGTTCAATCTCTTTTACATCGTATCCTGCGGGAAGCCCGATAATAAGATGTCCGAGTTCGTGGAGCAGCGTAAAACGCTTCTCCTCCGAAGGCAGATTCCTGTTTACGACAATTACAGGTATATTGTCGTTGGCATAGCCGCTGAGACCTCCGAATGACTTGTTTTCGGAGATCTCGATAATCTTTATGCCGTTATCTTCAAATACCTCTATCACGTTTGAAATGCCGTCATGCCCGAGTCCGAGCATAGATCGCACCTCACCGGCATATCTCCTCACATCGTCAGCATTCTCCACATCTCTTTTTTCAAGGGTGTAATCAGTTCTGATTCCGCATAATTCCTCGATTTCGAGGTATCTTTCCAATTCCTCCCTGACTTTTTCGCGTATTGATGAGACTGCACGTTCCGATACTCCGGTCTTCTTGTTGAACATTATCTTGTCAACGGCGACGGTAAACGGACGGAAGAAATAATCCGGTTTCACTCCCAACGCCATACTGAAGGCTATCAGCATCCGGCTGTCTGGCATGGTCAGTCCCTTCTCGTACTTGTTTATGGCCTGACGGGTCACGGCGGGCTGAACTTCTTTCCCAAGTTCATCCATCGTAAGCCCTTTGATAAGGCGGGCTTGATTTAGCCGACGCCCGAATATGTTGTTTGAGTCTTTAGTCATATTGCAGAATCTTTTCAGTTGACAAAGTTACAAAATATTTCTCATTTGTAAACCATACAAGAGCATAAAAAGTTTAGACAATCCGTCAAGGTGGCCGACAAGAGGTTGAGCGGACTGCCGTGTTTGCGGCGTGATGCCGCCGCAACGTGACGGTGGACGAGCCACTGACACCTTGCGACCGCCTCGCGCCTAATGGCAACGGCGGGACACCGATAACCGGCAACGCCTCCGAGGTCTGCATCGGGGACGCTGCCTCACCTCTGAGACTTATTGCCGTTCCTCCGTGTTCTTTATCGCCGTTGCCTGATAAGGATTTTTACCGTCCGCTCAACCACTTGCCGTCCGGGAACTACGCCACTCGGCATAGACTGTGGCCGTCATCCTTCCTGCGTTGTCTGACAACCACAGACTACGCTGGTCGTGTCGCCCGGTACCATTTTACTATCAGTCAGTGGGGAATTTATTTTCATAGTTGATTATGCGACTGTCCGTTTTGCCGCTATTGCCTATTATTTGAGCGGCGATTTTCAATTCACCGTCCCGGAGTCGTGGCTCCTGTTCATTGTCCAATCAGCCAGCGATTTCACTTGCTTGCCATTGCTTAACGTGTGGCGAAAGGGATATTCTTTTGGCTTTGGAATGAAAAATCTCCACAGCTCCCTGCGGTCGGTAGTATTTTTAATCCCAAGGCCGAACATCCCCCTCTCTCCCGCCACACGCCCTTTGGGTGTCAAGCAAGCAAAACCGATGGTGATATACAAATAAAAAAACGTCGCAACGATGAAAACGAACAGCCACATAAATAGTCAAGGCAAAGCTTCAAGCCTCAGGTTCAACCAAATAAAAAGAACAATCCTTTGGTTGGCAGGGATATTCGGAGCAATAATAGGTCTGACCTTGTGGGCTTTCCTCCGACCGATATTCCGAGGTATCGGCTGGGTAATATCAATCATCAGCGCACTTGTGATAATCTATTGGATAATGACACTCTAAAGACATACGACTATGAAATCATCTGAAAATTTTATCGAGACTATCCGTCAGTATCTTGACAGCCGTGCAGCGAGCGACACCCTTTTCGCTATCCGCTATGCCTCGCCGTCTAAATCCGTAGCCGAGTGCTGTCAGTATATACTCAACGAAGTCAAGCATCAAGGCGTGTCGGTTCTGACCAACGATGAGGTGTATTCGCTTGCCTGTCATTACTTTGACGGCGATGTCAGCGCAGAGGAAATCGGCAAACCCATCAACTGCAAGGTAGTAATCTCCAAAGACCAACTTACCGAGGAAGACAAGGCTCAACTCAAGGAGCAGGCTATGGAGCAATACCGAGAGGAACAACTCCGAGAAATCAGACGTCAGTCAGCACCGAAGGCTCAACCCAAAGCGACCGCCACCGCTCCCAAAGCCGGAGAGGAAATCAATGTTCAACCCAGTCTTTTCGACCTCTAAAACTCCAAGAAGATGAAACCTCGCAATCTCAAAGAAAAACATATAGTGGAACTGAACGGGCGACTTCGCCCGCTCACCACTCCCCAAATGAATTGGGCACTCAACTCTACCATCAACCATTACGGCTACAGGCTCAAATCCGGAATGTGTACCTGTATGAAATGCGGTCACGAGTGGCTGGAGACAAGGAACGGAATTTGCCTATGCCCCGAATGTGGCACTCGGATTGAAATCAAGGACACCAAAGAGCGTGTTATCCGTGACAAGTCCTATTTCAACGTTATCACCACCATTGAGGACTATCAGGTAGTGAGAATGTTCCTGATGATAGTGGAAATGCGCAAGGGAATGAAGGCTAATCCCGCCTATCTTGAAATCGGCAGTTATTGGATTGACAGCAATGGCAAGACTACCGTAGTAGGTTTGCAGAGGACATTGGGACACTACATAGACTGTTTCGCCTTCGGTTCTCCGTTGGAGATAAGGCATGACAATGAGGCTTTCCAGCGCATATCAGATGAATGGGTCTATCCGCGCATCAATGTCACTGACACCATAAAACGCAACGGCTTCAAAGGGAGTTGCCACCATATCCACCCCGTGACGATGTTCCAAGAGTTGCTGACCAACCCCAAGGCAGAGACGCTGATGAAAGCCAACGAGATAGAATTGCTCCGATACCTATGTGCAAGACCAACCTACAAGGTGGACATCGACACCTATTGGAACACCATCAAGGTAGCCAACCGCAACGGCTACGAGGTCAAGGACTCGCAGATGTGGATGGACTACATCAAGATGTTGGAGCGTTGTGGCAAGGACATCCAATCCCCAAGATATATCTGCCCCACCAATCTCAAAGAGGCTCACGACCATTACGTCAAGAAAGCACGTGAGATAGAAGCCAAAGCCAAGAGAGCTGAGGACATCCGCAAGGCTCAGGAACGTGAGGCGAATTTTAAGGAGCAGAAAGAGAAATTCTTCGGCATCCGCATCAATGACGGAGAGATTGAGGTCAAGGTATTGGAGAGCGTTGAGGAATACCGGCAGGAAGCCGAAAGTCAGCACATCTGCCTGTTCAGCGCAGCCTACGACCAGCGTGAGGACAGCCTTATCTTCTCGGCGAGGATAGACGGCAGGATAATCGAGACCATCGAAGTCGACCTCCGCACCCTCAGAGTGGTTCAGTCAAGAGGCGTCTGCAACAAGAACACCGCCTACCACGACCGCATCATCAACCTCATCAACGCCAATGCCCACCTCATCAAAGAAAGAATAACAGCATAATATGTTTGTCATAGTCAGAACGGAGCGACCTCGTGATGAAGTCGCTCCGTTCATTTTGTCAAAAATTTCGGCCGCCAAAAGGCGGCGTTGGAGAATTCTTCAGTTATATGGAATTGATTACATCCTGTAACTTACCGATAAAACCGGCGGCATGGGCGCCATCCATCTGGGTGTGATGGAATTGTAATGATACAGTCAGCCGAGTTTTGAAGAAGCCATTGCGGTAGTGTCCCCATATCAGGAAAGGATTGTTGAATACTCCGCTATACATTCCGACAGCCCCATCAATATCGTATTGCGCCAATGCCGACGTGCCGATAACCATGCTGTCAGCGATGTCATTGTTTTCGCAGGTCTCAGCCACCTTATTGGTCAGGCGCAGATAGTCGACGTTGAAAACGGCGAGGTCGTCGGTATAGGGAATGTCGCATGAACTGACCTCGCCTTTTCGATTGAGCACGATAGTGTTGACGGCTATCGAGTCATAGCGCATCAGTTTGCTGCCGACAGGGAGCAGGTAGAACTCCTTGACCTGCGATGCGGCCCGGCCTATACACCAACACATCAGCATATTGAATTTCAGTCTGCGACGGCGGCTGATACGGCGCAGCCGGGTCACATCGAGCGTCTTGAACAGCGTTACCATCGGCATCGGGGCCTTCATCCACTTTTCGAAGGCGTAAGCACGGGTTGTTTCCACGGGATTGACTTCTTGCATCATCTTTTTTGATGCAAAATTATCACTTCGCTTTCAGCCCGGATAGAAGAAAAGGGACATTTATACCGGAACGGTATATAAATCGGAGTATGGTATCTGGTATTCAGCCAGTTGCTTGGGTGTAATGCCGCTAAAAAGGCGGAAGTCGCGGATGAAATGCGACTGGTCGGAGTACCCGTTGGCGTATGCAATTCCGGCATAATCGCGAGAACCGAGCTGCATCATCCTCAAAGCCCGCTGGAACCGGGCTATGCGTCCGTATTCCTTAGGATTCATGCCGACATATTCGCGGAACAGGCGACCGTATTGTTTCTTGCTCAGACAGGCGATTCCGGCGAGGTTCTCAACCGAAGTTGACGGCGAACGGAGCAACGCGGAGAGCGAAGCCCCGATTCTTTCAATGTTCAACGATGGGATGATTCGTGCGGTTAGCCACTGTTCTATCAGCGATATTGCCGTTTTGGAATCCGCACAATCAAAAATCTGGTCGGCAAGCCGATTCAACTGCTTGTTCCCTATAGTGTAGCCGGAAATCTCCTGATTGTAGAAAGCCGACGGTGGAGTGTCAATGAACATCCCGATGGTATGGGGATAGAAAACCGCGACAACCATTTCCGTGTCGCCGTAAGAGGTAATATTAGCCGGGAAATTCACCTGCCCGCTGATAGTGAATTTATCCTGCCGACATGATAATTCGGGGATGAATAGAGGCGTGCGCCGATGAAAAATCATCTGCGGGCAACCGATAGGATATGTCAGGACGCTGAAAGGCGCATCGCTTTCCAGCACCCAATAGTAGCGCACATACGGGCGCAGTTTCTCCTTCGGTTGATAGATTCTCATTGATAATCTATTTAAGATTTCTTACCATGGCATCCGAATCTGCTGCTTATTCTGTTCTGCGGTCAGCCTGTCGCTCTCTATTGATATGTATGGCATGATAATCTTCTTTTGTCATTAGATAAAATTGTTCGGTACGCCTGTCCCCAAGAGGCGAGACAATATCGGGATTAGTATGGTGATACTTGAATCCGCATTTCTCGCAGACACGTCTTGATTTGTCGTTTCCGTCATAATATCCGCACCATACGGCACCGAGTTCAAGGTCATTGAAGCATCTTGACAACAAGGCTTTTACCCCTTCCGGTATCAATCCTTGTCCCCAATATGGCTTGCCAATCCAATAGCCAATCTCTGCCTCATTTGTTTGCATTTCAGCGGCATGTAAACTGTTGGAGAACATTATACCACAACAACCCACAGGCTCATCAGTCTCTTTCAATACAACGGCATAAGTTTCCGGCGCGGAAAACACAGTCCGGATAATTTCAAGGCTGTTTTCCACGGAAGTATGCGGCGGCCAACCTGCAACCAAACCGATTGCAGGGTCAGAAGCGTACTTATAAAGAGCCTCGGCATCGTCCTCTCGCCAAGGTCGCAGGATAAGTCTGTCAGTTTCTATCATGCTTCATTCATAGTCGATGCGCTCAATTTTGAAGATTACAGGGCGCGTCCCGTCGTTGCAGCATGTGATCATGGTGTTTTCATCGCGCATCCAACCCTTCATGATGGAGCCGCCCTGCAATCCGGCGTAGATGTATCTGGAGATAGCATCCCACGCCTCGGAGCAGAATGGCTTTTTCGGACCACCTGCCACCTCATCAGGATTGCCGTCGGTTTTCACGAGCGTGTCGAGTCCACAGTGCCAGAAGTCATCCCGGACGTCATCACGATAGAACATGAACTCATCGCCCTTGTTGTAGACAGGGCATTTGCCGGAGCAAGGATTCACGCAGTATTGCTGCTGATATTCGGGATAGAGCTTGGTGTCAAGCACAGTGATTTTCACTTTATGTTTCATACCTATGTGTTGTTTATTCTTTTCTTCACTTTGAGCCATGCGGGGCTGCCGGAGATGCAGCATTGCCGCATCGTGTCGCACATCTCCACGAATCGGCTCCTGGGAATTGAGAAACTGAGAATGTCATGGTGGAAGAATTGACGTGCTGAGACATCAAGCATACCGATAAAACAATGTTTGCCGCCTGCGCGGTTTTCGTTGACCATCGTCGTTATTGCCGACGCACAGCCTGAACCCCACGGAGACATCACGGCATTAAGATCCGAGCTGTCATAGTTGGCCCAAGCGAAAAGACCGGAAAGCACGTCGGGCGTCACAAAGAATATCAGACCCTCTATTTCATCGAAATTGTCAAGATTGCCGACCGGCACGATATTCAGATATGGCTTTTCGGACAGACGTGGGTTCAGTGCCGTTATATAACCTCGAACCAGTTCCGGCGACTGTTTGTATTTTTCCACTTTTGAGACGAAGTCATATATACGCTCCTGTACCGGCCCGAGACCTGTGTACAGCTTGCCGCCTCCGCATGTGAGACTCTCGGCGTCGAAAGTTACTGTTTCCCCTTTATATGCCCTATGAAATTGCTTGAACATACAGCCCGCGATATTCCAAGGCTCACTGAGAGGCTTATCGGCATATACCACAGCGAGAGGCAACGGCACAGATGCTCCGAAACACTCCCGATATTCTGCTATGAATTCTGACGGGTTCATCATAAGAGACATCCTATTGAAATAAAGAGCAGAAGCCCTGCTTGTTGAATTGATAGTACATTTCTATACGCTCTTGCGTGTCGTTTTCAAGCAACAGAAGCAACTCCTTTGCAAATTCAAGCGTAGCCGAACCGTTTGCAGTCACAATGCGGTTGTCGCTTACGGCTTGCGTGTGGATGTACCCTTCGGGATTCGTATAGATCTCACCACCCCAAATTTTAAGTTGTTCCAATCCGTTGCCGGTATGTTTCACGGCATTGAGAAAACCATGTTTCGCCATCCACGAAGCTGCGTTACAGATAGCACCGACTGTTTTGCCTTCTTCAATGGCTTTTCGGACTATCGGCACGACTTTGTCAGCGACGGGCGTGCTCCAGCCGAAGCCACCAATCAGCACCAGCGCAGCATAATCGTCGGGCATCGTGTCAAACGCATAGTCCGGCAATGTTCGGAAACCGCCGATAGATTTAATCGGATCCAGTGTCGGCGCTACAATCTTGTTGACATATTTGGGATATTCTTTCAGCGCATACTCATCGGAGGCGATTGCCTGCGCGAGATACACTACCTCATGCGCCGCGAAGTCGGGTAGCAGAATATAAAGAATTTCGTTGCTCATAGTTCATTTCTGTTTTTGGCGGTTTGACATTATGGTGTCGAAGTTGTCGCGGCCCCAGTTGATGAGGGCTTCGACGTGGGGCAAAAGTGTTCTGCCGAAGTCAGTGACGGAATATTCCGTGCGAGGCGGCACATCCGGGAACAGTTCGCGGCGGATTATGCCGTCGGTCGTCAACTGACGGAGAACCTGCGACAGTACCTTTTCAGACACAGACGGGATATTGCGGTACAACTCGTTGAAGCGCACCGGCTCGTTCTCGGAAATCTTCACGAGAACGACCAGCGCCCACTTGTTGCCGAGCCATTCGAGCATCGGGGCGGCCTTGCAATATTCGTAATCCAGTTTTTTTGCCATATACTGTCATGCAAAACAGGCTGATAACGAGTAAAACAAACTTTTAGGTAAGGGTCAAACCTTTCGGTAAGTTGTTGCTTTGGCTCTGACTATCACCTAATTTTGCATTACAAAATTAACAAAAAATATCGAGATATGATATATCCTGAGCTACATTTCACAGGTCAGGTGTGGCGACCTCCATACGAAGCCAGTTCCCAGCTGCTGCAACTGACCTCCGGCTGCACATGGCACAAATGCAAGTTTTGCAGTCTATACCACGGTACACCCTTCCGAATGTCGCCTCTTTCAGAGGTGGAGGAAGACCTTATAGTCATCCGGCAGTGGCAACCACGCGCACGACGTGTCTATCTCACCGGAGCGAACCCTTTCGCGTTGAGTTACAACAAACTCATGGATGTTGCTTTGCTGTTAAGGAAGTATCTTCCGCACATGGTGTCGTTCGGGATGTTCGCCCGCGTAACGGACATTACGTCCAAGACAGTTGAAGAACTGAAGAACCTCCACCATTTGAAACTCGACAGCATCAATATTGGCATAGAGACTGCCCATGACCCGACATTGGAGCGGATGAACAAGGGCTATCACGCCGCCGACATTCTTGAACAGCTCACAAAACTCGACGAGGCAGGAATCCGCTACAATGTATTCTATCTTAACGGACTCAGCGGCAAGGGCAATGGCGAGGCAAGCGCGATAGCGACCGCCGAGGTGTTGAATCAACTCCATCCCTGCATCATCAACATAGTGTCGTTGACAATCTTTCCGGAGTCGCAGTTATATCAGGAAGTGCAAGACGGCACGTATATAGAGGAACCGGAGATAGAGCGACTGATGGAGATGCGGACACTTATCGACAAACTGAATATACGTGTCAACCTGCTCGGTCACCATATCTCCAATACGGTACCAATCACGGGAGCATTACCGGATGACAAAGCCGCGATACTCCGAGAATTTGATAAGGCGATAGCGCAGTTTCCGGAAAAGGAACTGAAAGCATATCGCAGCAGGATATGGCATCTGTGAAGACTCTAATCCTGTTTCCAGCCTGCTCATTTTGGGCAGGCTTTCTTATGCTTATTCGCCCGATTTTTAGTAATTTTGCAGTTATAAAGCGTATCAACCTCAACATAACACCTCGCAATATGACAAAAGCAGAAATAGCAAACGAAATATCAAAATCGACAGGGATCGAGAAAACTGCCGTTATCTCTGTAATCGAACAGTTTATGACTGTTGTAAAAGACAGCCTCGCTCACGGCGAGAACGTATATCTCCGTGGATTCGGTTCATTCATCGTCAAGACCCGCGCAGAGAAAACGGCCCGGAACATCAGTAAGAACACAACAATCATAATCCCGGCGCACAATATCCCGGCATTCAAACCCGCCAATTCCTTCAAGGAAGAAGTCGCAAAATAATGGCATCCAGACGTGCTATAATAGAGGAATGGATGGTGGCGCAGAAACGCCACCATCTTTCCGATGTGCAGGTGCAGATGGCTCGTGAGCTTGGATTCAAACCGGATTCTCTACGGAAGATTGACAACCACAAGCAGGAGCCGTGGAAAACCCCGTTGCCACAACACATTGAGAACCTCTATTTGAAACGATTTAAGCGTGAGCAGCCAGAGGTTGTGAAATCACTGAAACAGCAGCTCCAAGAGGATGCTGCCAAACGAGCCGCCAAGAAGAAAGCTAAAGATACCCGCCGAAAGGCTGCGCAAGAGCAAGATGACCAATCTCTTAATGCAGAATGATATTTATGGATAACGAACATAATGAATACGGTGAAAATCCCGTTGAAGATATGATGACCGATTACGATTATCATATCAATACCGGCGAATTGCCGGAACTTTTCGATGAAGCATCGGTTGACGACTACATCGCCAGCCTCAATGACTGGGATTGAAATATGATATACTACGATTGTTGCATTGACAAGGCCGTCATTATTAAACTCCAAACATAAGCAGCCATCGCCAGAACGAATCAAATACAGTAAAAGCATGACACATAAAGAGATAATAGAGCAATCAAAGAAATTATTGTTGCTTACAGGAGCTAAACTATTCGGTTCCAAAGGATATGACGCAACATCAATATCTGTAATTGAGAAAGACCTCAATCAGACCCGTGGTGCCATTGCCTATCATTTTAAGTCTAAACTGGGACTTTTTGAGGAGACTGTCAACAAATACTATCTCAATCGTGTCATGTTCTCTTCCGTACCGGAAGAATACCGTGGACGCCTGAAAGATTTCTATGTCAAATATGTTTCGATGCTGGAGGAAGAATGTTTGGAAATGATGAATGGCGGGATTCGGAACGTTGCCGGGACATTCCTGAGTCTCGAAGCCGACGCATTAAGAAACTTACCTGATTTCAGAAACAAATGCACAGAACTTAAGCATAGGCAAGCATCGGTGCTGGAACTTGTTGTCGGACGTGCTATTCAGAACGGCGAGATTAAATCGGACATAATCCCGTCTGTGATAGTCGATTTGTTTATGAACGTGGTAATAGGTCAGAATTATCGCTCCAACATCGAGGGTTCCCGATACTATACCGACGGCATGTTACGCCAGTTCAACAGTATATATCGCTTGATTTCCAATCAATAACAAAGGTGCCATGTCAAACAAGACTACCATTATCAGCTGGAATATAAACAGCATCGGCAGACGTTACGACGAACTGAAACAACTCGCTGAAGCATATAATCCCGACTATATTTGTCTTCAAAAAGTCAGGAACAAGACATCTCTCGACAAATTTACGATTCCGGGGTATCACTCGTTGTTCACATTCGATGATTATGGTTCTATGAGTGGGGTCATGATATACACAAGAATCAAGGAGGGAATCGAGCCGATTCTGCAACTTGACTCTATGCCCAAACGCATATTGACTCCGCTATTGAGTGCCGAAGGGCATCTTCAGGTATATGATTGTGGACACTTTAACCTTGCCAATACTTATGTGCCTTTTGCCAATCCTCAACTTGAAGGCGCAGAAGAATATCGCAAGGTGTGGGACGAGCGGTTTCGTAAACTTATAGTTGAACTGTCAGGGAAATTGCCAATTATCATCTGCGGAGATATGAATATCGTACACACGGATAAAGATACCTTTGAGGACAAATACATTCAGAATCGGCCCTGTTTCTCTCAATGGGAAAGAGAGGCATTCGATGCTTTGTTGTCAGAGTCCAATCTGGTCGACGCTTTCCGTTCAATACACCCGGAAGAACGGAAACCTTCCTTTTATGGCAATTTCAGATTTTTAGGTATAGGAAACCGCATTGATTATTTCCTCATTAGTCGTTCATTATTGCCTGACGTTATTGATTGCGATGTGCTGACAGACTTCGGAACGGGTCAGAGTGCGCCCATAATTCTCACGCTGAACGAACATGGTTAAACTGCGGTGTGTTGTCGAGCATATCACTTACCAGAATCAGGGAAACGGCTGGTCGGTGATGAAAGTCAAGGTCAAGGGATATGACAATCTCGTGACCCTGACCGGTTCGTTGCTCGACGTACCCGTTGGTAGCGTCCTTCTCGTTGACGGAGACTGGCGTGTTGATCCGAGATACGGTCAGCAGTTTGTTGCACAGTCATGGATGGAAGTAATGCCCGCTACAATTTACGGCATTGAGAAATATTTGGGCAGCGGTCTGATTAAAGGTATAGGTCCGATATATGCAAAAGCCATTGTCAATCGTTTTGGTCTCGAAACGATAGATGTTATAGAGAACGACATCGAGCGGTTGCTCGAAGTTCCCCGTCTTGGTCGGAAACGGATGGAGAAAATACGCGAAAGCTGGGAGAAACAGAAAGACATCAAGGAAGTAATGGTGTTCCTTCAGGGCTATGGTGTCAGCACCGCTTTCGCCGCCAAGATTTATCGCAAATACGAGAAGGAATCCATTGCCAAGGTAAAAGAAAATCCCTATCAGCTTGCCGATGACATCTGGGGTATCGGCTTCAAGACCGCCGACGGTATAGCCTCCAAGATGGGCTATGAGAAGAACGACCCTCGCCGTTGCCGCAGCGGAATACTATATACCCTCAACGAACTTGCCGAGGAAGGACACGTCTATGCCGAGCCGGAGCAATTAGTTGATGCCGCTGTCAAATTGCTGGACGCTGAGGAATCGCCGGTACGTCAGGCCCTCGCTTCGATGATTGAAACCAACGATGTTGTCTTGGACAACGAGGTAATATATCTGCCTCCATTCTACCATGCTGAGAATGGTTCCGCAAAGCGGTTGCAGTCCTTGCTTTCCGACACCTCTTTGTTCAATGCGGACATTGCGGCAGAACCGAAGGCTGAATATGGCGCTAAGCCGGGCGGCATAGTCTATGACGACGTGCAACAGGCGGCAATCCAAAAGGCTCTTGATTCAAAAGTGATGGTGCTGACAGGCGGACCGGGAACAGGCAAGACTACCACAACACAAGGGATAATCGAAGCCTTCAAAGCCCGGCACATGAGCATTCTTCTTGCCGCTCCCACCGGTCGGGCCGCCAAGCGAATGACTGAAGCCACCGGAATGGAGGCAAAGACTATCCACCGACTGTTGGAATACAACCCGATGGACGGATACAAACGCAATGACGAGAATCCTCTGGATGGTGACGCACTGATTGTGGATGAATGTTCTATGATTGACATTCTCCTATTCTACAATCTGATGAAAGCCATTCCATCGAATATGCGTCTGATACTCGTGGGCGACATCGACCAGTTGCCGAGTGTCGGGGCAGGTAATGTGTTGCGCGACATCATAGACTCCCAACAGATCCCGGTTGTCAGGCTCACTCGCATCTTCCGTCAGGCACAGTCGAGCCGAATAGTTATGAACGCCCATGCTATAAACGCCGGGCAGTTTCCGAATATCAAAAACGGTCTTGACACAGATTTCTTCTTCATCGGTCAGGAGGATGCCGATGATATTGTCAAGCTGATTATCGGACTCGTGCGCGACCGTCTGCCGAAGAAATACGGCTATCCGGCAAAAGAGATTCAAGTATTGACCCCAATGCAACGCGGCACAGTCGGAGCCGGCAATCTCAACATTGAACTGCAAAACGCGCTTAATCCGTCGGGGCCGTCACTTGCACGTGGCGGATATACTTTCCGACAGGGCGACAAGGTGATGCAGATTCGCAATAACTACGACAAGAACGTATTCAACGGCGACATCGGCTATATCACCGCTGTCGATGCCAACGAACGGACTCTGACCGTCACATTCGACAGCCGCCTTGTAGAATACGACATAACCGAGCTTGACGAGATTGTATTAGCATACGCCGTCACAATTCACAAGAGCCAAGGCTCGGAGTTTCCGGTTGTGGTGATGCCTGTGACGATGAAACACTTCGTTATGCTCCAGCGCAACCTCATCTACACCGGCATAACCCGCGCCAAGAAAATATGCGTACTCGTAGGCACCACCAAAGCCCTCGCATACGCCATAAAACAAAACACCGTCTCCAAGCGCAACACCAAGCTGAAAGAGCGGCTAAACGATATATAATGAAGAAGTTATTTTTACTAATCATATTGGCACTGGCATTCACTTCCTGCAGAACGAAGCAAACTTCCATAGAAGTTTCAGGGCTTGTTTCTTGTGAAGGTGATAATCCTGTCCTCGTTCATCCGTTTATCATGAGATTGTCGGATGGTAAAACATTTGTGGGAGATGAGACCGGGCATTACACAGTCAAGGCTGTGAAAGGTGATGCTTTGGTGTTTTCGTATGTAGGAACTGTCAGTGATACCATAAAAGTAGAAAATGAACGGCTTGACGTAAAACTCAAGCTATATATTCCCGGAGAGGATGAATATGTTTATGTGGATTCAATCCGTAGTCTTCAGAATGAGTTGACTTCATTTGTTGAAAATAAAGATGCCCGAATAGGTATTGCGGTTATTATCAACGGCAAGGATACCGTAAGCGTGAATGGTTCAAAGGATTTTCCGATGATGAGTGTGTTCAAGTTTCCGCTGGCATTAGCGGTGGCTAAATGGGTGGATTCAAACGGAATGTCTCTAAACGACAGTATTGCTTTCGGGCCGAAAGCCTTGATAAAAGACACTTATAGCCCGATGCTGAAGAAATATGGCTCGGGATTGTATAAAATGTCCTTTAAGGAACTCCTTGAATGGTCGTTGATTGAAAGTGATAACAACGCTGCGGATTTATTGCTGAAACGAGTCGGAGGTACAGCCTGTGCTACTACATTACTGAAAGATGTAGCGGGCGAATTGGATATTACGATAGGCGCATCCGAACAGAATATGCACCAAGACCCCTATACGAGTTATCTCAATCGTTCTACACCGCTGGCTATGGCTACGTTGTTCGACCGATTTGACACTGAAATAAAGAACCGTTCAAAATCGTTTTCAGATATATCCGTCATGCTGGAACAATGCCGCACAGGTCTTGACAGACTGGCAGCTCCATTTATCGCGACAAATGCCATTGTCGGTCATAAGACCGGGACCGGATTCCCGACACCCGAAGGCAGAATATCGGCAATAAACGACTGTGGCTATATCCATCTGCCAAACGGCACACAATATACAATAGCCGTCTTTGTCGCTGATTCTGCCTACGATATGACGGAGACCTCGAAGATTATAGCAGACATATCGGAAATCGTTTTCAAATCGTTGATAGGTAGCAAATAGTTTATGGGAAAAGTTAAGAACCTGATTGCACTCGCAATCACATCGCTGACACTCTATGCGTGCTCGACCACACATCAAGACAATGGTTGGTATCCGGTGGATAATTCTGATAATATCGAAGGAGAAGCAATCGCAACGACAAATGATTTTGAAAGAGTGTCTCTTGATACAGTGACTGATCCTGACATTGCCTTTATTCAAGGCATCTTGAAACAGGATAGAATTTCCGACTGGACAGATACAACAGAACAAAGGATCGGCAAACGTATCGGGTTTGTTTACAAGGATTCTGTAATCATGGCTCCCACCGTAAACTGCCGTATAGAAAGAGGCAGTTTCTCAATCAACAGCTCCGACAAACAGCTCATACTTGAAATATACAATTCTCTCGACTGTGATAAAATTGAGCCTCCGTATGTAATGCCTCAGAAGAGCTATGCCACGGCTGAGGGTATGACAATGAGGATTGTCAGCCCTGACCCGGTCAAAATTCCTGTGGATTCTCTCGTTGTGGAATTTACAAACAATAGTAACGCAGATTTGACTACCGGAGAATGGTATCGAATAGATACTAAATCTGATGAAGGAAACTGGATTCAGGCACCGTACTCAAAACAGTATCTTGACCTCTTGGCAAAGGGAACTGAGGTATGCTTCAATGGTATAGGATATTCATTGAAACCAGACGGCTCATTCAGAATGACAGTAAAGTCATGGCTATATGATCTGAGTGATAAGTCTGCCGCTTACCGCCTTGTCAAGACATTCAGTTATCCTCCATATCCGATTCAGAAGAGCGATACGGCATACGTTGAATTTTCAAATCAGATAAATATAAATGCTTAAATCAATTAAATTGGCTATATACCTCATAGTTATGACTACATGTGCTATGCAAGCTTCCAGTTGTACTCACAATGACAATATTGTCTCTGTCTCTGCACTGGAATTTGAAAAAGAAATCAAATCTGATTCGGTTCAACTGGTTGATGTCCGCACTCCGCAGGAATACACCGAAGGACATATCGACGGAGCGTTGAACATCAATGTGCAGTCCGATGATTTCAAGGATATGGCTCAGCGAAATTTGTCGAAGGATTCTACCGTGCTTGTCTACTGCCGAAAGCGGTCGCCGCTCATTGGACGCAGCCGAGATGCTGACCAACTGTGGTTACAAGGTGGTTAACCTCAAAGGCGGTATCATCGAGTGGAAGGGGGACGGTCTGCCGGTGGTGTCAGAGCAGGAGAATTAACTTTCGCTTGTCTGAATAGTCTAATAAAGAAAACTGCAATGAGAAAGATCTTTTTATATTAACTATGGTCGCAAGTCTGTCGGCTTCAGTCGCATCAGCTCAGCAACGGTGCGACAGTCATCACGAAGACAGACCATGTTATGAGCATCGAGGCCGACATCATCGTTCGCCATACTTCGTCAGTGAAAATAAGGTCTTTTTGATGACAGAGAAATCAAGGGCGCTTCGGCTTCGGGTTTCTCCATACTGCGCGACGGTTATGCCAAGGATACATGGAGCGTCTATT